>Ga0070738_10000342_pt1 | contig 141473 bp, 117 predicted proteins | sample Coa_R2_2_FD_66446 | JGI IMG/M metagenome (GOLD analysis project Ga0070738, IMG submission 66446) | Surface soil microbial communities from Centralia Pennsylvania, which are recovering from an underground coalmine fire - Coalmine... | ecosystem: Environmental > Terrestrial > Soil >... | reverse complement strand
AGCTAGAGATGGCTCTGGGTGACGAGCGGCCCTACGAGTTCATCCCGTTCTACTGGAGTGGCTCCAATTCCTCGACCGCTCGTAGGCTTGCTTCCACACAACTATTCTCGGCCATCCGAAGAGTTGCTGCACAGCGCGATGGGAGCATATACCTTATCGCGCACAGCCACGGCGGTAATATCGTCCTTGACGCCGTTCGCCGCTGTGAGAGCGATATTAGTGGTGTGATCACGCTGGCCACCCCCTTCCTTACGTTCAGCCCTCGAAGGTTGCAGAGCATTAAGCTTCTATGTTCACTTTCACTCACGCTAACGGTTTGGCTTTCGTCAGATGTTGTCTGCGATGCATCCAGCGACATGCTTGGATGGTTGAGCGCAAATCCGGGCGGAGTGGCGGTGCTCCTCGGGATATTCTCACTTTCTGTGGGGCTATTAACTTGGAAACTATTTACGTACCTACAGGCGTCGCAACGCAACTTTTTAGTCGAAGAAGTACGAGATCCTCTGAACGATGCCGAAGTCCTTGCTATTATTCCGACATTCGACGAGGCAACGTTTTATCTGCGAATTCTCTCGCTGTTAGGTGAACCGGGGTTTTGGATCGCAAAGCCGATAGGACTTCTAACTTCTGCCTGCCTTGGGACTTCTTTGTTCACATATTTCATGTTTTACTACGAACCGGGCGTATCGCTGCATCCAGGTGCCCTTGAGTTAGTCTTTTTTCTCGAAATCGGCATTCTGTTGTCGACGGCCATAGCGTTTGTATTTGCTCTCTTCTGGTCTCTCTTTACTCCCACGGCTCTTTACGGGCACTCCATCGCGTTAGGTTTTCGAGGTTTACTTCGTAGAATCGTCTTGCAGCCGATTATTTCGGAACTTCCGTCCTCGGTTGCACATCTTACGCAGGCTCGCCTTAGGATACCTAAGGGCGCTCTGCAGCATTCGGCTGTCTGTTCAAATAAAACAGTAGCTCGCTATGTATGCGATTGGATTTTGTCACGAGAGCAACATGGCATTTGTCTTCCAGAGAATCATCCCGGAATCTCGACAGTTCCGGCCTCCACAATCGTTAAGGATCCCATTGAAAAGAATGAGACTCCCGATGATTCGCGCCAGAGACGATCACATCCTTGGATCATTCTCGCAGGCTTGCTGTGTTTCCTGATCGTTTTTGGAACGATCACCTACCGTTACTATGAGAGTGGCGGTGGGGATGATTTAGCGGCTTTGGCATTTCTGGCTGCTCAGGAGAACTTAACTGCGGAAATGGGAAAGAGTGTTGTTTTTGCCCCTTTTCGTTCTGATACGATCAAGAAAGTGGCGCCAGATACTTACGATGTCGAAGGTGTGTTCAATACCAACGATGGCGGTCGGATGCAGAGGATTAGATTTAATTTGAAACTTCATCGAATATCCCATGACAAGTGGCATGTGATATCAAATGTTAAAATGATTGTCGGTTCTGACGCACGGTAATTCGGCTGCCCCTCTTCGAGGCGAACGGTAGACCACGAATCTCATGCGCCGCGCGCGATAGGAAACGATTGTCCGCAAAAGGGGCCGGGGGAACAACGAATGCACCGCGGGGTGGCCGGATGACCTCGCGATTGGCTCGCACTGTGCGGCGCGACGGAAGAAGTGCCCCCAGTGCCCCATGCTCGCTGCGTCATCATGTCGGAAAAAGTCTCGAGTTTGTGCACACGCCCGGTACGGCGACCCCACAAGCATCAAGTGTGACGAACAGTTTCGGCCTACTTCGCTGCAACAGCGCCGTGCTTCAATTCGCTCTCGGCTCTGAACCAGTCTTCCTCCGGCGATCCCATTGGACAGCCACGCTCCTGCCAAAGCCGGTATGCGAGCGCAGCGATATCGGTTCCTGCCGGGTTCTCGGGGGGAACCGGCTGGGCGAGAGTCTCGGCGTCCTTTCTATCAATGGCCTTTGGGTCTAAGCTTGTCGCGCGACTTGCCATACTCCAACTCCTTTCAGTGTGCGATGAACGGGCTCACGTCTGCTAAACCCATATTAAGCTTTATGAGACCAGGAGACCCCAGCTCCGCCGACCGCCATGCGAGCGATTCTAAGGTCGTAACAGAAAGAACATTGATGGAGAATTCCCGATGTGCTCGAATGGGAGTACCAGACATTCAAACGCGAGGTGAAATCATGGCGGCGACGGAAAATCCACAAACAGGACGAGAACACGAAGTCGGGACTCTCGCCGCGCCGCTATTGACGCTGGACCTCAATCGAGAGATCGCGCAGCTACGATCCGAAGGGCGCTGGCAGTCCGGACATACAGCAAAGACGCTGGCAAAATATCCCGATCTCCGCGTGGTCCTCATCGTGATCAAGGCGGGCGGCCGCCTGGAAAAGCATAAGGCCGAAGGGCGAATCTCGGTCCAGACCCTGGACGGACGAATCCGGTTCAATACAGGTGAAGGATCTTCCGAGCTCGCGGCTGGTCAAATGCTGACGCTGGAACGCGGTATTCCTCATGACGTTGAAGGCATCGTTGACAGCGCTTTTCTCCTGACCATTGCCTGGCACGTATCTCCCGTCCGGTAGCGGGCGGCAGCGATGTCGAAGACATTCAAACGCGGCGATCGCGTTTCATGGAACTCGGAGGCAGGCCGGGTTCGCGGCACGGTCATGAAGAAAGTCGTCTCCGACGCGACCTTCAAGGGCTATACTCATCGCGCCACCCGGGCAGAGCCCCAGTATTTCATCAAGAGCGATAAAACCGATCACGTCGCCATTCACAAAGGCGCAGCACTTCGGCTCCTGAAATCATCGGCCCGGAAGAACCCGACGGGAACATCTCGAAAACCAGGAACAAGAACTTGAGGGGGGAACCTGCCGCGCCGAGGTCACACAGGGTGAGTCTGCCAGACGCAGCTGATTTTCCAGCGGCCTGGTGATTGAAGCTCAGGCAGGGATTACGTCGAGATGTTGCGAGGCTCGAAGGCGAGAGGAATAATGGGAGCAGGGGTATGGATATCCTCGATCGCGATCGTGATTCCATGTGTCGTCTGCGGCGGGCGCTACGAGGTGACTCTTAAACAGGTGGCGCTCTCCCAGAAGATGATGCACGATGGATGCCCGGTCCATGATGAAAGGGAATGCCCTCCCCTGTATTACGCTCCGCTGATCGACCGCCAATTGGCTCAGGATTTTCGGGAACTCTGGGCGTGCCTTGAAAAGGAAGCGCACGCGGCGGGCGGCGAATTGAGACTGCACGGCACATCGTAATTGAGCGGAAAGATTCCGAGCATGGACTTGCAAAAGGGACAGAGCAAGGCGGAAATGCCTGCCGCAGAAGTCGTCGGCATCGCGAGCCTTGTAAATTATCAGGACGGGTCCGTTATTAGCCGAACACTGCTCAAACGAACGACCGGTACGGTGACACTGTTCGCCTTCGACGAGGGCGAAGGGCTCAGCGAACATTCTGCGGCATTTGACGCATTGGTACACGTCCTCGAGGGCGAAGCGGACATCACGATTTCCGGCAAGATGCTGCGTATTCACGCCACCGAGGCAGTGCTCCTGCCGGCGAACCAGCCGCATGCGGTCAAGGCGATCACCAGGTTCAAGATGCTGTTAACAATGATCCGATCCTGACCAGAGCACCGATACCAGCAGCGGGATCATTCAGTGTCGAACTGAGCAGGAGCGCTCCACATCGGATATGGCAGTCCCGCGAGCCGGTTGATCACCAGTGCCTGAGCAACCAGGAGGAATACCGCCGCCTCGATGACGGCCAGCTCGCGCGGCTTCGAAATAATCCCGAGGGAAACGATGAGCGTTGTTGCTCCCGCCGGCGGATGACTGGCATCGAGAAGAACCATGAAGGCGCCTGTTGCCGAGAGCGAAAGCGCCGCGGCGAGGACCCTGGGCCAGAAAATTCCCGGATGCTCTCCGAACGGAATGGCTCCGGCGCCGGTGGCAACGAAAGCCCCATACCCGCAGAGGAGGCCGATCGCATGGCCGATGACGGTATTGCGCGGGCTTGAGGTTCTTCCCAGAGGCGTAAAGAACAGGAGATATGCCGTCGGCCCCAGCGACGGAAAGACAAAGGGGTTCCGGCTCACGAGCGCCAGCAGCGCGAGCAATCCGATCGTCAAGAAGCCATTCACAAAGACGTAGACGGCGCGCACAAGCCGCGGCGGAAAGTGAAGCAGTAGCCAATCGAGCCGCAACTTTCGGAAGAAAGAAGAAATGTGGTCGGAAGTGCCATGTTCCTGCGGGAAAGCATCTCGATCCGGCATCAAATGTTCGGCAGCAGGTCGAAATACTCATCGTCTTCGTTTTTGCCGCCTTCTCCTTTGCCAAGCGATTTTTCCGATGCGATGAATTCTATCCGCTCGATCCACTTGACCATCTTGTAGCCAAGCTGGTTTTCCACTCGCAGCCGCAGAGGTGCCCCGTACACCTCCGAAAGCGGTTGCCCGTTCATTCTTGAGGCCAGCAGACATTGGGGCTTTTGCACGTTCTCCAGGCTCTGGGTGTCGTAATAGGGTCCGCCATAAAGAGCTTCGCCGAAGGAGAAAAAAGCGACGACTTTCGCTTCCCCCTTCGGCTGGACGAGATCAATCAGCTTCTGCATGGGAATCCCGCCCCACTTGGCGATGCCACTCCACCCTTGGATGCAATGATGCATCGTGATGTGTTCAATCTCACCCAGGCGCTCCAAATCGGCGATAGAAAGCTCAACCGGGTTATTGACTAGCCCTCCCACTTTTAACCGGAAACTGTCAAATCCACTCTCCGCCATGCGCTTCCAATCATCCCGGAGCGGCATCTTTCCGTTCGGCCAGAAATACGGAGAGATTTCCTCCTCCGCATACCTCTGCTGTGGCAAGAGCCGGTTCAGCGTAAGAAGCTGCATTGGATACGTCACCGACTTCAGGGCATGTTGCACTCCCCGCGGATGGTTCCAGGAAATGTAGTGCGCCACGATCCATGAGAGTACGACGACACCGATTCCAATGAATCCCAAGTACATTCCGGCAGGGTTCTGATCGTCGGTGCCCATCACAATGTGGTTCATATTGCGCGCAAATCCCGTCATCACGATCAGAGTCACGTGCACGATCAAAAATGCAAGGAAACCGAACATTGTCAAGAAATGGATAGAACGGGCCGATTGCCGTCCCCCGAACATACGGGCGTACCACGGGAACCGGTTGACCACCGCCGGAGACATCGCTATGCCGGTCGCTATCGCGATCACCCCGAATACAAACACGACTGTGAAATAGGCGATCTGTTGCAATGCGTTGTAGCCGTAAAATCCATTTGGCTCCGGCGGCAGATGAAACGTCGCATAGTGCACGAAGGTGTTCCACGCCTGCACAAGAACCAGCGGCGACGTCGGCACGATGCGTTTCCACTGTTCCGTGGTGAAGAGCATCACGACAAAGACGATGCCCGTTGCGATAAACCCGTGCACGTCGATGAAATGCCACACCCGGGCAAGACCAATCGTGTGCCGGTAGCCTGGCGTGCCGACGAGCGGCGAGATGTAACGCGCATCGTCCTTCGCGGTCCAGAGACGGTCGCGTGGAACTTTCAGGGGCGTAAAGCGGATCCATTCGCTCCCGGGCGTGCAGCCGTCATTGAAATAGAGACGAGGGTGATCCATCAGGATCGAAAGCCCGCTGCGAATCAGGATCATCACAAATAGAAAATTGAAGAAGTGGCAGTAGCGTACCCAAACGGGAAAGCCGTGCGGCCCTGCGAAGTTGTTGGGGTATATCTGGGGAACAGCGGGGACAGGAGGCATTCCCGTTACCGCGACCTCGATCCAAGCCGCCGCAATCAACGCCAAGATCGCACAAGCGGCTCCGATCAGGACTGATGGCCGAACCCAAATACGAAACCGGCGATCTGGCGGATAGTGGACAGCTCTGTGCGCTGCATCGAATGCAATCATATTCGGTGTACCAGACGGCTGACCACCTTCTTTCCGTCAAACCGGCGCAGCCGCGTCAATAAGTAGTCTCGCAGAACGATGGCGTTGTTGTGGTCTGAATCGCTCGCAGCGTAGAGTAACGTGACAGTCTTCGTGGCGCTTCAGCTTCAAACACGCGCTTGATACGAATCATGGCCTTGAAGATGCGCGGGCGGTCGCGCGAGAGTGACCAACAGATTCACCGCGAACAGCGTGACCGCGAGCAGTTCGACGATCGCGGAGCATGGCAGCACATGCCAGGCAATTTGGGAGTTCCATTCGTAAGCGGGGATCTCCGCGCTCACCCGCAGAGTGCATCCCAGCGTCAGCGCTGCGAGCGACGCAAGCATCAACCGCGGACTATAGAGAACCCGCGCGCCTCCAAAGGCCGGAAGGATGCGCTGGCCGATAGAGAACACCATGGTGGAGATAAATCCGACCGTCAGGGCGTGCCGGGCCGCACCCCAGATCCCGCCGCCATGATCCGCCCACGCCGCCGCTACCCACAGCGCGGCAGCGACAAGGAGCCACGCGTAAGCGATCCGTATGAACCAGGGGAAGCATGAGTGCACGCCCGCAGTCTTCGCTGCCCGGACTGGCTTGTGCCACACGCGAACCGCAAACAGTGCTGTGACAGCGGCAACGGGAAGCAGCAGCGCCGAAAGCATCGATGCGCCCGCAAACCCTGCAAGCACGGCGGCCCAGACCAGGCCCAACGCCGCGAGAAGCAGTTTGCCGTCAGGCTCGCGCAGACCGAGAAAAACTGGCAGCCAGCGGGCATTGAATCCCCAAATCGCCACCACCAGAAAGCACCACGTTTCGAGCGCCACCAGCGTTTGATCGAAAACATGCGGCAGCGCAGGCCCGCTGCCCTGCCACGACACACGGAAGGCCTCGACGGCGTTCAGGACGAGCGATGCCAAAAAGCCCAGGGTTGACGCAATGACCATGAGCATCCACGTCTCTGGCTTCCGCGAGGACCCTGCGGCCGCGCGGTGCCCTGACACGGTGCGGAAGAAGACCAGAAATGCCGACAACTCCAGCAGCGTCGAAACCGGCAGCAGAACGCGCCACTGCCATCCGGAAACACCGGCGATCCATCGCAGCGCCGTACCGGCAGCCCATAATGCGAGGGCCAACCAGGCGCGCCACACGGCAAACGGCGGCAGCTTTCCCATTTTTGACAGCGAATAGAAGCCGATTCCAAGAATAAATGTGCCTATCCACCCAAAAATCTGCGCATGGCCATGGGCCTGAAGCCAAGCCGGAGACAAGCTTTCGAGCGCGTGCCGGCTGCTGATCGAAATCAGATTCCACACGCCCAGAAAAGTGCCGGGCAGAAGCATGAAGAAGAGGCCGGTGACGATGTACGCAATCAGCGCGCGCTGGAGTTGCCGCTCCCGCTCGACGCTCTGGTCCCGCAGGGAGGGAAACGGCGGACTCTGCTTCACGCTAGGCGCAGGCATAAGCGCCTTCTTTCCGCTCCATCTCCAAGGCGCGCGGGAACAGGATGTTGTTTTCAAGATGGACGTGCTGGTGCAGATCCCGCTCGAAATCCTCCAGCCCCTGATAAAACGCGCGGTAGGTCGGACAGGCGTCGGCTGGCGCGGCAAAGCCGCCGGATAGCGAGCGAATACGCTCCGTGAGCGCCCCGGCGTCGTCATGATCCGCCAGCATCCGGCTGATGGGCATCTCAACCGAACCGAACATGGCAGGCGGCACAGGGCGCCCTTCGCGCAACGCGGCTTCCATCCGCGCCAGATAGGGGAACAGCAAATTCTCCTCTTTCATCATGTGCAGAGAGAGCTCATCCGTAAGCGCCTGGCACAATTCCTGAATCGACTTCACTTCCGGGTGCGACGCGCCTTGCCGCGCAACCACTTTTGCGCACATCGAAATCAGGCGCGGAGATTCACGCCGGATATAACTGTGATGGTCATCGATGATGTGCCGCGTCAATTCCGCCACGTTTGCATGAGCCCAGTCGACCGCCGCCGTAGAATTCTCGCCTTCCGCGGCTGAAATCCGGTCCAACACTTCATCCGGGGAAACGCTGGCGCGCCCGCATGCCTCCCGCAGGGAACGCTGGCCGCCGCAGCAGTAGTCGATGCCGAGCGATTCGAACACCCGCACGCTGGCAGGGTGCTTGATAGCGATTTCACGAACGGTGTGGTCCATGCTTGCTTTCATGACTCTTCCCCTTAAGTTCCAGGTTAGTGAACCTGCGCATCAGAGGCAGTGACTAAAGTCACTTCGACGTCAGACGACGGAAGCCAGTTCCGCTTCGAGGCCGGCGTGATCCAGCACCCGCACCTCAGGAGCATCAATCGCAATGAAACCCTGGGCTTGCAGCCGGGTGAGATTCCGTGAAACCAGCTCCCGCACCGTGCCGATCTGTGCGGCCAACTCCTGGTGGCTGGCGCCCAGGGGAAACGCGGCGCCCTCGGCTTCCGAGCGGCGCAGAATCCAGGAAATCAGCCGATGGCGCACGGTGCTGAAAGACAGCTCTTCTATGATGCCCACCAGCCGCCGCAGACGCGCTCCGACAACCTGCAGCACCTTGAGCGCGACTTCCGGATGCTCCAAACAGAATGCCTGAAAATCCCGCCGGGAGATGAACAGCAACTCGGATGGTTCCTGCGCCGCGACGGAGGCCGGATACGGCCCCCCGTCGAACACCGGCAATTCGGCAATCGAGCCGCCGGGGCCTTCCGCTGCGAGCACTTGCTCCCGCCCCGCTGGCGAAATCTTGAAGATGCGCACACGGCCCTTGGCGACGATGTACAGCCCGGAGCAGGGATCGCCTTCGGAGAAGAGAATTTCGCCCGCCTGGCAGGCGCGCACCCGCGCGCGTTGGGCGAGCGCCGCCAGTTCCGGCTCCGACAGAGCCGAAAAAAGGGCCGTTTTTCGAAGGACTTCGACGATGGACACAGGCGCCATGGAGGAGCGAATTCGCGCTTTCAACAATTTTCCCGCAGACCTTAGCAAATCGGGAAAGGTGCCTCCAGTAGTTTAGACCACTGCCGTAAGGGATTATGGAATGATGTGGGCCCACGCAAACGGCTCGGCACGGCAATGTGACAGAAGTCACTGGCTCGCCTGGCATGCCTTCCCTACACTTAAAGAGAGTGAGTAGAGGTTTAAGCCATGCCTGTTGTCATCGGCGATGCTCCCCAACACGGTTTCGCCAACCCCATCGGATTGCTTTCGGATTGCCATCGCCGGATCGAGCGGTTTCTAAAGACACTCGACGCAGTGGCCCACCAGGACGGCGCCCTGGATGCGCAATCCCGGAAAGCGCTTCAGAAGGCGCTCCAATATTTTCGCAGTGCCGCGCCAAAACACACCGCAGACGAGGAAGAAGACCTCTTCCCCATGCTGCGTCTCGGAGAGCGCCCCGAAATAGCGCAAGCAATGGAATGGCTCGAGAGCGACCATGCTCACGCGTCCGCATGCCATCGCGAGGTCGAAGAGCTCTTCGACCGCTGGATACGCGAGGAGCATCTTCCCGTGCCAGAGACAGCCCGGCTCAAAGAACTTCTGAAGTCGCTTTCCGAGCTGTACGCCGCGCACATCGCGGTGGAAGAAGACTCGATTTTTCCGCTGGCGCAAGCGGAGTTGTCCGCTCAGGACAAGGAGACTATGGGCGGGCGCATGGCCGCACGCCGCGGCATTGCCTATGACCGCAGGACCGCAGGCCGCTTTGCCGCGGCAATCGATGACCGCAACTCCTGAAGGAACGCGTCGAGGTCAACCGATTCGCGGCGGCATACCTGCTCAATGGTCACTACGCGGGCGACAGTCCGCCGCAAGGCCGGGTTGGCCAGGGGTGTGAATCCGTGGTGCAGGAAAACGGGCAGGAGCTCGGGATAACGGCCCAGCAACTCGCCGACTTTGGTTTGAGCGTCCGGAAGCCAATCGGCGGCGACCGGCAGCGGAACCACACGCTCGGGATTTGTCACCAGGCGCTGCCCAAAGCGAATGTTGCGCGTCATCTCCCAACCCCACAAGGCCAGCCCGGCCAGTTCGATGAATCCAGACACGCCCATGACAGAATAGGATCGCGACGAATAGTCCGTCGCGATCTGCGTCGTGATACGCAGCAGATTGCCGGCGTTGAGCAGAATCATGGTTGGCCACAGCGAATTGGCGCGCCGCAGATCCACGCCGGAGAGCGTCGGGACGACCTTACTCGAAACGCCCACGATCATCATCAAAATGAAACCGACGGTCAGGGCATGACGGTACGCTCCCAGATATGCGTGCGAAAACGGACTCTCCGCGCCCGTGAGAGGCTGATAAACAGCGATATCGTAGATCGGGGCGAAGGCCAGCATCCCCATCGCAATTGCGAACCAAGCGTACGCCGCGCGGATGAATTTGAGCCCGCGATCCCGTTCGCTCGCATGCACGGGCCCGAACAAACGGTACTGCCGGATGCTGCCCGCTGCAACGACGAGAAGCAACAACGTGCTCACCTCGTTCGGGATCACCAACCAGATCTCATGGAATGCGATGGCACCGATGAACGTCGCCACCGCCGCCGCGATCGCTCCATTCACGCCCCAAAAGACAAATCCTCGCCATCGGCGACTTGGCTCGCGGAAACCGTAGGCGTGCGGCAGGAACTTTAGCGACACGCCCAGAATCATCACGACGGCAATGCCGAGCAATTCGGCGTCGCGATACGGAATATCGAACGACGAAACGCGGAATAAGAACTCCGCCTGTGTAGGTGCGCTTTCAAAGAGCCAGAACACGATGGGGTTCGCCGCGGCCGCAATCAGGAACCATGCGAGGGACGCGAAGATGAAGCGGTCATAGGGTTCCGGCTGTTTCGCGGCACGAAGCATTTGGGCGATCACGAGCGCGAATACCGAAGCTGCGGCAATTACAAACAGCCCTCCCGCAAGCCCGAATTCCCAGAACCAGGGCTCCGGCGCCCGCAGATGCCCGACCGTCTGGAGGCAGATCCCCGAAGCCATGAGCGGCAGCGCCGAGTAAGCAAGTTTGGGCCGCCATAGCGTCGAGCGCTTGAATCGCGGGAAGGCCTGGTACGCGAACCCCATGACGAAGAAACCCACGAAGCCGAACACCATCGCGTCGGCATGCGCCAGAATCCAGGAGTAATTCACGCCGCCGAAGGAATGACGGCTGCCGATGGTGAACAGATTGACCGCGCCCCAGGCGCATCCGAGCGTAAACACGACCGCAATGCCGGCCAGGAAAAAGGAGCGATAAATAGTATCGGCAATCGACGGCGTGGTTCTTAAAAGAGCGGGTTGCGGATCGCTTGCGGCTGCCTGCAATTCCGCAAGGAGCTGTTCCAGCGGGACGCCGTGCAATCGCGAGAACCAGCCGATCGTCTCGCGAGGTCCTGCGAGCCCACCGCAGCCTTGGAGACCGTAACGATCGAAAACCGCGCGCGCGGCGGGGTAATTCGTAATTACGTCCGGCAACCAGGACTCCGTAGTGATCATTTCTGGCTTCATGGCGGTTCGACTCGACTGGCTCTACGTTAACTTGGGAAGGCGCTGAACCTCAGTGACTTTGTCACCCGACGGGCAAGCACTGGGCATAAGTTGGCCGTGACAAAAATCGGTACAAAAATATACGGGTGTTCAGGCAGCAATGGCCGCAATATTGAACTCGCTTGCTCGATCATACCGATCTTGCAGCGCCGAAGTGTCTCCGCTAGGCTGGGTGACACCTTGTAGATTGGACACATGGCGCTTAAACGGATGGACAACATAGGAATCGTCGTCGATGACCTCGGCGCGGCGATTGATTTCTTTCGCGAGCTCGGCCTCGATCTCGAAGGCCGGGCCATGATCGAGGGAGAATGGGCCGGACGTGTCACTGGCCTGGGCGATCAGCGCGTGGAGATTGCCATGATGCGCACGCCCGATGGCCACGGCCGGCTCGAACTCTCCGGGTTCCTCACGCCGCCTGCGGTCGCGGATCACCGCAATGCCCCGGTGAACGCTCTGGGCTACCTCCGCGTCATGTTCACCGTGGATGACATCGATGAGACGCTTGAAAGGCTCCGCAAGCATGGCGCGGAACTCGTAGGTGAAGTAGTCCGTATCGGCTCTGCTACATCCGCGGGCCTGAAAGGCTTCTCATCGGATTCGCACAGGAACTTAGCTGAACGCCGTATGAAGACCACGCCGACTCCGAAATGGGGATTGATGGCCGAATCCAGATCCTAAACCGCCTGTCGGTTGGATGGTGAACCGCTCGATGCGCTGTATCCCATCCACCCCCCAGCCCGATTTATCCCTGCGGGGAAAATTGACAGGCTGGACGAACCGGCGTACATTGCCGGGGTTGTGCTGGTGTTCCGCGATATTACGGAAAGACTGAAGGCAGAAGAGCGCATGCGGCTGGCGGTCGAGGCCGCCCCAAACGCGATGATTATGGTCAGTCGCGACGGGCGCATTGAACTCGTGAATTCCCAAACCGAGAAGCTTTTCGGTTATTCGCGCGACGAGTTGCTCGGCCAGTCCGTCGAGACGCTCGTGCCGGAGCGCTACCGCGCAGGCCATGGCGCACTGCGCGCGGGCTTCCTCCGCGAGCCGGTGGCGCGTCCGATGGGCGCGGGCCGCGACCTCTTCGGCCTGCGTAAGGACGGCCGCGAAGTTCCTATCGAAATCGGCCTCAATCCCATCAGTACCAGCCAGGGCACCCTTGTTCTTGCCTCCATTATCGATATCTCGGAGCGAAAAGAGGCTGAGCGGCGGCTTGCCCTCAGTGAGGAGCGGCTTTCACTAACGCTGAAGTTTCTTCCGGTCGGCGTCGGTGTCGTAAATGCACAGGGGCGTGTCTTGATTGCCAATCCCATCTTCCGGAAGTTTCTGGACGGCGATATTCCCTCGATCGACGACACGGAGAGCCGGAAATGGCGTGCATACTATCCGGACGGACGCCCTATTGAGCGCGAGAATTATCCCGCGATCCGGGCGCTTCGGGGCGAGGAGGTTGTCCCAGTGGATCAAGCCTTCGCTCGCCAGATTCGTACTTGCTCACATACGACTGCGGCATTTTAAGCTTTTCAGCCATATCCACTTGCCGAAGTCCGGCTTCAGCGCGAATGCGGCGAAGCAGAGTAAGTAAGGCTTGGCGGCTCTTCCTGTCAGCACGAAGGCGCGGTCCGCTTCGATCCATGTAAATCGAAGGATAGTCGGCGGTAGATGTATATCCGTGTTTCGGATATAGTCAACCATTGAATCTACGGCAATCGGGTCGAGCTTGCTTCCTGGTAGCACAATACTCTTTCTCTACAAGAATGCATTCAGTCTTGGGCTTGGCCCGGTTCCTACGAGCCGTTTTTCGCTTGACTTGTATCCTAATAACGGATATACATTGGACCTGATGAAGGGCCGGGCATCGAGATGAAGGCCGCCACCATTTGGAAATTGTTGAACGGTGGGCGACTGTCGGTGGGTAAAGGTAAACACCGTAAACGAACCCCGGCGAATACCAGTTCGACGAGATTGTGACATCTCGTCCAAGTGGAATACCACGCGGTTAAGGCGCCAACCGCCCTGGAAAAGCCGACGTCACAACGTCGATCACCGACCAGACGGCCTTCGATTGATTACTGGTGTCTGTTACAGTTTTGAACGTGGTTTGTACCAATGTGTCCGCATACTTCAATGTGTTGACGCATTGTGAGGCAGCAAACTCAGCCTTACCGCCAGCTAAGCCCACGACCCTGCACCATCCCTCGAGTGAACGGTATATGATGTGCGCACCCGCAGGAACCACGCCCAACAAGGCCCTTTGTGCGATGGTGCTGGCGGTGGCGGCTATCTGCATTCCCTTCAAGGTTGAAGAATCAGAAGAAGCTAGGATTGTTTCAATTTTCGGTGCAGACTCCGCGATCCCCGAGGCCAGCGCGGCCAAATATCCGACGTTCTCCATGTACTCGCCAACGTGACTGGTATGTCGAAAAAGAACTTTCCACCTGGCGCTGACTACCATTCCGCGAAAGTTCCCGGCGACGTTCAATCCGACCCTGTTGGACAGCGCCTGGTAATTACGAAAGGCTCTCCCCCCCATGACAGCCTGAAGCCCAATCCGTCCAAGATCGGCTTGCCCCCACCGGTGGTCAACCTTCTCCGCGAGTTTGTGCTGACTGTGAACGAGTTCGATCACTGGATAATGACCGGAGGTACTGCGAGCTCGATCCATTATTCACCTCACGAAAAGCAGAAGGTCAGCGCTGATCAAATGTCTGTATTCCACTCTTGAAGTGCATTATATACTTCCTGCGATAAGATATCGTCTCGCATGATCGCCACTTGCACGTGTAAGAATACTGCTTTCCGTTGCTCGCGGCGGCCCCTCACTCACGACATTGGCCGGTTATTTTGCCCATTGCTGACATCTGGTAGGTCGTCAACCGCTCCAGATCCCCCCTGACGCCCGGTAATAGACCCAAAGCGAATGGCCGCCGGCCGCGGATGCGACGGTGTCTGCTGAAAGGGTGCGAGCAGCGTTTTCATCCCCGGCAAGCGCGCCAGCGCTATTGCAGCCAGAGCTGCCGGGAGGCGGCGCGGAAGTGGTCGCGCTGGAAGGCGCAGCAGCGATACCGGCAGAGGGCGGCAGGCCAACAGAAACGGAACAACCAAAGCCGACGCTACCGGGAGCGCGTCCAAAGCCGGATACCACCAGAACCACGGGCAGTTAACGACCCTGCGAGGGTAATCACTCCGGAACATTTTCATCGATCATTGCTGCGACCGGCCCGGTTGCTACCAGCGATGTGTGCGTGCACGGCGAAGCCATTGCAACGGTTCTGCTCACAAGCCTGCCGGCGCGCGCTGGAGCGCATTCGAGAGCGCGCGCGGCGCTGGAAACAGGCACGCGAAGTAATCCGGAGATATTGATCCGCTGACGGCGCTCGCCTTACATTCAGCCTATCTGATGCAACTGGAGTTTCACCAGCTCGACCGGCGGACAGTGGACAACAAAGCTTGCGCTGATCATGAGAGTCAGTTCAGAACGCTCGTGATTACATGTGCGAAATGGAAGGAGTTACTAGAGATGGATAGCGTTGAAGAGAATCTAGATTGATCCCCGTCGGGAATGTCATATTAGTTCTTCGGAGCAAAATCGCCTGTGGAATTCGCAAACAAAACTAATTCGTAATCGTGACTGGCCCCGAGTCAGATACGCGAACATTCTGTGATCTGTCAGACTGGACAAGCTCATGAAAAACGTCTGCCACGCCGATAAAGTAGTACACACCTGGCTGTATGCTACTGGGCACGTTTACGGTTCCTGAGCAGCGAGCAGATGCCCCAGCAGAAAGGGCTTGTATGTCACAAAACGCAAAAGGTAATTCACCGGATGACAGATTAGCCGACGTGGAGAGATCAGCACCGATGTGGAACGGACCAGCATCTGCCGGCCCTTGATTGAGGACCAAGATACTTACACCGATCGGCCCTCCTGCTGTAGCCGCGGTATCTGATATAACCGATGTGACCATCAAGCTCGGCAGTTGCCCGCCTAGCGTCCAGTTCGTGACCAGATTGTAGGCATCTACCGAACCCAATCCGGTGACTTGGTCATATCCCCGTCCAGCGTTATAGCCAAATGAACCCGTGGAGCAATTCGGGGACCCTATTGTACATGAAACAATATTGTTGCCTCTAGTGATGTCGTGAAAGGCGATCGGAGCGACCTGCGCCAATTTGTAAAGGTTCGGGTTTATGTTTCCTAGCCCAGCTTGAGGCTGCGCTCCGGTGGCGGTCAAACAATGGTTCAGTAAGACGACAATTCCAGCGAAAACTGGGGCGGCTGCCGAAGTCCCGCCTACCAGAATTGGTTGAGCAGTACTCCATATAACATATGGATCGTGAAGACCCGATGCGGACAAGGCGATGTCGGGCACGTCGCGCTGACCATCATTTGGCACGCCAGGACCAACTTGCCAATGCGGTTTGGCAAAAATCGTGCTTGCGCCACCACCGCTGGCAGCAAGCCCTTGTTTTAACAATGGTGAGTCATTCCACGCGGCCTCTGGAATGTATCCGAGCGCTGAGCCGCCGTTTGAATCATCGGTCATGATCCAATAGGTACCCGTTCCCTCGTCAAATTCTGTTCCGCCAACGCTCGTAACTTCCGGAAGGCTTGCTGGAAGAGCAACCCACATCCCAGTGGTAGCGCTCGTCTCAGCGCCGTTCTGGTCTTCACAAGCGGCGGCGCCTGAGTCGCCAGATGAGGCAATCCACGTGATTCCTTCTGAATTAGCCTGCCGTGCAAGAGATTCTATGGCTTGGGCAACAAGAGGCGTGATGTTTTGCTCACAGCTACCAAAGCTATAGCTGATCACTGGGGCAAGATTGCTATCGATCGCATATATTACGGAATCAATAACATTTGCGGAATATACGAATATGATCGTCGCGTTTCTTGCTACGGCGCCTGTGATCTCTAAGTCCAAATCAGCCTCAAGGACCTGATCCGCGACAATTCCGGGATCGCTACTCCCGGGCACAAGGATTACCTGTGGATCGTTTGGAGCGAGCCCAAAAACTTGGCGGAAGGTACGGATATCTGAAAAGTCGACATTGGTTCGGCCAATAACAACCACCGTTTGCCCGGTGCCATCAAAGCCACTTTCGTAGAGGGGCGCAATGTCATAAAGCGTAGCGAGGTCACCCGGAGCAAGGAGGTTGAAACCAGGTGGAACAAACAAGTCCGGACGAGTGCTATCGCTTACAGCACGCCTTTTCAAGGAACCGCCTCTATTTCTGGGGCGCTCAGGATTGAAGTCATCCAATCCAAAGATTGCCGTGACAATTCCTGCGAATGTGGCCGGAATGGCAGGGGCGGTAGCATTGGCATAGTGTGTTTTTCCGCCGACCTGATAATAGTGAATTGAGGTTTGGAACGCGTTCTCAACCACCGTTGCCGTACCGCTGAACACTATAAAGTCGCGCCCCCTTGCCACTCTAAGGACAGTTAAGCCGGCCGCTTGCAACCAGGACACAATGTTAGCGACCGCATTTGAACTCAGGCCGAATCGATCTGCGTACTGTTCCGGAGTGAGCCACTGATGAAACAACGGGGATGATGGGTCCTGCTGTTTCCTAAGCAATTCATTTAAGGCGACCTGCTGCGTTGGCGAGTTCTTTAACACCAGCGTCATGTAGGGCAGCCGGAGAGAAGGGTCTACTGGTCCCCGATCATATTGATCGCGCGCTTGCGGATGAACATTGCCGTTTAGGACCACCCGGCTGTCCCTATCCATTTCGTTTGGGATATGGTCTTGTTGCGCCAGCAGAACCGGTGAGACGACACAGAGAAACACTGCTAGTCTTTTGGTACGCTCGGAGCTTGGATATTCCGTCATTGATGATCAAGTTCTCTATCGTGTAGGAGCAATATGAACCCGGCGGTTGCGTTTCCAGCAGTCCTCAGTCTGTTCAGAACAGATGGGCGCTTCACTACCCAGAGCAATTGTTCGCAAGCGTTCGGGGGGTAAACCGGCTTCGACAAGAAAATTTTCAACTTGCCCAGCGCGGACACCCGAAAGTGCCAGATCGTAGGCCGCCGACCCGAGTTCATCGGAGTGGCCGGCAATAGCCACACGTAAGGCAGGCATCTGATCGAGTAGTGACTTTAGTACGGCAGCGCTCTCGCGTAGACTGTTCAGCGCTTCGCCCCGGAGTTGAGCGCTCTCCAAATCAAAGTACAAATCGGGGATATCGCTCCCAAAATCTGGGCTTTGATACATAACAGCCGAGTTTCCGGGAGCCACTCCTTCACTCGGAACCGTGTTTAGTTCCGCAAGCGCAATGGCCGAGCCGCCGGGACCCGTTGCGGTAAGGATGATCTGCGTATGTCCCTCTGGAAAAATACTACGCTCCCCGGCGATTTCAACAGTTCCCAAGTCAGGCGTAATACTCACGGACGTCGCATTTCTCACCATCCATTTGACCGCCGCTTTTTGACCATGCTCGATAGTGAGTGGTTCGACACTAAAGAAAAGTACTATTGGTGCCAGGGGAACTTCTTTTCCATTGACTTGCGTGGCTTCGTTGTGAAGTGGAACAGGTAAAGGTAATGAGGGTGGCATTCCGCGCGATGCCTCGGGTTTGTAATGGCAACCCATAAGCAAAAGCAACGATATTAGGCAGGCAGGTCGCGAAAGTCCATTGAAGTACACGATTGTAGTGCTCCGAACGGTGTCATTGACCGCGTGTTTTAGAATTATATGCGACTAAACGCAGAATGCAAGAGGATTTGCTCGAAGGAAGTGAGCCGGCGAGCCGCATTGACGCATACTCACGTACGTGAACGTGCCCACGTCGGGAAGCACACGGTAGCAGTTCTAGTCTAGTACGGCGAGTAAAGACTTCATTCCTGCGGCATCCGAAAACTGATATTCTTATTGGCACACTGGAAATGGCTTTTCCTGCTCTCATCGCCGGTCGTTACGAGATCAAGGATTCGCTGGGCGAAGGCGGGATGGGTGTTGTTTATCGTGCCGTTGACATTAAGACGAAAAGTTACGTGGCGCTTAAGACTATGCGGGATGTCTCTGATCCCGCTGCCGTCGAGCTATTTAGCAAGGAATGGAGCGTGCTAGCTGGCCTTAGCCATCCCAACATCGTAGATATCCGCGATGTTGGTGAGCTAGATGACGGTGGCGAGAAGAAGCCCTTCTTCGTGATGCCGCTCCTTCCCGGCGCGACTTTGGCCAAGCTCATAGAGACCTCGAGCACGCGCCTTACTATTGACCGCGTGGTTGCGATCGTCACGCAAGTTAGCCGCGGTCTGCAAGCCGCACATGAACAAAGTCTAGTTCATCGCGATATTAAGCCGAGCAATATTTTCGTGATGGAGGATGACACAGCGAAGATCATTGATTTCGGCGTTGTTCATTTGGCCGGTGTACATTCTGAAACGGGTCAAAAAGGTACATGGCAATACATGGCGCCCGAACAAATCGACATGAAGGCGGCCACCCCGGTCTCAGACATCTTCTCTCTGGGCGTAGTCTGCTATGAAGCCCTTACGGGCCGAAAACCGTTCGCCCGAAAGACGCCGGCTGAAACAGCGGACGCTGTCCGCACTCACATTCCCCCGCCGATTTGCGACATCAATCCCTCCGTCTCGCAGTTGCTGAGCATGGTCATTCACAAGGCCATGGCTAAACAGCCCATGCATCGTTTTTCGAGTGCTCGAGACTTCTGCGACACGTTGCAAAAGGCTGTGTTGAATCAACCGATCTCACGCTTTGACTTGGCGAAGATCAGGTCCCGGATCGAAAGAGCGAAAAATGCCTTCCATCAGGGTGATATCGACTTTGCTTCTGAGATTCTGACCGAGCTTGAAACCGAGGGTCACATCGACCCTGAGATCCGAGTTCTACGCCTGAAAATTGAGCAAACTGCTCGTCAGAGGAAGATACGGCAGCTCCTTGAGGTCGCCCGGACCCGCGTTGAGCAAGACGAGATACCGCTGGCCCTAGAAAAATTGCACGAGGTACTGGAAGTCGATCCCGAGAATTCAGACGCGCGCTCAATGCTGAAGGCTCTAGACAAGCAAATGACCGAGCTGCAGGTGGAGAGCTGGATGAGTCTGGCCAAGCAGCACATCGAGCAACACGATTTCCCTGCCGCTCGGCTTGCATTGGACGAGCTCTTAAAGCTCCGTCCATCCTACCGGGTTGCTCTTGATTTACTTCGTGAAATTGACCGTCTTGAAGCGGAAGCACGCCGAATTCGATCCGAGAAAGAGTCCTTGTATGATTCGGCAATCAAAGCTTACAACAACGGTGAAATCACTACTGCCTTAAGCAAGATGGAACGGCTACTTGATATTGGACGGGGTACACCTGAGGCCGCCAGTCCGGACAGAGATGCTGTCTACCAGAGTTTTTACAAGGAAGTACGTTCTCAGTGCGATGCGATCCACAACGCATATGAGGAGGCGCGGCGCAATCTAGCCGAGAAGAACTTTCGCCGAACGATCGAGATCTGTGATGATTTCATCGGCAGGTACCCAAGTAATCCCGTTTTTCAGGCGCTGAAGCTCGAGACGGTTGAACAGCAACGACAGGAGCTAGCGGCTTATATTGCGGAGATTGGCCGGCGGGCAGAGGCCGAGCCGGACTTGGACCGCAAAGTCAATCTGTACAAAGAGGCGTGCGAACGATATCCCACCGAGCAGCAGTTCCAGCAATCGCTGAAGCTGACTCGTGAACGGCGCGACCTAGTGCTCGGGATCGTGGCGAAGGCTCGCTATTACGAAGAGAAGATTCTGTTTGCCGAAGCGATCGGTCAATGGGAAATCGTCCGCAGCATCTATCCGCGTTATCCAGGGATCGAAGTAGAAATAGAGCAACTCCAGAAGAGGAAGGATCAACAGCTCAAGGAAGATTCGAAATCTCGTCTGATTAACCAGGTCGACAGCCTGCTGGATTTGGGAGAATTCGCGCGTGCGCGGGAATTAGCGCTCAGCGGCCTCCAGGAATATGACCAAGATCAAGAATTGGTTGCTCTGGAACGATTGGCGCGTCAGGGCTTAGAACGTAGCTCCGAAGCCAGGGAACTTTGCGGTGCCGGCGATGCACTCTGCGCACACGGTCAGTTCCTGGAGGCCAGCGAAAATTTCCGTCGTGCTTTGGATCTCGACCCGAAGAACCGCGGTATCCGCGAGCGTCTTGTCAAAGCACTTTTGGAACAGGCACGTGCCCTCATCGAAACGGATTGGCGGGCAGCCGAACCATTCGTCCAGCAGGCCGCTGAGATTGAACCGGCCCATCCCGACGTACGTGGTTTGCGCACCCAAATCGCCGATTTAAAGCGGAAGGAATTCGTACCGCAGTGCCTGGCCGAGGCGCGCGAACTGCAGGCCGTTGGGGATTTGAAAGGCGCGCTGAACAAAATTGACAGCGGCTTGGTTCAATATCCGAACGAGGCCCGTCTGCTGGAGTTGAAGACCAGGCTGGAGAGCCTGCTTCGCGAGACACGGCGCAGCAAAACGCGTGCGGATGACATCGGGGCACTCCATGATCTCAAGCAGAGGGCTGCGCGCTCTTCAACGGTGGCACAACTAGGATCAATTTTTGAACAGTCGCAAACCATTCAGCGAAACCATCCAGATGATCCGGAAGTGGGAGCGCTGGCCGCTGAGATCCAGCAGGCCGCAGGCGCGACTGCAGCGATTTTGGGAGGCGATGCTTCGGTCTTCGCGCCACCGACGGCGACTGTCCCGCTGCCGGTTAAGGGGGGTTCCGGGGCAGTGGCCGTGCCGGCCCGAACGCCTCCGCCCCCGGCGCCAATCAAGAAGGCTGGTGTTGGAGAAGGATTGGCCGGTGGGGTTCAGCCACTGCTACTTTGGCTGAGGGCGGCAGCGGCCCCGGTTTGGGCGTTCTTCAGGCAGCCCGTCATCGCCGGCCGCGGGGTTTCGAGATTAGTTATCGTCGGTGTTACGGTCTTATTGGTCCTCGCCGCTGCGGTCGCTTACTACCTTCGGCCGCGTCGCACACCGCCAGGGCCGATGCAGTTGGTCGACGTCCATGTTCAAACCACGCCGGCGGACGCGGCGATTATAGTAAGCGAGGCCGCGAAGGACGGTGTGATCAGCCCAACATCCGGCCGAACCTACGAGCTTGATCCTACAAAGACGTATGAGGTCACAGTTTCAAAGGATGGATATATCACAGCAGCGAGGGTCCCCAAGCGTCCAGATGAATCCTGGAGTTTTGTGCTAACTCCGAGGCCGGTGCGGCTAAATCTCGCAACAGATGAGAAATCCGGTTCGATCTTTATCGATGATAGCAGCAGAGGCGACCTCCAAATCGGTCAAGTGCCGGACGTCGAGATCACCCCAGATACCAACTCGACTCACACGCTGGCTCTCCGCAACGGCAGGAGAGAAATCTTATCGCTCGGCTTTACAGCTCATCCAGCGGAAGCGCCGCAGGTAAGCAATGTCAAAGGCCTCGATTTGATTGTCGTATCGAGTTTCAAGAATGAGGCCGTGGTGTACGCGGGTTCAACGACCCTGACAGCTAACCTGAAAAATCAAGAGCCACAGCCGATTCCTCCAGACGGCCTTAAGTTGAGTGGCATTACCAGCACTAATAACGAGTTGACCATCGTCGACAAGACAGGTACTCGCGAATTTCCGAAGGTCCTGATTGATGCGGGTGATACTCCGGCGTTGTATGTAGGAAAGAACGCAGATGTTAATGTTGCCTACTTGCAGGTTGATGTCACACCCGAGACAGCGAAGCTATTCGTGAACGACCACGAGGAGCGCCCGCTCCGGCCGGGAAGATGGGTCCTGAGCAATCGCAAACCCGGGTCTTACAAAATCCTCGCCGCGGCCGATGGTTACAACGACCATCAGGAGCCTTCACGCAATCTGAACAAGGGCTGGAATACGCCGCTTTCGATTGCGCTCACGAAGAAGCCGACACCGGTGCTTCAGCCACTTCCGCCTAGGCTAATCATCACGGGCGGAACTTCATCGGCTGAGATCTACACGGATGGCGTGCGAAAGGGCCAGCTTGACAGTTCTGGTTCGGCGACAATCGAAATAACGCCGGGAACACACACCATCAGGATCCAGAAGCAGTATTGTGAACCATCCGAAATATCCCGTAATTTTGTCGCTGGTCAGCCGATTATGTTGGGGCCTGATGAAGCGAAGCTCAAAGAATGGGGTACGCTGGTGTTCCAAGTGACACCTGCCGAGGCGCACGTGAGTTACGGCCGCACGCCGCAGAACGACCATACCGGTACCGCAGCTAGCCACGACTCTGTTCGTGTACCGGAAGGGACGTACGAGATAAAAGCCGAGGCCGAAGGGTACTATGATTCGCCGGACGCGAAGGTGACAGTGCATTGGGGAGGGCAACCCGTGACAGTGCCCATCGCACTCTCTAAAAGGCCTATCATCGTACCGAAATGGGTTCCCGAGGATCCGTCACGAGTGAAGGAGGCGCAGAACTGGACCATTGGCATGCCGCCTCCAGAGTACGTATTCCTGAAATCGGGACGATTTCCGCTGACGCTGGTGTTTCCGGATCCGGGCAAAAGACATATTGGCCCGTTCACGAAACAGATCCATGTCCACTGGGTTGTCGGCTACTTCAGTGAGACGCGCAAAATCGATTACGACTTCGAGTTTGGCAAAGATCGCCTCACGCAGAAGGCGAGTCTCCCGGGAAAGGCTATCGGTGATCCCAGCACTACTTGCCCCTTGCATCAAGGCGACAACATCCAATTCAGCATCGCTGTCGAGTCCCGTCGGATCGAGGTCAGTTCGCCTGCGTGCAAAGATCCCCTTATTTACACATCGGACGAGGAAGATTTTACGAAGGGTAAGGCCGGTCTGAGATCGGGTCTGTACTTCTCCATACTTCAATAGCCCTTAAGAAAAGGATATTTCGGCACTAAAGATGGATGAAGCCAGCAGCAAGAATACGGAACGCCTGGCGCTGTTGTATGAGGGGCTCATGACGGCGATCGTTCGTGTCCAGTCGAGCCGCCAGCAACTCCAAAACTCCGAAGCCTTCCGGACGAAGATGAAGGACGCCCTCAATGACATCGCACAAATCGCCGCCCGCCGCGGCTACGCGAAAGAGGACATTCAAGAAGCAAACTTCGCTGTCATCGCGTTCTTGGACGAGGCGGTGTTGAGTTCGCAGGATCCCGCTCGGACCCAGTGGGCGCGGAAGAGCATGCAAGAGGAACTCTTCGATCAACGCAACGCCGGAGAACTGTTTTTTAAACGTCTCGACTCGCTGCGCGCGCACGGCGACTCCTTGCACTTGGCGGAGGTACTGGAAGTCTACTATTTGTGCTTGCTGCTAGGCTATGAAGGTCGCTATGCGGTCGGTTCCAAAGCCGAGCTGCATTTGCTGATGGATAACCTGCGCGAACGGATAGAGCGCATTTTCGGCCGCAATCCGGATTTTTCTCCTGACGGCAAAATACCGGATGCGCCGCCGGTTACCGCACCAGTTGATCCATTGCCTCGGCAGCTAAAGCTGGCGGCCGTAGCCGCCCTCGCCCTGGCGCTCTTGTGCTTCGGAGGGTACAAATGGTATCTTTCGGCAAAAGTCGAAAGCGTCGCTGACAAGATCGAGCAAATCTTGCATTAGCGGCGACTAGATACGCACATGGTTAGCCTGCGCAGACTCTTCGGGCTCATTCTTCTGTTCCTCTTTTTCGAGGTTGTGGTGGCCCTGATCGCGTCCGTGGCTGATAAGAACGTTTTCGTAGCGTGTGCGATCATGACCCTGCTGGCGCTCGCGGTCTGGGTGACGTACGCTCTGGTCACGCATTTTCTTTCGCGCCCCCGCGAAAGCGCGCCTCCCGCCGGTGCGGCTGAGGCCCCGGTGCAGGTTCAGCCCACTCCAGTTCAGCAGTCGGTAGGCCCTCAGGACGAAGAACTTGATGCACTGATTCGCGAAGCTAACGAGCGGCTTGCCGCCGCCTCAACGAATGCGAACCAGCGCGTCAAGTGGACGATTGGGAAGCTACCGCTGTACTTAGTGGTGGGCCTGGAGAGCGCCGGCAAAACCAGTACGATCTCGAATTCCGGCGTAGACGCCAAGCTACTTGCAGGAGAGTCCTATCGCGAGACTTCGGTTGTTCCAACCAAACTCTGCAATTTCTGGCTGGCCTCGGGCGCTATTTTCGCGGATGTCTCGGGAAGGATCTTTTCGAATGACCCGGTTCGCTGGGAGAATCTGGTTCGGGCTCTGGGCTACAGCAGCAACGCTCCGATTCTCGACCGAATTTGGCACGGCCGCCGTCAAGCGAACCACCTGCGCGGCGTTTTGCTTGTCTGCGATGCTACCTCATTCCTAGGCAGTCCAGATCCTGAGAAGCTCGCGGCGCTGTCACGCAAGCTTCAGGACCGGCTACAGGCGATCGGCGCTGCGTTCAACACCGGTTTTCCGGTGTATGTGGTGTTCTCAAAGGCGGACGCAATTCCTTATTTCGGGGAGTTCTTTGCGCATCTGAGTGACGCCGAGGATCAGAGAATTTTAGGAGCGACACTGCCGGTCGCAGGCTCTGTCGAGCACGGTGCTGTCTATGCCGAGTCCGAGACACGCCATCTCACGAGTTTCTTCAACCGCCTTTACGCCTCTCTGGCTGATAAGCGCCTTATTGTGTTGGCTCGTGAGGACGTTGCAGAAAGGCGGCCGTTCGCATACGAGTTTCCCCGGGAGTTAAAGCGAATCCGAACGGACGTGGTGCGTTTCCTGGTGGACTTGTTTCGCCCCAATCCGCTCCAGCCGAGCCCAAAGCTTCGTGGTTTTTATTTTTCGGGCACTCGCCGCGTCACCCCCGCGGCTTCATTGAGTGAAAAGCCGGACGAGTTTTCTGCGGCGCGGTCGGGCGCCGATGCCACGGTATTCTTCCGAGCAAGGCCATCGCCGCCTGCGGGCGGAACACAATTAATTCGCCCCGCGGCCTCCTCGGAGCCCGCGGCTACTCGATGGGCTTTCCTTTCGGAACTGTTCCAAGGCGTGATCCTGAAGGACCATGCCGCCCCCCGGTTGACTGGCGGCGGACGATTCGACTGGTATCTGAGCACGGTTTTTGCGACTGTGATGATTTTCGGGTTGGTATTGGTTATCGGGTTCGCAACCTCCTTCGTGCGCAATCGCAGCCTTCTTCGGCAGGTCGACGCAACTTTAGCGCGCGTATCGCGCAGCCAGCCGTCCGGAGACCGGTTAGCCGCTTTGCAGGAGCTGGATTCTCTGCGTGCCCAGTTAGCCACGTTATTTCGCAATGGCCGCGAGGGCGCGCCATGGGGTTGGCGTTGGGGACTGTACGCTGGGAACCAGGTGCTGCCGAAGTTGCGCGACCTTTACTTCGCGCGCTTTCGAAAGCTGATTCTAGAACCAGCACTTGGCGCGATGACTGCACGATTCCTTCAGCTCTCGCCCACGACGCCCACCGCCGACTATCAATCGATATACGACCAGCTCAAAACGTACCGGACCATCACGCCCGGTGAATGTAGTCTCGACAAACCGCTGCTCGAAAGAGTGCTTCCGGACAGCTGGCCGGGCTGGGCGACGTCTGAACCCGAGGTCCAGGCCCTAGCGAATCATCAGATCCAGTTTTATGTTTCTGAGCTGCTCGATCCGAATCCATATCGGAATAAGATTCCCGAGAACCCAACGGCCCGGAAGCAAGCGCAAAATTACCTCATCAATCTCAAGGGTCCCGACAAGCTGCTGCGCGGATTGCTCGAAGATGTCAATCGCAGCCAGGCAGCAGCGGACTTGTCCAAGTACGCTCCTAATTACCAAAGCGTTCTTACGGGTCCCGGGCAAGTTGAAGGAGCCTTCACGCGGGCCGGCTGGGAGGTGGTCGAAAAACGCATCAGCGATGGCAAGTTCGGCTCGCCCGGCGAAGCCTGCGTGGTGGGAGCAGGTGCTGCCATCGGATCGCTGTTGCAGGCAGGCACCTCTGAGCGAGAGATTGAGGATCTCTACGTCCGGCAATACATCAAGAGGTGGAAGGATTTTCTGGAGTCCGAGGGCTTGGTGAACTTCACACGCGCGGATGCGGCGGACAAACTTAGCACACTGGCCGAGAACAATCGATCGCCGCTGCTGGCGCTGGTTTTCATGATTTCCGAGAACACAAATTTCGGCGCACCGGCGGCGAATGCAGCGAGCGCCGCGGAGAAGCAGGTCACCGAACGCGTGAAGAGCAAATTCTCATCGCTGTTTCCGCGCTCTAACAAAGCGGAACAGCTTGCTCATCCCTTGGTTGGCGAGTCTGTCAAACAGGCATTTGCGGTACCGGCAGACATCGGGAGGGCGTTCCAGCCGGTTCACGTTACTGTGGGTCCTGACAATCCGCAAAGTTGGCTCAACGATGCCAATCGCGCTTATATCGGCGCGCTAGGAGAGTTAGCGAACGCGGTGCAGCCGTTGGCCAAATCCGCGGTGGTGGATGGTTCGAGTTACGATGCAGTTCGCAAGGCCGCCGATACGGCCATGGCTGCGGCGCACCAGTTGGAGGCGCGTTTCAACAACACAGCGGAAGCAATCGATATTGATTTGAGCAATCTCATCGAGGCGCCGATTAAGAAGGTCAAATTCGATCCAGGTGAGCCCGCAAACGCGGCCGCTCGCGCTCTGTGCGCCAAGTTCGAACGACTGATCAAGAAGTACCCATTCAACCCAGCCGCGACGGAGGAGGTATCCATTGAGGAGTTGAAGCGGTTCTTCGGGCCATCGGCAGGCGATTTGGTACAGTTTACGAAAAGCTCGCCTTTCGATAAGCTCCTGACGAAGACAGGCCCGGTTTGGACGCAGGTCCAGGGGACGCAGCCAACTCTGGCACCCCAGTTCCTGGAAGCCTTCAACGCTCTGGCGCAATTTTCCGATGCACTGTTTCCTGGCGGCAGCACTGAACCGAAGCTAGCCTACACGATCATGGTGACATCGCCGTCGAAGATCCAAGCGATGAAGGTGACGGTGGACGGGCATTCGACGCCGATTGACAACGTCCGCGAGTCGTTTGTTTGGCCGGGCGCCTTTGGGCAGTCCGGCGCGCGGATTGACGTCACCGCAGGAGCATCGATCCCGCTGGCGGTTTACCGAGGGCCGTGGGCGATTTTCAGAATGCTGCAAAATGCGGACCGGAGTGAGGCCAACGTGTTCGTCTTCAGCAAAATTCGCCAAGGAAACAGCATTTCCGAGCCGCCGAAGGACGCAACTGGCGCGCCGATCGAGATCCACGTGCAGGTGGAAACACAGGCAGCCCCTAACGTGTTTGCGTCGGGCTATTTCAGCCGGCTGAAATGTTGGCAACGAGCGGTCCAATGATGCAATGCTGTCAATAAAGAAAAGAGCAAACTTGCTCAAAGAGCGGTCTTGCCTGGACGTTTTCCAAACGGAATTCCGTGAAAGGTCCTTGCGGTCCGAACGAAGGTTCCCTTCACCGCACTGTTCCGAACAATTAAGGCTTCAAGTGGGTCCTGTCTAATGGTCATCGAAATCATACTCATGGCAACATCCGTTGTTCGGATGCATAACTCAGTCGCATGATCGACACCCTTTCTTCCAGCTTTGTCCAGTATTTTCTTGCGGCCGGAGTGGATCCCAACACCGCTGTGCGGAGTTCCATTGACCTTAAAATCGTCAAGTCGAATTATGCCGGCTGGCCCGAACTTGCCTTCAGTCGAGTCGTCCACTAGACCCGCATGTGTGCTACCCGGGTGCCGATGAGGTTTGGTCCTGTCCTCAGTCGTAATGCTGTAAAAGCCGTTCGGCAAGCTCGATAAACCGACTCGTAAGTCCACATTATTATTCGCATGCCACGCCCCCACTTCGGAGCCATCCCGGTCTAGCAAAGAGAGAACTTTCCTCACGTGATCATAAATCAGATGAGACATAAAACACCCGCTTTTGAGGAACTATCAGCTTTTGCGGAACTATCAATAAGTATTCACCGCCAATAAGTATTCACCGCGACCCAACTGAAGTCAAGCTGAGATTCGAGGCCCACGACTAAATTGACAGCGCTCGCGCCGCAGTTGAAAGGAAAGACCACCCCGAGGTGAACTTCGGCGCTCTCTCTTAGCGTGCGTTGTGATCAGCAGCCATCGGGTGCAGTACCAATCCCCATGGACGCCCTCCCCAGTTGTGTGATATAGTCTAAACCACTATTTTCAGAGCTTATACAGCCGGGACAGGATGCCCTGGTACCAAGTAAAGAGGTGTCTTAAATATGCCGAAAGAGAGCATTAACAAGAAAATAGGCCGCGTTCGTCCTCCCCGCGTCCACATTACGTACGACGTTGAAACCGAAGGCGCTATCGAGAAAAAGGAACTGCCGTTCGTCGTTGGAGTGCTGGCCGATCTCGCGGGTGACCCAGACAAGCCGCTGCCCGCCGTCAAAGACCGGAAATTCACCGAGATAGATCGCGACAACTTCAATGACGTTCTCGCCAGAACCGCCCCGCGGCTCGCCTTCAAGGTGGACAACCGCCTGTCAGGCGACGACACCCGGCTGGGAGTGGAGCTTCGCTTCAAGAGCCTGGAGGATTTTGAGCCACAGAAAGTCGCAGTCCAGGTCGAGCCGCTCCGAAAGCTCTTGGAGCTTCGTAGTAAACTATCCAACCTCCGCTCCAGCCTCTATGGGAATGACAAATTAGACAGCCTGCTGCAGGAAATACTACAAAATACGCAATCCTTTGAGAAATTGCGCTCCGAGGTCGGGGTGTCGGAACCAACCGACCCCAGGGAGAGATGAAATGCCAGAGCCCAAGGCCCAAGCAGCAACGCAAACCACCGAAACCACGACGCAGGGGAGCCTCTTAGATCGGATTCTCGATGAGGGCCGCCTCGCCCCCACCGTCGAAGAACGTGATCGCGCCAAACAGTACGTCGAGGCCTTAGTGGAGCAAGTCGTTAGCAAGGAAATGACCGTATCCAAGGATACGGAGGCGATGATTAATGCCCGCATCGCTGCGATTGATCAGGCCATTTCCAATCAACTCAACGAGATTATGCATGCGGAGCAGTTCCAGCGCCTGGAGGCAAGTTGGCGCGGGCTGCACTATTTGGTGGATCAGACCGAGACTTCTCCGATGTTGAAGATCAAGGTTATGAACATCAGCAAGCGGGATCTGTTCAAGGACCTGTCGAAGGCGGTTGAATTCGACCAAAGCGCGATATTCAAGAAGGTCCATGATGAGGGTTACGGCGTATTGGGTGGCCACCCGTTTGGGGCGTTGGTTGGCGATTATGAATTCGGCCGGCACCCGGAAGACATCGAAATTCTGGAGAAGATGTCGAATGTAGCCTCGGCCTCTCACGCCCCGTTTATCAGCGCCGCAAGTCCAAAACTCTTCAATTGGGAAAGTTTTACGGAACTCGGTGGCCCCCGAGACCTCTCCAAGATCTTCGACAACGACGCCTATATTCGCTGGAAATCTTTCCGGGAAAGCGAGGACTCCCGTTACGTCGGTCTGACGTTGCCTCACATTCTGATGAGGCTTCCGTACGGGAAAGATACAAAGACGGTCGAGGCGTTCGACTTCGAAGAGGACGTAGACGGTCGCGATCACAAGAAGTATTTATGGGGGAATGCGGCGTACGCATTTGCCGCCCGTCTCACCGATGCCTTCGCAAGACACGAATGGTGCGCTGCGATTCGCGGGGTCGAAGGAGGAGGCTTGGTAGAAGGCCTTCCCACCCACGCCTTCTCCACAGACGAAGGAGATATCCAGGTTAAGGTGCCAACCGAACTGGCAATTCCGGACAGGCGGGAGAACGAATTCTCCAAGTTGGGATTCATCCCGCTCTGTTGGTACAAAGGGACCGATCGCGCCGCCTTCCTGGGGGCACAGTCCTGCCAAAAGCCGGTGGTTTATCTAAATGATGCCGCCAACGCGAATGCCAGGCTTTCGTCGCAATTGCAGTATATGTTCGCTATTTCCCGCTTTGCGCACTTTTTGAAAGCGATGATGCGTGATAAAATCGGCTCATTCATGTCGCGGGAGAATTGTCAGCGCTATTTGAATGACTGGATTTCACATTACGTATTGCTGGACGACACAGCAAATCCGGACCAGAAAGCGAAGTTCCCGCTGCGCGAAGCGCGCATCGAGGTGAGCGAGGTCGCGGGAAAACCTGGTGCATATACTGCGGTCGCCTATTTGCGGCCACATTTTCAGCTTGATGAATTGACGGTGTCATTGCGGCTTGTGGCGCGTCTGCCACCAGTCAAAGCGTAGTTCGTTGTCGGTCAAGTTTGGTTTTGGCCGGCCTGGATCGTCTGCCGAAATTTGGCGGCCTTGGCGGCTTGTCTAGGGGATTAACAGTTCCAGAAAGGATCTATGCATGCCGGCGGACATTTACCTCAAGATTGATGGTATTCCTGGCGAATCTCAGGATTCCCAGCATAAAGATTGGATCGAAGTCATGTCATTCAATCACGGTATTACGCAGAATGCCTCGGCGACGGCCGCCTCTGCGGGTGGTGGCACAACCGCGCGTACCGAACACCAGGATTTTTCGATTACGAAGCTGGTCGACAAAGCGTCGCCCAAGCTCTACGAAGCGTGCTCCAACGGAAAGCACATTAAGACCGTTAGTCTTGAGCTGTTTCGCGCCTCCGGTGATCAGCGAGTGAAGTACATGCAGATAGATATGGAGCAGGTGGTAATTTCTCATGTCTCCCCTGGTGGCGGTCACGATTTTCCCAGCGAATCCGTCAGTTTCAACTACGGAACAATCAAGTGGACCTACACGCAGCAAAAGCGTGAGGATGGCAGCGGCGGGGGAAATGTAACCGGCGGCTGGAGCCTGGTAGAGAACAAAGTCAAAGCATAGACTAGCCCTTGTCAGGACGTAAGTCGCACTCGCGGGCCGGCGCTTCGCTTTAAGGGTTTTTATTCGTTTTCGGGAGGGGTTCGTCGGGTGGGGTTCCCAGTTTTTCCCGAACATTGTTGAGTAAAATGCCAACTCCTACTGTGATTCCCGTAGCGGTGTTGGAGCCGATCTCCGAAGAGAAGCCGGCCGGTGAGGATCTTAGCGCTTCGACCGACTGGGTGCAAATTCGGAAGGCGCGTCCGGATACGTTTGACGCACTGGATAAAGGGGAGTTCGCGCGCGAGGACGCAGCGGACGCGAAATGGTCGCTGCTCATGGATTTGGCGACTTCGGCCCTCGCTACGAAGTCAAAGGATCTTCGTCTCGCAATTTGGATCACGGAAGCTGCCATCAGACAATATGGGTTTGCTGGCGTTCGCGACGGCTTGCGGATGATCAGTGAATTGCTGACGCGCTACTGGGATTCAGGGCTGTATCCCCTAGTCGAGGACAGTGATGTGGAGAGTCGGGCAGGTCCCCTGGAATGGCTCAACGAGAAGATGGCCGATGCGATCCGAAGCATTCCGTTGACGATGCGGGCCGCGCCTGCCCCTAATTATTCGTTTCAATATTTTTTTGAGTCGCGACGGTCGGGCGGGATTATCACAGCCGGCGCGTGGGATGCCGCTGTTGCGGCTACCAAGCGAGCCGACTGTGAGGCGCTGTTTGCGGATTTTCTGGACGCAAAGGCGGAGCTATCGGTATTCGAACAGCTTGCTCAGAGTAAGTTTGGTGAGAGTGCTCCTCCACTTTCGGAGGCCAAGCAGGCCTTTGAAGACTGCCGTATTGTTCTGGAACGTATTCTGAAGAACAAGCGCGAACTGGAACCGGCTGAAAACAAGGAAGTCGCCGCCGCAGATGGCCTTGCTGTTGGCCGAGCGCAAGGCGCCGATCTTTCCTTTCTGAGAGGCTCTGACGGCGACATAGCAGCCGGCTCTTGGGGAACAGCGGAAAAGCTGGCGCGCGAGGGAAACATTGACCAAGCTCTAGCGCAAATGGCGCGGCTGGCGGCAGCAGAGCCTAATGGACGAGTGCGATTTCAACGCAAGCTACTCCTCGCCGAGATCTGTCTAAAGCGTGGGCGATACACGCTCGCCAGATCGATCCTGGAGGAGCTGGCGGAACAAATCGACAAGCATCAACTCGAACATTGGGAAACGGCGGATGTGGTAGGCGCTGTTTGGACTCGTTTGTATCGGTGTTACCGAACGGGCGATGCTGCCGATCCGGAGAAGGCCAAGCCGCTCTTTGAGCGCCTGTGCCGCCTCGACCCGTGGCAGGCTTTAGCATGCAGCGATGAGAAATAATGCCATGGCGCTTCATCGCTCGCACCCTTCGGTCCCATCGGTACTCGATCGGTTAATCTCCGGTCCTGGAGGTATTGAAGTCGGCTCAATCCAGCCGAGCAGCCCGAGAGCGCTTAAGCTGTCCGTTGCGCGCGATCTCACCGCCCTGCTGAATTCGCGTCGAGGCACGAGCCTCGTCCCCTCAGAATTTCCGGCAGCATCGTCTTCAATCCTGAACTATGGGCTTCCGGATATTTCTTCATATAACCTCGGCGCCGACCCCCAGGGGTTGCGGCGTGACATCGAGTCGACGATTCGGGCGTTTGAACCGCGGCTCAGCGGAGTGAAGGTTACGGTGGAGGATTGGGATAGATTTAGCCCAGTCCTGAAGTTTCATATTCACGCGACTTTGAAGGTCGGGGCCGTGAATGAAAACATTTCCTTCAACACCATCTTGCAGGCCGACTGCCGCATTATCTCAATCAAGGCGTTGGGCTGATGAGCAACGAACTGCTGACTTATTACGAGCGTGAGCTGGTTTTCATTCGCCAGATGGCCGCAGAGTTTGCGCAAAAATATCCGGATCGCGCCGGCGCGCTCAAGTTATCCAACTCAGGCTCAGAAGACCCGCATGTAGAGCGTTTGATGGAAGCTTTCGCGCTGATAGCGGGCCGGATCCATCGCAAAATAGACGACGAGTTTCCTGAGATCACTCAGGCTGTTCTCGATATTCTGTATCCGCATTACCTAAGGCCGATTCCCTCTATGTCGGTCGCGCAGTTCGAGCTTGAACCAGAACAAAGCAAAGTAGCGACCGGCTATCTAGTGCCCAAGGACTCGAAGCTGTACTCCCGTCCCGTTAATGGAGCCATCTGCCATTTCAAAACATGCTATCCGGTTCAGCTGTGGCCCATTGAAGTCGTCAGTGCGGCCTTCTTACGCAGTTCGAGCATACGCGGAGGCCTCGCGGGATCGGACGTGCCCTTCGCTGTTCAGATCGAATTGCGGATGTTGGGGGGCTTGAAGCTCTCCCAATTGCCTCTCTCGGATCTGCGGTTTTTCCTGGGCGGTGACCAGCAGACAGCGTTCACGTTGTACGAGTTGCTATTCAACAACTTCGCCGGCATTACCGTACGCGCTATAGGACAGCGAAATGCTGCAGCGGTGTTGAATCTCTTGCGTATTCGAGAAGTCGGCTTCAACCGCGACGAAGGAATGGTGCCTTATTCCGACCGCAGCTTTCTCGGCTACCGGTTGCTGCAGGAGTATTTTTCGTTCCCACAGAAATTTCTATTTTTCGATCTCGCGGGTCTCGAACAACTTCCGAAGGATAGCCTCGGGGATCGATTCGAGGTTCTGATCTTGCTCACTGACTTCGAGCGCGATGACCGCGCCGCGCTTCTCGAGCAGGCCGTAACCGCTGAGTCGTTCCGGCTTGGGTGTACTCCGATCGTGAACCTATTTGAACGAACAGCGGAGCCGATTCGAGTGTCGCACTCACAAACGGAGTATCGTGTAGTGCCAGACATCCGCTATCCTTTGTCCACCGAGGTCTATTCGGTGGAACGCGTTACCTCCGTGGCTCCGTATGCGCAAGAGCCGGAGGAATATCGCCCGTTCTATTCGTTTCGCCATGCAGATGGAGCCGATCCACAACAAGTCTTCTGGCTCGCGACGAGGCGGAGATCCGGGATCGAAGACGAGGGCACTGACGTATATCTCTCACTCGTGAACTCGAAGTTCGAACCGAGCCTGCCGCCCGTCGAATCCTTAACCGTGCATGTGACCTGCACAAATCGCTCATTGGCCGGGAAGCTTCCGGTAAAGGGGCAATTCGGCGAACTCGAGATGGAGTCCGGGGCTCTCTTGCGAATTCGACTCGCCCAGTCACTCACTCCAACCGCTTACCCCCCGTTGCGTCGAGGCTTACAGTGGCGGCTAATCTCACACCTCGGGCTCAACTACCTTTCTATCGTTGACGGAGGCGTCGAGGCTCTTCGGGAACTACTGAAGTTGTACGATTCCAGCGGTGCACCATCGGCCGTTCATCAAATCAATGGCATCACAAAAATCAAGAGCCGCGCCAAGGTCGCTCGCATGACCTCAGAGCACGGTTTGACGTTTGCAACCGGCGTGCATGTGGAGGCCGAATTCGATGAAGACGAGTTTGTGGGGACCAGCGTTTTCTTGCTTGCCACCGTGCTAGAGCGTTTCTTCGGCCTGTATAGCGCCCTCAACTCGTTCACTCAATTTCGAGCCACAACCCTTCAACGGAAAGGAGTATTGAAAGAATGGCCTCCCCGAGCTGGGGAACAAATACTCCTGTAGCCGACCTGGTATTAACCAACGCCTGGGAGTTCGGATTCTTTCAGGCGGTACGGCTTCTGGCGCGCATGTACAACGATCGAAAGTTAGTCGGCGCCACTGCGTCACCTCGCGCCGAGATCGTACACTTTCAGGCCAAGCAATCACTGGAATTTCCCGCGAGTGAGGTGCATTCGATCGAACCCAACGGCGGTGGTCCAGTGCACATGACCGTCGCCTTTATGGGGTTGACAGGCATAAAGGGGACGCTGCCCGCATATTATACGGACCTGGTACTCAATCAGGAGATGCAGGACGACGACTCGTTTGCTGCATTCCTGGATGTGTTCAATCATCGCTTGGTGTCGCTTTTCTATCGTGCCTGGGACAAACACCATTTTATTGCCGGCTATGAGCGTAGCCTGCGCGAAGGCTTGGAAGACAGTTTCACTGGGTATCTTTTCGCCCTCATTGGCATGGGTACCGGCGGACTTCGCAAGAGACTGCGGTTTCCGGACCAAGCGTTATTGCGTTACGCCGGACTGATTGCGCAACGCCCGCATTCCGCCTCGGCTTTGGCCGGCTTGCTACGTGACTATTTTGAAGTGCCGGTAGAAGTGGACCAGTTCTGCGGGCGCTGGCATGCGCTGGAGCTGCAGGAACTGAGCTATCTCGACTCAGAAGGCATCCATAACCAACTTGGCGTAGGCGCCATCGCCGGCGACGCCGTGTGGACTCAGCAAGGCGTATTTCGCGTCCGATTCGGCCCGCTTCCTTTCCGGAGGTTCCGCGAATTCCTGCCCGACGGCGAGGCGTTCCGGACAGCCACTGATTTGATCCGGTACTTCGCCAACCGAGCGCTGGAGTTTGAGATACAACCCGTGCTGATGGCGACTGAGGTTCCCTGGCCCCAGCTCACGGATGAAACACCCGAATCTCCCCGATTGGGCTGGTCGGCTTGGCTCAAAACCCGAGCGTTTGAAGAAGATGCCGCAGACGCTATGTTTGCCGGTGATTTGGATGGATTCGCTCGGCCCGGAGGGATTCAATGAGCGTCAATCTGAAGGGGCTGGTCGCCAAGCTGAATGCAACGTGCCGCTCCGCTCTCGAAGCAGGTGCTGGCTTGTGTGTTACAAGAACGCACTATGAAGTGGACATCGAACACTTCCTGCTGAAGCTGACGGAAAGCGTCGACTCCGACATTTCTGCCATTCACCGCCGCTTTGAAATCGATCCGTCGAGGGTCACACGAGACCTTGCCCGGGCCTTGGATCGCATGAAGTCCGGGAACGCGCGCAGCCCCGCTCTCTCGCCTCGGATTGTCAAACTGCTTTCGGAGGCCTGGGGCATTGCCTCGTTGGAATTTGGGGAGGACCACGTCCGGTCCGGAATCGTGATGTTGGCCTTACTCGCCAACGACGACTTGTCCCGTTACGCGCTGGAGAGTTGTCCGCAGTGGAAAACAATCTCGGTAGAAGCGCTTCGTAAGGACCTCTTCGGCATTTGCTCTAAGTCGGCAGAAGATCTGAAGGCCATGCCGACAACCGCGGAATCTTCTGCGACCGAGGCTGAAACTGCGACTGATGTTCCGACCCCGGGGGCAATTTCGAGGACGCCGAACCTGGAACAGTTCACGATAAGCCTTACGATGGCGGCGAAACAAGGCAAGATCGATCCAGTCTTGGGACGCGACTTCGAGATCCGGCAGATCATAGACATTCTAACCCGACGTCGGCAAAACAATCCGATTTTGACCGGAGAAGCCGGAGTGGGAAAAACAGCGGTCGTCGAGGGCTTCGCGTTGCGTATCTCCGCCGGCGACGTTCCGGCGCCACTGAAAGACGTGGACGTACGCACTTTGGATCTCGGGCTATTGCAGGCGGGAGCTGGCATAAAGGGCGAATTCGAAAATCGGCTCAAGGGTGTAATCTCCGAAGTAAGAGGTTCGCCGCGGCCAATTATCCTGTTCATCGATGAAGCGCACACCATGATTGGCGCCGGCGGAGCGGCGGGACAAAGTGACGCCGCGAATCTGCTGAAGCCCGCACTCGCTCGAGGGGAACTGCGCACCATTGCGGCCACAACCTGGTCCGAATATAAGAAGTACTTTGAGAAAGACGCAGCTCTGGCGCGCCGCTTTCAGGTCATCAAAGTTGAAGAGCCGGCCGAGCCCCAGGCGATCGGGATGATGCGCAGCCTGGTTGGCACGCTCGAAAAGCATCATAACGTCAAAATCCTTGACGAGGCGGTCGACGCGGCTGTTAGACTGTCGCATCGCTATATTGCCGGCAGACAGCTCCCCGACAAAGCGGTCAGTGTGCTTGACACCGCTTGCGCGCGCATCGCGATCGGCCAGGGATCCACGCCGCCTTCCATCGAGGACACCCAGCGTGAGATCTCATTGCTCGATACGGAGCAGCACATTCTAGAGCGCGAGGTCGCCACCGGCGTCGATCACTCCGAGCGGCTTGCACAACTTTGCTCGTTGAAGGCCGACGCGCAAATGAAACTCGCCGAACTTCAAAGCCGTGTGGAGTGTGAGCGAACCTTGGTCCAAAAGGCGATTGGGCTCCATCAACAGATCGAGAAGGCGATCTCACAACAGCCCGCGCCGCAGATGGCCATGGCAGGCGCCGCAGCGTCCGGGCCGGTTGGATCTGCCGACGCGACGGTTGACGTTGCACCGCTGCGCGACGATCTCTTAAGTACGATCAAGGAATTGGCTGCTCTGCAAGGCGAGCGTCCGCTTCTGAAACCATTCGTTGATTCGCAAACGGTAGCGGAAGTGATTGGCGGTTGGACCGGGATTCCTGTCGGCAAAATGCTGAAGGACGAGATTCAGACGGTTCTGAATCTCGCGCCCCTGCTTCAAGAGCGAGTGATTGGCCAAAGTCATGCCCTCGATGCGATCAGCCAGCGCATCCGAACGGCCCGCGCGCGAATCGATGATCCGCGGCGGCCGGTAGGCGTATTTCTCCTGGTTGGTCCCAGCGGCGTTGGCAAGACGGAGACCGCTCTCGCGCTGGCTGATGTCCTATACGGCGGCGAGCGCAATCTGGTGACGATTAATATGTCCGAGTACCAGGAGGCGCATTCTATCTCCGGCCTCAAAGGGTCGCCTCCAGGTTACGTCGGATATGGCGAGGGTGGCGTGCTCACCGAAGCTGTTCGCAGAAAACCATATTGCGTCGTCCTTCTCGACGAAATGGAAAAAGCCCATACCGACGTGATGGAGCTATTCTACCAGGTGTTCGACAAGGGTTTTATGGAGGATGCGGAAGGCCGTGAAGTGGACTTTAAGAACACGGTCATCCTCATGACGTCGAATGCCGGCTCGGACTTGCTGATGGAGCTGTGTGGAGATTCAGAGAGCCGGCCCGAACCAGAAAAGCTTGCTAACGCACTTGGTCCCCAACTGCGGCGCATCTTCAAGCCCGCGTTACTAGGCCGCTTGCTTGTGATTCCGTACTATCCAATCGACGATTCCTCGATGCGAAAGATCATCGAGCTGAAACTCAAACACATTCGCCGAAGATTAGAAGAAAACCATCGCATGCAGTTTACTTATTCGGATGAAGTCGTAACTGAGGTAATGCGGCGCTGCACCGAGGTTGAAAGCGGAGCGCGCAATGTGGATCGAATTCTGACCGGCACCCTTCTGCCAGAAGTTTCAAGCACCATACTTGCGCGCATGGCGGAGGGAGGGCGACTGAGTCGGGTTCGCGCGACAATCGGTGCCGGGGGCTCATTCGAGTATGCGATTGACTAAGGTGCGCGCCCAGGACTGGGGGAAAGAGCGTTAAGTCTGTGGCGATGTTCACGCAAGAGAATCGGCTGATGGCGGTAAGCACACCTCTCGGCGAGGATGTGCTCCTATTGCGTGCGTTTCACGGACGGGAAGCAATTTCCCAGTTATTCTCCTTTGAGCTAGAACTACTGTCGGAGAACGATTCGATCTCGTTTGACAGCTTGGTCGGCCAGCGCGTCGACATCCGCATACTGCTGGCCGATGGAACGCCGCGCTTCTGGAACGGCTTCGTCAGCCGCTTTTCGCAGTCGGGTCGCGATCAAAACTTGTGCGTCTACCAAGCCACGGTAGTGCCCTGGTTGTGGTTTTTGACGCGCAAGGCGGACTGCCGCATCTTCCAGAAGAAGAAAGTGCCGGATATTATCCAGCAGATCTTCACCGAGCTGGGCTTTAGCGATTTCAGCCTAAAGCTTTATGGCGATTTCGTGGAGCGCGAATACTGCGTTCAATATCGCGAGACCGATTACGACTTCGTCGCGCGTCTCATGGAGGAGGAAGGCATCTTTTACTTCCACCAACACGAGCAGGGGAAACATACCTTGGTTCTGGCGAACGGCCAGGCTGCTCACGAGCTATGTCCGAACCAAAGGCAGGCGCGCTACGAGTTGAGTGCTGGCGGATGGCAGGATGACGACGTGGTGATGCGCTGGCGGTCGGAGCGAGAGCTTCGTTCCGGCGCATTCAGCTATACCGATTATAATTTCGAAACCCCCACTGCCAGCCTGTTCGCCACGGTCAACGGCCAGGGCAAATACGAGATCTACGATTACCCGGGTGAGTACAAGCGACGCTCGGAGGGTGATCACTTGGTGCGAATTCGGCTCGAGGAAGAAGACACTCCTCAAGTCGTCGGCCGCGGCGAGAGCGACTGCCGGTCTTTTACGACCGGTTACCGCTTCCTACTAAATGACCACTACCGCAACGACCTCAACCAGGAGTATGTTCTTACTGCGATCGAGCACAAAGGTACGCAAGCCTTCAACTTCGGGACCAGCAGTGCGGGATTTGGATGGCGAGAATCAGCCTATCGCAATTCTTTCTTGTGCATCCCCTATTCCACCCCGTTTCGACCCCCACGAATCACGCCTAGACCCGTTGTGAAAGGCTGTCAGTCGGCTGTTGTCGTAGGACCGAGCGGCGAGGAGATCTACACGGACAAATACGGGCGCGTCAAAGTGCAGTTCCATTGGGACCGCCTAGGCAAGAACAACGAGAACAGCTCTTGCTGGATTCGAGTCTCGTACCCTTGGGCCGGCAAGAACTGGGGTGCGATTCACATCCCGCGCATCGGTCAGGAAGTGCTGGTGGATTTTCTGGAAGGCGACCCCGACCAGCCCATCATCGTCGGGCGAGTCTACAACGCCGCTCAGATGCCGCCGTTCGACTTGCCGGGCAAGGCCGTGACCAGCGGTGTCAAATCCAACAGCACCAAGGGTGGCGGCGGATATAACGAGATTTCGCTCGACGACACCAAGGGCAACGAGCTGATTCACATCCACGGTCAGCACGACATGACCACCATAATCGAACACGACGAGAGCACCACGGTGGTCACGGGCAAGCAGACCGACACGGTAAAGCAAGAAATCGTTATCACGTCGCAGAGCAGCTTCATCCACGTCACCGCTGCGACCGAGATCAAGCTGGAGGTCGGCGCGAGTTCGATTCTGATGAAGGCCGACGGCACGATTACGGTCAAGGGCACACACATCGACGTCGAGGGAGCGATGTTGGTCGAGGTGCATGGTGGCATCACCGACATCAAGGGCCTGCCCGTGAAGATTAACAGCTAGCCGGCCATGGGATCTTTACCTGTCCCGGATTCCAGCCACAGCACGAGACGTGAGTTTCCAGCGCCGGCGCTGCCGCCGGTCGTCCAACCGGCGCAGCGCTCCGAACTGTCCATTGTCGAACGCATACTGAACGCAGCCGACTGGGAGGAACTGAAGAGCTGGGCTGAGCTCGCGCTGGGCGCTGAGAGCTTCGAAGTTGGAGTTTGTTGCGGAATTGTTGCGAACGTTGCGGGCAGCGTGGTTGGTCTGCTCGGGCTGCTGAAGACGTTCGTGTTGGCGGGGCTTTATGTCAAAGCGCAGAAGGCGCCGGCCTGGTGGGACATTTTAGGCTTACCGGATTACCTCGCTGCGAAGGCTACGGAATTGGTTCTGAACGGCGAGATGAAGGCCGCACACGATCAGTGCGAGGCCTTGGCGCGCGAAGTGATGTACGCGGTCAAGAATCCGCGTGTGTTCCTGGCGAAGACTAAAGATCGCTATCTGCAGATGTACGCCCAGAAATGGGAAACGTTCAACCAGTTGGTAAGGCAGAAGGACCTGACAAGCCAATTTCGCGCCGGAGAGGTTTTCGGTGAAGTGCTGTTAGACCTCATCATGCTGGTCCTCACGGTCGTGGGTGCCGCGGAACTCGCGGTGAGGGTGGCCGGCGAAGTCCCCGAGTTGATCAAGCTTGCACGAAATCTCAAAGGCGTACTGAAGCTGAAGCCAAGCGCCGCTCGATTGGGGCAGGCTGCAGCAGCCGCTGAAGAAATTGAAGTCGGAGGGCTGACAACCGCCACACCAGCGAATGCGACCACCTACCTGGATGATTCGGCTTTTAAACATTATATGGACGTGGTTGATCACCTCGACGTATCTACAAAGCCAAACGAAGCGGTCTTCTACTCGGGCGAGGGAAATCGGGAGCTCGCCGAGTCCTTTGCCACGACAAACGGGAAAAGAACCTTGGAAATGACTCCGGGAGGCAAGTGGCTCGACGACCAAAAACTTTTTGGAAAAGACAGCCCTCTCTACGGCGACCAAGCACGGCAAGTTTGGGCCAAGCTCTCAAAACGCTTTGCGCAGGAGGCATCGGGTAATGCAGTGGGCTTTGTTGAAGGGGCCAATCCTAATGGAATCTTCAACACAACCGAATCGCCGACGCTCGAATACAACGAGCGGATAACCGCATTGATTACCGGAGGACATTAACGCGTGTTCAAGTTCCTTAGACCCCAGCAGGTAGAGCATTCGGAAGGATACCTTGTCCAAACGAAAGATCGCCATACGATTCAGTACATAGAGAACGGCTGGGTTGCTGAAATTGGGGCCGAATTTGGTCCAGTCTCCGAGCTGTTCGGGCGGACTCTGAAGACATGGACGAAGGGTGGACGAGAAGAACAAGTTCCGGAAGGTCGCAGGATTGAAATACTAGAGCGTGCGCGGGCAGGACTCTCAATGATTATGAGAGGACCAGTTGAAATTAAGGGTCTCCCGGCCTCTAACCGCCAAGAGCCTGGTTAACATACCCATGCCCGGCCTACCCGCAGCTCGCATCGGCGACCCCACAGTCCACGGCGGGGTCATCACGGTCGGATGTCCCACCGTCCTCATCGGTGGCCCACCCGCCTCACGGATAGGCGACATGCACACCTGCCCGATGGTTACCGTGCTGGTGCCACACGTTGGCGGGCCTTTCATCCTCGGCTCGTTCACTGTAATCGTCGGAGGATCTCCGCAATCGCGCCAGACCGACACCCTGATCTGTGTCGGCCCTCCCGACGCGCTGCTCATGGGTTGTCCTACCGTGCTGGTCGGAATGGCGGGCGGCATGGGAGGCGTCTCAGCGGTTCTCGGCGGCCTGCTGGCCGGGCTCATCAATTTCATCTCAGGCTACCCGCGCGCCGTGCAGCGCGCAGATGGCACCACCGTCACCGAATACAACAGCTCCATCACCATTGAAGGCACGCCCGAATTTCAAGCCAAGGCTGTTCGCGACCTTAACCTCATCTCTTCCACTCCCAGCGGAAAGAATCTTCTGAAATCCATGGGAGATAGCGGAAAGCACTGCCGAATCCACATCGACACGCAACCCAACGGTCAGCCCGGGAACTGGGCCTGGACCGATCCGTCGCCGCCCAGCGGCGCAAATCCTCCGGGTTATCTAAAATCCGACGGAACCGCGGGCTCCGCAGCGGACACTCAGGTCGGTTACGACCCCGATCGGACCAGCCTCAGCGGGCCCCCGGGTTCTCCCTACAACTCGGCGAAGTGGGCGCAGTCTCCCAATCGCCCTGCCGACGTCGGTCTCTATCACGAAATGGTTCACTCCGACGACATGATGCACGGGCACCTCGACAATTCGCAGGGAACCAACGTCGGCCCGATGGCGGGAACACCGATCGCCAACTCGGAACTGCGCGCGGCCGCGTTGGGACCCTATAGCAACTCCAATTATTCGGAGAACACCTACCGCCACGACCGCGGGCTGCCAAGCAGGACGTTCTACTGATGCGTGCCGCTAGGTGTTGCTTTCATGGGGGTATCATGACACTCATGGGTCTGGGACTGCTTGGGATGGACGTCAAATTGTCGGCTGGACAGAACCTCAAGGAGAGCAATCGAATGCAGCAGGAACTTCGCGTGGATCTGCGCGCGCGCCACACAGCCGGCCGGGTGGAATTTGAGTATTCGCTTGAGAATACCGCTTCGCAAACGATTCTCGTATTCGATCGGCTGTGGGACATGCAGACCAACACACTCAAACCAGATTGGGCCTACGTCGAGATTCACGAGTCAGCCGCAACAATCAAACGCGCCATAGAGCCTCTTCCGAAAGGCCTGCACATTGAAAACCCGATTGTCCCCTATGGCCGCGAGATTTCTCCCCACTCCAAAGCTAGCGGAAGATTCTCTCTTGGGCTGCCCCTTACGGAATCCGGAGCTTATTCCGGGTTCTTGTATCCAGGCGCGCAACAAAAACCGGGCGCTATTCGGGAGATTAGATTTGAAGTCGGCTGGTGCCCGAAACCCGTTTCTCTTCCTCCTGCGTTGCATCCCGTCGAGATGAACGGCGAGACGCTGTGGCTGCTGCCGTACGGCCTCGTATCTATGCTCCAACAAATTGCGAGGAGCTCGCCATTTCAGTTGGATGTTCCAGGGCTGGCCTTTCCTTAAGGATCGCGGGGCTTCGTGTTCACTTTGGAAATTCTCACTGGCCCCCAAGCTGGCCAGTGTATCGAAATTCCGGAAGGTGCGAGCGTGCTGGTGGGCCGAAGTTCGCCTTCTCAAGTGAAGATTTCAGGCGATTCCTCGATGTCCTCCAAGCATTTCCTGATTCACGTCGCGGCTGGACTCTGCACCATCAACGACCAAAAAAGCACGAATGGGACGTGGATCAAAGGAAACCGGATCGAAACAGCGATCCTGCGGCCCGGCGACCAACTCACGGCCGGAATGACGGAGTTCCTGCTGCGCCTGACACGTGCTCCTAACCGGGAAACTTTCGGGAGCTGGAGCGCTGCACCGCCGCCCCAGGAGTGGGACCTCGTTCCAGGACAAGGATTCAAACTGGCGGGCGCCGGCGCGCACTCCAACATCGTCTTCGCCGAAGACAGTGTACCTGAGAATTTGAAGACCGAAGACTATGTCACCGCTCAGCGCGGCATCATTCTGCAATATATGCCAAGTGCTACGATTTCGGAAATCTCGGCAGCTCATCTCTCGAACGCCGGCGCTGCGCTCCAAACGGACATCAAGTTCACAGCGCCTGCTGGTGAATCCGCCATTCTGAAGCAATTCTATGTACGCCGCCTCATGACGATCGGTATCGTGACTACTACCATGGTTGAAACCGAGCGCGGGCAAGCGGAGTTAGTGCTTGAGGGAATTTTGGCCTCGGCGCGATTTGAATCCGCCGAAGACAATCAAGAGGCCGCCAACCATTGAAACATCGCGCATTAAACATGTATTCATCGGCTAAATCGGGTACAATAGCCTGCTAGGGTCTTGGGCGTTGTACGCGCGTTTCATTAGCCCTAAAGGAGAATTCATGAACCCTCAAACCGGCGTAGGCCAGGCGATGGATAGTGAGCAACTCCTACACCTTCACAACCTTACTAAGGATGTTGCCAAGCTGTTCCGAACTCAGCTTCGCGACTGCCTGGAAGCACTCGCGCCGCTCTTCCGCCCTCGGCGCGTGCTCGGCGACCACATCGAAGGGTCGGGCCGGGAAAGCGTGCTCGGAGCCGATCAGAATTTCGCGGAACTGAAGGATATCTACAGTAGAGTCTGCAGCCGGCCGTTTGACCTCAGGTCTGAATTGTCTACTCCTCTTGAATCAATACCCGCCCAAGTTCAACTTTACGAATGGGAGTACACGCACGACGTTCGCACGGATCGCGACCGGCGGACGATCAACGTCGTTGCGCCAATGACCTGGGTACTTGCGTATTCATCGACCTACACTTTCCCCCTGATGCGGCAGCTGCTAACGGTGAAGCAAGAGCGTGATCAGGAAAGCGTTCGTGCTTTTGTCTTACGTGCTTGTATCATGCACCTGCTCTTCAATAAGAACCCGACTTTGGGCGCTTTGTTCGAGGGACTTCGATACAAAGTGGAAACTCGGAAGTGTTCCCAACTCGGGGAGTTGCCTCTCATTACACTTTCCGCCCCCCTCCGGACGTTGAGGCCTTCTGATGAACTCCTCGTTATGGCGACTGGCCTTTCGGGGAGAACAGCTTTCGAGGAGGTGTTGGATCGTGCGACCGCCTGGCGAATTCCAGACCCACTCCAGGATCAGGTTACTGTTCTCCTGCGGGAGCACGGAGAGTCTTAATTGAATAGCTTCGATAAATCGCTGTATTGCAGTCCAAAGTTATGAAAAGATCGCGACGCGTGGTCTGGTCAAAGGGCATGTTCCTGACCCCGCAGCATTTTCAGGCTCAAGATGAATTTTTCAATGATTTGCTTCAGTTTCGTTTTGCAGCCTCAAATTTTGCCAATTGGGGATTCACTGGCCTGAGCGTTGACGAAGCGAGCCTCGTAAATGGACTATTCACGATCAGGCATTGTCGCGGTTTGTTACCGGATGGACTGACGTTTAATGTGCCTGAAACGGATGACGCGCCGGCAGGGCGATCGATTGAAGAGTTCTTCCCGCCAACTCAAGACACTCTAGACGTATTCCTGACGGTTCCCGAGTATCGTCCAGCGGGCAAGAACTTTACACTCTCCAGTAGCCAAAATGGAGCGCAATCAGCGACCCGCTTCGTATCTGAAACATGCGAGCTGCCAGATGTGACTGTTGGAGGCGACCAGAAGCCCGTTCAGCTAGCCCGAAAATCTTTGCGGCTACTATTGGAAGGAGAAAACCTCGACGGTCTTACAACAATGCGCATTGCCCAGGTAACACGGAAGCAATCGGGCATCGGGTACGTACTTAGCCCAAAGTTCATTCCGCCGCTTCTCGAAATCTCCGCAAGCGAATACTTGATGAATCTGATTCGGCGCCAGATTGAGGTGTTAGGTGCTAAGAGCACCTCTCTGGCGCTGCCGCGACGCCAAAGGGGCCGAGATCTAGCTGACTTCACCACGTCGGAGGTTGCGAGTTTCTGGCTGCTTCACACCGTCAACTCTTATATGCCAGAGCTGAACCACATCTGGAAGGTAAGACGTGGCCATCCGGACGTGCTGTTTCGCGCCATGCTGCGCCTGGCCGGAGCCTTGTCGACGTTCTCGATCGAGGCGAATGCAAGAAACCTTCCTGATTATGACCATGACAATCTCGGGCCATGCTTCGCCCAACTCGATGAGCGCATTCGGGACCTGCTCGAGACGGTGTTGCCGTCCAAGTGCATTGTAGTTCCGCTCGCGCTTACCGATAAGCTCATCTGGTCCGGCTCAATTCCCGACGACCAATACTTTAAGAACTCCAAATTTTATTTATCCGTGAGCGCGCGAATTGCGGTCGATGAATTGATCCGCAAGTTTCCCACGCTAGCGAAAATCTCATCACCTACCGAGATCCAGCATCTGGTGAAGAGACAGCTGGACGGCATTCCGATTCGACATGCACCAGTTCCTCCCTCTGCTATTCCCCTGAAGCTCGATAATCAGTACTTCAGCCTCAGTCAGCGAGGCGTGTTGTGGGAAGGGATCGCGCAATCTCGCACGATCAGTGTCTTCGTGCCAGGAGAAATCGCGGACCCGAAAATGGAGATCTTGATCGTACTCGACTGAACCTTTAGTGCTATGGGGTCGTCAGAGATTGCGGTTTGGATCAGTGAAGGTGCAGAAGCTGTCCGAAGATAGCTGCCTGACATCTTCTGTGCGGGTGGCGATCGCCGGCGGAAACACGAGATCAGTCTTCTTTTGATCAATCAGTGTTGGTAAAACTTTAAAATAGTACCGCATATTGCATGTCGAACGGACTCTCGCACGGGGAGCTGATACTGAGGCCGTTAACCGATACCGTGAATGGCAGTGCTGTTGAATACAGAGGAACCTGACAGCTACAATTTTGACTACATTCAGCAATCTACCTTGTAGACGATAACGCGCCAAGCCATTATTCTTTCATAAGTTGCCGAGCCACGACGCGTGAGCGCTCCGATGCCTTGGGCGCAGGGGGTCGGGCGTTCAAATCGCCCCGCCCCGACCAAAGCCCTTTATTTTCAGCATGCTTTTCGCATGTGTGTGCGGCACCGCGCACCTGCCTCAGGTGCAGTGGATCGCGGGAGTGGGCATTGATATTGCTGGAGTTATACGTCAATCGGCCGCAAAAATCGGCCCCGTCTAGCTCCCGGTACCTACATTTTTGAGTACAATTTGGTTGTCTGGTTCCATCGCATATCCGATGGCGCGGTATCCCTTCATGCGCTTCTCGTACATTCGTCCAAGCATCGGAACCTGCGCATCAACGTAATCGAACACTCGGACAACCTTTTTACCGTGATAAATCCTGTGCAACCGTCCGACGTATTGCTGCAGCGTGCCGCGCCACGAGATGGGCATTGTGAGGAACAGAGTGTCAAGTCTTGAATCATCGAAACCTTCGCCGATATAGCTTCCGGTTGCAAGGAGAACACGTGGTGTTCCATCGGGAATCGAGGCCAGTCTCTCCACGACAGTTCGGCGTTGCTTTTTGCCCATGCCACCCTTCAAGATGAACACGTTCTGAATTTCGGATAAGCCGCAGGCCAACCGCTGAAGGTGGTCTGTTCGATTGGTGAGCACGAGTGGAGTGCTGCCCTCGCGAACCGCTTGGATAATATCCGCCACGATCTGCTGGTTTCGCTCTTCATCAGTCACCAATGCGGCATAGGCGTCATGAATCGTGATATCCGTGCCCTCGGGCTGCATTCGGAAACCGGTCGGTCTTGGCAAGACCAAGTGGCAAAAGGGAGAGCGTTCGGCGGCCTCGCGGGCACTCAAGTTGAACCGGATCGGTCCGCATTGCATGAAAATGATCGGGTGATGTCCGTCCTTGCGAGTCGGCGTCGCGGTCAGGCCGAGGATGAACTTTGCTTTGACCTGCCTCAAGACCCGTTCGAAACTGAAGGCGGTCAAATGATGGCACTCGTCGGCAATCACCTGCCCGTACTCGGCAACGCAGTCCTTCACTTCACCTTTACGCTGCAGACTTTGAAGCAAAGCTACGTCGATCAATCCAGTCCGCTTGTCCTTGCCGCCAACGACCTGACCGATGGCTTTCGGGGGAAGATCCAAAAACGCCGCAAGGCGTGCGCACCATTGCTCCAGTAGCTGCTCTCGATGGACCAGGATCAGAGTGTTGACTGCTCGGTCGGCTATCAACCTGGCAGCCACCACGGTTTTGCCAAACGCAGTCGGTGCGCACAGAACGCCTTCGTCATGCCCTAGCGTCTGGCGTATGGCCTCGGCTTGGTCATCACGGAGATTTCCCTGAAAGGCTACCTCAATGGGCTTGCGGGCGTAGCGTTCGTCGCGAATTGCCACGCGGATGCCGTGTTCCTGCAGTAGTTCGCTCAACTCCTGCAAACAGCCTCTTGGCAGAGCGAGATGTTGAGCAAACTCTTCGCAGCACGAGATGACGCGCGGCTTATCCCAGGTCGGAAGGCGCATCGCTTGGGCCTTGTAAAACTCGGGATTCTGAAACGCCGCGATCCGGATCATCCGGTTGAGCATTGGCTCGGGGAGGTCCGCCTTGGGCACGAATACTAGATTGCTTCGTATGATCTCGACGGACTCGGGCAAGGGTCCCGGGATCGCCTTCTCACTCTTCCTCCCTGAGGGCAGCAGAGTCCAGGGCGCCCCCTCCGTGTCGTCATCTGTCATTGAGTACTTGACGCCCATGACCTGACCCCGGCGCGTGGCTTCGCTGACGATCCATTCCACTTGATCGGTCGCGACTCTCCTGATTGAAAGTAATAGTCGCCATTGGTCGGGGTACGGGCGAAGGTCGTCGTCCACGAACACGCTATTGCCGTTTTGCCTGGGCATCCATTGAAGTGGAAGGGCGATCAGGTTGCCGAAGCCCCCCTTGGGCAAAGTGTCCTGGTTGGGAAAGAAGCGGTCGTAGGAGTCGAGACCCAGGTGGTGGCGACTCTCCATGGTTTGTGTGAGCAGAGCGCAACCCATTTTCCGGGCGAGAACGGCGGAAATCGGCATTTCGAAGAAGATCCAGACATGACCGCCATTTCCAGATCGTGACCGTTCCAGATAAGCCGGAATTCTCACACGTTTGCAGGTGGCGAGGAACGCCAACGAATCTTCTTGCCAGGTCGCCTTGTCGAAGTCAGCCGCGAGAAGCCAACAGGCTTCATCGACGAGCAGAGGGTAAATCCCGATCGTCTTCTTGCCCGTCAAATGCTGCCGAATGACTTCGTCGGTTAAAGCGTAGAGCGTGCGGGTTTCCCGATCGACTTTCTTGTAATCCTCCGGGCGACTGGCAAGCACCGCCTGCCAGTCCTTCTTACCCGCGGGGCGATAGGCCCACGTTCCTTCTTTCATGCGCCATCGCTCTGCGTAGACGTCCTCCCGCCCGCGGAACAACGATCGAAACAGCGCCACCTTTGCCGGGTTGTCCGACAGCGTTCCAACTTGAGAGATATCCGCGGGCGCCGGAAGGCACCGGTCGCTTGGAGATTGCTCGACCCTGACTTCAGGTAGTGGGATGGAATGCCGTGCGAGGAGCGCTTTCAGTTGGCGGGCTTCTTCTCGGAGGCGCTGGCCCTCTGCAAGGGCGCTCTCTAGTCTGGCTCGAAGATCGCGCTGGTCTTGCATGAAAGCACGCTGTGCAACAACGGCACGCCGTCAGGAATATTCAGGGTTGATTACCGAGAACCCCTCGTGTCCGGCAACCTCACAGAGTATCGCATCCGCCGCGACAAAATGATCCACCAACTTCTGATTCCGTAATTCCAGCGCCACAGCGAGTTGAAGAGCGTCCAAGGCTCGCAGACGTGAGGCGAACGCGTAACGCTCCACTAGCAATTCGGCCCCAGCATATTCCGCCTCGTTGATAGAGAAAACTTCTAGTTTCCCGCTGGCAATGTCTGCTCGAAATTGGCGCAGAAATGCGTCTGCATCGTCGCGGCTAATGGACTGTGTTCGCACTTTGATCGCGAACGCCGATATTAGTTCCGCTATGGTTAGGCGGGCGACTCGGACTAGGTTGTCAGACGTGTTAACGATCTGATCGACGAACGGTGTGCCGGTCTCCGGGTGGTAGAGTTTCACCAGCGCGCTGGAATCGAAGAAATAGCCAGCCAAGGATCAACGTTCCCCGCGTTCGGCGATAATCTCTGCAGCCATCGATCCGGGAATCTTGGCAAGCCGTCTCCGTACTTCCCCGATACCAGGGGCCGGCTGGGTGTCCTGTAGTTCTCTTTTGATCTTTTCGATGTACTCGACAGCCAAGCTGGATCGGTCGCGAGCGGTGTCTTGAATGACACTCACGAGTACGTGCTCGTGCTCTTTCAAGTCCAACGGCTGCAGCGGCCGCAGCACACCATTCTCGTAGACGGCGTCAACTTGGAGCGGCATGCCACTATTGTACAGCCGAAGCTCATTGTGCCCAGAGTTCGTGTTGTCGGGTGTTGCGAGTTGAGGAAGTCGACAGCTACGATTCTGACTACAGCATCCTACTTTCTCTGTAGACGATTGCCACAACGCTTTTAGAATGTGTGTTTTGCCTACAAGAAATGGGCACGCTCCGATGCCTTGGGCGCAGGGGGTCGGGCGTTCAAATCGCCCCGCCCCGACCAAACCTCCTGCTGATTCCAAAAGAGGGCTCTACGACAGCGCGTGAAGAATCTGCCTGCTCGATTCATCTATGAAGCATATCTTCGTTTCGCACGCGGGGGCTGATTCGACGGTCGCAGACCGGCTGGCGCCCGATCTTAAGAAACGCCGGTCACGATACAAGGTGGATACCAGAGAGCTCGGCCTGGGAGACGATTCGATCGCCTTCATGAACCCGAGCATCGGCGATGCCCACACCGTCATAATTCTGTACTCCCAACACACGCAGAAGGCGCATGGCAAAGACTCGAAATCAATGCCGCTATTTGGAACGAAGTCACCCAAGGAGGAGGGACATGCATCGTAGTTCGCCTTGATGATACTCCGATCCCTCCGCTTCTTGGTCCCAAGGCACTCCATGACTGTCTTCATGCTAAAGACTAGCTGCGACTGAAGGCGCGCCGCCACTCGCGTCTCCGGCAGCGACTGAATGCGATTCCTATTGCGCCGGCTGCGTATGCGGGCGCTGCGACAACTCACGGTGCAAAACGTACGACACGTTGGTGGGCACGCCGTCCCGGAACTCTACGCGGAGTACGATCTGATAGGAGCGCGGCAGCTCGCCCGAGGGCTTCTTTAACTTTGTAACCAACACGTGCGCCAGCGCGGGATCCGTAAAGGATCGAACGGCACCTAGCCGTCCCCAGGTTCGGTTGCTGATAAAGCTGAGCACGGCGGTTTTTCCAAACGGGCCGGGAGTGATCGTAACCAGGGCATAGACACTTCCATTCGTGAGAAACTCATCAGCGGCTGGATCTGCGAAAAACGACGGCTCTCCCGGCCGGGGATGCAGGTTGTGAATTCCGGTACTGTCCTGCACGAAATCGGTATCGACGGGCGCTCCTAAGGGGCCTTCGCTCAGAACCCGCGCAGGGCCAATCAACACCATATTGCTGTAGGTTGCCTCTTGCCATGACACCTGGCTGATTCTGGCCAAGCTCATATGCTGTTCTCTCGTTCCTAGTAATCTACCGAGCAGAAATGCTGCATTGGCTTCCCCGATTCCGGTGTAGGCGAAGGTCGCCGTGATCTTGGGCTTGCCCAATCCGTTTCGAAGCATTTCGACTTCCGGAGAGCGGGTGGCATCTTCCCACCGATTCAGGGCTCTGGTACGGAACATCGCTCCGGTGCCTTGCAACGCAATGAATAGCGGATCCGTGATCGCGATGGTCAAGGCTTGATCGTTGACGAGGAAAGGCTGCCAGAGTTGTTCCAAATCCGTATTCCAAAGAGAAGAACTGGTCCAGTCGGCCGTCGAACGAAAGGCCCGATAGGTTGCGTAGCTGGCCCAACCGAGCACAACGAGCAATACGGCCGCCAAGGCAATTGCGGCATAGCGCCATTGGGGAGCATTCTGTCTGTCGACCGCCGGCGAGTCGGCGGCGCTCTCCGGCTCGGGAAGGGAGCGAAACGACCAAGTAAGTTTGTAGTGGCCCTTCGGCAATTCTATGACCACCGGATCACTTTGCCCTTCGTTGCGGTAGTACTCTTCCAACTTTTGTCGGAGCCGCCCCACTTGTAGTCGAACTATAGCGTCGTGCCGCGGATCGAAACTAGGCGGCTTACCCAGTGCGTCGAGTCCGATTGTATATTCCTTTAAACGATCAGCTTCCCCGTTCAGAGCTTTGTCGGCTAGGTATCTCAGGAGGTGCCGTAAGGCCTCACTGGAGCGCAGCGTATAACTATTCAGCAGCCGCTCGATTTCGGCCTCGGGCGTTCCGGCCGTTTGTATCATGCCGTGAATTTTATCACCAAACGAACCGGGATGGATTTTGGGGCTGCCATCATTCTAAAGAGGTCACAAACAGTTCACAACGCGGTTACATACGTATGTACGTATTTGAAAACACACGGTCATCTGCTTTGGCCTCCCCATTGACGAATTTGCGGCACACTCACATAATCAGTAATCACAAACGCGCGGGCCTACACTCGGTCCACACGCGCGCAGGAGGAGTCTCGAAATGGAGCGATCTTTCCGTCTTTGCGTTTTGGTTTGCGTTTGCTTGTTGAGCCTTGCTTGTCCTGTGTTCTCACAGTCCACCTTCGGCACGGTGCTCGGCACGGTGCGAGATCCGTCGGGTAGCGTAGTCCCCGGCGCCAAAGTCGATCTTGTTAATACCGGAACCAACGGCGTGCGCTCGGTGCAAACCGACTCGAATGGCTCGTACCAGTTTGTAAACGTCGATGTTGGAACATACCAGATCAACGTGGATTCCTCGGGCTTCCAGAAAGCTACTGTCCAGTCATTCGACCTAGGTGCGCGGCAAACGCAACGCGTTGATATCACTCTACAACTCGCTACGCAGGCGACCGCCGTTACCGTTGAGGCGGCCGTCGCGGTGGTAACCACCGACGCCTCTAACGTGGCCGAGACGAAGGGAAGCCTGGAACTGAATGACCTTCCGGTCGCCATCGGCACGCGGGCCAGCGGCTCCACCAGCGCCTTCTCGACACTGACGGCGCAGCCGGGCGTGCAGACCGATGCTAATAACAATATCGCCGTTGCGGGATCTCTGCCGTCCATGACATCAATCTCTGTCGACGGTATCAGCACAGTGGATCTGGGAAATTGGGATGCTTTGACGGAGTTATTCCCGTCTTTCAATGCCATAGAAGAAATCCGTATCAGCGAGACGCTAAATCCGGCGGAGTTCGGAGGCGTGGCCGACGTAACCACTGTTTCCAAGTCAGGGAGCAACACTTTCCACGGGGGTCTGTTTGAAAACTTTCAGAATTCGGATTTGAATGCGAGCGATACATTCAGTCACAAGGTCACCCCGGTCAAGCTGAACGACTTCGGTGGTTTCCTGGGCGGGCCGATCGTGCGCAACCGTACGTTCTTCTTCGCCAGCGGTGAGATTCTGCGATTGCCCAAGAGTCTCACGAACATTCTCACCGTTCCTACCGCGGCAATGCGCAGGGGGGATCTTTCCGCATATCTCGATCCGAGCCTGGGAGGATCACCTAACAATCAGCTGACCGGCTACCCCGGCGATATCATCCCTCAGGGCCAGATCAATGCGTTCTCCACGAAGTTGCTGAATTTTCTCTATCCGCTGCCTAATTACGGAAACCCGAACCAGGTGTCAAATAATTATCTGGCAACTTACAATACGCCGATTAATAGCGCCCAAGGCGATCTTCGCCTCGACCAAATGCTCACTTCGAAGCAGCTGATCTATGCCCGGTTCACATACAAGAATCGCCGCGTGTTGCTGGCTCCTGGCAACGGCCTCAACCTACCGACCCAGGGATCCACTTCGGAGCCCCAAATTTCTGAAGCGCTGGTGGTGGCCCACAATTGGACGATAACCCCCTCGATCATCAATGAAGCGCGCGGGGGATTCACAAGGGTGCATACCGGCTACAGCACCGCCATTACTACGCAGCAGACTCTGAACGCGCTGGGGCTCACAGTTCCTCCGCTGCGGGCTGTTCCGCCCGAATTTGGCGTGCCCGTAATCACCATGACGGGATTTGCTGGGATCACCGAACCTGTTGTTTTTACTCGTCCCCACGAAGCCACGTATCAGTTTCTCGATAATCTAACGTGGATCAAGGGGAAGCACACGATGAAATTCGGCGTCGACTATCGCCACATGGGAGTTTTCTTTGGCGACGGGTTCACCAGTTCCATGCTCGGCCAATACAGGTTTAACGGCTCACGACTGAAAGCCCTGCTTGGCTCTGGAAGCGCCACTCCGTTCGCCAGTTTTCTGCTCGGTTATCCGGACCGCACGGCGATCTCCTCAGTGACGAATCCAAACACCGATTCCTACTCCCACGCTTATGCTGTTTTCGCTCAAGACGATTGGAAGATTTCCAAAAACCTCACGCTCAATTTTGGGCTGCGCTGGGAGTACCATCCGGCGTTTCAAGATAAGCAATACAACATTGCCAACTACGATCCGAGTTACGTCAGCACCGTCAATGGACAGACGGTACACGGCGCGGTCGTGATCCCAGACAAGGGCGTCAAAAATTTGAACCCCGATTTTGTGGCGTCGATTGCTCCCACGCCTGTGCTGCTGGCGAGCCAATTGGGAGTTCCCCAGAGCCTCCAGTTCGTCGATAAAACGGCTTTCGCCCCGCGCATCGGTTTCGCATGGCGCGCTTTCGGCAATGACAAGACGGTCGTGCGAGGGGGATACGGAAGATTCATTGAGCCGCTGACCAGTGGCTCGGCGTATTTTGGATTCGCGGTGCCGGCAGTGGATGAGGGATTCTTCTTGAATTCGATCGTCAACGGGAAGCCGGTATTTTCAATGCCCTACTCTTTCCCTTCCAATATCGCGCAGCCGGGGACATACTTTTTTGACCTGGGGGCCGCAATTCACTTCAAGAACCCCATCGTGGAGGAGTGGAATCTGACATTCGAGCAGGACCTCGGCAAAGGGATTGGCCTGCGTGCTTCCTACACCGGAAACCATTCTTATAACCTGCCCACTTCGGCCAACATCAATCAGCCGCCGGCGAATATTGCCGGTTTCAATTCGGCCCAGACGCAAGGCGCTATTCCTTTTCCCCTGCTGAGCGAAATTCAGGTCAATCAGAATGCCGGGTTTGGCAACTATCAGTCCGGCACGGTAGACGTGCATGCGCGCCGGGGCGCCTACCAGTTTGAGGCGAGCTACACCTACACGCGAGATCTGTCGAATTTGAACGGCTGTAACACAGCGGGAACCGGGTCAAACTTCGCCACCGAATTCGGAAGCCTGGTCTGCGACCCCTACAATCCATCGCTCGATTACGGAAACACTCCATTTGACCGGCGAAACCGTTTTTTGGCCACCTTTCTTTACAATCTGCCGTTCGGTAAAGGCAGGACGTTCTTGAACAGCGCCGGCGGCGTCACGGATAGAATTGTGGGCGGCTGGGTGTTAAGCGGCGTCGTGCTGCTCCAAAGCGGGCCTTTCCTCGACGTGTCGACGCTAAACGATCCGTCAGGCACCGGGTATCTCGCCACTACCGGTACCACTGGCGGGCGCGCTGATACCGTGCCGGGAGCCAACCCATACCAAGGCCAGACCATTCACCAATGGATCAATCCCAATGCTTTCGTCGATCCGCCGAATAATATCGGCCGATGGGGCGATTCACAGAGTGGCGCCGTTCAGGGGCCGTCCACAAAAGCCCTCTCGATGTCGCTGCTGAAGAACATTCCAATCACGGAATCACTCCGGATAGAGTTCGGAGCGCAGATCTCGAACTTATTCAACCATCCGAACTACGCACCTCCGGGGAACTTGACGCTCGGAGTGTCGGGTTTTGGGCAGATTACGGCTTTGCAGAGTGCCGAGGGCGCAGGACCGCGGGCCATCCAACTCACAGGTCGAATCACCTTCTAAGAGCAGGTTTGTATCAGATATCGAGGTTCGCAGGCGCAATCGGGACCACCTTGGTTCACAACACGGCCGGCCCCGGCCCAGTCCCCGACGGTTGGCGAAAGGTGTAAGAATAATAAAGCTAAGGAGAGCGTGATGTTTAAAGCAGTTTGGGCCGCCATAGCGTTGGTTGGCGTACCGCTATGCGTGCAGGCCCAACGCGGCGGTGGTCCGGCCGCAGGCCAGCAGGCAGCCAAGCCCGCGCCCGAAGAAGGAATTCCCGTTACCGATCCTTTGGTCATATCACGGTGCGGCGGATGCCATACCCGCGACGCTAAAGGAAACATGCTGCGGATCTCTTGGGAGCGCGCTACCCCGGAAGGTTGGGAAGAAGCCATCAAGCGTATGGTTCGCCTGAACGGCCTGACACTCTCGCCGCAGGATGCTCGAGCCATCGTCAAATATCTGGCGACGTATCACGGCCTGGCGCCCGAAGAAGCCAAGCCGGTGATGTACTTCGCCGAGCATCGGATTGAAGATGAGACCAACATCCCGGATGATGCCGTCCGAGGAGCGTGCGCCAATTGCCACGCGTTCGCGCGCCCCATGTCGTGGCGCCGTTCAGCCGACGATTGGAAGCTGCTTACCAACTTCCATGTCGCGTTTTATCCCACGGCCGAGCAAGCATTTCGTCGAGGATTAGCCGCGGGCGGCGGCGGGAACGCCCCGCCAGTACCACCTCGTGAAGAAGGTCCGCCGAAGTTGCCGGTCGACGATGCATTGGCTTATTTGGGCAAAGCTGCTCCGCTCCATACGCCCGAATGGGCCGCGTGGAGAGCACGGATGCGCGCGCCGAAGCTGGCCGGGCGCTGGCTCGTGTCGGCACATATCCCGGGAAAGGGGAACTACGTCGGCGAGCTGGCCATCGAACCGGGCGCTGCTGAAGACGAATTTACGACCAATGTCAAGCTTCAGTCAGTCCGCGACGGCTCCACGCTGGTCCGTTCGGGCCAGGGTTTGGTTTATGCGGGTTATTCCTGGCGCGGGCGCTCGAAAGGAAGCACAAGCGGAACGGCCGCTGTAGACGACTTAAACAAAGAGGCGCGCGAAGTCCTATGGTTCTCCCCGGACGAGACGCAAGCCGAAGGGCGCTGGTTCTGGGGCCAATACCAGGAATTCGGCGTCGATTTGAAGCTGCGCCGCGCTTCCTCCGATCCCACGCTGATCGGTGTGGATCGCATGGCGCTCAAAGCCGGCTCGCAAGCCAATCGCGTCCGGCTGCTGGGTGATAATTTCCCGGCGCAAGTGAACCCGTCCGATTTGGACTTTGGCTCAGGTGTAACAGTGCGCCGCATTGTTTCGCGCTCCCCATCCGAAGTTGTCGCGGAAGTGGACGTGGCGGCGGATGCGGTGTCCGGCAAGCGCGATATTGCGCTGGGCCGTTCGGTGCTATCCAGCTCCATCGCGGTTTACGATCGCGTCGACTACATCCAGGTGATGCCCGAATCGGCAATTGCCAGGCTCGGCAGCGATGTGCATCCGAAGGGCTACCAACAGTTCGAAGCAATCGGCTATCAGCGCGGCGCCGACGGCAAGCCCCATACCGCCGACGATGTGGAACTCGGGCCTGTCGACGTCACTTGGTCGGTCGAGGAGTTTTACTCCGTCTACGGCGACGACGACAAGAACTTCGTTGGATCCTTGAGCCCTACCGGCCTGTTTACTCCGGCACTCGACGGCCCAAATCCCAAGCGAAAATTCAGCCGCAACAACTACGGCGACGTCTGGGTAGTGGCGACATCAAAGAACGATAAAGACGCCTTTGGGAAGCCGCTCCAAGGGAAATCGTACTTAGTTGTGGCCGTGCCCATGTACGTCCAATTCGATCAACCGGAGGTCGGCCAATGACAGCTGCCGAAGCCAGCCTGTGCCGGCTCGGTGAGTTTCACGCCTTCCAGGCGAGTAACCGCCGATTCCTATATCTGGTTCCGGCCGGCGCGATTTTCGAAGTGGACTCCGCCGCCGGAACGGTGATCGACCGCTTGTCTAGGCATGAGCTACCGATTGAGCGTCTCGCCTCGGATTTGGCCGAGGGCGGCTTGCCGCGCGAGGCAGCGCGCGAGTTGCTCATGGAACTGCTCGAGGCCGGTGTTATCGTCAACGGACGCAGGCCCTCTGACGCTCCGCAGAATCCGCCGGCGGTTTTTCCTTTGCAGACCCTGGTCCTGAACCTCACTAACCAGTGCAATTTGTCGTGCCAGTATTGTTACGAGTTCGGCGCCGACAAGGTGGCAACGCCGGACGGCAAGCCGAAGTTCATGGATTTCGAAACCGCCAAAGCGTCCGTGGATTTTCTGCTGGCGCAGTCGGCCGGCCGGCGCACCATTCACATCACCTTTTTCGGCGGCGAAACACTGATGAATTTCCCCCTGCTCAAGCAAGTGGTGGGCTATGCCAACCAGCAGGCCGAGGCACAAGGGCGGACAATCGATTTCAGCCTAACGACGAACGCAACACTGCTGACACCCGCCATCATCGAATTTCTTTCAGAAAACCGCATTGGCGTCACCGTCAGTATGGACGGTCCAAAGGAAATGCACGATCAGCTTCGCGTATTCGCGAACGGGCGGGGCAGCTATGACATTATTGAGCCCAGAGTCCGGGCGCTGATTCAGAACCACCGCACGCGCCCAATTACGGCGCGCGTGACGCTGACCTCGGGTGTCACGGATGTCGTCAAAATCTTCCGTCATCTCAAGCAGGACCTGGGATTCCACGAAATTGGCTTCGCCCCCGTCACTACTTCGCCCAACCAGCTCTACGCCATCGGTGGCAGCGGCATGGACCGGGTATTGGAAGAGTTTCATATCCTCGCCGGCGAGTATCTGGAATACGCCTTGCGCGGCGAGATGCACGGCTTCACAAATGTCAGCGATACGCTGGCCGAGTTGCATCAGGGTGTGAACAAATCACATCCCTGCGGCGCCGGTCTAGGCTTGGTGGGTGTGGGACCATCGGGCGATATCGCTCCTTGCCATCGCTTTGTTGATTCCGATGTTCACGCGCTCGGACACATATCCACCGGCATCGATCGTGAAAAGCAGGCGGACTTCCTGCGTCGCGGACATATCGATTCCAAATACGATTGCCACACCTGTTGGGCCCGCCCATTGTGCGCCGGCGGCTGTCATCACGAGGCCTTTGTGCGTTATGGCGATACCGGTCATCCCAATCTGCACTATTGCGACTGGATTCGCGACTGGACCGACACTTGTCTAAAGATCTACGGCGCGATTAGCGCCCAGAACCCCCAATTTCTAGAGAGGTTCGCCGAAAGGAGAGCAGCAGCATGAAACATCTGCGGCCTTTAAACAAAAAGGCGCAACGCATCGACGACTTTGTTGCCGCGCGCAACGAAGATGTCGTGGCTTTGCAGAATCCTTCCAACCCGCGTCAAGGTCAGCAGCGCCCGCATGTTCCCATGGGCTGCTCGCTGATGTTTTCGCCGGGCTGGGAAGTAGATGCGGCGGGCGGCGCAGCCGGTCTGTGCCAACCGGTGGAACGCGACATCTACGACTGCTATGTCACGTGCTACTGGCCGGCGCAGGTTCCCGATCATCTGAATAATTCACCCGACTGGACGAGCAAATGCGCGGCGGCCACCAAGGACTGGCGCAATCTGGATCTCGTTTTCCCATAAAGCGACATGAAATACTTATTTGCGTTTCTCCTTTCCTGCGCGGGCGCCTCGTGCGCCTGGGCCGGCACTCTCTACCTTGGCGGGTATCCCAACTCGATTCTGGTCGTCGACGAGGGCCAGGGAAAAGTCATCGACAAGATTCACTTAGAAACCGGGCTTCCGGTGAGCATGCGGCTCTCACAGGATCGCAAGAAGATCTACGTCGTGACGAACGACCACAACGGGATCGAGGTTGTAGATGTCGCGACGCACAAAGTGCTGAGTCATTTTGTCCTCAATACCGCGACCACTCACTACCGCTTCAACGGCGGAACGCCCGATCCCGAAGGCAAGCTTTTTTACACGGTGACTACGGAGATCGACAAAAAGCTGGAGCACTATGACATCGGCAAACCGAAGTACACCGTAGTGGATCTGGCTCAGCAGAAGATCGTAAAAACCGTCGACGTTGCACCCGAAGACGAAAACGGCGCCGGCGGCGGCTTTGGCCGTAATGTGTTCGAGATCTCGCCCGACGGCAAATTTCTGTATCAGTTCCGTGACAAGGTAGTGATCTTGAATGCCGATGACTTCAAAGTCGTAGACCGCATCGACCTCGCAAAGCCGGATCTGCCGGGAATGGAGAATGTCGGCTTCGGCGCCGATTTGGACAATATCGTCGAGCCAGGCAAGCACATTTCGCTATTCAATTCCTCCGACCCGATCGTGCATAACCGCATTTTCGGGATTGCGCAGTTTGACCTCAATACTCGCGACGTAAGCTTCAATCCAATTGGGCCCGCACCATCTGGAATGGCCGGATTGCAGGTTACGCCCGACAAGAAATTCGCTTACACGGTGGTGGCGAATGGCGCGCACGGCAACAAACGCTGCGAGTTTTGGACGTTCGAATTGGCCAGCGACCATTTGACCAAAACGGTCGAGGTTCCCTGCCGCACTCGCTTCAGCTTCGGCATGTCAAGCGACGGGAAGAAGCTGTATATCTTCGGCGCTGGTTTTGAAGTCGAGGTGTACGATGCCGCCACCCTCAAGTACGAGCGCACTTGGGATCTGAATAACGACGTGACAATGGCCGGTGTGGTTGTTCTGCCCTAAATAGCTTCATGGCTGGTGCTCCGCAGTATCGTGAAGCTAATTTTCAGTCCACCGATTATTCCGGTCGTCCGGCGGGGCAGGCCTACATACGAGGCGACGGTGTAGCAGCGACGTGTTGCGTGCATCTCCTCTCCCGCGCCGGTTGGCGCCTGGATGTGGAACAAACGTGCCGGCCGCGATTGCCGGGGCTTTTACTGAGTGAGAACGCTCTGGCGCTAATTCGAGATGTCTTCGGGGGAACCCATCTGTTCGAGACTGCCCATCGAATACGGCGTCGCATAGTCGCCTGGGGCCCGAATGCCAAGCCGGTTACCCTGAATCACTCGGCTGTGGTGGTCTCGGAAGATGCGCTACTCGAAATTCTGCGGGCAAGGAGTGCTCCTGATCTCGATGGAGCTCGTGCGCAACAGCCTTCTCATTGGACGATCTTTGCATCCCATCCGCTTCCCCACGCCGCAACCGAACAAGCATTTGGTTCGAGGTTCGCTTTCGCTGGATCGGTTACTTTGACGAGCACTTCCGACCGGGAAGCCTGTTGGATCGAATCCTTGGTAAACGGTTGGCTGTTCCTCATCTCCGGCCCTGAAGGACGTGCGTTTCTGCTGTCGGTAGGCGACACGCCTGCGAATTTGCTCGGCCGCAGCAACCTGGTTGTCCGCCAAATCGAGGAGATGATCGAGCCCTCGTCGCGCTTTCCGGCACATCCACGCATCGCCTCACCTTTATGCGGGCCCAATTGGCTGGCTTGCGGCTCTGCAGCCATGGCCTTCGATCCCATTTGCGGCGATGGAACTGCGCACGCCGTCCGCGAGGCGATTCTGGCGGCTGCAGTGATCCGCGCTTCGGCGGCGGCAAACCAGGACATTGCTCAGTTTTTGTCCCATTACGAGTCACGCTTGACGGCTGGTTTTCGGCGACATCTCTCAATGTGCCGCCATTTCTATCAGTCAGGCGCGTGTGGTTCATGGTGGGATTCTGAGTTGGAGGCGCTCGAGTCGGGTATTGCCTGGTGTGACCAGAGACTTCGGAACTCCGACTTTAGTTATCGCCTTTGCGGATTTGATTTACAACGCATCCAGTGAATCTGATATGAGAGCACAGATATGAAATTCTCGAGGCGTGATTTTCTCGCCGTGACCGCCGGGACGGCGATCGGTGGAATAGCTACGGAAGCGCTGGCCCAAGCGCAATCCGTCGATCTGATCCTTTTCAACGGAAAAATTGTTACGGTCGACTCAGCGTTCTCGATTCGGCAAGCGATTGCTGTCAAGGATGGACGCGTGGTTGCCGTCGGCGGAAACGAGCTTCGCAACCGGTACTCAGCTGCCAAAACCATTGATCTGCGCGGGCGTACTGTGATACCCGGCCTTCACGACACGCATATCCATCTCGGCGGCCACTCGCGGCGCTACATCGATCTCAACGAAACTACCTCGCTTGCGCAGCTTAAGCAGCAGGTTCGAGATAAAGCCAAGGAACTCGGCCCCAAGGAGTGGATCACGGGCGCAGGTTGGGACGAGTATCACTTCACCGATGAGCAGCGCAAGCCGGTGCGTAAGGATCTCGATGCGGTCGCCCCGGATAACCCTGTCGTCTTGACCCGCGCGGGCGGACACAGCTCGGTTGGCAACAGCAAGGCCCTGGAATTGGCCGACATCAACAAAGCGACCCCGAATCCTGAGCGCGGAATCATCGAGAAGGACCCCAACGGGGAACCCAATGGCGTGATCCGCGAGCGAAACGATTTGTATACTCGGCTTGTTCCGCGCGATAAACCCGCCGATGTTCGGGACAGCTTTTTCGAAGACGTGCACCGGCAGCTTAGGCTTGGGATCACTAGCGTCATTCAAGCTGGAGCTTCGGTGGATCCCAACGTTGCCGGTTCTTATGCCGAATGGGAGGTGTTGTACGCCAAACACGGCGAAGATCTTCCGCGGGCGTCAGTGCAAATCCAGTTCCCTGATCGCGACGCCAAGATCGGCGAAGCCAAGCTCAAAGAATTCCGCCGCAAGACAGGCGATGGAAACGAGCGGTTGCGGATCGGCTCCATCGGCGAAATGGCCGCAGACGGCGGTTTCACAGGGCCGACAGCGTGGTCGCTCGTCGACTATAAAGGCCAGCCTGGATTCCGCGGACGCGGATTCTTCACGCCCGAACAAATTCACGCCAACATCGAAGCCGGACACAAGCTGGGCTGGCAGTACGGCATCCACGCGATCGGCGATGCAGCGATCGCGATGACGGTAGATGCATATGACAAGGTCCTCCAGGACTACCCCCGCAACGATCACCGCCATTACCTATGCCACTTCACCGTGCTTCCGCCGGAACGTACCATGCAGATCATGGCGAAGGACAAGATCTTGATCGCGCAGCAGCCAAATTTCACCTATAACCTGGAGGGCCGCTATGTGGATGCCCTAGAGGGCAAGCGTCTCATGACGAACAACGCGCTTCAGACGCCCATCAAGCATGGCATTTTCATGGCGTTCGGTAGCGACAATCTGCCCATAGGGCCCATGGTCGGGTTGTATGCCGCGGTCACGCGAAAAGGCGAAAGCGGCAAGGTGTATGGGGCTGAAGAAGCGGTCAGCATGAAGGACGCGCTGACGATGTACACGCGTAACGGCGCACTTATCACGCGCGAAGAAAATGTCAAAGGTTCGCTTGAGCCAGGAAAGGTGGCCGATATGGTCGTCCTTCCGGAGGACCTGCTCACGGTTTCACCCGAAAAGGTTCTCAACATGAAGGTAGATATGACGATTGTGGGCGGTAAAGTATTGTACGAACGCTCCGGCGCATAGTCGCTTGAAGTGTACGTCAGGAATAAAGGAGGAAGCTACGTTGTTGACCCGAGTTTCAGTTGCGATCAGCTTGGTATGCGCCGCGGCGCTATTGTTGGGCCAGTCTCGATCCGGAACGAGCCAATGGCATCCGAAAGATACGGAGTGGGCGTGGTACACGGCCGATATGGCAGGTACGAAGTACCGGCCCCTTGATCAGATCAACGCCTCGAACTTCAACAAGCTTGAGATAGTCTGGCGCTTCAAGACCGACAATCTCGGGTCGCGGCCCGAGTACAAGCTGGAAGGCACCCCGCTGATGGTCAACGGAGTCCTGTACACGACCGGCGGCACGCGTCGTTCGGTAATCGCATTGGACGCGAAAACTGGCGAGGTGAATTGGGTATACAACCTGCACGAAGGCAATCGTGCGGTGGTCGCCGCGCGGCAGCTCTCCGGCCGCGGCGTCGCTTATTGGAGCGACGGCCGCGGCGATGATCGCATCCTTTATGTCACGACGGGGTACCGCCTGGTCGCGCTGAACGCGAAAAACGGCCATCCGATTACCTCTTTCGGCGAGAACGGCATCGTGGATTTGAAGAAGGGCATGGTTACCGGAACCGGGCAGCAGATCGATCTGGAAACGGGAGAGGCTGGCCTGCATTCAACGCCATTCATTGTGAACGATGTAGCGATCGTGGGTTCATCCTTCAAAGAAGGCATGACGGTTGAAACCCACAACAACACGAAGGGTCTGGTACGCGCGTTCGATGTCCGCACGGGCAAACTCTTGTGGACGTTCAATACGATTCCGCGCCCCGGCGAATTTGGAAATGAGACCTGGGAGAACGGGTCGTGGGCTACCAATGGAAATACGGGCGTATGGACGCAGATCACCGCCGATCCGGAACTGGGCTTGGTTTACTTGCCCGTGGAGTCCCCGACATCCGATTACTACGGCGGAACGCGTCCGGGCGACAATTTGTTCGGCGAGAGCCTGGTTTGCGTGGATCTCAAGACCGGCAAGCGCAAGTGGCATTACCAGTTCGTGCATCATCCCATTTGGGACTTCGATATCTCCTCGGCGCCCATTCTGATGGACATCAATGTCAACGGCAAGCTGATCAAAGCCGTTACTGTCCCGACCAAGCAGGTGTGGCTGTATACGTTCGATCGTGTCACCGGACAACCGGTGTGGCCGATTGAAGAACGTCCGGTACCGCCGAGCGATGTCCCGGGCGAGAAGGCGGCCAAAACTCAGCCGTATCCAACCAAGCCGCCCGCGTACGCTCGCAACGAAATCAAGATCCCGGACGATCTGATCGACTTTACGCCGGAAATGCGCGCGCAAGCCCGTGATGTGATTTCCCGCTATCGGGTGGCGGGTGTCTTTAATCCGCCACTGGTCGGTGATTCGAAAGGATTGTTAGGCGCGCTGAATATCGGGCATTCGGGCGGAGGCACTAACTGGCCCGGAGGCGGTGCTGATCCAGAAACTCACATTGTTTACGTGCAAGCAAACAATTCGCAAGTGCAATCGATGTCGCTGCGCACACCTCCTGCGGGGTTTTCGGATTTAGCCTATGTTTCCGGCCGTAATGATCAACCGTTCCGCGTTGCTGAAGCAGCGGGGGCAGGAACCGCAGCCGATGCACCGCAGAAGAAACTTCCCGCGGGTGCCCCTCCGGCGGCCGCTTTCGGCGGGAATTTCGGCCCTAATCCGCTTCAGGTTCAAGGACTGCCGCTGGTGAAGCCGCCCTATGGCGTTATCTCGGCAGTCGACATGGACAAGGGCGAGATGCTTTGGCAAGTGCCCTATGGTGAAACTCCAGACAACGTGCGCAACCATCCGGCGCTTAAAGGCCTCAAGATTGGAAACACTGGCCAAGGCGGAAGCGTAGGCCTGGTCGTGACAAAAAATCTGGTGATTCTTGGAGATAGCCAAGTTACAAATCCAGGGACTCATCCGCGCGGCGCGATGCTGCGGGCTTATGACAAAAAAACTGGAAAAGAGGTGGGTGCCGTATGGATGCCGGCCCCGCAGAGCGGCTCGCCGATGACGTACATGTGGCAAGGCAAGCAATATATCGTCGTGGCAGTGAGCGGTGGCAACTATTCAGGCGAGTATCTGGCGTATGCGCTGCCGGATAACGATTAGCCATGAAACGCGGCGATCTTTGTAGGTTGCTTCCGCTCTTGGCGGCGGCCTTAGCGGCTCGAATGGCAATGGCTGAGGACACCGGAAGAGTCATCGCGCAAAAGGACGTGGTTTACGGCCGGACGGACGGCGCGGCGCTTTTGGCCGATATCTCGTACCCGGACGGCAAAGATCACTTACCGGTAATCGTCATGGTCCACGGCGGCCGGTGGCGAGCCGGATCGAAAAACGACGACAACTACGCAAAGCAGGAGGGGTGGGCACGCAACGGTTTCTTCGCGATGAATATAGATTACCGGCTGGTCAATTCGACACCGGCGCCCGCCTGCTATCAGGACATGTACACCGCAATTCGCTGGGTGCATGCGCATGCATCGGAATACCACATAGACGTCAGTCGAATTTATCTGATGGGCAACTCATCCGGTGGGCACGAAGTTGCTCTTGCCGCCACTCTCGGCGCGGGGCCGTACGGAAAAACCGGCGGTTGGGACAAAGATTCCGACGATTTCCGGGCAGCGATCGCCTTCTCCGGCGCGTACGATTTGAACACGCTCTCCTGGGGCAATCTGTGGACACCGATTACCGGGAGTGCCAGCACGGGTTTCGCAACACTAGCGGGAGCGGCACTCGAAGAGGCCCGGCGCATTGCTTCACCGATCCATAACATCGGGCCGCAGACCAAACCCATGCTCCTTCTGCATTCCGATGACGATCGTTCGGTTCCTGTTCAACAGGCGCTTGACATGGATAAGGCGCTGACGGCCGCCCATGTGAGACACAAGTTCATCCACTACACGGATCGCGGCCACATCGGTTTCACGGACGAAGCCATGCGCGAAGCGCGGGGGTTCATCGCGGACCTGGAATCGAGCATGCCGGCCGGCGGCAGTTCGGCGAGAAATTAGCTTACGGACCATAATCTGGCCGCGTGAACACGCCTTGTGCTATGAGAGAGTGAAGTGCCCCAGCAAGCAATTCCGTTGGCCGGATATCGGCGGGCGTTGCAGTTTATCGTGCCATATTGGCCCCGGCTGGTATTGATACTGGCAACGGGCGTCGCATCGACAGGTTTCGGACTCCTGCAGCCTTACATCTCGAAGCTCCTCATTGATGACGCGTTACTGAAACGCGACATGCGGATGCTTCTCGTCGTGAGCGGCTTGATGTTCGGAGTGACGGTCCTCGGATTCGCGCTGAACATTGTATCAAGCTACACTTACGTCCGCGTCTCGGCCGCCGTACTGTTCGACATGCGCCTGGCGTTGTACCGTCACCTGCAGATGTTGTCGCCGCGGTTTTGGGCGCGAACTAAGCTGGGCGACGTGATTTCGCGCATCAATAATGACATCGCCGAGGTGCAGCGCGTATCGGCTGACAGCCTGTTAAGCGTGCTGTCGAATATCGTTTTCTTGGCCGGCAGCATCGGTATCATGATCGCGCTGAGTCCACGGCTTTTCCTGGTGAGCGTGGCGGCCGTGCCCGTGAGCCTGTGGGCTTTGAAGCATTTCCAGCGCAGGCTGGCGGATAGGGTGCGGACGGTCCGAGAGCGCAGCGCCGATATCGGCAGCTTCCTCTTGGAAACGCTGCTTGGTATTCGTCTGGTTGTGTCGGCTCAGGCCGAATCGCGCGAGATCGATCGCTTTCGCGCGCGGAATCAAAGCTTTTTGGATGCACTGCTGAGTATGCAGCTGACCTCGTTCCTTTCCGGCGCCGTTCCAGGAACCGTACTAACGCTTTCGACGGCGGCGATCTTTCTCTATGGCGGCAAGCTGGTCATCGATGGAACGATCACTACCGGAGCGCTGGTTGCCATCATGGCTTACCACATGCGATTGCTGGCACCGGTGCAGAACATGATGAGCCTGTACACGAATCTGGTCTCGGGAGGAGTTTCGCTTTCGCGAGTGTGGGAACTCTTCGACACCAAACCCGAAATCAGCGATCGTCCCGGCAGCCAGCCGCTGGGCAAAGTACACGGAGAGATCGAGTTCGACCGTGTCTCGTTCACCTATGGCGGCGACGCAGTGCTGAATGATTTATCGTTTCGCGTGCAGGCCGGAACCATCTGCGCGATCCTGGGGCCGAGCGGCGCCGGAAAATCGACGCTCGCGGACCTTCTGATTCGCTTCTACGATCCCGATGCAGGCGCGATCCGCATCGATGGCCGCGACCTCCGCGACCTGCCCTTGGCCGAGTTGCGTCACTTGATCATGCTGGTGGATCAATCACCGTACTTGTTTCAGGCCAGCGTGCGCGAAAACATTGCTTATGCCAGGCCGGACGCCAGTTACGACGAAATTCAGGAAGCGGCCAGCGCGGCATGCATTCACGAGCGCATCCTTGCGCTTCCGGATGGTTACGATACAGTAATCGCCGAGCGCGGCCAGACGCTGTCGGCCGGCGAGCGGCAGCGGATCGCGCTGGCCCGGGCCCTGTTGGCCAATCCTAAAATTCTCGTGCTCGACGAGCCAACTTCTGCGTTGGATGAGGCGAATGAGCGCGCCATCGCCGAGACTCTGGTCCGGGTTGCGGATGGCCGAACCGCGATTCTGATTACGCATCGTCCTTCCTTGGCCCGTATTGCGCATCAGACCGTTATGTTGGCGCAATGAAGATCGCAATCATCGACAGCGGTGTTCACGCGGACCACCCTCACGTCCGGGGCGTAGCGGGCGGAGTCGGCGTCACTACGGACGGGCTCACTGCAGACTTTCTCGACCGCCTGGGACATGGGACCGCCGTAGCTGCCGCCATTCGGGAAAAGATCGGCGCCGATGCAGACCTGTACGCCGTAAAGGTATTCGATCGGCGACTCTCAGCAACAATCGACACCATAATAAGGGCACTGGAATGGTGCACCGAGGAGCAGATGGACTTAGTCAATCTCAGCCTTGGCACATCCAACCCAGCGCATCGAGAGCGATTCGAGCTGGCATTGACCAATGGCCCGCTGGTCGTCAGTGCGGCCCATGCTCTACCCGGAGATCTGTCTGGCGTGATCGGCGTTGCTGCCGACCCCGGCTGCCCGCGCGACTCCTACAGGTACGACGGAACAATATTTTACGCATCGCCGTTTCCGCGCCCGATTCCGGGCGTGCCAACCGACCAAAATCTACAAGGCGTGAGTTTTGCGGTTGCGAACATGACCGGATTAATCGCTCGTCAGATTGGCAAGGCGGGCCGCTCAGCGTGCAGCGCCGGCAATCACGATCAGCTTCTTGCGATGTTGATTACGGGCGCGAATTCAGCCAGCGCTTCTCTAACTGGCCCATGTTAGGCTGAGTCATGACGCCGCCCGTAAGCACGCCGCCAGTCGTTTCCAGCAGGAGTAATTCCGCCACTCGCGACATCGCGACCACAATTCACCCTTATACAAATCTCAAGCTGCACGAGTCCCAAGGACCGAAGGTCATAACCGAGGGTGACGGAGTCTTCGTGCGTGACGAAAATGGGAAAACGTACTTGGAGGGGTTGGCAGGTCTTTGGTGCGTGAGCCTTGGATTTTCCGAGCGACGGCTCGCGGAAGCTGCCTATCGCCAAATGTTGCGCCTGCCGTATTACCACACCTTCTTGCACAAGGCTCACGACGTCGGAATTGAGCTGGCTGAGAAGCTGTTGCACATGGCTCCGGTTCCGATGTCCAAGGTCCTCTTCGTCAATTCCGGATCAGAAGCGAACGATAGTGCAGCGAAACTAATTTGGTATTACAACAATGCGATCGGCCGCCCGCGAAAAAAGAAGATTATCAGCCGCGCTAAGGCCTATCATGGCGTGACGATTGCCAGCGCGAGCCTTACCGGGCTGCCGAATAACCACCGTGATTTCGATTTGCCGATCGGAAACATTTTTCACGTCGAGTGCCCCCATTTTTATCGTTTCGGCCTGCCCGGTGAGACCGAGGAGGCCTTTGCTACCCGGCTCGCCGAGTCGCTCGAGCAGCGCATCGTTCAGGAAGATCCAGCAACCGTCGCGGCAATGATTGCCGAACCGGTCATGGGCGCGGGCGGGGTGATCGTTCCGCCAGCGACTTATTGGGACAAAATCCAGGGCGTCTTACGAAAATACGATGTCATGCTAATCGCCGATGAAGTGATCACCGGGTTTGGGCGGACCGGCAACATGTGGGGCGCTACCACGTTTGGCATGCAGCCTGACATCATCACTTGCGCCAAGGCGCTATCATCTGGCTATTTGCCGATCGGCGCAGTAATGGTTTCCGAGCCCATCTACGATGCACTCCTGGCGCAATCAGAGAAGATCGGGATTTTTAGCCATGGGTTTACTTACAGCGGCCATCCGGTGACATCGGCGGTCGCGCTCGAAACGCTGAAGATTTATGAAGAACGCGACATTCTTTCGCACGCGCGCGCGGTCGCAGGTCGAATGCAGGATGGCCTCCGGCAATTCGCCGCTCATCCTTTGGTCGGCGAGGTTCGAGGCGTTGGACTAGTGGGAGCGGTGGAACTAGTCGCCGATAAATCGACCAGGGCCTCTTTTAGGCAGGCCGACGGCGTCGGATCGTTTCTTACGGAGCGCGCTCACGAGCATGGGCTAATTCTCCGCGCAATCGGTGACTCTATCGCTTTTTGTCCACCGCTTGTCATCAAGGACGCAGAAATTGACTTGATGTTAGAGCGATTCACAGTCGCGCTAGATGAGACTAATGCCATGGTTAACAAGGAACTCAGAGCCATTTCCTCGGGCACATAAAAACGAGCGAATCCTGCCAATTGCTTTTTCCGCCCCTGAGTTGGTGCGTTAGCTGCGATCGCGCCCCGTTGAATCCCCGCGCGGATGCATGCAACATGGATTCGATTTTCAAATCCATGCACATGAAATATTTTCGGCTGATCAAATGAGTTCGAATTCTTATTGAAGTTAAGAGACTTTACCTATCCACGCAGCAATTTGGTACGTGCGCCTCAATCGTGCTTAAGCAGTCCATTTCATGAGATTTCGACCTCTTCGTTTGTGAGCTCTCCGCTCCCTTGGGCGCAGGGTCGGCCGTTCCAATCGACCGCCCCGACCAAACTGGTATTTCGCTTGGACGCTGAGGTTACTGAATGGTTGTATACTCTGCCCTCGCTCGATCGGAAGGATGCCCGCGAATCAAAGCGGAGATCCGAAAGAACATCCACCTTGGTGCAACTCCAGGTTGTTGCTCCGGGCGGTGACCGACTTTAACGTAGTCCAATCTCTGTCGCCGCGGCGGCCACGCTGGGCATCGGCGCGTGTCTACTATTCGCCATATTCGTCGCGGACGGTTCGCCACGCGGAAAGATGGGCCGTGGTGTCGCGCTCGGGCGTTTTGGTTTGGCCTACGGTTACCGGGTGACCATTGAGGCGAACGTACTCTTTGATCGCCCTCGCCGACTACTGATGAGTTGCGGTGATAGACAAGCATGTCAGCCGCGGGAAAACCACCAGCTACAACCTCAGTCTCGGGCCCTGGGGACCGATAGGCAAGCCCAACAAACTGCGGGTCGGACGCGACCTACGATCCGATACACCCGGCGACATTCTGCTCATCGACTTGAGAAAGGGCGCGCTGCGAGTGAACTGGTACGTCATGAGCGCATGGCACGTGGGAAATAAATCTGGAATACGACCGGTGCCCCCGGGGCCCGCTTAACGGCTGATCCCAGTTCGGCGATGCCCGACTAGACGACGCGCGATCGGTCGGGAAACTCAGCCACGAGCGAGAGGTGCCCGCCCATCACCGGACGATTCTGCAGGACTGACAGCCTGGATCGCTGCGCTTCTCAAGGAGCGAAACCCTGTCCCGGGTGATGCCAAGGGGCTTTGCCGCGCTCACGTACGTGAGTTTCCCCGCGCGCCGGAGTTCCTGCCGGATCGTCTCCTCCGTGATCACTTCTGCAGCGTTGGTTTCGACCATCTTGCCTGTGCAGGATTCAGCGCACGGATGATCTCGTCCACTTTTCGTGCCATTCGAATCAACTATGGCATCAAGTCACGTGAACTACAGATCATATCGAGGGCCGCTGCAGCCGGTACAGATTCTCTTCAGATCCGCATTCAGCCGCTTTTAACAGACATTGCAAGAATGCAATAATGTAGACGGATGGCTTGGGTCGTACAACTGCTCGACGATCGCGTTCGAGATGAAGTCGACGCACTGCCGCCCGATATGCAGGCCCGTTTTCGCAAGTCGTGGAACTGATCCAGGGATATGGCCTCGAACGAGTTCACGAGCCCCACGTGAAGCACCTGGAAGGCCCTTTGTGGGAAATGCGCATGAAGGGTAAGGACGGAGTATCAAGGGCCGTCTACGTCACCGCGAAAGGGCACCGTGTCGTCGTGGTCCGGGTGTTCGTCAAGAAAACGCAGAAGACGCCCCGGCGCGAGATTGAGATCGCCCTGCAAAGAGCCCAGGAGGTACAGGATCAATGAAACGCACAACGGTTGATGATCTCCACAAGAAGTGGATGAAGAACCCGAAGTACCGGCGTGAATATGAGGCGCTGGAGGAAGAGTTTTCGCTTGCCGCCGCGCTGATCGAAGCCCGCGCTCGCGCTGGTCTCACGCAAGAGCAGGTAGCGCAGCGTATGAAGACCACGCAGGCCGTCATCGCGCGTCTCGAAGGCGGCGGCAGCATGCCGTCGACCCGGACTCTCGAGAAATACGCCAAGGCCACTGGTACGCGGCTTAAAATCACTTTCGAGCCTGAAGGAGCGCGGCCTTGACAAGACCCGCAGGTGACTACTGATGCCTGATGCATTCGACGCTATTCTTCCACTATCGATGGCCAGCGCCGCGAAGCGGTCCGGCAGTGAATGGGTCTTGCCGCTGAGGGAGGCGAAACAAGCCATCGAACTGGCAAGCGATAACGGGATTGCGATTCTGGGAGTGGAATCGTTTCGAATTGAAGATGGCGGGTTCCGGGTCGAGAACTACACCGGATACGGATTCGATTTTACGGGCGACTGGCCCGATTACGTCAAACAAGACAACGACGCAGCATTGAACTTCACTACGGAAAATCCCTTGGGTGACGGCTATGGGTACATCTTAACGGCGGCCTCACGATCCGAACTTAATGCCCTGAGCAGCAAGCGGTGACCAGCGCGCCTGCTTTTTCGGTGTGCCAGAAGTGTGTCCGAACCCCATCCATTTCATCCGATGAACTTGCTCTTTGGAGCGAGAGCAGATTCCCCGGATTTGTTGTAACTTAGCAATTCGCGAAACTCGACAGAGCCGTAACAACCGATTTCGCTTCCTTGGGCGCAGGGTCGGGCGTTCAAATCGACCCGCGCCGACCGAACTGAGGCAACACGGCGAGAGTCAGGTATATAATCACTCGGTACGGAAGCCAAAAGGATATTCCGGCTGAATGACCTGTGAGCTTGAGATGTACATCAGAAACATGTTGAGATTGAATGTAAGCGCGTCCCTGAATGACGGGAGCAGCGGGCACCCCGACGTTGTTGTTGCGAAACCTGACGACGTTTCGATTTCCACGAATCTAGTGCGCTGGGCCCGCTTCGGCGCCATCTTACTCTTGGGCTGCCTGCATGGACTTTGGGCGCAGCCTACAACCGCGAAAATAGACCATGTTGTAGTCAGGGGCACCGGGCCGGCGGGTTGTCAACCAACCTGGACGAACCCTGGAGTTGCGGCCAACGGGATAATCACATTTACGTTTTCGGAGGCCTGCCGCAGCCAGACGATTTCGGGTAGCATCAGTCTGGCGCTCCCCCCTCAGATCTCGGGCAGTTTCAGTTCAGACCGGGCAGTCTGCGGGAATACACTATTTAATGCCTGCTTTGTGCCTTCCAGCGCCGTCGGGGCCAACGCCAGCATAACTTCAGCCTCTTGCGTGATAGTCTTCGCGGGCATGCCTTGTGAGAACAGCGCCCCGTTTGTCCAGATACAGGTAGGGGCAGGATTTGCCTCGACGCCGTCGAACTGCTCTGCACAATATTTCGGAACACTTTCGGACAAAGATTCGACCGTTACTGTAACGGGCTGCACACTTCCGCTGGTGCAATCCAGCGACCCAACCGCCGGACCGCAACAGGCCGTTGTGTCGTCTGCGTTCGCAGCGCAGAACAACAGCCTGCTCGCGAGCTTCGGGGTGGATGTGTTCTACGCCAATACCAACGTCACCGCCGACCTGATGATCACCGCCGTTCATGTGGTGCAGGCGATCCAGACACCGCTAGAAGACGTGACGATCGTCGCGGGGAGGCAGACGGTGGCGCGGGTGTTTATAAAATCGGTGGGACCGCACGCGTCGGCGGTGCCGAATGTGACGGCTCGCCTGCGCTGTTCGATTGTAAGCAGTCCTTTTCAGAATTTCGGGGCAAATCCGGGTTCGCCGCCGATCACGGCCCAGCCCATCGCGGCTCCTCCCGATCCGGGCGCGCCGCCGGATTTGAGCGAACCTTCGGTGGATTTCATTATTCCGCAGATTTGCAGCCAGACGCAGCAAGCCATTTCGCTTACAGCCGACATCGTGTTGCCGGCAGGCATCACCGATCCGAATATGTCAAACAATACGTTTACGCGATCCGTCGGCTTTGCCGCGGTGCCGGTGAATCCTTTCCGGGTCGCTTACGTGCGGATTCCGTATCAGCCTCCAGGCCAAGCCGCCGCCACGTTTGCCGATGCCGCACACGTCGCGCGAGCATCCGCCAGTTTTCGTCTGATGTATCCGGTTTCCCAGGTTGAATACTTTCCGCTTGCCATCGACTATCCGGCCTGGACCCATCCGCTCATTTCCATAGATGATTGGGTGGCGCTGCTCAAAGACTTCTCGAACAATATGGATCTGAACAACCTGATATCCGATCAGGCGTACGACCAGGTGGTCGGTTGGGTTCCTTATGTAGCAGGCACGCAAGCCGGAGGTATCGCTGGGACCAGGCCTTTCGGAATGAGCGGCACAACGGCTCTGGCACTCGATAGCGGAGATGATGCCTACGACCAACGGCAGGTTTTCGCGCACGAGATCGGCCATAACATGGGACTACGGCACGTGATTACTGCGGCGGACCACGCCGCTGGTTGCCCTGTTCCAGGGGGAGACCCGGCGACCAGTGGTTGGCCTTGGTCTGACGGCCATATTCAGACGCCAGGATATTTTATCCCGACTATGCGTCCGTTGCCGAAAACCGATTACGACCTGATGACGTATTGTCCGCCGGATACGCTTTGGATTTCACCCTATGCCGCCGAGACCGTTTATCAGAATGGAATGGTACCGCCGGATGGCCCGGCACGCCAGATCGTTTTTGGCGATCTTCCCAGGGCGATGGAGAACCGCGGCCGATTGTCCACGGCGCAGGATTTGTGGCTTGTCTCCGGCAGCATTCGCGCTGACAACAGCGCCGCAACGCTGGATTCCTTTTTGAAAATTACTTCTACGCAGCCTCCGGCCGCGAGCGATTCCAGTGGTAAATATTGCATTAATTTCACGGGCACCGGAACACGTTTTTGTTTCACGCTGAGCTTTGTCGATTCGGAAGGAAACACACTCGCGGAGCAGCCGTTTACGTTTTTGATCGCTTCGGCGCCGAATGCCACGGGCGCAACCCTCACGGCGGCGGGACAGACCCTGACATCCGCGGCGGCGCAGGCCAATCTTGCCGTCAGTATTACTTCGCCGCAGGCAGGGGCGCAGTGGCAGGTCGGTCCACAGACCATCAGTTGGAATTCGAATGCAGCCGGAGCGGCGCGTTATGCGGTGCAGTACAGCTACGATGGAGGTACAAACTGGCTCACACTGGCGAGTAATCTTACGGCTCCGCAGCTTACCGTAAATGCGTCGAAGCTGCTGGGCCGAAACGTTCGGTTGCGGGTTCTGGCGGGATCGGGCGTGAGTACCGCTTCGGACGAGGTGGGTCCGATCACGATTGCGCAGGCGCCGGCTATTCAGGTGGCCCCAACCCTCGATCTTCACGGCGCCGTTTCAACGCAAAGCGTGGATCGCACCTTTTCAATTTCGAATTCGGGTACAGGTCCCCTACGGATCACGGCGATAACTTCGACCGATCCGCAATTTCAAGTAGTGGCCCCGCTGACTCCGACGATTGTAATGGCCGGCGAATCGGCGGATTTGATCATTCGGTTCACGCCCTCCGCCTCAACCGCAGTCACTGCCCAGCTGCGAATCGAATCGAATGACGCGACCCAGCCAGTGCTGACGGTGGCACTCCATGGTACCGGGGTGGATAGCGCGGGGCCTGAGATGGCGGTGGATCAAACCTCAGTCGATTTCGGCAGCACGCTGCAAGGCCAGAGCAGCACGCGCACGGTAACGGTGACTAATTTCGGGGCGGCGGACCTGACGGTGCAATCGATCGCGATCACGGGGCCGTTTGTTCTCGGCCAGAACCCCGCGCCGGTCACGCTGCAGCCGGGTCAGAACGTGGTGCTCAATATCCGCTTCGTTCCACAATCGGCGGGCGGGGCGTCGGGGACGCTGACTGTCAATGGCAGCGATGCGGCCCATGCGAGCATCGTCATAAACCTAACCGGAACGGGCGCGCCCTCCGGAAATGTAACCTTGCCGCAGGTGCGGGCCGCAGAGAATGCCGCAACGTTCACGGCTGGGCTTACGCGCGGGGCTTTGGGCACGGTGTTCGGCGCTAACCTGGCAAGTGCGACGGCTCAGCAAACCACGACCCCGTGGGTCACGATCCTCGGAGGAGTCAAGGTGATCATCGCGGGCATCGCGGTGCCGCTCTATTATGTCTCGGCGACGCAGATCAATTTCCAGGTGCCTTATGAGACGCCCCTGGGAAGCGCCAGCCTGATTGTTTCGCGCGATGGATATGAAAACGCAGCGGTGCAGGTCAATATTGTGGACTACGCGCCGGGAGTGTTTCAATACGCGCGAACGGCGACGGCCATCGATCCGATTGTGGTTCACTCTTCGACGAATCAGCTTGTCTCCCCCACAAATCCGGTGGCCGCGCAAGAGTACCTGGTGGCGTATCTGACGGGATTCGGAAAGCTGCGTAACCCGCCTCCCACCGGCAACGGCGCATCCGGATTTTTGCTGTCGTCTTCCATCGATCCAGTAACGGCTACCTTTGGAGGCGCTCCCGCGACTGTGCTGTTCGCGGGACTGACGCCGGGATTTATCGGGCTGGTGCAAATCAATGTTCAAGTGGGAGCATTGCCGTCCGGTTCCTGCGCCGCGCTGGTTTTTCAAGTTGCATCTGTTAGCAGCCCGCCAGCGAACCTTGCGACTGGTGCGGCAGGATGCGCTCCCCCCACTGCTCCGGCTCTGTCGGTCAATCCCACATCGCTCGATTTCGGCACTGTCGCGGTCGGGCAGACGAGCCCGGCAAAGACGATCACCGTAACAAACTCCGGCACGGCGGCCGCCACAATCACTCTAAGCACGAGCCCTCCGTACGCCGTATCTCCCACGAGTCTCAACGTCCCTTTAAACAGCACCGGAAATGCCTCGGTGACCTTCACTCCCACGGCTGCGGGTGCCTCACCTGGCACGCTAAACATTACGATCAGTGGCCAATCCACGCCGGCGGCATCCGTCGCGTTGACGGGCTCTGGCACGGCCAGTTCGGCTGCCAATTTCACCGGCCAGTGGAACACGGACTTTGGTCCAATGTCGCTGACACAGACCGGCGCTTCCGTCACAGGCACCTATCCGAATTTCAACGGCACCATCAGCGGAACGGTCACCGGCAACGTCCTCAACGCCAATTGGTCCGACAATACCGGCACCGGAACCCTCAGGTTCACCCAGTCGGTTGACGGAAACAGCTTCACCGGCACTTGGACTCGGCTGACCGGCAGCGGCAATCCGGGCGGAACATGGAACGGCACACGGGTTAGTACGACGCCTGATGTCGTTCTGAAGATCGATGGCGGTGCCTTCGATGCCGAAATCGGCTATCCGAACGGCACGGCGACCGCGTACTTCGTGAATCGTTTGACGCCGCCTTCCTATCCCGCGACCATCAAGAGCGTGCAGATCTTCTTCAGCACGCGACCTGACGGCCTGCAAGTGAACGCGCCGCTTACGATCATTTCCGCCACAAACCCTAGCGGCTCGTCCACTCTGTCGCTTACATCCGCCAATACCGATCGCGTGACGGCCAAGATCACGGCGCTCGACAGCTTCATCACCTACACGGTTCCCTCTCGTACGATTACATCCGGAGACTTCGTGGTCGGCTTCATGGTCCAGAACCCTCCTGGCATCTACCCTGCCGACCAGGATCAGCTGACTACTCCGCAGCGGCGCTCCTACACGTCCAACGACGGGACAAATTACATCCTGATAGATTCGATTGGGCCTGACGCTGCCGGCAACCTGGCTATCCGTGCGGTTGTGACGGTGGCAACTGCGACTTCGAGGGAATTGACGAACTAAAAGATCGCGCAGCCGCCGCTTCCGAGCCCGGGCTGTCCGGTCCGGACAAAGGTGATTTCGTGGGCCCTGTAGGATTTGAACCTACGACCAACGGATTATGAGTCCGCTGCTCTAACCGCTGAGCTAAGGGCCCGCACTCGCGTAACATCTCGATCGCCTCTTTAAGTCTAGAGGCGAACGCATCACGTAGGCAACGAGCGGTGGCACTCTCTTAGGGCCGCGAAGCGGCTGTTCGGTTTTCCGAACGAGACGCTTATGGTGGACGTGAAGGTCGAGCAAAACAAAAGCAAGTAACTTAGGCGTTCGCGTGCGGTTTAGGTTCGTAAGGACAGAACGGATCCTCGGCCAGCGGATTACCGGTGGCCCCAAACGCCCGTGCCCTGGATCCGCCGCAAATCGCGTGATACTCGCACACGCCGCAGCGTCCTTCAAACTGGGTGGGATCATGCAGCTCGCGAAACGTAGGTGAATTCCGATAAATATCCGCCACGCGATCGAGTTTCACATTCCCAAGCACCATCGGCAAAAACCCCGCCGGGCAGATATCGCCGGTATGCGAGACGAACATGATCCCGTGCCCATCGCGAATCCCGAATCCGCGGTATGCCGCGCTACGCTTGATCTGCTCGCCGGTCATTCCGGCCGCGCGCATGCGTTCGAGGGCTACGCGGCGATAGGACGGCGCTTCGGTGGTCGCCACGGTGAACGGCGCAACCAACGACGTCTCGTAAATCCAGCTCATCAGCTCTTCGCCCTTTTCGGGAGACAATGGCTGCAGCACCTTGCCGCGCCCGACGGAAATCAAAAAGAACAAACTCCAGCGCGATACCCGATAGGGCTTTAGTAACTCGTAGATCGCAGGTACGTCGGATGCAGTCTCGGCCGCCAACAGGGTATTCACCTGAAGCGGCATTTCCAGTTCCTGCGCCCAGCGAATCGCCTGCATGGTGCGATCGAACGTGCCAGGAACCTGCCGGATCGAGTCGTGCCGCGCCGCCGTCGACCCGTCCAGGCTTAGCCCCAACCCTTCCACCCCGTGCTGCTGCAGCGCGACCAGCAATTCGCGCGTCAAAGCCTCGCTTGCGGCGGGCGTAATCGATACCCCAACCCCCAGCCGCCGCGCCTCATCGATCAGATCGAACAGGTCCACCCGCTTCAGCGGATCGCCCCCAGTCAGAATCAACTGCGGCAGTGGTTCGCCGAAATCCACGATCTGCCTCAGGAACCTAACCCCCTGCTCAAAGCTAAGCTCATCGGGAGCTGCGCACGGCATCGCCGACGCGCGGCAGTGCCGGCACGCCAGCGGACAGGCCTGCGTCATTTCCCAATAAATGTTCAGCGGCGTCTGCGCGTAATCCCGAGGCTTATGGTGCAGAGATCCGATATGGGGGGGCATGGGAGCGGCCATATGGCACGAGCCAGCACGCGCTATGCCAGTCGTTGAGCCCGTTGGCCGCAACTGCTTTTTACCCTTATTTTACGCCCAACCGGTCAAACAGAAGACCCAGTACGTCGGTCTCTTGCGCCAGGAACTCGCTTAGCGCGGTCCCGATCCCGTGGCCGCTCTTGCTGCTGGTCCGCAGTAAGACCAGGTTCTTGGTCCCGCTGGCCTGCAGCCGCGCAGTCATTTTGCGCGAATTCAGCGGATCCACCCGTGGATCGTTATCGCCGGTCAAAAACAATACCGGCGGATAATTCGTCCCGTCTACCACGTGATGATAGGGCGAGTAGGCGTACAGCGCCTTGAACTGTTCCGGCTCCTTCACGGTGCCGTACTCCGTCGTGTTGAACGCGCCATTCGGCTGTAGCTCCACCCGCAGCATGTCGTAAATCCCCACGTGCGACACCACCGCCCCGAACAGCTCCGGATGCTGGGTTAGCTCGGCGCCCATCAACAGGCCGCCGTTGCTGCCGCCTTCGATCCCCAGCTTGGCAGCCGTCGTGTACTTGTGATCGATCAAGTACCGCGCGCAGGCCGCAAAATCGTCGAAGACATTCTGTTTTTTGGTCAGCATTCCGGCGCGGTGCCAGTCCTCGCCGTACTCGCCTCCGCCCCGCAGGTTCGCAATCGCTAACACGAAGCCATGATCTAACGCCACCTTGCGCCACAGCCGGTAGTCCGGCGTGATGCTGACGTCGTAGCCTCCATAGCCGGTCAGTAGCGTAGGATTCTTGCCGTCCAGCCTGGTCCCCTTTCTCTGGATAATGCTTAGCGGAACCCGCGTGCCGTCTTTCGACACCGCAAACGCGCGCACCACCTCGTCATCGTGAAAATCGGCCGCGCCGCTTTCAAACAGCGCCGTCCGGGTGGCCTGCTTTGTCGCCTCGTCGAACCGGTACCAGGCCGGCGGATCGAGAAAGCTGACGTTTTCAAACAGCAGCGCGCCGTCGGTGGAGCGCGCCATGTCGTCAACCGAGGAAACTGCCAGCAGCGGAACCGTGCCCTGCGCCGCACCGGCGGTGTCGAAGATCCGGATCTGCGATGGGCCGCCGGCCTGATCCAGCACGTACAGGGACTTCGCCGCCGGCAGAAAATCCTGAATCGCGACGCGGCTCTGCGGCACGAGCGTCTGCGCCGCCTCCACATTGGGACGATCGGCCGGAGTCTTGAGAATCTTGCCGCGCGGTGCGTTCAGATGCGACAGCATGTATAGGTTCCCGTCCGAACCAAACCGCACCACCGCCACCTGGTCGGAAATGCGCGCGAGCTGATGCCACGTGCCATCCGGCCCGAGCAGATAATGCGCTACATCGCCACCATCGCCATTGGCCATTGCCGCCAGCACATACCGGCCGTCGTCGGAGCTGCGCAATTGGATCTCGGCGATCCTTGGAAAACCCTTACCCAGCGAATAGGCGTCGAGCTTGGTGTCCGTTCCCATGCGGTGAAAATAGACCTGCTGGAAGAAAGCCATGTCCGCGGGCGGCCGCTCGCCCTCGCGCGGATAACGCGTGTAGTAGAAGCCCGATCCATCCGCGTTCCAGGCCAGGCTCCCACCGGCCGTTCCGCCGTTGACGCGCGGCACGGGCGCGCCCACTTCTTTGCCGCTCGCGACCTCATAGACGTGTACATCCCCGCTCTCGCTGCCGCCCTTGGAGAGCGACACCGCCACCAGCTTCCCATCCAGCGAGGGAACGAAGAAGTCGATCTCGGTTCCGCCGGACGGGTCAAGCTGGTTGGGGTCCAGGATCGCGCGCTCGGATTGCGTATCGTCAGCAGACTTGAGCGCCACCAGCAGGGGCTGCTCTTTCGGCGGCTGGATCTTCAATGCAAACAACAGCCCGCCGGCCGCCCGCAGTCCCGCGTAGCGCGGCGACGGCTTGGAGTAGAGCTTTTCTAGCTCGTCGTGGATCGCCTCCCGCATCGGTAGCGCGTCCAGATATTTGCGCGCATACCCGTTCTGCGCCTCGCTCCAGGCCTTTACCGCCGGATCGGAGTAATCCTCCAGCCAGCGATAGTCGTCCGTGACTGAGACGCCGTGATAAACGTCCGTAACGGGTTTTTTTGGCGAAGCGGGCGGCTGGGCGAGGCCGGCCGTCGTCCCTGCTACTGCTCCGATTACTGCCCACGATGCGATCCAAGCGCGAATATTGCCCACGCCGCTATTTTAGCGGCTATCAACGGCAATAACCCGCAACGCTCGGCCTGGGCGGGCGAGGCCGGACGGCGCACCCGGAGCACACGTCTAAGCGGTCGTGATCACCCGCAATCCTCGCTCGGGCGGGTCCGGACAAAGATCCTCTTGAAACTGAAAAGCCCGATTGCGGTCCAACTCACCAGGAGCCCCCTATGGACAAAGCCGAAAAGTGTGCACATCCCAGTTGCCATTGCAGTGCCAAACCTGGCAGCAAGTACTGCAGCACCTATTGCGAAGGCGAAGCGAAAACTGCGGATATTATCTGCAACTGCGGCCACCCCGAGTGCGGCCAGCGCGATCGCTGACCGTCTAGATCTTTACCAACCCGAGCCGAATCCCCCGCGTCACGGCCTCGGTCCTCGTCCCGGCGCGCAGCTTCGCCAAGATCGAGTTCACGTGGAATTTCGCCGTGTGCTCGGAAATCGAGAGCCGGTGTGCGATGGCCTTGTTGCTCAGCCCTTCGGCCAGCATCTCGATGACGTCCATCTCGCGCGCCGTTAGCGGCTCCGCCGGTTGTTCCATGCGCGTATGAGGCAGCAGCAGCGCGCTGTCGTCGACGGGAACCACGGCCAGACCGGCCGCTACCGCGTAAATGGCCGCGATAATCTGCTGCGGCGGCGCGTCTTCCGCCAACACGGCGCGAACCCCGGACCGCAGCGCCTCCACCGACGCGGTCTCTTCCGCCAGCGCCACAACCGGGACACCCGCTCCGTGGTCCATTGGCGCTGGCACGCCCTCGCTCAGCAGCACGTCCGCCTCGCCTGCGGAGTCCACTACTTCGAATGCAGATTCGCCGCGCAGGATCGCCTCCAGACCCGCACGCATCACCGCCGAGGACGCCTGGATATGAACGCGGATCAAGCCGCCTCCGCCCGCAAGCCCGCAATCCGGACAGCAACCGCACGCTCGCTGCGCCTGTCGCCGCGCAGAAAGCCGATCCGGAGGTCGGCGCTCGCACCAGCGTTGATGGCCTCGCCGAGATCGTCCACCGACTCAAGCCGGCAGCCGTTCACCGATACCAGTAAATCGCCGATCATCAGCGAAGCCCTTTCGGCGGGACTATTGCGAATTACCTGCAACACCAGCAGCCCGATGCCGAGACCGCGCTGCTCCACCGGCCGCACTACAACTCCCAACGCCGGACGGCTACCGCGCTTCAGAAATTCGGCCACAGTATCGCTGGGAATCGCCAATGCCACCCCGCCAAGCACTACCATGGTGTTGATTCCCACCACGCGCCCGTCCGCGTCCGCCAGCGGTCCGCCGGAGTTGCCCGGCGCCAGCCGGATCGCAGCATGAACCCAGTGCCGTCGTCCCAACCCGCGTACCGATCCTGATGCGTGCACGACGCCGGTCGTCAGCGCGCCGACAAATCCCAAAGGATTCCCGACCGCCAGCACTAGCTCGCCCGTACGCAGCGTGGTCGAATCGCGCCACGATATCGCCGGAAGTCCAGGCACACTCAGCTTCAGCAAGGCGATATCGGCCCGCGTATCGCGCGCGGCCACCTGTGCCTGGAGTGCCCGCCCATCCCACAGCTCCACTTGCGCCGAATCCCCCAGCACCACATGCGCGTTGGTAATCACAGTGCCATCCGAGGTCCAGATCACACCGGAACCGGTACCCTCCGCGCCACGCGCTCCACTGACCACGCGCACCGTTGACCGCCGCAGCTTCTCGGCCACTTCGCCGAATCCATCCGGCAGCATTTTTAAGCCTTCCGCGGCCGTTCGCCGACCGTAATTTCTACATCCACCAACTGCCCGCCCCGCAGCACGGACGCGCGAATGGTCTTTCCTACCGATTCCGGCCCCAACGCCCGCTGCACATCTTCCGGGCGCTGAATCGTGTTCCCGCTCAGCTCCAAAAGAACATCGCCGATCGTGATCCCCGCCCGCCCCGCTGCCGCATCCGGATCCACGCTGATGACGATCAGCGCTGTTTCAGACGGCAATTTCAGCGTACTTCTCAGATGCTCCGGGATCGCGACCGGTTGTAAGCCGACACCCAGATATCCGCGCGGAATGCGCCCATGCGCCAAAAGTGTGTTCACGATGCGCTCCACCGTCGCAGGGGGAATTGCAAACACGGCCACGCGCGACAACACCGGCGTCGCGATCCCAACCAGTTTGCCTTCGGCATCGACCACGGCTCCGCCCGCCGCCGCAGGATGCAGTGCAACATCCACGCGCACCACACGGTCCAACCGCCCGCCGCGCCAGGTATGTGACGCCGCCGAGACGCTGCTGATCACTCCAAATGCGGCGCTGACGCTATCCTTGAATCGCCCGACCGCCAACGCCACGCTGCCGGGCGCCGGCGTTTTTTCCGACCGTTCCGCGACCGGCGCATTCAGCCCCGAAACGCGCAGCACCGCCAAGTCCGTTCCCGGATCGCGTCCCACTAACTCCGCCTCCATCCGCGACCCGTCCGGCGCGGTAACGCGAATGTCCTCCTCCCGCCGCAGCGCATGCTCGGCCGTCACGATGACGCCCGGGTTCCAATGCACTCCGCTCGATTCAAATCGCGAGCGCCCATGCACCGCCACCACCGCCTGCCCAGTTCGCGCGGCCAGCGCCGCCAGTTCCTCCGAAAGCGAAACCAATGAGTTGCTCAACTTATTTCTCCTACTCACCAGCATGCCGCGAGACCCGTCGCGCGCACACCGGCAAAACAGGCAGTTGTGCACCTGGTCAAACGGGTAGCATCAATCGCTCTTCGACCTACCGCGCTGGATTGCCAGCGAAACGCGGTTGAAGCTTCCGAACTCGTTGTCCGCAGAGCACGCGGCTCTTGCCGTGGAGAATGGGGCCGAGTCAGCGTCCGCTTGTGACGTAGTTTTTCTCCTCCCGCTGCTATTCTAGGAACAGTGTCAACCCCGCTCAATTTCCACCTCGAGCAGTACGACGGCCCGCTCGACCTGCTGCTCGACCTCATCCGCAAACAGCAAATCAATATCTACGACATCCCCATCGCCTCCATCACGCAGCAGTACCTGAACTACATGCAGCGCGCCGCCGAACTCGACATCGAGCTCAGCGCCGAGTTCGTCTACATGGCCGCCACCCTGATCCACATCAAATCGCGCATGCTGCTTCCGCGCGATCCCGAACTCGATAAAATCACCGGCGACGAGGACCCGCGCAAGGAACTGGTCGACCGCCTGCTCGAGCACGAGCGCTTCAAAAACGCTGCCGAGATGCTCCAGCAAAAGCGCATGGTGGAAGAGGCCGCCTGGTCCAACCCGCAGATGGCGCAGTTTCTCTCCGAAGACGAAGATCCGGGCCTCGATGTCACGATCTTCGATCTCGTCAAAACCTTTCAGGCGGTGCTCGAACGCGCCAAGAACCGGCCCATTTACGACGTCGGCAAGGACGATGTCAGCGTCCCCACGATGATCCACTATCTGCAGGATGTCTTTCGCGATATGCGCACTGGCGAATCCGTCTCCGCCGCAGAGCTGTTCGAGCGCCAGAAGAGCCGCCGCGCCATGATTTGTCTCTTTCTGGCCGTGCTCGAGCTGGTCCGCCGGCAGTCGCTGATGTTGACCCAGCGCGATGCTTTCGGCGACATTGGATTAAAGAAGCACCGCGGCTTTGACGAATCGCTCGACCAGTCCCTCGCGGCCGCCGAACAGGAATACAGCTAAGAAGGAAATGGAAAACAGCGAAGTACAGACTCCGGATTCCCCGGAGCAAAGCCAGCAACCTGCCTTGGAACTGCCGGCCGGCCCGGCCGCCGCGCCCGCGGCGGTTTTGGACACCGCGCAGCTCAAGGCCATTCTCGAAGCCGTCATCTACGTCACCGACGAACCGCTTTCGGCTGACCAGATTGCCACCGCGCTCCGCCAACCCGCCGCGCGCATCGGCGAAGTGCTCGCCGAGCTCACGGCCGACTACAACCGGCCCGACCGCGGTCTGACGATTCGCGAAGTCGCTGGCGGCTACAAGATGTCTACCAAACCGGAGCATCACGAAGCCGTCCGGGCCTTCGTCAAGAACCTCAAGCCGCCGCTCAAGCTCTCGCTGCCAGCTTTGGAAACCCTCGCGCTCATTGCCTACAAGCAGCCCATCACCGCGCCCGAAATCATGGAAGTCCGCGGCGTTCAAGGCGCCGGCGTTCTGAAAACTCTTCTCGATCGCAAGCTCATCGCGGCGGCCGGGCGCAAACAAGTGGTCGGGAAACCCATTCTGTACAAGACCACCCGGGAATTTCTGGTCCAGTTCGGTCTCAAGGATTTGAGCGAGCTGCCCACTCTCAAGGAATTTGAAGAGCTCGGCCGTTTATCGATGGCCGATTCGGATCTGCCGGAGGCGGCCTCCGACGCCTCCGCCGGGGAGCAGCCGGCCGAAGCCGCCGCTCAAAGCGATCCGGCCTCGCCGCCCGAATCCGCCGCAAGCGAAGCGCTTTCCGATTCGACTGAATAAGACATGCCCGAAGAACGGCTCCAAAAGCTGCTGGCCCACGCAGGCATCGCCAGCCGCCGTAAAGCCGAACAGTTGATCCTGGAAGGCCGTGTCACTGTGAACGGCGCAGTAGTGACGGAGCTCGGCACCAAGGCCGACCCCGAGCACGACCATATCAAGGTGGACGGCAAACATATCCGCGCGCCGGAAAAACCCGTCTACATCGCGCTGAACAAGCCAAGAAACGTGGTGTCCACCGTCAGCGATCCGCAAGGCCGTCCTACTGTCACCGACCTGATACGCGGCGTTAAGGCGCGCGTCTACCCAGTGGGCCGTCTGGACTACGCGAGCGAAGGCCTGATTCTGCTCTCCAACGATGGCGAATTCGCCAAGCGCATCATGGCGCCCGCCACGCATGTCCCCAAGACCTACCTGGTGAAAACTAACGGAGCGCTCACGGAAGAGCAGGCGAAAAAATTCCGTGCGGGCGTGCCCATCGAAGGTAAACGCACGGCGCCGGCAGGCCTCAAGCCGATCCGCGAAGCCGGCAACCCCTGGTATGAAGTCCGCCTGATCGAGGGCCGTCAAAATCAAATTCGGTTGATGTTCAAACATTTCGGCCGGCTGGTGGAAAAGCTGCGGCGCGTCCAGATCGGCTTTCTCGAGCTCGGCGGGTTGCGCCCCGGCGAATTTCGCTATTTGTCGCCCGCAGAAATCGCGCGCTTCCGAAAAATTCTCAAAATTGAATCCCCATCATGACTATCCCCGAACTGCTCCGCTCCAGCCGCGTAATCGCCGTAGTCGGTTTATCCAGCAAGAAATTTCGCGCCTCCTACGGCGTAGCCGAATACATGCAGCGCGAAGGCTACCGCATCATTCCCGTGAATCCGAATGAAGCTGAAGTGCTGGGCGAAAAATCCTACGCGCGCCTCGAGGACATTCCCGAGCCCATCGACATCGTCGACATCTTCCGCCGCTCCGAGTTTGTCGGCCCCGTTGTCGACTCCGCCATTCGCGTCGGCGCCAAAGCCATCTGGATGCAGGAGGACGTCGAAGATGATGAGGCGGCCAAAAAGGCGCGGGATGCCGGGCTGTTCGTGGTGATGGATCGCTGTATCCTCAAAGAACACAGCCGCCACTTCCGCTGATTTGCCTTCGGTATTTGGGTCGCCGGCGATACGGTCGATCAGATTATTCTGGGAGCCGTATACCGGAATCCGAAAGAGCGGGTGGTGGTTTGGTCTATTGCGTCCCACTCCGCTTGAACGGGGTTCGCTGGGGCGCCACCCCGTGTGAGATGGACACGCTGCCTCGTTCGGAGTTTCCGCACGGGAGGATTACATGAGCGGGTGGGATCTAGGTTCCGAAACGTCTCGCGCGAACACGTTCTACGACGGGCTTCCACGCCGGGCTGATGGGTTTATTCAGGACTTCTGCAACACCGAGTTTTGTGGTGTCCGCTACTGATGCTTGCATGGCGCCGCTAATCGCGATAATGAGTAGATCCGGGTGCGTGTCCTGCAGTCGCTGGATGAGCGAGTAAGCTTGGGGAAGATCCAGATCTACCAGCACCACCGAGAAGCCCAGGCGCTTGACCATGTCGTACGCCTGCGTTGCATTGGATGCAAGGAAAACCTGCCGGTCGCGGTTAAGGATTTTTTGCGCCTGTTCCAGAACCTCAGGATCGTCGTCGACAACGAGAATCATGGAAAGTTAGAATAACAAACACGCGAACGAAATTGCTTGGACAATCAGGCCGTGTTGACGTTCAGGCGATCTCCTCACAGTGCTGCTTGATGTCCTGTTCCACCATCAGGAGCCATCGTTGCCCCCATACGACGCGGAGAAGAGGATTGTCCGGCTTTGGGCCATCGATCACATTGAGCACCGCGCCCGCGGGAACTGTGATCGCGTTGCGTTGAACGCGAGTCTCGTCCAAGGCGCTGATTGGTGTCGTGACGCGAAATCGCTTGCCGGTCAACATGCGCGTAGAGACCAGGCGCCGCTTCGACGGGTTTTTCCCCGAATGTACGGCCCCCTGCGAATCCATGGTATGACAAGGTGGAAACATTCCACTGTACCGGCGAAGTTGGGCCGTCTCCGGCCCCGGGTCCGGCTTGGCTGGCTGGTGCGTGCTTGGGAGTTGTGAGAAGATGTGATGGATCGGAACAGCCTTAGGTTGAATATACTGGAGCGACTCATGAGGAATCACGTGAAACCCTTTGTCATTGGTTGCGCGCTCGCACTAGCCGGAATGGCCGGAGCCGGGCGCGCGCAGAACGCGCCGCAAGGTGGTCAAGGCGGCGCGGCCGCCACGGATGTTATCGTGGTCGAGCATCCCACGTACGTCTCGATTCCCATGGAGATCGACGTAAACCGCCCGGCCGCCGAGGTATGGAAGCGAGTGGGCAAGTTTTGCGACATTGGCGAATGGTTCCAGATCCCGTGCACGATCGTGTCGGGCAAAGACGGCGAGTTTGGCGCGGTGCGGTCCGTGGCGGGGGAGATTCTGGTGGGCAAGACCGAGCTTTCCTACACCTACACTCAAGCGGTCCGCCCCGGGCGTCCGTACAATCTGTATCACGGCACTTTAGAGGCGAGGCCGGTGACGGCGACTACTTCCAAGCTGGTTTACACCCTGGTATTCGATAACTCAATGCTGCCCGACGATGAGGCGCGGCAAAAGGACATAGCGCAGAAGACGGCGCAATTCACGCGAGCCCTTCAGAATATGAAAACTCTGGCCGAAGGCGGGACGCTGCCGCCGCGTCCGGCTCGCGGAGGACGCTAGGGCGCCTGCGAGGTAGCGGTCGTTAGGACAACTTCGACATCCTTTTCGGCCGAGGGTCCGAAGCGCTGCTTGCCGCGGACTCTGACTTGGACACGCTCGCCCGGATTTTTGTTCCAAATAGCGAGGCGGACATCGGCCAGGGTCTTTACCGGCTGGCCATCGATGGCTAGCAGCACATCTCCTTTCTTGATGCCGGCTTTTTCCGCGCCACCGGCCGGGCTTAGCGAACGGACGCGACACTCCGCATTTTTTTCTTCCAGGCTTGCGCCCAGAGCGCCGGCCGAAGGAAGCGGGCGTTTTTCGCTGAGTAGAAGATAATCGGCCATACGCGGCTCGATGCTTTCGCCGCTGCTAAGGATGATGGCATCAGTGGCATGTGTCCGCCGCTCTAACCTTTTTGGAATGCCGGAGCCGAAGACGACGTGGCCGGAACCGGCTAGAATCACCATGCGGCGTCCCGGATTCGCTTCGAGATACGCGGCCGCGCTTTCGGCCATGCCTTCGTCCCACACCAGCTGAGCCTCGACAAAATGTTCGAAGTCGCCGGGCGTGCTCGGACCGTGCGCCTGGAACGCGGACCGGAGCCGCGCCCGGTAGGCTTCATCGGCCGGTTCGCGTTCGCGCGGTAAATAGGCTCGCTGCTTTTCCGATAACCCGGCGATTCCGACTCTGGCAACCGCGGAAGGCAGTTCGTTGGGGACGTTTAAGGCGCGGACGGGAATATGCTTCTCGCGCGCGTACCGGAAGATGGGCGCATACAGGCGGTAGTCATAGCGCCAGTTGTTGAAGTAATCCGTGGCGCGCAGAAATTCCTGCTCGCTCGTCTTGCCCGCGATGTAATCGTCCACCGCCGGCTGGAAAGGCTGCTGAAAATATTCGACCCCGATGGCGAGATTGGGATCGTGCTCTTCGAGGAGCCTAATGATTTGGAGTTGGTTCAGGTGGTGGTCATAACGGTCATGGATTTCCCCGACGAACAGCACGCGCTTGGTCGCAAGCTGGGAGGCCAGCTTTTCTAGCGCTAGCGTGGCGTTCAGATCGATGGCTTCGAAGGGCGGCCGGTCCTGGGCGAAGGAGGCAACCGCCGCCAATGTGAATAAACTGTACTGCAGGAGGCGCACGTTAGTTCTTCCGGTGCACGGCACAAAAGGAGTATGACATGCATGGATTCCCCGCGTTTCTTGTTACAAGTCGCGGCCGATTGTCTGCGCCGTTTGCCGGTGCCCGCCGCGTCCGACAATCAGACACGCATATTGTTACGGGCTTTGGGCGACCGAGACTGTACTACCGGCTTGGAGTCGCAACGCGCGGAGACGGCCGCGGGAGCCGAGCAAAGCACTAATGCAGCGGCAAGCGGGACGATTCCCCGCGGTTCCGGCACTGCCGACGGCGCCGTTTCTTGAGGGCTGACGAAGTCGAAGCCGGTATCAGAAAGGATGATTGGATCGCCGATCAGATTGCCGGAGGCGGGTACCGGCCGGGCAGGAGCGCCGCCTTGTGAATACACCGGCTCCGGGCTGATTGCGTGACTGACCTAATGTTTGTTGCGAGAGTAGAGGTCGCGGGACAGCATCAGCTTAAACGTTAGTCTGTCCGATGCGCTGGTTAATCCGAAGCCCACGCCGGCTTCGATATTCACGAACTTAGTGGCGTGATCGAACACTCCATAAAGCTGGTGGAACTGCTCGCCGCGGGGATAGAACTGGCGTAGTGGGCCTAAATCGGCGTACTCTTCGGCGGCGACCGCCCACTTCGGGGACAGATTGTAGGCCAGACGTGTCGCGGGAGCGAAATCAAGACTCTTGAAACCGCCGTAATAGGAGTTGTCGAGAATGGGATTCACGATGAAGTCGATTGGATGTAAATGCCAACCGATGATGGGCCGGATCTCGGAAGTGAATCGCCGGGCGTCCCAATGGCGGGAGTTGTAGCTGAACTCGAAATTGGCGGCGTAGAAGAACTTGCGATCGTCGGCATGCGGCACGGCGAAGAGCAGGCGGATCTTGCCGCCGTTAATGCTTGCGCCGCGGTTTGCGGAGACGCTGTAGAGCGGCAAGTAAAGTCCGGCTTCGAACCAATCGGTGACGCCCCAGGCCCATTCAGTGACGCCGTTCAGATTATTGTTGTTTATCAGAGCGCCAGGGAAGGCCGGGGTCTTCAGGCCGATGGGCGTGAAGTTGTTGTGCCAGGTAAGATTGAGCACGCCTGGCTCGGCAATGGCGCCGTCGTATACCTGGATCTCGTCGGTTTGCGCGAAGACTACCGCAGGCAGCGCAACGAGGGCGCCTACGATCGCTGCCAGCGCACGAGTTTCCATTGGGAGGAGACGTCTCATCAATCGTTTTCGCGCCGAAGAGTTTTTCCGTTTCGAACCGCCGAAATTGAAAGATAGAATTCCGCATTATAGCGCAGGAACTGGCGATCGAAGATCGAGAATGTGACACGGTGGCCAGACCCGCGATAAAATCGAACGAATAGGGGAGGCCAAACTTGTTGAGGTCCACGCTTACCGCTTCACTGATTGCAGCCGTAGTCTCGCTGACGGCGTACGGCCAGACCGCGGCCGCGCCAAGGAAAGGCACGGCAAAGGCTATCCCGCGCACACGCGACGGCCATCCTGACCTGCAAGGGAATTGGCTGAATAACTCGGCGACGCCTTTTGAGCGGCCCAAGGAGCTGGAAGGGCGCGAATACCTCACCGACGAAGAAGTGACGGAATTGAACCGGCGTGCTGAACGGATCTTTGCAGCCGACTCAGGCAGCGACGCGGCGGCACCCGACGGCTATTTCATGGCGGCGTACAGAAACGTGAAGGTATATAAGAGCGGGGGCGCCACGGACAGCGCCGAGCGGGTGACGGACCTGGTGATCGACAACCGCACGTCAATTATTACGGACCCGCCGGACGGCAGGATGCCGGAATACACCGACGCCGGACAGCGTCGCCGGGCCGCCTATGGCCGCTCGCGATCTGGAAGCGGGCATCCGCGAGGCCCGGAAGAAGTTGCGCCGGGAGATCGCTGCATTACCTACAGCGTGCCGCGCGTAAACGGAGTGTACAGCGCGGGTCTGCATGGCTATTATCAGATTGTCCAAACGCGCGAGCAGGTGATTTTGTTCTCGGAAAACGTCCACGAATATCGCATCGTTTGGCTGGACGGGCGCTCGCATCCGCCCGCTTCGGTGACGAGCTGGTCGGGAGATTCGATCGGCCACTGGGACGGCGACACGCTGGTAGTGGACACCACGAATTTCAAGCCGCAGCTACATCCGTTGGGCGTGTCGGAGAAATTTCACCTGATTGAACGGTTCACGCTGGTGTCGCCGGGCGAAATCCATTATGAGATGACCTTCGACGATCCCGACACCTGGGTCAAACCGTGGACAGCGATGATCCGGCTGAAGCACACCGACGACCGATTGTTCGAGTGCGCTTGCCACGAGGGGAACGACGCCATTATGAAAACGATCCTCTCGGACAAGTGAGTTGTTTGAGCACGGTTGAGTTTGAGCTGAAGTTCCAATAGGAACGCAATCCGCTCCGACGTGCACGGCTCCTGGACGTAGATGGCACACCCGACGTTTCAGCGGCGATAGGACATTGACGGGTTCCGGGCCGTACAGCTATCGTGTAACCGTCCGAGCCGAAGAACGGAGTGTACAGAATGACCTCTGTCGAATTTCTTGCGGATCAACTTCGCCGCGCCCACCAGGGCGAAGCTTGGCACGGGCCTTCGTTGCGCGAAACCCTGGCCGGTGTCGGAGCCGAGATGGCCCGCACCAAGCCCATACCCCAAGCGCACAGCATCTGGGAAGTGATCCGGCACATCTCCGCCTGGATCTCCGCTGTCGGCCGCAGGTTGAATGGTGAATCCCTGGATCTATCCGGGGCCGAGGATTGGCCCGCGCAGGACACCAGCGAAGCGGCTTGGCGCGATACGCTGGCGGCGCTGGATCGTGAAACGGAGGCGCTGCAACACGCTATCTTGAGCTTGCCCGAAGAGCGTCTGCGAAGCGGAGTGCCGGGATGCAACTATTCCGTGCGATTCATGCTGGAAGGCGTGATACAGCACCACCTGTACCACGCCGGCCAGATTGGGATATTGAAAAAGTCTTTTGCGCGCGAGTAGGGAAGCTCAGTTCCCGCGCGGCTAAACCAGTTTTGCCTTCTTCAGCGGCAGCTCCCGGATCCGTTTGCCCGTCGCCGCGAACACCGCGTTGCAGATAGCCGGTGCGATGGGTGGAACGCCCGGTTCCCCAACTCCGGCCGGCGCTGCATCGCTCTTCACAATTGAGACGTGCGTCTCAAACGGCGCTTCATTGATTCGCGCCACCGGGTAATTATGAAAATTCGATTGCTGAATGCGACCATCCGCGGCCGTGATCTCTCCCATTAAAGCCAGGCTGGTTCCGAATACCGCGGCGCCTTCGAACTGCGACCGGACGCGTTCCGGATTTACAACCAGGCCGGCATCTGCCACGATATCGACGCGCGGAATGCGGATGTGTCCCTGATTGTCGACCTCCACTTCCACGACGCTGGCGACGTATGTCAAGAAACTGCGATGCACCGCGATGCCCCATCCGTGCCCGTTGCCGGACTTCTTCTTGGCCCACCCGCTCTGATCCGCCACCATCTGGACCACCCGCTTGAAGCGCGCGATATCGAGTGGATAGGGGTTCGGCCGTGCTCCTGGACGTGCGCCTACGATACGGTCTGGACCGAGTGCGGCCAGCAGGTATTCCACACGGTCGCGTCCTGCCTCCGCCGCCAATTCGTCAATGAACGAGTGGACCGCGAACGCGTGCGGGATGTTCGCCACTGAGCGCAGCCAGCCCACGCGTACGTGTCCCTGCGCCATGCCATTCTCGGCCCGGAAATTCGGAATATCGAACGGCACGTCAACCCAGCCCATGAAGCCCAGCCCGCCGTAGCCGGGCTTGTCGGATCCTTGCAGCATGGGCGGGTACACGCTGCGGCCGAGCCAGGCCACCGGCATGCCCTTTTCATCCACAGCGGCCTTCATGTACAGAGCCGCGACGAAATGGAAATAATCGAAGCGCAGATCGTCTTCGCGGCTCCAGACCACCTTCACCGGTTTTCCAAGCTCCCGGGAAAGGATGGCCGCCTCGGCGCAGAAATCCGGCTTCGATTTTCTTCCAAAACCGCCGCCCAGCAACGTGACGTTGCAGACCACGTCTTCGTTTTTAACCCCCAGCAGCTTTGCGACCGTCTGCTGAGTTGCCTGCGGGTCCTGCACGGGCGCCCAGATGGTTACCTTGCCGTCTTTGAAATCCGCCACCGCGACCGGCGGCTCCATGGAAGCGTGCGCCAGGTGCGGTACATAGTATTCCGCTTCCACCACCTTGGCCGCTTTGGCAAACGCCGCATCCACATCGCCGGCCTGGCGTTCCACGCGTCCCGGCTTTCGCGCAGTCTCCTGAAGCTGCTTCTTGTATTCGGTGGAATCGTAGTTGGCATGCGGACCGCTGAGATCCCAATCGATCTTCAGTTTCTTCCGCCCCTGGAACGCAGCCCAGGTATTGTCGGCGATCACCGCGACGCCGCCCAGCGGATTAAACATGTAGTTCGCGCCTTTGAAGCCCTCCACGGCAACAGTCTTGGAGACACCGCGCACCTTGAGCGCTTCCGAATCGTCCACCTTTACGGTTTTTCCGCCCAGCACCGGCGGACGCTCAATGGATGCGTACAGCATGTCGGGAACTTTCGCGTCCATGCCGAACAGGCGCTGGCCCATTACGAGGGCGTCCAAATCCGTGATTGGAACATCCTTGCCGATGTATTTGTAGTCAGCGGGCGATTTGAAGCGCAGATCTTCTTTTTTCGGGACGGGCTGTTGCTGGGCCGCCGCCGCTAGTTCGCCGAAGCCCTGGCTGCGGCCGCTGGCCGCGTGGACCACTTGGTGATTCTTGGCCTGGCACTCGGAGGCGGGTACGCCCCAAGCTGCGGCTGCGGCACCCTCCAGCATCATCCGGGCAGTAGCGCCCGCTTGCCGGAATGGCTGATAGAAGTCAACAATCGACACGGACCCATCGGTGTTTTGCGAGCCGTACTTGCGGTTCCCGATGGCTTGCTCGATACGAACGCGTTTCCAATCGGCGTCCAGTTCGTCGGCCAAAATCATCGGCAACGACGTCCGGATGCCGGTGCCCATTTCGGAGCGGTGCACTACGATGATGACCTGCCCGTCGGGCTGAATGCCGACGTACACGTTGGGATGAAACGCGGCTTGGTCTGCCTCTGACGCGTCGAGCCGCGTCGGGATCAGCGGCGCGCCCAGAATCAGCGCGCCCGCCGACATCACGCCTTCCAGAAAACCACGGCGGCTAACCAGAGAAACGCTGCTCATGCCTTCACCCCCGCGGCCTGCTTGATCCCCTGCCGGATTCGTTGATAGGTCCCGCAGCGGCAGATGTTGCCCTGCATGGCCTCCTCGATGTCGCGATCCGTCGGTTTATGCTTTTCCCTGAGCAGCGCAGCCGCCTGCATGATCTGCCCGCTCTGGCAATAACCACACTGCGGGACATTGTTGCTCTTCCACGCCCGCTGCACCGGGTGATCGCCATTCGCAGCCAAACCCTCAATGGTCAATACACTCTTGCCAGCGGCCTGTTTCATCGTTAGCGAACAGCTTCGCGTCGCAGCGCCATTGACGTGCACCGTGCAAGCACCGCACAATCCCACGCCACAACCGTATTTCGTTCCGGTCAAATCGAGTATGTCGCGCAGGAACCAAAGCAACGGCATATCGGGGTCGCCGTCGAATTGACGGTTAGTCCCATTTACCTTGAGTTGAATCATGTATTTGGATTTCTCCGGAATGAAGTGGCTGGCCGCGCGAGAAAGCGGCTATTTCGCAATTATACCTGTATAACGGCCGCGCAAGGGCCGAAGCGCTCCGATGCGACGCCTAGTCAAGCCGCTTCCGGAACCGCATCGCGCTGAGCGTCAGAATGGTCACTCCGAAAATTGCCAGCGCAGCCATTTGCGGCCACAGTACGTCTACCCCGCTGCCTTTCAAAAACAGACCCCGGACAATATCGATGAAATAGCGAACCGGGTTTAGGAGCGACAAGTACTGAATCGAAATCGGCATGTTGCGCAGCGGGAAAGTAAATCCGCTCAAAAGGAAAAACGGCTGGAACAGCAGGAAAGTTGTCATCATGGCCTGCTGTTGCGAGTGCGAAATGGTGGAAACGAAAAGACCTGCGCCGAGCGAAGTCATCAAGAATAGCAGCGAGCAGGCAAACAGCAGCAGTACGCTTCCGCGAAAGGGAACCTTGAAAAAGAGGATGGCAGCCCCCGCGGCAGTGACCATGTTGACCATGCCCACCATCGCGAACGGCAGAGTTTTTCCGAGCATCAGCTCCAGCGGCCGGATCGGCGTCACCATCAATTGCTCCATGGTCCCGATTTCCTTTTCCCGAACGATCGCCATAGCCGTGAGCATGAGCGTTACTTGCATCAGAATATTCACAACGATGCCCGGAACGAAGTAGTTCCGGCTCTTCAATTCCGGATTGAACCACACGCGGCTTTGCAGTGTGACCCGCGGCGCGGCCACCCGGAATGCGGCGGGCGCCAGGGTGTGCGCCAGGCGATCGCGCGTCTGCTCCTCCATCACGTCCGCCGCGAACCGGCCGACAATCGAGTTGGCGTAGCCGGCCACAATGTTCGCGATATTGGAGTTCGATCCGTTCACTAGCAGCTGTACCGGCGCGGTTTTTCCGCGGTGGATGTCCCGCGAAAACCCGGGCAGTACGTGTACCACCAGATCGACCTTGCTGGAATCTAGCAGCGCTTGCGCCTCGCGATCCGTGGATGGAACTGCAGCGACCTCCAGGCGGCCGGAAGCCTGGAAGGCGGCCAGCAATTCTCGGCTCTCATAGCTGCGGTCGCCGTCTTCCCAGGCAATCTGCCCGTGATCGACATCCAGATTTACCGCAAATCCGAAGATGAGCAGCTGAATGATGGGCGGCAGAAAGAGCATGAACCGCATACGCGGCTCTCGAAAAGCCTGCCGGTACTCCTTGCGAATAATCTCAAATAATCGTTCGCGCATTTACGCCACCTTCTGCCGCATCCTACGCGACGCGTATACAAATACCAAACCGGCATAGATTGCCAACATCAGGATTTCCAGCCACAAGACCCGGAAGCCGACGCCCTTCAGGAACACGCCGTTCAGAATGGTCACGAAGTACCGCGCCGGAACCAGGTAGCTGATGAACTGAATAATCTTGGGCATCTCGCGGATCGCATAGACAAATCCGGAAAGCATGTAGCCGGGCAGGAACGAGCTCAGCATCCCCATCTGGTAGGCCTGCAACTGCGAGCGAGCGCCGGCCGAGATGAAAATTCCCCAGGATAAAGCGCCGAATAAGTACAAGCAGCAGCTCAGGAACAGAAACCAGACGTTGCCCCGGAATGGCACCTGAAAGATGAACACGCCGACGATAAGACAGATCAGGATGTCGGCGAAACCGAGCGCGAAATACGCCAGCAGCTTTCCGAGCACCAGTTCGCGCGGCCGAACCGGCGTAGACAGCAGCTGCTCCATGGTGCCGTTTTCCCATTCGCGCGCGATCGTTAGCGAGCTCAGCATCGACGCGATGATCATCATCGTGACCGCGATCAACCCCGGCACGATAAAATTCTTCGATTTCAGATCGCTGTTGTACCAGACCCGGACCCGCGGATCCACCGGAAGACCGGCGGTTTGCCCGCCACGCTGCGACTGCGCGCCCGCTCGTATGCGCGCTGCGTAAGTCTGCACAATCGCCTGAGCGTAACCCAACGCGATGCTAGCGGTGTTCGAATCGCTTCCATCCAGCAACAGTTGGACGTCGGCTTCTTGTCCGGAGAGCAGGTGTTTGGCGTAATCTTTAGGAACCACAATGCTCATCAGGATGGTGTTTTGGTCGATACCGCGCTCGATGGTTTTGTAATCGTGGACGTCGCGCGTGATCTCGAAATAGCGCGACGACCGGAACTCATCCAGCAGTTCGCGGCTCTGCGGCGTCCGGTCCTGATCATAGACATAGGTCAGGATCCGGTCGACGTCCAGCGTAAGCGCGTAACCGAACAGCAGCAGCATTACCAACGGAAGCGCCAGCGCAAGATAAAGACTGCGGATATCGCGGACGATGTGCAGCAGTTCTTTCTTGGTGACGGCCTTGAGTCGGCGGAAACTCATGCGGCCTTCCTCTCTTCCTGCTCGATCATCGCGACAAACACGTCCTCTAACGACGGCTCAATGGGTTCGAGGATCGGCACTTGAATCCCAGCCCCCTCCAGCGCCTCCCGGATCTTCGGAATGGCGCTCTGATCGTTTTCAACCGTCACGTGCAGCCCTCCGCCGAAGACAGCCACGTCGGAAACTCCCGCCACATTTTCCAGCAGCCGCATGCTGGACACGATGTCGGAAACTTCGAGCAGTAATAAATGATGCGATCCCAGTGACTGCTTCAACTCGCCTGGTGTCCCCAGCGCCGTCACTTTACCGCGATACATGAGAGCCAGCCGGTGGCAATACTCGGCCTCATCCATGTAGTGCGTGCTGACAAATATGGTGTGTCCAGCGCGCGAAAGTTGATAAATCAGGTCCCAAAAGGTCCGGCGCGCGATCGGGTCAACGCCGGATGTCGGCTCGTCGAGAAACAGGATTGGGGGTTCGTGCAGGATCGCGCATCCCAACGCCAGGCGTTGTTTCCAGCCGCCGGAGAGCAGGCGTGTCAGACTGGTACGCCGTTGTTCGATGCCGGCCATCTTCAGCACGTATTCCTTGCGCTCGGCGCGCTTGCTGCGCGCCACACCGTAAATGCCGCTGAAAAAGTCGATGTTTTCCTCCACCGTCAGGTCGTCATAGAGCGAAAACTTCTGCGACATATAGCCAATGCGTTGCTTGATCAGCTCGGATTGCGTGCCGACGTCCAGGCCTCCTACCGTGGCACGGCCGGAGGTCGGCGCCAGAAGACCGCAGAGCATGCGGATCGTAGTCGATTTGCCCGCGCCGTTCGGCCCCAGAAACCCGAAGATTTCTCCGCGCAGCACATCCAGCGTTACGTGATCCACCGCGACGAAATCGCCGAACCGCTTAACCAAGTCCCGGATCTCCACCGCATTATCCGGCATGTGCCATCTCCTCTTTGCGGATCAGGCCGATAAAGACATCCTCGAGCGAAGGCACGATACGGCGAAACTCGACCGGCCCAGGCTGGCGCGCGGACAATGCGTTTTGGAGGCTCTCGGGGGACACCTTGGCGGCATCCAGGAATAAATGCAGCTTGGCGCCGGCCGGCTCGACGCTCAACACCCCCGGCTGTGACTGCAAAAACTCGCGCGCCGCGCGCTGGTCCGAGGTATCGATTTCATAGCAGGTCTCCTCGAGAGTGAACTTCAGCGCTCGCGGCGACTCGCAACGAATCATCCGGCCCTTGTCCATCAGCCCCACGCGATTGCAGCGCTCGGCTTCGTCCAGATAAGCCGTCGTGATCAACACTGTCAGACCGTCGCGCACCAGCCGGTACAGAATGGCCCAAAAGTCGCGCCGCGACACCGGGTCCACGCCGTTCGTCGGCTCGTCCAGAAACAGGACCTGCGGATGATGCAGCAGCGTGCACATGAGCGCCAACTTCTGCTTCATACCGCCTGAAAGATTCATCGCCAGGCGTTTGCCGAACGGCTCCATGCGTGTCATGCGCAGTAGTTGAGGCATGAGCGTGGAGCGTTCCGCCTTCGATATGCCGAATAAATCGGCATAGAAGTTCATGTTTTCGTCGACGGTCAAATCGCCGTAGAGCCCGAAGCGCTGCGCCATGTAGCCGATCTGGTCTTTCACCGCATCCGGCTCGCGCGCTACATTGCGCGCGGTGACCCAAGCCTCGCCTTCGGTCGCATCCATCAATCCGCATAACAGCCGAAGCGTTGTTGTCTTCCCGGCTCCATCCGGACCGACAATGCCGAAGATTTCTCCGCGCAAGACCTCGAGATTCAGGTGATCCACCGCGGTGAGCGCGTCGAAGCGCCGCGTCAGGTTAACGGCGCGAATAATCGCATTATTATGTGGTTCCGGCGCCATTCAGTTGGATCTCCCCGTCCACGGGCATGTTGGATTTCAGCTCATGCCGCGGATTCTCCGCGTCGATCTTGATGCGATAAACCAGCTTCACGCGCTCCTCGCGAGTCTGGATCTGTTTGGGCGTAAACTCGGCCTCGGAAGAAATGAAAGAAACCCGTCCCGGATAGGTTTTCCCGGGAAACGAGTCGGCGGAAAGTTGAACCGGCTGCCCCAGCTTTACGCGCCCCAAGTCTGTTTCGTTGATGTAGGCGCGCAACCAGGGGTGGTCAATGTCGCCGATCGTCACCACCGTCGTTCCGGCCGCTAAAACCTCGCCGATCTCGGCCGACTTCACCAGCACCACGCCGTCGATGGGCGATGTGACCACCGTGTCGTTAATCTGCGTCTGCGTGATCGCTACCTGCGCTTTGGCGCGCTCCAGATCGGCCAGGTGCGCTTTTACATCCTGTTCCCGGCGCTGCACTTCCAGCCGGTTCGCTTCGCTGGCCTGCAGCGCCGCCTTGGCGCGCTCCACCTCCGCCCGAGCGGCTTCGATGTCTTCCTTGCGCGGCCCTTCCTGCACTAGACCAAGCTTCTCCTGGGCCTGCCGCACGACAGCGCTGGCGCTCTCCAGCCGGGTGCGATATTGATCGTACTGCGCCCGGGAAATGTCATCGTTCTTGAACAGCTCCTGCGCGCGATCCCAGTCCGACTTGGCTTGCTCGCGCTGCGCCGTCGCATCTTCCACCGCGGCGCGCGCCTGCTGGATTTCTTGCGGCCGCGATCCTGCCAGCAACATGTCGAGTTTCGCCTGCGCGGCGCGCACCTCGGCTCTCCGGACCGCTACATCGCTCTCCAGCGTTTCGCGCTGCCAGCGCACCGCGGTTTCCATTTGCTGGAATTGCGCCTCCGACGAGGCTACGCCGGCCTGATCCCGGCTGCGTTGTTGCTCCACCTGTTCGCGATCGATCCGCGCGATAATCATACCCTTCTTTACGAAGGAGCCTTCGTCTACGTCGAGCTCGATCAGCTTTCCGGGCACTTTGAACGAAATATCCACCTGCGTAAGCTCAATGTTGCCCGACACCGGCAGCCGATTCGGGTCTTTGTGTGACCGCGTAGAATAGACATAGAACCCAATACCGGCGGCAGCAACGAGCAGGAGAATGCGGAAAATGGCTTTCTTCATCGTGTCCTCACTGGATCATGGTCTGGATCGTGCCCGTCGCCGTACCCAGATCGATGCGAGCAAGATTGTAGTTGTACAGCGCGTTGATGCGGTTGTCTCTGGCGCGCGCCAGCCGGGTTTGGGCGTCCGTCACCTCGATACTGTTGGTCACGCCCGCCCGGTACCGCCGCTCGGCCTGCGCCAACTCGTTTTCCGATAACCGCAAGCCTTCTTCGGCGGTTTTTACCTGCGCATCAGCCGATCGCAAACCATCTAAAGCCGTGCGCACCTCTAATTCCACTTCGTCGCGCAGGTCGGTCATGCGAATCTCTTCCTGGCGATATTGCGAGGCGCTCTCGGCCCGCCGCGCATCGCGCCGCCCGCCATCGAAAATCGGGACTCGCAGGGTGAGCCCAACGCTACGTGTAGGAAGCGCATTGGTGATCGCACTGCCGAGGTCGCCGTAATTGGCGAACGCGCTCAGCTGCGGTACACGCTCCAGCTTGGTCGCGCTGTAGTTGAGCCGCGCATTGTCTTCCCGCCGCTGCTGCGCTTTCAATTCAGCTCGATGCTCGCGCGCGGTGGAGAGAGCTTGAGCCGGATCGCCGATCTCCGTCGCGATGTACTCCAGTTTCCCAGTCAATTCCACCGCGTTGTCGAGACGCAATCCGATGACTTTCAGCAGTTGCAACCGCGATCGGTCGAGCTGATTCTCAGCCACCAGCTCGACTTGACGATCGTTCGCCAGTTGTACTTCGGCCCGCGTTATCTCTATGCCGGTTCCGGTTCCGGCGTTTTTTTGAGACTGCGCCAATTTCACCAGGGCCTCGGAAAGCTCCACGTTGGCACGCGCCGTGTCCAGCGTGGCCTGAGCCCGCAAAGCGGCCAGGTACGCCCGCGCCACTTGATCCGTCACCTGATCGCGCGTCCCCTCGTTATCCGCTTTGACGGCCTGAATCGCAACCTTGGAAGCTTGATAACGCCGGAACGCGCTTATGTCCAAAACACTCTGGTTCACAGTGGCGCGAACGTCGAACAAGCTGAAGGGACCAAGAAGGCTAGGGAAGCTGACACTGGAAGCCAGAACGGGCGGGAGGACACTCGAAAAATTGAATCCGAATGCCTTGATGTTGTTGGTCTCATTCTGGTACTGAAGGTAGCTCTCGAGGTCCGGCAGCAGCGCGGCGCGCGATTCGTTCGCGCGACTTTCCGCTTGCTTGAGAGCTTCCTCGGCCAGGCGAACGCGCGTATTTCCCTCGGGCGCCAGCGCGATCTCCACCGCCCGTCTCAAGCTCAGCTCGAGAACCGGCGGGCGATTCTGTAATTGCGCGAAAAGCGGGGCCACGATTATAGTGCCGGCCAGCAGCTTAGTGAACTGCATGTTGCACCTCCGGTACCGGCGCGGTCAGTCCAGCCATCATAAAATTCTCCAGTCGCTTGAGAGTGCCTTCCACGTCCGAGGGATCGCATTCGCCGTGGGAAAAGATCTGGAGCAGGCGCGAGGCGGCCATCGTGTGTGCCAAGGCTCCCATCGAAAAATGCAGCCTCCACAAGACTTCGACTCGCGGCACGCCGGGCAACGCTCGCTGATATGCCTGCACGAACCGGCTCGCCACAGCCTCCAGATGGTCTTTGTAAATGCGCTCGATGTAATCGGCTGGCTCCGTATACATGCGGCCCATAAGAGGACTGAACTCGCGGGCGTGAGTGCGATAAATCTCCACCACCGGCCGCACGAACGCATCCAGCACCCCTTCCAGCGGAAGCGGCCCGTCGCCGGCAGCTTTTTCGCATTCGTCCAGCAAAGCTAGCCGCCGCTGATTCACCGGAACAATCCGCCGCGCGATGACCGCGCGCACCAGCGCGTCCTTGGATTGAAAGTGGTAATTCACGGCAGCCAGATTTGCGCCGGCTTCGGCCGTGATCGCACGCAGCGATGTCGCCTCAATGCCATCGCGAGCGAACAGACGCTCGGCGGCATCGAGGATACGATCCTTCGTAGTCATACGTATGTTTCAATTATACGTATGAAACAGAACTGCTTCAAGGACTTTTGAAACCGACTTCCATCAGAATCACCCCAAGCTCGCGTCTATCCGTCTGTATTGAAAACGTTTTGTCCACCGCGACCGTAACCTGAACGCTCTCTCCGGTAGGGGCGATGGGCCTGCTGACGAGCGTATAGGTTCCTGGGGCAGAGTACTTTTGGCGCGCGACGATGGCGCCGTCGACCTCTAAGGTGACTTCGCGTGCCGGTGCTTGTTCCGGAATGAAGAACCTCGCAATCACAGGTAGAGGTCCCGGCGGAGGCTTCAATAAGATAACGGCGGTTTTGCCCATCCAGCGCCACTGCGAATTTTCGAGCGCGTAGATCCCGCTGACAATCTGCTGCTCCGCCTCGGGCGCGTTCATGAGAAGGTCGGTCAAAACGGGTTTGCGTTCCACCATCAATTCGGCGCGTACCTCATCGATCGGGACAGCGGAAACATCGAACGGCCGCAAGCCCCAGGAGGTCGTCGAATATCCGGAGCGGCTCCCCTGCGCGATCAAACGCAGCGGAATCGGCGACGTGATGGTGCGGTTCGCGATTGTCACTGCGGCGGTGCCCGCGTGCCTCACTTGCGTTGGATAAGCCAAGCTGCTGATGACCACGACTTCGCCTGGACGCACCATCTGCCCGGCCAACAGCGGAATCCCGCCTTCCGACTCGAGATAATATTGCAAGCCCCATTCGCCATCGATCCATAACCGCTTGGTTTGGGCTTCCGTTTGGAGCGAGTGCGCGAACTCGCGATACCCGCTCCAATGTTGATAATTCACTGCGGCGAGCAGAAGACTGAGCACCAGGCCGCAAACGACGCCCGCGGCCAGCAGCCGCGGCCGGATCCGCCGCGAAGCCAGGATCGCGACCGGCAGCGCGATCGGCAGGAGATACCGCGCTGATCCTGCGAAGAAGATCGCCAGGGCGCCCGCAAAAAAGATGAGCACCCACTGTGCGAGAAAATCCCGCCAGTTCCGAGCGCACCAGATCAGAATGCCAACACCTACCGCAATCGAAGCCCAAAACAGCGGATTTGGATCGTAAAACGCCGCCGCGATGGCGAGTGGCAGCGCCAGCAAGGGAGGAATCCACAAAATCGGGAAGACTAGCCAGCCGAGATGCGCCGTGAGCGCGCCCGCGCTTCTCAATTTCGCCACCAAGGCTTCAAACCCGTAGGACTGAAGATATCCGGCCAGCACTCCTGCCGGAAGGGCGCCCGTCGTAAGGCGCTCGAACACTTGCCAGCCCACCAAAACAGCAGGCGCAGCGAGCGTCGCCAGGGCCGCTGTTCGCCACTTGCGCCCGTACAAGAACAAAATCGGCACCAGGAAGATCGCCTGTGCGGCACCCAACGCCGCCACACCCATCGCAACGCACGATGCTGCCAGCAATGTGCGTGACCGCTGGTCCACCGCCGCCACGTACAACGCGACCGCCAGCAGCCAGAAGGCGACGAACGGTATGTCGGACTCCAACGAGTTGCCATTCACGACGAACGCGGGGGTAACCAGAAACAGCAGCGTTGCAAGCAGCGGCCGCGGGCTAAAACGCCTGGCTAGCGACCACGCGCTGAACGCCGCAATCAGCGAAAACAAGATGTACGCCGCATGAAACGGCACTTCCCGAACGTCCTTGAAAATCGCCAACAGTAGCCCCAGCGTCCAAGCGTCTAAAGGCGGGTGCGGTTGGCCGCGCATATCCACCATGTGGCCCAAGAATGGCGCTTGTGTATGGTTCGGATGCAGCGGCTCGATCTGTGCGTGCTCAGCCAGCGCAAGGTAATAGACGTCGTCGCCTTGCACCGCCTGGTTCAGGAACGGCAGCCGCAAAGCCAGAACGAACAATGCAATGATAATCAGCTCGCGCCGCAAACCACCAACATACCAAGCCGGTACCTGCTGCAACCCGCCTCCAGCTAAACTTTTCCCTATGACCTTCACCAAGCGTTTGCGCGACGGCGTTCGCCGGGGCGAAATCACCTGCAGCGTCCGCATCTGGACCCGTCTCCACGTCAAAGTTGGGGGCCGCTATCCAATGGAAGAAGGCGAAATTGAGGTCGATTCCATCGAACCGATCGGCTTTCCCGATATCACTCCCCAATTGGCGCGCGAGTCCGGATTCCTCGGCATTATCGACTTGCTAAAGGTCGCCAAGCACGGCAAAGGCGACAGGATTTATCTGATCCGCTTCCATTACGTGCCGCCGCGCGCGCAGCGAGGCGCCCGGCGCGCCGCACCGGCATCTAAGCCCGAGGCGACCACCACGCGGCAGCAAACCCAAGCAGCACGATCACCTGCAACCCGACAATCGCGAAAAAAGTCGCCGGTGTTCGGAGCGGAGCAATCCAAACGCCGCTGAACGCTACGGCTGCGCACACTGCGCATATCGCAGGCATCACCGCCCCTACTTGGCCGTTCGCTTTGCGCCAGGTCTCATCGTTCTGCATGGTCCCCGGTGTTCGCAACCCGGCCAATGAGGGCGCGACATGTAGCGTCCGCGAACGAACCGCGTTTCCATTTCGAAAGTGAAACCTTTCCGTAGTTGCACGGTATTGTGTACATGCGAAAAATCCTGTTCACTGTCGCCTTATGCGCTGCCGCCCAACCTAGGCCGAATTTTTCGGGAAACTGGTTGCTTAACCTCAGTGCTAGCGATTACAGTGCTCCTAACACGGCGAAGCCTGACAAAATCACGGTGAGTATCCAGCAGCAGCGCGATCACTTCAAGTATCGGTGGGAGCGGTATGCCGGCGGTAAGAAGGGTGCCTTCGAAGTTGACGTGACCGTCGGAGGGCCGGCGTATGAGAGCGATGAGGCGGGCGTCGTCTCGATGGAATGGAAAGGCGACAAGCTGATTGTTACTACTTTGTACAATCCCGGCCAGGACCGCCAATCAGAAAACATCGAAACGTGGGCCCTCTCAGCCGACGGGAGGCGGCTTACCGACGATGTAACGGTACATCCGCCGCAAAATCGCCCGCCCGTGCATGTCGTCCGCGTCTTCGATAAGCAATGATCGTGATCTGAACCGCGGCGGAATATGCGTCCCGCCTGGTGTTCTCTCTCGAAGACGCACTGGAGCGCGGGATCATTCTCCGCTTCTCCAGCGTACGCGGCCGCAGCCGGAACTGGTGAAGCGTTAGATTCACTCCAGCGAAACGGGGCGGTCGAATACCACATCCAGGGTTGAGCCCCGCCGTAGCTCAACCTCTTTCCCGCGCGATAACAGCACGGTCGCCAAGCCGATTGCGGACCCCGCGCCGGCGCCGATGCCGGCTCCCTTCCAGCTGCGGTCAGTCAAGCCGCCCACGGCGGCTCCGCTCCCGGCCATGATCGCGACGCGCTGCATATCGGTGCCGGTGCTCTGAGCAGCTTCAACCGTGTTCTCTTTGCCGGTGACCTTCTGACCGGTTTCTTCGTCATCCACCGAGGTCAGGTGCGGTGAGAAGCGAAAGGCCTTGCCGCTGGCGAGCGTCAGGGTTTCCAACCGGATGCCCAATTGCGCGCGGCCCTTCACGCGTCCACTGCGTTTAGCAAACGTCACCACGCCCTGAACGTAACTGCCTTCAGGCACAAGAATGGAGCCACCTCCGGCGATGGGCGTCGCGGTCTGTAAGTAGACGTAGTCGCCTTCCTGAGCAGTGCGCGTGTTGACGGAATTCTCCATGCGGAGCAGGACATGAGTGCCTTGCGGGATATCGGCAGCCGGGACAACAGCACCGCAAATGGCGAGGAGGACGGGAATCCGCAGCATCTTACCTGATCGTAGCGCGCTCTATTGCACGGGTGAGATCGAGCGAGGCTTTCAGTATCTGCTCCGGCTTGAGATCGCATCCGTCGAGGACGGTCACGTGCGGGCCTCGCGGAGACCACACTTGCGCGTCACTGGCGATGAAGACGGCAACGACGGGCGTTCCCACGGCTGCGGCGAGGTGGGTAATACCGGAATCGTTGCCTATGTAGAGCCGAGCGCCAGCCAGCCAGCGCGCCAGGTCCCACAGGTTTTCGATCCGCACCGCGCCCTCCAGTAGCTCCTCAGGTCCGGCGCACCACTGGACCGCAAACGGCAAGCCCTGAGCTACCTCGCGGTAAAGTTCGAGCGGCCAGTTCTTGCGCGCGCTACCCGAGAACGGGTGAATCACCACACCGTCGCGCCGGCGCTTAGGTACGCATTCGATTCTTGGGATGGCTGTGCCGGTGCCGCCAGCCTGCCGCAAAAAGAAATCGGCCGCGTGCACGGTTTCGCCGCGGGACGGAAGTGCGCTCAAAAAATGACACGGCAATCCCAGCGCCCGCACCTGCTCGCAAAACTCAGGCCGGTTAGCGCCGTACCAGGAGACGATCGAATCGAATGAGCGCAAGCGTTCCAACACCCCGGGAGGTGGTTCGACGCCCGGGAGTCCGAGAAGATCCAGCCCGGTGGAGGCGATGGAGCAAACCCGATCGGCAAAGCGAATCAGCGGAACGATTTCACTTCGCACCCAGACTTCGGTGTAGTCCGCTTTGAGGTGCTCGAGCGCGGGCAGGGACAAAATGCAGTCGCCAATTCCGCCAGGACGAATCAGCAGCCGACGCAAGCCGCGCTACTGAATGGCCCGGCTGGTTTCAAACAGCGGGCCGTCCATGTCTTGAATACTGAGATGGATCGCCTTGGCTTTTTCCAGGTCGCGATTGTTCACGTCGAAGCGCACTGCCACCATGCGATCCACCGAGCTGTGCGGAGGGATCGTGTCCTTGATAGCCAAGCCGTCGTTATAGCGCTCGCCGAGAAATTTGTTGTAGTCGAACAGCTGCTTGAGATCGCCTTTCGTGACGTTGTTTCCGTCGACCATGGTGCCGTTAGCCTGCTCGAGCGAGACGTCCACCGTGCGCACCACAAAGGGAATGTTGGAGGGATTGGTGAGGCGAAAATCGAGCACGGCCACGCTATCGGCATCGCTTAGCGCACCGGTGCGGATCTTGAGGATTTGCCCTTCTAAAACCAGGTGGGAGCCTTTGGTGTAGCCGAGGATTGCGATCACCGCCAAAGCCACGGCCAGGACGCCGACGCCAAAGAAAATGAGGAACCGCTTGCTCATCCGGCCGGTCAGTCTCCCAGCAGCTTGCCGTATCCTTGCAAGCTGCTGACATTATCGCAGACCGCTTTCACCGCAGCCGTAATCGGGATCGCAAGAACGAGACCGATGCCGCCCCACAAAGTGCCCCAGAACATAAGTGCAATGGTCACCACCAGCGGGTTCAGGTGGACGCGCGATCCAACCACTTTGGGATAAAGCAGATTCAACGCGATCAAGTGCAGCACCGCGACCACCATGACGATCATGAAATAAACGGCCGGTTCGTTATAGCGGATGAGGCCCGCCAGCAGGGGGGGCAAGGCCGCCAGTGGAAGTCCGACGTACGGCACCAGGCTCAGAAAGGCGCTGAGCGGGCCCATGATAGCCCAATATGGCAGGCGGATCAGGAAGAAGAAGCCGCACGTAATGATGGTCATCATCAGGCCTAAAATGAAATTGCCGATCACGTACGCGCGAACCATCCCAGCTACGCCGTCCCAGCTCTTGCCGACAATGTGCCGCTCCGGATCGCTGAACAAATAGAAGAAGCTCCGGCGCATGTGATCGCGCCAGCTCAGCATGAAATAGACCAGGAACGGAACAAAACTGGCCATCAGAAGAACACTATAGAAGGAGCGCACGTATCCGTAGACGTACGTGAGCAACGGAGTCGGCTCGGTGTGAATCCGGACTTCGGGAATGGCTGCCGGCTCCTGCGGTTCGGGGGGAGCGTTCCGCGTCGATCTACGGCGGCGGTTGGTCTCAGCCTGTGGGGGCGGCGTGACCGGCGGCTGAACCTGGAAACGCTTTGGTACCAGGAACTGATAGGTCCGTTGCTCGACTTGGTCCACGCGCGTTGCAACGTTGTCCACGATGTCATTCATACGCTGGCTGTAACTGGGCAGATCTTCCATGAACGATAAGACCTGGGTGTATACGCCGAGACCGATGAAGTACAACGCCAGCAGGGTGATACTGCACACGATGAAACTGGCGACGGCGCGCGGCAGGCGCATGCGCACGAAAATCGTCACGACCGGATCCAGCAGGAATGCGATCACGGTAGCGATGACAATCGTAATAAAGAACACGCGGCCGAAATACAGCAGTGCAACAGCCGCGGCCAGCGCGAGCACAGCGATGCTGGTGCGTCCCGATTTCTGAGCCGGTAGTGGAGAGGTGAAGGTGGACATCCGGGGGCGCATGCCCCTGCATCTATGATGAAATGAAACTGGAGCATACGGCAAATTCAGCCCGCGGACACATCTCAGGCGCACAGCACGCATCCGGGCCGCATACTGGCTCTGGATCTCGGCAAGAGACGCGTCGGGTTGGCATTGAGCGATCCGCTCGGGATCACGGCACAAGGCCTCGAAACGCTCGAACGTACGAACATTCGCGAGGATTTGGCCCGATTGGCGAGGATCGCAGCCGACAATGATGTGATCCTGATTTTAATTGGCAAACCGCTGCACATGAGCGGTCAGGAAGGCCGCCAGGCCGAACATGCTCGCGAGTTTGGCGCGCGGCTGCACGCTGCTACCGGTTTGCCCGTCGAGTTCTGGGACGAGCGTTTAACCACCGTGGAAGCGCAGCGCGTGCTGCGCCAGAGCGGCATCAGCATCGAGAAGCGCGCCAAGGCTGTCGACCGCCTGGCAGCCGTAATTCTACTCGAAAGCTACTTGGATTCGCGCCGGCTATGATTCCCAATCGGTGCCGCCGCGGCCGAATCCTGCTCCGTGTCGTCGTATTCGTTGTGCTCCTCGGAATCGGTGTCGTCTTGCTGCTGGCGTCCACGCTCGCCTTGGCATACCAGGGCTTCCCCACGCCGGTCATTCTCGATTTTCCGAAGGGCACCAGCACACAGCAGATGGCCGATCAGCTCGCGGATGCGGGCGTGGTTCGTTACCCTTGGCAATTCGTGTTAGCTCGCTTGCTGCATCCGGCGGCGCGGCTCCAGGCGGGCGAATATCAGTTTACGCACCCGGACACCACCTGGAACGTTTTCAACCGGATCGTGCGCGGCGATATCTTCTTTTATCAGCTCACGGTACCCGAGGGCAGCAACATGTTCGACATCGCGGGTCTCCTGAAACAGTTCGATTTTCTGAACTCGGACGAGTTTCTGAAAGCAGCGCGAGATCCATCATTGATTCGCGACTTGGCGCCGAACGCCCCCACGCTGGAAGGCTATCTCTTTCCGTCCACGTATCGCCTCACGCGCCGTACCACGGTGCGCGACCTTTGCCAAATGATGACGGATCAATTTCGGAGACATTGGAAGGAGCTTCAGAAGCCGCATCCGGCGGTGCCCGTAAACGACACCGTGATACTGGCGTCTCTAGTGGAAAAAGAAACTGCGATTCCGGCGGAAAGGCCGCTGGTTGCTTCCGTGTTCGAAAATCGGCTGCGTTTAGGTATGCCGCTCGATTGCGATCCCACCACCATCTACTCGGCGCTGCTGGATCAGCGCTATCACGGGACAATCTACAAATCGGACCTGGAGAGCACCAACCCCTACAATACGTATCAGCACGCGGGCCTGCCGCCGGGGCCGATCGCCAATCCTGGCGTCGCGTCGCTTAAAGCAGCTCTCGCGCCCGCAACGAGCGATTATCTGTATTTCGTCGCCAAGGCGGATGGATCGGGCGGCCACCAGTTCTCAAAAACGATGGATGAGCACAATCGCGCCGTCCAGAGTTACCGCCGAACCATCCGGCAACCGGATCCACCGCCGCCACCGCCCGCGCCGCATGCCAACCGGCGGCACGCGCGAAAAGCATAAGCGAAGAGTCGAATACGAGCGTGCGCAGGGTATCATGAATCCTTGGCTGAACTTCCCGAATCTGCCGCTGCTTTTCTGACCGCGCGCGCGGATCGGCTACGCCGGCTGAAGCCCCTGCGCCGGATTGTCTTTCCAGAAGGCGACGATCCGCGCGTCCAGGCTGCCGCAGAACGGCTGGATCGGGAAGGCCTGCTTAAACCGCTGCTATTGAAACGCGGCGAACCCGAAAATCGATCCGGCACTCGGAAATATGCCCGGCTTTATTTCGAGCGCCGCCGAGCTAAGGGCATTACGGAAGTAGAAGCCGAGCAGGTAGCGCAACAGCCGCTGTACCGTGCGGCGCTGATGGTTGCCGCGGGCGAGGCCGACGGGTTTGTCGCCGGCGCCGTGAACACGACCGCGGAAACCGTGCGTGCCGCGCTGCACTGCATCGGTCTGGCGCGCTCATCCAGCATCGTATCAAGCGCGTTCGTCATGGCCCTTCCGAATCGCAGCTTCGGACATGAAGGCGTCCTGGTGTTCGGAGACTGCGGCATCGTCGTAGACCCCTCGGCGGTGGAATTGGCCGAAATTGCCATCGCTACCGCGCACACCACGAAAACCATAGTTGGCGCAGATCCGCGCGTCGCGCTATTGTCGTTTTCCACCAAAGGCAGCGCCAAGCATAATTGGGTGGACAAGGTGGTGGAAGCCTTGCGGATCGTGCGAGAACGGGCGCCGGAGCTGGCGGTGGACGGCGAACTGCAGGGCGATGCGGCTCTGGTTGAGCAGGTGGCACGCTCGAAGGCGCCAGGCTCGAGCGTCGCCGGCCGCGCCAATACGCTGATCTTCCCCGATCTGGCGTCCGGCAACATCAGCTACAAGCTCGTGGAGCGGCTCGCGGGCGCCGCTTCGTTCGGTCCTTTGCTGCAAGGGCTCGCGAAACCTGCCAACGATCTGTCGCGAGGATGTTCTGCCGACGATATCTATGGCGTCGCCATGATCACCGCGCTCGAATCTGCGAATGCTCCCGTTTAAACTCGTCTATCATCCCAGCTACGATCTGAATCTCGGCGCGCATGTCTTTCCTTCTCGCAAGTACCGCCTTATTCACGACCAGTTGCTGGACGAAGGCACAGCCTCGCCATGGGACTTTGTCGAACCCCAACCGGCGCCGGACGAAGACGTGCTCCGAGTCCATGACGCCGGATGGGTTCATCGCCTGAAAAACTCAACGATGAGCGAAGCCGAGATGATCCAACTGGAAATCCCGTACTCACCCCAGATGGTGAACGGGTTTTGGCTGGCGGCCGGAGGCACCATCCTGGCCGCACGCAACGCCTTGCGCGAGCGCTTCAGCTTCAACATCGGCGGCGGATTTCATCACGCTTTCCCGGATCACGGCGAAGGCTTCTGTGCCATCCACGACGTTGCAATCGCAATACGCAAGCTGCAGTGTGAGCAAGAGATAGAGCGGGCCATGGTGGTCGATTGCGACGTGCATCACGGCAACGGCACGGCCGCCATCTTCGCCGGCGATCGGTCCGTGCTCACGCTGTCGCTGCACCAATGGAACAATTATCCGAGCGAGAAGCCGCCGTCGACCATTGACGTTCATTTGCACGACGGCACCGGTGACGAGGAATATCTGGAGCGCCTACGCGGCGCATTGGAAGTCGCCATGGGTTTTGAGCCGCACTTGATCGTTTATGTCGCGGGGGCTGATCCGTACTGCGAAGATCAGCTTGGCGGCCTGCAACTGACCATGGATGGCTTGAAACGGCGCGATCGGCTGGTGTTTGAAACAGCGCTCAGCAAACAAGTGCCATTAGCGGTCACCTTGGCCGGCGGTTACGCCCGGGACACGGCCGACACGGTAACCATCCATTGCAACACGGTTAAAGAAGCCCGCGACGCGCTTGTGCAAAAATCAAATCAGCAGCGCTCATGATTACTGCCAGAGCGGTGGACCGGCACGTGGAACAACTGTTCGACGTTTTGCGGCGTCTGCACGCCGCGTTGACGAGTGCGAATATCCCATACCGTGTCGTGGGCGGACTCGGCGTTTTCTTGCAGGTGAGCGCCAAGGATCCGCTCGCCGCGCGGCTCACGCGCGACGTTCATATAGCGATTGGCCGGAAAGATCTAGCCCGAGTCGCTGCTGCAGCGCAGCCCTTCGGGTTTCGATACCGGCACGCCGCGGGTGTCGATTTGCTGGTAGATACAAAAGAGCCCGAGGCCCGCAGCGCGATCCATTTCGTGTTTGTTCGCGAGAAGGTGCGAGCGGACTACGTGGAATCTGTCCCGGATTTTTCCACTCCGACGGTCACCGAAGAAGGAATCCTACTTGCGCCTGCTGCCGACTTGGTTCGAATGAAAGTGACGAGTTTTCGGCTTCAAGATAAGGTTCATCTCTTGGACATGGACACGGTCGGCTTAATCACGCCCGAAATCGAAGCAAACCTGCCGGTCCTGCTTCGCGATCGGCTGATGCAAGTGCGCGCGGAAGCTCAGTCCACCGGCGCCGAATAGGCCGACGCAGGCGCCGACTCGATCAACGTGTCTTCAAAGGTATAATCCGGTTTCGGAAACGAATTGTTGCGCAAATACCAACGGTAGGTCTCTTTCAGGCCGGTGGCGAAATCCACCGGCTTGAACTTTAGCACGCGCTGCGCTTTGTTCACCACCATCGTGATTGCCGGAACATCGAAATAGGTTGCGAAGTAGAGATTCGGGCCCATCATGGCATGCCCGCCGGCGCGCAGGATGCGCTCGCGCGGAAGGCGGACGAAAGTCGCTTCTTTGTTTGCGGCGCGCGCAAACGCCTCCACGACCTCCACCTGCGTCAAGGGCCGCGGGTTTGCCACGTTGAACGCGTGCCCCTCGATATCCGGAGCTTCCATCACTTTCAAGCACGCGCCAATCAAATCTTTGATGTACACGAACTGCATTAACCGACGGCCGTCGCCCGGCAGAATGATGGCACGGCCGTCGCGCAGCCGATCCCAGAAAAACGCCTCGCGATACAAGTTGTTTTCAGGCCCATAGATAAACGGCGGCCGAAGAGTGACCACGGGAAATCCGTTGCGCTGGTGCATGCGAAACAACATGCGTTCCGCCATGGCCTTGTTTCGGACGTAAGAGTCCGGATGATCGTCAGGCGCCAGCGCATCGCCTTCATGATGGTTCAAACCGTCTCCATAGGCGGCCACGCTGGACATGAAGATGTAGCGATGGAGACTGTTACCGCAGGCCCGCGCAGTGCCTTCTACATGCGCTGCAGTGGTTCCGCGCTCCCAATCGTAGACGTTGTCGAACACTACGTCGAATGTCTTGCCGGCCAGGGCACGTTTTATGGCATCCGGATCGTTGCGATCGGCCATGATGTTGCCCACCTTCTTGCCCAGGCTGTGCCGCGACTTACGGTGCAACACAGTCACTTCGTGCCCGGCTCGCACCAACTCCTTCACCAGCGCATGCCCGATAAAGAGCGTGCCACCGATGACCAGCACTTTGCGCTTGGGCGGCTCCTGCCGCTTGGATCCGTTAGTCGTAGTACTCGAGGCCAAGATGTGTAATTAAATCCTCTCCGCGCATCCACCGCAGTGTATTTTTCAGCTTCATGAGTTGAATGAAGATGTCATGCTCGGGATACAGCCCCGGAGCGGTCATGGGCGCTTTGAAATAGAATGACAACCACTCCTGGATACCCTTCATTCCGGCGCGTTGCGCCAGGTCCATGAACAACACCAGGTCCAAAACCAGTGGTGCGGCCAAAATCGAGTCGCGGCAGAGGAAATTGACCTTGATTTGCATAGGATAGCCGAGCCATCCGAAGATGTCGATATTGTCCCAGCCCTCCTTGGCATCGCCGCGCGGCGGGTAGTAATTAATTCGAACCGCGTGATACAAGTCCTTGTACAATTCCGGATAAAGCTGCGGCTGTAGGATCTGCTCCAGCACCGATAGTTTGGTTTCTTCCTTCGATTTGAACGAGCCCGGGTCTTCCAGCACCTCGCCATCGCGATTGCCGAGAATGTTGGTGGAAAACCATCCTGACATTCCGAGCATGCGTGCCTTCAGACCGGGCGCGATCAGGGTTTTCATGAAGGTCTGGCCGGTCTTAAAATCCTTTCCGCAGAGTGGGACCTGCCGGTCGCGCGCCAGTTCCAACAGCGCCGGTGTGTCAGTGGTCAGATTCGGCGCGCCGTTGGCGTACGGCACGCCGCTCTTTAGGGCCGCATACGCATAAATCTGGCTGGGCGCGATATTCGGATCGTTTTTCTGCAGCCCGCACTCGAAATCTTTGAGCGTCTGGTGCACCGCGTCGGGCTTGTGAAAGACCTCCGTCGATCCGCACCAGATCATCACCAGCCGCTCGGCCTTCGAGTTTTTCCGAAATTGCTGGATGTCATCCATCAGCATTTCGGCTTTATCCATCTTCGAGCCCTGGGATTTCACGTTGGGGCCGTGGAGGCGGCGCACATATTCGGGATCGAAGACCGCCTTCATAGGTTGAATCGCTTCCAGCGGCTCGCGAATTTTTTCGAGCAACGTGGGCTCCAGCACCTGCGCATGAACAGCCGATTGGTACGCGTTGTCCTCGAAAATATCCCAACCGCCGAACACCAAGTCCTCGATTTTGGCCAGCGGCACGAAATCGTGAATTTTGGGCGAACGGCCTTCGGTGCGTTTTCCCAGCCGGATGGTCCCGAGTTGGGTGAGCGAACCGATGGGCGCTCCCAGCCCGCGCTTGACGGCTTCCACCCCCGCCATAAAGGTGGTGCTCACCGCGCCGATTCCGGGGATTAAGATTCCCAATTTCCCCTCAGCGGGCGCAACTTTGGTGTTTCCTGTGGTGGACAACGAAACTCCTTGGGTGGCGCGAAGATGCTAAAGCACGCCCTCGAAAGGGGACCTGCAAACGCCTATCCTACGTTATACTAACATTTTATGGTGAACCGCGCGACCAGCACGATCTCCGCTGTGCTGGTGGACGACGAGCAATTGGCCAGCGAAGAACTTTCCTACCTGCTCAGGGAATTTCCCGAGGTCGAGGTTCTCGCTACGGGCAAAAACGGCCTGGAAGCTATCAAATTGATCGAAACGCTGGAGCCCGACGTAGTCTTTCTAGACGTCCAAATGCCCGGGCTGGACGGGTTCGGCGTGATCCGAACTCTGCGCGAGAAGAATATCCCGCTGCCATACTTCATCTTGGCCACCGCCTATGACCACTACGCGCTCGAGGCGTTCCGCTGGGAAGCGCTGGATTATCTGCTCAAGCCCGTCGAGAAGGATCGTCTCGCTTTGGCTGTAGAGCGCGCCGCTAAGGCTGTGGCCGAGAAAGCCAAGCCGGCTGTACCCGAAGTCACGGCCGCCAAGACAGCGGCGCAGCGCACAAAACTGCTAGTCCGCAGCGCGAACCGCCACTTCATTGTGGACGCCCAAGACGTGATCTACGCCACCATCGAAGATGGGCTGATCACCGTTGTCGCCTCCAACGTGGAAGGCGAGTCCAACTACCGCACCATCGAGGAGCTTCAGTCCAATCTCGACCCGGACACATTCTGGCGGGTTCACCGTTCGTTTTTGGTGAATATTCACCGCATCAAGGAAGTGATCCCGTGGTTCAAGTCCAGCTTCCAATTGCGCATGGATGACAAGAAGCAGACCGAGATTCCCGTGAGCCGTGTGCAGACCAAACGGCTCCGCGCGCTGTTGAAGCTCTAGCGCACCGGCGAGTGCGTGGCCAGGCCCGACGGGCGCTAGGATGAAAGGTGGATGACCAGCACCAAACCCCTCGCATTTCTCGGCGAACAGCTCGACCAGTGGCGCCAGGCCGGAACCTACCAGCGCCTGCACGTTCTGGAGTCGGCCTGCGATCCTGTTTCGCGCTTTGACGGACGTGAGGTCATTAATCTCGCCAGCAATAACTATCTCGGCCTGGCGGACCACCCCAAGCTGATCGAGGCTGCCGTACAAGCGGCGAAAAAATACGGCGCTGGCTCGGGCGCGGTGCGTACGATCTCCGGCACGATGAGTCTCCACATGGAGCTTGAGCGCCGCATCGCTGCGTTCAAACACACCGAGGCTTGTGTGGTTTTCCAGTCCGGTTTCGTTGCCAATGCAGGCACGGTGGCCGCGATCCTCGGGCCCGACGATCACATCGTTTCCGACGCCTTGAATCACGCCAGCATAATCGATGGCTGCCGTCTTTCGCGCGCGAAAATCCACGTTTTTCCGCACAAAGATACCGCGGCGGCGAACCAGATCCTGGAGAGCCTCTCCAGCGCGTCCGGCCGTAAGCTGCTCATCACAGATGGCGTTTTCTCCATGGACGGCGACATTGGGCCTTTGCCCGCATTGGTGGAAATCGCCGAGCGCCACGGCGCGATCATGATGATCGATGACGCGCACTCCTCCGGTGTGTTGGGACGCAACGGCCGCGGCACGGTGGATCATTTCGGCTTGCACGGCCGCGTCGATATCCAGGTAGGGACTCTCTCCAAAGCGATCGGCGCGCTGGGCGGATACGTCTGCGGTTCACGAGAGCTGATCGAGTTCCTCTATCACCGCGCTCGGCCTTTTCTCTTCTCTACGTCGCACCCGCCCTCGGTGCCCGCGTCATGCCTGGCGGCGTTCGACATCCTGGAGCAGGAGCCCGAGCGCATCGAAAAGCTGTGGGACAACACGCGCTATTTCAAAGGCGCGCTGAAGGACTCCGGATTCGATACCGGTGAAAGTGAGACGCCTATTACGCCGATCCTGGTGGGCGAAGCCAGAACGGCGCACGCTTTCTCGGCCGCCCTGTTCGAAAACGGCCTGCTCGCCACGGGCATCGGGTATCCGACTGTGCCGGAAGGCAAGGCACGCATCCGCACCATTGTCACGGCCACGCACACGCGCGAAACACTCGACCGCGCGGTAGCGATTCTGTCGCGCGTCGCCAAGTCGATGGGGATTCTTCGCTGAATAAAATTTAGAACTCTGTTCGCACCGCCAGCGCGTACCGGCAGCAGTCGCGATTCTTAGAAAACTGAAGTTACACAGTTACAATTCACGTATAGCAACGTCCAGTGGAAGGCTGACCGATTCGGTGCAACTTTGACAGCTTCGACACAAGCACGGCGAGAGGCGTTGCGGTTCATCGTATGGATGGGCATCGTGAGCCTGTTCGCCGACGTAACGTACGAAGGCGCGCGGAGCATCATTGGGCCGTTTCTCGAGAACCTGGGCGCAAACGCGACCGAGGTGGGCGTAATAGCGGGATTCGGAGAGATGGTTGCGGCGGGCCTGCGGTTCTTTTCGGGCAAGCTGGTAGATCGAACCCGGGCGTATTGGGCGATGGCATTCCTGGGATACGGTTTGACTTTTGTGGCGGTGCCGTTGCTGGCCCTCGCTGGAAACTGGCCGCTGGCGGCGGTGTTGATTATCGCCGAGCGCACCGGGAAAGGGCTGAGGGCGCCGGCGACGGACGTCTTGCTTTCGGGCGCGACCGGGAAGGTGGGGCACGGGTGGGGTTTTGGTTTGCACACGGCTTTGGACCAGACCGGCGCCGTACTGGGGCCGCTGCTGGTGGCTGCAATCGTCGCCCGGTCGCACAAATTCGGGCCCGCGTTTCTTCCTCTAGCGATCCCGGCGGTGGCGTCCTTAGCGGCGCTAGTCGCCGCGCGTACCGTGCGGCTGGATCCGGCCCCTTCACCCAGGCATCCAACCCAACCCGCGAAGTTTCCCCGAGTATTTTGGCTTTATGTGACGGCGGCGGGGCTCCTGGCGTGCGGATTTTTTGACTTCGCGTTGCTTGCATTTCATTTCGAAAAAACCGGCCTGGCTCGCCCTGCCGTGATCCCGCTAGTGTATGCGGGCGCGATGGCCGTGAACGGCGCAACGGCGCCGGCTTTTGGAAGGCTGTTCGATCGCTTCTCACTGCCGGTGCTGGCGCTTGGGATTGCGATATCGACCATCGCGCTGCCGCTTGGGTTTCTGGGCGGATTCGGCGCGGCGGTTGCCGGCGCAGGTTGTTGGGCGGCGGGGCTCGGGTTGCAAGACTCCACACTGCGCGCCGGGATCGCTCAAGTCGTTTCGATGGAGAAGCGCGGCACCGCGTTCGGCGTGTTCAACGGTGTCTTTGGCGTGTCGTGGTTCATCGGCAGCGCTGTGATGGGGCTGTTATACGACCGGTCCGTGATTGCACTGGTGGTGTTTGGGATGGTTCTGCAGGTTGCCGCCGCAATCATGTTCTTCGGGCTCCGGCGGCCGCTAAAGCAGGCGGCTGGAGCAGTATAAGGGGCCGCCGTCCGGGAGGATGTTAGATTAGGGACAAAATGACGCTGGCCCCTGTTGACTACGGCATTCTCGCGCTGTACTTCGCGTTCGTGCTGGGCATCGGATGGTTCATCCGGCGGCGCGTCTCCACCAGCGAGGATTTTCTGACCTCGGGCCGGTCGGTTCCGGTGTGGATCACAAGCCTGGCGTTTATCGCCGCTAATCTCGGTGCGCAAGAAGTGATCGGAATGTGCGCCTCGGGGGCGAAGTACGGGATCATGACCGCGCATTTTTATTGGATAGGCGCCGTGCCGGCCATGCTGTTCGTGGGATTGTTCATGATGCCGTTCTATTACGGCAGCCGCGCCCGCAGCGTCCCGGAATACCTCAGGCTGCGCTTCGACGAAAAGACGCGCACCTTGAACGCCATCACCTTCGCGGTGATGACCATATTTTCTTCCGGTATTTCGATGTACGCGCTGGGCCTCCTGTTCGAACTGGTGCTCGGATGGAGCTTCACTAACTCGGTCCTGCTCTCGGCGGCGATCGTGTTGATCTACACCTTCCTCGGCGGCCTGACCAGCGCGATTTATAACGAAGTCCTGCAATTCTTTTTGATCGTGCTGGGATTCGCGCCGCTGGCAATCGCGGCGGTAGCGCGCGCGGGAGGCTGGAGCGGGATGGCCGCGCGGATTCCGGCCGTGATGACGCACACCTGGACTTATGTGCGGCACGCGTCGGACAATCCCATGGGCGTGGAAGTGTTCGGCTTGGTCGCCGGCCTGGGATTCGTATTGTCGTTCGGCTATTGGTGCACCGACTTTCTGGTAGTGCAGCGCGCCATGGCGGCCGATTCGATGTCGGCGGCGCGGCGCACGCCCCTGATCGCGGCCTTTCCGAAAATGATCATGCCGTTCATCGTCATCGTGCCCGGTGTAGCGGCGGTAGCGCTGTCGCACATGGCGGTCGGTTATGCGATTCCAGTTAAGCCGGACGGAGGCCCCAATTACGATCTGACGCTGACTACGCTGATGGCGCAGTTCTATCCATCGGGGATGCTCGGCGTCGGGTTGACCGCGCTGATGGCGTCGTTTATGTCGGGTATGGCCGGTAACGTTACCGCGTTCAACACGGTTTGGACCTACGACCTCTACCAGGGGCACATCCGCAAACAGGCGCCGGATTCGCATTATCTGGCCGTCGCGCGCGCCACGACCGTGGCCGGAGTCGGGCTCTCGATCGGGACCGCATACCTGGCAACCCACTTCAACAACATCATGGATTTTCTGCAACTGGTGTTTGGATTCGTCAACGCGCCTTTGTTCGCCACCTTTCTTCTGGGCATGTTTTGGAAGCGGGCAACCGGGCACGGCGCCTTCGTTGGGTTGCTCGCGGGTACATGCGCGGCCGCGGCTACGCACGGGTTGACATTCGCGGAAGACAAAGGCGGATGGCTCGGCGCCGTACTGCACAAGTTTCCGTCGACGATGGCGCAGAACTTTTGGATCGCGATTTTCGCGTGGTCGACATGTCTCGTGTTGACCGTTCTGGTGAGCCTGGCGTCGCGCCCGAAGCCCGACACCGAGTTGCGGAATCTGGTGTACGGGTTGACCAAGATTCCGCACGATCCCAGCCTGGCATGGTATCAACGGCCCGGATTGTTAGCCGTCGTGGTTGGCTGCGGCCTGATCGCGCTGAATCTGATCTTCTGGTGATATGGGCGATCTGCGCATTTCCGTGGGAGGCTTCTTCACGCTCGCCGGGCTGATCGTCACGGCAACAGGCGTGGCGACCGAGAACCGCGCTCCGCTCGATACAGCCAATATTAACCTGTACTCCGGGATCGCAATGCTGGTCTTCGGGGCCGCAATGCTGTGGCTGGCGTGGCGGCGATCGTAATCGGCTAGCGGCGCTCTCGTGGCCCTGCGGCCGTGGTTCGAATCGCCAGACCGTTGACGCATCCTTCACAATCCCTGGCCCGGAAAATGCATGCTACGCGGAGATCGGACTCCTATGGATTTTAACCAGTCCCCGCTCCTAGTGATCTGGGAAGTGACCCAGGCCTGTGATTTAGCTTGCGCACATTGCCGTGTTTCGCCACAGATGGAACGCGATGCGACCGAATTAAGCACGGAAGAAGGGTTCGATTTACTGGCTGAGGTGAAGCGGTTCGGCAATCCGCTCATGATCCTGACCGGCGGCGATCTGCTGAAGCGCCCTGATATCTATGACTTGGCGACTCGAAGCGTCATGGCAGGCCTGCGAACGAACATCACGCCCAGCCCGACGCCGCTGCTTACCGCCGAGGCGATCGATGAGTTTCAAAGATGTGGAATCTCGCGCATGGCCATGAGCCTGGATGGGCCAGAAGCCCCAATCCACGACGCAGTCCGAGGCCTGGAAGGCACTTACGATCGCGCCGTCTTCGCGTTGCAGCATGCCCGCGACGCCGGCTTAGAGACCCAGGTGCATACCACCGTCACGCGAAGGAACCTGCCGGCGCTAGCTCGGATTGCGGAACAGGTCGCCGAGCTGAAAGCCAAGATGTGGAGCTTGTTCTTCCTGGTCAGCACGGGGCGGCCGATGGAGGACGAGGACCTCACCGCGGAGGAATACGAGAAGGTATTTGAGTTCTTGTTCGAAATCTCCAAAGTGGCGCCCTTCGAGGTGAAGACCACCGAGGCGTTGCACTACCGGCGGTACATCGCGCAGCGGCTGAAAGCCGAGCACGGCGGGCGGGGTGGCGCCAATGGCCGCATGTTGTGGCGCACTACGGGCGTGAGCGACGGGCGCGGATTTGTTTTCGTGTCGCACACCGGCGAAATTTATCCCAGCGGTTTTCTACCGGTCTCCGCCGGTAACGTGCGGAGGGATTCGATCGTGGATGTGTATCAGAACTCCAGCCTGTTCCGCATCCTGCGCGATCCGAGCGCGCGCGAAGGCAAGTGCAGCTACTGCGAGTACCACAAGATCTGCGGTGGATCGAGGGCGCGGGCTTATGCGATGACCGGGAATTTCCTGAACGCCGATCCGCGGTGCTGCTATCAGCCCGAATGCCAGCCGGAAGCAGTGGGCGTCTAATTCTTAGCCGCCGATAAACGGCCGTCGGCACAGATGAGAAGGTTAACCCTTTATCGGCCTATTCGCGTTTACCCCCGGCTGGCGTTTACGGGTGTTCGAACTCGTTGGCGCGCGGCACGAGTTCCATATAGAGTCTTTGCGGCAGATTGGTCTGCCAGTGTCCGGTCGAGCGCGCGATCAACACACAGCCTAAGAACAGCGCGGCGATGCCGCCCGCCAAGGCCCAGGTTGGCACTTTGCGCCGCCCCGCCAGTGACATGTAGAGCGTGTTGTCCACCGGACAGGAGGCTACGCAACTCAAACAGCCCGTGCATTCGGCAGAGGAGATGGTTACCAGCTGGTCGACCTTCAGGCTGGATGGACAAGCTTTCGCGCATTTGCCGCAATCGATGCACAAGGCCGCGTCGCGCTTGATCTTGAGCGGGCTGGCGAGCGCCAGAAGGCCCATCAGGCCGCCGTAGGGACAGAGGTAGCGGCACCAGAAGTTCTGCACGAACATCGATGCAACGGCAAGAAAAGTGAGCACCGCGACACCGCCCAGTGTTAGCGTGCGGAAAAAGTTGAGAAGTTTTACATCCGCCACGATCCCGTAGGGTCCGCCCAGAAAGGCAAGGATCTGATTAGCCGACATGGTCGCCACTACGAAGACGAAGAAGGCCATCAGTACGTACTTGATGGAGCGCAGCGGCAGATCGAGCCATGGCGTGAGCTTGAAATTCCTGCGGAACAGCTTTCGGCCCAGCTTACCGAGATATTCCGAAAAGGTGCCGACCGGGCAAAGCCAGCTGCAGAACGTTTTGCGGAGCAGCCACGCGATCGAGAGGAACGCGATCAGCAAGAATACGCCGGCCGGGTGTATGGACGGCAGGCTGCCGGTCTCCATCCAAGCTTTCAGGTTCATCAAGGACGCGATCGGGAGCCAGCCTTCAATTCCAGGTGGCCGTTGAGGGAGACCCGCCTGGCCGTCCGTCTCGTAATAGAGGACGAAGCGGTAGAATTCGATACCAATCCAAATATTTAGCGCGAGGAAGGCGAGTTGGACTGCCTGGCGGGTGGTTTGTGTCCGATCCGGCCCCGCCCGCAGGAAGGATTTCTTCATGGCACGAATTAGTTCAATGCAACGGGTCTAGAGTGGACGTGCGGGCACGCAAATGGCCAAATGCCCACGGCGCTATCATAGAGGTATAGAGATGTTGGCCAACACGCAGATCGGTCTGGAGGAGTACCTTGCCTTGGAGCTTTCCGACCGCCCCGAACCGGACTACGTTAACGGGGAGGTAGTGGAACGACCATTACCTACGCCGATTCATTCTCGAATTCAAGCTTTGTCGTGCCTACTGTTTGCCAAGCTGCGCCCGGAAGCCAATCTCGATCTTTCGCCGGAGCTCCGCGTCCAAATCGAACCACGCCTCTTCCGCGTGATTGATTTTGCGGTCTACCGAGGCAGCCGTCCGCAAGGCCGCTATGCAACGGAGCCGGCTGACGAAGCGTTCAAAGAGCTGTAATGTTTAGCGCCGCGTGAGCGCTGATTGAGTATTTGCCAGGAGACCAAAGCGAAATAATATGCTTGGAACCAAAATTGACACCGGTGAGGACCTGAATCCGCAAGAAACGTCGGAATGGCTGGAGGCGCTCGACGGAGTGGTAGAGGAAGACGGCCTGGAGCGGGCTTCTTACCTGCTTGAGCGGCTAGGGGACCGCGCCGCGTTGTATGGCGCGCAGCGGCCCACGAAGGTCACCACGCCCTACATCAACACCATTCCGGTTGACGAAGAGGCTCCTTATCCGGGAGACCGTGAGCTGGAGCGGCGTATCAAAAGCCTGATCCGCTGGAACGCGATGGCTATGGTGGTGCGGGCGAACAAATACGATCCCGGCATCGGCGGCCATATCTCGACTTTCGCGTCCCTGGCGACGTTGGCCGAAGTCGGCCATAATCACTTCTTCCATGCGCGCTACGGCGATCAGCCCGGAGACTTCGTCTTCTTCCAGGGCCACGCATCGCCGGGCGAGTATGCGCGTGCATTCCTGGAAGGGCGCATCACGGAAAAACATTTGGAGAACTTCCGGCACGAGCTGCGCGACCATCCGGGACTCTCTTCATATCCGCATCCCTGGCTGATGCCGGATTTCTGGCAATTTCCGACCGTATCGATGGGCCTGGGCCCGATCAATGCCATCTACCAGGCACGATTCATGCGCTACCTTGAGCATCGCGAGATCATTCCTGTGACGCCGCGCAAGATCTGGGCCTTCCTGGGCGACGGCGAAACCGACGAGCCGGAGACTCTGGGCTCCATTACATTGGCCGCGCGCGAACATCTGGACAACCTGATTTTCGTGGTCAACTGCAACCTGCAGCGGCTGGACGGGCCAGTTCGCGGCAATGGTCAGATCATCACGGAACTCGAAGCCGCGTTCCGGGGTGCGGGTTGGAATGTCATTAAGGTTCTGTGGGGGTCCAACTGGGACGAACTGCTGGCTCGCGACACCACGGGCTTGCTCATCAAGCGCATGGGCGAAGCTGTGGACGGCGAGTACCAGAGCTTCAAGGCCAAAGACGGCGCTTATGTGCGCAAGGAATTCTTCGGGAAATATCCGGAACTGCTCAAGCTGGTGGAGCACATGTCGGATGAAGAAATCTTCGCGCTGAGGCGCGGCGGCCACGATCCGCAGAAAGTTTACAACGCGTACAAGCGCGCCGTGGAGCACGTGGGATCGCCCACCGTGATCCTGGCGAAGACCATCAAAGGCTACGGCTTGGGCGAGGCAGGCGAAGGACGGAATGTCACCCACCAGCAGAAAAAGCTGACCGATGACGAGATGCTGTATTTCCGCAAGCGCTTCCAGATCCCCATCCCTGACGAACTGGTCCACGAGGCATCATTCTATAAGCCGGCCGAGGACAGCCCGGAGATGCAGTACATCCGCGAGCGGCGGGATGCGATGGGTGGAAGCCTGCCGGCGCGCAACGTCAAGAAGATCACGATTGAGACGCCGGCGCTGGAGCTGCTGGCGGAATCTCTGGCCGGTTCAGGCGGCCGGGAAGTGTCCACCACGATGGCCTTCGTGCGCGTCCTCACGCTGTTGCTGAAGGACAAGGCGATAGGAAAGTACGTCGTTCCGATCATTCCCGACGAGGCGCGCACCTTCGGAATGGAATCGCTCTTCCGGCAGTACGGGATTTACGCCTCGAGCGGCCAGCTCTACACGCCCGTCGACAGCGCGAATTTCCTCTTCTATCGTGAGGCCTACAACGGACAAATTCTGGAAGAGGGGATCACGGAAGCCGGGTCGATGGCTTCATTCACCGCCGCGGGCACCGCTTACGCCACCTATGGCGTGCCGATGATTCCGTTTTTCGCTTACTATTCAATGTTCGGATTCCAGCGCATCGGCGATCTGATTTGGGCGTTTGCCGATTCGCGTGGCAAAGGTTTCCTGATGGGAGGCACCGGCGGGCGCACCACGCTGGCCGGAGAAGGGCTGCAGCATCAGGACGGCCACAGCTTGCTTCATGCGAGCACCGTGCCCACCTGCCACAGTTACGACCCGGCCTATGCATACGAGATCGCCGTCATTGTGCAAGACGGGATTCGCCGCATGTATCAGGAGATGGAGGATCGCTTCTATTACCTGATGATGTACAACGAAAATTATGCGCAGCCGAAGATGCCCGAGGGCGTGACCGAGGGAATCCTGCGCGGGTTGTACCGCTACCAGGCTGCCGACGGCGGCAGCGCGCAATTACATCTGTTTGGAAGCGGCCCGATTTTGAACGAAGCACTCCGCGCCCAAAAAATACTGGCCGAAAAGTATCAGGTCCAGGCGGATGTCTGGAGCGCGACCAGTTATAACGAGCTCCGGCGCGACGCGCTGGAAGTGGACCGCTGGAACCGGTTGCATCCGGCCGAACCGGAACGCAAGCCCTATTTGGTCCACGCGTTGGAGGGAGTTGAAGGGCCAATTATCGCCGCGACCGATTACATGAAGGCAGTCGCCGATCAGATCGCTCCCTGGGTACCAGGGCGGCTGGTATCGCTCGGCACCGACGGGTTCGGGCGCAGCGAAAATCGCGCACACCTGCGCAAACATTTCGAGAACGGCGCGGAGGCGATCGCCGCAGCGGCACTGGCGCGCCTGGCGCGCGACGGCAAGTTCGACAAGGCACGCGCGCAGGCCGCAGTGGTCGAGCTGGGTTTGAATCCCGAGAGCCCCGATCCGGTTAAGACATAAGCCGCAGATAAAGCGCCGGCACGCGTATACCAAACACGTATCCTGTGTGCCTCCGCTCTGTGGCCTAATCAAAGAATGCTCTATTTGACCGAAGAGGATGTGCGGCAGTTGCTGCCGATGCGCGAGTGCGTCGGCTTGATGCAGCAGACTTTTGAAGCTTTAGCGCAAGGGCGGGCGCAGAATCAGCCGCGGCGCCGGCTCATTCTGGAGACCGGGTCCGTGCTCCACAGCATGGCCGGGGCTTTCAAGAACTATTTCGGGACCAAGTTCTACTCGACCAACCGGCAGTACGGCGCCCACTTTTATTTCATGCTTTATGACGCCAAGACGGCGCAGCCGCTGGCGCTGATGGAAGCCAACCATCTGGGGCAGATCCGCACCGGCGCGGCCAGCGGCTATGCGACGGATATCATGGCGCATCCGCAGGCAGAGACCGTCGGCATCATCGGATCCGGATTTCAGGCCCGCACTCAGGTGGAAGCTATCCGGGCCGTGCGGCCCATCCGCGAGGTCCGGGTCTGGAGCCGCAATGAAGAGAAGCGCCGGAAGTTCGCCGCCGACTGCGGAGCTACCGCGGTAGATACGGCTGAGCAGGCCGTGCGCAACGCCCAGATTGTTGTCACGGCTACTAACGCGAAAGATCCAGTCGTGGAGGATGCTTGGATCGCACCTGGAACTATGATCAACGCCATGGGCTCCAACGTCGACTCTCGGCGAGAGCTGCCCTCAGAGTTGGTGCGCCGGGCCGATCCAGTAGCGGTCGATTCGCTCGAACAGGCCCATATCGAAGCCGGCGACCTGATTCTCGCCGATAGCTGGGCCAATGTGGTCGAACTTCAGGCCCTGCGGCGCAACTACGATCCCCAGAAGGTCACGATTTTCAAATCTTTGGGTTTAGGCGTGGAGGATGTCGCCGCGGGGGCGTTCGTTTATGAACGGGCGCTGGCTACTCCTGAGCGGTTTGCTGATCGGAATCGCGCCACGCGCTGATCTTCAGGCGCCGGCAAACCCAGCACAAACCCTCGTTGGAGTTCGGCGCGCAAGCCGCCCCACAGACTAAGCATTTATCAACTCGCTTGATCTCATCGTTGTGGATCGCACGCTTAGCTTGTTCGAGAAGCGCTTTATCGATTACTGGTTCGCTTGTAGGCAGCGGTTTCCGTTTCATCGCTCTAACAGTAGGCTAGCACGACGCTCAGCTACGCTGCCCGTTCTAGCCGCATGATGTATCCGGCATCCAGCGATGCCGAACAGCGCGAGCACTTTTGTCCCGGCTTTACTTTGGCGGTTTTCCCGTTACTCTGCACTGTACCCTCGACGGTGTGGGTGCAGATGGGGCAATAAACAAATGCCTTGCCTTCGAATTGTACTGGTTGGGGGCGACTTTGTGCGGTCATGTCTCCTCCTTTCGTCAGTGTTTAAGACGCAAGTGGAGGACCAAAGGATTGCAAAAAGTCGTAAGCGATTTGCGGGCGGCTCCGGCGTAACAGTTCTCGCCGCGCGAGAAGACGATACACTGAATTGTCTGCCCGCTTATGAAACTCGCGTTCATCTTTCCCGGTCAGGGCTCGCAGTATGTCGGAATGGGGAAAACTTTGGCGTCACGGTTCGATACAGCACGCCAGATTTTTCACACTGCCGATCAGGAATTGGGGCTTCCGCTCTCCCATCTTTGCTTCGAAGGACCCACGGAGGAGCTGCAACGTACCGAGAACACGCAACCGGCCTTGCTCACGCTGTCCGTTGCGGCATGCCGAGTGCTTGAAGAACAAGGTTTGCATCCAGACTGGGTCGCCGGACACAGTTTAGGAGAATACTCGGCGCTTGTGGCGGCCGGATCGCTGGATTTCGCCGATGCGGTTCGCCTGGTTCGTAAGCGAGGCCGCTACATGCAGGAAGCCGTGCCTCAGGGCGTGGGCGCGATGGCAGCTTTGCTCAAGCTGCCTGAAGGTAAGCTGGATTCTGTTTTGCAAGAGGCAGCCCAGGGAGAAATCGTAAGCGCCGCCAATCTCAATTCACCCGATCAGGTGGTGATCGCAGGCCACGCCGCCGCAGTGAATCGCGCGGTTGAGTTGGCCAAGGCAGCGGGCGCTCGCAGGGCTGTGCTTCTGCCGGTCAGCGCGCCCTTCCATTGCTCTCTCATGAAACCGGCGCAGGAGCGTCTCGCTCAGGATCTTCAAGCCACCCAATTTCGCGATCTCAAAGTACCGCTGGTCAATAATTGGCAGGCTCGCGTCATACATACCGGCGAGGAGGCGCGGCAAGGACTGTACCAACAGGTGCCCAACCCGGTGCGCTGGGCCGAGTCGATTCAACGGCTCGCCGCCGAGGGCGTCACGCGCTTCATTGAAGTCGGCGCAGGCAACGTGCTTACGGGCTTACTCCGCAATATCAATCCCGACCTGCAGGGCGCCAAGTTCGGTGAGGCGGACGATTGGGAAAAGGTCCATGCGGCCACGGCGTAGCTTCGCTCTGTGTTTCGCTGCGTTAACGTCCATTCTGACAAGTTGCACTATGTCCCAACAGAAGACCGAGAAGCAGGATCTGTCGAAACTAACGGATGAATTCGTCTACGGGTCCCTGGCTTTGTCGCCGGTTTCGGCCACCGGGGCGGGTTATCACGAACATGCCGGCGTCAATCTGGACCAGAAGCTGGATGACTACAGCACGAGCGGCATCCAGGAGCAGCAGCAGTTCTATTCGAGTTTTCATGATCGGCTGGCGGCGATCAAGCCGGATCAACTTTCTAAAGAAGATGCAGCGGACTACCAGATTCTTCAGAATCAGGTGGAACTGGCGCTGCTCGAGCTGCGGGAGATCCAGAGCTATCGCCACAATCCCACGCTTTACGTCGAGCTGGTGGGTAACGCCCTGTTTACGCCGTTCGTTCTGGAATATGCTCCGCTCGAATCGCGCTACCACGACATCATTCAGCGCTTAACTTTAGTTCCTCAGTTAATGAGCCAGGGCAAGGCAAACCTGGTGGATGCGCCCGATGTCTGGAACCGGGTGGCGCAGCAAGAGAACGACGGCAACCTGGACCTGATCGACAAGGCGCTCCGAGCGAAAGTGCCGGCGGGACTGCAAGCGGAATACGGCCGTGCGGCTTCCGCCGCGCTCGATTCGCTTCGGGATTTCAGTGCCTATCTGAAGAACGACCTCTCAAAAAAGACGAGCGATTGGCGCTTGGGGAAAGAGAAATACGATAAGAAGTTCGCCTACACGCTGGTGACGGGCAAACCGCCCAGCCAGGTTTTGAGCGACGCGGAAGCGGCGCTGAAGAATATTCGCGATCAGATGACCAAGCTGGCCGCGCCCCAAACGGTAAAAACGGCGCTTGACAAAATCGCCCAGCAGCACGCCACGCCCGCGACCTACGTGGAGCAGGCCAGCAAGGATCTTCAGGAGGCTTCCTCTTTCGTCCGCGAGAAGCGTTTAGTTACGCTGCCCTCGCGCAGTAACCTGCAGGTGATTCCAACGCCGGAGTTCATGCGCGGGATCTATGCGGTTGCCGGATTCAACCCCGCACCCGCACTTCAGCCGCAGTTGGGAGCGTTCTACTGGGTAACGCCGATTCCTCCCGACTGGCCGAAGGAGCGCATCGAATCCAAGCTGCGCGAGTACAACCGGTTCGGCATGATGGAAATCACCATCCACGAGGCTATGCCAGGGCACTACGTGCAGTTTGAGGTTGCTAACGATTTGCAGCCCCGGTCTCGCCGGCTGCTTCGAAATCTTTTCGGCAACGGCCCTTACGTGGAAGGATGGGCGACCTACGCGCAGCAGTTGATGTCGGATGAAGGCTTCATGAATAACAGGGTCGAACTGCGGCTTACCTTGTACAAGCAGTTGCTGCGCGCTATCGCGAACGCGATCATCGACATCCGGTTCCAGACCCTGGGCATGACCGAGCAGCAGGCCATGGACCTGATGGTGCGCGATACGTTCCAGGAGAAAGAGGAAGCAACCGCGAAAATTCAGCGCGCCCAGTTGTCGTCCTGCCAGTTGCCGACCTACTTCGTCGGCTGGCGCGGCTGGCTGGACACGCGCGAAGAGTACAAGAAGCGCAAAGGCAGCGGCTTCAACCTGCAGCAATTTCATGACGCGGCGTTGAAGGAGAGCGCCGTCCCCGTACCGGCTCTATCCGGCCTGTTGCCCTAGCGGCAGCACCTACAGAAAACCTTAAATGTTGCTGGCTGCGCATCGATTAAAGATGTATGCGCATAGGACCGAGTGGCATGGAGCGCGAGGAGCGGCCGCGGCTCAGCACCCACCAGAAGGCCTTGAAGATCAACCTCGACCCGTCCCGATACGGCACCTTCGCCGAAATCGGGGCCGGCCAGGAGGTAGCGCGCTGGTTCTTCAAAGTGGGCGGCGCGGCCGGGACCATTTCCAAGTCGATTTCGGCCTACGACATGACGGTCAGCGACGCCATTTATGGCCGCTCGAAGCGCTACGTCTCGCGCGAGCGGCTTCAGAGCATGCTGGACTACGAGCATGGGCTCAACCTGGAGCGCCTGCGGGCCGCGCGGGGCGATGCAACGGCATTCTTCGCGTTCGCCGATACCGTAGCGGCCCGGAATTTCCAAGGCACCAACGAGTGCCACGGGTGGATGGGTGTCAAATATCAGACACATCCGCGGGACGAAAACAGCCAAGTCATCATTCATGTGCGGATGCTGGATCATGAGAACGATCTGCAGCAAGAGGCGCTCGGAATCGTCGGCGTAAATCTGTTGTTCGCCGCCTTTTTCTACCATCATCAGCCGGAGGTCATGGTCGAGTCGCTGCTCGACAATCTGAGCACTGAGCGGCTGGAAATCGACATGATCGAATTCTCGGGAATCGAGTTCCGGCACGTCGACAATCGCGTAATGAGCTTAAAGCTGGTGGAACTCGGATTGAGCGGCGCGGCAATGTTTGGGCCTTCGGGTGAGGTGTTGCAGCCGTCGGAAGTTTTGCGCAAGCGGCCGGTGCTGGTAGAACGCGGCAGTTTTCGCCCGGTAACGAAAGTGAATATGGATATGATTCAGTGCGCGCGCGAACGGTTCTCGGCCGAGCCGGAGGCGGACGGCGATAACGTAGTGGAGTTGATGGAAATCACGATGCGCAATCTGATGGCCGACGGAAGGCTGGATCTGAGCGACTTCCTGGCGCGAGCGGATATGCTGGCGGCCGCCGGCAAGACTGTGCTGATTTCCGATTATTTCGAGTACTACCGGCTGGCGGGATACTTGACGCGTTATACGAAAGAGCCGATCGCGCTCACCATGGGCGCGGGGAGTCTGCGCGATTTGTTCCGCGAAGAGTATTACGCGGGCCTCGAAGGTGGAATCCTGGAAGCGTTCGGGAAACTGTTTACCAAGGATTTTCGGATCTATGTGTATCCGCTACGCGAGCCGGGCACCGGAGCCCTGGAAACGCTCGAAAACATCCGCTTGGACGCCAACGTAGAGAGCCTGTTCTTGCATCTGGTGAAACATGGAAAGATCCGCCAGCTCGACAATTTCGACCCGGGCGTGCTGCATATTTTCTCGCGCGATGTGCTGAAGCGCATCAAAGACGGCGACGATTCGTGGGAGGAGATGGTGCCTGGAGAGATCGCGCGCGTCATCAAAGACCGGTGCTTCTTCGGCTATCGTGAAGAAGTGGCGTGCTAGGTCACTGCACCACCGTAAGCTGAGCAGCTTGGCTTTGGATGCCGCCGGCGCTCACGATCACCGGCTGCGGACCCGGCGGCGCGTTGGGCGGGATCACGAAATTGATTTGCGTGACGCCGACCAGACCGGGCGGAATGCCGGCGAACGAAATCTCGGCGGCTACCCCCGCAACCGTCACGGTAACCGGCCCTAGGGGGCGGGGGAGCGCGGCGAGCGGTGTTTCCGAAAATGGCGAGGCGCCGGTCGCGAGCGACGGAAAAACCGTGCCTTCGCCCGTTATAAACAACGGCAGCGTATCGCCCGGCTTGCCGCTAGACGACGGCACGAGCGCACCAGCGGAGGTGAATATTCCAGGTGCGAAGGGCGCCACTTGGAATGTATATGCCGCCGCTTGACCGTTGTTGATCACACCCAGAACGGCGGGGCCGGCGCCCGTTTCGTAGGGAATCTGGGTGTTTAACTGCGCCGCCGAAACGTAGTACAGTGGCGCGGGAACTCCGTTTACGGTCGCCGACACGCCGCCGAGGCTGAGCGGCAACGGCAGAGTTGACGCGCTCTGCGGACCCGCAGCCAAATCGGTTCCAAAGACGCTAAGAATCATTCCCGGCGCGAAGATTTGCTGAAATGACGCGCCGTTCGCTACACCGGCGATGTGCATATCCGATGGAGGACCCAGCGTCAACGCGATCGGCTGTTCGATGAACTGTGGAACCGCGTCTTGGGCTTGGAACACGAGAGTTGCATTGAATACCGCCGGACCAAGCACTGAGAAGACCGCGCCAATATGGATGGTTTGCGGCCCGATACCGGAGGACGGGTTCAGGCTGAGCCACTGCGCGGTGGCGGGGAGCACGGAAGCCGACCAGGCTTGGCCGGGCGCCGCGTTGACTTGAACGGTGGAACTGGGCGCATCGTAGACGACGGAAAAAGCGCCAGCCGTCGAAGAAGGTCCTGCGAACGATGTCGTCACGAAAGCCTCCACGGGGCTTCCATTTTGATCGATGCCATCCAGTTCATAGGTGACGGAGCTCGGCGCCTGTGCCCAACAGACTTTGGCCTGGATCATTCCCAACGGCGCCAGCCGGTTTGTGCCGAACAGTTGCTGGATCTGAGCACTCCAGTCCGCGCCGTTCGCCAATAGCCTTGTCAGTTGGACCGCGAGTCCGTTCTGGTCTTGCAAAATGAGCTGGTGCGTCCATTGGCACGAAGGATCGGCCGCCGGGTTTGGTTGCACCGCGGCGGGAATGCTGGCGAGTTGCAACTCTGGACCGGATTGCGGAGCGACGAGCGTCAAAACGAACTGTTGCGACCACGGCTGGCCATCGGCATCGTGGCCCGTGAAAACGTAGAGGCGAGTTTGAGGGAAGGCCCCGCTGCCCACGGTTTGAATGCTGGTTGAAAGCGTTCCGCCGGGCGCCAGCGCCGTAGTGCCGAAATCTTGGAGAAGAAAAACGGAATCGTCATTCCCGTTGATGGTCCAACCGGTAATCGTGGTGGCCACCCCGTTGAGCTCCCGAAGCGTCACCCTGACTGTCTGGCCAGCGCGGGCCGGATTCGGCGCAATCGACAGTACAACGTGCGAGTGCGAACCAGCCGCGGCAACATTTACCACAGTCTGTCCTCGCGACCCGTTGTAGATACTATCGCCGCTGTAAGTAGCCGTTACCGGCGTGCTTCCGGCGGGCAGTTGCGGACCCGTGACGGTGAGTGTAGCCAAGGCTCCCCCGTCGGCGTCGACGATCGGAGCAATTCCCAGCACAGTTGGGCCAGCCGTGAACGCGACAGTCCCCGTGGGAACCGCATCTGTCGATCCCGTTACCGCGGCCGTCAACTGCAGCGTGTCTCCCACCGTAATGCTCGTGGGCGCCGCACTGACTTGAGTTGTCGTCGACGCGGTGGCCGTGTTCCATTGCGTAACCAGATTGTAGACGTCGGCCGACCCGAGGCCTGTGGCCAAATCGTAGCCGGCGCCGGCGGTGAAGCCCAGAGTTCCGCTCGAGCAATCGGGGCTGGCCTGCATGCACGGAACTTTATTGTCTCCTTGCGTAATGTCATGAAAAGCGTTTGGAAATGTCTGCGCCAAGCGGTAAAGCTGCGGATTGATATTTCCCAGGCCCGGCTCTGTTTGCCACCCCTGCTGGACCGCATATTGGTTGAGCAACGCGACCACGCCTGCAAACGAGGGCGAACTGGCGGATGTCCCGCCGGTGGCTCGCTGGCCGTTGGCATTGATCACCATGTATGGGTCGTGATTGCCGGCCGCACTGAAGGAGATGTCGGGAACATCGCGCGTATTGTCATTCGGGACACCCGGACCCCTCTGCCAGGCAGGTTTCACGAAATAGATGCTCGAGCCGCCGCCGCTGGCGAGTAAGCCGCCAGCGCCCGTTTCGTTCCACACGGTCTCGGGTATATAGGAAAGCGCCGAACCGCCGTTCGCATTGTTGGTGGCGCTCCAGTATTGCCCGCTGCCTTCGTTAAATTGCGTGCCGCCTACCGCGGTCACTTCCGGGAAGCTGGCGGGAACCGAGACGGCCAGGCCGCCCGAAGCGAGTGTGGAATTGTTAGTCACACCAAAGAAGCCGTGCGCATCGCATCCGGCGCCGCCGGAGTCGCCCGAGGATGCGAGCCAGGTAATGCCTTGCGCGTTGGCCTGTAGCGCGATCGAACGCAGGCCTGCCGCGGCTTGGGGTTCGCAAGTGCTGAAACTTTCGCTCATCACGGGCGCCAGATTCTGATCCACGGCGGCCTGCGCGGCCAGGTTGAAATTGTTCGCATAGACGTACACAACCGTTGCCTTGGGAGCAATCGCGCCGGACCATTCGACATCCAGGGCCGCCTCGTTGGCGGCGTTCGTAATTCCGGGGTCGGGCCCGATCAGGTGCTGCTCAACGACGCTCGGAGGTAGTCCGTTCGCATTTCGAAAAGCGTTCACAAAAGTTTGATCCATATCGGAACGCCCCAGGATCGCGACGCGCTGGCCCGTACCGTCGATGCCCATTTGGTACAGGCGTTTCACATCGTAGATGGTCGTCCAATCGTCCGGGGCCAACTGGTGCGAGCCGGACGAGGTGGTGTAGCGCGGCTCTTCCACGCGAGGGAACGAGTTCTGAAAATCGTTCAGGCCGCGGACCTCGCTGACGAGGTCCTGCAGCGCTTCGGGTATTTGAATTTCTTCCGCGTTGGCGAAATGAATCTCGCCGTTCGCGAGATAGCGATGAATTTCGGTGCGAAACGTGCGCTGTACCTGCTGCGCCGTACCGCTGAACGTAATCCAGTTTCTGGCGCGCGCGACGGTTTCTATTTTCAGGCCGTGAGCGGCCAACCAACTTACGATGGCGGCACAGTCGCTCGAATTCAGGCCGAAACGGCCGCCGAACTGCTCGGGCGTGAGCCAGCGATGGTAGCTGGGCGATGAGCGGTCTTGCTGATCAGCCAAAAGCTTTTCGAGTGCGGCTTGCTGTTCTGCGGTTGGCTTCATCGCGATGGTCATCCATTCGATTCTCATCGATTGGTCAACCGGGCCTTGATCGTTCTCCACCCGAGCCTTCGGGTGAATGCTGGCCGGCAACGGAACGCGGCGCGAATCGTCGATTCTATTTGCAATACGAACGGGCTGGGAAAGCAGCGGAATTAAAAGACAGTGGCCCAGAAACGCAAGCCGCTTTATCCGCCGCAGCGGGTGGTGCATATTTTGATTCTAATTACTTCAAGCGCGATAGCGTTCTCAACAAATGCGACGGCGGGGTGCACGAATGCGCGCGCGGCACTACTTGCCGACCACTAAGATGTGGAACGTGTCGGGCAGTATGGACGGGCGGGCTTTCTTTCCCGGCGGCGCTTGCGGCGCTGGCCCATATTCGGCGGCCAGCAGGTACACACGATGATTTTTGGAATCCACGGTCATCGTCCGGGCACCCCGCTCGGTCGGCACGTTGTCCACGGTTTCATATTTACCGTTAACCTGCTTGACGATGCTCAACGTTCCGTCGCCGCCGTTGGAAGTGAAGGCCAGGCCCAGCCCCGAATCGAAACCTGCGCCATCCGGCCCCGGGCCGATGGCCGGCGTCGCCACCACTTTCAAGGTTGGAATGTCGATAACGGCCATCATCTTGTTGTCGCAGGCCGCGAAGAGCTTCTTATCCTTCACGTCTATGGCCAGGCCGGACGGCGATTCGCACGGCGCCAGCGACGCATGCCGGAGCACCGCGGGTTTCGCCGCGTCAAGCTCGACGATCTCGCTCGAGTCCTCCAAATTCACATACATCTTCCCAGTGCCGTCGGGCTGGCACTCCTCCGGCTTGCCGCCGACCGGAATGGTTTTGATCACCTCGTTTGTCTTTGGATCGATCGCGGTGGAATCGTTGGAGCGGCCATTGAACGTGAAAATATGCTTGGTTTTGGGTTCGAAGCAGACCGAGTCGGGATTTTGGCCGGTCTGCGGCTCGCCTACCTTGGCCAGCGTCTTGAGATCGAAAATCGTCACGCTGTTGGACTGGCCGTTGGTGATGAATCCCTTGCCGAACTCCGGCGCAACCGCGACGCCATGCACCCCGTGCAGTTGCTGAATCTGACCGACGACCTTGCCCGCTTTCGGATCGACGACGTCCACCTCGGTTCCGTGCGAAGCATACACGCGGTTCGCATCCGGATCCACCGCGACGTAGTCCCAGCCGCCCGTGCCGCCGATCTTGATTTTTCCGATGACTTTATAACCTTCAGAGGCGAACGCAGCCACAATCGCCACGCAGCCGATTAAAAATCTCTTTGACATCGTTGTTGCTCCTTTTCATTCAGAACCCGTACCTCTTTTTGAACGAGGGCGCCGCGGCGCCTGCGCGTTCAACTCCGGCCGCCCACATAAAAACGAACGGCCGGTGTAACCACCAGAGACAAGACCATCGAGGCCAGAATTCCGCCGATCACCGCGATGGCTAAAGGTTGCAGCATTTGAGAACCCGCGCCGACGGCGAACGCCAGCGGAAGCATGCCCGCCACAGTGGCGAGAGCCGTCATCATAATTGGCCGTAATCGCCGCTCGCCCGCCTGAATCATGCTCTCTTCGGGAGCCGAGCCGGACGCGCGGAATTTCTGATCGGCATCCAGCAGTAGAATTCCGTTCTTCGCCACGATACCCACCACCATGATCAGGCCCATAAAGGACGAAAGGTTGAACGTGGTGCGCGTGATCAGAAGAGCAAGGAAAACGCCGGAGGTGGACAGCAGCGCTGATGCCAGCACAGCAACGGGCGCGGCGAAATCGCCGAACTCGAACAGCAGAACCATAAACACCAGCACGATCGCCAGCGCGAGCACGAAGACCAGATCGCGGAACGATTTCTGTTGCTCCTGAAATTGGCCGCCATACTCCACCCGGACACTGGGCGGAAGCTTGGAGTCGGCGACGGCCTGCCGCACTTTCGCCATGCCGTCGCCGAGGTTAATGCCTTCAAAGCGCGCTGTAACATTCACCAGACGTTGCAGGTTTTCGCGAATGATTTCGGTCTGGCCGGGAATTTCGGTCAACGTGGCCACCGAGCCGATGGTCGCCGTCTTGCCGGTTCCGCTAACGATCAGCGTATTGCGCATCGAATCCAGGGTACGCCGCGCCTCAGGCGGAAACTGCACTCGAATCGTGTAGGGACGGTCGTTCAAGATGAGCGGCGCCGAGGCCGGCTCGCCTTGCAGCATCGCGCTGGCATCCAGCTCCACTTCCTGCGGTGTGAAGCCCGCGCGCGCCGTGACTACCGGATCGATGGTGAACATCACCGCGGTGCCGCTGGTTGTGTTTTCGATGCCGTCCTCCACGTCCACCACCCCGGGAATTTTTTTGATCGTGCTGGCTTCTACCGGCCCCCAGTGGCGCAACAGTTCGCCGTCTTCGGAAAACAGCTTGATCACAACCGGCTGAGGCGCGCTGGTCAGGTCGCCGATCATATCCTGCAGCAACTGCGGAAATTCCACATCCAGTACCGGCTCGGCTTCCTTCACTTTGCCGCGCACGTCCGCGATCACTGCATCCCCCGCGCGCGTCCGTTCAGTTTTCCCCCCGGCGCCAAACCAGCGCTTGTAAAAAGGCGCCATGGGCTTGAGCTTCACGCTGATATCGCCGGTGTTCGCTTCGGTCACCGCCGCCAGGCCCAATTGCAGACCAGTCCGGCGCGCGATGCTGGCGACGTCCGGCGTGTCGCGCAGGATCTTCTCCACATGACTGATCACGCGATTCGTCTCGCGCAGCGATGCTCCCGGCGGCATGACGTAGTCCACGATAAACCCGCCTTCATCCATCGCGGGCAGCAGATCCGAACCTGTATTCGTGTAGCACACATAAGAAATTCCGATCAGGACAATGGTGAAGAGAGCTAATACAATGGGATGCTCCAGCGTGAAGCGCAGCGTCCGTTCGTACGTCCGCATCAGCCACGGCGGTACAGTTTCGTGTCTTGCCGGTTCGGTCCCAGGCCGGCGGTTCCGCAGGAAATAGTGGCTGAGAGTCGGCGTCCAGGTGAGCGCCAGCGCCAGCGATGTCAGCAGAGCCATCCCAACCGTGATGGCCAGAGCCCGGAAGAATACGCCGGTGACCCCCGTGATCGAGATCAACGGAAGGAACACGACGATAGGCGTAATGGTCGAGCCGATCAAAGGAATTCGGATTTCCCGTATCGCGCTGCGGATCGCTTCGGCGCGCGTTTGGCCCGAATCGCGGTGCATCACGATGTTTTCCACCACCACGATCGCGTCGTCGATGACCAGTCCCACGGCCGCAGCCAAGCCCCCGAGCGTCATCAGGTTGAAGCTCTGGCCCACCACGCGAAGCGTGATAAACGTCACCCCGATGGTCGCGGGGATCACAAGCCCGGCGACGAACGAAGTGCCCCAGTCTCGCAGAAACAGCACCATGATCAGCGAAGCCAGGAGAAGACCGAGCACAATCGCATCCCGCACGCTCTTGATCGAATCGACAACCAGCTCGGACTGATCGTAAAACGGCTGAACGTCCACTCCGGGGGGTAAACCTCGCTTCAAATTCGCGATCTCGGCATGAACCGCATCGGCCACGTCCACTGTGTTGCTGTCGGGCTGGCGATAAATGTTGAGCAAGACGGCCGGTTTGCCGTTCGCCGTCACCACGGTATAAACCGGCATCACAGAATTGTCCACCGTTGCAACGTCGATGATGTGCACGGTGGCGCCGCTCTGCGTGGTCTTGACGATTATGTTGCCGATATCGGCGGGATTGCTCGCCTGCCCGCTCATCAGCGTCAGAATCAGCTGGTGATTCTGTTCGATCAGCCCTGGCGAGTCGATCAAGTTGCTCCGGCCGATCGCGTCCAGTATGTTCGGAACCGTAATCCCGGCTTGAACCAGCTTGGCCGGATCGGGCTGAATGCGATATTCCGGAACTTGCCCGCCCTGCACCACTACCGAGGAAACTCCGGTGGCGCGATTGAGGCGCGGCTTCATCGTATAGGTTGCCAGCTCCCAGAGATCGGTTTGCGGCACTCGATCTGAGGTCAGGCTGTAGCCCATGATCGGGAAAGCCGCGAACGTTAAACGGTTGGCTGTGAGCTTGGTGTTCGCGGGCAGGGTAGACTGCACGCGCGCCAGCGCGGCATTTACCAGTTCCAGCGTCTGGAACATGTCCACGTTCCAGTTGAAAAACAAGTCGATCTCGGCGCTCCCGCGGCTGGTCGTGGAAATGACATGATCCAGGCCGGGAACCGTGTTGACGGCCTGTTCCAGAGGTTGCGTAACATTCACCAGCATCTGGTCGATCGGGTACACGCCCAGGTCCGCGCCAACCACGATTCTCGGAAAATCGGTGCTGGGGAAAACCGCGACCGGGATCGACAGCGCCATGTAGACACCCAGCGCGACCAGTGTCAGGATCACGAAGATGATCGGCTTGCCGTGACGCGCCGTCCAGTGCATGTCTTCCCGCGCGGTAGAGGGCGGAGGAGTTGTGGTGAGCTGGCTCATTTTGCCTGCGGGTTCTGCGTTTTATTTGCAGGACTTGGCTGGGTTTTTTTGCCGGCCGGCGCTTCCGGCGCGTTCTGGTCTTCGTCTTCGTCCGATTCTTCCACTGCCGTGGTGACGATCTTCACTTTAGCTTTATCGTCTATCCCCAACCCGCCCGAGACCACCACCTCTTCACCCGGATTGACTCCGCTCAAGATCTGCACCTGGTTGCCCTGCCGGATGCCGAGCGTCACCGTGCGCTTGTGGGCCACCGAATCGGGAGAAACCGTGAGCACGGCCGTTCCGCCTTCTTCACCAGGAAGAATCGCCGCGGCAGGCACGACGGTAGCGGCTTTCACCACTTCCGTTGCAATGTCGGCATGAATCGCGCTCCCCGGCTTCAGGCGCTCACCGGGATTGTCGGCCTGAATCCAAATTTGGACCGTGGTCGTGTTCGGGTCGGCCGCCGGGCTGACCACGGTGACTTTGCCCTCCACTTCATCTTTGCTCCCCGGCTGCGTGAGCGCGGCAGTCTGGCCCACTCTGACCGCGGAAGCTTCGCCCTGCGGAACGTCGACGCGAGCCACCACGCGCGAGATGTCCACGATGGTCATCAGCGGCGAGCCGGGGTTCGCCATTTCGCCCACATTGAGCGGGCGGTCGGCGATAACGCCCGAGATCGGGCTCGTTATTTGGGAATACCCGACCTGAGATTCCTGTGACGCCAGGTGCGCTTTGGCCGATTGAACTTGCGCCGCCGCGCCTTTGATTTGCTCCTCTTTGCCCACCGATTGCAGCGTGTTCAGATGTTCCTCCGCCGCGCGATACTGCGCGTCCGCCTGCGCGAAAGCCACGCGCGATTCGTCCACCAGGCGCTGCGCCAGCGCGCCTTGCCTGAACAACTCCTCCCGGCTCTGCAGAACTTTGTTGGCGTTTTCGCGAGACTGCCGCGCCGCCTCCACATCGGTCTGGGCCTTTACGACGGCCTCTGGAACCGTCGCACCTTGCGTGGAACGAAGATTCGATTCCGCCTGCTCCACTGTGCCCCGGCTCTCGTTAGCGGCATCGATAAGATCGCGGTTTTCCAGCACTGCTAC
>Ga0070738_10000337_pt1 | contig 144076 bp, 136 predicted proteins | sample Coa_R2_2_FD_66446 | JGI IMG/M metagenome (GOLD analysis project Ga0070738, IMG submission 66446) | Surface soil microbial communities from Centralia Pennsylvania, which are recovering from an underground coalmine fire - Coalmine... | ecosystem: Environmental > Terrestrial > Soil >... | reverse complement strand
TGCGCCTCGGCCACGTTGCGGCGCAGATCCTCAAACAGGACCCGCGTCCATTCGATCAGCCGCTCAGGCGAGGAGGCAGCAGCCAGCTCCATCCGCCCAGTAGAGCATAAAAAGGTTGATTAACCGTCAACGGCAGCGGCCTTCCTTCCTCCCCTTTCTCCCGCTGCGCGGGACCTCCGGCGGGGGCGGCACCATCGCGCAAGGCGCCGGGTTGGCGACGGCCAGGCCATGACGGTGGAATTGTGTCTACCGCGCCGGCAGCGCCGCGCAGAACGCGCCGAGCCCCGATAGCCGCGCCGTCGCGCTGCGCGCCGCGTGCAGCACCGCGCGCACCTCGGTCACCGTGACGTCGAACGAGTCATTGACCACCACATGGTCGAACTCGCCGCAATGGGCGATCTCGTCGGCGGCGCGCGCCATCCGCCGCGCCACCTCCGCCTCCGCCTCGCCGCCGCGTGCGCGCAGCCGCGCCTCCAGCGCCGCCATCGAAGGGGGCAGCAGGAACACCCCCACCACGTCGCCCGGCAGTGCGGCGCGCAGGCTGCGGAAGCCCTGCCAATCGATGTCGAAAATCATGTCCCCGCCCTGCGCCAGCGCGGCCTCCACCGGGGTGCGTGGCGTGCCGTAGCAATAGCGCCCCAGGACCTTCGCCCATTCCAGCAAGTCGCCCGAAGCCACCAGCTCCTGAAACCTTGCGTCGGAGACGAAGCGGTAATCCACCCCGTCCCGTTCCGCCGGACGCGGCGGGCGGGTGGTGACGCTCACCGACACGGCAAGCCCCGGCTCGACTTCACGCAGCGCCCGCGCGATCGAGCTCTTCCCCCCGCCCGAGGGCCCGGCGAGCACGAGACAGAGGCCGCGGCGGGGGATCATCACTCGATGTTCTGCGCCTGCTCGCGCAGCTGCTCGATCGCCGCCTTCAGCTTGAGCCCCGTCGCGGTCAGCGGCGGCGACGCCGACTTGCTGCACAGCGTGTTCGCCTCGCGGTTGAATTCCTGCACCAGGAAATCGAGTCGCCGTCCCGCCGGCCCCGCTTCTTCCAAAAGCGCCCGCGCCGCCTTCACATGACTCTTCAACCGATCGAGTTCCTCGCGCACGTCCGAGCGCGCGGCGAGCAGCGCCACCTCCTGCGCGATCCGCTCCTCGGGCAGCGCCGGCACCTCGCCGAGCAGCGCCTTCACCGCTTCCATCATGCGCGCGCGCTGCGCGGCGGGCTGGCCGGCAGCCTCCTGCGCGGCGCGGCTGCGCAGATCGGCGATCTCGTCGAGCAGCGCGCGCATCGCGGCGGCGATGCGCTCGCCCTCCTGCCGCCGCATTGCATCGAGCGCCGCCACCGCGCGGGCGAAGCCCTCCCGCACCGAGGCGTGCAGCGCCGCCTCGGCGGCGGGTTCGAGCTCGGTGGAAGCGGGGCGCAGCACGCCGGGCAGCGCGAGCAGCGCCTCCGCCCGCGGCGGCTCGCTCCCGGGCACGCGCCGGTGCAAATCCATCACCAGCGCGAGCATCTGCTCCAGCACCGCCGTATCGACGCGCACGCCGGCCGGCGCCTCCCGCCGCAGGGTCAAGGTCGCCGAGACATTGCCTCGTTTCAGCACCGCCGCACCCGCCTCGCGCAGCGCCGGCTCCAACAAATCGAAGCCCGGCGGCAGGCGGAAGCGCAGCTCGAGCCCGCGCCCGTTCACGCTCCGCACCTCCCAGATCCATTCGGCGTCGCCTTGGATGCCCTGGGTGCGGGCGAACCCGGTCATGGAGGCTGGATGCGGCATGGGCGGGGCTTCTATCAGCGCCGGCCGCTCCTGTCAGGCGGCCGGCCACGCGGTGCCGCCGAGCAGAGTGAGGGTCGGCGAGCCCGCGGCGGTTTCGTGCGCCCCGACGGGACGCTAAGGTGGCGCAAAGAAAGGCGGGGGGGATCGGATGCTCAAGAGGCTGTTGGCGTGCGCGGCGGCCGGCGTGCTGGCGGCTTGGATCGCCACCGGACCGGCGGCGGCAGAGCAGGAGGTGAGCGTCGGCCTCGTCACCACACTCAGCGGGCCCGCTGGCGTGATCGGCAAGCACATGAAGGATGCCGCCGACCTCGCGATGGACATGCTGGGTCACAAGCTCGGCGGGATGCCGGCGCGCATCATCTATGTGGACGACCAGTTCCGTCCCGATGTCGGCCGCCAGGTGACGGAAGAGCTGCTCAAGCGCGACCACGTGAATTTCGTCACCGGCTACATCTGGTCGAACGTGCTGCTCGCCTCCGCCCCCGTGGTGCTGAAATCCGGCACGCTGTTGCTCGGCGCCAATGCCGGGCCGCACGAACTCGCCGGCAGCGACTGCGCGCCCAACTATTTCTCGCTCTCGTGGCAGAACGACCAGACGCCGGAGACGATGGGCAAGTTCATGCAGGACAAGGGCATGAATGATGTCTATCTGGTCGCGCCCAACTACGCCGCCGGCAAGGACATGATCAACGGTTTCAAGCGGTATTTCAAGGGCAGGATCGCCGCCGAGGAGTACACCCAGCCGGGACAGGCCGATTATCAGGTGGAGCTCAGCCAGATCCGCGCCGCCAACCCGAAGGCCGTGTTCGTGTTCCTGCCCGGCGGCATGGGCATTCAGTTCGTGAAGCAATATGCCGAGGCCGGATTGCGCGACAAGATCCCGCTCTACTCCGTCTTCACCGTGGACGAGGTGACGCTGCCGGCGATCGACGGCGCGGCGGCGGGCAATTACGAGGCGAGCTTCTGGTCGATCGACCTGGACAACCCGCGCAACAAGGAATTCGTCGCCGCCTTCCGCAAGAAATACAACTACATCCCGTCCTATTACGCGGCGCAGCAATTCGATGCGATCTTCGCCATCGACGACGCGCTCCGCGCCGTGCACGGCAACCTCTCCGACACCAAGGGCATGATCGCGCGGCTGGAGCAGGCGGCCTTCCCCACCGTGCGCGGGCATTTCCGCTACAACACCAACCATTTCCCGATCGAGGATTTCTACCTGCTCAAGATCGCGAAGGATGCCGATGGCCAGTACGTGCGACATATCGTCGAGAAGGTGTTTTCCGACCACCCCGACGCCTATGTCGGCGAGTGCCATATGAAGCCGATGCCGTGAACGCGCCGCGTAGGTGATCCAACACTCATAGCGGCTGGCATGAGCATCGCCGCCGCGCCGACTCTCGCCCTGCGGGCGGCGGTGCTGCAGCCGGCGCGTTTCCTCGGCGCCTTCCTTTGCACGCTGGCGGTCGCGCTGTCGGCGGCGACGGTGGCGGTCGTGGCGCCTTCGGGCGTGGCGCGGTCGCTGGCCGCCGTCTATGGCGGCATCACCGCGTTCAACCTGCTGCTGCTGTTCCCGCCGCGCGCGCTCACGCGCCCGCCGGCGCGGCTTGCCGCCGGGCTGCTGGTCAACCTCGTGCCGCTGCCGCTCGCGCCCTATCTCTACGGCATCAGCGTCGCGCTCGCCGATCTGGCGCTGATCGCCGCGGCCGGGATCGCGGTGCTCGCACGGCCGCGCGGGCCGCCGCTGGCGCCGCTCGCGACCCTGGTTTCGCTCAACCTGCTTATCCCGCTGGTGCTGGGCGGCGGACCCGAGCTGATCGGGCTCGGCGCCATCGCCGCGGTCAGCGGCACCCTGTTCGCCGGCATCGCCGATGCGCTGATCAACCTGGTGATCCGCGATTTCATGCCCGGCTGGGACCAAGCCCTGCTGCGTCGCGAGGTCGCAGCATATCTCGATGCGCTGGCCGAGGCTTGGCGCGCCGGCGCGAGCCTGCCGTCACCGCCGCTCGCCGCGCGGCTCGCGCGGGTGCGCGCGATGCGCGAGGAGATGGCGCCCTTCCGGCCGCCCGGCACCGCGACCCTGCCTGTGGATACGATGCTGGAGGCCGTGCTCCGTTGCGCCGCCGCGCTGCGGGCAGAACCCGCCGCCCTCGCCGCCGGCCGCGCGCGCGCCATCGGCGCCGCACTGCCCGCGCTGGCCGAGGCAATCCGCGCCGACGCGCCGCAGCGCGCCGCACGCGCGCTCGCTTCATTGCGGGCGGAAGCGGTGCGCGGCGCCTCCGAGGCCGCCGCGGCGGCGGCGGCGCGGATGCTCGGGCTCGCGCTGATGCTGTCCGATCTGCTGTCCGCGACGACCGGGACGGCACGATGAGCGCGCTGCTGGCGCGCTGGCGCGCAGCGCTCGGCGGCACGCAGTCGCGGCTGGCGCTGCAATGCGTCGTCAGCCTCGCGATCGCCTGCGCGGTGATGTGGCTGCTGCCCTTCCCCAAGCCCTATTGGCTTGCGCTGACCGCGCTGATCGTGACCGCGAACAGCTCGGGCGAGACGGCGCAGAAATCGCTCGAGCGCATCGTCGGCACCGTGCTCGGGCTGATCGCCGGCACGCTGTTCTGGCTTGCCACCTCCGCCGTGCCGGTGCTCGCGCTCGCCGGGCTGCTCGGCTGCGTGTTCGCCATCTATTACGAGCGCACCGCCCGCTACCGCACCATGCTGTTCTGGATAACGGCGCTGCTGTCGCTGCTGTTTCATCTTGCCGACGCGCCGCGCGCCTTCTACGTCGCGCGACTTGCCGACACGCTCATCGGCGCGGCGATCGCGGTGGTCGTGACGATGCTGCTGCTGCCGGTCCGCACCGGCGATGCGGTGCGCGCGCAGATCGTGGCGCTGCTCGAGGACGCCGCCCGCCAACTGGGGGACACGGCGGCACTCCTGGAAGCGCCCGGCCCGCATGCGCGTCCGTTCCGCGCCGCCGCGGCGGCTTCGCTGGCCGAGACGATCGCCGGGCTGAGCCCAGCCGAGGGCATCGAGGCGCTGCTGCTGCGCCACAAGCTCGCCGAGGTGCGAAGGCGCGTGATCGCGGCGGGCCGGATCGGGCGCTGCCTGCTCTACATCGACCAGCTCGTGCCGCTGCTGCCGGGCGTCGCGGCGGGCGTGCCGGCGGCGCTGCGGGCTGCGGGCGCTGCCGTCGCCGGCGCGGCCGAGGCGGTGCGGAGCGGGTCGGCGCCGCGCCCGTCGGCGTCGGGCGACGCGCTCGCCCGCGCGCAGGCGGCCGCGACGGAGGCGTATCGCGCCGGGCACATCGCAATCGACCAGTTCGAGGCCGCGCTGCGGCTGGATGAGGCGCTGGCGGTCCTCGCCGCCGCTGCCGTGCAGGTCGCGGCGACGGCGCCGGCGACAGCATCGCCGCGGGCGGGCAAGCCGGCGCTCGCGGGGCGGGCATGACCCGGGCCGGCCGCCGTGCAAGAACGGGAGACAGGGGGGCGCCGCGGCACTATCCGCCCGCGCGCATCATGCCGCCCGACGCAAAGGGATTCCCACGATGAACGGCGCCGACATCATCGTTGATTTCCTGGTGCGGCAGAAGGTGCCGTACCTGTTCGGCCTCTGCGGGCACGGCAATGTCGGCTTCCTCGACGCCGCCTTCAAAGCGCAGAACCGCATCCGCACCATCTCCGTGCATCACGAGCAGGCCGCCGGACACATGGCGGACGCCTACTTCAAGGTGCGCCACGAGCCGGTGGCGACCTTCACCTCTTGCGGTCCCGGCTCGGCCAACCTCGTCGTGGCCCTCGCCGCGGCGATGATGGACAGCTCGGCCTTCCTCGCCGTCACCGGCAACGTGCCGACCAGCCAGTTCAACCGCCAGCCGTTCCAGGAGACCGGACGCTTCTACCAGGGCGACTTCCCCTCGGTGATCCGTCCCTATGTCAAACGCAGCTACCAGCCGACGCGCGCCGACATGGTGCCGCTCGCGGTGCGGCAGGCGTGGGAAATGCTGACCGCAGGCCGCCCCGGTCCGGTGAACCTTGACGTGCCGCTCAACGTGTTCGTGGAGGAGACGCCTTATGCCGCGCCGTCGCCCGTCACGCGCGTCGCCAATGGCGCGCCCGGCGCGCCCGCCGCGCTGTCGGCGGCGCTCGACTTGCTGCTCGGCGCCGAGCGGGCCGTTATCATCGCGGGGCAGGGCGTGCTGCTGGCGGAAGCCTCAGCCGCGCTCACCCGCTTCGCCGAGGCGATGCAGATCCCGGTCGTCACCAGCCCGAACGGCAAGGGTGCGATCGACGAACGCCACGCGCTCGCCTTCGGCTCGATCGGCCGCAACGGCAGCTACGCCGCCAACGAGGCCACCAAGAACGCCGACGTGATCCTCGCGCTCGGCTTCTCGTTCGACGACCGCGCCACCAGCGCCTGGGTGGACGGCTACACGCTCGCCATCCCGCCGAGCCGGCTCGTTCAGATCGACATCGACCCGGCCGAGATCGGCCGCAACTACCCGGCCGAACTCGGCATTCTGGGCGACGCGCGCGCGAGCCTCGAAGCGCTGTGCGCGATGGCCGAATCCCGCACCGGCGGCGCGCGCAGCGGCGCCACGCCCTGGCTCGATCGCCTCCGGCGGGGCCGCGCGGTCTGGCGCGAATACCAGGAGGGGCTCGCCGCCTCCGATCAGGTGCCGCTGCGCCCGGAGCGGCTGATGCGCGCCCTCGCCCGCGTGCTGCCGGCCGAGGCGATCGTCGCCAGCGATGTCGGCGTGCATCATAACTGGATCATCCAGCTCTTCGACGCGGTGCGGCCGCGTCAGTTGATCCATTCCTGGGGGTTCGCGGCGATGGGGTTCGCGACCTCGGGCATTCTCGGCGCCAAGCTCGCGGCGCCAGACCGTCCGTGCGTCGCCGTGGTGGGCGACGGCTCGTTTTTGATGACGCCGCACGCGCTCGCCACCGCCGCCGAATACGAGATCCCCGTGGTCTGGTTGGTGTGGAACAACTGCGGCTATTGCTCGATCCGCGACATCCAGCACGGCATGTTCGGCGGGCGCGAACTGGCGACGAGCTTCCTCTCCGAGCGCACGCGCGAGCCATACAGCCCGGACTTTGCGGCGCTGGCCCGCAGTTTCGGCGTCGCCGCGCACCGCGTCAGCCGCGCGGGCGAGGTGGAGGACGCGCTGGCGACGGCGATCGCCGCCAACCGCCCCTACCTGATCGAGGTGCCGGTCGATCGCGAGATTCGCCCGATCGGCACCGGAAGCTGGGAACTGCCGCCCTTGCCCCCGCCCGAGCCCAATTTCCTGAAGGCGCTGGCCGCGCGCGGGCTGTCGCTGTGAAACAACAAGACGGAGGAAACGGGATGAAGCGCCGAACGCTGCTCGCCGCCGCCGCCGCCGCGCTGCCGTTCGCGGCCGCCCGCGCCCATGCCGCGGCGGAGATTTCCGACGGCATCGTGAAGATCGGCGTGCTCGATGACATGTCCGGCGTGTTTGCCGACCAGCAGGGCATGGGCGATTTCGTGGCCGCGCAGATGGCGGCCGAGGATTTCGGCGGCAGCGTGCTCGGCGCGCCGGTGCAGGTGATCCAGGCCGACTTGCAGAACAAGCCCGACGTCGGCCTCTCGATCGCGCGGCGCTGGTTCGACGAGGAGCAGGTCGATGCCATCTTCGGCCTCGGCAACTCCGCCGTCGCGCTTGCGGTGCAGAATCTCTGCCACCAACGCAAGAAGATCGACGTGGTGATCGCCGCCGGCACCACCGACCTCACGGGTCCGGCCTGCTCGCCCTATGGCGTGCACTGGACCTACGACAATTACTCGGCGGCGAAGGGGCCGGCGGATGCCCTGATGAAGCAGGGCAAGACCAAATGGTTCTTCGTCGTCTCCGATTACGCTTTCGGCCATTCGCTGGAGGACAACGCGGCGGCGATCGTCCGCAAGCTCGGCGGCACGATCCTCGGCCACGCGCTGGTGCCGCTCGGCGCCACCGACTACTCGGCGCAGCTCACGCAAGCGGCGGCGACCCATGCCGACGTGGTCGGCATCTGCTGCGGCGGGGCGGACTTCATCAACTGCGCCAAGCAGATGGGCGAGTTCGGGCTGATCCGCAGCGGCATCACGCCGGCGGCGCTGAACTGCTCGCTCACCAACATCCACTCGCTCGGCCTGCCGGTGGCGCAGGGTCTCTTGTTCAGCCAGCCCTATTACTGGGACCGCGACGCGCCGAGCCGCGCCTTCGCCGAACGCTTCGCCAAGCGCGTCGGCCGGCCGCCGACCGCCTTCCAGGCCAGCACCTGGGGCGCCGTCACGCACTATCTGAAGGCGATCCAGGCGGCCGGCACCGACACCGCCCCGGCGGTGATCGCCAAGATGCGGGCGATCCCGATCAACGACTTCATGACCAAGAACGGCTATCTGCGCGCCGACGGCACCGTGATCCGCGACGAGCTGCTCTTGCAGGCCAAGACACCCGCCGAATCGCACGGCCCCTGGGACTTGCTGAACGTCGTGCAGGTCATCCCCGGCAAGGACGCCTTCCGCCCGATGGACGAGGGCGGCTGCAAGCTGGCGACCTGACCGCCCCGCCGCGGCCGGTGCGTTGACTTCCCGGGGCTCACCCCCTATCTCGCGCCCTTCCTTGCCAGCCCCGGTCGAGCTCGTTCCGCCATGCGTATCCGCAACAGCCTCCGTTCCGCCAAGACCCGCGACAAGAATTGCCGCGTGGTGCGCCGGCGCGGGCGGGTCTATGTGATCAACAAGAAGAACCCGCGCATGAAGGCGCGGCAGGGCTGATCCGCTCCCGGCGGGACTGCCGGCTGACGCGGGACGAAGCGCTGGCCCGATAGGTTCCTCAGATCCCCGGCGGAAACGCGAAGCCGCCCCCGTCCGCTTGCACCCTCCCCACATGCGGAACGCCGAAATGGGCGGGCAACAGCAAATGGTTGCGTTCGGCCGCTTCCGCGCGCAGCGCCCGGCGGGTGGCGCCGGCCCGCGCCGCGTCCTCGCCGGGCGTCGGGCGGCAGGTCGGGGAAGATGTCCTGCGGCGCCGCGCTCCGCATCTCACCCGCCCCGCATGCCGAGCTCCTCGTCCGCCAGCCGCTCCAGCACGCGTGCCATCTCGGTGTGATCGGCATCGCCGCCAAGCATGTTGAGCGCGGCGGCGATCAGCTCCTTGCAGAGTGCCGCGACCGGGGCGGGCGTGGCGGTCTCGCGGCCGAGTTCGAGTGCGATCGAGACATCCTTGTGCAACAGCCCCAAGGTGAAGCCGGCGTCGAAGCGGCGCGACAGCACGAACTGCTTGAACTTCTTCTGCGTCGAGTTGTTCATTCCCGTCGCTGCGTTCAGCACGTCGACCATCACCGCGGGATCGAGCCCGAACCGTTGCCCGATCAGCAGCGCCTCGATGCCGATCAGGAAACCGCCAGTGGAAACCAGATTGTTCAGCGCCTTCATCGCCTGGCCCGAGCCGATCGGGCCGGTGCGGAGCACCTGCGTGCCCATCGCGCGCAAGACCGGCATTACGCGGTCGATCACCGCTGGCTCGCCGCCCGCCATGATGGCGAGCTCGCCCGTGCGCGCGCGCGGCACGCCGCCCGAAACCGGCGCGTCGATCATCCGCCCGCCGAGGGCGGCGACGCGCTCGGCCATCTCCTGCGTGCGTGTCGGCACGCCGGAGCTCATCTCGATGATCACGGTCTCGGGACGCATCCCGGCGAGGATGTTGTCATCGCCCGCCTCCAGCGCTTGCGCCACGATGGCGCTGGTCGGGAGGATGGTGATGATAACGTCGGAGCGCGCCGCCATCTCGCGCAGACTGTCGGGCGCGTCGCCGCCGATCTGCTGGACGAAATTGTTGGCGACCTCGCGGCGGATGTCGTTCACGTGCACGCTGAAACCGGCGCGCACCAGGCTTGCCGCCATCGGCCAGCCCATGTTGCCGAGGCCGACGAAGCCGATCTCGGGTTTGCTTTCGGGTGCCGGCATCGCGCGGGCTTCCTGCGGTTCTGGAGTTACTTGCCTTCGGCTTCCTTGAACACTTCCGAGGCGATCTTGAACGCCTCCAGGCTCGCCGGGATGCCGCAATAGGCGCCGACCTGGAGCATGATCTCCTTGATCTCGTCCTTGGTGACGCCATTGGTCAGCGCGGCGCGGCAATGCAGGCGCAGCTCGGCGCCGCGATTGAGCGCGGCCAGCATGGCGAGGTTCAGCATCGAGCGGGTCTTTCGCGGCAGGCCGGGGCGGGTCCAAATCATGCCCCAGGCGATCTCGGTGGTGAGCTGCTGGAAGGCGGCGTTGAAATCGTCCGCGCGCGCGATTGAGCCGTCCACGTAGTCCGCGCCCAGCACCTCGCGGCGGACCTTGAGGCCCTGCTTGAACAGCTCGCTCTGATATTCGGGACGGTTCGGAAGCTCGGCCATCGCTGCTCTCCTCTTTTCGCGGCTAGGGTGGGAACGGTAGGAGGCGCGGGGAGGCGGGGCAACCGGATGGCGGGAACGCTGCTGAGCATCGATGCGGTCGGCCGGCGGTTCCCCAACGGAACCGAGGCGCTGCGCGAGGTTTCGCTCGCGATTGCGGCCGGGGATTTCCTCGCCCTGCTCGGACCGTCCGGCTGCGGCAAATCCACCTTGCTCCGCCTGATCGCCGGGCTCGACCGCCCCGATACGGGGGCGCTGCGCTGGGAGGGCGGCAGGGCGCCGGGTCCGGGCGAGATCGGCTTCGTCTTTCAGGACGCGACCCTGCTGCCGTGGGCGAGTGCGGCGGAGAACGTCTATTTGCCGCTGCGGCTGCGCGGGACGCCGCGCGGCGCGGCGGCGGAGGAGGTGGGCGCGGCGCTCGCCCGCGTCGGGCTGGAGGGGTTCGCCGATGCCCGCCCGCACCAGCTCTCCGGCGGGATGCGGATGCGCGTCTCGATCGCGCGCGCGCTCGTCACGCGCCCGAAGCTCCTGCTGATGGACGAGCCTTTCGCCGCGCTCGACGAGTTTACCCGCCACCGGCTGCAGGAGGATCTGCTGCGGCTCTGGCAGGAGCTCGGCTGCACGGTGGTGTTCGTGACGCACTCGATCTACGAGGCTTCGTTCCTCGCGCGCCGGATCCTGCTGATGACGCCGCGGCCTGGGCGGGTCGCCGAGGAGATTCGCTCGGCGCTGGCGCCCGCACCGGCCACCCGGCTCGATCCCGCCTATGCGGCGCTGGTGGCGCAGGTCTCGCGGCGGATGGAGGCGGGGCTCGGTGCGTCCCTTTAGCGGGCGGACGCAGGCATCTCGATGATGATCGTGCGCGGCTCCGGGCCGATCCCCGGAACGGCGGCGGCCAGCGCGGCGGATACCGCCCGGCTCGCCTCGTCCACCCCGAGCGGCGCCAGCACGGCATGCGTGCCGGGCGGCAGCGCGCCCAGCCGCACCGCCTCGGCGCCCGCGGGGATCAGCAGCACGCGCGCCGCGTCCGGCAGTTCGGCAAGAAGCGGCCCGACCGCGCCCACCCCGTCATTGCCCAACGGGGCGAGGATCACGCCGTCCGGGCCGGCCTGCCGGAACGCCGCGCGGGCAACCGCGCGGAAGGGCTGCATGGTTGCCGGCTGCGTGGCGAGACCCGCGATCGAAACAGCTTGCACCGCAAGCAGCGGGCCGAGCAGCCAGCGCCGCCAGGCCAGCGCGCCCGCGAGCAGCAGCGCCGCGAAGGGCGTGGCGAAGCAGAGATAGCGCAGCTCCACGGGCGTGTTGCCGAACACCGCGCCGAGCAGCAGCAGCCCCGCCGCCGGCGCGGCAGCAGAGGCGAGCAGGAGGAGACGTGCGCCCGGCGTTCCGATGCGACGCCAAACGCGTGCGACCGCCAGCGCCAGCAGCGCGAGCAGCAACGCGAGCACAGCTTCGAGCGCGATGCGGCCCGGGCCTTCGGCATATTCCGGCAAGCCGCCGAGCAGGTCGGCGGCGCCGAACAGAGCGAGCCGGCGCACCGCGCCGAGCAGATGAAAGGGCGGAAACTGCCCGGTGCGGCTGTTGCGCTGGGCGAGGAAGAACCAGAGTGCCGGGGGGAGCGCGATGGCGAAACCCGCCCAGGCCGCGAGCCAAATACGGGGCCGGCCCCATGCGGCCAAGGCGAGCCAGCCGAGCGCGGCGGCGGCGACGAACGCGGCCAGATAATTGGCGAGCATCGCCGTGCCGAACGCGACGCCCGCACCCGCCGCAACCGCCGCTGCGCGCCGCTGCTCGGCGCGCAGCGCCAGCAGCACGCCGAGCAGCGCCAGCGCCTGCGCCAGCGCGAAGCCACGCGCCACCGTCGCGGTGTAGGCGAACCCGTAGGAGCCGAGCGTGAGCAGCATCGCCGGCACGGGCGGCAGCTCCGCGCGGCGCGCGATGGCGCCGACCAGCGCGAGCGCGCACAGGGCGAATAGAATCGACAACAGCCGCATCCCGACCAGCCCGTCGCCTACGACTGCGCGCCACGCGCCAAGCGCCCAGAAATAAAGCGGCGGATGCACGTCGGTCGCGCGCAGTGCCGCCGCGATCGCCGCCGGTCCCGCATGAAGGTGGAAGAACCCGCGCACATCGCCGACGCGGAAAACGTTCTCCGGCCAACGCGGGCGCGGTGCCGGCGAGGTGACGAAGACGCTGTAGGCCTCATCGTACTCGAAGCTGCGCTGCGTGGCGACAAGGATCAGCACCGTGCCGGCGAGCAAAAGTACCGTCGCGCATTTACCGGTTGCTAACGGGATTCGTCGGAGGATCATTCCGCGAGCATCGGGGCCAAGGCTTAAGGATCGGTTGCAGCGCGTGGCATCTCGGCTCAGGGCGGTCGGCGCGGCACTGCTGCTGGTTCTCGCAGCAACGGCCTGCGCGCACGCCGCGCCGCCGCCCGGGCGGATCGCGGCGCTGCGGCGGGGGATCAACATCACCGGCTGGTTCCGTGCCATCGGCGACCGCGGCCCAGCGGCCACGGTCGCCTATCTGAGCGGCGCCGCGATCCGCGGCCTGCGCGCGGCCGGATTTACTTTCGTGCGCCTGCCGTTCGATCCGGGGTTCGGCGCCACGCCCGCGCTGCGCCGGCTCCTGATCAGCCAGGCCCGGCGGCTGGAGAAAGCGGGGCTGGCGGTGATGCTGGTGCCCCGATCTTCGTCGTGGCGGCTCGAATCGCGCGCGGCGGATCGGGCGGCACTGATCGCGCTTTGGGATGCGCTGGCGCCCGCCCTGCGCGACCTGCCCACCGATCTGACCTTCCCCGAGCTTGTGAACGAGCCGGTGTTCACCGGGGAAGCGCAGGCGTGGAATGCGCTTGAACGCACGCTACTGGCGCGCATTCGCGCCGCCTTGCCGGAATCGACCGTGATCCTGAGCGGGCCGGACTGGAGCAGCATCGAGGGGCTCCTCGCGACGGCGCCGCTTGCTGATCGGAACGTCGTCTACTCGGTGCACTACTACGATCCGCCCGAACTCACCTCGCTCGCCGCCTATCGGCCGGGGCTCGACCGGGCGGCGCTCGGGCGGCTGCCGTTCCCGATGACCGATCCCCGTGCGTGCAGCGCGGCGGCGGCCAGCAAGGACGCGGCCACGGCGTCACTCGCCGCGTTCGTTTGCGCGCAGCGTTGGGATGCGTCGCGCGTCGCCACGCGCATCGCGCAAGCGCGCGCATGGGGGCAGCGCAACGGTTCCGTCGTGCTGGTGAGCGAATTCGGTGCCAGCGCGGCGCTCAACCGGGAGGCGCGCGAGGCGTGGCTCCGCGCCGTGCGGCAGGCGTGCGAGGCCGCGGGTTTCGGCTGGGCGCTGTGGGGCTACGACGATGTCATGGGCTTTGATCTGCCCCGGCCGCCGCCGCCGGCGCCCCGCCTCGATCCGGGCGTGCTTCAGGCGCTCGGCATGACGTCCGGCAACTGAAATCTGCAAATAAAACGAGGGGAGTGCGTGCAGCGCGGGGCGAGTGACGAGGCGTGATGCCAGCGTTATTTCCGCGGTATGAAGAAAAGCCCCCGGGCGCATGGCCCGGGGGCAAGTAACAGGGAGGCTTCACGTCTGGGAGACGTAGGACCCGAAGGCCCTTTTCCGGGGGATCAACCACCGGAACACTGGCGAACAATCCGCCGTAACCGATGGCGATACATTAACCCGTTTTGCGAATGCCGCTACGCCTCACGCCGAAGCTCCGCCATGCCGGAGGCGCATGACACAACGCAGCAATCAGCCGGTGAGCCGGCCCAGGATATAGCCGAGACCGAGCGCGATCAGCGTGGCGGTGATCGGCTGGTCGCGCACCGTTTCCGCCAGCCGCCCGAGCTGCTCCTGCGCCTGGCCGGCGGCCTGGTTATACATGCCCTTCGCCTGGGTCTGCGCGTCGCCGAGCGTCTCGCCGACCATCTGCTGCGCCCGCCCCGCCATTTCGCGCGCCATGCCCTGAACCTTGTCGCTCATTCCGACCTCCTTTGGTTGAACCGCCGATATGTTACGCCGAACGGCAGGCGCGCCAGGTGGTTGCACGATCAGCAATCGGTGTTCGTCGGCTCCGGCGGCGTGAAGGCTTCACGCCGCGCCGCGTTCGGGCTCGGCCATCACGCCACGGAGCGCCGCCCATGCAGCAAAGCCACACCGAGCCGGACGTCGCGCACAGCGAGGGGCAGCCGGATACCGGCAACCACAAGAAGCCGGGCAGTCCCGCGGAGAAGGGGGCCGATTGCTTCGGCGGCACCGAACCGGGGCCGAAAAGGTGGAGCCGGCGAAGCCCAAGACATCAGCGGCTGATCTATTCCGCCGGATGCTGCACCCGCCTGCGGCGGAACAGGCCGCGCCAGTGGGCGAGCATCGCTTCCATGCCGGTGAACATCGCCGGCACGAGCAGCACGCCAAGGAAGCTCGCGACCGCCATGCCGCCGAACACCACCGTGCCGATCGACTGCCGCCCGCCCGCGCCGGCGCCGCTGGCGATCATCAGCGGCACCACGCCGATGATGAAGGCGAGTGCAGTCATCATCACCGGCCGGTAGCGGATGCGCGCGCCTTCCTCGGCGGCCTGCCGCGCGGGGACGCGCTCCCGCTCCATGCGGTCCTTGGCGAATTCGACGATCAGGATGTTGTTCTTCGCCGACACCCCGATCAGCAGCACGAGCCCGATCTGCCCGTAAACGTCGAGCGACATGGCACGCAGCCGGATCGCCGCCAGCCCGCCCAGCATCGCGAAGGCGGTCGGCAGCATGACCGAGAGCGGCAGGGTCCAGCTTTCATAGAGTGCCACCAAGAAGAGGTAGGAAAACACGATGGCGAACAGGAACGCGCCGCCTTCCTGCCCGGCCGCCTGCAATTCCTGATAGGACATCGCCGTCCAGTCATAGCCGTAGCCTGGCGGCAAATGCTGCTTCGAGACCTGCTCCATCGCCGCGATCGCCTGGCCGCTGCTCGCACCCGGCCCGGCCGAGCCATTGATCAGCACCGCCGGATAAAGGTTGTATAGATAGATCGCATCCGCGCCCTGCACGGTGGTGATCGTTACCACCGACGAGAGCGGCACCATGCCGCCGTTGGCGCTGCGAACGTAGAGCTGGTCTATGTCGCTCACTTGGTCGCGGAATTGCTGCTGATCCTGCACGATCACCTGGAACACGAAGTTCTGATAGTTGAAATCATTGACGAACTCGCTGCCGAGATTGGCCTGCAACGTCTGGTAGATCGCCACCGGCGTCACGCCCAACAGCTCGGCCTTGGCGGTATCGACATGCACCATCAGTTGCGGCACGTCGGCCGAGAACGTCGTGAAGACGTTGCTAAGGCTCTTGCTCTGGTTCGCCGCCAGGATCAGCCCGCGCGCCACCTGCGCGAGCTGCTGGAAGCTCTGCCCGGCACGCGCCTCCAGCACGTAATTGATGCCGCCGGTCGTGCTGATCCCCGGAATCGACGGCGGCGCGAAACTCACCACCGTTGCCTGCGGCATCGCGTTGAACTGCGGCTGCAGCCGCGCGATCACCGCCGGCACAGACTGGCTGGCCGGGCGATCGGCCCAGGGTTTCATGATGGCGATGACCGACCCGGCGTTCGGCTCCTGCGCGCCGGCAACCAGGCTGAATCCCCCGATCTCGATCGCATGCGCGACGCCGGGCGTCTGGCGCACCAGCCGGCCGATGTCCGCCACCTCCTGCTCGGTGCGCGTCAGCGAGGCTCCGGCCGGAAGCTGCACGTTGACGAAGAAATATCCCTGGTCCTCGACCGGAAGGAACGAGGTCGGCGTGCCCTCGAACACCAGGCATGCGGCGGCGAAAACCGCGATCATCGACAGCGCGGCGAGTGCGAGCCGCCGCGACAGGAACCGCACCGTGCGGCCATACCCGTTGCGCGCCACTTCGAAGCCGTGGTTGAACCAGCGGAACGCGAAGAAACCGGCCGGCCTTGGCGGTCGGAGCAGCAGCGCGCAAAGCGCCGGGCTGAGCGTCAGCGCGTTGATCGCCGAAATCACCACGGAGACCGAGATGGTGACGGCGAACTGGCGGTAGAGCGCGCCGGTGACGCCGGAGATGAAGCCCACCGGGGCGAACACGGCGACCAGAACGAGCGTGGTGGCGACCACGGGCCCGGTGATCTCCGCCATCGCCTGCCGCGTCGCCTGCGCGCGCGGCATTTCGGGATGGTCCTCGAGCGTGCGGGTGACGTTCTCGACCACGACGATCGCGTCATCGACCACGAGCGTGATCGCCAGCACGATCGCGAACAGATCCACCGTGTTCGCCGAGTATCCGAGCACATAGAGGACGGCGAACACGCCGATCAGCGACACGGGAATGGCGATGGTCGGGATCAGGGTCGCCCGCCAGTTCTGCAGGAACACGTAAACGACGGCGATCACCAGCACGAGCGTGATCGCCAGTGTTCGCAGAATCTCGTCGATGTTGGCGCGGACGAAGTTGCTGGCATTATAGACGATGGCGTAGCTCAGCCCCTCGGGGAATTGCCGCGACAGCGTCTTCATGTCGCGTTCGATCGTGGCGGCGAGCTGCAGCGCGTTCGCGTTCGGCGTCTGATAGACCGCGAGCGTGGCCGACGGGCTGCCGTCCAGCGCCGCCGCGGAGCTGTATTGCTGGGCGGCGAGCTGCACCTGGGCCACGTCACCCACCCGCACGATGCCGTTCGGCGTGGCGCGGACGATGATGTTGGCGAACTGCTTCGGATCGCTCAGCCGCCCCGGGGCGAGAACGGTCAGCTCCTGCTGCTGCTCGCCGCCGATCGGCGGCGCCCCGATCTGACCGGCCGCCGCCTGCACATTCACCGCCTGAATGGCGGCAATCACGTCGCTCGCGGTGATGTCGAGCGCGGTCATCCGCTGCGGATTGAGCCAGATCCGCATCGCGTACTGGCGCTGGCCGAAAATCTGCGTGTTGCCGACGCCACTGATGCGCGCGATCTCCTGCTGGAGATGCATGTACGCGTAGTTCGAGATGAAGACCTGATCGTATTTGTGGTCCGGCGAAAAGAGATTGACCGCCAGCACGAAGTTGCTGGACGCGGCGCGCACCGTGATGCCTTCGGCCTGCACCTCGGCAGGCAGCAGCGCCTCGGCGAGCTGCACCCGGTTCTGCACGTTCACCTGGTCGATGTTCGGGTCGCTGCCGATCGCGAAGGTGACGACCAGGCTATAGGTGCCGGCGGAGGATGACGTGCTCTGCATATAGAGCATGTCGGGCACGCCGTTCACTTGTTCCTCGATCGGCTCTGCGACCGTGTTGGCGATCGTGTGGGCGCTCGCGCCCGGATAGGCGACGCTGATGACCACCTGCGGCGGCGTGATGTTCGGATATTGCGAGATCGGGATCGCCGACAGCGCGAGCAGGCCGGCCAGCGTGATGACGATCGAGATGACGATCGCGAACTTCGGCCGCCGGATGAAGAAGGCGGAGAACACAGGCTAGTGCCCGCGGATGCTTGTCCCCTCCGCCTGCGGGGGCGGAGGGCTGAGGGGAGGAGGGGGATCCGAGCCCGCCGCGGCGAACCTACGCACTAGCCGCCTTCCCCGCCGCCGGCCGCGCCGGGCCCGGTTTGCGCCGTCGCCTGCGGCCGCGCCAGCTGCGGCGCCACCCTTTCGCCGGGGCGCACCTTCTGCATCCCGGCCACGATCACGCGCTCGCCGCCGGTCAGCCCCTTCTCAACGATGTAGTTCTGCGCGACCTGCCACCCGAGCGTGATCGGCTGCTGCTGCACCACGTCGTTGCTATCCACCACCAGCACGTAGCTGCCCTGCTGGTCGGTGATCACCGACGCGACCGGCACCACCGGCCGCTCCTGCGGCTGAGCGCGGCGCACGTTCACCGTGACGTAGCTGCCGGGCAGCAGCAGCCGGTCGGGGTTCGGAAAATCGGCATAGACGCTGACCGTGCCGGTCTCTGTGCTCACCTCGTTGCCGAGGAAGGCGATCCTGCCCGCCTGCGCGTACGGCTTGCCGTCCGGCAGCGTGAGCGTCACCGCCAGCCCGGCGGCGATCTTGTCCACGCTGGCCCCGGTCTGCTGCTGCACGCTGACGATCTGGCGGTCGCTCACCGGGAACACCACGCGGATCGGGTCCATCTGGTTGATGGTCACCATCGCCGGCGTGGATGGGGTGACGAGGTTGCCGACCGTCGGCGCGATCGCGCCGATACGACCGTCGATCGGGGCGACGATCGTGCAATAGCTGAGATTGAGCGCCGCCTCGGCGAGGCTCGCCTGCGCCGCCAGCACATTGGCCTGGTCCTGGTCGCGCGTGGCGATCGCCTGATCGAGATTGGACTGCGCCTCGAACCCTTGGTGCGCGAGCTGCGCGGCGCGCTGGTACTGAAGCTGGGCGTTCTTGAGCGCCGCGTTCGCCGAATCGAGCTGCGCCTGCGCCTGCTCGACGGCGGCCTGGTATTGCGCCTTCTGCAGCTCGAACAGCACCTCGCCCTTCTTGACGTCGCTGCCCTGCTTGACCGGCTCCTGCTCGATGAAGGCGGTGACGCGCGGCACGATGGCGACCGACTGGATCGCCTGCACGTGGCCGACGAAACTGCTGGACGGGGCGACATTCTCGACCGCCACCGGCGCGACCACCACAGCCGGCGGCGGCGCGGTGGCGCCCGGCGGCTGCGCGCTCACCGGCCCAGCCAAGCCGCCGAGCATCGGCAGGAGCGCCGCCGCAATGCGTAGTCCATGCCTCAGCATGCGCCGTCCCCGACGCTCCGACCGCAGGGAAGTGAGGCCGCCCCGCAATGGCGGTAGATGCCTCAACCTTTGTTGAGTGAGGTCAGGGCTTCTTGCGGGAAAGGAAGCGCACCAGCCGCGCGCGCCTGGCATCGAGCTGCCACCAGGGGCCGAGGACGGAGAACTCGGCGAGTGCCGCCGTGGGAAAGCCGCGCGCGAGCTGTTCGAGCGCCGGCGCGGGCGCCGGGCCGCCATCGTGCAGCGAGGCGGCGAAGTCGTGCAGCCCGGGGTTGTGGCCGATCAGCAGCACGCTCCGCACCGTCTCGGCGACGCCGTTCAGGACCGCGCGGATGCCCGAGGCCGGGGCGAGATAGAGCGCGTCGACGGGTTCGACGAGCGGCGTCTCGTCCCAGGGCTCGAGCCCCTCCAGCGTTTCCATCGTGCGGCGGGAGGGCGATACGAGCACGAGGTCGGGTGCCAGTCCGAGTTCCTTCATGCGCGCCCGCGTGGCCGCGATCGCGGCGCGGCCCGCTTCGTTCAGCGGGCGGTCGCGGTCGTCCTGGCCAGTGGCGGCCTGGGCGGCCTTGGCATGGCGAAGGAGCAGAAGCTGCCGCATCGTGCCTATCCTGACATGCGGGGGGCGGCTTGTCGCGGGCGGAGGAGAAGCGGGCGATGGGACGGATCGAGAAGCGGCGCGTGCGCGTCCTGGGGCGGGAGATGGCGTTCGCCGAGATGGGCGCGGGGCCGCCGGTGCTGTTCCTGCACGGCAACCCGACCAGCTCCTTCCTCTGGCGCGCGGTGATGCCGCCGGTCGCCGCTTCTGGAGCGCGCTGCATCGCCCCCGACCTGATCGGCATGGGCGATTCGGAAAAGCTGACCCCGGCGAAGGCCGACACCTACAGCTTCGCGGTCCACAGCGCCTTCGTGGATGGCTTCATCGCCGCGGTGCTGGACGATTCCGCGCGGCCCGTGCTCGTGCTGCACGACTGGGGTTCCGCCCTCGGCTTCGACTGGGCGCGGCGACATCCGGGGCGGGCGCGCGGCTTCGCCTACATGGAGGCGATCGTGCGGCCGTTCGCCGGCTGGGAGGAGTGGAACCCGGACGCGGTGCGGATCTTCCAGGGCTTCCGCTCCGCACAGGGCGAGGAGCTGATTCTCGCGCGCAACCTGTTCGTCGAACGGGTGCTGCCGGGATCGGTGATCCGCACGCTGTCCGAGGTCGAGATGGCGGAATACCGCCGCCCCTTCGCGCGGCCGGAGGATCGCTGGCCGACGCTCGCCTGGCCGCGCGCGATCCCGATCGGCGGCCAGCCCGCCGACCTGACGGCGCTGGTGGCGGACTACGCCGCCTGGATGGCAGGCAACGACATCCCCAAACTGTTCGTGAACGCCGATCCGGGCGCGATCCTGACCGGCGCGGTGCGCGAATTCTGCCGCACCTGGCCCAATCAGAAAGAGATCACGGTCGCGGGCAAGCACTTCATCCAGGAGGATTCCGGTCCGGAGATCGGCGCTGCCATCGCGGACTGGCTGAAAACCGTGCCGTGATTGTCGTCTTCGGTTCGATCAACCTCGACCTGATCTTCCCGCTGCCGCGGCTGCCGCAGCCGGGGGATACGCTGCTTGCCCCCGCCGTTCGCATCGAGCCCGGCGGCAAGGGCGCCAATCAGGCGCTCGCGGCGGCGCGGGATGGGAGGCGCGTGGTGATGGCGGGCGCCGTGGGACGCGATGCGCTCGCCGATGCCGCGCTGCGGCTGCTCCGCGAGGCTCGTGTCGATCTGTCGCGCGTGGCCCGTGCCGACGCGCCGACCGGCTGCGCCGGCATATTCGTGGATCAGGAGGGCCGCAACGTGATCGGCGTCGGCTCGGGCGCCAATCTCATGGCGGATGCGGCCCAGGTGGACGACGCGCTGCTCGGCCCGACCACGACGGTGGTGATGCAGATGGAAGTGCCGCCCGCGCAAAACGCCGCGCTGATCCATCGGGCGCGCAGCGCCGGGGCGCGGCTGGTGCTGAATCTCGCCCCGGCGGGCACGCTCGATCGCGATGCGCTGCGCGCGCTCGATGTGTTGGTGGTGAACGAGGCGGAAGCGGCTTGGCTTGGGCGCGCTCTCGGCTGCGCGGGCGAGGCCGCCGCGCTGTCCGACACGCTGTCCGGCCCGGCCGTCGTCCGCACCCTCGGCGCCGGGGGCGTGGAAGCGGCCGATCGCACCTTGTCGGTCCGCCTACCCGCCCGCCCGGTCAAGGTGGTCGACACCACCGCGGCAGGCGACTGCTTCACGGGCGTGCTGGCCGCCGCGCTCGATGGCGGCGCGGGGCTAGAATGGGCGCTGCGGCGGGCCAACGTCGCTGCGGCGCTCTGCTGCACGCGGGCGGGCAGCCAGGCGACCATGCCGGTTGCGGCCGAAACCGACGCCGCGCTCGCCGCTACGGCGTGAGGCAGGCTGCAATATACGGAGGCAAACTGAACGCGGCCACGTGCACCTCCGGCGTCCAGTAGCGCGTGCTGCCGAGAATGCCCGCCGCCCTCGCGCGGGTACGCAGCTCATCGGCGGGCAGGCGCGCCATCGCCGCGTCCTTGGCTGCCCAGCCGAGCGTCATGAAGCCGCCGACATAGGTCGGAACCGCCGCCACATAGGCGCTGACATGCGGGAAGAAGCGGGCGCGGCGCCGGCTCGTCTCGCGCAGTTCGTCCGCTTGCATGAACGGCACGCCGCACTGGTTCACCACCAGTCCGTGCGCCGTCAGCACGCGCGCGCAGTTGCGGTAGAACTCATCGGTGAACAGCACCTCGCCGACGCCGATCGGGTCGGTGGAATCAACGATAATCACGTCGAAGGCACCGTCCGGCGCGCGCTTCACGTAGTCGATGCCGTCGCCCACGATCACCTCGGCGCGCCGATCGTCCCAGGCGTCGCCGCCGATCTTCGGCAGGAACTCCTTGGAGAGCCTGATCACCTCGCCGTCGATCTCCACCATCACCGCCCGCCGCAGCACGCGATGCTGGAGCGCGCGGCGCAATACCCCGCCATCGCCCGCGCCGATGATCAGCACGTTCTCCGCCGCGCCATGCGCGAGCAGGGGCACGTGCGTCAGCATCTCCTGATAGACGAACTCGTCGGCCTCGGTGATCTGCACCACGCCGTCGAGCAGCATGACGCGGCCATGCGTGGCGGTTTCCAGGATCGCGATATCCTGGAAGGCGCTTTTCACGCGCGCGAGCTCGCGCACCACCCGGAACCGCTGGCCCCAGTCGGGATACAGCGTCTCGTTGACCCAGATGTCGGCGGTCATCAGGGGATCAGGCCGCGCCGCTGCTCGCTGAGCTGCACGTGTGCGGCGCCAAACGCCTGCTTCAGGACCGGCAGCGACTTGTACGGGTCGCAGGCGCCGCACATGAAAATATCGACGGCGGCGAAATCCCGCTCCGGCCATGTGTGGATCGAGATATGGCTTTCCGCCAGCACGATCACGCCCGATACGCCGCCGTTCGGCGCGAAATGGTGGAAATGGCTGTGCAGGATCGTCGCCCCCGCCGCCTCGGCGGCGTCGCGCAGGTGGCGGTCGATGTAGTCCGGATCCGATAGGTTCCGCGCGCCCCACAGATCGACGAGCAGATGCGTGCCGGCGAACTTCACGCCGTCCTTCTGGACGAAATAATCCTTCGGTGCGTCGGCGCCGCCTAAGTCCTGGGTCGCGCTCGGATCATCCGAGACCATCCCCAGCGGGAGAAGTGCCTCCATGGGCCACCCCTTTCCTACCAGTAGACAGCCTTGCGGGCGGCGAGCGCCCTCTGGGGCCAAAGGAGGGCGGAACATGGTCAAACACCCCCGGCGGCGCAAGAGGTTTTCTGCCGCGCCGCCGCATGACCGCCGCCCGTACAAGCCTGGGGCGGCCGCAAGGCCGCCCCAGGGAATTCGCTGATGATAATGCGGGTCGGGACTAGCCGGCGTTGTCGCCGCTCACCGTCACCCGGTCGCCCACGTAGGCGTTGGCGGCATGAGCGCTGCCGGCGAAGGCGATGCCGGTCGAAACGATCATGCCGAGGGCCAGGAAGCCCGCAAGAAGAGTCTTCATCGCTGATCTCCGTTCCTTTTTCTTCCGCCTCGCCGCCCGTGTCTTCCGTCCGGGGCGAAGGCGCGTCCGAAGTCCGAACGCGAGCGGCTATGTGTGGCCTGTGCTGCACTGCAGAACGCCCGGGCTCCCACCCCCAGCCATGCGGAGCCAGGGGCTTGAGAATCGGAGACGGCGACATAATAAGCCAGCTTATGGTTTATCACGGAACCGTGAGCGGCGCCGCATTGACCCATCCGGCTGCGGGCGTCCAGGTGGGCGTATGAGGGTTCACGTCGTCGGCGCCGGGTTGGCGGGGCTGGCCGCCGGGCTCAGCCTGACGGCACGCGGCATGGCGGTGACGGTGCACGAGGCGGGCCCGGCCGCCGGGGGGCGCTGCCGGTCCTATTTCGACCGCGAGCTCGGGCTCACGATCGACAATGGGAATCACCTTTTGCTGAGCGGGAATCGGGCGGCATTCGATTTCCTGCGCGAGATCGGCGCGGCGGACCGCCTGGGTGGGCCGGCGGCGCCGATATTTCCGTTCTTCGAGCCGGGCTCCGGGCGGCGCTGGACGCTGCGGCTGAGCGCGGGCCGCATGCCGTGGTGGCTGTTCGCCCCGGCGCGGCGCGTGCCGGAGACGCGGCTCGGCGACTATGTGCGGATGCTGGCGCTGGCACGGATAGGTAACGATGCCACGGTGGCCGGCGCGATGCCGGATGGCGCGCTCTACCGGCGGCTCGTCGCGCCGCTGGCGGTCGCCGCCTTGAACACGCCGCCCGAGGAGGGGCTGGCGCGCCTGCTCGGTGCGGTGATGCGGGAGTCGCTGTTGCGTGGCGGGGCGGCATGTCTGCCCCGTTTTCCGCGCGCGGGTCTGTCCTATGCCTTCGTCGATCCCGCCATCGAAACGCTGCGCGCGCGCGGCGCGGAGCTGCGGTTCGGGCGGCGCGTGGCGGCGCTCGACATCGTGGACGGCCGCGTAGCCGCTTTGCGTACAGCCGAGGGCACGCTGGCGTTGGCGGCGGGGGATGCGCTGGTGCTGGCCGTGCCGCCCTGGGTGGCGGCGGACCTGCTGCCCGGGCTCGCGGTGCCCGACGCCTTTCAGGCGATCCTCAACATCCATTTCGCGGCGCGCGCCGATCCGGGCGAGGCCGGCCTCATCGGTCTCGTGGGCGGCACGGCGGAATGGGTGTTCGTCAAGTCCGACCACGTCTCCATCACCATCAGCGCCGCGAACCGGTTGGTCGAACGCCCCGCCGAGGAACTCGCGGCTTCGGTCTGGCCCGAGGCGTACGCGGCGCTCCGCTTGCCCGAAGGTCCGCTGCCGCCCTCGCGGGTGGTGAAGGAGAAGCGCGCCACCTTCGCCGCTACCGAAGCGCAGGAGCGGCGGCGGCCGGGCGCGCGCGTGCCGGGGCTCGCCAACCTGGCGTTGGCGGGCGACTGGACCGCCACCGGCCTGCCCGCGACGATCGAGGGCGCGATCCGTTCCGGCAGGCGCGCGGCGGAGGCGGTGTTGGGTGGGTAAAGTTGGACGGACCCCGGCACACTCCATCTCCGCCCCCGAGAACGAAGGGGAAAGCGGGGCGCCTAGCGCCCCGCCTTCATCCGTCGGATCCAGCCCTCGAACGCCGTCAGAAGCTGGCCGATGAAGTCGCGCGTGGGCTGATCCGTCAGCTTGCCCTCGGCGTCGAACTTCGTCTGCGCGGCGCCGATGAACACCTCTGGCCGGTTCAGCACATGGCCGTTGAGGAAGATGAAACACTGGCGAAGCTGGTACTGCGCCCGCGCGGTGCCGAGCGCGCCACCGGAGGCGCCCATGATGGCGATCGGTTTGCCATCGAATGGCTGCTCAGGGGGGCGCGAGGCCCAGTCGATCGCATTCTTCAGCACCCCGGCAATGCCGTAATTGTATTCGGGGGTGGAGATCAGCAGCCCGTCCGCCTCCTTGATCTTGCGGCGGAAGTCCTCGACCGGAGCCGGAAAGCCCTGGGCGCGTACGTCCTCGTTGTAGAGCGGAATGTCGGCGATGTCGTACCGCTCGATCTTCATCGACGCCGGCGCGAGCTCCTGCGCGGCGCGAACCACCGACGTGTTGAAGGAGCCGCGTCGCAAACTGCCGGAGACCGCCAGGACGCGAATTGGTGTGTCGCTCATGCTGCAACTCCCACGTTTCAAAGAAGGCGCTCATTACGCTCGGGGCCGCACCGCTGGCAATGCGACGCAGCCGGCGGGCGCGAGGATCGTTGCCAATGTGCAGTCCTGTCACTCGGGTGATCCGGTGTTGCGCCCTGCCACCCTGGCCGGCGCCGCCCTGCTGGCGGGAAGCGTGGCTCAGTCAGCGCCGGAGCCCGCCGATCAGCCGCCCGCTCGAACCGGCAATCAGCAACGGAGCTTGAGCAGCAAGCTCGCCCAGAGCAACGGCACGATCCAGCTGCCGCCGACCGACCCGACGATGGAAGCAAAGCCGCAGCAAACGGGCCGATGCCCGTGATCACGCCACGGCAGAAGAACGGTCCGGGCGTAGTCGCGAAATTGGCCGTCGAATCAGCCCTTGTCAGGGGCTTGCGGCTTCCCGCCTCCGCTCCATATGCCGGGTTGCAGCGGGCTGGGCAGTCCCGGTCGCTGTGTTCGACGTTTCCTCCCTAAACTTCGCGGCGCCCTTCCGGGGCGCCGCGTTTTTTTCCGTTCTTTGCGGTTTCGGCGCGGCGGGCGTATTTCCCGGCCATGGACCTTGATTTCTCGGAAGGCGAAATCCTTCGCTACTCGCGCCACATCCTGCTGCGCGAGGTGGGTGGCGTCGGGCAGGCGCGTCTTCGTGCCGCGAAGGTGCTGGTGATCGGCGCCGGTGGGCTGGGCAGCCCGCTCGTCCTATATCTGGCCGCGGCCGGCGTCGGCACGATCGGCGTGGTGGACGACGATCAGGTGGAACTATCGAACCTGCAACGGCAGATCGCGCATACGACCGACCGGCTCGGCGTGGCGAAGGCGCGCTCGGCGGCGGAAGCGGCGCGCGCGATCAATCCCCTGGTCCGCGTCGAGCCCCTCGCGCGGCGGCTCGACGCGGCGAACGCGCTGGAGACAATCGGCCGTTACGACATCGTCTGCGACGGCACCGATAATTTCGCCACCCGCTTCCTGGTCGCCGATGCCTGCGTGCTGGCGAAGCGCACATTGGTTTCCGCGGCGGTGCTGCGTTTCGAGGGGCAGTTGTCGGTGTTCAAGCCGCACCTCCATGCGGGCGGCCCGTGCTACCGCTGCCTCTATCCCGAGCCGCCGCCGCCGGGCATGGTGCCGTCTTGTTCCGAGGCGGGCGTGCTCGGCGCGGTCACCGGGGTGATGGGAACGTTGCAGGCGACCGAGGTGCTGAAGGAAATACTCGGGATCGGCGAGACGCTGTCGGGGCGGCTGCTGATCTGGGATGCGCTGGCCACACGCTTCCGCACGATCCGCCTGCCGCGCGACCCGGCCTGCCCCCTGTGCGGCGATAACGCCTCGATCACCGACCTGTCGGCGCATCGCGATGCGCCGGTCGAGGCGGTCTCCTGTGCCGTCTGAGGTGCCGCCGCTCGGCGTTTTGCTGATCTCGGGCGGGCACGCGCGCGCGCACTATGCCTTCGTGCTCGCCACCAGCGCCGCCGCGCTCGGCCGCAAGGTGGTGTTCTTCGCAACCAACGATGGCGTGCACGCGCTGCGCGCCGAGCTTTCCAGCGTGCCAGGGATGCAGGAAGGCGAGGCGCTGCGGCGCATGGTCGGTGTGGGCACGCTCAACGAGCTGCGCGCCGCCGCCGCCGAGCTTGGCATCCGCCGCATCGTCTGCGAGGCAGGGATGCGCGTCGCCGGGGTGGACCACAGCATGCTCACCGCGGGCGCGGAGGTTGCCGGGGTGGCGACGTTCCTCGCGGAGGTGGGCGAGGGGCAGATCGTTACCTTGTAGGCGCCGCCAGCGCGCGCAGCGCATCGCCCTGCAGGCGCTGGCCGATCCAGTCCGTCACCGGGCGCGCGCCGATGCGGCGGTAGAAGGCAAGCGCCGGCTCGTTCCACTCGAGCACGCGCCAGTCCATCGACCAGCAGTCGGCTTCCACCGCGATGCGCGCGAGATGGCGGATGAAGGCGAGCCCGATGCCGCCGCGCCGGTGCTCGGGTTCGACGAAGATGTCCTCGAGAAACAGGATCGCCCGCGCGTTGAACGTGCTGAGCACGAAATACCAGATCGCGACCCCGACCGCCCGGCCCCCCGCTTCGGCGATAACGGCATGGCCGAGCGGCCGTGATCCGAACAGCACGCGGGCGAAATCGGCTTCGGTGGCGTGGAAGCGATCGAGCAGCCGCTCGTATTCGGCGAGCCCGCGCACGAGCCGGTGCACCGTGCCGACATCGGCGGGCACGGCGTCGCGCAGCACGAAGCCGCTCACAGCATCAGGCTCAGCGGGTCTTCCATGACCGCCTTGAAGGCGGCGAGCCATTCCGAGGCGAGCGCGCCGTCGATCGCGCGGTGATCGACCGACAGCGTGCAGGTCATCATGGTGGCAACGGCGATCTGGCCGTCCTTTACCACTGGGCGCTGCTGGCCGGCGGCGACCGCCAGGATGCCAGCCTGCGGCGGGTTGATGACCGCGGCGAACTCGCTCACGCCGTACATGCCCATGTTGGAGATGGAGAAGCCGCCGCCCTGGAACTCCTCGGGCTTCAGCTTGCCCGCCTTGGCGCGCGCTGAAAGGTCTTTCATCTCGTTGCTGATCGCCGCCAGCCCCTTCTGGTCGGCCTTGCGGATGATCGGCGTGATGAGCCCGTCCGGGATCGCCACCGCGACGCTGATGTCCACGTCGTCGTAGAGCACGATGCCTTCCTCGGTGTAGCTCGCGTTCACCTTTGGCACGCGGCGCAGCGTGACGGCGGCGGCCTTGATAACGAGGTCGTTCACCGACAGGCGGAACGCGCCTGGGCCTTCCTTCGGCGATTTCGCGTTCAGGTCCGAGCGAAGCTTCAGCAGCGCATCCAGCTCGATGTCCATCGAGACATAGAAGTGCGGGATCGTCTGCTTCGATTCGGCGAGCCGCCGGGCGATGACCTTCCGCATCGTCGTGTGCGGCACGAGCTGGTGCGGCGCGGTGATCGGCGTGGCGGGCGCGCGCGCGGTCGGGGCGGGTGCCGGCGCGGCGGCCGGAGCCGCGGCGGCTGCGGCGGCGGGCGCGGCGCGGGGCGCTTGCAGCGCGGCCTCGATGTCGGCCTTGACGATGCGCCCGTTCGGGCCGCTGCCCTTCAGGCCGCGCAGGTCGATGCCGGCCTGGAGCGCCATGCGGCGGGCGAGCGGAGAGACGAAGATGCGCTCGCCTTCCGCCGCCGCATCGTGGCCGTTGCCGCGCCGCGGCTGCGCGGCGGGCGCGGGGGCGGCCTGCGGTGAAGGCGCCGGCGAGGCTTGCGCCGGCGCGGGCGCGGCGGCGGACGGCTTCGGCGCGGACGCGGGTGCGGCGGCGCCGTCGGGCACCTTCTCGCCGGGCGCGACCAGCACCGCGATCGGATCGTTCACCTTCACGCCCTCGGTGCCGTCGCCGACCAGGATCTTGCCGAGCACGCCCTCGTCGACCGCCTCCACTTCCATCGTCGCCTTGTCGGTCTCGATCTCGGCGATCACGTCGCCCGCCTTCACCGGCTCGCCTTCCTTCTTCAGCCAGCGGGCCAGCGTGCCTTCGGTCATCGTCGGGCTCAGCGCCGGCATCAGGATGTTGGTGGCCATTCGCTGTTTCCTTCGGGTGAGGGCGTGCGCTCAGACGATCTTCTTCACCGCATCCACCACCCACTCGGGCTGCGGCAGCGCGAGCCGTTCCAGGTTGGCGGCATAAGGCAGCGGCACATCGGCGCCATGCACGCGCACGGGCGGCGCATCCAGCCAGTCGAAGGCGTTCTCGATCACCTGCATGGCGATCTCGGCGCCGATGCCCGCGTACGGCCAGCCCTCCTCCACCGAGACGATGCGGTTGGTTTTCTTCACGCTCTGGATGATGGTCGCGGTATCCAGCGGACGCAGGCTGCGGAGGTTGATTACCTCTGCCTCGATCCCCTCGGCGGCCAGCGCCTCGGCCGCCTTCAGCGCCACGCCGACCATGATGCTGAACGCAACGATCGTCACCCGGTCCCCGGCGCGCTCGATTTTCGCCTTGCCGAGCGGGACGATGAAATCCTCATCGATCGGGCACTCGAAGGTCTGGCCGTAGAGGATCTCGTTCTCCAGCACGATCACCGGGTTCGGATCGCGGATCGCGGCTCGCAGCAGGCCCTTGGAGTCCGCCGCGGACCAGGGCGCGACCACCTTGAGCCCCGGCACGTGCGCGTACCAGCTCGCATAACACTGGCTGTGCTGGGCGGCGACGCGCGCCGCGGCGCCGTTCGGGCCGCGGAACACGATCGGGCAGCCCATCTGGCCGCCGGACATGTACAGCGTCTTCGCCGCCGAGTTGATGATCTGGTCGATCGCCTGCATGGCGAAGTTGAAGGTCATGAACTCGACGATCGGGCGCAGCCCATTCAGTGCGGCGCCGACCGCCATGCCGGTGAAGCCGTGCTCGGTGATCGGCGTGTCGATCACGCGGCGCTCGCCGAATTCCTGCAGCAGGCCCTGGCTCACCTTGTATGCGCCCTGATACTGCGCGACCTCCTCGCCCAGCAGGAACACGCTTTCGTCGCGCCGCATTTCGGCGGCCATCGCGTCGCGCAGCGCCTCGCGCACGGTGATCGGCTTCGTCGGCCCCCAGTCGCGCTCGGGCTGCGGCGCAGGCACGGCGGCGACCTCCGGCTTGCGCTGGCCTTCCGCGCCGCGCATGGCGATCGCGTTCACGTCGGCCGCCTCGGCGGCGCCCTTCGGCAGCGCGCGCGCTTCCCGCGCGGGCGGCGGCGGGGCGGCGGAAACGTCCTCGCCGTTGGCGGCAAGCACGGCGATCGGCGTGTTCACCGGCACGCCCTCGGTGCCCTCGTTGACGAGGATGCTCGCGAGCTTGCCCTCGTCGACGGCTTCCACCTCCATCGTCGCCTTGTCGGTCTCGATCTCGGCGATCACGTCGCCCGCCTTCACCTCGTCGCCGACCTTCTTGAGCCAGCGGGCGAGCTTGCCCTCCGTCATGGTGGGCGAGAGGGCGGGCATGAGAACCTGGGTGGACAAAGCTCAGCCCTCCAGCAGCACGTCGGTCCAAAGCTCGGACGGATCGGGTTCCGGGCTCGATTGCGCGAATTCCGCCGCCGCGGTGACCTCGGCGCGCGCCTCGTCCTCGATCTTCTTAAGCTCGTCCTCGCTCACGCCGGCCTCCGCCAGCCGGCGGCGTACGAGGTCGATGGCGTCGTGATGCTCGCGCATCTCCTGCACTTCCTCGCGCGAGCGGTAGCGCGCGGGATCGGACATCGAATGGCCGCGATAACGGTAGGTCAGCATCTCGAGCAGGATCGGGCCCTTGCCGGCGCGGCAATGCGCCACCGCCTCGTCGGCGGCTTCCTTGACCGCGACCACGTCCATCCCGTCCACCTTCCGGCCCGGAATGCCCCATGCGGCGCCGTTCTGCGACAAATCGTGCGAGGCGGAGGCGCGCTCCACGCTCGTGCCCATGCCGTAGCGGTTGTTCTCGATCACATATATGACCGGTAGCTTGAACAGCGCCGCGAGGTTGAAGCTCTCGTACACCTGTCCCTGGTTGGACGCGCCCTCGCCGAAATAGGTGACGCTGACCCGGTCGTTCTTGCGGTACCAGTTGCTGAACGCGAGCCCGGTGCCGAGGCTCACCTGCGCGCCGACGATGCCGTGCCCGCCGAAGAAATTCTTCTCCTTGCTGAACATGTGCATCGAGCCGCCCTTGCCGTGCGAGTAGCCGCCGGCCCGGCCGGTCAGCTCCGCCATCACGCCCTTGGGGTCCATCCCGCAGGCGAGCATGTGGCCGTGGTCCCGATAGGAGGTGATGACCTGATCGCCCTCGCCGAGCGCGAGCTGCACGCCGACGACGACCGCCTCCTGGCCGATATAAAGATGGCAGAAACCACCGATCAGACCCATGCCGTAAAGCTGGCCGGCGCGTTCCTCGAAGCGGCGGATCAGCACCATGGTGCGGAACGCGCGCCGCAGCAGGTCGACGTCGGCCGACGCGCGCGCCTTGCCGCGCCGCGTTTTTTCGGCTGCCTGGGCCATGCGCTCCCCTCCCCAATTGGCGGCCCGTTCGTAGCGCCCGGCCCGTGGAGCGGCAAGGCTTTGAAACGCAACGACGCGCGCCGAAACGCCGCGACCAAGCGTGAGAAAGAGAGTACCGGCTGGCGGGCTCGCGCGTGCCCTCAATTTCAAATTCGGCGGGCACAGCGTAACATCATTAGCAAGCGGCGTTCCTAATCGCTCGTTGCCTGCACGACGCCGTCATACAGAACCGGGCCGGTCGGCGCGCTGGTGGGCGAGCCGCCCTTGGGTTCAAGACTCACCATCAAATGCGTGCCGGGCGGGATCGCGCTGGCCAGCCGCATTCCGCCGGGCGGCAGCACGCCGAGCGAGCGGGGAGCCTTCGCTCCGGGCGGAAGGGTCCAGAGTTCGTAGTCGCGATCCGGCGGTGCCGCGTCGACCGGCGCGGCCGGGCGGATGGCGAGCGCGCCGCCTTGGCGGTCGAGCGCCAGCAGGAACGCGCCTGGCTTGACGGGGGCGAGCGCGACCACTTCCGGCGGCGCGGCGGGTCGCAGGAAAGCCAGGCCGGCGAAGACGGCGGCGAGCGCCAGCCCGACGCCCGCGGCGAGCTGCCAGCGGCGCAGGGCCCCGCGCAGGCGCGCGGCTTCGGGCGCGAGCACGGGCGTGCCGATCCGCGCCTCGATCCGCGCCCAGAGGTCGGGCGGCGGGTCCGCCGTCTCGGCAAGCCGGGAAAGCGGCGCGAGGCGACGCTCCCAGGCACGAACGGCATGGGCGAAGTCCGGATCGGCGAGAACCAGGCGCCGCGCCTCCTCCAGTTCCGGGCCGTCCAGCGTTCCGAGCACATACTCGGCCGCCAGCATGTCGCGATCCGAGCCGCTCATGACTCGAGGCACCCGCGCAACGCGGCGAGGCCGCGGCGGATCGAGGATTTGACCGTGCCGAGCGGGAGGGCGAGGCGACGCGCGAGCGCGCCGTGCGAGAGCCCGTGGACGAAGGCGAGGGTGATCAGCCGCCGCCGCTCCGGCTCGAGCTGCCCCAGGCACCGGCGCAGCGCCTCCGTCTCCGCATCGCCCACCAGCCGGTCGAGCGCGCCGGGGCTGTCGTCGGCCTCGTCGGGCGCCTCGTAGCCGGTGGTCTCCCTGCCGCGCTGGCGGAGAATGTCGAGCGCCCGGTAGCGCACGAGGCTTACGAGCCAGGCTTCGGCGCTGCCGCGATCGGGGTCGAACCCGCCCGCCTGCTGCCAAGCCTGGACGAACGCCTCCTGCACGGCGTCGGCCGCCGCCGCCGGGTCGCCCGTGATGGCGCGGGCGATGCCGAGCAGCCGTGCGGCCCAGATTTCGTAGAGGCGGCGGAACGCCGCCCGGTCGCCGCCCGCGCAGCCGCGCAGCAGGCGCGTCGTTTCATTCGGCAAAGCCGGCATCGCGCGCGACGGTATCCTACGATATGGTCTCATATGACTCGGACTCGGCCGGATCGGCTTCGCAGCGGCCCCGGCGCCGGGCGTCCCGCGCGGGCGCCGGCCAGCCGAAGGTTGCTTTCGGCGGCTTCTTCCCCCACATAGCCGCGATCTTGTTTTCGCAAAGCCGTATTGCACCGGAGGTATATCACCATGACGCACCGGAATTGGGTCCGGTACCTGCGGCCCTGCCTGCCCGGGCTGCTGGCCACCGGATTGATTGCGCTGACACATAGCGCCGCTTTCGCGCAAGGCGCGAGCGATCGGGAGGCGTGGCAGCCCCAGGTGGGCAAGGCCTCGTTCTACGGCCGGCCGATGAGCAAGTTCCGGCGCACCGCGAGCGGCGCCAGATTCGACCCGGAGGCGTTGACGGCGGCGCATCCCTGGCTGCCCTTCGGCACGAAAGTCCGGGTCACGGTGGAGCGCACCGGACGCTCGGTGGTGGTGACGATCACCGACCGGCTCGGCAATAGCCGCCGGATCATCGATCTCTCGGTCGGGGCGGCGCGGCGGCTCGGGATCACCCGTCAAGGGGTGGTCGAGGTCGCGCTCAACCCCGCCTGACGGCGGGCCGGCCCCCGCCCGAAGCCGGGCGGGGGCGCGGCACAGACTCAGTTCGGCAGCAGTACCGAACTCACCACCTGGATCACGCCGTTCGATTGCATCACGTTCGGAACCGTAATCTCGCCGACGCCGCTCTTGCCGCCCTCGACCCAGATATGGCCGTTGTCGGAGCTGAGGGTCAGATCCTCTCCCTCCACGGTCTTTAGCATGGCCTTGCCGTGGCCCTGGTCGATCATCCGCATCAGATCCTGTGTCGTGTAGCGGCCCGGGACGACGTGGTAGGTGAGGATCTTCACCAGCGTGTCCTTGTTCTGCGGCTCGAGCAGGGTCTGCACCGTGCCGGGCGGCAGCTTGTCGAACGCCTCGTTGGTTGGCGCGAACACGGTGAAGGGTCCGGGCTGCTCGAGCGTGGAGACGAGCCCCGCGGCCTTCACCGCCGCAACGAGCGTTGTGTGATCCTTCGAGTTGACGGCGTTCTCGACGATGTTCTTCGAGGGATACATCGGCGCGCCGCCGACCATGACGACCTGCTCTGCGGCGTTCGCGCTGCCTTGGGCATAGGCGGCGGGAACCGCGCTGATGGCGAGGGCGCCGGTGAGCAGGGCGGCTCGGCTGATATGACGCATCTGAAGCTCCTGTTCGGTTGACGCGAGGCAGGGCTCGCATCTCCGATACGGAGCGAGGGGCGAGACGGATGCGAAACGATCAGTATATCGTTTCCTTGAGCCGCTGCGGATAGGCGGCGTCGTAGCTCGCCCCATCGATGTCGCCTTGCGTGAGCTGAGCCAGGATCGCGCCGGTGCTGGGGAGCTCGCTGCGCGCGACGTGACGGGCCGGGTTCCAGAGCTCGGAGCGCACCAGCGCCTTCGGGCACTGGAAATAGACCGCTTCCACCGCGACCACCAACACCACCCTCGGCAGCTTGCCCTGAGCGGGGAAACGGGCGCAGAGCGCGGGATCGGCCGAGATGGCGGCGCGGCCGTTGACCCGCAGGGTCTCGCCCACGCCCGGGATCAGGAACAAGAGCGCGATTCGCGGGTCGTGGATCAGGTTCCGCAGGCTATCGATGCGGTTGTTGCCGCGCCGGTCCGGGATCAGCAGCGTGCGCTCATCCTCGATGGCGACGAAGCCGGGCGGGTCGCCGCGCGGCGAAATGTCGAGCCCGCCGGGGCCCGAGGTCGCCATCACCATGAACGGCGCCTTCTCGATGAAGGGTCGGTAGGCGGGATGGATGAACGCGACCTCCTTGCGGAGCGCAGCGGTACTGGGCTCGCCATACAGCGCGGCAAGCGCCGCCTCGTCCGTGAGCTGGAAGGGAAGTGCGGTCATGGGAAACCTCGCGCCGGGTGGGCCGATCCTTGGCCACCGGGCGGTAGGCCGCAAGTGCGGTGGGGATCGCTGCTAGACTAACCAGAGAGCAACGGCTTCACACCGACGAAGCGATGGCTCCCGCCAATGCCGGAGCGCGGGCCGCCTTGTGAGCCGGATTGCGGAACCGCAACTCGCCCTCGGCCTCGCTGTCGGAGGTGCCGAACAGCTCCATGCGGGAGGCGAAGGCGACGGCGGCGACCATCGCCGCCTCGGGGCGGGTGAGGAACTGCCTCGCCTCGCCCTCCAGTTCCAGCCGCTCGCGCAGCCCGCGCCATTCCTGGCGTTCGATATCGTCGATGAACATCGCGAGGATGCCAGGATGCCGCCCGCTGAAGCGCGTCGGCGCGATCTCCTCCATCCGGCGGCAGACCGCGCGCGCGATCTCGTCCTCGCGCCCGGCGCGCGCCGCCATCGCGAACACCGCCTCGCCGCAGGTGGTGACGGCGAGATGCGCATCCGGCCCGAACTCCCGCCGCAGGCTCGACATCAGGCCGAGCTCGCTTGCCTGCGCCCCGGCCAGCAGCAGCCGATCGAGCCGCAAGACGCAGGCGGCGTCCTGCTCCGAGCGGCGCTCCGTGCTCAGCATTTCGCGGATGCGCGCATGAAGCCGCGCCAAACCCTGCTCGTCCTGCAACCCGTCGGGCAGGCTGACGCGCAGCAGGTAGCGCCCGGGATGGGCGGCGAGCCAGGATTGCAGGTCGGGGTCGATGCGGTCGGCCAGGTGGAACCAGGCGCCACGATGGAGCTGGCGGCCGAGTTCGGCCGAGAACACCTCGCACGCCACTTCCGCCGCCGCGCCGTCGCGCGCGATCAGCAGCGAATAGGGCGCCTCGTCGCATAGCCCGGAGAACCGCACATCGTAGCCACGCCGGCGCTGCAGCCGCGCTGTTCGCAGCAGGTGGAACAGCGGCACGAGCGTATCGTCGCCGCCTGCCGCGTCGCGCAGCATCCGCTGCAAGCGGCGCCGGCCGGGCGCCGGCAGCGCTCCCATCAGCGCCACCGCCTCCGCGGCCAGCCGCGCGACCTGGCGTTCGCCCTCGGTCGGCGCCTCCACCCCCCGGCGCAGGCGCTCGATGGCAACGAAAATCGCGTGACGCCCCAGAACGGCGCGGCCGACACGCGGCCCGGCCGCGGCCTGCGCCCGGATCGCGGACAAGCGGCGCGCCCAGCGGTCCGGACCGATCAGGCCGACGAACCGATCGAGCGCCCCACGGTCAACCTGCTCGCTGTCGTCCATCCCCTAGTCCCCGCCGCCGCGCTTCCGTCCGGGGCGCCGCATACAAGTGGGTTGCGTGCAACCCAATGGTCAAGAGTGCGTGCCTCGGCCGCGCCTCGGCTACGGTAGGCGAGCGACGGTCATTATCAGCGAGAGCACGGGATTCATCGCCGAGCCGGGCGGCGCCTACTAAGCCAGCCCGGCGTGACGCTCGGCCGGCCTCGTTCTAAGCTGCGGCGCCATCGACAGGAGGCCGGCATGAGGATCGTCGGAACCGCTGGACAACTCGGCGCGCGCATCGAAGGCATCGATCTCGGTGCGCCGTTGTCGGAATCCGACTTCCGCCAGATCCTTCGCGCGCTCGGCGAGTACGGCGTGCTCTGCTTTCCGCGCCAGACCTTCGACGTGGAGGCGTTCGCCGCCTTCGGCCGCCGCTTCGGCGAGCCCGAGGTCAATGTCGCCAACATGTACCACGAGCCGGGTCATCCCGAGGTGATGATCCTCTCCAACATGAAGAACGCGCAGGGCAAGCCGATCGGCCTGTCGGACGCCGGGCAGGGCTGGCACACCGACATGTCCTATGCCTCGCAAATCGCGCTCGCCAACATCCTGCACGCGCAGCGCGTGCCCTATCGCAACGGCAAGTCCCTCGGCCAGACGCAGTTCCGCAACATGCACGCCGCCTATGAGGATTTGCCGGACGCGTATAAGCACAAGCTAGAGGGCCGCACGGCGACGCACGACTTCTCCAAGTTCTGGGACATGATGCGCGCGCGCCCCGGCTCCACGCGCCCGCCGCTGACACCGGAGCAGCGCGCCAAGCGCCCGCCGGTGCATCAGCCGATCTTCCGCCGCCACCCGATCACCGGGCGCATGGTGCTGTACGCCAATCCCGGATACACGATGTTCATCGATGACATGGACCCGCAGCAGAGCGGGGAAATTCTCGATTTCCTGTTCCGCCACCAGGAGCGCGCCGAGTACCTGTACGCGCATCACTGGACCGAAGGCGACGTGCTGATGTGGGACAATATCGGCACGGTGCACAACGCCGTCGCCGACTACATGCCCGATGAGCCGCGCTACATGCGGCGCATCCAGGTGATGGCGACGCTCGACTACGCTGCGCTCGCCCGCTGATGCCGGCACCCATCGGCTCGGAGTTCGCCGGGCGGCGCGTCGTGATCACGGGTGCGGCCGGCGGGATCGGGCGGGCGGCGACGCGCGCCTTTCTCGAGGCGGGCGCGCATGTGCTGCTGATCGACAAGGACGATGCGGGGCTCGCCGAGCTGCGCGGGTCGGTTGGCGGCGCGCGGGTGGCACTCTGGCGCTCCGACCTCGCCACGCCGGCCGCTTGCGCCGAGGCGCTCGATAAGGCGGGCGGGCTGATCTACGCGCTGGTGCATCTCGCCGGCCTGTTCGAGGCCGATGCGCTCGATCCATCGGATCACGGCGTTTGGGACCGCGCGATCGGGGTGAACCTGACGACCGCCTACGACATGGCGGTGGCCTTCGCGCCGCGTGCCGAGACCGCCGAGCCGGCACGCATCGTGCTGACGAGCTCGGTCGCGTTTCGCCGCGGCGCGGGCGACTACGCCGCGTATAGCGCGGCGAAGGGCGGGATCGTCGGGCTGACGCGGGCGCTGGCGCGGCGGCTGGCGCCGGGCATTCTGGTCAATGCCATTGCCCCCGGACTGATCGACACCAGGATGGCCGCCCCCGTGCTCGCCGCGCGTGGCGAGAATGCGACGGCGGGGATTCCGCTCCGCCGGATCGGGCGGCCGGAGGAGGTGGCGGGCGTGATCCGGTTCCTCTGCGCGCGCGACAGCTCCTATGTCACCGGGCAGACGATCACGGTGGACGGCGGCATGACGAACGCCTGATCGCCGGGACGTCGCCGCCGCCGGGCGTGCAGTCCCGGCGGCGGCATGGACGGCGATCGCTGCGGAACGCCACGAAACTCGGACCCGTCAGGTCGGCAGCGCAGCCGCGGCGAGGGGCGGGCGCCCGCGGCGGCGCGTCGTCCGGGCCTGCGCGCGGGCTGCCTCCGGCGTTGCGGGAGATGTTTCGGCGTGAGCCTTGCCGCGGAGCAGCGCGGCGACGATCAGCGCGATGCCCTCAGCGTGCCATCGCTGTATTGCCTTGTGATCCGCGCCGAGCGCGGTCCCCAGCCGGCGCCACGGAAAGAGGTGCTTTTCCGTAAGCGGATTGATCAGGCTGCGCGCGCCCACGATCCGCCGCAGCACATAGCGCTCGACCGGGATGAGCTGGAGCCAGCTGAACGCCTCGTCCATGCGCGAAATAGCAGCTGCCGAGGGAATGGCCGGGCGCACGCGGGCCGCTCCCCACCCGTACCCCTCGGCAGCCGCCCGCACCACCTCGATCGCCGAGGTCCGCAAGCGCGTGCTCCAGCCCTGCGATGGGAGGGAGAGTAGGGTGATGCCCGCCTCTTCCAACCGGTACGTCACGAATCTCGCATCGACCACCTGATCGGGGTCGGAGAGGCAATCAGGAGCCAAGGGAACTTCCTTCCTTAACGGTCGAAAAACGGCAGCGGATAGGGCAGGCCGTCGAGCGGCGTTCCCTTGATCAGCGCCCCCCATGTATCGGGATGGCCGGCGGGCAGCGGTTCGCGAACCTCCGGCTGCGCGGAGTCCGGATCGGGCGCGCAGGGCCGGGCTGTCGCGCCGATGCGCCGGGCTCGTTCGATGATCGCCGCCCGGGAGCGGCCAAGAGCGCGCGCGATCTCCTCCCAGTCCCGGCCTTCGCTGCGAAGCCGCCGCAAGCGATGGTCGAGTGCCTCCGTCCAGGTTGCCCGCATGGTGCCCTCCTTGCGGGGGCGAGTTAGCATAAATAACCATGTCAGTCAATAATTCTAACTGACTGGCATCGGCATCGCCGCTTGATCGGCGGTGGCGTCAGCGCTAAGGGGTGTTAGAAAGACTTACGTGACGGCACATGAGCAGCCCTCTCGAGATCGGCGAGCGCATCCGGATCATCCGTCAGCAGCGCGGCATGACGCAGGAGGGGTTGGCGGCGGCGGTCGGCGTGTCGCGGAGCGCCGTCGCGCAGTGGGAGACGGGGCGCTCCGGTCAGGTCACGGGGAATCTGTCCCGCATCGCCGAATGCCTCGGTGTCGGCGTGGAGTTTCTCATGCATGGGGGGGAGGGAGAGGTCGCACCGGTCGCGACGCGCGGTGATGAGATCGCCCTCCTGCGGCTCTACCGCGAATGTTCGGCCGAGGATCGGCAGCTCCTTCTTCGCACGGCGCGGCGGCTGGCGGGCAATGGCCGATAGCTCCCCCTTCGCCCTGTGGCTGGAGGCCGGCGGCGCGGTCGACGCGCTGGTGGAGCAGCTCCGGCGCGCCAGCCCGGCGAGCATGGGCGCCGTCACGCCGCAGATCGGCGCGATCGCGGAAGCCTATCTTCTTGCCGTCGCCGCCGGGCTTCGCTGCGCCGGAGAGATGGCGAGCGCGTGTGCGGCCCGGCAGCGGGAACTGGCTGCCTACCTTGCTAACCAGCCCGGCGCGGGCCTTGAGCTAACGGACGCCTTGCGCGCGCTGGCCCGGGAACTCGGCGAGACGGCGGTCCGCCGGGCGCGGCAGTTTCAAGAGGAGCTGCTGCTTCTGGCGGAGCGGCTTCCCGCCCCGGACGGGGCGTCGGCGCCCGACTGAACCCCGGTACCCACTCGCATCGCGGCCGGCGCCGTCCTATGTGTGCGCCGCAGCACCCGCGTCCGGGCCGACCGACGCGCCCGCCCCACGAGGATGCATGGATATCCGCAACATCGCCATCATCGCCCATGTCGATCATGGGAAGACGACGCTCGTCGACCAGTTGCTCCGCCAATCGGGGGCGTTCCGCGAGCACCAGCAGGTCGCCGAGCGGGCGCTTGACCGCAACGATCTCGAACGCGAGCGCGGCATCACCATCCTTGCCAAGTGCACGTCCGTCGTGTGGCGCGATGTGCGGATCAACATCGTTGATACGCCCGGACACGCCGATTTCGGCGGCGAGGTCGAGCGCATCCTGAACATGGTCGATGGCGCGCTGGTGCTGGTCGATGCCGCCGAAGGGGTGCTGCCGCAAACCAAGTTCGTGGTCGGCAAGGCGCTCGCGCGCGGGCTGAGCCCGATTGTCGTGGTCAACAAGGTGGACCGCGCCGACGCCAGGCCCGACGAGGTGCATACCGAGGTCTTTGACCTGTTCGCCGCTCTCGGCGCGACCGATGAGCAGCTCGACTTTCCGATGCTTTATGCTTCGGGACGCCAGGGCTGGGCCGACGCCAGCCTGGACGGACCGCGCCAGGACCTCTCGGCGCTATTCGACCTCGTGTGCCGTCATGTTCCGTCGCCTGTGCTCGATGCCGAGGCGCCGTTCGGAATGGTCGCCTCGATCCTCGAATACGACAACTTCCTTGGCCGAGTGCTGACCGGCCGCGTGGAGCAGGGCCGGGCGCGGCTGAACATGCCAGTCAAGGTGCTGCATGCGGACGGGCGGGTGGTGGAAACCGGTCGGATGACCAAGCTCCTGTCGTTCCGCGGGCTGGACCGGGTGCCGGTGGAGGAAGCCGAGGCGGGTGACATCATCGCGGTCGCCGGGCTTTCGCAGGCGACCGTGCCCGACACGATCGGCGCGCCCGAACTGGCCGCCCCGTTGCCGGCCATCCCGGTCGATCCGCCGACGCTTGCCATGACCTTCCGCATCAACGACGGGCCGCTGGCCGGCCGCGAGGGGAGCAAGGTCACGAGCCGGCAAATCCGTGAGCGGCTGTTTCGGGAAGCCGAGGGGAACGTCGCGATCCGGGTGAGCGAGAGCACCGAGACCGAAGCTTTCGAGGTGGCCGGCCGCGGAGAATTGCAGCTCGGGGTGCTCATCGAGACGATGCGCCGCGAGGGCTTCGAGCTTACGATCGGCCGCCCGCGCGTGCTGACGCGCCGCAACGCCGAGAGCGGCGAGCGCGAGGAGCCGATGGAGGAAGTGCTCGTCGATGTAGACGAGCCCTATGCCGGCGTCGTGGTCGAGAAGCTGACCCGCCGGAAGGGCGAGTTGCGGGACATGCGGCCCTCGGGCGGTGGCAAGGTGCGGCTCACCTTCCTGATCCCGAGCCGGGGGCTGATCGGCTATCACGGCGAATTCCTCACCGACACGCGCGGAACCGGCATAATGAACCGGCTCTATGCCGGTTACGGGCCGTGGAAGGGCCCGATCGAGGGCCGGCGCACCGGCTCGCTGATCTCCAACGCCGACGGCGAGGCGGTTCACTACGCGCTCTTTTATTTGCAGGAGCGCGGCGCGCTGTTCGTGAGCCCGGGCGACAAGGTCTATGTCGGCATGATCCTCGGCGAGCATAACCGCGGCACCGACCTCGACGTGAACCCGATCAAGGAGAAGAAGCTCACCAACATCCGCGCTGCCGGCAAGGACGATGCGATGCTGCTGACCCCGCCGCGCCGGATGAGCCTCGAACAGGCGATCGCGTATGTGGAAGACGACGAGCTCGTCGAAGTGACACCCGGTGCGATCCGGCTGCGCAAGCGCCATCTCGATCCGCATGCGCGCAAGCGGTTCGAGCGCCGGTCCGAGGATCGGGCGGCCTGATCTGTCAGTCCGGCTCGATCGGCATCGTGGCGATGCTGGTCCAGGCGATCGGCGCCCCGGCTCGTTCGGCCGCCTCAGCCGGCGGCAGCGCGGGGTTCCAGTGAACGGCGAGGAAGCGCCGCGCCGTGACGTCCGCCGCCTCGTCCGACAGCAGCCACAGGAGCGGCGGCACCATCACCTCCGGACGGATCATCTTGCTGCGGTCCTGCACCTGGCCATCGGGGATGATGCGTGTATCGGTCATGCCGCCGGGGACGACCACGTTCACCGTAACGCCCGTGCCGGCGAGGTCGGCCGCCATCACCGCCGCGCTCGCCTCGGCCGAGGCCTTGCTGGCGCCGTAGAGCACATACCCGCCGCGGATCATGGTGCCGAGGCTGGTGGTGACGGTGACGATCCGCCCCTTGCCCGCCCTGATCATCTTGGGTGCGACGGCGCGCGCCATCATCAAGGGCGCGGTGGCGTTGACGGCGAGAAAGAGCTGCCACTGTTCGGGGGTGATCTCCCAGAACTTGATCGGCCAGCGCGGCTGGCCGGGCCGCACCGACGCCTGGCCGATCCCGGCATTGTTGACCAGCGCCTCGATCGCGCCGAGCGCGCCTTCGGCCTGCGCGACCGCCTTGTCGCAGGCGCCGGGCTCCGCCAGGTCGGCGAGAATGGAGACGAACCGCCCTTTCAGCCCTTCCGCCGCGCGCGCGACCTCCGCCAGCCACTCCGCCGAGCGGTCAACGCCGGCGACGTTGATACCCGCGCCGAGCAGGCCAAGGGCAATGGCCCGTCCGATCCCGCTGGCGGCACCGGTCACTATGGCAGTCTTTTCCATTCCTTCTCCTCCTTGCTCACTCGCCTGCCGGCTTGCCCATTGCGTGCTTCTTTACCCACTTCGCGCATTCTTCGTCCGAGAGGTACTAAGCCGCCATCTTCAGTAGAGTATCGGCGGCTTCTGTTCCCGGCGCCTCCGGCTCAAGGCCGTTCAGGGACAGAAACAAGGTAGGCGCGGTCGAGGTTCAAAGGCTAGGCGGGTGCGCGTTCCAGCGGCCTTGCATACCGCATCCCAATTGCGCCGCCATAGCGGATCAGCATCTCGTCATGCACAGCAAGGATAGATTTGCGGGAGACCCAGACGGTCACTTGGCAAGCTCCCGCAGCACAGGATTCCACTTCTTCATCAAGCGTCGCGCGACTTCCATCTCCGCCTCGAACTCGGGATCGGCGGTGGACGGCCGGACCCCATCCAGCGTGTCGATCATGTGCAGCGTGTCGCCCTGCTGCACGCCAAGGCGCGCGAGAAGCTCGTTCGGAACGACTCCGACGGAGTTCCCGATTGGGTGAGCTCCAGCGTTGTCATTCCGACCCTCCTTCTTGCGGAGAGTTAGCGGAGGCCCCGATGATGCCAACGTCGGTTATAACGGGCTACAGGATGAACCGGCTCAGATCGCCCTTCTGCGCCAAGGGCGCCACGCGCTCGTTCACATAGGCCGCGTCCACCGTGACCACCTCGCCCGCGCGGTCGGTCGCCGTGAAGCTGATGTCCTCCAAAAGCCGCTCCAGGACCGTATGCAGGCGGCGGGCGCCGATATTCTCCACCCGGTCGTTGATGTCGGCTGCCAGATCGGCCAGCGCGTTCACCGCGTCGTCGGTGAATTCGAGCCGCACCTGCTCGGTGCCGATCAGCGCCTGGTACTGTTTCAGCAGGGAATGCTCGGGCTCGGTCAGGATGCGCCGCAAATCCTCGCGCGACAGCGGTGCGAGTTCGACGCGGATCGGCAGCCGGCCCTGCAATTCCGGCAACAGATCGGCCGGCTTGGCGAGGTGGAAGGCGCCGGAAGCGATGAACAGCACATGATCGGTCTTCACCGGGCCGTATTTGGTGGAGACGGTGGTGCCCTCGATCAGCGGCAGAAGGTCGCGCTGCACGCCTTCGCGCGAAACATCGCCGCTGCGGAAGCCGCCTTCGTTCGAGCGGGCGCAGATCTTGTCGATCTCGTCGATGAACACGATGCCGTTGTTCTCGGCGTGCGCCACCGCGTCCTTGGCGAGCCGGTCGTTGTCGAGCAGCCGGTCGGCCTCCTCGCGCTCGAGCGCCTGGCGGGCGGCGCGCACCGTCATCCGCCGCTGCTGCGGCTGGCGCCCGAACATGCCCTTCATCATCTCGCCGATATTGATCACTTGCCCCGGCGGCATCCCGGGGATGTCGAGCTGGCCGATCGGCAAACCTGACGAGTCGCTGACCGCGATCTCGATCTCGCGGTCCTCGAACTCGCCGTTGCGGAGCATCCGGCGGAACTTGCTGCGCGTGTCGGCGGCGGCACCCTCGCCCACCAGGGCGGTGATCAGCCGCTCCTCGGCGGCCAGCTCGGCCTTGGCCTGGACCTCCTTGCGCGAAGCGTCGCGCAGCATGTTCAGGCTCGCTTCCACTAGGTCGCGCACGATGCTTTCCACGTCGCGCCCGACATAGCCGACCTCGGTGAACTTGGTCGCTTCCACCTTCAGGAACGGGGCCTGCGCCAGCTTGGCGAGGCGGCGCGCGATCTCGGTCTTGCCGCAGCCGGTGGGACCGATCATCAGGATGTTTTTGGGCACGACCTCCTCGCGCAGCTCCTCGGGGAGCTGCTGGCGGCGCCAGCGGTTCCGCAGAGCGACCGCCACCGCGCGCTTGGCGTCGTGCTGGCCGACGATGAAGCGGTCGAGCTCGGAGACGATCTCGCGTGGCGAATAGGTAGGAACGTCCATTATTAGAGAGACTCTATGATGATGTTTTCATTGGTGTAGACGCAGATTTGCGAGGCGATCCGCATGGCACGGCGCGCGATCTCCTCGGCCGATAGCCCGTCGATCTCCAACAGCGCGCGGGCGGCGGCGAGCGCGTAGTTGCCGCCCGAACCGATCGCGATGATGCCGTCCTCGGGCTCCAGCACGTCACCGTTGCCGGTGAGCGTGAAGCTGCGCTCGCGGTCGGCGACCGCCATCATCGCCTCCAGCCGGCGGAGATAGCGGTCGGTGCGCCAGTCTTTGGCCAATTCCACGCAGGCGCGCTCGAGCTGGTTGGGGAACCGTTCGAGTTTCCCCTCCAGCCGTTCGAGCAGGGTGAAGGCGTCGGCCGTGGCGCCGGCGAACCCGGCGATGATCGCGCCGCCCGGCCCGATCCGCCGCACCTTGCGGGCGTTGCCCTTGATGACGGTCTGCCCGAGCGTGACCTGCCCGTCGCCCGCCATCGCCACGTGGCCGGCCCGCCGCACACACAGGATGGTGGTTCCATGCCAACCGACCGGGTCGGGCTGAACAAGCGGTGATGTTTGCATAGCGGTGCTTCAGATGGTCCGGCAGCACGGCCTCGGCAAGGCTGCGGCGCGACTTGACGCCCCCGGCTCGGATCAGGCTAAACCGGTGGAAAGCGAAATAAGCGCCCGCAAGCGGCGGGCCGGTAGCGGAGGAACCCAGATGGCCAATACTCCGGCGGCTGAATTCGGCGCCCGGATCGACCGGCTTCCCGCCACTGGCCATATCTGGCGCATCATCACCCTGATCTCGCTCGGCGGCTGCTTCGAGTTCTACGACTTGTTCCTCACCGCCTATGTCGTTCCCGGCATGGATCGGGACAAGCTGTTCACGCCGGAATCGCTCGGCGTGTTCGGCGGGCTTTCCGGGCTGAAGGTGCAGGGGGCCGGCACCTTCGTTTTCGCGCTCTTCGCCGGGTTGTTCGTCGGCACGATCCTGTTCGGCTGGGTTTCCGACCATTACGGCCGCCGGCGCGTTTTCACGATTTCGCTGGTCTGGTATTCGGTGTGCACGCTGATCATGGCGGCAATGCCGAACGGCTTCTGGATCGACATCTGGCGCTTCATCGCCGGTATCGGCATCGGCGTCGAGCTGGTGACGATCGACACCTACGTCTCGGAACTGATCCCCCGCGCGCACCGCGGCAAGGCGTTTGCCTACAGCCAGTTCGTGACGTTCTGCGCCGTGCCGGTGGTGGCGTTCATCGCCTGGCTGCTGGGTGCCGACAACTGGCGCTGGGTCGTGGTGATCGGCTCGCTTGGTGCAGTGGTCGTTTGGTGGCTGCGTCTCGGGCTGCCGGAGAGCCCCCGCTGGCTCGCGCGGCACGGCAGGCTCGCGGAGGCCGAGGTCGTGGTGGCGCGGATCGAGGCCGAGGTCGAGCGGGAATACGGACGCTCGCTACCGGCGCCGGGCGAGGCGATCGAGGAGGTCGGCGACGCCAGCTTCGCCGAGATGTGGAAGCCGCCCTACGGGCGCCGCACGGTGGTGATGTCGATATTCAACTTCTTCCAGACCTACGGCTATTACGGCTTCGCCGCCTGGGTTCCGACACTGCTGATCGCCAAGGGAATCACCGTCACGCGCAGCCTGGAATACGCCTTCATCATCGCGGTCGCCAACCCGATCGGGCCGCTGCTCGGCATGCTGATCGCCGATAGGATCGAGCGCAAATGGCAGATCGTGCTCGGCGCGCTCGGCATCGCGGTGTTCGGGCTGCTCTTCGCCGGCCGGACCACGGAGGCCGGGCTGATCATCTTCGGCGTGCTGATCACGCTCTCCAACAACCTGCTGTCGTTTGCGTTCCACAACTACCAGGCGGAGCTGTTCCCGACCCGCATCCGCAGCCGCGCCGTGGGCTTTGTCTATGCCTGGAGCCGGCTGTCGGCGGCGTTGTCGGGCCTGGCGATCGCCTTCTTCCTCGGCGTCGGCGGCACCCCCGCCGTGTTCGTGTTCATCGCCGCGTGCATGGTGATCGTCATGCTCGTCATCGGCCTGTTCGGGCCGCGCACCCGCGGCCTCGCGCTGGAGGCGATCTCGCATTAGAGAGCTCCGGGCCAATCACTCGGAGGCGGCATGGCGCTGAAAGTGGCGGTCCAAATGGACCCGATCGAAGGCATCAACATCGATGCGGACTCGACGTTCGCGCTGATGCTGGAGGCTCAGGCGCGCGGGCACCTTCTCTGGCACTACGAAGTCCGCCACATGACCCTGGAGGAGGGAACGCTGCGGCCGGGCGGGCGGCGGCGCGAGCGGCTGTTCGCGCGGGCGCGCCCAGTCAGCGTGCAGCGGAGGCGGGGGGCGCATTACACGTTCGGTGAGGAAGCGCGCCTCGATCTCGGCTCCATGGACGTTGTCCTGATGCGCCAGGATCCGCCCTTCGACATGGCCTATATCACGGCTACCCACATGCTGGAGCACATCCAGCCCGACACGGTGGTGGTGAACGATCCGGCCGCCGTGCGGAACGCGCCGGAGAAGATCCTCGTCACCAGCTTCCCTGAGCTGATGCCGCCGACGATCATCACCTGGGATGCGGAGGCGATCCGCGCGTTCCGTGCCGAGCACCGCGACATCATCGTCAAGCCGCTGTTCGGCAATGGCGGGGCCGGCGTGTTCCGCATCCGCCCGGACGATGAGAATCTCGGGGCGTTGCTGGAAATGCACTTCGCGCGCTCGCGCGAGCCGCTAATGATCCAACGCTACGAGCCGGCGGTGCGCCGGGGCGATAAGCGCATCATCCTGGTCGATGGCGAGCCGATGGGCGTAATCAATCGCGTGCCCGCCGAGGGCGAGGCGCGCTCCAACATGCATGTGGGCGGACGGCCGGAGAAGGCGGTGCTTAGCCAGCGGGACCGCGAAATCTGCGCCGCGATCGGCCCGACGTTGCGCGACCAGGGGCTGATCTTTGTCGGCATCGACGTGATCGGGGATTACCTGACCGAGATCAACGTCACCTCGCCGACGGGAATCCAGGAGATCGCGCGTTTCGACGGCGTGTATCTTGAAAAGGCGATCTGGGACAGGATCGAGGTGAAAGCCGCGGCACGGCTGCCGGTTTGATCCGGGTCGCTTGTCGCCGCTTACGCGCGCCGGCACGAGAACAGAAGCGTTCGCTCTCGTCAGGTAATCAGCGGGACTGTCCTATGTCCTGTCCCGTTGCGACCGCTTGGTTTCGATCGTCATGGTCGTCCCCGCGTAGGCGGGAACGACCCGGCCAACCCACGGCTTTGCCGCGCGCAAGGAAGTCGGGGTGCCCGGGCAAGTCTGGCCAAGCCCGGGCATGACGGAAGGATCGAATCGGAACGGATCACGCCGTGCTATACGTCGCAATCTCCACCAAATTGCCGTCGGGATCGCGGCAATAAACCGAGCGCATCGGACCCAGCGCGCCCTCCCGCTCCACCGGCCCATCGACGATCGCAACGTCGCAACCGCGCAGATGGGCCACCACGTCGTCCGGCGGCAGTGCGGTGATGAAACAGAGATCGCCCGCCCCGGGCGCATCCGACGCACCCGTGATCCAGGACTTGTCGGCATCGACCGGGCGCAGATTGATCTTCTGCTGGCCGAACTTCAGCGCCGTGCGGCCGTCGCGCCCGAACCGTTCGCGCTTGATGCCCAGCACGCGCTCATACCAGGCGGCGGTGACCTCCACGTCGCGCACGTTGAGCACGATGTGATCGAGACGATCTACCGCGAAGCGCATGGCGCTATTCGAGCCCCTCGTAGAAATCGTTGCCCTTGTCGTCGATCACGATGAATGCGGGGAAATTCTCCACCTCGATGCGCCAGACCGCCTCCATCCCGAGCTCGGGATACTCGAGCACCTCGACCTTGCGGATGCAGTCCTGGGCGAGCCGCGCCGCCGGGCCGCCGACACTGCCGAGATAAAACCCGCCATAGGTCTTGCACGCCTCACGCACCGCGCGGGAGCGGTTGCCCTTCGCAAGCATCACCAGCGACCCGCCCGCCTGCTGGAACTCCGCCACGTAGCTGTCCATGCGCCCGGCCGTGGTCGGGCCGAAGCTGCCGGTCGCATAGCCCTGGGGCGTCTTGGCGGGGCCGGCGTAATAGACCGGATGGTCCTTGATGTAGGCGGGCAGCCCCTCGCCGCGATCGAGCCGCTCCTTCAGCTTGGCGTGCGCGATGTCGCGCGCGACCACCATCGTCCCGCTCAGCGCGAGTCGGGTCTTGACCGGATATTGCGAGAGTTGCCGACGGACCGCCGCCATCGGCTGGTCGAGGTCAACGGCGACGGCCTCGCTGCCGAGATGCGCGTCGGTGGTTTCCGGCAAGTATTTGGCGGGATCGGTCTCTAGCTGCTCCAGGAACACGCCCTCCGGGGTGATCTTGGCGAGGATCTGCCGGTCGGCGGAGCAGGAGACACCGATCCCGACCGGCAGGCTCGCACCGTGGCGGGGCAGCCGGATCACCCGCACATCGTGGCAAAAATACTTGCCGCCGAACTGCGCGCCGATGCCGAGCGTGCGCGTCAGCGCGTGGACCTGCTCCTCCATCTCCAGATCGCGGAAAGCGTGCCCAGCCCGGCTTCCGCGCGTCGGCAGCGCGTCCAGATAGCGTGTCGAGGCGAGCTTGACGGCTTTGAGCGTCAGCTCCGCCGACGTTCCGCCAATGACGATCGCGAGGTGATACGGAGGGCAGGCCGACGTGCCGAGGGTCTTGATCTTGGTCTCCAGGAACTTCAGCAACCGCTCGGGCGAGAGGATCGCGCGCGTTTCCTGAAACAGAAAGCTCTTGTTGGCCGAGCCGCCGCCCTTGGCGACGAACATCAGGTGGAACTCGTCGGCATGGTCCTCGCCCGGCGCCGCCATGATGTCGAACTGCACCGGCAAATTGTTGCCGGTATTCACCTCCTCGAACATCGACAGGGGCGCCATCTGCGAATAGCGCAGATTGGTCTCGGTGTAGGTGCGATGCACCCCAAAGGCGAGCGCCTCCTCCTCGTTGCCCTCCACCCAGACGCGCTGGCCCTTCTTGCCGAATACGAGCGCCGTGCCGGTGTCCTGGCACATTGGCAGCACGCGCCCGGCGGCGATGTTGGCGTTCTTGAGCAGATCGAACGCCACGAACCGGTCGTTGTCGGACGCCTCGGGGTCATCGAGGATCGCCCGAAGCTGGCGCAAGTGCCCCGGGCGCAGCAGGTGCGACACGTCCTGGAAGGCGCGGAACGCAAGCTCGGTCAGGGCTGCCGGCGCGATCCTGAGCACGCTCTGCCCGTCACAGACCGACGTCCGCACGCCCTCGGCCTCCAGCTTGCGCCAGGGGGTCGCCTCGGGGCCGAGCGGAAACATCGGCGCGTAAGCGAAGTTGGTGGGCTTGGCGACGGGCGCGTTCATGGCGCTGATCCTCCGCTGGTCTCATACCGACTCGCACTCTTTGGCTCTCCCCAGCTCTCGCCGACCCTCTCCGTCCCCACGGGGCGGCGAGGGAGCCGGATAGCGACCACCTCTCCGCCCTTGGGGGTCGAGAGGCCGGGAGGGGTGGGGGAAACACCGCAGGCGCGCCGTCGGGGAGAAGTGATCATCGATGCGGGTCGGTCGTGGAGGGCCTGGGAGCCATGCAGCGGCCCGCGCGGCGGATCAAGTCTTGGGCGGGCTGCGACGGCGGAACGCGTCGAGGCTCACCACTTGCGGCGCCTCAGGAGCGGCCTCCGGCTCCGGTTTCGGATCGGACACCGGCGCCGGCGGCTTGGCGGCGGGTTCGGACTCCGGCGGCGCGGCCTCCGCCGACGCGGGACGGAACCGCATCCCGTAGCGCACGAACGGGTCGGCGAACGCCACGATCGCACCCACCGGGATCACGAGCTTGGACGGAACGCCCCCGAACGAGAGGCCCACGCTCAGCAGGCCCGCCTCCTCGTCCATCTTCAAATCCCAGAACTGGTGCTGGAGAACGATGGTCATCTCCTGCGGATACTGGGCCCGCAGCCGGGGTGGCATCACCACGCCGGGATGATCGGTGCGGAAGGTCAGGTAGAAATGATGCTCGCCGGGAAGTCCGTTCGCCGCGGCATGGGCGAGCGCGCGCACCATGACCTGACGCATCGCCTCGTCGGTCCATTGATCGTACGGCAGCAGGCTCTCGACCGTCGGTTCCCGTTCGTCCGTCATCGCCTCATTGATAGAGCGCGCAGCCTCGTGTTTCCAGGGGACGATGGGGAGACGATGGGGGGCTTCTGTTGCCCGGTGCCCCCCGAACCGCGCTTATCGCTTACGCAGCGACAGCGAGTGCCTCGTTGTCGTTGGCACTTGTGAAACGGCCCGATAACGGCGGAACCATGCCGGGCGAAAGGCGTGTCTTTACCGCGCGTGTCGAGCCTGTTTCGCCCCCATGTCTGCCGGCCGGACAGCCCAGCCCGAAAGGATGGTGGAGGCGCCGGGCACTGCCCCCGGGTCCACTACGCTTATTCCACGCGCCGTTTATCGCCATAGCCGACCGTCGCCGGCGGGCGGCATATAAGGCGTCGGATCGCAAATGTGGAGTCGGGAAATGCGCCTCACCGCCGACCAGGAGCAGGAGATCGCCGCTGCCCGCGAACGGCGGGCCGAGACCGCCCGGCCGACAGTCCCGGCGCTGGAGGCGCTGCTCTACCGCCCGCTCCCGGTGCTCGATCACGGTTTCGTCCGGGTGATCGACTACATGGGCGACGATGGCGCGATCGTGCAGGCAGCGCGGGTCTCCTACGGGCGCGGCACGAGGCGCGTGTCGGAGGATGCGGGCCTGATCCGCTACCTGATGCGCCACCGCCACTCGACCCCGTTCGAGATGTGCGAGATCAAATACCACGTGAAGCTGCCGATTTTCGTGGCGCGGCAATGGATCCGGCACCGCACCGCAAACGTGAACGAATATTCGGCGCGCTACTCGGTGCTCGATCGGGAATTCTACCTCCCCGCCCCCGAGCACCTCGCGGCGCAGTCGGCTGCCAACCGCCAGGGGCGCGGCGCCGTACTCGGCGGGGAGGAAGCGGCCCAGGTGCTTGATCTGCTGCGTGCTGACGCGGCGCGCTGCTACGACAATTACGCCTGGATGCTGAACGAGCCGGCGGACGGGCACATCGCCGACCCGGCCCGCCAGGGCCTGGCGCGCGAGCTCGCGCGGATGAACCTGACCCTGAACACCTATACGCAGTGGTACTGGAAAATCGACCTGCACAACCTGTTGCATTTTCTGTCGCTCCGGGCCGATGCCCACGCCCAGTACGAAATCCGCGCCTATGCCGAGGCGATGATGACGACGCTGGAAGCCTGGGTGCCGCTCGCCTTCGCGGCATTCCGCGAGTACCGGCTCGGCGCGGCCACGCTCTCGGCCGGCATGTTGGCGGTCGTGCGCCGGCTGCTGAACGGCGAAAGCGTCGAGCCGGGGGAAAGCGGCCTCTCCCGCCGCGAATGGGGCGAGCTGATGGAGATTATTGGAAACCGAGCGGCTGGACGCGGCTAAGGACGCACCTAGATTGCTGCCCCGGCGGAGCGTTCCGACAGGGCGGGGAGGGCCCCGGCCGGCTCCGCCGGAGGAGACAGTGGATGTTTCGCCCTGCATCGCTCGCCGCCGTCCTGGCGGTAGGCTTCGCCACCGGAGCCCTCGCCGCCACCGAGCGGTTCCACGCCACCCTGAACGGTGCCAACGAGGTCCCGGCCAAGCAGACTCAAGGCACCGGGACCATGACCGGGACGCTGAATACGACCACCCACAGGTTCAGTTACGACGTCTCCTGGAAAGGGCTCAGCGGCCCGGCCACGATGGCGCATTTCCACGGGCCCGCACCGGCCGGTCAGAATGCCGGGATCGTCGTTCCCCTCGGCAACAACCCCAAGAGCCCGATCAAGGGCAGCGTGACGCTGACGCCTGAGCAGCAGCAGCAGCTCGAAAATGGGCTGTGGTATGTGAACGTGCACACCGCCGCCAATCCGCCCGGCGAAATCAGGGGGCAGGTCGAACCGGTGAAGAAGTAAGGCTACGGCGCGGGCGGGGTAGGGCCGCCTACTCCGCCGCGCTCATGCTCTTCACGAGCTCGAAGATGCGCTTGCGCTGCATCGGATCGGGGATGCGGTAATAGGCACGTACAAGTTCGAGCGTTTCCCGCCGCGTCATCGCGTCATCGCCGAACGGATCCTGGTGTTCGGCGAAGGCAGGCATGCGCTTGCCGCCGGCGCCGGCAACCCCGTCCGGCATGTCGTCGAAAAAGAAACTGATTGGCACGTCGAGCACGCGGGCGAGATCGAACAGGCGGGAGGCGCCGACCCGGTTCACGCCGCGCTCGTATTTCTGCACCTGCTGAAAGGTGAGCCCCAATTGATCGCCCAGCCGTTCCTGGGACATGCCGAGCAATGTCCGGCGCAGCCGGATACGCGAGCCGACATGCACGTCGATCGGGCTGGGACGCGACTCGCGCTCGCCAGGCGGCTCCGCCCCCGGGCCCCGGCCGGCTCCGTCGGTCTCGTCCAGCATACCGGATCCCTCCGCCGCTTATGTCGCGAATCCCGCGACCCCGATTTCTTTAACGGTAGCTGCTCAACCTGGCACTTACAACCGCGAATTGTCAATGGAAATGAGCATACCCCCCTTTTTGTCTCGGAACGAGAGACAAACTGAGCGCCTTAGCCGCGCCGAAGGCCGGGTGCCAAGCCGGCACCCAGCCCGATCAATGCGAAGGTGAGCGGTATCCAAAGGCCGAAGCGCGCGAAGGGGGTTGCCGGCAACGGCCCCGGGACACGAACGATCAGCGTGCCGGCACGGCCGAGGCCGAGGCGCGCGAGCTGATGCCCATACCCGTCGAAGGCGGCGCTGATGCCGGTATTGGCGGCACGCAGCAACGGCAGGCCCTCTTCAACCGCGCGCATCCGCGCGGCAGCGAGGTGCTGGTGCGGTCCGGTCGAGTTGCCAAACCAGGCATCGTTGGTGATGTTCACCAACAGCGCTGGCCGGTCGGCCTCGTCGGCGACCTGTCCCGGAAAAATCGCCTCGTAGCAAATCAGCGGGCCGATCGCCGGCAAACCGGCAACGTGCATCGTCTCGGGGCCCGGGCCGGCGGCGAAACCGTCGCCCGGAACGATCTGCACCGGCAGCGGGAACCAGCCCGGCTGATACTCCCCGAATGGCACCAAGTGCCATTTGTCGTAAACATCCTCGATCGCGCCGGTCGGGCCCAGCGCGAACAGGCTGTTGCGCGGCCTGCCGCGCGGATCGAAACGCACCGCCCCGATGAGCGAAGTGGCGTCGCCGGCGGCATGGGCGATCATCTGGCGGGCCACCGGATCGCGCTCGATCAAATAGGGGCTCGCGGTTTCCGGCCAGATCACGAGCTTCGGGCCGGGCCCGGCCTCGCGCACACCCTCGCGGGTGAGGTCGAGATAGCGGGCGAAGATCGCCTGCGCGAGCGCCGGGCTCCATTTCTGGCCCTCCAGGATGTCGCCCTGGACGAGCACGGCCGTAAGGTTCGGCGCCGGAGCCGACGCTGCGGCGAGACGGTGGATGCCGAATCCCGCCCAGGCGGCCAGCAAAGCCACACCGGCGAGGCGAAAGCGCCAGCCGAGCAACGGCAGGGCCGCGAGCGCCAGCGTCGCCAGGGTCAGGCCGTGAATAGAAACCAACGCGGCGGGCTGGATCATCACGTCGCCGGCCCGGCCCGGGAACTCCCAAACGCTGCCCCAGAGGTTCCAGGGGAAGCCGGTCGCGATGAATTGCCGGGCGAGATCACCGAGCACCCAGGCCGAGGCCAGCGCTGCCACGCGCGGCCAGCCTGGACGGGCGAGCCACGCCATCCCGGCGGCGAAGGCGATGAACAGCGCGAGCACCGCGGCCAAGGCGGGCACGGCGATCGGGATGAACCACCAGAATCGCGCCGCCTCGACCATGATGGCGTCGGTGATCCAGTAAAGGCCCACCAAATTGACCCCGAGGCCGAACCACCACCCACGCCGCAACGCGACTGCGAGCGAAGGGGCGCTGCCGACCAAGACAAGCAGAACCGGCACGGCGAGAAGGAGCGCCGGCAAAAGGAAGATGGGCGGCAAGGCGAGCGCGGCGAGCAGCCCCGCGGCCCATGCGGTGAGGTCCGCACGCCCGCCCCGGAGCCCGGCGAGCCAGCTCCGCGGCCCCGCCGGTCGGGCGGCGACCCCCATGCCGGAGCCGCTTCGGGCGAGCGGCGGCGACAGCGGGCGTGAGGTCAGAAACTGCGGCCGCACGGTTCCTGGCGCGGTGCTAATCCAGCGCGTCGCGAAGCTGGCGTTCGTAGTGCCGATAGTATTTGTCGGTCACAAGGTCGGTCTTAACCACGATCGCGACATCGGTGGTGTTGAACTGGCTGTCGATCACGGCACCGTCGCCCACGAATCCGCCAAGCCGGAGATAGCCCTTGATGAGCGGCGGCAATTGCGCCAGCGCGCGCCGAACATCCACGTCGGCAGAACGCAGGCGGCGCATTTCCACCGCCCGGTGCGGAAGCGCGCGCGGTCGCAGCGCCGGGGGCGCCAGATGGTTGTCGTAAAGATACGTGAGCTCCAGCGCCAGCGCATCGGGATTGGTCCCAGGCAGGCTGGCGCACCCGAACATCAGATCGATGCGATGATGAAACACATAGGCCGCGATGCCGCGCCAAAGTAGCTGCATCACTGCCCGATTGCGGTACGCCGCATCCACACACGACCGGCCGAGCTCGAGGATGCGGCCGGGGAAACGCTCGATCGGCGCGATGTCGTATTCCGACGCCGAGTAGAACCCGCCGATCTTCTCCGCATGCTCGCGCTGGATCAGGCGATAGGTCCCGACCACCCCTTCCGGGCCCGCGCCGAGCGCATGATCGATCACGAGCAGGTGGTCGGCGACGGCATCGAAATCGTCGCGGTCGCGGCCGAGGGCGGCCGCCTCCGGCGTGGGAACGGCTCCCATCTCGCGATAGAACACGCGATACCGCAGCGCCTGCACCGCGTCCTGCTCAGCCGGACTGGAGGCGAGGCGGACCCCGAGATTGCCGGCGCGAAGCTCGGCGAACCCCGGTCCCGGCGGGCTGCGCGGGCCGATCGGCTGCTGGATTGTCACGCCGGGGCCTGTTCGGGTCCCGTCGCGTCGCGCTCGGCCTCGGGCTCGCGCGGCCGGCGCGCCGCCTTCTGGCGCCGGCCGAACAGCTCCAGCCGCAACGAGACCAATTCGAAACCCAGGCGCTGGGCGATGACCTGCATCAGCTTCTCGTGCTCCGTGTCCTGGAACTCGACCACTTTCCCGGTCTCGACATCGATCAGGTGATAATGGTGGCCGTGCTCGGTTGGTTCGTAGCGGGCGCGCCCGCCGCCGAAATCGCGGCGCTCGAGAATGCCCTTCTCCTCCAGCAACCGTACGGTCCGGTACACGGTCGCGATCGAAATCCGCCCATCAAGCACCGTCGCTCGGCGATAGAGTTCCTCCACATCGGGATGATCCGAGGAGTCCGACAGCACGCGGGCGATGACCCGCCGCTGCCCGGTCATCTTCAGGCCCCGCTCGATGCACAGGCGCTCGATGCGCGATTCCATCCTACCCCTTCTCAGGCACCTAGCCGATCAGCGGCGGCGATGTCCAACCGGTGGTCGCCCTCAGGCAAGGCCGGCCGGCACTACTTACGACGGCCTCGCGGCTTGGTGCCGAGCCCGATCCGCTTGGCGAGCGACGAGCGGTGCTTCGCATAGTTCGGCGCGACCATCGGGTAGTCCGCCGGCAACCCCCATCTCTCCCTGTATTGCTCAGGTGTCATGTTGTAGGCGGTCTTCAGATGCCGCCTCAGCATCTTGAGCTTCTTGCCGTCTTCCAGGCAGATGATGTGGTCCGGAAACACCGATTTGCGAACCGGCACTGCCGGCTGCGGACGATCCGGCTCGACTGCTGCCCGCCCGACCCCGGCCAACGTGCGATACACCTCCTGGATCAGCGCGGGAAGGGCCTCCGACGGGACGGGGTTGTTCGATACATGCGCCGACACGATTTGCGCCGTTAGCCCCAGCACACCCATATCGGCGGGCGAATCGCCCATAACAAGACTTCCCGGAACGTATGGCGGACTTTAGTCGAACGCGGTGGTTCCATGCAACTGTTCTCTCCAGGGCCAAGTAGAACGCAAATAAGATGACCGAAACACTTCGAACTGAGAGAGTCCTGGACATTACCGGCGAGGTTTGTCCAATGACGTTCGTCCGGACCCGGCTGGCGCTCGACGGGCTGGAGCCAGGCCAGACCTTGCTCGTGCTCCTGAAAGGGGCTGAACCCGTCCGCAACGTGCCCCGCAACGCGGTGGAGCAGGGTTACGAGGTGCTCAGCCAGACCCAGGGCAGCGACGGCATCACGCGCCTGGCGCTCCGCAAGCCGGCCCGCTGAGCGTGGCTTCGAGGATCAGCGCCGCCTCGCCGTTCGGATAATAGGCGTTGCGTCGTCCGACGATTCGGAATCGCTGATTGGCATAGAGCGCCAGCGCCGCCTGGTTGCCGACCGCGACCTCGAGCAGCATCCGGTGCGCGCCGAGCTGGCGTGCGTGCGCCATCGCCCGTTCCAGCAAGGCCCGGCCGACACCCCGCCGCCGCACCTCGGGGACCACGGCCAGGGTCAGGATCTCGCTCTCATCGGCCGCTACGCGGCCGGCGACCAGTCCGTCGGAGTCGGCGAGAAAACAAAACAGGCCGGGCAGGGCGAGCAGGCTGCGAAAGGCATCGCCGCTCCATGGGTCGGCCGGGAAAGCCTGCTTGTGGATGGCGGCGAGCAGCGCCGAATGGCCCGTCCCGGCCGCGCGAAGTTCCGCCATCAGGCAGTGGGCGAAGGGCGCGGTCGGCGCAGCGACAGCCGGACCGCCGGCGGGTCGACGTAAATCGGCACCAAAGGCCGCCGCGGCAGGGCGCCGCTGCGCTGCGCCTCCGCCGCGATCGCGATCCCGAGCGGCTCGGGGACGGCCTCGACCGCCCGGACCGCGATGCCGCGGGCGCGCCAGGCTGTCGCTACCCTTTCGGCCGCATCGCCGACGACCTCGACCGGCCCGGTCAGACCGGGCAGAGCGTCATCACGGATCGCCTTGATCTCCCCGCCGATGTCGAGATGAACATGCCCGCGCCGCGAATCGACGGCGACGAGCGCCGTCTCGGCGCGGCCGGCACGCAAAGCGTCTCCGACGCTGACGCCCACGATCTCCGCCGCCCCGGCAAGCGCCACTCCGTGCGCGAGCGCGAGCGCAGCGCGGATCCCGGTGAAGCTGCCCGGCCCGAGCGTGACCGCGATGATGCGCTCCGCGCCGCTCCAGGCGCCGCCGGCCAGGAGCTCGCGGACCATCGCCGCGAGCCGCGCCGGCTGCCCGTGCGCGGCCGGCTCCGCGAGCTCGGTGATGACCGCACCCCGCACCACCACGCCGGCCGACACGCGGCCGAGCGCGGCATCGAGGGTCAGAACCGTCGCGAGGCGCTCAGAGGAGGACGCACGCCTCATCGAAGGCAAGACGCGGCGAACGGGGATAGAGCCCGACGGGATCGCCATGACCGAGATTGCAGAGGAAATTCGACCGCCAGCCGTAGCCGGACAGGAAAATCTCATCGACCATGTCGTTGTCGAACCCCGACATCGGTCCACAATCGAGCCCGAGTGCACGGGCCGCGATGATCAGGTACGCGCCTTGCAGCGTGCCGTTGCGAAACGCCGTCGTTGCGGCAAGCGCCTCGTTGCTCGTGAACCAGCCGACGGCGTCGGGATTGTGCGGAAAAAGCCGCGGCAGCTTCTCATAGAAGCGCGGATCGTAGGCGACGATTGCCACCACCGGCGCCTTCATCGTCTTCTCAAGATTCCCCGAGGACAGCGCCGGGGCCAGCCGTTGCTTCGCCGCCTCCGTGCGAAGGAACAGGAACCGCGCCGGCGAGGAGTTCGCCGATGTCGGCCCCATGCTCAGCAGCGCGTAAAGCTCGTGAAGCGTTTCGTCGGAGATCGGCTCATCCCGCCAAGCGTTGTGTGTGCGGGCTTCGCGGAACAGACGCGATAGGGCAGTTTCATCGAGCATCAAACTTCGACCTGTTCCACGGCGACCACCTCCGGCACGTAATGGCGCAGCATATTCTCAATCCCGTGCTTCAGCGTGGCGGTGGACGAGGGACAGCCCGAGCACGATCCCTGCATGTGCAGCCGCACGATGCCGTCCCGGTAGCCGCGGAACACGATGTCGCCGCCGTCACCAGCCACCGCCGGACGCACCCTGGTATCGAGCAGCTCCCGGATCTGCGCCACGATCTCCTCGTCCTCGGGCCGAACCTCCTCGATCAGGTCGTCCTCCGCGGCATCGGCGTTGTCGAGCACGGGGCGCCCAGCGACGAAATGATCCATGATCGCCGCCAGCACTTGCGGCTTGAGCTGCTGCCAGCCGAGTTCCTCGGTCTTGGTGACGCTGATGAAGTCGGAGCCGAGGAAAACCCGCGCCACGCCCGGCAGGGCGAACAGGGCGGTGGCGAGCGGGCTGCGCTCGGCGCTCTCCGGTGAGGCGAAGTCGGCGCTGCCGGATTGCATGACCCAGCGTCCCGGCAGGAACTTCAGGGTCGCGGGATTGGGTGTGCCTTCGGTCTCAATAAACATGGGCGTCCGCCTAACAAGGAGGGAGAGGAGGACGGCAACGGTCCCCGCTGCCGCTAAATCGGGCCTCTCGCCCGGCCGCGCAAGGGCCGGCGCGGCTCAGGGCCGGGCGGCGGCGGCCAGCAACCCGCGAATTTCTTCCGCGGGACGGGCGGGGCTGAAGAGATAGCCCTGCGCTTCGGTCAGGCCCTCGTCGAGGAGAAGGCTCGCCTGCTCCTCGGTCTCCACCCCCTCGGCGGTGACGGCAAGCCCAAGCGAGGCGCAGAGCCCGGTGACGGCGCGAACCACCGCCGTGCAGTCGCTCCGAACCCCGAGCCCGGCGACAAAGGAGCGGTCGATCTTCACCCGGTCGAACGGGAAACGGACGAGCGCCGACATGGACGAATAGCCGGTGCCGAAATCGTCCAGCGCCAGGGAGACCCCCATCTTCTTCAATTGCCGAAGGATCGCGAGCGCGTCTTGCGTGTCTTGCAGTACCACCGACTCCGTCACCTCCAGCTCAAGCCGCCCGGGATCCAGTCCCGACCGCTCGAGGGCATGGGCGACATCCGCGATCAAGCCGCTGCGGCGGAGCTGGGCCGGGGAGACGTTGACGGCGACCTTGCAGCCCTCCGGCCACAGTGAGGCGTCCCGGCACGCCCGCTCCAGCACCCACCGCCCGAGCGGCAGGATGAGGCCGCTCTCCTCCGCGAGCCGGATGAACTCGTCCGGCCTGACCAGTCCCCGCCCCGGATGGTTCCAGCGCAGCAGCGCCTCGCAGCCAGCCGGCTGCCGGGTCCGCAGCGCCACGACCGGCTGGTAGTGCAGCTCGAACTCCCCGACCGAGACGGCCCGGCGCAGCTCGTGCTCAAGTCGCGTGCGGGCCTCCTCCTCTTGGGCGATCTCGGGGCGGAACTCCAGAACGCCGCCCCGTGCGAGCCTTTTCCCCCGGAAAAGCGCGAGATCGGCCGATTGCAGGAGCTTCGAGGCGAGTTTGCCGTCGCGCGGTGCGATGGCGAGGCCGATGCTGGCACCGATCAGGATCGAGCGCCCGTCGACATCGAAGGGCTCGCTCAGCCGTTTGCTCGCTGCATCGGCAAGCCGGTGGGCCGCTTGAGGCTGGCGGGGCGCGCGCTGGATGATCGCGAATTCATCGCCGCCCAGGCGCGCGAGCGTGTCGCGGTCGCGCACCAAGGCGCCGAGCCGGCCGGCGACCTGTTGCAGCACCTTGTCGCCCACCTGGTGGCCGAAGCTCTCGTTGACCTCCTTGAAGCGGTCGAGGTCGATCGAGAGCAGGGCGAATCCGCGCGATGCGGCGAGTGCCTTCTCAAGCTCGGCCTGGAACAGGATCCGGTTGGCGATGCCGGTGAGCGGATCGTGATGCGCCATGTGCCGGATGCGCGGCGCGGCCCGGTTGCGCTCGGTCACATCCACGAAGCGATACAGGATCAGCTCTTCGTCTTCGAGGTGAAGCACTTCCGCCGACGCCAGCAGCTCGAGGGTCTGCCCGGTCGGCGAGTTCAACTGCAGCGGTTCATCGACGAGCTTCCCCGCCAGCCGCAGCCGATTGACGGTTTCCTGCCGCTCCCGCGCGCTGGACCAAAGCCCGAGCTCCAGTCCCGTGCGCCCGATGAGCTGACTGCGTCTGAGCCCGCGCATCCTCAGATACGCGTCGTTGGTATCGAGCACGCGCCCGCTGTCGAGCGTGCTGAGCAGCATGGCATCGGGACTGTTGGCGAACACGGTGCTGAACAGCCGTTCGGAGCGGCGCAGCGCGTTCTCGGCGCGTTTGCGGGCTGTCGCATCGTGGTAGATGGCAAGCAGCGCCGGCCCGTCCGACCAGTCGATGCGGCAGGCGAGACATTCCACCCAGATCACGTCGCGATCCGGTCCCAGCAGGCGGAATTCATACTGCGATTGCGGGTTCTCCCCGCGCAGGCGCGCCGCCATTCGCCGGGCGACCATCTCGCGATCAGCCGGGTGGATACTCGCTCCGACCTGGTGGCGCGCGATCGTCTCGGCCACGGAGGCGTAGCCGTGCAGCGCGGCATAGGCCTGATTGGCGAACAGCACTCTACCGTCACGGTGCACCAGGACCGCGCTCAGGCACTTGCTGATGATTTCGCTCAGTTGTTCCGGGGCCGGCCGTTCCTCCCGGATCGCAACCATCGAAGCCGCGATTGCCCCCTCTTCTGCCCGCTGAAGGGTGGCGAGCACGGGCCAGCAATTTTGCCCGTTCCGCAGCCGCACCAGGGTCTCGGCGGCAGGCGCCGCCCCCTGGGCCACGCGCGTGAGCGCCGAGAGAAGCTCGCCGCCATCGTCGGGATGCAGATGCGCGGTCAGTACGTCCCCGGCCGCCAGCAGGACCCCGGGAGCCGCCTCGGCCAGCGAGCCGCTGACGCCGGTAATCCTGGCATCCGCCGTCAGCAGTAGTTCCAGCCCAGGCGCGGAAGCCGCGGCGCCGGAAGAGACCTGCCCCGTCATCGCTCTTGCCCTTGCTCCGACCTGGCTCTTGCCGAGCCGGCCGGTACAGCGGGGAGTTCAACCGCAGATTGGTAAGCGAAAGGTAAACCCAGTCTGAGGCTCAACCGCCGCTCGTGTCGAGAGGAAACGTGAATGGAGCCGCCATGCGAGCCGGTCGGATCAGGATCCTGTTCCTAGCTTGCGGGCGGCACCCCAGCGCGCGCCAGGGCCTCGGCCTGGCGCGCCGCCAATGTCCGCTCCTCAAAATCGTCGATTAGACAATGAAACATTCGGCACCAGTTCAATTCCGCGCCGAGGCGCAGAAAGACGCTGCCGAGCCCGATCGCCGCGCGGTCCATCAGCACGAATTCGCGCGGCGGCCGTACCCCGCCGGTTCGTTTCAGTCCTGCATGGACCTGCTCGGCGACCTCGCGCCCATATTGTGGATCGTTGGTTTCCTGGATCAGCCGGGCGCGGTCCTGCAAGAGCGGCTCGTAGAGGAAGCGCGCCCACATGTTCAGGACTTGCAGCTTCGCCTTCGTCAGCTCGCTGAATCCCCACATCTCGTAGGCCTGGTGCGCCTTTTCCTCGTCGCCGTCGCGCACCGCCTCGTAGAGCATGATGACGCCGCGGATGAAATGCGGCTGAAACACGCGGATGGCGCCGAAATCGAGCAAGTTGACGCTCGCGTCCGGCCGCACTTGGTAGTTGCCGAGGTGCGGATCGCCGTGGATCACGCCGTAGCGGTAGAGCGGCACATACCAAGCGGCGAACAGCGCCTCGGCGATGCGGTTGCGCTCCTCGAGCGGCGGCTGCTCCGCGAGGCGCTGCATCAGCGGCCGGCCATCGAGCCAGGTCATCGTCAGCAGCCGCTTGGTGCACAAGCCTTCGATCGGCTCCGGCACATGCACGCGCGGCTCATCGGCCAGCATGATCCCATAAAGCCGCATCTGCGCGGCCTCGCGCTCGTAATCGAGCTCCTCGCGCAAGCGTTCCGCCAGCTCCTTATAGATTTCGTCGTTCTGTATGGCGCTGTCCATGCGGTGATAGATCGCCATCGCCACCCGTAGCTGGCGCAGATCGGCCTCCACCGTGCTCGCCATGTCGGGATATTGCAGCTTGCAGGCAACCTCGGTGCCGTCGGGCAGGCGGGCGCGGTGCACCTGACCGAGACTCGCCGCGGCGGCCGCCTCGCGCGAGAAGGCGGCGAAGCGGCTCTCCCAGTCGCGGCCAAGCTCGCTCGCCATTCGCCGGCGCACGAAGTTCCACCCCATCGGCGGAGCATTGGCCTGCAACTGGGCAAGCTCGGCGGCGTATTCGGCGGGCAGCGCGTCCGGCACCGTGGAGAGGAACTGCGCGACCTTCATCAGCGGCCCCTTCAGCCCGCCCAGGATCGCCCGCAGATCCTCCGCGTGCGAACTGCGGTTGGTCTTGATTCCGAACACGCGCTCGCTCGCCACCCGCGCAGCGATGCCGCCGACCGCACCCGAGGTGCGCGCCATGCGGCGCAGTTCGCCAAATAGATTTGGCTGCTCGGTGCGCGCCATCAGAAGGCGGCTTCCAGCTCGTTGATGAAGTCGGAGATGACGGACAGGCCCTTGCGCCAGAAAGAAGGATCGGATGCATCGAGCCCGAATGGCGCCAGGAGCTCCTTGTGCCGCTTCGTGCCGCCGGCACGGAGCATGTCCAGATATTTTGCCTGGAACCCCGGATGCCCGGAACGGAAGACCCCGTATAGCGCGTTCACCAGGCAATCCCCGAAGGCGTACGCATAGACATAAAAGGGCGAGTGGATGAAGTGCGGGATGTAGGCCCAAAACACGTCGTATTCGGGTGTGAATTCGAACGCCGGCCCCAGGCTCTCCGTTTGCACCTGGCGCCAGATCGCGCCGATGCGTTCGGGAAGGATCTCCCCGCGGCGTCGCTCGTCGTGCAGCAGTGTCTCGAAGCGGTAGAACGCGATCTGCCGCACGACCGTGTTCAGCATGTCCTCGACCTTGGAGGCCAGCATCACGCGGCGCCGGCGCGGGTCGGTTTCCGCGTCCAGCATCGCGCGGAAGGTCAGCATCTCGCCGAAAACGCTCGCCGTCTCGGCAAGTGTGAGCGGTGTTCCCGATAGCAAATACCCTTGTCCCGCGGCGAGCACCTGGTGCACGCCGTGACCGAGCTCGTGCGCGAGCGTCATCACGTCGCGCGCGCGGCCGTGGTAATTGAGCAGGATGTATGGGTGCGCCGAGGGCACGGTCGGGTGCGCGAAGGCGCCGCTCGCCTTGCCCGCCCTGAGCGCGGCATCGACCCACGGCCGCTCGAAGAAACGGCTGCCGATCTCCGCCATTTCGGGGCTGAACGCCGCGTAGGCATCGAGCACGCGGCGCCGCGCCGAATCCCAGTCGATCTCACGGTCGTCGTCCTCCGGCAGCGGCGCGTTGCGATCCCAGTGCTGCAACCTGGGCAGGCCAAGCCAGCGCGCCTTCAGGGCGTAATAGCGATGCGAAAGCGCCGGATAGCTTTCCGTCACCGCCGCGACCAGCGCATCGACCACCTCGTCCTCGACCATGTTGGCGCGGTTGCGGTAGCTGCCCGGGCGCGGATAGTGCCGCCACGCGTCGATGATCTCCTTGTCCTTGGCGAGCGTGTTGGTGATCAGCGCGAACAGCTTCAGGTGCTTGCCGAACGCCTCGCCGATGGCGCGCCCGGTGGCCTCGCGCACACCGCGATCTCGGTCGGAGAGCTGGTTGAGAGCGTCAGTGACGGTCAGCTCCTCGCCCGCCACCGCGACGCGCATCCCGGCGATCGTCTCGTCGAACAGCCGGCTCCAGGCGCTGCGGCCGGTAACTTCTTTCTCGTGCAATAGGCGTTCCAGCTCGTCGGAAAGCTGGTGCGGCCGGAACACCCGCAAGTCGCGCAGCCACGGCCGCCAACGTGCCGCCGCCGGTGCGGCGAGCTTCGCTTCGAGCGCCGCCTCGTCGATCCGGTTGAGTTCGAGCGTGAAGAAGATCAGGTGGGTGCCGATCGTCGTGACCCGCTCGTTCAGCGTTTGATAGAAGCTGCCGATTGCCGAATCGGTGGAATCGCCGGCGAAGAGAAGCTGGGCATAGGAGGCCAGCCGCCCCAGTCGCTCCTCGATCCGCTGGTAGGCATCGATCGCCCCCGCAAGCTGCTCGCCCGATAGCTGCGCCACCTTCCCGGCGTAGCTGGCAGCGAAGGCCTTGGCTTCCCCCTCGGCGGCGTCGAGGTCCTGGCCGACCAACGGGCTGTCCGGCGCGGGGTAGAGGTCGGACAGATCCCATTGCGGCAGAGGGTCGGCGTGGCTGTCCTGCCGCCCGGCGGGGGCGGCGGCGGTCTTGGCGGGGTATGCCATTCGCGTATGCGTGCCTTCGCTGCTATGTGCGCGCGTCATGTAAGCCGACTGCTACCGCTTCAAAGGGCAAGGGGGCGAGGGGCTGCGAGGCAAGGTGGAGAGCTACCCTAGTTGGCCGAACCTTCCGGCCATGATGCTGACGCTTGCGCGAACCTGGGGCGGGAAGCCGATGCTTCGCGCCTATCGCGGCGGCCAATGGGTCTCGACGAGCTGGAGCGAGTTCGGACGCCAGGCCGCCTCGGTCGCGCGCGGGTTGCGGGCGGCGGGCGTGAACGCGGGCGACCGCGTTGTGATCGTCTCCGAGAACCGTCCCGAGTACCCGCTCGCGGAAACGGCGCTGATGGCGATCCGCGCGGTGCCGGTGCCGGCCTATGTCACCAACACGGTCGCCGATCACGCGCATATCCTGCGCGACAGCGGCGCGCGCGCGGCCATCGTCTCGAGCGCGCTGCTGGCGGGGCGTTTGTTGGAGGCGGGACGGCAGGCGGGCGGACTCGACCTGCTCGTCGTGATCGACGGACCGCCGGAAGGGGCTGGCGGCCGGCCGCGCCGGCTGCCCTTCGCCGAACTCCTGGCGGATGCGTCGGCCGAGCCCGACGACATCGCGCGCGAAGCCGCCGCGATCCCCACGGATGCCCTGGCCTGCCTCATATACACCTCGGGAACGGGCGGTACACCGCGCGGGGCGATGCTGGCGCATCGCGCCATCCTGTCGAACTGCGCCGGCGCGTTCGAGGTGCTGCAGCAGATCGGCCTCCGCGACGACGTCTATCTGTCCTATCTGCCGACCGCCCACAGTTTCGAACATACGGTCGGCCTGTTCTTCTTCCCGAGTTGCGGCGTGGAGGTGGTTTATTCCCGCGGCGTGGAGCACCTCGCCTCGGACATGGCGGCGATCCGCCCGACGCTGCTGACCGTGGTCCCGCGCATCCTGGACGTGATCCGGGCGCGCGTGATGGCGCAGGTCGAACGCGAGGCTCGCTGGCGGCGCCTTCTTTTCGCGCAGGCGCTCTACCTCGGCGGCAAGCGCATCGACCGACGAAGCCTGAACCTCGCGGAGCGACTGGTCGATCCGCTCCTCGATGTTCTGGTGCGCGCCAAGGTGCGCGCGCGGTTCGGCGGCCGCGTGCGCGCCGTGGTCTCGGGCGGCGCGCGGCTCGAACCCGAGACCGGCCGCTTCTTCCTTGCCCTCGGGCTCCGTGTCTTGCAGGGCTATGGGCAAACCGAGGCCGGCCCGGTGATCAGCGTCAACCCGCCCTTCGGCATCCGCCTGGAGACGGTCGGCAAGCCGCTCAGCGGGGTTCAGGTGCGGATCGCCGAGGACGGCGAGATCCTGGTGAAGGGCGATCTCGTCATGCTCGGTTACTGGAATCGGCCCGAAGCGACCGCGCAAGCGATCGAGCACGGCTGGCTGCACACCGGGGACATCGGCACGCTGGACGCCCAAGGCTATCTCACCATTACCGACCGCAAGAAAGACATCATCGTGCTCTCGGGCGGCGAGAAGGTCGCGCCCGCTAAGATCGAGGCGATGCTGATGGCCGAGCAGGAAATCGCCCAGGCGGTCGTGACCGGAGACGGCAGGACGGGCCTTACCGCGCTGATCGTGCCGGCCGACGGCTATGACGACATGGCGATTGCGGTGGCGCTGTCGCGCGTGAACCTGCGTCTCTCGGTGCACGAGCGCATTCGCAAGCATTTGCTCGTGCCGGCGTTCACGATCGAAAACGGGCTGCTCACCGCCTCGCACAAGATCCGCCGGGCGATGGCGGTCCACGCGAACGCCGCCGCGCTGCGGCGGCTCTATGCCTGAGCCACCCGTCATATTTGTCAGTCATGCCGTGCTTGGCTAGGCCAAGCCTGGCCGGCGCGGCGGAGAGGAACCCGCAGAGAGCCAGCCGGGATCGAGCCGCCATCAGTGGCGCACCGCGTGTCCGAGCCTCAACCTTCGTGCGCCAGCGCAAGGCCCGGCTCGGGCCAGTCCATCGCGATGAGCTGGCCCTTGCCGGAGAGCGTGATGAAGGCTGTGCGCCGATCCGGGCCGCCGAAGCAGATATTGGTGGTCATCGGATCGCCCGTCGGCACCTGCCGCACGATGCGCCCGTCCGGCGCGATGACGCTGATGCAGCCGGTCACGAGCGTGGCGACGCACACATTCCCGGCGGCGTCCACGGCGAGGCTGTCGAAGCGGCAGAAGCCGCCGAGGCCCGCGATCAGCCGCCCGCCATGCGGCGAGGGGAAGCCCTGCTTGCGCGCAACACCCGGCGCCTCCAGGTCGAAGGCCCAGAGCCGCGCCGTCTCGGTCTCGGCGACATAGACCGTGCGCCCGTCGGGCGACAGGCCGACGCCGTTCGGCGTCAGGATCGGGTAGGCCACCTCGGTGATCGCCGAGCCATCGGCCTTCGCGTAGTAGAGCCCGCCCCAGTCGCGGTCGCGGGCGCGGCGCTTGCCGGGATCGGAGAAGTAGAATCCGCCCTGGTTGTCGAACACGAGGTCGTTCGGGCCGCGCAGCGGATGGACGCCGCAGCGGTCGTAGAGGCGGCTGACAACGCCGGTTGCCGGATCCACGCGCTCGATGCGGCCGGTCTCGTAATCGGTGGAGGCGGTGCCCGGGATCGGCATCCGCCCGTCATAGCGCCAGGAAAACCCGCCATTGTTGCAGACATAGAAACTGCCTCCCGGCCCCAGGGCGAGGCCGTTCGGGCCGCCGCCCGTGCGGGCCACGACCTCCACGCGGCCGTCAGGCAGCACGCGGCTGACGCTTTGGCGTTCGATCTCGACCAGTACCACCGAGCCGTCCCGCATCGCGACCGGCCCCTCGGGGAAGCTCAGCCCAGTGGCGACAACGCGATGACCGTCCATCCTCTCCTCCCTCACCATTGCGGCGACCGTAGCCGGTAAACCCGGCATTAAACAGGGACGTGGCAGGCTGCGCGGATGCGCGATCTCGCCCTCCGCCAGTCCGCCGCTGTCGCGCTGGCCATGTTTCTGGGGGCCGCTGCGATCTGCGCCGGGCTGTTTCCCGCGGCGTTCTGGGTGCTTATGACGGGCGGGCTCGCGGCGGGTGCGCTGCTGGTCGTCTGGCGGCGGCTGGAACTGGTCAGCGCCTGCTGGTTCGTGCTCGCCGCCTGCACGCCCGAAATGGCACTGCACGACTGGATCGGCCCGGAGGCGTTTCAGCCCACCATCGCGGCGGTGAAAGGCACGGGGCTTCTGCTGGCGCTCTTCTGCGCGATGCGGTTCGGCCCCGCCGCCGATCCGTTCAATCCGGGCTTCGCCTTCGCCGCGATGTTCGTGGCCGGACTGGCGCACGGCCTGTTTCCCGGTCTCACGGTCGCCGACAGCCTGCGCTCGCTGGTCGGTTCCGCCGCGCCCTATGCCTTCGCCTTCGCCCGGCCCGGGCCGCGCTGGTGCGCCGGGATCATCCGCGCCGCCAAAATCGCCCCTTTGGTCGCGGTTGCGGCCGGCGCGGCGCTCGATGTGGCGGGCCTCCGCCCCCTGTTCATCGACTCGGGCGGGCTGCGCCTTGCCGCGACCGGGCATCCGGCCTTCCTGGCGGGCGCCGCGCTGACCGCGATCTATGCCTGCCTGATAGAATACTACCGCCAAGGCCGCGACCGCGATCTCGCCCTGCTGGCCGCGAACTTTGCCGTTCTGCTGCTGACCGGTGCCCGGGCGCCGCTGCTCTATGGCGCCCTGGTAGTCGGATCGACGCTTGCCTTCGTGCCGTCGGCAGCGGTTTCGCCCTCCGCGCGCCGGCTTGTGCTGCTGGCGGGCGCCGCCGCGATCCCGGTGTTCCTGGCCGCCGCCGCCTCGCTCGAGTCGCTCCGCGTGTTCAACCTGCTGCTGAACGACGATGCGGGCGATCTCAGCGGGCGCGCGGCGCTCTGGCCCTATTTCGCCCGCGCCGCGCAGAGCTCTCCCTGGTTCGGATGGGGGGTGGGCGCCGGCAACCTGGTGGTGCCGCCTCGGTCTGAGGTGATCCAGCTGATGCACACCTGGGCCGCGCACAACGAGTGGCTGCGGATGGAGGTGGAGGGCGGGCAGATCGGCCGGGCGCTGCTCGTCCTCTGGTTCGCCCTGTGGGCCTGGCGCCATACGCGCAGGCTGCAATTCGCCGAGCGCGTCATCATGCGGCTGGTTTTTGTCGCCTTCGCGTGCCATGCCTGGACCGACAACGTGCTGATCTCGACGTCGGCCAGCGTCCTGTTCACCTTCTGCATCGCGGTTTTCGCGCGCGGCGCGGCCGGGAGCCGGGCGCCCGAGTCGGGCTAGGTAGCCGGAGATTGCATGGGCCTGCTCTGCCGCCTGATCCTCGCCTGCGCCGCGCTGGCGCCGCTGCCCGCCGCCGCGGCCGGACTCGCCGTGGTGATGAACTCCGGGGCGGCGTCGCTCAGCCTGATCGACATGAGCACCGAGAAGGAGATCGGGCGCGTGCCGGCCTTGCGCGAGCCGCACCATTGGGCGCTGTCGCCCGATGGCAAGTCGCTGGTCGTGGGCGATTCGGCAGGCAACGCGCTGCTGCTGCTCGATCCGCAGACCGGCGCGCTCGAGCGCCGCGTTGTCTGCGCCGATCCCTATCAACTCGGCTTCAGCCCGGACGGCAAGCTGCTCGTGGTTAATGGTCTCGCACGCAATCAGGTGGACGTGTACGACGCCGCCACCTACACGCTGCTGCATCGCTTCCGCACCGGCTCGATGCCGAGCCACCTCGCTTTCTCGCCCGATTCGCGCCGCGTCTTTGTTACCCTTCAGGGTGCCAACGCGCTGATTGCGTTCGACCTCGGCGCGATGAAGGAGCTGTGGCAGGTGAAGGTCGGCAACACCCCGGCCGGCGTGCTTTGGCTCAACGGCAAGCTGCTGGTCGCCGACATGGGCACCGATTACCTGGCAGAGCTCGATCCCGCAGACGGCAAGGTGCTGCGCCATGTCGTCACCGGCCGCGGCGCCCACAATCTGTTCCTCTCGCCGGACGGCAAGGTGCTGTGGGTCAATAACCGCGTCGCCGGCACGACGGAGGAACTGCGCGCCGATACGCTGACGCCGATCCGCTCCTTCCAGATTTCCGGCGGGCCGGACGATCTGGCGTTCGCGTCGGACGGGAAGGTTTGGATCACGCGCCGCTTCGCCGAATCGGTCGCCGTTCTCGACCCGGCCACCGGGGCGATCACCGACATCCCGGTCGGCCGCTCTCCGCACGGCATCTTCCTCAATCCGCGCGCGCCGACCCCGGCCAAGGTCGCGCTCGGGGGCTGAGACGCCAGTGAACCCGTTCGATCTCACTGCTGGATGGGTACAGGAGCACTTGGTGCTCCCGGCGCTTTACGCGCTCGGCCTGATGCGCTGGGAGGAAATCTCCTTCGGCTGGGCGCTGTTTGCGGTATACGGGCTCGTGCAGGTTGCGCTGACCTATGCGATCTGCCTGCCGCTCGAACGCTGGCGCCCCGTGGAGCATTGGCCCGACCGGCGGGTGGTGACGGTCGATGTCCTTTACACGCTGATCGCGCGCGTGGGCGTGCTGCCGCTCGTCACGTTCGTGTTGTTCTATCAAGTGCAGACGAGCATGAACGGCTGGCTCGCCGATCACGGCTGGGTGCCGCCGATGCTGGAGACGGCCGCACCATTCCTGCTCGGCAAGCCAGTACTGACCTTCTTCTGCTACGCGGTGATCCTCGATTTCGCCGACTACTGGCGGCACAGGCTGTCGCACAGTTTCCGCTGGTGGTGGGAGCTGCACGCGCTGCATCACGCGCAGCGGCAGATGACGTTCTGGTCCGACGACCGGAACCACATCCTCGATGACGTCATAGCCTTCCTCTGGTTCACTGCCGTGGCGCTCGTGATCGGCGTGCCGCCGATGCAGTTCCCGCTGCTCGTGCTCGTGCTGCGCTTCATCGAGAGCCTGTCGCACGCCAATGCCCGCATCTCCTTCGGCTGGTTCGGCGAGCGGCTGCTGGTTTCGCCGCGCTTTCACCGCGCCCATCACGGCGTGCGGGCGGCGGGGCGGCGGAGCTGCAATTACGGCGCGGTGCTGCCCTGGTGGGACATGCTGTTCGGGACTGCCGACTTTTCCCGCGATTTTGTGCCGACCGGCGTGCCCGGCGCGCGCGAGGCGCTGGCGAGCGGCAGCTACGCAAGCCAGCAATGGGCGGGGCTGACCGGGTTCCTCGGCGCCCTGTTCAGGGCGCCAGCGCCTGCAACCCAAGCAACAGCTTCCGCCAGAGCGGCAGGGAAACCGGCTGATCGAGCCGCCTCCAGCCGCGCCGCCGCAGCGCCGCCAGGATCCCCGCGTAGCTTCCGGCCATGAGCCTTGCGGGCTTCATCGCCCGCCGGTCGCACGCCGCCATCGCCGCCCTTGCGGCCCTGAAATGCTCCGCCGCCTGCGCTGCCATCCGCTCGCACACCACGCCGAGGTCCGGTGAGGCGAGGGCGGCCTGCGGCTCGGCCGGCACGCCGGCCTCGTTCAGCCATTCGCGCGGCAGGTAAAGCCGGCCGCGCGCCGCGTCTTCCTTCAAGTCGCGCAGGATGTTGGTGAGTTGCAGCGCCCGGCCCAGATTGTAGGCGACACGGTCCGCTGCCGTGGACGAATCGCCGAAGGCGCGCACCGACAGGCGCCCGACCGCGGCGGCCACCCGGTCGCAGTAAAGATCGAGCGTGGCGAGGGCAGGGGCGACGATGGCGGTTTCGGCATCCATCTGCATCCCGTCGATCACCGCCTGGAAATCCTCCTGGCGCAGCCCGAACCGGCCGATGGCGGCGCGCAGCACGCGCGCGACCGCGCTATCCGCCGCCTCGCCGCGATAGAGAGCGGCGATGCGCTCCCGCCATTCATCGAGACAGCGCCGCTTTTCTGCAAGAGTGCCTTGCTCGTCAGCGATGTCATCCACGTCGCGGCAGAAGGCGTAAATCGCGTATATCGCCATGCGCCGGTCCGGCGGCAGCACGCGCATCCCTTGATAAAACGAGGTGCCGGCGTTGCGGACGGCCGCCTCCACGGCCGCCAAGTCCTCCGGGGCGCAATCGAGCGTGCTCACACGAGATATCTAAGCGACTCGGCGAGCGCGCCGAGCACGTCCGATTTGGTGAGCTTCACACGGGTCGCGAGCGGATCGCCCGCGCGCAACCGCCGCGCCAGCCGCCGCGACAGCGCGACGATGACCGCGGTCTCCAGCCGCAGCCGCCGGTCGCGGCAGCGCGCGGGAAGCAGCAGCGCCTGTTCGTTCAGCGCGGCGACGCGATCGAGCAGGGCGTCGAACACACGGCGCAATCCCGGGCTCGTCGCAGGCGCGCGCACATCGTCGATGCCGGTGCGGTGCTCGCTCATGAGATCGAGCGGCAAATAGCAGCGGTCGAGCGCGGCCAAATCCTTCGCGCAATCTTGCAGATGGTTGAGCACCTGCAACGCTGCGCAGAGCGCGTCCGAGGGCGCGTGTGTCGCCGCATCCTCGCCGTGCAGGTCGAGCACGTGCCGCCCCACGGGCATAGCGGAGTAGCGGCAATAATCGAGCAGCTCGTTCCAGCTCGCGTAGCGCCGCTTGGTGGCGTCCTGGCGGAAGGCGATCAGCAGGTCGGTCGAATGCCGCGTGGTGACGCCCGTTTCGGCGAGGCTCGCGCGCAGCCGCAGCGCAGATGGCGAGCCGGCCTCCCGCCGCCCGAGCAGCACGTCTTGCATCAGATCGAGCCGCGCCACCTTGTCCGCGGGTGCCAGCACCGGGCTGTCGGCGATGTCGTCGGCGTTGCGGGCGAAGGCGTAGAAGGCGTGCACGTGCGGGCGCAGCGCGCGGCAGATCAACAGCGAGCCGACCGGGAAATTCTCGTCGCCGCGGTCCTTGCCCGACCACGCTTCGACGCTCAGCGCCTCGCTCATGCCGCGCCCTGGTAGGCGCGGTGCTTCCACACCACCCCGCGGCCGAGATGATGCGAGAGCGCCGAGCCGATGGTGGCGGCCGTGTAGAACAGGGCGATCATCGGCAGGAACGGCGCCCAGAGCGGGGAGCGCCTATAGCGGCGCAGCGTGGGCAGATAGGACGCCGCCATCCCGGCCCAGGCCGCGGCACCCATCCAGCCCGCCGCGCCGCGCCAAGCGAGCGCCGCGAGCGGCGGCACGATGAAGGTGAGCGTCATCCCGAGCACGCAGAACACCAGCCGAAGGGGGGAGAAGCGAAGCTGCACATAGGCGGTGCGGGCCACCATGCGCCAGATGTCGGCAAATCCCGGATAGGGCCGCACGGACCGGGCAAGCTCGCTATGGCCGAGCCAGACCGGCCCACCGCGCTTCACCGCCGCCCCGAGCGCCACATCGTCGATCAGCGCACCGCGCACGGCCTCGATCCCGCCGATCCGGTCCAGCGCCGCGCGGCGGATCAGGATGGTGCCGCCCGCCGCGCCTGCGGTCCGCGACAGCGGATCGTTCACGCGCGCGAACGGGTAAAGAAGCTGGAAGAAATAGACGAAGGCCGGCACCAGTGCCCGCTCGGGCAGTGCCTCGCAGCGCAGCGCGACCATCTCCGAGACCAAATCGAGGCGATCCCGCTCCGCCTTCGCGGCCAGTGTCGCTAGGTGCTGCCTGTCGTGGACGATGTCAGCATCCGTGAGCAGGATCAGCTCGGCGCCGCCGCGGCTCGCTTCCTCCACCCCCTGCGCGACCGCCCACAGCTTGCCGCTCCAGCCCGTCGGCCGGTCCGTGCCGTCGAGGACGGCCAGCCGCGGATCGGCGAGCGCGCGTGCCTCGAGGCCGGTAGCGTCCGTGCTCTGGTCGTCCACAAGGATGACCCGAAAGCGTCCCGGATAATCCTGGGCGAGCAGAGAACGCAGCACGGGCTCGATGCTCGCGGCCTCGTCGCGCGCCGGCACGACGATCGCGGCCGGCGGGGCGGTCTCTGGCCGCACGGGCGCCAGTGCGGGGCCGGATTGCCAGAAGCGACCATGCGCCGACAGCAGATAGAGCCAGATCGCCAGCGCCAGCGCGGCGAGGACCGTCATGCGCGCAGCCGCCCCGTGGCGCGGAACCAGGCGATGGCGTCGAGCACCGCTTCGCGCGCCGGACGAGCGCGGTAGCCGAGCTCGCGTTCGGCCTTGGCCGCGGAATAGAACATGAGCTTGCGGGCCATCCGCAGATGGTCGCGCGTGAACGGCGGTTCGAACGGCACGATCCGCGCCAGTGCCTCCATAACTGTGGCGAGCGGCCACACCAGTTCGGTATTAACGCGGATCGAAGGCGGACGCCGGCCCGCCTCGGAGGCGATCAGGGTCAGCAGCTCCTGCAGCCGCAGGTTTTCACCGCCCAGGATATAGCTCTCGCCGATCCGGCCCCGCTCGGCGGCGAGCACATGGCCCTCCGCCACGTCGTCCACATGAACGACATTGAGCCCGGTCTCGATGTAGGCGGGCATCCGACCCGCGGCTGCATCGAGCACCATCTTGCCGGTCGGCGTCGGCTTGATGTCGCGCGGACCCACGGGCGCCGCCGGGTTGACGATCACCACCGGCGCGCCCTGGGCGGCAAGCGCGCGGGCGGCCTGCTCGGCTTCGTATTTGGAGCGTTTGTAGGGGCCGATGATGCTCTCAGGTGCGACCGGCGTTGCCTCATCCGCCGGGGTGCCGTCCGCGCTGACCCCGAGGGCCGCGACCGAGCTGCAATAGACGATCCGCGCCGCTCCTGCCGCCTGCGCGGCACGGATCATGGCGACCGTGCCGTCCACATTGGCACGCAGCATGGCCGATGGGTCGGGCACCCAGATGCGATAGTCGGCGGCGACGTGAAACACCGACGCGCAGCCCGCCGCCGCGCGGGCGAGGCTCGCCGGCTCGGTCAGGTCGCCGACGACGATCTCGGCATCCGCGAGCCCTTCCAGGTTGGCGCGGCTGCTGGAGGCGCGCGCCAGCAGCCGCAGCCGGTGCCCGCGCGCGGCGAGGGCGCGCGCGACCGCCGAGCCCACAAAACCCGTTGCCCCGGTTACGAGTGTCGGTCCGGCCGCTTCCGCCACGCGCGCTCCTAATCTATGCCGCGGGATCTATAGCCGCCGCTCGCCGCCGCGGTGTAGAGGGCGGGCCGCCGCAGCCCGGCTTGGCATCGAGGGTCTGGATCAATCGGTGAAGAAGCTCTCGGTCGCCCTTGCGCTGGTCGGGCTTGCCGTCGGGACGGCGCTCGTTGGCTCCTTCGGCTTCCGTGACGTCGCCCAGGCGGTGGCCTCGGCCGGATGGCGCGGGTTGGCCGCGGTTTGCGTGTGGCAGCTCGTGATCTTCGTGCCGCTCGGCCTGGCGTGGGACCAGCTCGCGCGGATCCGCGGCACCGCACGCCCGCTCGTCTTTCTCTGGGCGCGGATGGTGCGTGACACCGCCACCAACATCCTGCCCTTTTCCACGATCGGCGGGTTCGTGTTCGGTGCCCGGGCGCTGACCGTGCACGGCATCGGCTGGCCGGTCGCCACCGCGACGACGGTCGTCGACATCACCGCGGAGTTCCTGGCCGAAGTGGGGTTCGTCGCCCTCGGCGTGATCATCCTGCTGGCGCACGTGCCCCACGCCCATGCCGTCTCAGCCTCGGTCGAGATTGGGCTCGGCTTCGCGATCCTGGGCATCGTGCTGTTCGTCTGGGCCCAGCGCGGCGCGGCGCCGGCCTTCGAGCGGATCGCCGCGCGCATCGCCGCGCGACGTTTGGGCGGTGCCCGGCGGGGCATGGCGGCGCTCAACGAGGAGCTGGCCGAGCTTTACCGCCGTCCCGGCCGCCTGCTCGTCTGCTTCCTTCTGCATTTCGTCGGCTGGATCCTGAGCGGGATGGGAGACTGGGTCGCCTATCATGCGATCGGGCTGCCGATCGACGTGGACAACGCCATCGCCATCGAGGCGCTGCTTTCGGGCGTGTCGGCGGCGGCGTTCCTGGTGCCGGTGAATGCCGGTGTGCAGGAGGCCGGTTATGCCGGGTTCGGCGCGCTGTTCGGCATCCCCGCCGATCTTTCGCTTGCCGTCTCGCTGCTGCGCCGGGCCCGCGACATCACCATCGGCGTGCCGGTGCTGCTGCTCTGGCAGCTCTTCGAGGCGCGGCGGTTGCGGGCGGCAACCGGATAGACCCTATGCTCGGCCAATGAGCACGGGCCCGCTGCCGTCCATCGACGCATTGTTACGCCACCCGGCGGCTTCTGTGCTGGAAGCAAGGTTCGGGCGCAGCGCGACGGTGAACACGCTGCGTGCCGTGCTGGAGCGCCGCCGCGCCGGCGGGCGCCCGGCCCCGGCGGAGGCGGCCGATCTGCTGGCCGAGGCGGCCGATGCGCTGGCGGCGCGATTCGCCTCCTCGCAGCGGCCGGTGTTCAATCTCACCGGCACCGTGCTGCACACCAATCTGGGCCGCGCGCCGCTGCCGGCGGAAGCGGCCGAAGCGGCAGCCGAGGCAGCCGCCCGTCCGACCAGCCTCGAATACGATCTGGCGGCGGGACGGCGCGGCGAGCGCGACGACCATGTGCGGGGCCTGCTGTGCGAGCTTACCGGCGCCGAGGATGCGCTGGTGGTGAACAACAACGCCGCCGCGGTCCTGCTGGCGCTCAACACGCTCGCGCTCGGCAGGGAAGTCGTGGTCTCCCGCGGGGAGCTGGTGGAGATCGGTGGCTCCTTCCGAATGCCGGAGATCATGGCCCGAGCGGGCGCGCGGCTGCGCGAGGTGGGCACAACCAACCGGACCCATCTGCGGGACTTCACCGGCGCGATCGGCCCGGACACGGCGGCGCTGATGCGCGTGCATCCGTCCAACTACCGGATCGAGGGCTTCACCGCCGCCGTGCCGGCACGGGCGCTGGCGGAGGCGGCGCACGCGGCGGGGCTGCCGGTGATCGACGATCTCGGCAGCGGCAGCCTGATCGACCTCTCCCGCTGGGGGCTGCCGGCGGAGCGCACCGTGCAGAAGGCGCTGGCCGACGGCGCCGACCTCGTCACCTTCTCGGGGGACAAGCTCCTGGGCGGCCCGCAGGCTGGTCTCGTCGTCGGGCGCAGCGAGCTGGTTCGGCTGCTGACGGCCAACCCGCTCAAGCGGGCGCTGCGGCTCGACAAGATGCGGCTGGCGGCGTTGGAGGCCGTGCTTCGCCTGTATCTCGACCCGGACCGGCTGGCCGAGCGGCTGCCGGCGCTGCGTCTGCTTACGCGCGCCGAAGCCGCGATCCGGGCGACCGCCGAGCGAATCCTACCGGCGATGCGGGCGCGGTTCCCCCGTCGGCCCGTCCACATCCAGGCGTGCACGAGCGAGATCGGGTCGGGTTCGCTGCCGATCGAGCGCCTGCCCTCGTTCGCGGTGACGGTCGGAGGTGCCGATCTGGAAACGGTTGCCGCGGCGCTGCGCGCCCTCCCGGTCCCGGTGATCGGGCGGATCGCTCACCGGCTTTTGTGGTTGGATTGCCGCTGCCTCGAAGAGCCTAACGAGGCGGCGTTCCTTGCCGTATTGGCGGTCTGAGCGGCCGGACTGATATTCGGGGCGGAGGAGACGCGGTCCCGGTGGGCCGGCCGGCCTTCAAAGCCGGTTGGGGCCGCTGCGCGGCCCCGGGCAGGTTCGACTCCTGCTCTCTTCCGCCGGCCTGGAGCGAGCGGACGTCTCTGTGTCTCGCCTGCGTGCCACCTGTGGCGCCGCCGCAACAGCGCCGACAAAGAGCGCCCGGCCCCCTCGTTTTATTCCGTCCTTATGGTTATGGTTCTGCTCAGCAAACGGCGCAGTCTCGTACGGTAGCCGTTGGCCGTACCCGCCGGCGCGGAACGACGTGAGGAGAAAACGAGATGAAGCTTCGGAGTGCGCTCCTGGCTGCCACCGTGTTGGCGTTGCCGATCGCGGCGCATGCACAGATGACCATGCCGAACCTGACCGGCTTCTACGTCGGCGCGGAGGCTGGTGCGAACTTCCTGATCCCGGTGGGCATCGCGAGCGAGAACGGCAACAGCCCCTTTGACAGCCGGATCAACACCAATCCGGGCGCCATCGGCGTCGGTTATGTGGGCTACACGCTCGGCAACGGCTTGAGCCTCCGTCTCGACGGCGACGTGATGGGCAACCAGTTCGGTAAGGTGGAGACCGGCTCTGGCGCCCTGATCGCTCACGGGAGCGGCTGGGAGCAGAAGCAGGGCGCGATGTTGGACGTCATGTTCGACCTCTCGCCCTACATGAACTTCATGGGCATCGCGCCCTATGCCGGCCTCGGCGTCGGCTATCAGTGGAGCCTCTACCGCAACGTGAACTTCGCGGGCACTGTGCTCGCTCCCGGCAATCTCGCGAACGTCAACGTCAACAATCGAACCGAGGGCGCGTTCGCTTACGGCGTGATCCTCGGCGCCCAGTACCCGATCGGCTACACCGGCCTGGCGCTGACCCTCGAGTACCGCTTCATGGGTGTGCTTGCGCGCACCGTCCCGGCGACCTTCACCTTTGCCGGTGAGGCTCCCGGCGCCGGCGCTCCCGGCAAAATCCAGTTCAAGCAGGAGTTCAACAACGCCGTCCTGGTCGGCGTGAAGTACACCTTCGGCGTCACCCCGCCGCCCGCGCCCGCACCCGCTCCGGTGGCGGCTCCGGCTCCGGCTCCGGCCCGGTCGTACCTCGTGTTCTTCGATTGGGACAAGGCGACGCTCACCGACCGCGCGCGGGAGATCATCCGCGAGGCGGCGGAGAACTCGCGGCGCGTGCAGTACACCGTCATCGAGGTCAACGGCTACACCGACACCTCGGGCACCGCGGCCTACAACCTCAAGCTGTCGGTGCGCCGCGCCGAGAACGTGGCGGCCGAGCTGGTGCGCGACGGCGTGCCGCGCAACGTCATCAGCATCCACGGTTACGGCGAGACGCATCTGTTGGTGCCGACGGGCCCCGGCGTGCGCGAGCCGCAGAACCGGCGCGTGGAGATCATCATCCGCTAAGACCGGAGTTTGCTTCCTATCGCCTACGAGGGGCGCCGAAAGGCGCCCCTTTCTTTTAGCCGCTCGCGCACCACGCGAGCGTGAGCGCGCAAGAGCTTGCATAAACGGGCTCAATTACGCCTTATTGCGCCGCCCGTGCGGTGCCGAACGAAAGCGTTGGGCGCGCCGCGCGCTGGACGGAGAAGCCGATGCGTCTGCGCCTGATCCTGTTTGCAACCGGGCTGCTGCTGGCGCCCTTCCTCGCCTCGGCGCAGCCGATCGAAGGACTTTATGTGAGTGCCGGCATCGGCGCCAACCGGCCACAGAGCGTGCACGCCAACAGCAGCACTCGTCCGCCGCTGGACGGCAGCCTCAACCGGGCCTGGGGCATCGACGGCACCGGCAGTGTCGGCTACGCGCTCGGTGACGGCTGGCGGTTCGAGCTTGAGGGCGATTATCTGCAAAACGGTATCGGCCAGTTGAGCGGCGCGACGTTTCCGGTCGCGACCAGCGGCAACGTGCATACCTACGGCCTGATGGCGAACGCGCTTTTTGATTTCGACATCCGCAGCCGCTACGTGTTCCCCTATCTCGGGGCCGGCGCCGGCTACATGTGGAGTCGGTTCAACAATGTGATCTTCGCCGCGACGCCGCCCCGGCCTGGATTCGCCTCGATGGCCAATTTCGGCACTACCGGCCATTTCGCCTGGCAGCTCATCGCGGGGCTCTCGTTCCCGGTACCGAACACACCGGGGCTTTCGCTGCTCGCCCAGTACCGCTTCATGGACATCACATCAGGTGAGACATTCACCGGCACGCAGGTCTCCAGCGCCGGCGTCGCACCCGCTTCGCTCAAGCTCGCTTCGCAGTACAGCCACACATTCCTTCTCGGCGTGCGCTACGCCTTCCATGTCACCCCGCCGGCGCCGCCCTCCGCGCCGACACCGATCGCGGCGCCCGCCCCGGCGCCGTCGCGGAGCTATCTCGTGTTCTTCGACTGGGACAAGGCGACGCTCACTAACCGTGCCCGCGAGATAGTGCGCGCGGCTGCGGAGGCTTCGACACATGTGCAGTATACGCAGATCCACGTGAACGGCTACACCGACACCTCCGGTTCCGCCGCCTACAATCAGGCGCTCTCGCTGCGCCGAGCGCAGAATGTCGCCGCCGAGCTGGTGCGCGACGGCGTGCCGAAGAACGCCATCGTGATCCGCGGTTTTGGCGAGACGCATCTCTTAGTGCCGACCGGGCCGGGCGTGCGTGAACCGCAGAACCGGCGCGTCGAGATTATTATCGGCGGCTGAGGCTCAGGCGCGCAGAAGCCCTGCCATCGGCGCGATCTGGGCGCTGTCGGGGAACACGGCGCCCAGCGCCTGCGCGGGCACGCCGAGATGCGCGGTCAGCACCGATTTTGCCGGCGCGCGCAAATCGGCACTGGGTGCGAGGTCGCGATTGTCCAGCAGCCGCCCCGGGCCGAGGCCCGGCCAGTCCGCCCGCACCTTTCCGCCCGCCACCGCGCCACCCAGCAGGAACGCAACCCCGGCGGTGCCGTGGTCGGTGCCGCGATTGCCGTTGACCCGGACGGTGCGGCCGAACTCGGTCATGCACAGCACGACCGTCTTGTCCCAGGCGGTCCCGAGACCCTCGCGCAACGCAACGAGCCCCGCGTCAAGCTGACGGAACTGGGCATCGAGCCGTTGCGGCTGGGCGACATGGGTGTCCCATCCGTCGAGCTCCAAGGCGGCAACGCGTGGGCCGTCCGGCCGCGCCAGCATCTCCCCGGCGGTGCGGGCGAGAAGGGCGAACGCGCTCGCCTTCTCGGGCGCGGCCGGAACCGTCCCCAGCACCGCCTGCGCGTAGCCACGCTCGCGCAAACCCTGGTGGATGACCGGGCCGATGAGCTTGTCTCCGGCGGCGAGCGCGGCGAGCTGGGTGTAGAAATCGGGCGCGGCGGCGCCGATTCGGCCGGCTGCGTAGCTGCCGACCCGCGCCGGCCCGCGCAGCAGCAGCGGCATATCCACGCCGAATGCCATCGCGTCGCCCTCGGTCTTCGGCGCCGCGCGCGGCAGGGCGGAGACGGCGCGGTTGAGCCAGCCGCTCGTCATCCGGTGATCCGCGCCGCTTTCAAGGCAGTCCTGCGCCTCGAAATGGCTCCGTACCCGCGTCGGGCCGGCGATCGCGTGCAGCAGCAGGGCTTGCCCGGAGGTGTAGAACCGGTGCAGGCCGGCGAGGGCGGGATGCAACCCATAAAACCCGCCGAGATCGAGCATGCCGTTCGGCTGGCCCGGCTCGGGCGGCACGATGTCGCCGCGCAATCCGGCAAGCGCGGGGTCGCCATAGGGCACGACCGCGGCCAGCCCATCCATCGCACCGCGCAGGGTCACCACGACGAAACGGCGTTCCACGGCGCCGGCGGCGAAAGCGAGCCGGACCGGCCCGAGCGCGATGGCGGCGGAAAGACCGAGCAAGGTGGCGCGCCGGCTGGTTTTCACGGGTGGGGTCATCGACGCTGGAACTCCGGGGCGGCCAATAGCAACGCGAGCGCCTCCCGGCGCGAGCCGGCGTGCTGCACGGCGCTAAGCGTGGCCGGACGCACCAGCGGTCCCAGCGCCTCCGCGAGCTGACTGGGATCGGGCTCGGCTTGCATTCCGGCGATCGCATAGGCGACGTCGGCTCGGCGCAGCATCGCCTCTGGGCTTAGCCAGTCGGCGGCGCGATCCGGCCAGCCGTCGGGCTGCGGCGCCGCCCACATCGGCTGGCCCAGCATCCGCATCGCGCCGAGCGCGCGCTCCGGTGCGTCCGACATGCCGGTCGCCCGCCCCGCCGCGATCAGGAAGTCCGCCGGCGTCCGAATCTTGGTATCGGACTGCCACGCTTGCGGGATGTCGAGCAAAGCTGCTGCCGCCGCCCCGAGATCGCCGTCGGTGTCGCGCAGCCGCCCTTCCACCAGGCGCACCGCCGCAGGCGGCGGATCGTCGGCGACGAAATGCCGCGTCAGCTTAAGGGCGAGATGGTGGTGCGTGGCGGGGTGCGCGGCGAGAAAGGCCAGCGCCTCGATGCCGCCCTCTTCGCCCTCGGGGAAGGTCCGGCCCATGACGATCTTCGCCCCGGGTTCGTGGGTGAACGGCCGGAAGCGGAAGCCGGGTGGGCTCTGTTGCAGGTCGATCGACCAGCCGGTCAGCACACGGGCGAAGCTGGTGACGTCAGCTTGCGTGTAGCCCGCCGCCGGGCTGACGGTGTGCAGTTCCAGGCATTCGCGGGCGAGGTTCTCGTTCAGGCCGCGATGCGTGCGCTGGCCGACCGGACTGTCCGGCCCGACCGAGCCGGCGTTGTCGAGGTAAAGCAGCATCGCGGGATGCCGCATCACCGCCAGCAGCATGTCGGCGAAGCGCGCCGTTACGTGCGGGCGGATCGCCTCGGCGATGAACGGCCCGATCAGCGCCGCGCACTGGCCGCGCCGCACCGAGACGGTGAAATGATTGGCCCAGAACCAGACCAGCCGCTCGCGGAATGGCGCTTCGGTGGTGAGTGCGGCGGTTATCGCGGCCCTTGCGTCACGGATGAACAAGGCGCGCGAACGGGACTTCTGCGGCAGCGGCTTTTCCTCCCGGTCGGCCCGCAGCGCCTCCAGCCCTTCGGTGCTGGTCGGCCCGTCCGAGGCCGCCTGTGTTTGGAGTTGGCGGCGCAGCCAGGATCGGGGATCGCCGGGCGGCGCCTCCTCGGCGCGCGGGCCAAGGCCGAAGCGGACCAGCGCCTGTGCCGCAGTCACGTCCATGCACGACTATTAGCGCGGCCGCGGATTGCCTTGGGTAACGAAGCGTCACCGCCCGATGCTGAGTTGGCTGCGCGCGCGCCTGCCGCGGAACCCCAGTCCGGAGCGTAAGCCGGTCGCCATCGCGAGGGTGTAGAACCGCTGAGAGGGAACGATTGCCGCTGCATCGCCGAGGCGTCCCGCCAGGTTCGATCAGGCCCGCTGTGGGCCTGCATGTCCGCCCTGCGTCATCAATTCGCCGCTTGCAAAACCGTGGCTGAAAGAGCACATGCGCCTCGACGAGAGGCCGCTCCGAGCGCGGCCGACAGCGCGGGCGCGCGGGGAGGAAAGGCCCTGCCGCGCCCGTCGTGGTATGGAGACCCCGAACACATGGCCGCCACTGACCTAGCCCGTATCCGCAATATCGGCATCACAGCCCATATCGATGCCGGAAAGACGACGACGACCGAGCGCATCCTCTATTACACGGGCATGTCGCACCGGATCGGCGAGGTGCACGAGGGCAATACCACCACCGACTACATGGAGCAGGAGCGCGAGCGGGGCATCACGATCACCTCTGCCGCCGTGACGTGCGAGTGGAAGAACCACCGCATCAACATCATCGACACGCCCGGCCATATCGACTTCAACATCGAGGTGAACCGCTCGCTCCGCGTCCTGGATGGCGCGGTGTTCATCATCGAGGGCGTCGCTGGGGTGCAGCCGCAGTCGGAGACCAATTGGCGCCTTGCCGACCGCTACAACGTCCCGCGGATCATCTTCATCAACAAGCTCGATCGCACCGGAGCTGACTTCTTCCGCGCCTTCGCCACACTCAAGGAGAAGCTCGACATCGTGGCGCTGCCGTTGCAGCTCCCGATCGGGATCGAGGACAAGTTCATCGGCGTCGTCGATCTGGTCGAGCAGAAGGCGATCGTCTGGGAAGGCGGTGAGCTCGGCGCCAAGTACCACGACGAGCCGATTCCGGCCGACCTGATCGAGCAGGCGAAGGAGTACCGGCAGAACCTGCTGGATACCGCGCTCGCGGTCGATGACGCGGCGATGGAGGAGTATTTCGACAAGGGCGACGTCTCGGTGGAGACGCTGAAGCGCTGCATCAAGGCCGGCACCATCTCCGGCGCCTTCCGCCCGGTGCTGTGCGGCACCGCGTTCAAGAACAAGGGCGTGCAGCCCCTGCTCGATGCCGTGGTCGATTACCTGCCGAGCCCGGTCGATGTGCCGGGGATCAAGGTCGCCGCCGGCGAGGGCGAGGACGAGACCGCCGAGCGCCGCCGGATCAAGGCCGATCCGAACGCGCCGTTTGCGGGCTTGGCGTTCAAGATCATCAACGACAAATACGGCACGCTGACGTTCGTGCGCGTCTATTCCGGTACGCTGAAATCGGGCGACACCGTGCTGAACACCACCCGCGGCCATCGCGAGCGCATCGGGCGGATGTTCCAGATGCACGCCGATAAGCGCCAGGAGATCAAGGAGGTGGTGGCGGGCGACATCGCTGCCTTCGTCGGCCTCAAGGACACCGGCACGGGCGACACGCTCGCCGCCGCCGAGGACCCGGTGGTGCTGGAGCGCATGGCGTTCCCGGTGCCGGTGATCGACATCTCGGTCGAGCCCAAGACCAAGGAATCGATCGAGAAGATGAGCATCGGCCTGCAGAAGCTCGCGGCCGAGGACCCGAGCCTCAGGCTTCGCACCGATCAGGAGACCGGGCAGACCATCCTTTCGGGGATGGGCGAGCTGCATCTGGAGATCATCATCGACCGGCTGAAGCGCGAATACGGCGTGGAGGCGAATATCGGCGCCCCGCAGGTGGCGTATCGCGAGACCATCACCCGCGCCCACACCGAGACCTACACCCACAAGAAGCAGACCGGCGGCTCAGGCCAGTATGCCGAGGTGAAGATCACCTTCGAGCCGCTGGAGCGGAACGGCGGGGTGGTGTTCGAAAACGCCGTGGTCGGCGGCGCGGTGCCGAAGGAATACATCCCGGCGGTCGAGAAGGGGATCAAGGCGCAGGCCGAAACGGGCGTGCTCGCCGGCTTCCCCACGGTCGATTTCAAATTCACGCTGGTGGACGGCAAGTACCATGACGTCGACTCCTCGGCCCTTGCCTTCGAGATCGCCGCCAAGGCGTGTTTCCGCGATGGTATGAAGAAGGCGAGCCCGATCATCCTGGAGCCGGTGATGGACGTGGAGATCACCACGCCTCAGGACCACGTGGGCGACGTGGTGGGCGACCTCAACCGCCGCCGCGGCATGATCCAGAACCAGGAGAGCTCGGGCTCCACCGTGATCGTCCGCGCCCATGTTCCCCTCAAGGAGATGTTCGGCTACATTTCCGACCTGCGGAGCATGACCAAGGGGCGCGCCTCGTTCACGATGCAATTCCACCATTACGACCCGGTGCCGCGGAACATCGCGGACGAGATCATGGCGAAGAGCGCCTGATGGACGCGGTTTCCTGAGATGTCGGCGCCGCGTCTGCACTGGATGCGGGGCCGCTCGGAGGAGGGGCCGGGGATCGCCCGGGCCTTGGAGTGGATCGGTTTGGACGACGCGGGCAAGGCCATCGCCCGCGTCGTCCGTCTCAAGGGGCCGATCTGGGCGAACTGGCGCCAATACCGGGCCGTGGCGCTGGACGACGAGGCGAAGGTCGTGGAGCTGCGCCCGACGCCGCCCGAGGGGGCGGACTGGCTGGCCTGCGTGGGCGAGCGCGTGGTCGGCCGCGCCGCTGTGCCGCTTGCCGCCGTCCGGACGGTCGAGGAAGCCCTGAACGGGGACTAGGCCCGGGTCCTCGGGTCGGACTGGTCGCCCCGCGCGGCTGATGTAAATACTGGCCGGATGATCGACCGCGACCTCCATGCCCGGCTCACCGCCTGGCGCCGCCACCTGCACGCCCATCCCGAACTCACTCTGCACGAGCGGCAGACGGCGGCCTTCGTCTGCGAGCGGCTGCGCGAGCTCGGTATCCCGTTCACCGCCGGCATCGGCGGGCACGGCGTGGTCGCCACGCTGAGTCGGGGCAACTCGAACCGTAGCGTCGGCCTGCGGGCCGACATGGATGCGCTGCCGATCGTGGAAGCGACCGGCCTGCCCTACGCCTCCTCCAATCCGGGCGTGATGCACGCCTGTGGCCATGACGGGCACACGACAAGTTTGCTCGGCGCCGCGGCGCTGCTGGCGCGCGATCCGGATTGGCACGGCACGGTGCATTTCGTGTTCCAGCCGGCCGAGGAAGGCGGCGGGGGCGCGCGGGCGATGATCGCTGACGGGCTGTTCCAGCGGTTCCCGATGGAACGGATTTTCGGCTATCACAACTGGCCGGGGCTCGAGGCCGGCACCGTGCAGGTGCATTCCGGCGCGGTGATGGCCTCCGGCGGGCGGCTCGAGTTCCGCGTGCGCGGCCGTTCGGGCCATGCGGCCATCCCGCACCAGGCGCGCGACCCGATGCTCGCTGCGGCGCACCTGCTGATCGCGCTGCAAAGCGTGGTCTCGCGCGAGACGAGCCCGCTGGATGCGGCGGTGATTTCGCTGTGCACCATCGAGGCGGGCTCGGCGATCAACCAGATCCCGGACGAGGCGGTGATGCGCGGCACGATGCGCTGCCTGAGCCCCGAGGTGCGCGCGGCGATGCTGGAGCAGATCCGCCGCGTCGCCAACGGCATCGCCGCGGCGTTCGGCGTGGAGATCGAAACCAACGTCCGGCTCGGCTATGGCGTCACCGCCAACACGCCCGCCGAGGCCGATCTTGCCGCCAAGGCCTGCGCCGCCGCCGGGCTGACGGTGCGGCGGGATCTCGCGCCGTCGATGACGGGCGAGGATTTCAGCTATTATCTCGGTGAGAAACCGGGCGCGTTCGTGTGGATCGGCAATGGTCCGACCGCGGGCTTGCATAATTCCAAATACGACTACAATGACGAGATTCTGCCCGCCGCCGCGACCTACCTGGCGGCGACCGCGAAGCGGGCGCTAGCCGACTGATACCGACGCGTCTGAAGTCCGACCTATTCCAGTGTCATTGCGAGGCTTATACTACGCATAGACATAGCAATGACGGCGTTGGTGAGCCATGAACCGGGCAGCCTGATATCGATCGGCCCAGGCTCACGCGCTCTGAAGCTGACGCGAGAGCCCGCCGGCCAGCGCGCGCAACTCGTTGCCGACGGCATCGACCCCGATGCGGCGCAACTGCTCGCTCACTCCGACCACGACCAGCGCGTGCGAGGCGCGCTCGCGCCAGATCACGGGCGCGGCGACGATCGTCACGCCGGCGATATAGCGGCCTTCATCGACAGCGTAGCCGTTCCGCCTCGTCGCCTCGATTTCGGCCCGCCACGCGGCGAGCTCCGGCGGGTCGTCCCAGCGTAGGGCGCGAAAGCGCCGTTCGAGTTCGCTCCACGCATAACCGCCGAAGGCGGCGAAGCAGCGGCCGCTGGCGCTGATCAGCGTCGGATAGCGGCTGCCGATATCCACTTGCAGCCGCAAAGCGCGTCCCGGACGCGAGATCGCCGTCACCGTGAAATGATCGAGCCCAGCGGCTTCCACGCCGATCGCGGTGACGCCGTATTTGGCGGACAGCGCATTCAGGATCGGCTGCGCGAGGTTGGCGAAGGCGTCGTGGCGCAGCATGGCGCGCGCGAGCGCGAGAATGCCGCCCGCGAGCGCGTAGCGTTTGGTCTCGGGATCGAAGGACACCAGCTCCTCCGCGGCCAGCGCTCGCAGGATGTGCAGGCAGGTGCTCGGCACGAGCCCAAGGCTGCGGGCGATCGGGTGCACCCCGAGCGGGGTGTCGCTGCGCGACAGCAGCCGCAGGATCGCCACGGCGCGCGTCACGGCCGGAACACGGCGGATCGCCGCAGCGCGCGGTGCCGCGTTGCGGGGCGCGGCGGGGTCGCTGCGGGTGTGCGCCTCCGTTTTGTCGGAGCGGCCCGGTTTGCGCCGTTGCAGCCCGGTTCGAGCGAGCGGTCGATCGTTCATTGCTGTCTCTCATACCGGCGTGTATTGCCTATAGACAACATAAGTGACATATTGACAATATCTTCGGTGCGGTTAGCCTCCGTCTGATGCCGACACTCACCGACAGTTCGGATTACGCCTTCGCCCAGGCGCACTTCTCCCGCGACCGAGCCTGGGAGCTGTTCGACGGCAATCAAGCCGCGCTCAACATCGCCCACGAGTGCATCGACCGGCACGCGACCGACGCGGCCCGCGTCGCCGTGCGGATCGCCCGTGCCGACGGGCGCGACGAGTCGCTCACGTTCCGCCAGATCGCTGCCTGGTCCGCCCGCTTCGCGCATTGGCTCGAATCGCGCGGTGTCGCGCCGGGCGATCGTGTCGCCGTCATGCTCGATCCCTCGCTGATCTTCTACGCGGCGATGTTCGGCGCGATGAAGCGGGGTGCGATCGCGGTGCCGCTGTTCACCCTGTTCGGCCCCGAGGGCGCGCGCCTGCGGGTCGCCGACTGCGTGCCCAAAATTCTGCTTGCCGATGCCGGGAAGGCTGGCGCCATCGGCTCGTTCGCGACCACCGAGATCGTCTGCACCGACCCCGCTTGGCTCGCCGAGCTGGAACGGTTCCCCGCCGCCTACACGCCCAGTACCAAGGCCGATGACCTTGCACTCTTTCAATACACTTCGGGCACCACACGCGAGCTGCCCGAGGCGGTGAAGCACACGCACCGCGCCGTGGTCCTGCTGATGGGCGCCGCGCTCTACGGCACGGGCATCCGTCCCGGCGACGAGTTCTTCTGTCCGTCCTCGCCCGCCTGGGGCCACGGGCTCGCGCATGGCACGCTGGCGCCGCTCGCGCTCGGCGTCACCACCGGCACCTACGCGGGCAAGTTCGATCCCGTGCGCCTGATGCGCGCCTTGCAGGACTACCGCATCACCAATCTCGCCGCCGCCGCCACGCATTATCGGATGATGCGAACCAGCAGCCGGGCAACTGAGTTCCGTTTCGCGATCCGCAAGCTCTCCTACACAGGCGAACCGATCGACCCGGCAACGCTTGCTTTCATCGACGAGGTCTTCGGGGTGCCTGCGTGCAGCATGTACGGGACGACCGAGGTCGGCGTCGTGCTCGTGAATTACCCCGGCGCGCGCGATTTCCCGGTCAAGCCTGGCTCGCTCGGCAAGCCGGTGCCAGGCCTTCGCGTCGAGGTGCAGGATGCCGACGGGCGCCCCTGCGTGCCGGGCCAGATCGGGGAAATCAAGCTGTGGCGCCGCGGCGGCTGGCTACCGACCAAGGACCTCGGGCGCGTCGACGAGGACGGCTATTTCTATCACGCGGGCCGCGCCGATGACGTGATCATCTCGGCCGGCTGGACCATGAGCGCGGTCGAGATCGAAAACGTGCTGCTCATGCACAAGGATGTGCGCGAGGCGGCGGCGATCGGCGTTGCCGATTTGCTGCGCGGGCAGGTGGTGAAGGCGTTCATTGTCAGCGACCGCGCGGGCGACGAGGCGTTCGCGCGCGAATTGCAGGACTTCACGCGCCAGCGGCTCAGCCAGCACGAATACCCCCGCCAAGTTGCCTTCGTGACCGAGCTGCCAAAGACGCCAGCGGGGAAGGTGAACCGCAAGGCGCTCCGCGACGCCGAAGCCGCGCGGCCCGAGGCCGCCGCCTGATCCATCCGCAAGCACGAGGGAACGATGTCCGCCACTGCCACCGCCGAGCCAGAAAATCGGCTCTTTCCCAAGATCACCGAACAGGCGCTGGATGGCTTGCGCGCGCGCATCGGCAAGCGGATCGAGAACACGGTCGAGCCGTGGTGCTACGAGGCGACGCGCGACAATATCCGCCACTACGCGCACGGGATCGGCGACGACAACCCGCTCTGGTGCGACCCGAATTACGCGGCACGCAGCGCGCTCGGCGGCATCGTGGCGCTGCCGAGCTTCCTGTTCGCTACCAGCCGCATCATCTCGGGCTATGTCGGCGGGCTGCCGGGCGTGCACGCCATGTGGTCCGGCGCGGACTGGCGATGGCATCGCTGGGTGCGGCGCAACGAGGAAATCCGCACCGAGGCGTGGCTGTCGGACATCGTCGAGCACACCACGACGTTCGCCGGGCGCGCCATCAGACAAGTGTATCATGTCGATTTCTACGGTGCGAACGGCGATCTGGTCGCCGACGCCGAGAGCTGGTGTTTTCGCACCGACCGCGATATCGCGCGCGAGCAGGGCACCAAATACACCGAGGTCAAGAAGAAGCCGACCCGGCGCTACGCCGATAACGAGCTGGAAGAGCTCTATCGCCTCTACGAAGCGGAGGAAGTACGCGGCGCCGAACCGCGCTACTGGGAAGATGTATCCGTGGGCCAGTCGCTTCCCAGCATGGCGAAGGGGCCGATGACCGCGACCGGCTTCATCGCCTTCGCCCAAGGATGGGGCGGCCTTTATATCCGCGCCAACAAGCTCGCCTACCAGCAGTTCCGCAATCATCCGGCACTCGGCATCAAGAACCGTTTCGGCATTCCCGATTGCCCCGAGCGCGTGCATTGGGAGGCCGATCTGGCGCTGCAGGTCGGCGCGCCTGGCCTTTACGACTACGGCCCGGAGCGCTGCTCCTGGCTCACCCACCACCTCACCAATTGGATGGGCGATACGGGCTTTCTCGTCCGCGCGCACTGCAAGCTGCGGCGGCACAACGTGGAGGGAGACTTGCTGGTCATCGGCGGCAGGGTGACGGGCAAGCGTATCGAGAACGGACGATACTTGGTCGATATCGAGCAGGAGGCGCGCAACCAGGACGGCGAGCTTTCCGTCGTGGGTGGCGGCACGGTCGCCCTGCCGGCGCGCGGAGGGAAGGGCCGATGAGTGGCATCGCGCTTTCGCGCCGCGCGCTGGTTGCCGGAGCCGCCGTCACGGCGCTGAGCCGCCCGGCGATCATCCGGGCGCAAACATCCTCCGCCCCGATCCGTATCGGCCTCTTGAGCGATGTCACCGGCCCCTACCGCCAGGTCGGCGGTCCGGGCGGGAAGGTCGCGGTGGAGCTTGCCGTCGAGGATTTCGGCGGCTCCCTGCTCGGCCGGCCCATCGAGGTGATGCAGGCCGACATTTTCAACAAGCCCGACGTCGCGAGCGCTCGCGCCCGCGAGTGGATCGACGGCGGCGTGAACATGCTGATGGACGGCGCCGCGACCTCCTCGGGTCTCGCCGTGCAGGCGGTGGCGCGCGAGAAGAGGACCATTTTCATCGGCAACGGCCCGGCGGCGAGCGATTTCACGGGCAAGTTCTGCTCGCCCTACGGCTTCCACTTCTGGGCCAATACCTATTCGCTCGCGAAAGGCACTGGCGGCGCGCTGACGCGCGCGGGTGGGACGACCTGGTTCTTCATCACCGCCGATTACCAGTTCGGCTATTCGCTGGAGGCGGACACGACGAAGTTCGTCACCGAAGCGGGCGGCAAGGTGCTGGGCAGCGTGAAGGCGCCGCTCGGGACGGCGGATTTCTCGAGCGCGCTCGTGCAGGCGCAAGCCTCGGGCGCCAAGGTGGTCGCCTTCGCAAATGCCGGCACCGATCTTCGCAATTGCGTCAAGCAGGCGCACGAATTCGGTCTCGTCAAGGGCGGGCAGAGCCTCGCCACGCTGCTGATGATGATCACCGACGTGGTGGCGCTCGGGCAGGATGTCTGCGAGGGGCTGGTGCTGAGCAACTCGTTTTACTGGGACCTCACGCCCGCGACCCGGGCCTGGTCGGCGCGGTTCGCCAGCCGGATGGAGGCGCCGCCGACGATGGTCCAGGCGGCCAACTATTCCGGCGCGCTGCACTGGATGCGCGCGGTCCAGGCCGCCGGGACGCTCGACGGCGATAGTGTCGCCGCGCGGATGCGCGCGATGCCGGTGCGCGACTTCTATCATGACTATGTGCCCATCCAGCCGAACGGGCAGGTGCTCGATCCGACCTATGTCTGGCGCGTGAAGCCCGCATCGCAAGCCGCCCACCCATGGGACTTCTACGAGCGCGTCGGGGAGATTCCCGGCAAGGACGCCTACATGCCGCTAGACGAGACCGGGTGCGCGCTGGGGCACCCGTGACGTAGCGGCGTCATTGCGGCGGCCAATCTCCCGCGGGGGATCGCTTCGCGCCGCTCGCCGGGCGCTCGCAATGGCGAGGTAGGAGAGGGTGCGAGAGGGAGGACGCTAAGCCGTCTCCCGCACCCGCAGATCATTGTTGGTGCGGTGATCGCCCGCCACCCAGCGCGCCAGCTCCGCGTGCGCGTCGGCGCGGCGGAGCGCGTCGATCTCGGCGGCGTTGGGCGGATCGACGGTGAATTCGACGATTAGCCCATCGGGCGATTCGCAGTACATCGACCGGCAATAGCCGTGATCGGTCTCGCGCAGCGGAATGCCCGCCGCCTTCACGCGCCGCACGAGCTCGTCGTAGCCCGCGTCGTCCACCTTGAACGCCACATGGTCGAAGTTGCGGATCTCGGCGGGCTTTTCAGCTTGCGTCTTGCGGTAGACCTCCTCGTCGGCGAACGAGAAGAACGCCAGCGCCCCGCCGTCCGCGAGCGTGTAGAAGGTGTGGCAGAACGCCACTTCGCGGCCGACCCACGGGTTGAAGTGCTTCTCGCACCACGTGGCGGCCAGCGGGATGCCCAGCACGTCCTCGAAGAACTGCCGGTTCCGTTCCTGATCCTTCACCACATAGGCGTGGTGGTGAAGCCGTTGCGGCGGATGGGCCAGCGTCTTTGCCATGATGCTTCCTCCTCCTGCTTCGCGGCGCACACGCTGCGCCCGCCCCGCCTGGCTTGTCGAGCCCGCCCTTACCCGCGCCAGCGCGGCGCGGGCGTCTGGCGCGTGTAGTCGATCGCGGTGTAGGCGCCGCCCATGTAGCGTTCCTCCACCGGATCGCCCGAAACCTTCCCCTCCATCTGGCGTGCGAACCCGTCGGCGCTGTCCTGGGGCGCCCAGCCAATCCGCGCGCGGTCATCGTCCTTCCACCAGGTCATACGCGCGTTCGCCGAGGCGCCCCAGATCACCGCGCAATCGACCCGCTCCGCCAGCACCGCCGCGCTCACCAGCCGCACGAAGTCGGCAAAGGAAAGCCACGTCGCCAGCATTCGCGCGTTCGTCGGTTCGGCAAAGCAGGAGCCGATCCGAACGGCGACGCTCTCCACACCGTGCTTGAACCAGTAAAGCCGCCCCATGAGCTCGCCATAGGCCTTGGAGAGCCCGTAATAGCCGTCGGGCAAGAAGGCATCCTCGGCGGCGATCGTCTCGGCGCGTTCATGAAAGCCGATCGCGTGATTGGAGGAGGCGAACACGACACGCGCCCGCTCGCGCCGCGCCGCCTCGTACACGTGATAGAGGCCGCGGATATTCGGCCCCAGCACCTCCTCGAACGGCCGCTCCACCGACACGCCGCCCAGATGCACGATCGCGCCGCACCCTTCGGCGAGGCGCAGCACAGTCACGCCGTCGTTCAGGTCGGCTTGCGTGAACGAAGCCCCCGCCGGCAGCGCATCGGGGAACGGCTTGATGTCGGTCAGGCGCAGCGCCCAGCCGGCCGCGCCCAGCCCCTGCGCAAGCTGGCGCCCGAGATTGCCCGATGCGCCGGTGATTAGCACGGGCTTGGCGGGTTTGTCGCTCATCGGCACTCTCCCTCGGATCGCAGGAGGGCATGATGCGGACGATTACCGAGGCTGCCCAGGCCCTGGAGGCGGGACGCGCCACCAGCCGCGCGCTGGTCGATGCCGCGCTCGCGCGCATCGCCGATGGCGACGGCGAGGGCGCGCGCGCCTTCGTGAAGATCTATGCCGAGTCGGCACGCATCGCCGCCGATGCGATGGATGCGCTCCGCAAGGCGGGCCGGGCGCCCAGCCCCTATGCGGGCATTCCCGTCAGCCTGAAGGATCTGCTGGACGTTGCCGGCGAACCGACCCCGGCCGGCTCGCGCGCGCTCGCCGATGCGGCCCCGGCGCAGCGTCACGCCCCTGTGGTGGCGCGCCTGCTCGCCGCCGGTTTCGTGCCGGTGGGCCGCACCAACATGAGCGAGTTCGCCTTCTCGGGCCTCGGCATCAATCCGCATTACGGCACCCCGCGCAGTCCTTGGGACCGCGCGGCGGGGCGTATCCCGGGCGGCAGCTCGTCCGGCGCGGCGGTGTCGGTTGCCGACGATATGGCCTTGGTCGGCATCGGCACCGATACCGGCGGCTCCTGCCGCATCCCTGCCGCCTATTGCGGCGTGGTCGGCTACAAGCCCACGGCACGGCGCGTGCCGATCACGGGCGTGCTGCCGCTCGCGCCGAGCCTCGACTCGGTCGGGCCGCTCGCCCGTTCGGTGGCCTGCTGCGCCATCGTCGATGCGATCCTAGCCGGCGAACCGCCGAGGCCGCCCGTGCCGGCCGACCTTGCGGGCCTGCGCCTCGCCGTGCCCGAAAGGCTCGTGCTGGACGGCATGGAGCCGGCGGTCGCCGCCGCGTTCGACGCCGCGCTCGCGCGGCTCGAAAATTCAGGCGCAGGGGTCGCTCGGATCGACGTTCCCGAGTTCGCCGATATCATGACCGCCAATGCCACGGGCGGCTTCGCTGCCGCCGAGGCCTATGCGTGGCATCGCGGCTTATTGGCCGCGAAAGGCGGGCTCTACGACCCGCGCATCCGCGCACGCATCGAGCGCGGCGCGGTGATGACGGCGGCTGACTACATCGCCCTGCGCGAAGCGCGGGAGCGGATCATCGCGGGCTTCGATGCGCGCACCGCCGGGTTCGACGCGCTGGTGATGCCCACCAGTCCTATTCTCCCCGCCCGCATCGCCGATCTCGATGACGAGCGCGAATACAACCGGGTCAATCTGACGTCGCTGCGCAACACGATGCTCGGCAATTTTCTCGACCGCTGCGCGATCAGCCTGCCCTGCACGCCGCCCGGCGCCCCGCCGGTGGGCTTGATGCTGATGGGTGCGCCGATGGGCGATGCCCGTCTGTTCGCCATCGCGGCGGCGGTGGAGCGGGTGCTCGTATGAAGCCGCTACGGCTAAGCCGTGCCTCGCCGCGTGGAAGTCGCGTTCGATCCCGACCAGGACGCAGCGACTCGCGCCAAGCAAGGCGTGTCGCTCTTGCTGGGCGTAGCGGTGCTGGAGGGATGCGGGGGCGAGGTGGCCGATGATCGCCGCGATTGCCGCCGAGGCGGAGACCGCGGCGGCCCGCGCGCTGGAGGCGGTCGGCGGCACCTGATGCCGCCCAAGCCGCATCGCCCGCGTGCGCTAAGTTGTGGCGTTCTCGTCACCGACGGACCCAGCCTGCTCCTCGGCCATGCCAGCCGCTCGCCACGCTGGGACATCCCCAAGGGCATTGCCGAACCCGGCGAGTCGCCGCGCGCCGCAGCGCTCCGGGAGCTTGCCGAGGAAACCGGCCTGCGCGCCGACCCCGAGCAGCTTCGCGATCTCGGCCGCCACGCCTACCTGCCCGCCAAGGATCTCGCGCTGTTCGCGTGGCACGTGCGGGCGCTGCCCGATCCCGCCGCGCTGGTTTGCGCCTCCTGCTACACCGCCCGCGACGGCGCGGTGCTGCCGGAATTCGACCGCTTCGGCATTTTCGCCTGGGATGAGGCGCTCGTCCGCGTCGGGCGGAACCTCGCGCGCGTTATGGCTGACGTGCGTCCACTGTTCGCATTGACCGCCAACGACGCCATTGACGCTGTGCGGTCCCCAGAGTAAATAGGCCGTAATAGGACGATATCGAAGCATTAGGCATCGAACTAAATGGGGCTGCCGTGAAGGATGTCCGCGACGCGCTCATGCTCGGGCGCACCAGTGACGGCAAGCTGGCCGTGCGGCCGCTCTCGCCGCATCTGCAAGTCTATAGGTGGCCGGTCAGCATGGCGCTCTCGATCGGTCACCGCATCAGCGGCGTCGGCGTGGCGGTCGGCACCTTGCTGTTCACTTGGTGGCTGGTGGCCGCGGCGGCATCCGATTCGGCGTTCGCCACCGTGCAGGCCTTCCTCGGCTCGGGCTTCGGCGTCTTTTTGCTGCTCTGCTGGTCGGCGGCGCTCGTGTTCCACTTCTTCCAGGGCATCCGCCATCTCGCGTGGGACGCCGGCTGGGGGTTCGAGAACCGCATCTACCGCACGACCGGCTGGGCGGTGGTCGCCGCCACTGTCGTGCTGACCTTGATCGTCTGGATCATCGGCTTCGTGGTGTGGTGATGGCAGCATCAGGCAAGACCGTCCGCGTCGATATCCTCCGCTCGCAGCTCGGCCGCGTGCGCGGCCTCGGCGCGGCGCGCGCCGGCTCCGGCACCTGGTGGGCCGAGCGCCTTACCTCGATCGCGCTGGTGCCGCTCACGCTCTGGTTCATCGCCTCGGCGGTCTCGCTCGAGGGCACGACGCGCGCCGGCATGATCGCGTGGCTGCACGCGCCGCTGCCGCTCGTGCTCATGCTCTGCCTGATCGTCGCCACCTTCCGCCACATGGATCTCGGCCTGCGCGTCGTGGTGGAGGACTATGTGCACCACGAGGCGGCTCGTATGTCGCTCTTGCTGCTCATCCGCGGCATCTGCGTCGTCGCCGCGCTGCTTTGCATCATCTCGGCACTCCGTCTCGGCCTGTAGGGGATTTTCGATGAACGCCATCACCATGCCCTCGCAGCGTGCCTACAATTTCGTCGATCACAGCTATGACGTGGTGGTGGTGGGCGCCGGCGGCTCCGGCCTGCGCGCCACGCTCGGAATGGGCGCGGGCGGGCTCAAGACTGCCTGCATCACCAAGGTCTTCCCCACGCGCAGCCACACCGTCGCCGCGCAGGGCGGTATCGGCGCCGCCCTCGGCAACATGGGCGAAGATGATTGGCGCTGGCACATGTACGACACCGTGAAGGGATCGGACTGGCTCGGCGACCAGGACGCGATCGAGTACATGTGCCGCGAGGCGATCCCGGCCGTATACGAGCTTGAGCATTTCGGCGTGCCGTTCAGCCGCACCGAGGACGGCAAGATTTACCAGCGCCCGTTCGGCGGCCACATGAAGGACTACGGCAAGGAACCCGCGCAGCGCGCCTGCGCGGCGGCCGACCGCACCGGCCATGCCATCCTGCACACGCTTTATCAGCAATGCCTCAAGCACGAAGTGGAGTTTTTCATCGAGTATTTCGCGCTCGACCTCATCATCGATCAGGAGGGCGCTTGCCGCGGCGTCACCGCCTGGTGCCTGGAAGATGGTTCGATGCACCGCTTCCGCGCGCAAACGGTGGTGCTGGCCACGGGCGGCTACGGCCGCGCCTATCTCTCCTGCACCTCGGCGCACACCTGCACGGGCGACGGCAACGGCATGGTGCTGCGCGCGGGTCTGCCCTGCCAGGACATGGAATTCGTGCAGTTCCACCCGACGGGCATCTTCCCCGCCGGTTGCCTGATAACCGAAGGCGCGCGCGGCGAGGGGGGTTATCTCACCAACTCCGAAGGCGAACGCTTCATGGAGCGGTACGCGCCGACCGCGAAGGATCTGGCGTCGCGCGATGTGGTGTCGCGCTCGATGACTATCGAGATCAACGAGGGCCGTGGCTGCGGACCGAACAAGGACCACATCCTGCTGCATCTCGAGCATCTTGGCGCCGACATCCTGCACGAGCGTCTGCCCGGCATCTCGGAAACCGCGCGCGTGTTCGCGGGCGTGGACGTAACGAAGGACCCGATCCCGGTGCTGCCGACGGTGCACTACAACATGGGCGGTATCCCCACGAACTATCACGGCGAGGTGCTGCGCCCGACTGCCGATGATCCCGATGCCGTAATCCCCGGCCTGATGGCGGTCGGCGAGTGCGCCTGCGTCTCGGTGCACGGCGCGAACCGGCTTGGCACCAATTCGCTGCTCGATCTCGTGGTGTTCGGCCGCGCCGCCGCCCACCGCGCCGCCGAGACGATCCGCCCCGGAGCGACGCAGGCGCCGCTGCCGCCGAAGGCCGGCGAGGAGTCGCTCGAACGGTTCGACAAGGCGCGCCATGCGCGCGGTGGCACGCGCGTCGCGGATCTGCGGCTCGACATGCAACGCACCATGCAGACCCACGCCGCGGTGTTCCGCAACAGCAAGACGCTCGCCGAGGGTGTGGCGCAGATGAAGCGGGTCTGGGATGGTCTCGGCGACATGTCCGTTGCCGACCGCGGCCTGATCTGGAACAGCGACTTGATGGAGGCGCTGGAGCTGCAAAACCTGATGGGCAACGCGATGACCACGATGACGAGTGCCGAGGCCCGCACAGAAAGCCGCGGCGCGCATGCCCATGACGACTATCCCGAGCGCGACGATCAGCACTGGATGAAGCACACGCTTTCGTGGCTCGACGCGGACGGCACGGTGCGCCTCGATTACCGTCCGGTGAAGATGCGGACGTTGACCAACGAGGTCTCGGTGTTTCCGCCGAAGAAGCGGGTTTATTGAGAGGAATGTTCCCCAATACGTCATCACCGTCGCAAAAGCGGGGATACAGACGCAAGGCCCGGACATCTCGGTTGCTTGGCGATGCGTCCCTGCTTTCGCGGGGATGACGTTATGGCAGTCGAGCCTTAACGAACCGTTCCTTAGAGCGAGAGAGCAAGGACCCGCCAATGGTCGCCTTCACCCTCCCCCGCAACAGCCGCATCACGGCGGGCAAGACCTACAAGGCGCCCGCGAACGCCAAGCGCGTGCGCGAGTTCCGCATCTACCGCTGGGATCCCGACAGCGGCGAGAACCCGCGCACCGACAGCTACGAAATCGACCTCGACAACTGCGGGCCGATGGTTCTCGACGCGCTCATCAAGATAAAGAATGAGGTCGATCCGACGCTGACGTTCCGCCGCTCCTGCCGCGAGGGCATCTGCGGTTCCTGCGCGATGAACATCGACGGCGGCAACACGCTCGCCTGCCTGAAGCCGATCGACGAGGTGAAGGGTGCGGTGCGCATTACGCCGCTGCCGCACATGCCGGTGGTGAAGGACCTCGTGCCCGACCTCAGCCAGGTTTACGCGCAGCTTCGCTCCATCGAACCGTGGCTCAAGTCCGACACGCCCGCGCCGCCCGACCGGGAGCGGCTGCAAAGCCACGCGGAGCGCGCCAAGCTCGACGGGCTCTGGGAGTGCATCCTCTGCTTCTGCTGCTCCACTTCCTGCCCGAGCTACTGGTGGAACGGCGACCGCTATCTCGGCCCCGCCGTATTGCTCCAGGCCTATCGCTGGATCGCGGATTCGCGGGACGAGTATACGGGCGAACGGCTGGACGCGCTGGAGGACCCGTTCAAGCTCTATCGCTGCCACACGATTATGAACTGCACGGATACCTGCCCCAAGAACCTCAACCCGGCGAAGGCGATCGCGGCGATCAAGCAGCTTATCGTCGAGCGGCAGGTTTAACGGTCGCCTCCGCCGTTTCGCGGGAGAGGCCGGCGCGCAACGCGCTTCGGGTGAGGGCGGGCCGGAGATCCGTTCACACCCACCCCGCCAGCAGCGCCGCGGCGATCGCCAGTCCGGTCTCGCGGTTGAAGCGAAAGAGCCGCAGGCATCCGGCCGGGTCGTGGATGTCGAGCCGCGCTACCTGCCAGCCGAGCATCGCGGCGGGCAGAACGAGGCACGGCAGAAACCAGCGCGCGAGCCCCGCCGCAAGCCCCGCCGCGGCGAGCGCAGCCACGCAGAGCGCATAGCAAACCGCGAGAAACGGGCGCGTCCGCTCGCCGAACAGGCGCGCGGTCGATTTCACCCCGGCGAGCGCGTCGTCCTCGCGGTCCTGGTGGGCGTAGATCGTGTCGAAGCCGAGATCCCAGAACACCGAGGCCGCGTACAAAGCGGCCCAGGCCCAGTCGATGCGCTCCGCCGCCGCCGCGTAGCCGAGCGGGGCGCCGAAGCCGAACGTGAACCCCATCACGAGCTGCGGCCACCATGTCACCCGCTTCGCCAGCGGATAGGTGCCGACCAAGACGAGCGACGCCACGCCCAGCGCCACGGCGAGCGGCGGCAGTTGCAACAGGATTGCGAGCCCTGCCAGCAGCAGCACGGCCAAAAACGCGAGCGCCTGCCACGGCGACAGCATCCCCGAAGCGAGCGGCCGGTTCGCCGTGCGCGCCACCTTGCCGTCGATGTCGCGGTCCCAGAGATCGTTCACGACGCAACCGGCCGCGCGCATCACCACGCTGCCGACGGCGAACAGGGACGCGAGCCACGCCGCGCGCGCCGCGCCGGGCCGGGCCAGCAGGATGCCCCACAATCCGGGCAGGAACAGCAGCCACACGCCGATCGGCCGGTCGAGCCGCGCCAGCAGCGCATAGGGCCGCGCCGCGCGCGGCAGGCACGCGACCCAGCCATCGGCGACGATATCGGTATGGGCGGACATCGCGGCTAATCTGCGCGGCGTCATGCCGGGGTCAATCCGCCTGTTCGTCGCCGCGCCGCTGGCCGAGGGCGCCGCCGTCGCGGCCACGCCCGAGCAGGCGCGCTATCTCGGCGCGGTGATGCGCCGGGCGGTCGGTGATCACGTCCTTCTGTTCAACGGCGCCGACGGCGAATGGCTGGCGCGCATCGCAACGCTCGGCCGTGGCGCGGCCGGCCTGATCGCCGAGCGCCGGCTGCGCCCGCAGCGCGCGGAGCCCGACCTTTGGCTCGTCTTCGCCCTGCTCAAGCGCGATGCCACCGATCTCGTCGTGCAGAAGGCGACCGAACTCGGCGCGGCCGCGCTGTTTCCCCTGATTACCGAGCGCACCAACGCCGCACGGGTGAACGAAGCGCGGCTCGCCGCCATCGCCGCCGAGGCGGCCGAACAAAGCGAACGGCTGACCGTCCCGGCAATCCATCCGCCGCAACGCCTCGCCGCCTTGCTGGAGACTTGGCCCCCGGAGCGACCGCTTTACGCCGCGCTGGAACGGACGGACGGTGCCCGCCCGCCGCCCGCCACCGGCGCGGCCGGGCTTCTGATCGGACCCGAGGGCGGGTTCACCCCGGCCGAGCTTGACGCGCTCGCGCGCGTCCCCTTTGTTCGCCCAGTCAGCCTTGGTCCGCGCATCCTGCGGGCGGAGACCGCCGCGTTCGCCGGGCTCGCGCTGTTGCAGGCCGAAGGGCGCGACTGAATATTCTGCCATCAACCCCGAGACGCCCCGAGCCACATGTCGAACCCCGGCGACGCTGACGCCACCCCGATCGCCTCCGTGCGCCAGCTTGCCGACTGGGTGGCGGCCGGCTGCAAGCCGGCGAGCGCGTTCCGCATCGGCACCGAGCACGAGAAGTTTGGCTTCCGGCTGAGCGACCTCGCGCCGCCCCCTTACGAGGGCGGCATCCGCCCTCTATTGGAGAACCTGAGCCGCCAGGGCGGCACGCCGATCCTCGACCGGGGCAACCCGATCGGCCTGCAACTGCCGGGCGGCGCTTCGATCGCGCTGGAGCCGGCGGGCCAGCTCGAGCTTTCCGGCGCGCCGCTCGAGACGCTGCACGAGACGAAGGCAGAGCTGGAGGCGCATCTCGCTGCGGTGCGCGCCGCCGCCGAGCCGCTCGGCATCGGCTTCGCCCCGCTCGGGTTCCATCCCACGATGGCGCGCGAGGCGATGCCCTGGATGCCGAAGGGCCGCTACGCGATCATGCGCCGCTACATGCCGCTCGTGGGCGGGCTCGGGCTCGACATGATGACCCGTACCTGCACGGTGCAGGTGAACCTCGACTACGCCTCCGAGGCCGACATGGTCCGCAAGCTGCGGGTCGGGCTTCGGTTGCAGCCGCTGGCGACCGCCCTGTTCGCCAATTCCCCCTTCGCGCTCGGCCGGCCGACCGGGTTTCTCAGCACCCGCGCCCATGCCTGGACCGACACCGACAACGACCGCTCCGGCATTCCCGCGGTGATGTTCGAGGACGGATTCGGGTTCGAACGCTACGCCGAGTGGCTGATCGACTCCGTGCCGATGTATTTCGTTTATCGCGACGGCCGCTACATCGACGTCGCGGGCGCCTCCTTCCGCGCCTTCATGGAAGGGCGGCTGCATAATCTGGCGGGCGAGGCCGCGACGGTGGGCGACTTCGCCGACCACGTGACCACCGTGTTCACCGATGTGCGGATCAAGCGATTTCTGGAGATGCGCGGCGCCGATGCCGGCACCCCGGCCATGATGTTGGCGCAGTCCGCCTTCTGGGTAGGCCTTCTCTACGACGGGGCGGCCTTGGAGGCGGCGGTCGCGCTGACCCGGGGGATCGGCTGGCTCGATGCGGTCGCCGCGCGCGACGCGGTGCCGCGACTCGGCCTGGATACGCCCCTCCGGGGCCGGCCCTTGCGCCACTGGGCGCGGGACGCGCTCGCCATCGCCGCCGGCGGGCTGCGCGCGCGCGATCGCCGCAACGCCGCGGGCGCGGACGAATCGGTCTATCTCGACCCGCTGCATGCGCTGGCAGCGGGCGCGCCCTCGCAAGCCGAGTTCTGGCTGTCACGGTTTCGTGATAGCTGGGGTGGCGATGTGCGGCCGATCTTCGCGGGTGCAGCGGTCTAGGGACGATTCCGCTCCGCGCCGCGTGCACCTCGGCTTGCTTTTGCAACTGCGATCGGCACAAATACAAGATTGTGATGGTTGATATCCCGACGCGGCCGGCCGCGGTCCAACCCGGTGCCGTGCTTCGCTTGCGGCTGATCGGCCAGATGGAGGCGTGGACCCTCGGCTCGCAAAGCGTGCTGCCGACCGGTCGCAAGACGCGCGCCCTGCTGGCCATCGTCGCGCTCTCCTCGCCGCGTCCCGCCCTGCGCGGGCGCCTTGCCGAGATGCTGTGGAGCCGCCGGCCGGAGGAGCAGGCGCGTGCCTCGCTCCGCCAGGAGCTGCACCGGCTGTTGGAGACGCTCGCCCCCGCCGGACCCGATGTCCTCCAGGTCACGCGCGATCACGTCGGCCTCCGGCCGGGCGCGGCGTGGATCGACGTCGAGGAGGTCATGCGCGCCACGGTGGAGCATCCCGCCGCGCTCGGGCTACTGGAAGGCGATCTGCTCGAAGACCTCGATGGGCTCGATCCCACCTTCGACATGTGGCTCGCGACCGAGCGCGAGCGCCTGCGCGACCGTGGCCGCGCCCTGGCGGAGCGTCTGCTGGCGGAGAAGGACGACCCGGAATCCACCATCCCGGCCGCGCAGCGGCTGCTCGCGATCGACCGTGCGCATGAAGGGGCCTGGCGGGCTCTTATGCGTGCGCACGCCGCCCGCGGCGAGCGCGGCATGGCAATTCAGGCCTATGACCGCTGCCGCGCCGTGCTGGCCGACCTGCTCGATGCCGCACCCTCGCAGGAGACGCAGAAGCTCCTGGCCGAGATCCGCGGTCCCTCCGGCTCCCGCCTGCCGCTGCGTCCGCCGCCGCTGCCGCCGCCGCGCATTGAGACCCCGGCGGATGCGTCCTCGCTGCAATCCGGCAACAGGGGCGGGGCGCATATCGGCGTACTGCCGTTCCAGTTGGTCGGCACATCCGGCGAGGACGGCCATCTCGCCACCGGCCTTGCCGACGAGATCACCAACGCACTCTCGCGTCTGCGCTGGCTGTTCGTGGTCTCCTCCGGCTCGCTGGCGCGCTTCGCCGAGGAGTCCCGCGACGAGGCCGAGCTGCGCGCCATGTTCGGGCTCGATTTCGTGCTCGACGGCACGGTCCAGCGGGTCCGCGACCGTCTCAGGATCACCGCGCGGCTGCTCGATCTGCGTGCCAACAGCCAAGTCGTCTGGGCGCGCCGGTTCGATCGCTCGGCGAGCGATCTGCTGTCGCTGCAGGACGAGATCGCCGCCGAGGTGGTGGCGCAGATCGACCCCGAGATATTGCTGATCGAGGCCCGGCGCAGCGCCGCCCAGGCGCCTTCGGCGGCCAGCGCCTATGATCTGCTGCTCCGCGCTCTGCCGCAGATGAACCGCATGGAGCGGGAGCCCTTCACCCAGGCCGGCGCCTATCTGCAGAAGGCGATCGAGGCCGATCCCGACTATGCCGCCGCCCACGCCTGGCGCGCCTATTGGCATGTGTTCCTGGTCGGTCAGGGCTGGGCCGCGGAGCCCGAGGCGGCGATGGCGGAGGCGGGCAAGCTCGCCGAGCGCGCGATCCAGCTCGACCCCATGGATGCGCGCGCGCTCACCATTGCCGGCCACGTGCGGGCTTTCCTCGATCGCGAGCTGCTCGATGCCATCGCGCTGCATGAGCGCGCGCTCGCGTTAAATCCGAACCTCGCCATGGCCTGGGCGCTGTCGGCGATCGCGCACGCCTATTTCGGCGACATCGCCGAGGCCGAGCGGCGCATCACCCGCTACAAGCGGCTGTCGCCGCTCGATCCCTACGCCTTCATCTTCGACGGGTTCTTCACCATCATCCGTCTCTTGCAGCGCGACTTTGAGGCCGCCGTGACGGCCGGGCGCAACGTGACGCAGATGAACCCCGGGCTTTCGGCCGGCTACAAGGCTTATCTCGCGGCACTCGGCCATCTCGGCCGGCGGCAGGAGGCCGCCGCGGTGCTGAAGCGTTTGCGCGCGCTGGAGCCCGACTTCACGGTCAGCAAGTTCCTTGCCGCGGCGCCGTTCGCGCGGGAGGTGGATCGCGACATCTTCGCCCAGGGCCTGCGTCTGGCCGGTACGCCCGAGACTTCCCGGGATGCGGCTGGCCCAAAGCCGGCCGCGATCGGCATTGGATAGCGCGCCGCACGCCGAATCCGCCCGGGCCAAGGTCAATCTCTACCTCCACGTCACCGGCCGGCGGGCGGACGGGTATCATCTGCTCGATAGTCTCGTGGTGTTCGCCGAGGCGGCCGACACGCTGGCGCTGGACGATGCGGCGGCACCGTTGTCGCTGGCGGTTGAAGGACCGTTCGCCGCCGCGCTGGAGGCGGCGGCGGACAACCTTGTGCTGCGGGCCGCCCGCGCGCTTTCCGCCGCCGCCTCGCTTCCCGCGCGCGGGGCGCTGCGGCTCCGCAAGACGCTGCCCGTCGCCTCCGGGATCGGCGGCGGCTCGGCCGACGCGGCCGCGACGCTGCGCCTCTTATGCCGCGCCTGGGGCATCGCCGGGGACGCGACCGACCTGCACGGCGTCGCGCTCGCGCTCGGCGCCGACGTGCCGGTCTGCCTCGCCGGCGTGCCGGCGCGCATGGCGGGGATCGGTGAGGATGTCAGTCCGGCCCCGGAGATTCCGGCGGGCGGGCTTGTGCTGGCGAACCCGGGCGTTCCCGTTCCCACCCAAGCGGTGTTTCGCGCGCGCACCGGGCCGTTCTCGCCTGCGGTGCCGCTGCCTGGTTTGTGGGGGAGCATCGCGGACCTCGCGGCCTTTCTTGCCGGCACGCGCAACGATCTTGAACCGGCGGCGATCGGGCTCTGCCCGGAAATCGGGTGCGTCCTCGCCGCCTTACGCGCGGTGCCGGGGTGCCGGTTCGCGCGGATGAGCGGTTCCGGCGCGACCTGCTTCGGCCTGTTCGACACCGATGCCGAGGCGCGTGCCGCCGCCGCCGCGCTGCGCCGCCCGGGCTGGTGGACCCATGGCGGACGATTGCAGACGCAACGGGATGCCCGTGCTTGATCGGCGGGCGGGCGCGTTTCAGCATCGCGCTTGCGCCCGCGCCGGGCCGCAGGGAAGGAGCACCGCAATGCCGCCGCTCGATAAGGTGTACGACTACACGCCCTATGGCGGGCTTCGCGTCGAGAAAGCGGACAAGGTGATGACGATCACCTTGAACGCGCCGGACTCGATGAACGCGTTTTCGGCCGAGATGCACTATTCGATGTCGCGCATCTGGGACGACGTGCAGGACGATCCCGAGGTGAACGTGGTCGTGCTTACCGGCGCGGGGCGCGCCTTCTCGGCCGGTGGCAATGTGATCGCCATGCAGGAGAAGATCGACAACCCCGCGCTGTGGGACGCGACCAGCCTGCCGGAAGCCAAACGTATCATCTTCCGCATGCTGGAATGCGACAAGCCGATCATCGCGCGGGTGAACGGCCATGCGGTCGGCCTCGGCGCCACGATCGCGCTGATGTGCGACATCATCATTGCCGCTGAGTCGGCGAAGATCGGCGATCCGCACGTAAACGCGGGGCTGGTTGCCGGCGACGGCGGCGCGCTGATCTGGCCGCAGCTCATCGGCTTCGCGCGCGCGAAGGAATATCTGTTCACCGGCGAGCTGATGACGGCGGCCGAGGCGCACCGGATCGGCCTGATCAACCATGTGGTGCCGCCGGACCAGCTCGATGCGAAAGTCTACGGCCTTGCCCGCCAGCTGGCGTCAGGGGCGATGAAGTCGATTCGCTGGACCAAGCAGGTGATCAACATCCCGCTGCGCCAGCTCGCGCATTCGATGATGGACCTCAGCCTCAGCCTGGAGACGCAATCCAATCTGACGAAGGATCACCAGGAGGCGGTGTCGGCCTTCGCCGCCAAGCGCCGGCCGAATTTCACCGGGCAGTAGTGTCGCTGCTCGCGTTCGGCTTCAGGTCCGAACAAGCGGACGGAATGGAGTTCCCCTCCCCTTGGGGGAGGGAGAGGGAAGGGGGCCGAGCGGCGCTATGGAACGTTCGCGACAGGAACAGGCGAGCCGACAAATGGCTGTCCGGCTTGTTCCCCTCCCCCTGACCCCCTCCCGCGAGCGGAGGGCGAACTCTGAATGCCGCCAAATACAATGATTGCGGAGCGCTATCGCTACACATTGAACCGGAACAGCAGCACGTCGCCGTCGCGCACGACGTAGTCCTTCCCCTCGACCCGCATCCGCCCCGCCTCCTTGGCGCCCGCCTCGCCGTTGCAAGCGACGAAATCGTCGTAGGCGATCGTCTCGCAGGCGATGAAGCCGCGTTCGAAATCGCCGTGGATCACGCCGGCCGCCTGCGGCGCGCGCGTGCCTCGCACGACCGTCCAGGCGCGCGCCTCCTTCGGCCCGACGGTGAAGAACGTGATCAGATCGAGCAGCTCGTAGCCGGCGCGGATCACCCGATCGAGGCCGCTGTCGGAAAGCCCGAGCCCGGCCAGGAACTCACCGCGCTCATCTGCGGGCAATTGCGCGACTTCCGCCTCGATCGCCGCCGACACCACCACCATGCGCGCGCCCGCCTCCGCCGCGCGCTCGGCGACGCGTGCCGACAGGGCGTTGCCGCCCGCCGCTGCGTCCTCCTCCACATTGCACACGTAAAGCACGGGCTTGGAGGTCAGGAGCTGCAAGCGGCGCGCGGCCTCCTCCGCGCCCGCCGGAATTGCCGCGCGCGCCGGACGCCCGTCGCGCAGCGCGGCGGCGATCGGTTCGATCAGAGCGAGCTGCGCTGCACTCTCCCGGTCCCCGCCACGCGCCTTCTTTTGCAGCGCGGGGATGCGCTTCTCCAGGCTTTCCAGGTCGGCGAGCATTAGCTCGGTCTCGACGATCTCAGCATCCCGCACCGGATCGATCGCGCCTTCCACATGCGTCACGTCCGCGTTCGCGAAGCAGCGCAGCACGTGGATGATCGCGTCCACTTCGCGGATATTGGCGAGGAACTGGTTGCCCAATCCCTCGCCTTTGGAGGCGCCGCGCACGAGGCCCGCGATATCGACGAACTCCAGGCTGGTCGGCACGATGCGGGCGGATTTGCCGATTGCCGCCAGCGTCTCGAGCCGCCGGTCGGGTACCGCGACGCGGCCGACATTCGGCTCGATGGTGCAGAACGGATAATTTGCCGCCTGCGCCGCGGCGGTGGCGGTCAGCGCATTGAACAGCGTCGATTTGCCGACATTTGGCAGGCCCACAATGCCGCAGTTGAATCCCATGATCTCTCCTGGCCCTCACCCGCCCGCGCTGCCGCGCGGGCGACCTCTCCCGCAAGCGCGAGAGTTGCGTTGCTCCTTTACTCCCCTCTCGCGCTCGCGGGGCGGGTGAGGGCGGCCACCCTTGTCATGAATTCCTCGGGCTTTCCCTCGGCGAGCAGCGCGGCGGACTCCGCGACCGCATCCAGCATCGCCACCACCCAGGGGCGATCCTCCTTCGCAAAATCGCCGAGCACGTGCCCGAGCACGCGCTCCTTGTCGCCGGGATGGCCGATACCGAGCCGCACCCGCCAGTAGTCCGGCGTGCCGAGCATCCGGTCCATGCTCCGCAGCCCGTTATGTCCCGCCGCGCCACCCCCCCGCTTCACCCGCACCTTGCCGGGCGCCAGGTCGAGCTCATCGTGAAACGCGGTGATCGCATCGGCAGGCAGCTTGTAAAACGCGGCGGCGGCCTGCACCGAGGCGCCAGACTCGTTCATGTAGGTCTGCGGCTTGAGCGCGATGATCCGCTCGCCGCCAACAATGCCTTCCGAAACGAGACCCTTGAACCGGCTCCGCCATGGCGCGAAGCCGTGGCGAATGGCGATCGTGTCGATCGCCATGAAGCCGACATTGTGGCGGTTGCGCGCCTGCCCCGGCTCGGGATTGCCGAGCCCCACCCAAAGCAGCATGGCGGGCGCCTGCCGAAGCCTTATTTCTTGGCCGCACCCCTGGCCGGGGTGGCGGATGCGGCGGCAGCCGGCGTGGCGGCGGCGGCCGGCGCCGCGGCGGCCTGCGCCTCGGCCGCGGGCTCCGCCGCCTTGGTCGGCGGCGCCACCGTCGCAACCACGAAGTCGCGGTCGGTGATGACGGGACGCACCTGCTCGGTCCCCTTCAAATCGTGCCAGCGGATATTGTCGTTGAAGTCGAGCCCCGTCAGGTCGGCGACGAACTGTTCGGGAATGTTCTCGGGCTGCGCGTACACCTCCACCGCGTGGCGCACGACGTTCAGCACGCCGCCGCGCTTGAGACCGGTCGAGAGGCCCTCGTTCTCGAAATGCACCGGCACCGCCACGCGAATCCGCTCGCCGGGGGCAAGCCGCTGGAAATCGACGTGCTCCGGCAGGTCGGTCACCGGGTGGATCTGCACGTCGCGGATCAGCGCGCGGGTGGCGCCGCCGTTCGTCCTGATCTCATAGACCCGCGATTGCCAGCCCGGCCGCTGGATTTCACGCAGGATCGCGCGGGGCTCGAGCGCGATCGGCGCCGGCGGCTGATGCGCGCCGTAAAGAACCGCAGGCACCTTGCCCGCCCGCCGGGTCGCGCGCGCCGCCCCCTTACCGGCCCGCGCGCGCACCTCGGCCTCGATCGTCACGAAATTGGCCATGATCCGCTCCTAGCGCCCCGCTCCGGGGCCAACACCGAAAGCCGGCCTCCAGGGGTGCCGGCGAAGCCGCGCGATGTAGCCTGCGGGCCGAGGCCCGGCAAGACGCTCATTGCGTGGCGAGCCATGCCTCGGCCGCGCGGCGGCCGGCATCGCGCAGCCGCAGCAGGAACGGGATCGAGGTGTCGGCGGCGCTGCGGTCGGCGAGGTCGGGCACTTCCGCCTCGGCGGCTATGGTGGAGAAGCGCAGCCGCTCCAGCTTGCGGCAGAGCGGCGAGACCGCCCGCCCCGCTTCGCCGCAGGCCCGGCGCATGTCCTGCACCGCTTCCTGCTCCTTCAATAGGGGCGCGTTGAAGGCGATCTCGCTCGCCCGCTGTGCGATCTCGTAGGAAAAATGCGGCACGGCATGTCCGTCCGGCAGCAGCCGCACCAGCAGGATATGCGCGCTCTCGGTGTCGATGACGAGCTGGCGCAGGGGCGGGTTGGCGCTGAAGCCGCCATCCCAGTACGTCTCGCCCTCGATCTCCACCGGCGGGTGGATGGTCGGCAGACATGCCGAGGCGAGCACCGCATCGCAGGTGAGCTCGTGCTCGCGGAAGAGCCGGGGCCGGCCATCGCGCACGCGGGTCGCGGAGATCAGCAGCCGGACGGGACACGATTGCCGCAGCCGGGCGAAATCGATTTCCTGATCTAGCAACCTTCGGAGCGGGTTGATCCCGAACGGGTTCACCGCGAAGGGAGAGACATAGCCGCTGCTTCGCAGCGTGGCGGCCGCCCTTGTCAGGGTCGGTCCGACGCCCGAGGCGCCGACATGGTGCCAGAACCGGCCGAGTTTTTCGCGGGCCGCCTCCGGCCCGCCGGCGGCGAGCCCATCAGCGAGCAGGACGGCGTTCACTGCCCCCGAGCTCGCCCCGCTGATCATGTCGAGCCCCGAGGGGAGCCCGGGCTCCTCCAGCAGACGGTCGAGCACGCCCCAGGTGAAGGCGCCGAACGAGCCGCCTCCCTGAAGCGCCAAGGACAGACCCGGTCGTGCCGGAATGGCCCGAGGGGCAGCAATCTTCGTCAGGAACATTGCCCCAATATAGGACGCCGTCCGTGGCTTTGCTGCATCGCAGCAGAACGTGAGGGCGGGCAACCCGGGGGGCAAGCGGCGCCGCTTTAGGCGCAACAGTTGGGGGTAAGTCATTGATGTCGCCGAGTCCCTTCGACAAGAGCGACCCCGCCCGCCGGCAACGCATGCGTGAGCGAGCCTACTATCTGTAGGAGCCGGACGGCTGGCCGGCCGGACGCGAGCTGGAGTTCTGGGAACGGGCGCGCGAGCTAGAAACCCGCCCGATCGAGCTGAAAACAAACGGACTCGCGCCCTCCGGGTGATCCGGCTAACTGGGGCCGTGCTGAATGATCCCGCCCTTCTCGAAGCGGCTGCCGAATTGCTGGCGCGGTGCCGCGCGCGGAACGTGATGCTTGCGACAGCAGAGAGCTGCACCGGCGGTCTCATCGCCGCCGCGCTGACCGCGGTTGCGGGCTCTTCGGACGTGGTGGATCGCGGGTTCGTGACCTATTCGAACGAGGCGAAAACGGAGCTCGTGGGCGTGCCCGCCGAGCTGATCCGCAGGCATGGTGCCGTGAGCGAGCAAGTGGCGCGGGCGATGGCGGAGGGTGCGCTCGCCCGCTCGCGCGCGGGGATCGCGGTGTCCGTCACCGGCGTCGCCGGCCCCGGAGGGGGCAGCGCCGAGAAGCCAGTGGGGCTGGTGTGGTTCGGGCTCGCCCGGGCGGATGGCGCTTGCCGCACCGATTCACGCATCTTCCCCGGCGATCGCGCCGCGATCAGGCAAGCGGCGGTGCGTCATGCCTTCGAGATGGTCCGCGCTGCCCTGTGAGCACGGGCTTGGCGTTTGAGACGGCCGTCATCCAGCCGCTGCCCGGTATCGGCGACATGGTCTGGCACGTGCCGCATATTCGCGCCTTAGCCGGCTGGTCCGGCGCGCCGGTGCTGCTTGTCGCCGCACAAGGTCGCGGGCATGGCGCGGATCAGCCCCGAGGCGGCGCTGGCGGCGGTGCCCCGGCTGCGCCAGGCCGCCTAGCTTGTGTCGGCGCCGTCCGGCCTTAGGGTCGGGCGGGATGACTGACGCGCATCAGACAGTCGCGGACCGCTTCGCCGCAACCGCCTCGCTCGATTCCGGCCGCCCGTTCCTGCTGGTGGTGCCGGACACAGCAAGGGCCTATGGCATCGCGCCGGGCACGATCTCCTACGGCGAGGCTGCCGGGCAGGTGGCGCGGCTGCGCGAGGGCTACGCCGCAGCGGGTTACGGTGCGGGCCATCGCGTCGGCCTGATGCTGGAGAACCGGCCCGCGTTCTTCCTGCATTGGCTTGCCTTGAACGGGCTCGGCGTCTCCGTGGTTCCGCTCAATCCGGATTTGCGGCCTGCCGAGCTTGCCTATCTCGTGACCCATAGCGAGATGGCGCTCGCGGTCACCGCCGCGCCGCATCTGCAGAGGCTCGCCGGCATGAGCGTTCCCGCGATCATCGACGGCGATGCGCCGCCTGCCGTGGGGCGCGCGGCCGAGGCGCACAGCGTCGGCCGCGACAGCGAGTGTGCGCTTCTCTACACGTCCGGCACGACCGGCAAGCCCAAAGGCTGCGTGCTTTCCAACGACTATTATCTGCGTGCCGGCCTCTGGTACGCCCGCATCGGCGGATTGTGCGCGCTGCATGAAGGCGACCGCCTGATCACCCCGCTGCCACTCACGCACATGAACGCCATGGCCTATTCGAGCATGGCGATGATCGTCACGGGCGGCTGCATCGTGCAGCTCGACCGCTTCCACCCGCGCACCTGGTGGAATTCGGTGCGCGAGAGCGGCGCGACCATCGTTCACTATCTCGGCGTCATGCCGTCGATGCTGCTCAACGCCCCCCCCGATCCGAAAGACCGCGACCATGCGGTGCGCTTCGGCTTCGGCGCCGGGGTGGATCGGCGCCATCACGCCGCTTTCGAAGCCCGCTTCGGCTTCCCGCTGATCGAGGCGTGGGCGATGACCGAGACCGGCGCCGGCGCGGTGGTAATCGCCAACCGCGAGCTGCGCCATGTCGGCACGAGCTGTTTTGGCCGGCCGGAGCCCGAGGTGGAGACGCGGATTGAGGCGGACGGCGAGCTTCTGGTTCGCGCCGCAGGTCCCGATCCGCGCGCCGGGTTTTTCACCGAGTATCTCAAGGACAAGGAGGCGACCGAAGCCGCCTGGGCGGGCGGCTGGTTCCACACCGGCGATCTGGTACGCCGGGACGAGGAGGGGTTCCTCTACTTCGTCGATCGCAAGAAGAACATCATCCGGCGCAGCGGCGAGAACATCAGCGCGGTCGAGGTGGAATCCGTCCTTCGCCGCCATACGCTCGTTGCCGAGGTGGCGGTCGCCGCCGCCCCCGATCCGGTGCGCGGCGAGGAGGTGCTCGCCTGCATCGTCCCGCGCGAAGCGATTGCCGACAAGCCGGCCGCCGCCGCCGAGATCACGCGCGCGGCACTCGCCGAGCTGTCCTACTTCAAGGTTCCCGGCTGGATCGCATTCCTTGATGCGCTGCCGATCACCGCCAGCCAGAAGGTCGCGCGCGGGGAGCTGAAATCGCTGGCTGCCCAGCTCGTTGCCGACGGAAACTGCGTGGACGTTCGCCATCTCAAGCGCCGCGACGCGCACGCCGCAGCGGAGCGCGCGTGACCGCGCGCGACTATCGGGGTGTCGCGCTGTGCTGCCCGGTCACGGTGCCCTATCTCCGGCGCTCGCCGCACGGTGCGGCTTGGTTTCTTGCAGGCGCGCTGCGTCTTTTGCTGCAAGCCTCGGGGATCGCCAAGACTGACATCGACGGCCTGTGCGCCTCCAGCTTCACGCTGCTTCCCGATACGTCGGTTGCCTTCGCGCAGCATGTGGGTGTCTCGCCGCGCTTTCTGGAATGGCTGCCGATGGGCGGCGCCTGCGGCATCGTTGCGCTGCGCCGCGCGGCGCGCGCGGTGCAGGCTGGCGATGCCGAGATCGTCGCGTGCATCGCCGGCGACACCGCGAACGAGACGAGCTTTCGCGATCTGCTCGCCGGGTTCAGCACATTCGCCCGCGAAGCTGTCTATCCCTACGGCGCGGGCGGACCCAATGCGAGCTTCGCGCTGATCGCCGATGCCTATATGCGCGCGACCGGCGCGACGCGTGCCGATTTCGGCAAGCTCGCCGTGGCGCAGCGGCGCAACGCGCAGCGCAATCCGCTCGCCCTGCTGCGCGGCGACCTGAGCCTCGATCAGTTCCTCGCCGCGCGCATGATCGCCGAGCCGCTCTGCCTTTATGACTGCGTCATGCCCTGCGCCGGGGCGGACGGGTTCCTGGTCATGTCCGAGGATCGCGCGCGCCACTTGCGGCTTCCGTTCGTCGCCGTGTGCGGCGCGATCGAGCGGCACAACGCCTTCCCCGGCGATCCGGTGCAGTTGCGCGGCGGCTGGGCGCAGGATCGCGATGCGCTGTGGGCGCAGGCCGGGATCGGCCCGGCCGATGTGCAGCTTGTCGAAACCTATGACGACTATCCGGTGATCGCGATGCTGCAATTCGAAGGGCTCGGCCTGTGCGCCGAGGGCGAGGCGCCGGCCTTCGTGCGCCGCCATGACTTCACCGTGGAGGGCACGCTGCCGCACAATACCGGTGGCGGACAGCTGTCGATGGGGCAGGCGGGGGCGGCCGGTGGCTATCTCGGGCTCGTGGAAGCGATGCGGCAGTTGCTCGGCGCCGCGCACGGGTGGCAGGTGGCGAAGGCACGCCATGCGCTGGTCAGCGGGTTCGGTATGATCAACTACGATCGCGGCCTTTGCTCGGCGGCCGCCGTGCTGGGGCGCGTATGATCCGGCTGCAACGATGTGCAACCTGCGGCACGTCGCAATACCCGCCGCGCGCCTTCTGCGGCGCCTGCCTGTCCGACGCGGTGATGTGGGAGGAGGCGGATGCGCTGCCCGCACGCGTGCTGGCGCGCTCCCGTCTCCATCACAGCAACGAGCCGCGCTTTCGCGCCCGCCTGCCGCTCACGCTCGGGCTGGTGCAGTTCGCCGCCGGACCGGTCGCGCTGTGCTTCCTTGCGGAACAGGCGGTTGCTGGCGCGGACGTACGCGTTCGAATGGGCGCCGACGATCTGCTGGAGGCCGAATGAGCACGGTTCTGGTAACAGGCGGCAGCTCCGGCATCGGGCTTGCGATCTGCCGGGGGTTCCTCGCGCGCGGCGACCGCGTGATCTCGCTCGATCGCCAGCCGCCGGCCGGGAGCGATCCGCGCCTGCAAACGATCCTTGTCGATCTTGCCGACGAACGTGCCACCGAAGCGGCAGCGCGCGCGACGATGGCGGAGAACGTGACGATTCTCGTACACAACGCGGGCGCCATCCGGGCGGCGCCGCTCGAACAGGCCGAGTCCGCCGATCTCGCCGCCCTGTCGCGGCTGCACCTTTCGGCGGCGCTGATCCTGGCGCAGGCGGTGCTCCCAGCGATGCGCGCGGCGCGGTTCGGGCGGATCGTGCTGATCTCCTCGCGCGCGGCGCTCGGGCTCGCCACACGCTCGGCCTACGCAGCGACCAAGGCGGGCCTGATCGGGCTCGTTCGCACCTGGGCGCTGGAGCTGGGACCGGACGGCATCACCGCCAATGCCGTCGCGCCGGGCCCGATCGCGGGCACGGCGATGTTCCACGACGTGCTTCCCGAAGGCGATCCGCGCATCGCCGCGATGGCCGCTGGCGTGCCGGTGCGCCGGCTCGGGCGGCCGGAGGATGTCGCCCATGCCGTCCTGTTCCTCGCCGACCCCGCGAGTAGCTTCATCACCGGCCAGACCTTGTTCGTCTGCGGCGGCACGAGCGTGGGGAGCCTGAGCCTGTGAGCGGGTTTCGCGCGCGACTGGTGTTCGATCCCGCTCGCGGCGAGTACCGCGACGGCGACATCCGCTACATGATGATCCGCCCCGATGCGCTGATGGGCATGATCGCCGAGCTGCCCGAGCACATGCGGGTTCATGCGATGGACGCCTTCGCGCGCTCCATCCGCCGCTTCGGCGGCCGCTCGGCGCGCGCCTACCGCGACGCCGGGGCTGCCGAGGCATCGGCACTCCTGCACGTGATCGAGGAGACCGCCCCGCAACTCGGCTGGGGACGGTGGCGGATCGCCGCGGATGCGGACGGATTCGTGGTCACGGTGGAGAACAGCCCCTTCGCCGCCGGCGCCGGCCCGAGCACACACGCCGTTTGCGCGCCGATCCTTGGAATGCTGGCGGCGGTCGGCGAGATGACGCACGCTGCGGTCAGCGTGGCGGAGACCGCCTGCGCCGCCATGGGCGCGCCCAGCTGCCGGTTCGAGGTGCGGCGGCAGAAAGGGTCGGCTGCGACTCCAACCGGCTGACCAGGCGGCATTAACCTCCTGCTCAACATTTTCTGCGAGGAGACGGGCCCGAAATCAGAGTGCCCCGATGAAACGTCGCCAGGATGGCGTGCCCGAGAAGGTGCCCAGGCTCGTCTCCCACCTCTCGCCGCCGACGATCCGGGGCACGGCGGCGCTGACCCATCGGGCCTACGAGGGAGCCGGGCTCGGTGCGCTCATCGGCGAGATCGGGCCGTGCGGCGAGAGCGCCGCCGAGCAGGCCGCATTCGCGCTCGACCTCGCGACCGTCTTTCAGCTCAGCTTTCGGCCGCGCCTCGCGGCGGCGTTGCAGCACGCCGCCCTTGCCCACTGCCGAGTCTTCCGCGTCGGCACCGGCTTCGCTCCCCGCTCGGCGGCGCCGCTGCGGGTGCTTGCTTTGGTGGTCCCCGGCGATTTGATGACCAATACCCCGCTGGACTTCATCACCGCCCACCTCGACGTCCGGCTCGACCTCCTGTTCGTGCTGCCGGGCGAGGGGCTGCCGGCGGAGATCCCCGACCACGACGTCGCATTCTTCGCCGTGAGCGAGGCCGGGCCGGAGCTGCTGGCGAGGCTTTCGGCGCTGTTCGCCGCCTGGCCGCGCCCGGCGCTCAACGACCCCGCGCGCGTCATGCGGCTCGCGCGCGACGAGATGGCACGCGGCATGTCTGGCATGGCGGGAGTTTGCGTGCCGGAGCTGGTGCGGCTCAGCCGCGCCGAGCTGGAGCGATCAATCGAGACTTGGCCCCACTGGCCTGCGGTCATCCGGCCGGTTGGGTCACATGCGGGGAGGGATCTTTGCAAGATCGACGCGCCCTCAGAGCTTGCCCCCTATCTCGCCGCGACCCCGGGTGAGGCGTTCTTCCTCGCCCGCTTCGTCGATTATCGCAGCGCCGACGGCCTGTTCCGCAAATCGCGCCTGGTGTTCATCGGCAACCGTCCGATGCTTTGCCATCAGGCGGTGTCGGAACACTGGATGGTGCACTACCTGAACGCCGGGATGAGCGAGCACGCGGACCGGCGTGAGGACGAGGCCCACGCCATGGCGGCGTTCGACCATGGCTTCGCCATGCGTCACGCCCAGGCCCTGGCCTCCGTCGCGCGCTGGATTGGCCTCGATTACGCGCAGATCGACTGCGCCGAGACCCGAGACGGTCGGCTGCTGATCTTCGAGGCCGATGTGGCGGCGATCGTCCATCTGATGGACCCGCCCGCCCTGTTTCCCTACAAGCAGCCGCAGATGCGGCGCGTGTTCGCCGCCTTCGAGGCACTGCTGCGCGAGCGGGTCAGCCGCGCACGCCAGCCCGCGTGAGCAGCGGCAGCACTTCCGCCACGAAATACGGCAGCTCATCGCGGTAGTTCACGAACGAGATCGCCACGCCTTCGAACCCCGCTTCGCTGATCGCCGCCAGTTCCTCGGCGATGCGCCACGGCGTGCCGATCAGGGGATAAGTGCCGGCGCCGCCGACGAAGCGTTTGCGGTGCAGCCGGTACGCCTCGGGATCGTGGGAGCCGGAAAACTTCTGCTTGTTGCCCATGTAGAAATCGGCCGCCGCCGTGTCCTCCATCGCGACCGCGTAGTGCTCGTAATAATCCTCCGCCTCGGCCTGCGAGGGGCGGCAGACCACGTGGCAGGTGGTGAAAACGCCGACCTGCCGCCCCGCCGCGGCGGCGCGTCGGTGCATGTCCTCCACGTGCGCGCGCCCGTCCGCGAGTTCGACGAAGGTGGTGAACAGGCAATCGGCGGCGCGGGCGGCGAACTCCCGCCCGGGCGGAGAAAACCCCGCATTGAGAGTGATCGGGCGCGGACGCTGCACCGGGGGCGGCTTCCCCGAGACGTTCTTGAGGTCATAGTATCGGCCCTTGAAGTCGAAGGGCGCGTCCTCGGTGTAAATGCGTGTCAGGATCTCGAACCATTCGAGCCCCTGGCCGTAGCGGTCCTCGATCATCGGCAGGCCGAAGCAGGCGAACTCCTCGGGGTTCCAGCCGCAGACGATATTCAGGCCCGCGCGTCCGCCGCTCGCGTGATCTATGGTGGCGAGCGCCTTCGCGGCGAAGACCGGATGCACCATCGGCACGTGCACGGTGGCGAACAGCGCGATCCTTTCCGTCAGACCGGCGAGTGCCGCCGCCTCCGTCAGCGTCTCGAACGACCATTCGCGCGAGTTGGTGGCGCCGCCGAATCCCTTCCAGCGCGCGATCGGCAGGAAGAACTCGAGCCCGGCGCGATCCGCCATCTGCGCGACCGCGACGATGTCGGGCCATTCGGCACGCCAGCGTTCGGGCACGCGCGTCAAGGTGAGCCCGCCATCGGCGTTGGCCGAGAAAATGCCGAGCTTGAGCCGGTTCGGCCCCCGCATCGGATGCACCAGACCACCCATGTCCCGCCTCCGGCCTTGCCGCCGGCAAATTAGTTGAGATATAAGATATTGACCAGGGGACGAACTCGGCCATGCGGATCGTGTGTGTGGGCGGCGGGCCCGCCGGGCTCTATTTCGCGATCCAGATGAAGCGGCGCGATCCCGCCCACCGCATCACCGTGATCGAGCGCAACCGACCCTACGACACGTTCGGCTGGGGCGTGGTGTTCTCCGACGAGACGCTGCGCAACCTGGAAGGTGCCGATCCGCCGAGCAAGCAGGAGATCCTCGACAGCTTCGCCCACTGGGACGATATCGACATCCATTTCAAGGGCCGCGTGATCACCTCGGGCGGCCACGGCTTCTGTGGCATCGAGCGCAAGCACCTGCTGAACATCCTCCAGCACCGCGCCGAGTCGCTTGGGGTCGAGCTGGTGTTCGAGCGCGAGGTGGAGGACGTCGGCGAGTTTCCCGACGCCGACCTGATCGTCGCCGCCGACGGCATCAACAGCAGGATCCGCACCCGCCACGCGCTGCATTTCAAGCCGCAGATCGACGTGCGGAAGAACAAGTTCATCTGGCTCGGCACGCACCGCGTGTTCGAGGCGTTCACCTTCATCTTCGTGGAAACCGAATGGGGCTGGTTCCAGGCCCACGCCTATCGCTTCAACCGCGATACCTCCACCTTCATCGTCGAAACGACGGAGGCGAACTGGCGCGCTGCCGGCCTCGATCAGCTCGATGCGGCGGGCAGCGTCGCGTTCTGCGAGCAGCTGTTCGCGCCCTGGCTCGACGGCTACCCTCTGATGACCAACGCGGCGCACCTGCGCGGCTCACAATGGATCAGCTTTCCACGGGTCGCCAATGAGACCTGGGTGATGGGCAACGCCGTGCTGATGGGGGATGCGGCGCACTCGGCGCATTTCTCGATCGGCTCCGGCACCAAGCTGGCGCTGGAAGACGCGATCGCGCTCGCGCGTGCTTTCGATGTGCACGGCACCGATGTCCCCGCCGCGCTCGCCGCGTACGAGGCCGAACGCAAGATCGACGTGCTGCGGATTCAGTCAGCGGCGCGCAATTCGACCGAGTGGTTCGAGAACGTCGCCCGCTACTCGCATCTGGAGCCCGAGCAGTTCGCCTATTCGCTGCTCACGCGCAGCCAGCGCATCAGCCACGAGAATCTGCGCCTGCGCGACCGGCCGTGGCTTGAGGGCATCGAAACCTGGCTCGCCGCGCGCGCCGGGCACGAGGGCAACCGCCCCGTGCCGCCGATGTTCCTGCCGTTCCGACTGCGCGGGATGCGGCTCAATAACCGCATCGTCGTCTCGCCTATGGCGACCTACAGCGCGCGCGAGGGCATGCCGAACGATTTCCACCTGGTTCATCTCGGCGCGCGCGCGCTGGGCGGCGCCGGGCTCGTGTTCACCGAGATGGTGTGCGTGACGCCGCAAGGGCGGATCACCCCCGGCTGCGCCGGGATGTGGGAGGAGCGGCAGATGCGGCTCTGGCAGCGCATCGTCGATTTCGTGCACGCCGAGAGCGACGCGAAGATTTGCCTGCAGCTCGGCCATTCGGGCCCCAAGGGCTCGACCCAGCTCGGCTGGGAGGAGATGGATGCGCCGCTGCCGGCGGGGAACTGGGAGGTGATCGCGCCCTCTCCGGTGCCGTGGAGCCCACGCAACCAGGTGCCGCGCCCTATGAGCCGCGCCGACATGGACGCCGTGCGCGACGCTTTCGTGCGCGCAGCCACCTTTGGCGAGCAGGCCGGCTTCGATATGCTGGAGCTGCACGCCGCGCACGGGTATCTGCTGTCGGCATTCATCTCGCCGCTCACCAACATCCGCGAGGATGAGTATGGCGGCCGGCTTGCCAACCGGCTGCGCTTTCCACTCGAAGTCTTCCGCGCCATGCGCGCGGTGTGGCCGGCGGCCAAGCCGATGTCGGTGCGCATCTCCGCAACCGATTGGGTAGAAGGCGGCATCACCGGCGACGACGCGGTGGAGATCGCGCGCGCCTTCAAAGAAGCCGGTGCCGATCTGATCGACGTGTCGGCCGGCCAGACCTCGACTCGCGCCCAGCCGGTTTATGGACGGATGTTTCAAGCCCCGTTTGCCGACCGCATCCGCAACGAGGTCGGGATGCCGACGATGGCGGTTGGCAACATCACCGAACCCGATCACCTCAATTCGATCATCGCCGCCGGCCGCGCCGACCTCTGCGCGCTGGCGCGCCCGCACTTGTCGGACCCGCATTTCGCGCTGCGCAGCGCCGCCGCGCTCGGCTATGCCGAGCAATGGTGGCCGAAGCAGTATCTCGCCGGCAAGGCGCAGATCGAACGCCTCGTGCGCCGCGCCGAATCCGATTACACGGCGGTGATATGAACGACGGCCCTCACCCGGCTCGCGCGCCGTCCGCACCCCCGGATCAAGTCCGGGGCAGGCTCTCTGCCGCAAGCGGGCGGGGTGAAGACTCACCTCTCCCGCTTGCGGGAGAGGCCAGCGCGGCGACAGCCGCGCCGGGTGAGGGGGCGCTGCACGGGCTGACCGCCATCGTCACCGGCGGCGCCAAGGGGATCGGGCGCGCCATCGCCGCGCGGCTCGCCGCCGACGGCGCGGCGCTTGCCCTGATCGGCCGCGACGCCGCGGCGCTCGAACAGGCCGCCGCCGCCCTGCACGCGCGCCATGCGGTTGCCGACGTCACCGACCGCGATGCGCTGCGCGTCGCGCTGGAGGCGCTCGGTCCGTGCGACATCCTGGTCAACAATGCCGGCGCCGCGCTTTCCAAGCCCTTCCTCAAGCACAAGCCGCGCGACTTCCAGGCGATGCTGGCGGTGAACCTGCTTTCCGCCGTCACCGCCGCGCGGGCCGTGCTGCCCGCCATGCGCGCGCGCGGCTTCGGGCGGATCGTCAACATTGCCAGTACCGCCGGGCTGAAGGGCTACGCCTATGCCACCGCCTATGTTGCCGCCAAGCACGCGCTGGTCGGGTTCACGCGCGCCCTGGCAATGGAGACGGTGAAGGACGGCATCACGGTCAACGCGGTCTGCCCCGGGTTCACCGATACTGAATTGGTCGCCCGATCGGTCGCGACGATCGCCGCGACCAGCGGCCGCTCCGCCGAGGAGGCGCGCGAACTGCTCGCGCGCAGCAACCCGGCCGGCCGCCTCGTCCGGCCCGAGGAGGTGGCCGAGGCGGTGGCATTCCTGTGCCGGCGCGAGGCCGCGGCGATGACCGGGCAGGCGCTTGTCGTGGCTTGCGGCGAAATCTGAGAGGAGACGACGCGGGTGACCGATGATACCGGACTGGCCTATCGCGTCCTCCAGCCGGCCGCCTGGCCGCGCCCGCGCGGCTACGCCAATGGCGTAATGGCCAGCGGGACGATGATCGTGCTCGCGGGCCAGATCGGGTGGGACGAGCAGGGCCGGTTCGCCGACGGGATGGCGGGTCAGGTCGAACAGGCGCTCCGCAACATCGTTCGGCTACTCGCCGAGGCAGAAGCCGCGCCGCAGAACATTGTCCGGATGACGTGGTTCGTGACCGACATGCCGGCCTACCGGGATAGCCAGGCCGCGATCGGCGCCGCGTACCGGCGCGTGATCGGCAAGCATTTCCCGGCGATGTCGGTGATCGGCGTTTCGCAACTGGTCGAGTCCGAGGCGCTCGTCGAGATCGAGGCCACGGCGGTGCTGCCGCCCAGGCGGGGCACGAAAGCTTGACACCTAAACTAATGGCGCCTGTGATGGGCCGTTCCGCGAGTTTGGCGCGGGGCCAAATCGGGACAGGGAGAGTCGGATGAAAGCGCATCTGTTCGGGGCCGTCGCCGCCCTCGGAATGATCACTGCCGCCGCGTCGGCTGAGGCGCAGATCAAGATCGGCGCCATCCTCTCGATCAGCGGCCCGGCCGCGGCGATGGGCGTTGGCTACAAGGGCGCGTTCGACTTCTTCCCGACCGAGATCGCCGGCCAGAAGGTCGAATACATCATCCGCGACGACGCGACGGATGCCAACACGGCTTTCACGATCGCGCAGAAGATGATTTCCGAGGACCACGTCGATGCCTTCATCGGGCCGTCGCTCACCGCCTCGGATGCCGCGGTGGCGCCGCTCGCCAACCAGGCGAAGGTGCCGATGATCGCGATGGCGCCCTATGAATACGATCCGCAGAAGCAGCCGTACACGTTCAACGACGCCCAGCCGCTCTCGCTGATGGTTTCTGTCGTATTCAAATATATGCAGCAGCACGGCGTGAAGGACATCGGCTATATCGGCTTCTCGGACGGGTGGGGCGATCAGGTTCTTTCCGCCACCAAGCAATCAGCGGCGGCCGACGGAATGAAAATCCTCGCCGATGAACGCTATGCGCGCACCGACACCTCGTGCGAGGCACAGGCGCTCAAGCTGCTCAGCGTGCATCCGCAAGCGGTGATGATGGGCAACTCGGCCACGCCCGCGGCGCTGCCCGTGGTGGCGCTGCGCCACCTCGGCTATCGCGGCGGCATCTACGGCAATCACGGCATCGTCACACCGGCCTTCATCAAGGTCGGCGGCGCGGCGGCGAACGGCGTGATCGCCGATACCTCGCCGGTCGTGGTTTACAATCAGCTCCCGCCCGGCAACGTGATCAAGCCGGTGGCGACCGCCTTCATGGAGGAGTTCACCAAGAAGTTCGGTCCGCAAAGCGTCAATCCGTTCGCCGGCTACAGCTACGACGCCATGCTGCTCTTGAAGAATGCGATCCCCGCGGCGCTGCAGGCCGGGCAGCCGGGCACCGAGGCGTTCCGCGTAGCGCTGCGCGATGCGTTGGAAAAGACGCACGAGCTGATCGGCGTCAGCGGCGTGTACAACATGTCGCCGACCAACCATAACGGGCAGGACGAGCGGGCGGCGGTGCTGGTGGAGGTGAAGGACGGCGCCTGGATGGCGATCCACTGAGCAGAGCCGGACTGCCGCCTTGATCCGCTGCGCCGGCGCCTGACCGCATGGATCCGTTTATATTCTTCTCGCTGCTGCAGGACGGGATCACCACCGGCGCGATCTACCTGCTGCTCGCGATCGGGCTGCTGATCGTTTTTTCGGTCACGCGCGTCATCTTCGTCCCGCAAGGCGATTTGCTCGCCTTCGGCACGCTGACCGCTGCCGGATTGCAGGCCGGGCGCTTGCCGGGAACGCTCTGGCTGCTCGATGCGCTCGCCGCGCTGGCGCTCGCCCATTCACTGTTTCAGGGGCGGCGCGCGGCGCTGCGCGGCCTTCTCTGCTGGGGCGCTTATCCGCTCGTCGTGACACTGCTCGCCCGCGGGCTGGCACCGCTCATGCTGCCCGCCGCTTCGATCCTGCTGACGCTCGCCATCGTCACCCCCTTGGGACCGCTGATCTGGCGTTTTGCTTTCCGTCCCGTCGCCGACGCCTCCGTGCTGGCCCTGCTGATCCTGGCGATGGCGCTGCATTTCGTGCTGGTCGGCCTCGGCCTCGTCTTCTTCGGCCCGGAGGAGGCGAGCGCGCCGACGCTGAGCGACGCGAGTGTCGCGATCGGCAACCTCTCGGTTTCGGGCCAGTCGCTCTGGGTACTCGGCTGCTGCGCCCTGCTCGTGATCCTGCTGCGCTGGTTCTTCGGCGCCACCATTCACGGCAAAGCGCTGCGCGCCGCTGCCTCCGATCGCCTCGGCGCGCGGCTCTGCGGCATCGACACCGCCGAGACGGGCGCGCTCGCCTTCGGGCTCGCCGCCTTCATCGCGGCGCTCGCGGGCGTTCTCATCGGCGCGCTGACGCCGCTTTCCTATGACGCGGGATTCGAGATCGGCCTCAAGGGCTTCGTGGCGGCCATCATCGGCGGGCTCGCCTCGTTTCCCGTCGCCGCCGCCGGCGCGATCCTGGTCGGCGTTCTCGAATCGGTCGGCAGCTTCTGGGCGAGCGCCTACCGCGACGTGATCGTGTTCACCTTGCTCATCCCGGTGCTCGTCTGGCTCTCGCTCCGCACCGGCACCGCCGAGGACCGCGCTTGACCCAAGGCCGGCACCTGCTTGCCGTCGTCGTCGCGGTGCTGGCGATCGTCGCGGTGCCGGGGCTCTTGCCGGCGTTCTATGTGACCTTGTTCGGCTATGTGGGGCTCGCGGCGCTGGTGGCGCTCGGACTCGTGCTGCTCACCGGCATCAGCGGACAGACCTCGTTCGGGCAGGCGAGCTTCGTCGGCCTCGCCGCCTATGCGACGACGCTGCTCACCAAGTTCGCGGACATGCCCTCGGTCGTGGGGCTGCTCGCCGGTCTTGCCGTGACGGGCCTCACCGCTTGGCTGCTGGGGCTCATCACGGCGCGGCTCTCGGGCCACTTCCTGGCCCTGGTCTCGGTCGCCTGGGGCCTGTCGTTCTTTTCGCTGTTCGGCACGCTGCCTTGGCTGCACGGGTTCAATGGGATCGGCAACATCCCGCCCATGGGATTGGGCGGGCTGATGGCGGAAAGCCGGCGCATCGACCTTGCCGTCATCATTGCCGCGGTGGCGCTTCTCATGGTCATGTCGGCGAACCTGCTCGACAGTCGCATGGGCCGCGCGATCCGCACGCTGAACGGGGCGCGGCTGATGGGCGAAAGCGTCGGCATCGACACCGTGCGCCTCAGCCGCACCGTGTTCGTCATCGCCGCGCTTTATGCCGGCCTCAGCGGGTTCCTGTTCGCGCATTTCCAGCGGTTCATCAGTCCGACCCCGTTCAGCCTCGGCGCGAGCATCGATTACCTGTTCATGGTGATCATCGGCGGCGCCGAATGGCTGTGGGGCGCGCCGCTTGGCGCGGCGATCGTCGTCGTGCTGCGCGACCAGTTCAACGACTGGGTGCCGCGCCTCACCGGGCAGGCGGGAAACTATGAGGCGCTGGTGTTCGCGATCGTCGTGATCGTGCTGTTGCAGCGGGCACCCGAGGGGCTGCTGGCGCTGTTCGCGCGCGCGCCGCGCCGCCCGCCGCGCCGCCCGCCGCCGTCCTCTGAAGCAGCGAAGATCGCTCCTCCCGCCGTTGCGGCCGCGCCGGTGCGCGTTACGCAACCCGGCCCGGAGCTGCTTGCCCTTGATTGCATCTCGCGCCGGTTCGGCGGGCTCCTCGCCAACCAAGACGTGAGCTTCGCCGTCCACGCGGGCGAAATCGTCGCCCTTATCGGCCCGAACGGCGCCGGCAAGACCACCTTGTTCAACGTCATCAGCGGCGTCTTGGAACCGAGCGGCGGGCGCGTGCGGCTGTTCGGGGAAACGTCGTCGCATGAGCCCACGCGCCGCATCGCCGCGCGCGGCCTTGCCCGCACTTTCCAACACGTGAAGCTGCTGCCCTCGCGCAGCGTGCTGGAGAACGTCGCGCTCGGCGCGCACCTCTCCGGCCGCGCCGGCGTGCTGCGTGCGATGCTGCGTCTCGACCGAAGCGAGGAAGCTTCGATCCTCGCCGAAGCGCGGGTGCAGGCCGCCCGCGTGGGTCTTGATCATGTGCTCGAGCGGCCGGCGGGCGACCTGCCGCTCGGCCAGCAGCGCGTGGTGGAGATCGCGCGCGCGCTTTGCCTCCGGCCGCGCCTGCTGCTGCTCGATGAGCCGGCGGCGGGCCTGCGGCTCGCCGAGAAGCAGAATCTCGCCGCGCTGCTGCGTCAGTTGCGTGCCGAGAACATGGGCGTGCTGTTGGTCGAGCACGATATGGATTTCGTCATGCAGCTTGCCGACCGCGTGGTGGTGATGGATTTCGGCCAGAAAATCGCCGAGGGGCCGCCCGAGCGCGTGCAGGCCGATCCGGCGGTGATGGAAGCCTATCTCGGCGGTGTCGTATGAACGCGCCGCTGCTGGAAATCGAGCAGCTCCGCGCCGGCTACGGCCATGTCGAGGTGCTGCACGGGGTCAGCATGGCGGTGCCCGAAGGACGGATGGTCGCGATCGTCGGGCCGAACGGCGCGGGCAAGACCACCCTGATGAACGCCGTCATGGCGCTGTTGCCGCGCTGGTCGGGCGCCGTGCGCTACCGGGGCGCTCCGGCCGGCACGACCGAGGCGCTCGTCGCGTCCGGCGCGGTGATGGTGCCCGAGCGGCGCGCGCTGTTCGCCGATATGAGCGTCGAGGACAATCTGCTGCTCGGCTTCTATCGCCGACGCCGGCAGCGCGAGCGCGATGCGCGCCCCTCGATGAGGGAGGTGTTCCAACTGTTCCCCCGCCTCGAGGAGCGCCGAAGGCAGCGCGCCGGCACGCTCTCGGGCGGCGAGCGGCAGATGCTCGCGCTCGGCCGCGCGCTGATGGGCAAGCCGGTGCTGCTGCTGCTCGACGAGCCGAGCCTCGGTCTCGCGCCTCTGATCGTTCGCGAGATTTTCCGCGTGCTCGCCGAGCTTCGCGCGCGCGGGCTCTCGATCCTGCTCGTCGAGCAGAACGTGCGCGCGGCGTTGCAGGTTTCCGACTACGGCTACGTGCTCGAGACCGGCGAAATCGCCGCCGAAGGCCCGAGCGCCGAGCTGGCGGAAAATCCGCGTATCCACGAAACCTATCTCGGTCAGAGGCGGCGCGGTGCCGGCGAGTGACATCGCCGTCCCCGACCGTGAGGCGGCGGCAGCCGATAACGCGCGCCTGCCATTGCGGACCTGGCTGCGCCTGCTCACCTGCACCAACCGGATCGAAGCGATAATCCGCGCGCGCCTGCGTGCCGAATTCGACACCACGCTCGCCCGCTTCGACGTGCTCGCCGCGCTCGATGCCGCCGGCGCCGATCTCAGCATGGGCGCGCTCTCGGCGCGGCTGATGGTCACGAGCGGCAATGTCACCGGCCTGATCGACGCGATGGAGCGGGACGGGCTGGTGCGGCGGATGCGCCATCCGCAGGACCGCCGCAGCACGCTGATTGGCATGACGGCGGAGGGGCGCGCGCTCTTTGCGCGCATGGCGCCGGCTCATGCGCGCTGGATCGAGGCGGCGATGGCCGGGCTCAGCCGGCAGGAGGCGCGCCAGCTTTGGGAGGTGCTGGGCCACCTGAAGAGATCCGCCTTGCGTCTCGGCGCATCGGAGTAATGCGCCGCCGCGGGGTAGTGCTTGCGGGCACGCCGTGCGAGGCTGTGCCCGAATAAAGACGAGGAAACGCCATGAATGAACGTGCCGCGCCGGCGCGCGATCTCAGCACCATGCTCCGTCCGCGCTCGGTCGCGCTGATCGGGGCAACCGACCGTTCGCGCTGGTCGATCGGCACGTTCGAGAATCTGGTCAACCGGAAATACGCCGGCGAACTGCATTTGGTCAGCCGCCGCGGCGGGGTGGTTCACGGCCGGCCGGCCGCCACCTCGTGCGCTGCGATCGGCAAGCAAATCGATCTCGGGCTGATCATGGTGCCAACCGCCGGGATCGAGGAGGCGCTGGCCGATCTCGCCGCCGCGGGCGGCAAGAGCGCCATCATGCTCACCTCGGGCTTCGCCGAGACCGGAGACGAGGGGAAGGATCTGCAGCAGAAGCTCGCCGCGTTGGTCAGGCAGTACGGGCTCAATCTGCTCGGCCCCAACTGTCTCGGCCTCGTGAACTTCCTCGATAACGTGCCGCTTTGGACAGGTGGCTTCCGTTCGCCGCGCCAGCCCGGTCCGATCGCGGTGATCGCGCAGAGCGGGGCGACCGCAAGCTTCATCGCGGCACTCGCCCAGCAGCACGAAATCGGCCTCAGCCACATGATCTCCACCGGCAACGAGGCCGATCTCGATGCCGCGACGTTTATCGACCACCTGCTCGACCATCCCGACGTGAAGGCGATCGCGCTGTTCGCCGAGACGGTGCGCGATCCGGCCCGCTTCACCGAAGCGGCACGCAAGGCGCTCGCCGCGCGCAAGCCGATCGTGGCGCTGAAGATCGGCATTTCGGAGATCACCGCCAAATCCGCCCAGGCGCATACCGGCGCCCTGGTGGGCGACGACCGCGTGTTCAGCGGCGTGGCGCGCGAGCTCGGCGTGGTGCGCGTCGAATCGATCGAGGACTTGCTGTTCACCGCCGATGTCATTACGCGCACCGGCCCGATCGGCGACAAGGGCGTGGCCGTGGTTTCGGTCTCGGGCGGCGCGTGCGAAATCTTTGCCGACCGAGCGAGCGTGAACAGGCTGCCGATCCCGCCGCTCAGCGAGAGCGCACGCGCCGAGCTGCGCGCCGCGCTGCCCGCCTTCGGCACGCCGCACAACCCGCTCGATATTACCGGCGGCGCGGTGTTGCAGCCCGAGCTGTTCGAACAGGGGTTGCGGATCTTGGGCGCGCAGCCGGAGTTCTCGGCGCTCGCCTGCCTGTTCGACGTGCCGACGCTCGAAGAGGGCGCCAGCGAGTTCGTCGTGCTGGCGCTCAAGCACATCGCCGCCGGCCTCAAGGCGGCGCCGATTCCGGCGCTGATGATCAGCCACACGGTGAAGCCGGTGACGGACGTCTCCTACCGCGTGTTGCAGGAAACCGCTCTGCCCTATGTGGGCGCCGGCATCCATCACGGCGTCAACGCGCTCGCGCATCTTTATTCCTGGTCCGAGCAGGTGCGGCGCGGCGTCCCGGCGCGGCGGCTGGCCGTCGCGCCGGGCGAGGCCAAGCCGGTTTCGGAACGGGAGACGCTGGCATTCCTGGCTTCCCGTGGCGTCCCGGTGATCCCGACCGAGCTCGCCACCAGCGCCGAGCAGGCAGTCGCGGCGGCGCGGCGCATCGGCGGGCCTGTGGTGCTGAAGATCGCCTCCGATGACATCAAGCATAAGACCGAGATCGGCGGCGTGGCGCTGAACCTGCAGGGCGATGAGGCCGTCGCTCAGGCCTTCACGCGCATCCGCGCCGCCGCCCCGGCAAGCGCGCGGGTGGACGGGGTGCTGGTCGCGCCGATGCGGACCGGCGGGATCGAGCTGTTCGTCGGCTGCACGCGCGATCCGCAATGGGGTCCGGTCATCGCGGTCGGGCTTGGCGGGGTGTGGGTGGAGGTGCTGCAGGATGTGGCGCTGCGCCCGCTTCCGGTGGCGCCGCAGGAGGCAAGGCGGATGCTCGCCGAGCTGCGGGGTGCGAAGCTGCTGCACGGCGCGCGGGGAATGCCGCCGGCCGATCTCGACGCAGTGGCGAAGGCGGTTGCCGCCATCGGCAACGCGGCGCTCGCGCTGCGCGAGGGGTGGGACGCGCTGGAAGTGAACCCGCTTTATGTCCGCGGCGCCCACGTGGAGGCGCTGGACGCGCTGGCCACCTGGTAGCCGGCCGGCCCGCTTGGCGCCGTCGCGGCCGCGCCCCTATAAGGCGCGCGCCGATTGAACGTGGCGGGAAGCCGGATGGACATTGATTCCTTCGACTATGCGGACGCGCGCAACCGGATGGTGGACAGCCAGTTGCGCCCGAACCGCATCACCGACCCGCGGATCCTCGCCGCTATGCGGACGATCCCGCGCGAGCGGTTCCTGCCGCCCGCACTGCGCTACCTGGCCTATATCGACGAGGACATCCCGCTCGGCGGCGGGCGCGTGCTGATGGAGCCGCTAGTATTCGCCCGCCTGGTTCAGCTCGCGGCGCCGGTGGAGGGCGAACGCGCCCTGCTGGTCGCGGCCGGCGTCGGCTATGGCGCGGCGGTGCTCGCGAGCTGCGGGGTGCGGGTGATCGCGCTCGAGGAGGATCCGAACCTCGCCGCGATGGCCCAGCGCAGCCTCGCCGAGTTCGCGGCTGGCGTGCGGCTGGTGAAGGGCCCGCTCGCCGCCGGCTGGCCGCCCGAGGCACCCTACGACATCATCCTCGTCGAGGGGGCCGTGGAGCAATTCCCGGCCGCCTTTGCCGCGCAGTTGCGGGCCGATACCGGGCGGCTCGTCGGCGTGCAGGCGAGCGCAGGCCCGGTTGCCTCTGTGGTGCGCGCGGAGCCGACGCCGCAGGGGCTGCGCGCGCAGCCGGTCTTCGACTGCTCCACGCCGTTGCTGCCGAGCCTTCGCTCCCGGCCGCGCTTCACGTTCTAACCACGGCACACGCGGTGCTGATTTGCCCGCGTTCGCCTCGAAGCTGGCCTGCGCGCATGTTCGCGCTGCTCGCCGTCGGCGCGGCGAAGGAAGCTTCGGTGGCGGTCGCCGCGCCCGGGCTGTAGCCTCGGCTCGCTGATCGGAGCGCGGAATGATCCTTCTTACCGGCGCCGCCGGGTTCATCGGGATGCACGTCGCCGAGGCATTGCTCGCGCGCGGCGAGGCGGTGCTCGGGATCGACAATCTCAACGCCTACTACGATCCGGCGCTGAAGCGCGCCCGGCTCGCGCGCCTCGAGGGCCGGCCCGGATTTGCCTTCCGTCAGGCGGATGTCGCCAACCATGCCGAACTGGCAGCGCTGGCTGGAGCCGAGATCGACCGGATCGTGCATCTGGCGGCGCAGGCGGGCGTGCGGCACTCGCTGGTTGATCCGTTCGCCTATGTGCAGTCGAACGTCATGGGCCATCTCGTCATTCAGGAGGTAGCGCGCCGGCTGCCCCGGCTGCGGCACCTCGTCTATGCCAGCTCGTCCTCGGTGTATGGGGCCAATCGCGAACTGCCCTTCACCGAGACCGATCGGGTGGACCGGCCCGTCTCGCTCTACGCCGCCACCAAGCGCGCCGACGAGTTGATGAGCTACGCCTATGCCCACTTGTTCGGCCTGCCGCAGACCGGGTTGCGGTTCTTTACCGTCTATGGCCCCTGGGGCCGGCCGGACATGGCCTATTACGGATTTGCCCGCGCGATTGCCGCGGGCGAGCCGATCACGCTCTATGACGGCGGACGGCTCAAGCGGGATTTCACGTATATCGACGACATCGTGGCGGGCGTGCTGGGCGTGCTCGACCGCCCGCCTGAGGACGGGCGTTCGCCGCGGGTGCTGAACATCGGCAATCACCGCGCCGAGGAGGTGCTGACCCTGGTGCGCCTTCTGGAGGAGGGGCTCGGGCGCCTGGCTGTGGTGCGCGAGGCACCGCGGCCGGCGGCGGATGTGGAGGAGACGTTTGCCGATATTGCCGGCATCCGCGCGCTGACAGGGTTTCAGCCGCGCACCCGGCTGGAGGAGGGGATTCCGCGCTTCGTAGCGTGGTTCAGGGAGTTCCACGGGGTCGGCTGACGCGCTGCTTGCCGCCCCGGACGGCGATCTGTATATGCCGCGCCTCGGCCGGAGTGTAGCTCAGCCTGGTAGAGCACTGTGTTCGGGACGCAGGGGCCGGAGGTTCAAATCCTCTCACTCCGACCACATCCGCCGATTCTCCTCCCGAATCCGCGAATTGCGGCTTGAGGCGATTGTTGCGCGCGGTATATTGTGGCGCAGTAACGGCTTGCCCCCAGGAGGAGACCTCACCGATGCGAACCTACCCGGCCCTGGTTGCCCTTGCGCTCTGCCTCGCCGCCGCGCCCGCGCTCGCCCAGCAATCGGGCGGCAGCGCGCCCGCTGCCGGGAACGCCCCCAAGGCGATGGAGCATGCCAAGCCGATGCACCATAGCGCCTCGATGCATCATGCCTCGGCGAAGAGGGGTATGACGTCCGGCGATGCCGCCGTGGAGCAGCTCAATGCGATGAGCCTCGCCGCGGCGCAGAAGGGGCAGGCCTTCAACCCGCCGCCGCCGTCGACGCCCTCCAAGGGGAAGATGTAAGTCCGGCCGGCTGTCGGCCTTGGCGGGCCGGCGGCCGCTCGACTAGGTCTTGCGCAGCAGAAAGACGGCCTGCTCGCCGAACAGGTTGGCGAGCCGTTCGGCGCGGCGCCAGGGCGCGCGCCGCCCCGCCTCGTCGGCCGCCAGCCATTGCTCCACCGCATAGCCTTCCGCCGCGCAGAGGGCGGTGAAGTCGCGGATCGTGCAGGGGTGGATGTTGGGGGTCTCGTACCACATCCGATCCCAGGTGGCGGTCATCGGCATCCTTCCCTTGAGCAGGAGCTGCGCGCGGACCTGCCAATGCCCGAAATTGGGAAAGCTGACGATCGCGCGGGTGCCGATCCGCAGCATCTGGCGCAGCACCTCGCGCGGGCGCTCCACCGCCTGCAAGGTGCGCGACAGCACCACGTAGTCGAAGGCGGCATCCGGGTAATGGGCGAGGTCGGTGTCGGCGTCGCCATGCATCACCGGCAGGCCGTGGCCGATGGCGCGCGTGACGAGCGCCATGTCGATCTCGATCCCGCGCGCATCGCACCCCTTGGTGGTGAACAGGTGCTCGATCAGCGTGCCGTCGCCGCAGCCTATATCGAGCACGCGCGCGCCGGGGGCGATCATGTCGGCGATCAGCCGCAGATCGACGCGCATGTTCTTGGCGATATAGCGGACTTCAGCGGTGTCGAGCGGCATGGGCGCCCTCATCCGGCAAAGCGGGAGACGCGACCCGTGCCACCTCCCCCGCTTGCGGGAGAGCTCGGCGCGCAGCGCCGGGTGAGGGCGTGCATCAAAGGCGCGCGTGCGCCGCGCAGCCGGCGAGGAAGCCGGCCAGCGTGCGGTGGAAATCGGGCTCGTCGAGCAGGAAGGCGTCGTGGCCCTTGTCGGTTCCGATCTCGACGAAGCTCACATTGGCGCCGGCGCTGTTCAGCGCCCGCGCGATGGCGCGGCTCTGCGGCGTCGGAAAGAGCCAGTCCGAGGTGAAGGAGACCAGCAGGAAGCGCGTGCGCGTGCCGCGGAACGGCGCGGCGAGATCGCCGCCGTAATCGGCCGCCAAGTCGAAATAGTCCATCGCGCGGGTGATGGTGAGATAGGAATTCGCATCGAACCGCTGCACGAACGTGCTGCCCTGGTGGCGCAGATAGCTCTCCACCTCGAACATGCCGCCGAACAGCGACAGCGCCTCGTCCGGATCCTTCGGCGCGTTCTGCAAGCGCCGCCCGAACTTGCGCGTCAGCGCCTGCTCGGAGAGATAGGTGATGTGCGCGCACATGCGCGCCACCGCCAGCCCCCGCGCCGGGACGGCGCCGGTTTGCCAGTAGCGGCCGCCCTGCCAGTCGGGATCGGCGAAGATCGCCTGGCGGCCGACCTCGTGGAAGGCGATGTTCTGCGCCGTGTGGTAGGCCGCCGAGGCGATCGGCAGGGCGGCGAACACCGCATCGGGGTAGTCGGCCGCCCATTGCAGCACCTGCATCCCGCCCATCGACCCGCCGATCACGGCGAACAGGCGGGTAATGCCGAGATGGTCGATCAGGCGCTTCTGCGCCCGCACCATGTCGCGGATCGTCACCGGCGGGAAATCGGTGCCCCACGGCGCCGAGGCGGGGTCGGCGGGATCGCGGCGGCTGCGCGGGCCGGTGCTGCCCATGCAGCCGCCGAGCACGTTGGCGCAGATGACGAAGAACCGGTCGGTATCGACTGGCAAACCCGGCCCCACCACGGCATTCCACCAGCCCTCCTTGCCGGTGAGCGGGTGGCGCTCGGCGACGTATTGGTCCCCTGTGAGCGCGTGACAGACCAGCACGGCGTTGCTGCGCGCTGCGTTCAGCCGCCCGTAGGTGCGATAGGCCACCTCCAGCACCGGCAGATGCGCGCCGCACTCCAGCGTCATGCCGTCGGCAAAGGCGACATGCTGATGCGCCGGTTCCGCGAGGCTGAGGATTTCGTTCATCCCGCGTTTGCATAAGACGGTGCCATGCGGGCCGCAACCGCGGGTTTCCAGCCGGCCGGCGTTCCGCTATCTGTTCGGCCCCCCTCCGGCCGAACGAGCGCCATGAGCGAAAACCGAGAACAAGGTGCCCTGGCCGGCGATCTGGCACGCCTGCGCGGCGAGCTCGATCGCTTCGACGACGCGATCCACGATCTTCTGATGCGCCGGGCCGAAGTGGTGGAGCGCGTCGGCGCAGCGAAGAGCGCGGTCGCGCTCCGGCCGGGCCGCGAGGCGTCGATCATCCGCCGGCTGCTCGCCCGGCACGCGGGCGCGCTGCCGCAGCAGGCGGTGGTGCGGATCTGGCGCGAACTGCTGGCTGGCACGACGGCCATGCAGCGTCCGTTCGTGATCGCGGTCTGCGATCCCGATCCGGCGCGCGCCTATACGCAGCTCGCGCGCGAGCAATACGGCGCGCTGACGCCATTGCACGTCCATTCCGGCCCGGCGCAGGCGCTGGCGGAGATCGCCGCCGGCACCGCCTCGATCGCGGTGCTGCCCTTGCCCTCGGAGGATGAGAGTGCCCAGGCTGCTTGGTGGACGGCGCTGATGCCGCAAGGCGCGCGCATTCGCGTGATCGCTCGCCTGCCGTTCTGGTCGGTGCGACCGGAGGGCGCGCCGGCAGTCGCGGCACTGGTGGCGGGGGCGCTGATGCCCGATGCGAGCGGCGAAGACCGTTCCCTGATCGGCCTTGAACTGGCCGAAGGCGTCAGCCGCGCGCGCCTCGCTGCGGCGTTGGCATCGGCCGATCTGCAAAGCGACACGCTGCTGATGCGGCGCGATCCTGGACAGTCCCGTGCGCTCGCCGATGTGCGGGGTTTGGTGGAAGACGACGATCCGCGCCTGGCCCGGCTGGAAGCGCCGGTTGTGCGCGCGGTCGTGCTCGGCGCCTACGCGGTGCCGATCGGCAATGGAGGAAACGCGCCATGACCGGCCCGATGCCACGACCGGAAGTGCTGAAGGTTTCGCCCTATGTCGGCGGCGAGGCCGACGTGCCGGGCGTCAACCGCGTGTTCAAGCTGTCGTCCAACGAAGGTGCGTTCGGCCCACCGCCCGACGCGCAGCGCGCGCTGATCGAGGCGGCCGCCGAGGTGCACCGCTACCCCGACGGCGAGTCGCGGCTGTTGCGCCAAGCGATCGGCCGCCGCTACGGGCTTGATCCGGCGCGCATCATTTGCGGCAACGGATCGGACGAAATCATCGCCCAGCTGTGCATCGCCTATGCGGGGGCGGGGCGCGAGGTGCTGATGAGCGAGCACGGGTTCCTCATGTACGCGATCGCCGGCACCTGGTCCGGCAGCTGCGTGGTGAAGGCGCCCGAGCGCGACCTGACGACGGATGTCGATGCGCTGCTTGCCCACGTCTCGCCGGCGACGCGGCTCGTGCTGCTCGCTAATCCGAACAATCCGACCGGCAGCTATCTGCCGCAGGAGGAGATGGCGCGGCTGCGCGCCGGCTTGCCCGACGAGGCGCTGCTGGTGATCGACGCGGCGTATGCCGAATATGTGGAGCGGCCCGACTATGATCCCGGCGTGAAGCTGGTTGATGCGGGCAACAACACGGTGATGACCCGCACCTTCAGCAAGGTGTTCGGCCTGGGCGGGATGCGCGTCGGCTGGGCCTATGCCCCGGCATCGGTGATCGACGTGCTGAACCGCGTGCGCGGCCCGTTCAATGTCTCCGCCGTTGCGCAGGCCGCCGCCATCGCGGCACTCGGCGAGGCGGGCTGGGTGGAGAAGTGCCGCGCCCACAACACGGCGCAGCGGGCGCGGCTGGCCGAGGGGCTGCGGCGCGCCGGCATCAAAGTTTGGCCGACCGAGGCGAACTTCCTGCTCGCCGATTTCGGCACGCCGGAACGCGCCAAGGCCGCCGACGCGCATCTGCGGCGGGGCGGGCTGATCGTCCGGCCGGTTGGCGCCTACGGGCTGCCGCATTGCCTGCGGATCACGGTCGGCACCGAGGAGGAAGTGGGACTGGTGATCGAGAACCTGACCCGCTTCATGGCCGCCGCGAATGGCTGAACCGCTGTTCCGGCGGCTCGCCTTGCTCGGCATCGGGCTGATCGGCAGCTCGATCGCGCGCGTGGCCAAGGAGCGGGGCGGGATCGCCAATGAGATCGTGGCGAACGCACGGACCGAGCGCAGCCTGGTTCGCGCGCGCGAACTCGGCATCGCCGATCGCGTGGAGCTCGATCCGCGCCGTGCGGTGGAGGGTGCGGACTGCGTGATTCTGTGCGCGCCGGTGGGCGCGTTCGCCGATCTGGCGGGGATCATCGCGCCGCATCTCGCGCCCGATTCGATCCTGACCGATGTCGGTTCAACGAAGCAGTCGGTGATCCGCGATGTCGGCCCGTTCGTGCCGGCGGGCGTGCATTTCGTACCGGCCCATCCGCTGGCCGGCACCGAGCATTCGGGCCCGGATGCGGGCTTCGCGAGTTTGTTCGAGGGCCGCTGGACCTTGCTCACCCCGCCGCCCGGCACCGACGAGGCGGCGGTGGAGCGCATCGCCGAGCTGTGGCGGCGCTGCGGCAGCATGGTCGAGGTGATGGAGCCCGGCCATCACGACCGGGTGCTGGCGATCGTGAGCCATCTGCCGCACCTGATCGCCTTCACGATCTGCGGCACCGCGGATGATTTGGCCGACGAGACGCGCCAGGAAGTGCTGCGCTTCGCCGCCTCGGGCTTCCGTGACTTCACGCGCATCGCCGCCTCTGATCCGACGATGTGGCGCGACATTTTCCTCAACAACCGCGAGGCGCTGCTCGAGATGCTGGCGCGCTTCACCGAGGATGCGCAGGCGATGGCGCGCGCGGTGCGCTGGGGCGATGCCGCCTATATCGAGGACAAGGTGGAGCGCGGGCGGAAGATCAGGCGCAGCTTGATCGAGCTGAAGCAGGCATAGGCGGGTGCAGCGCAGCGGAATGCGCCGGCGCAGTTTGCGGCGGCGAATTGGCATCCGCCCTACGACGCAGCCGCGGCCTTCAGTTTCTCCGGATCGACGGCGATCTCCACCCCGGCCCGTTCCACCTGCAACAGCATCGCCGAGCGCGAATCACGTTCTCCCCAGCCGCGGTTGAGGGCCTCCGTCATCTCCGCCAGCACGAGGTTGGCCAGCCGCATCGGCACGCCCATCTCGCGCCCGAGCGCGCAGGCGAGCGAGACGTCCTTGTGCGCGAGGCGCAGCGCGAACGCAGGCGGGTCGTAGCGGTTGATGAGGAACTGGTCGGGCAGGGCGTCGAAGGCGCCGCGCCGGCCGATCGCGCCCTGGCGCACCGCCTCCCAAATCGCCAACGGCTCGATGCCGGCCTTGACGCCCATCGTGAACACCTCGGCCAAGCCGGTCGTCATGATGTAGCCGAACATGTTGTGCACGAGCTTGGCGACCGAACCGGCGCCGATCGGGCCGATATAGCGCGCCTGATCGCCCATCGCGTCGAGCACGTGTTTCCATTGGTCGAAAACCGCGCGCTCGCCGCCCGCCCAGATCGCCATCTTGCCGCTGGCTGCGCCGCGCGGGCCGCCGCTGACCGGCGCATCCAGCATGTGCGCGCCGCGCTCGGCGAAGGCGGCGTGCACGCGGCGAACCAAGGTGGGCGAATTGGTGCTGAGGTCGAAATAGGCGGCACCCGGGCGCATCCCTGCAAGCAAGCCGTCAGGACCGAGCGCCACCTGCTCCATCTCAGGCGGGCCGGGGAGGGAGGTGAACACCACCTCCGCCTGCTCGGCGACCGCGCGCGGCGAGGGCGCGGCCTTCGCGGCGGGGAAGCGGTCCGCCGCGCCCGGCCGCACGTCGTGCACGACGAGTGCGTGCCCGGCCTTGAGCAGATTCGCCACCATCCCGGCGCCCATGGTGCCGAGGCCAATGAAACCGACCTGCGCCATGGCCTATTCCTCCTGCGCGGCGAACACCTCGCGCGCCACGTTGGCCGCCGTCATGGCGGCCGGCCAGCCGGCGTAGAAGGCGACATGGGTGATCAGCTCGGAAAGCTCCTCCTTCGTCACGCCGTTGAAGAGCGCGCGGCTGAGATGGCCGCGCAACTGCTCGGGCCGGTAGGTGGCGACGAGAACCGCGCAGGTGATCAGGCTGCGGTCGCGTTTCGAGAGTTCCTTGCGTTCCCAGATGTCCCCGAACAGCACCTTCTCGGTGACGTCGATCAGCTTGGGAACGGTCGCGCGCACGCGGTCGCGCGCTTCGGTAGTGGGTGCCTTGGCCATCGCTTGTATCTCCCGTCGTGGCCGGCCCATTGCACAGCAAAGCCGGTTTCGAGTCCAATGCGCACGGGAGGCGCACATGAGCGAAGCGAAGGTTGCCCTGATTACCGGAAGTGCCATGAATATCGGACGCGGCATCGCGCTTGCGCTGGCGCGGGACGGCTACCGGATCATGGTGACGGCGCGCCACTCGCGCGACGCGTGCGAGGAAACGGCGCGGCTGGTTGCCGAGGCGGGGTCGGTCGCGGCGGTGCATCTGGCCGATATTTCCGATCCCGTCGCGGCGCGGGAATTGGTCGCGGCGGCGGTGGCGCGGTTCGGGCGGCTCGACGTGCTGGTCAACAATGCCTCGGTGCGGCGGCAGTCGAAGCTCGCCGACATTAGCGTCGAGGAATGGCGCTGGATCCTGGGCAGCACGCTCGACGGCGCCTTCTGGTGCGCGCAGGCCGCCGCGCCGCACATCGCGCGCGCGGGCGGCGGCAGCATCGTCAATCTGGGCGGCATCTCGGCGCACGCCGCTCCCGTGGGGCGCGTGCATGTCGCGGTCGCCAAGGCGGGGATGGTCGGGCTCACGCGGGCGCTGGCGCGGGAGCTTGCACCTGAAAGCATCACCGTGAATGCGGTCGCGCCGGGCGCAATCGACACGCAGAGGGGGCACGCCGCCGGCGGCAATGCGGGGCTCGCCCAGCTACCCGAGAACCTGGCCGGCCGGCGGGGGACGATCGACGAGATCGCCGAGATGGTCCGCTACCTGTGCGGGCCGCACGGGCGGTTCATCACCGGCCAGGTGATCCACGTGAACGGCGGCGCCTTCATGGGGTGAGGTGCGGCGCAGGATTGTACCGGGTTTCGGCCGCGCGGCGGGCGTTTCGTACGAAGAGGCGGGAGTATCGAGGGGCTTTCGTACGAAGTCCGCGGCCTCCCGGCGCGGTTTCGTACGAGTTTTCAGCCCCGGGTGGTGTCGGGTGTACACTCCCATGGAGCGCCGCGCCGCCCTTCCGCGGCTTGCGATGATGGGGCTGCCTTACCGGCGCCACCAGCCGCGCTTGCGCTCGGCGGGGGGCTCGGGCTCGGCGCCGACCAGGATCGGCAGCACCGCCGGGGCCGGGGGCGGCGGCTCCTCCTCGGCGGGCACGGGCTCGGCCCCGTTACCGGCGGAGGGCTCCGGCGCGCTGGCCGCAGGCGGCGGCGGGGCCGGCTCAGGCTGCCCCGCTTCCGGCGCGTCGCCGGCGCCTCCATAGGGCTCGGGATGCGGGGCTTGCGGCATGTCCGCCTCGGGCGTGACCGTGGCGGGTGCGGGCTCGGGCATCGGCCGGGCGGGCGCGGCGGAGCGTTGCTGCTCGGCCTGCTCCAGGGCCTCGAATATGTCGAAGCCCTGGCCGCCGAACGGGTTGGCTGGGGTCGGGCCGGTGTAGAGGCCGAGCGCCGGCACGTCCGGCTGTTCGGCGCCGGGCGCGGCGATTTCAGGCAGCACCTCGTCGCGTCGACCGCGGCGGCGGTGCCGGCTCCGGCGGCGGCGCGCGTCGCGCTCCTCGTCGCGCGGTTCAGCCGGCATCGAATCCACCATCTCGGGCACGCCCTCGACGAGGGCTTCCTCGCCCGAGGGGCCGGCGGCCGGCGCGGACTCTGGCGCGCCATCCTCGCGGCGGGCGCCGCGCCGGCGCCGGCGGCGCCTGCGGCGGCGGTTCTCGGCTTCCTCGGCGGTCTCGCCGGGGCGCGGCGCGTCCGCCCCCGCCATCTCCTCGTCCTCGGCCTCCGCGGCCTCGGCCTCCTCGGCTTCGGTCTCCGGCGGCGGAGCGGCGGCCTCGGCGCGCACGGTTTCCGGCAGGTCGCCCGGCATCAGCGGGCGTACGCGGTCAATGCGGAACTGCGGCGCGATCAGCGTGTCGTCGGCGGCGAAGGTGACGTGCAGGCCGTGGCGGTCCTCGATCGCGCTCAGCCGGTCGCGCTTGTGGTTCAGGATGTACATCGCGATCGGCAGCGCCACGTGGACCACCGCCTCGGCGGAGCGCCGCTTGGCCGCCTCCTCCTCGACGCCCCGCAGCACGTGGACGGCCGCACTCTCGGTGCTCCGCAGATGGCCGGTGCCGCCGCAATGGGGGCAGAGGATGAAGTTCGTCTCGGCGACGCTCGGCCGCAGGCGCTGGCGGCTCATTTCCAAAAGGCCGAAATGGCTGATATGGCCGACCTGGATGCGCGCCCGGTCGGACTTCAGCGCCTCCTTCAGCCGCTTCTCGACCGAAGCGTTGTGCTTGCGGCTCTCCATGTCGATGAAGTCGATGACGATCAGCCCGGCGAGGTCGCGCAGCCGAAGCTGGCGCGCCGCCTCGTCGGCGGCCTCGAGGTTGGTGCGAAGGGCGGTCTCCTCGACGTTCCGCTCGCGCGTGGAACGGCCCGAGTTGACGTCGATCGCGACCAGCGCCTCGGTCTGATTGATGACCAGATAGCCGCCCGAGCGGAGCTGAACGGTCGGGCTCATCAGCGCGTCGAGCTGCGCCTCCACCTGCATCCGCGCGAACAAGGGCTGCGGCTCCTGCCAGAGCTGCACCTTCTTGGCGTGCGTCGGCATCAGCATCCGCATGAACTCGCGCGCAGCCTTCCAGCCCGCCTCGCCATCGACGATGATCTCGTCGATGTCGCGCGAGTAGACGTCGCGGATCGCCCGCTTGATGAGGCTCGCTTCCTCGTAGATCAGCGCCGGGGCAACTGAGCGCAGGGTGAGGTCGCGGATCTCGTCCCAGAGCCGCAGCAGGTATTCGCAGTCGCGCTTGATCTCTTGCTTCGGGCGGTTGGCCCCGGCGGTGCGGACAATGAGGCCCATCGTATCCGGCAGGTCGAGCTCGGCGATCACCTCTTTCAGGCGGCGGCGGTCGGCCGGGGCGGTGATCTTGCGCGAAATGCCGCCGCCGCGCGGGGAGTTGGGCATCAGCACGCAGTAGCGGCCGGCGAGCGAGATGTAGGTGGTGAGCGCCGCACCCTTGGTGCCGCGCTCCTCCTTCACCACCTGCACGAGCAGGATCTGGCGGCGGCGGATGACCTCCTGGATCTTGTAGTTCCTGAGGAAGCGCGGCGGAATGCGGTGCTCCTGGCGCTCCTCCGCCGCGTCCGCCTCGCCGCCCATCGTCTCGGGCGGCGGGGTTTCCGGAACCTCGTCCTCGCGGTTGTGATCCTCGGCGCCGTCCGCCTCCTCCGCCTCGCGCGTGCCCGGGTCGGTGTGCAACCCGGAGGGTTCGGGCGGGACGTTCTGCTCTATCTCCTCCGGCGCCTCGGCGGGCGCGGAGAAGGCGAAGGGCACCTTCTCCTCGGCGGGCGAAGGCGCCGGCTCGGCATCCGCCGGCGGCCCTTGCACGATCTCGATCGGGATAACGGCCGGACGCGCCCACATCGGTTCGATCGGCGCGGCCTCGCCAATCTCGTCCGAGGCCGCAGCGGTCTCGGTCTCGGTCTCGGTCTCGGCCGCGGCCTCGGTGCTCGCGGCTCGGGCGGTGTCGCTCTCCTCGCGGGCGGCAGCGGGCGGTGCGTCCTCGTCGGCTTCGCCGTTCCGTTCGGGCAGTCCGCCCGGGTCGGGCGCCTCGGCGGCGGCGGCGCGATCCTCCTCCTCCTGCTCGCGCCTTGCCTCCTCGGCCTGCAGCTCGATCAGGCGCTGCCGGTCGGCGACCGGGATCTGGTAGTAGTCGGGATGGATCTCGCTGAAGGCGAGGAACCCGTGACGGTTGCCGCCGAACTCGACAAAGGCCGCCTGGAGGCTGGGCTCCACGCGGATCACCTTGGCGAGATAGATGTTTCCCTTGAGGTGGCGCTTGGTCGAGGTTTCGACGTCGAAATCTTCAAGCCGGTTGCCATCCAGCACCACGACACGGGTCTCTTCCGCGTGCGTGGCGTCGATCAGCATTCGTTTGGTCATCGAGTAGGGAACTCCGGTACGCCGGCGGACGGCCTCGCGCGCTCGGTCGGAGGGCGAGGGGCCGCGTGCGGCAAAGTGTGCGCGTCGGGACGGAGGCTCCGATCGGGACGGCCAGATAAAAAAACGCGGCCTCGGTCATCCGTCCTCAGCAATAGCGGCGCGGCCAGTCGGGCCGGCCTCGGAATACGTCTCCGGCCGCCGGATGGGGGCCGGTTGCGGCACGCCGACGCGGGGCGCGGCGCCGGCAGGGCCAGAAGAAGGCGACCGGGGGCCCGGACCAGCTCGGCGGCAATCCAACGCCACACAGGTCGACGGGTCGCGTGATCGCCCGCTCGCCATGCGCCAACCGTCAGCGGGCGGCGCCAGGGCTGCTTTGCCGGGCGCGGCAACCATGGAGCAAAGCACGCCGCACCGCAAGCCATACCCAGCATGAGCTTTATTCATCAACGGGAAACGTGCGAACCCGGAGACGCCGTGTTAAAAGGGGCGGCATGTTGGCTGCTCTGCTCACGCGTCGTCTCCTGCTCGGACGGGCCGGCAGCGGGCTTGCCGTGGTCGGCACGTTCCTGCTGCCGCGCCCTGGCTCTGCCGCCGGCCATAAGTCCGTGGCGTCTCCCGCCACCACCGCCGGGCGGGCGAAGCCGCCGGCGCCGCTGGTGATGCTCGATCCGGGGCATGGGGGGAAAGACCCGGGCGCGATCGGCGTCTCCGGCACCTACGAGAAGAACGTCGCGCTGGCCACCGCATTCGAGCTCCAGCGGCTGCTCGAGTGGGGCGGCCGCTACCGGGTGCTGATGACCCGCACCACCGACCGGTTCGTGCCCCTAGAGGAGCGGGTGGCGCGGGCGCAGGAGCATGGCGCCACCTTGTTCGTCTCCATGCACGCTGACGCGCTGAACGATCACAGCGTGCGCGGCGCGAGCGTCTATACGCTCGCCCCGGAAGCTTCGGACGCGCAGACGGCGCAGCTCGCGGCGCGCGAGAACAGCGCCGACCGCTTCGCTGGGCCGGGCTTCAAGGGCGTCTCGCCGGAGGTCGCGCGCATCCTGGCGAGCCTCGTGCAACGCGAGACCCGGGTCGACTCGGTCCGCCTCGCCAACCGCCTCGTCAGCAGCCTCGACCACAGCGTGCCGATGCTGCCGAACCCCGAGCGGCACGCTGGCTTCGTCGTGCTGAAATCGGCCGACATCCCGAGCGTGCTGGTAGAAATGGGGTTCATGTCGAACCCGCGCGACGAGGCCGAGCTGCGCCAGCCGCAGCACCGCGCCCAAGTGGCCCGTGCCATGCGCGACGCGGTGGACGCCTATTTCGCCTCACGCCAAATCGCCGCCGCAATCGGGATCGAGAACCCGGCCTGACGCGACCGGCGCTGGCCCCCGGCCGCTTTGCACGCCATATCGGAGCCCAATGAGCGCACCCCTTACCGCGGGCGACCCGTTGACGCCCAAGCCCGGGCCACGGAGCCGACGCCGGCCGCCTTTGCCGCCGCCGCGCGGGCGCACGGCCGCGGCGCCGCGAAGGCGGCGGCGCTTCGGCTGGATCGGGGGGCTGATCGCCGGCCTGTTCGGGCTGGCGATCCTCGGCTGCGCCGCTGCCGCCGGCGTGGCCTTCTTCTATTACCAGCGGATCGCCGCCGACCTGCCGAACGTGCAGGGATTGCAGGGCTACGAGCCGGCGGTGCTGACCCGCGTCTATGCGGGCGACGGGCGGCTGCTTACCGAGATCGCCGAGAAGCGCCGCGTGTTTGTGCCTTACGCGGCGATCCCGCCGCTCGTCGTGCAGGCATTCGTCTCGGCCGAGGACAAGGATTACTGGCATCATGGCGGGATCGACCCGGCTGCCATCGTGCGCGCGGGGATCACGGACCTGATGCACCTGGGCGACGGCAGACGCCCGGTCGGCGCCTCGACCATCACCCAGCAAGTCGCCAAGAACATGCTGCTCGACAACCGGATCAACCTGACCCGGAAGATCGAGGAGGCGATTCTCGCTGTCCGCATGGAGCAGGTGCTCAGCAAGCAGCGGATACTCGAAATCTACCTGAACGAAATCTATCTCGGGCAGGGTGCCTACGGCGTGCAGGTGGCCGCGCACGCCTATTTCGGTCGCCCGCTCGACCAGCTCACGATTGCCCAGGCGGCGATGCTGGCGGCACTGCCCAAGGCGCCGCAGAACTACAACCCGTACCGGCATCCTGATGCGGCGCGCGCCCGCCGCGACTGGGTGATCGACCGCATGGCCGAGGACGGCGCGATCACCGCCGGACAGGCCGCCACCGCCAAGGCCGAACCACTCGTGCCGACCGCGAGCCCGGACCAAGCCCCGGTGCCGGGCGCCGACTGGTTCACCGAGGAGGTCCGCCAGGAGCTGATCCAGCGTTTCGGCGAGCAGACGGTGGAGGAGGGCGGCCTCTCGGTCCGCACCAGCCTCGATCCGGCCTTGCAGACCTTGGCCGAGCAATCGGTGCGCGACGGGCTGATGCGCTATGACCGCACGATGGGCGGCTGGCGCGGTCCGGTGACGCACCTCAGCACCACGGCGGATTGGCAGAAGGCGCTGGCGGGCGTTGCCGCCCCACCTGGGATGCTGAGCGATTGGCGGCTCGCCGTGGTGCTGTCCGTCACCCCGGCCGAGGCGCATGTCGGGTGGCTCAATCCCGGCGGTTCCGATGCCGCCCCCGCCGCCGCGCCGCAGACCGGGGTGATCCGGCTCTCCGATCTCAGCTGGAACCGGCCGATGGACAGCGAGGGCCACCAAGGTGCGCCGTTCCGCCGGATGGGCGACATGGTGCAGCCGGGCGACGTCGTGATGGTGCAGCCCGACGGGCCGGCGCACGCATTCCTGCGTCAGGTGCCGACCGTGCAGGGGGCGCTCGTGTCGCTCGACCCGACCACCGGGCGGGTTTTGGCGATGGTGGGCGGTTGGAGCTTTGCCGCCAGCCAGTTCAACCGGGCCACCCAGGCCGAGCGCCAGCCCGGCAGCAGCTTCAAGCCATTCGTCTATTTGGCGGCACTGGAGAAGGGCGTCTCGCCGTCGGACCGGTTCCTGGATGCGCCGCTCTCGCTGCCGGACGGCCGCGGTGGGCTGTGGCGGCCGAACAATTTCGAGATGGACTTCGGCGGTCCTACCCCGCTGCGCGTCGCGCTCGAGCAGTCGCTCAATCTGGTCACGGTTCGCGTCGCGCAGAGGGTCGGCATGGAGGCCGTCGCCAAGACCGCCGAGGCGTTCGGCATGACCGACACCATGCCGCGCGTTCTGCCGGCCGCGCTCGGCGCGGTGGACACCACGGTGCTGCGCGAGGCCGGCGCCTATGCCTCGATCGACGAGTTGGGCCGCAAGGTCACACCGACGCTGATCGACAGCGTGGAGGACCGTGAGGGGCACGTGGTCTGGCGTCCGCAGGCCATAAGCTGCGCCTGCGACAATCAGGCTGACCCGCCGGCGCTGACCGACGACCGGCCGGAAATCGCCGACCCGCAAAGCACGTTCCAGCTCATCAACATGATGGAAGGGGTGGTCACTCGCGGCACCGGCAAGGACGTGGGCCGGGGAATCGACCATGTGCTCGCGGGCAAGACGG
>Ga0070738_10000333_pt1 | contig 145198 bp, 125 predicted proteins | sample Coa_R2_2_FD_66446 | JGI IMG/M metagenome (GOLD analysis project Ga0070738, IMG submission 66446) | Surface soil microbial communities from Centralia Pennsylvania, which are recovering from an underground coalmine fire - Coalmine... | ecosystem: Environmental > Terrestrial > Soil >... | reverse complement strand
ATTACGATCTCGGCTATGTCGACCTGGAGGAGAAAACTTTGCCCAATCCCTTCGGGCCAAAAGTGTTACCTATGTCTTAGGAACAACCTGTTACCTATGTGTCCGGTCCGGACATGACCGGCGTGGGGCGGCTGGTGGGATTCGAACCCACGACATCCAGAACCACAATCTGGCGCTACTACCAACTGAGCTACAGCCGCCGTTTGTCCTAGTTTAACCCAGCCCCGCCTTCTTCCACAGCGCATCCACTTTCGCTCGCACCCCGCCCGACATCCGGATGACGTCCGGCCACGGCCTCGTAAATCCCTCCTCCTTCCACTTCCGCGTTGCATCCACTCCCATCTTCGACCCGTAATTCGGCAATCGGCTCGAATGATCCAGAGAATCGATCGGTCCCATCACGAATTGAATGTCGCGTTCGGGGTCGATGTTGTTCAGCGTCTTCCACGCCACTTCCCGCACATTCTGCACGTCCACGTCCTCGTCCACCACCACGATGCATTTGGAAAACATCGCCTGTCCCAAACCCCAAATCCCGTGCATTACCTTGCGCGCGTGGCCCGGGTAAGACTTGCGGATCGACACCAGAATCAAATTATGAAAAATACCTTCCGCCGGCATGCAAACATCGCGGATTTCGGGCAATTGCAGCCGCATGAGCGGAAGAAAGATGCGCTCGATCCCCTTGCCCATGTAGAAATCCTCCATGGGCGGAGGCCCCACGATGGTGGTCGCATACATCGGCTTGTTGCGATGAGTCACGCAGGTAATGTGAAACACGGGATAATCGTCCGCCAGCGAATAAAAGCCTGTGTGGTCCCCGAACGGGCCCTCCGTCCGTAATTCGCCCAGCTCCACGTAGCCCTCCAGCACGATTTCCGCGTTCGCCGGCACTTCTAAATCGGACGTCTCGCACTTCACCATCTTCACCGGCTCGCCTCGCAGAAAACCCGCGATCATCATCTCATCCAGATCCGGAGGCAAAGGCAGAATCGCAGAATACATCGTAGCCGGGTCTGCTCCGATCGCCACCGCCACATCCATTCGTTTCGCGCCGCCCGCCCGCATGCGCCGGTAATGCTCCGCTCCTTGCTTGTGCGTCTGCCAATGCATGCCCGTTGTGCGCCCGTCGAAAACCTGAAGACGATAACACCCGCAATTGCGCTTGCCCGTTTCCGGATCGCGCGAGAACACCATCGGCAGCGTGATGAACCGCCCCGCGTCGTGCGGCCAGCAATGCAGAATCGGCAGGTTGTCGAGCGAAAAGTCGTCGCGCAAAACGTTTTCCTTGCACGGGCCGTCGGAAACGGTCTTGGGAAAAATCGACGCCAGATCCGCCAGCTTTGGCAGCATCTTGAGCTTTCCCAGCATCCCTTCCGGTTTTCTCATTGCGATCCATTCCCCGATCCGCTCCGCCACTTCTTCCGGCTTATTCTCGAGCGCCAACTCCATCCTCCGCTCGCTGGCGAAAGCGTTGATCAACACCGGGATGTCCGACCCTTTCGGCTTCTCGAACAGAAACGCCGGCCCCCGAGTCTTAACCGACCGGTCCGCAAACTCGGTAATTTCCAAATGCGGATCCACTTCAAAAGAGATCCGCTTCAACTCGTTCGCTTTCTCCAGCGCGCGCACGAACGCGCGCAAATCTTCGTAGGCCATGTATGGTAGACAGTATGACAAACAGGACAGCTTTTGTTACGGGTGCAAGCCGCGGCATCGGGCTCGCTTGCGCGCGCGCGCTGGCCGGCGCCGGTTGCCGTGTAGTGCTCGCCGCCCGCGACGCCGCCAAGCTCGAGCAAGCCAGCGCCGAAATTCCCAACTCCTGCTGGGTCGAGTTGGACCTCGCCTCTCCCCCTTCCATCGAACGAGCCTTCGCCAAAGCCGGAAAAGTCGACATCCTGATCAACAACGCCGCAGTGACAAAAGATGGCCTTGCCCTGCGCATGAAGAAGGAAGCCTGGGATGCCGTGCTCGCCACCAATCTCACCGGGGCGTTCCTCGCCATCCAGCAAGTCCTCCACCCAATGCTCCGTGAGCGCTGGGGACGAATCGTCAATATCTCATCGGTCGTGGGAGAGGCGGGGAATCCGGGCCAGGCGAATTATGTCGCCTCCAAGGCGGGTTTGATCGGACTTACCAAATCGCTGGCGCAAGAACTGGCCAGCCGCAACGTCACCGTCAACGCCGTCGCGCCCGGCTTCATCGAAACCGATATGACCGCCTCGCTCTCCCAGGAGCTGAAAGACGCAATGCTGAGCCGCATCCCCCTCAATCGCTTCGGCAAAGCTGAAGAAGTGGCCGCCGCCGTCAAATTCCTGGCCAGCGACGACGCCTCTTACATCACCGGCCAGGTCCTCCGCGTCAACGGCGGAATGTATATGTAGCGCTGATTGTTTTTCTGGCGGGCGGCCTCGCGCGGCCGGCGACGGCAGATTCAAAATCCTTCGGTCGCACAGAACACGAAATCCCGCAGATTCTTGGCGGCTTTTTCCCGATATTTCCGCTTCTCCTGTTTGAGACCGTAGAAATCCAGTTCAGGGTCCCAAACCCCAGGAGGCAACGTGAAAATTCCATTCGCTCTTAATCTCTTCGGCAGGCTCAGTCTGTTGGCGGCTCTCGGACTCGTCCCCGCCGCCCTGGCCCAAAATCTTTCGGTGTCTGATAACGTCTCCGTCTTGCAAGGCAATCCAGCCAACCTCAACATCTCCGTAAATGGTTTCCAGGGCGACGTAGCGCTCAAAGTCGCCGGCCTCCCCGCCAATGCAACGCCCAAATTCGATCCAGCTATCGTGAAGAACGGCTCCGCCACACTCTCCATCGACACTACGACGCTCACGCCCGGCCCTTACTCATTGACCATCACAGCGACGTCGGGAAAACAAGCCAAGTCCCAATCCGTGAACCTCGAAGTATGCGGCTTCCAGCTTTCCGCGAGCCCCAGAAGCGGCGTCGTGATGCCCGGCGGCAACGCCATCTTTGCTGTCGCTATAAAACGCGTGAATTTTACGGGAGACATTAAAGTCCAAGGTTCCGTCCTGCCTCCTGCCGAAGTGGCCGCCAACTTCACTTTCGATCCAAAAGTTCTCGCGGATTCAGAGACATCCTCGACCCTGCTGGTCGGCGTGCCGCTCTCGACTTCGCCGCAGTCTTTCAAGGCCCGCCTCACAGCAACCACACCCAGCGGCTCGGCCACCGATTATAAAGACGTGGAAATCGTCGTCGGTCCTGTCGGCGACACAACGCGTATCCTGCTCGGCCTGGAGCAATCCGGCGCTGCCGCCGCCAGTTCCACCATGAAGTTCTTCATGGATTTCTTCATCAGCCGCCCCCTGTTCCAGGCCCACTCCTATAGCCCGCTCGGCTCCCCTCACCGCTGGTGGGGCGACGTTCGTATTGGCGCAGTCCCGATTCAGACCTCAACAAGCGTCTCCAGCATAGGCTCCGGCCTCACACAATTGGCCCGTGGTCTGAAACTTAACGAGCTGGCGCAAGCCGCCGAGTTTCAAACAGGCTATGAATACCAACGGCCCAGCTTGCGCGGCGGTCCGTTCACTGCTCTGGTTCACGATAGGGAATACACTGCGCTCGGCTTTATCGCTGGCGTCGGCGCCTCTCTGCCCTTCGATCCGCGCTCCAGCATCCAATATTTCGCTTTGCCGCCGCTAACATTCACCGATAGCAGCGGCGCCCAGCAAACCAATCAGCAAAGAGCGGCCTTCAACAACCAATACAGCCAAAACTCTCAATATGTCTCCTCCACCTCGCCGACCGTCGCCTTCACTACGCCCGACCGCAACCAGTTCTTCCGCCAGTGGTCCACGGGCCTCCGCCTCACCACGCTCTTTGAAGACGCCGATTCAGATGGCAAGCCGTATTCTTCTCTGGGTACAGTGGAGTTCACCGTCGGCCAAAATGAGCTCATCACCGGAGGCAAGCTCAGGCATTTTGTGGCCCACCTCGACGCGGCCTATCCTCTGCCGATCTCTGTGGGCAATGCTAAGCTCAATGCCTTCTATTTGTTTGGGCGCGCCGACATCCTCTTGGGACATTCCCAGCAGTTCGATCCTCTGCTCCTTACTCCCGCGACGCCTCCCGCCGATCCCGCCGCTTTGAGTTCGTTCCTTGCGAGTACTCTCGTCATCGCGCGGCCCAGCCAGCGCGACCTCTACACCATCGGCATCGGCGTCGACGCCATCCGCTTCGCTCAGAATCTGTTCAAGTCGCAAACGGCTCCCAAGTGATCAGACGGCGCTTGGCGCCGTCTGATCCCAGAGTCATCATGGGGAAGGGAGCCATGGCTCAAAAATTCCTTTCTTATCTCTACTGGCTCCGCGTTCCACTCCTGACGCTTGTTTTTTTGGGCGCGCTGCTCCCGCTGAGCTTTCAAACGGCGCTCTTTCGTGGTCTCGCCGATCTAACGCTGCGCGAAGTTAAGTGGGCGTCCTTCATGGCCCTCCTCATCGCCGGCTCCGCCATGGCCACCGCGAACCTGGTCTTCCTCTATGCCAAAGCGCGAATGCTCGACCAGCCGCTCTCCCCTCCCACAACGCCCTATCCTCGTTGGGGCGTCTGGGTGTTCCTCGCAGGACATCTGCCTTATATTGTTTTCCTGCGCTCGCTATGGAACTACGCGGCGGCGCAGCCGGAGCATGTTCAACTGGCCGGCTTTAGCCTCTATTCGTTCTGGGGCTGGCTCATGGCCATCGGCGCCATTCTCGCTCTAACCCTGTTGCAACTCTGGTTCGCCACGCCCTCCTTCGAACAACCCGGCCCGTTCCTGATCCTCCCTCTGGACTCTATCCCCGCCGTGCGCGGCTGGCTCTCCAGGCTCCACAAGGCTCGCTCGCCCTGGGCCGCCGCCCGCGGCGCCAATCTTCCCGCGCGTTGGACCGCTCGCGGTGCGCAAAAACTCCTCGGCAAAGGCTACTATTCCGGCGGCGCCATGCTTCCCGGACACGCCTTCGCTCTCTTCATGCTCCTTCTGTCCCTGTGCATCTACGTCTTCGGCGGCCTCTCCGCGGCGCGCGAGCTCAAGGCTGTTCGGTTCTCGCATTGGCTCCCCACCCTCTTCTGGGTTCTCCTGGGAGCTTCCTTGGTTTGCTGGCTGCTTGCGGGGGCCGCGTTTTTCTGGGATCGCTTCCGCGTGCCTTTGCTTACTGCCGTTGCCGTTTACTTGATCGGTGTTGCGTATCTTCCCATGGGACAAGCCGACCGCGACTTCTTTTTCGAGACCTCTCCCGCCAAAACTCCGGCCGATTCTTTCCCAACGCCGCCGTGGGTCATGGATCAGGCCCGCTTTCATAACAGAGCGATCGTTGTAGCCGCCGCCGGCGGCGGCATCCAAGCCGCTGCTTGGACCGCCCAAGTTTTGGCCGGACTCCAGCGCAACGTCGATGGATTCGACAGCTCTGTCGCCGCGATCAGTGCGGTCTCTGGCGGGTCGGTCGGGACCCTTTTCTATCTTCAAACCCTCCCCGCGTTTCCTGGCGCCGCCAAGGTCGATCCCGTCAGCGGTGCCGAAGCTTCCAGCCTCGAAGCGGTCGCTTGGGGACTCGTCCAGCCGGACCTTGCACGCACTTTGCTCCCCGGCTTTCTCCGTCCCTGGAAGCGCCTGGATCGGGGTTGGGCTCTGGAGCAGTCCTTCGCTCAACACGCGCTCCTCCAAAACGTCACGCTGGCCGACCTCGCCCTCGGCGTTAAATCCGGTCTGCCTGCCGTCATCTTCAACTCCACGCAGGTCGAATCCGGTCGGCCGTTGGTCTTTACCAACTCCCGGTTCCCCAACCGTGGCCAGCCGGCAAAACCGCTGGATAACTTCAAAGACTTAACTCCCGGCCGTGACGTTAAAATTGAAACCGCCGCTCGTATGTCCGCTTCTTTCCCTTATGTCTCGCCCAATGCCCGGCCAGCCTCATCGGAGGCCATCTATCATCTTGCCGACGGCGGCTATTACGACAACTACGGCATAACCTCGCTCGACGAATGGATTCGTGAAGCCGCTCCGGCCGGACGCAGGCTGCTCGTAATAAGAATCGTCGCCTTCCCGCAAAATTCCCCCGCGCCGGCCAAACCGGAAAATTGGTTTTACCAGTTCATCTCGCCTCTGCTCACCATCTACAATGCCCGCGGTCAAGGCCAGATTCTTCGCGACGAGGCCGAGTCTTCGGCCTTCCAGTCCGAGCTCCGCTATTCCCCTCATGTCGATTTTGACAATGTTGAGTTCCGCTTCTCTTCGGGCGATCCAACCTGCAACGCGACCCCGCCTCTTTCCTGGCATCTCTCGCAAAACGAAAAATCGTGCATTCAAAAGGCGTGGAGCGAGCAGACTGCCGCCCTCAACCGCGTCAAACGCTTTCTCGGCCAGCCTTAGGCGCAGTCACCACAATTCCCACGCCGGATTTCCCTGTTTCCCAAGCATTTAAAGCTTGGCTCCCACGAAACTCCCGACCGTTCTGCAAACGTAGGTCGAGATCTGTATGCGTACCTTACTCCTTGCAGTCTTGACATTCGCCCCTCGCGTCTGGAGCCAAACTCCTTCCGGCGACCTGACTCGCATCCTCGCCGGCGTGGAGGAAACCGGCGCGAATTCCTCCCACCCCGCCGCAAAGTTCTTTTTTGATTTTTCCATCAGCCGGCCGCTCGGCCAGGCTAGCGCCTCCCTGGATCCCCTCGGCTCCGCCTTGCGCTGGTGGGGAGTCGCTCGCATCGACAGCATCCCCGTCCAGACTTCCGCTCCGCTCTCCGGGCTCGCCCCCAACCTCATCCGGCAAGCTCAGTCGCTCACGCTCAATGAACTCGCCCAAACCGGACAATTTCAGACCGGCTTCGAATGGCAACCCAAACGCGGCCGCGGCGGTCCTCTCATTCCCATGTTTCACGATCGCGAATGGACCGCTCTCGGCCTCATCATTGGCCTCGGCGTCGCCTCCCCTTTCAACGCGTCCCAGCCTGCGCCAATCTCGCGAGAGTGGTTGGCCGGCATTCGACTCTCCAGCCTCTTTGAGGATGGCGCCAGGCCATTGCGCTCCCTCGGAACCATCTCGTTTACGGTGGGCCAAAACGAAATCGTAACGGCCGGCCATCTGCGCGGCCTCGCGGCGCAGCTAGACGCGGCTTACCCGCTGCCCATTTCCTTAGGAAATGTGAAGATTGGCGCGCTCTACATCTTTGGCCGCGCTGCCTTCCCGCTTGCGCCGTCCACCTCGCCTGGCCGCGATGTCTACGCGATTGGCTTTGGCGCCGACGCCATCGGCTTGGTCAAGAATCTCTTCGGCGAAATCACCGCCGCCCAAACAACCACAGCAGCGCCGTCAAGATGACGCTGAGCAGCAGGCTCGTCACCCAGGGAAAATAAAAAACACTGTTTTTCCCGCGGATCACGACGTCGCCAGGCAGCCTGCCCAGACGGATTGGCAGCCGTTCCCCGAGCGTTAACAGCAATCCCGCCACGATCAGCATCGCGCCCAAAATGATCAGCATCCGCCCCACAATCCGATCATAGCCCGCAAAGGACCCGCCAGCATCCTCCCTTTCAGCCGGGCAAGCGGCCGGTCCGAGCGCTCCGTTTTGGGCCGCTGCCTAGTCTCCGCGCTGTTTCATAATAATGGCGGAGGATGTTGCGCCTGCATGCTGGTGGAAGCGCCGCCGTTCAAGCCCACTTCTCAAGACGAATTTAACCCGCTGGTCTCCGCGCAAGCCCGCTTCGACGAGGCGGCGGCGCGCTTGGGCATCGACGAGGGAATGCAGAAGGTTCTCCGTTCCCCCGCCCGCGAGATCATCGTTCACATTCCCGTCCAGCTCGACGATGGACGCATCGAGCTGTTCACGGGCTTCCGCGTTCAACACTCTATCGCCCGCGGTCCCGCCAAGGGCGGCATTCGCTACGCCCCCGATGTCACCCTGGATGAAGTCCGCGCTTTGGCCGCCTGGATGACATGGAAATGCGCCGTAACCAACGTTCCTTTCGGCGGCGCCAAAGGCGGCATCGTTTGCGACCCAAGCGTGCTTTCCCCCACCGAACTTGAAAAAATCACGCGCCGTTACACCGCCGAATTGTTTGACTTCATCGGACCTGAGATCGACGTGCCCGCTCCCGACGTAAACACCAATGAGCAAACGATGGCCTGGGTCATGGACACCTACTCCATGCACGCCCGCCACACCCAAACCGCCGTGGTGACGGGAAAGCCCATCGACCTCGGCGGCTCCCGCGGCCGCACCGAGGCTACCGGCCGCGGCTGCATGGTCGTCATTGAGCAGGCTCTCCGCCTTCTCGGCTTGGAGCGTTCCGCCACTCGTGTGGTCATTCAAGGCTTTGGCAATGTGGGCGGCATGTCCGCCAAGCTCATGGCCCGCGCCGGTTTCAAGATCGTCTCGGTCATCGAGTATGATGGCGCCGTTTACAATCCCAAAGGTCTCGATATCCCTGCCCTCATGAAGCATCGCAAGGAGACCGGCTCGATTCTCGATTTCGCCCAGGCCGAAAATATAGATCGCGACGAGGCTTTGTTCCTCGAAACCGACGTCCTGTTGCCGGCCGCCCGCGAAGACGTCATTACTTCCCAAAACGCCGGGAAACTTCGGTGCAAAATTCTCTGTGAAGGCGCCAACGGTCCCACCACTCACCTCGCCGATCCCATTCTTCACGAAAAGGGGATCTTTGTCATCCCTGACATCCTCGCCAACGCCGGCGGCGTCACTGTCTCTTATTTCGAGTGGGTCCAGGACCGGCAAGGCTACTTTTGGAATGAGCAATTGGTCAACGATCGGATGGAAGAAATCATGGTTAACAGCTTCAACGACGTCGTCGCCTACGCCGAAAAGCACGGTGTCCACAACCGCACAGCCGCGTACATGTTGGCGCTCGATCGGGTCGCCTTCGCCATCAAGCTCCGCGGCATCTACGCTTGAGACGCGCTCCGGTTGGCGCCGCCGCGCCCCCGCGTGATATAACCGTTCCCGGGCGGTTGTTTTGCGACCGAGCCCGGGGGTGTTCATGAAAATCCGAACCATCTTTCTTGCTCTAGCCTCGGCCGTTCCTATCTCCCTCTTTGCCCACCACGGGGCCGCTGGATACAACGCCAAAGACGTCGAAACCGTCACGGGCACGGCCGTCGATTTTCAATTCGTCAATCCCCATGTCCTCGTCACGATTTCCGTGAAAGACCCCAACGGCGTAGTCACGAAATGGCAAGGCGAGCTTACGAGCCCGAACCACCTCGTCCGCGCGGGATGGAACGCGCACTCCATTAAGGCCGGCGATACCGTCACCATCACGGGCGCGCGCGCCCTCACTGGCGCCCCGGCCCTCCGCATTTCCAAAACCGTCGTCAACGGCCAGGAACTGAAAACGGAAATGGGAGATTAGCGCCGTGCCCCATTGCCGCAACTTGATCGCTGCATTCCTCTTCCCGCTGGCCGCTCTCGCCCAGCAGCCAAATCTGTCCGGCGTCTGGAACTTGCTTTCTTCGCCGGATACGCGCTATCTGGCCTACTCCTTCACCCGAGAAGAGCCTCCCATGACCGATTGGGCGAAGGAGAAATTCAAGCTCACCAGGCCCTCCTTCGGCCCCCGATCTTTTGCCGATTCCAACGATCCCGTCAATCCCACCACGGTCAACGCGGTCGGATGCTTTCCGCCCGGAACCCCGCGAATTTATCTTCAGCCCTTCCCCATGGAGATCGTTCAAACGCCAACGCGCGTGATGGAGATTTTCGAATTCAATCATTTCATCCGCCAAATCTGGACCGACGGCCGGCCGCACAATACCGACCTCGGGCCCACCTGGTTCGGCGATTCCGTCGGCAAATGGGAGGGCGACACGCTCGTGGTCGACACAATCGGGCTGAACGATAAAACCTGGCTCGACCGCGCCGGCCATCCACACTCCGATCAACTCCACGTCGTTGAGCGCATGCGCCGGCCCAGCCAGAAAACGCTTGAAATCGCCATCACTATCGACGATCCCAAAGCCTATACCAAAACCTGGGGCGGCTCCATCACGTTCGGCTTGCACCCCACCTGGAGCATCACGGAGATGGTGTGCGAAGACAACGTCAATTTCGAAGAATTTCTGAAAAACGAGTCGAAGCCGGCCAAGTAGGAGTTTTTATGCGATTCTCTGCCGTATCGATCCGGCCCGGCCTGGGCCTTTGGCTGTTTTTATCGCTGGCCGCATCCGTTTATGCGCAACAAAAGCCGGGATCCGGCTTCGCGGCGATTCCGGGACAAATTGGCGGCCAAGACACGTTCGGCCCTTACGAGGTCGTCAAAGACTGGCCCAAAAACATCAGCACCATCCCCGGTAACGAAAAATGGACTTGGGGCGCCGGGCAGGGAATTTACGCCGAGAGCCCCAACCGCGTCTATCTTCTCTTCCGGGGCGAATTGCCCAACATCCGCCGCCCACCATCCAGGCTCCTGCCCGAATTCGGCCCAAGCATCCAATTTCCCATCGGTCGCCTTCCTTGGCGTGACGCCACCACCGCCGCTCTTCCGGGCGGCGGAGCGGCCGGATCCGATCCCGGCGCGCCCACCGACGGCTGGAACGGAACGGTCGGCGTCGACGCCAAATGGGAAAATTGCATCACCGTCGCCGACGCCAACGGCAACATCGTCGAGCGCTGGACTCAGTGGGATAAAATCCTTCAGCGCCCCCATTTCATCGCAGTCAATCCCTACGATCCCCAAAAGCACGTTTGGGTCGTCGACGACCACATGCAGGCTATCTACAAGTTCTCGCACGACGGCAAAGAACTCGTGCAAACCATCGGCGTCCCCCGAATGAAAGGCGCCGACGGAACGCATTTCAACCGCCCAACCTACATAACCTGGCTCCCTGATAGCACAATGTTCGTCGCCGACGGCTACAACGGCACGCGCGTCGCCAAGTTTGACAAAGACGGCAGATTCCTCATGGATTGGGGACAAAAAGGAACGCCTCCGAATGAGAAGCGTCCTGGCTACATGAATAACGTACACGGCATCGCCGCCGATCCCCAGACCCGCCGTATTTTCGTCAATGACCGCGCCAATCATCGCATCCAGGTCTTCGACGACAACGGCAAGTATCTCTATGAATGGAGTCCCGGCCAGGAACCCTCCGACATTCACCTCATCTACATTGGCGCCGACCGCACGCTCTGGGCCTTTGACCGCGGCACTTCGAAAATGCTTAAGTACGATCTCCAAGGCCACTTCCTTTATTCTTTCGGCGTGTGGGGCGATTTTCCGGGTGGGTTTTGGGGCGTCCACGGCTTCAGCGTCGATCAAGAAGGCAACTTCTACGTCGCCGAAGTCGACAGCGGCCGCGCCCAGAAGTTCCGTCCCCGTCCGGGCGCCAACCCTGCCTTTCTGGTGAGCAAACCGGTTTATGCCGCCTGGAAGTAGCGAATTTTTCCCGCTCCCTCCGCCGCTCACCTTGTGATTGAGATCCTTTCATTAACAAACGCTCCACGCTTATAGCCTCCCGGCCCGAACAAATCTGACCTGCGCAGGGGATCGCCCAAATTGCGGTTGCGCCGCATCATAAAAGCGTGGGTACGAGAACCCAAAACAATAAGGAAAAGGAACTATGAAAAAATTAATTTTCACTTCAATGCTCGCCGCGGTTGGTATGCTGGCGCAATCCAGCACGCCCGCATCCGCGCCGCAAAAGCAGAACAGCGCCGCGCCCGCGGCCCAAACGCCGGCCAAGACGCACAAGCACAAGAAGACTGCGAAGCCGGGCGTCGCAAGCACCAATGCCGCGCCGGCCAGCTCTTCCACCCCGGCCGCGCCGGCCAAAAAGTAGCGCGCACAACTGGACCCCTTGACGGGCGGTCTGTCGCTTCCGGCCGGCCGCCCATTTTCTTGCGCGGCCCTTCTCGCTCAACCGGAGCGCCCCGGCTGATAAACTAGAGACAGTGACTCCGGAAAACCCGCCGAGCCAGGCAGTTCCCCGGCTTATGGCTCAGCATTCGCCGGTCGCGCAGCAAGCGGCCCCTGAGCCGCCGCCCCCATCGTCTGAACCTCGCGAGCGCCAGCGCGGAGCGATCGCCGAATGGACCATCACCATCCTTCTGCTTTTATTCCTCACGACAAATTTGGTCCAAGCCTTCGTTATCCCCACCGGCTCGATGGAGGACTCGCTGCTCATCGGCGATCACCTTCTGGTAGATAAGCTGGCCTACGCGCCCTCCGGGCCGCTCAGCCGCCACATCCTCCCTTATACCGATATCAAGCGCGGCGACATCATCGTCTTCCGTTATCCGGTGGATATCTCCCAAACTTTCGTCAAGCGCTGCATCGGAGTTCCCGGCGATCGCATCCGCGTCATCAACAAGGAAGTCTATTTGAACGGCGTCAAACTCAACGAGCCTTACAAGGTTCACAAAACCGACTACATCGACTCCTATCGCGATAACTTCCCCGGCGAGCCTAACGTCAGCGTCGACCGGCGCGCCATCGACATGCTTCAAAATCATGTCGTAAACGGCGAAGTCGTCGTTCCGCCCAATAATTATTTCGCCATGGGCGACAACCGCGACTCCTCGCTCGACAGCCGCTATTGGGGCTTTGTTCCTCGCGAAAATATCATTGGAAAACCGCTTGTAGTGTACTGGTCCTACGACGCCCCCACAAGCGATCTGAATACCGCCTCCATCAGCGTCGGCCACGTCGTGGATTTAGCGGAAAATTTCTTCAGCAAAACGCGCTGGAAACGTTCGTTTATGCTGATTCACGGGTACCCAATTAAGTGACCCGCGTCAAACACATATGAAAAACTTTGCCCAATCGGCGCGCAATTTTGTGCACGAATGGACCATCAATATTTTGATCCTCCTGTTCGGCACCACGACTTTGGTTCAAGCCTTCATCGTGCCCACTCCGTCGATGGATCCCACCGTGCGCGTCGGCGATCACTTGCTTGTCGACAAACTCTCCTATGCTCCGCCCGGGCCTCTCAGCAAGTATCTTCTGCCGTATACGGAGCCTAAGCGTGGAGACATCATCGTCTTCCGCTACCCTATAGACATCTCGCAGAATTACGTCAAGCGCGTGATCGGAGTGCCGGGCGACCGCATCCATCTGGTGAACAAAACCGTTTACCTCAACGGCAAGCCCCTGGCGGAGCCTTATGCCGTTCATATTTTCCCCGAGATCCGGCCGTATCGCGACAACTTCCCCAGCGCCCAACCCACGCCCGATGAGCCCGTTTACCAGCGCGCGCTCGACATGATCGCGCATCATGTCTGGAACGGCGACCTGGTGGTTCCTCCCGGCTCCTATTTCGCGATGGGCGACAATCGCGACAATTCCCTCGACAGCCGCTACTGGGGATTTGTGCCCCGCGAAAACGTCATCGGAAAGCCGCTGTTCATCTTTTGGTCCTATGACGCTCCTACGCAGGATCTGGTCGACTTCACCGCCAATCACTTTGTCGACTTGGCCAAGAACTTTTTTAGCAAGACGCGCTGGGATCGCGAGCTGAAGCTTATCCGGGGTTATCCGATTCGATAATCGCTATGGCTTCGGCCGCGCCCTATGCGCTCATCCTCGCCGGCGGCCGCGGCGCCCGCTTTTGGCCCCGCAGCCGCCGCCGCTCCGCCAAGCAAGTCCTGCGATTTTTCGGCGAGCGCTCGCTCATTCAACAAACCTTCGACCGGCTCGTTCCGCTGGTGCCGCCGCAACGAGTCTGGGTTCTTACAAACGAACATCTCCAGGCCGAAATCGCCTCGCAGCTTCCTCGCGTTCCGCGGCGTCAAATTCTCGCCGAGCCGGCCCAGCGCAATACGGCGCCCGCCATCGGCCTCGCCGCCCAGATCCTCGAATCGCTCGATCCGGAAGCCGTCATGGGCGTCTTTCCCTCCGATCACGTCATCGGAAAGCCCAGGGATTTCCTCCGCTTGCTCAAACCTGCCTTTCAGGCCGCCCGCCAGGGCCGGATGGCGGTCTTGGGAATTCAGCCCCGCTGGCCCGAAACCGGCTACGGATACATCCAATTGCTCAAGGGATCGAACAAAAAATCGGGCGCGCTCCAGCCGGTTCAGAAGTTTCAGGAGAAGCCGGACCAAAAAACGGCCCAGCGCTACCTTCGCTCCGGTAATTTCTATTGGAACGCGGGAATGTTCTTCTGGCGCGCGTCCGTTTTGCTCGACGCCTTGCGGCGATATTTGCCTAAAACCGCCAGCCTTCTTGCCACCTTGCCGCGGTTCGGATCGCGCAGCTTCTCCGATCGGCTAGGTGAAGTCTTTCCCCTCTGCGAAAACATTTCTATCGACTATGCCGTTCTCCAGCCCGCTGCCGCGGACAAGCGCGTCGTGGTTTTCCCCGCCGGCGACATCGGCTGGAACGACGTCGGAAGCTGGAACGCCGTTTATGAGCTCCACCGGCGCGACCCGAACGGCAATGCCCTGCGCGGCGATTCGCTGATTCATGACTCCACCGGCGTTTATGTCGACTCGGATGGCAAGCTCGTCGCCCTCCTCGGGGTCAAGGATCTGATTGTCGTCGATACTCCCGACGCGCTCCTCATCGCCGACCGTCGCCGCGCCCAGCAAGTCGGCGATCTTGTGAAGCGCCTGGAAACCGCCGGACGTCATGATTTGTTATAGCCAATCGGACTGACCGCGAAATTTCGGCCAGCCCCTTCGCCCGCGTTGGCGATAGGCGGGGCAACACCCCACCATGCCGGCCAGGATTTTTCAGGTTGCCGCCCTCGGCGCTACCGGCGCCTGCCGCCAGGCCGTGAGCATCCGGAAACGCTACTCCCTCGGCCCGGGAAGAGATGCGGGTAAACTGGATGCGTGGCTGGCGACGCCGCTCCGCGCTTCCCCAATCGTCACGCCATTGGCTTGCAGGGTTCTTCCGAGCGTCTGATCCAGCGCTACCCGAGCGCTGCCGTAGGACGCCATCGCGGAAACCTCCGACGCTTGCGCCGCCACAAGATCCCTTTGCTGCTGGATCACGTTATAGGGCGTCGAAGCCCCCAGCGCGAACTTTCGTTGCTCGGCGTCGTAAAGCTGCTGTTGAAGAATGCGATTCTGCACGGCCGCTTGATAGCGCGCCCGCGCTTGCCGCAGCGCCACCACGTAATTGGATACGTCCACCTGCACCTGGTTCAGCGTTTTCTGCGTGCTGAGCTCCGTCTGGCGAAGCGAAAGCTGATCGATCCCTTCATCCGCCTGAGCCTGACGGTTGTAAATCCGTACCTGGCCGAAGGCGCCGATTCGGTCGGTGGGAAAGTCGCGGCGGAAAACCTGCCCTAGCCCGTTGCCGATCCCTCCTACGAAAGACGGATCGGGCTTTCCGAAAGGCGTCAGGTGTGGCGCGCCAGTCAGTCCCGCTTGGCTGGTCCCTCCAATCGCCTCCACCACGGGAAGAATTCCGTTGATCGTCCCCACAGCCGAAATTTCCGACGCTCTTATATTGGCCCGGTCCGCCGCCAGATCGCTGCGGTTTTCCAACGCCTCCCGCACCAAATCGTCCACCGACCCCAAGTCGTCGCTTTCCGGCACGGCGATCCGGTCCAGCAGGACCACTCGCGTTTCGGTGAGCAGCGGATCCAAAATCCCGCGGCGGCTCAACATATTCTTGAGCTGGACCTCCTGTTGCCGCAGATTCGTCTCGCTCACGGTCAGGTCGCTCTGGGTGGAGGCGAGCTGCGATTCGGCTGTGGTGACATCCAGGGCCGAGACCGCGCCCAGTTGCTCCCGCCGCCTCGTTTCGCGATAAAACTGCTCCGCCGCGTCCACCGCGCTCTGCTTGGCCCGCCGGTCCTGTTCGGCGGCGACCATGGCGTAGTACAAGTTCACCACGTTGGCCACGGCATTGATTACCTGCGTCCGGAAATTCAAATCCGCATTGTTCAAATTGATCCGATTCACGTTGATGGTCCGGGCGTTCACCGCGACTCCAAAGCCTTGCAGCAGATTGTGTTGGAATGAGAGCGACAAATTCGGAGCCGAGGAGGGGTTTAAAAGGTCCCCGACGGCGCTCTCTCGCAGATAGTGGTCGGTATAGCTCAGCGTGATGGCTCCGCCCGAGAGAAATCCCTGCTGCCAGGAGCTGGAATAGGCCCTCGTATTGGAAACCAGCAGCGCGCTCAGCGTTTGCGTGGAATTGGCTTGCGGCGAGCTGATATGGCTGAAAGTGTCGGAGTACTGAAACGCCGGATCGAGGTTCTGCGTCACGGGCCCGATCTGGGAGATGGTGGCGTTGGCGGTGTTGGAGCCAGCTCCGCTAAATCCGCCTCCGGCCACGCCGGCCGCCGCCTGACTGCCTGCGATGCCTTGGCCGTTCGCCACCGAACCGGCCAGCGACGCTCCGCTTGGCACTCCCGGCAGCGCCCCGCCGGCCTGGGAGCGCTCCAGGTTCCATTGCGCGATCAATGGGTTGTACCGCGCCACTTCGATGTCAATATCGTTCTCCAGCACCAGCGCGATCGCGTCCTGCACCGTCAAATACAACGCGCCGCCGCGAATCAGCGATTCAAGTCGCGCCGAATCGGCAAGCCGGATCGGCGGAATATGGGGGGCGAGATACGGCTGCACTGCCGCCGAAGCCCGCGGCTGCACGGGCTCAATCGCGGCTTGCTGCGCCTTTAGCTCCCCGCGTAACAGCGCCGCGGCTGCAAGAAGAACCGCCCGCTTCATCGTTCGACCCCCTGCGGCAGGTTCGCCGGAAGCGTGGACGCGCGCGCCATGCGCCCGCTCTTGGCTTCTTCGATCGAAATGTGATTCACCGCCAGCGTCCTCCCCAAAGCCTGATCAAACGCGATTCGGGCGTGGCTATAGTTGGCCAGCGCCTGCACCTCCGTGCTCACCGCATTCGCCAGATCCCTTTGATCCTGCATCACCTGATAAGGAATGGTCGCGCCCAGTTCGTACTTTCTTTGATCGGCTCTGAACGTCTGCTCCTGTAGCTCGCGGGCGTGCGCGGCGGCGTCGTAGCGCGCCCGCGCCTGCCGCAAACCGATCAGCGCATTTTGCACGTCCACCGCGATCTGGCTCTCCGTCTTTTGCAGGTTTAGCTCATTCTGCCGTAACTCCAACTGGCTGGTCACATAATCGGATTGCGCCGCGCGGTTGCGCAGGGGAATATTCAGGGAAAGTCCGGCCGAATAGTTGGGATAGTTGCGCCGGAAGATCTGCGCCAGGAAGTTTCCATATCCCCCTGCCAGGTAGTCGATCGCCGGGCCGGGCCCTTCCGGAGGCGGCAGGGCGCCGAAAGGCGTAAGCACGCCGCTCAGCGCGTTGTTGGTGACCTCCGCGAACGCCTGCAACTGCGGCTTCAGCGAGCTCTTGATGCCGACCAGATTCATCTTGTTGCTTCCGATATTCGTCCGGTCCTGCTCCAGTTCCGGCCGGTGAGCCAGCGCTTGGCTCACCAACTGCTCCAACGGCGTGTTCTCTTCTTTTTCTGGCGCCGTGATGCGATCCAGTGGAATTACGTGAACCGCCGACAGCCCCGCCGCTGCGATTCCGTTTCTTACCAGCGCGTTCTTTAGCACGGTCTCCTGTTGCAGAAGATTGGTTTGAGACACCAACAGATCCTGCTGCGCCGAATAAACCTGCGCCTCCGCCCGCGTGATTTCAATCTCCGCCAAAACTCCCAGCGCCACCTGTCTGCGGTTGTCTTCCAAAAGTTGCCGCGCGGTCGCCAGTTCCTGCTCGCGCGCCTGCAGGTCCTGCTGGAACGCCACCAGATCCCAGTAGAGATTCAAAACCGCCGAAACCGTTGTGATCACTTGTTGCTCGAACTGGAGATCCGTGACCTTTTGATTGTTTTTCTGCACCCGGATGTTGCGCCCGTTAACGGCGCGCCCGAACCCGCTCAGCAAATTCTGCGTCACCTGCAAATCCAGATCTCCGCTGGTGTAGGGATTTAAGGCGAAAAACGGGCTGTTGAATTTCAGCCGGTTCGATGCGAACGTCAACTGCGCGTTCATGCCGAAATCCCAGCTTTGCGAATAGACCGCCTGCAAGGACTGCGTACTTTGAATCAGCGTCGTTGTGCCCGTCAGTTGCGTGTTGCTTTGTGGAGTCGTGGCGTGCTGAAAATTTGTAAAGAAAAGTAAAGATGGATCGAAGGAGGAGATCGCCGGACCCAGTTGAGTCACGATGCCCCCGCCCGAGCTCACCCCCGCGCCCGCGCTCAAAGCGGCTCCCGTGGCGTTCACGGTAACCCCCGCCAGACTCACGCTCTCCGGACCGGGCGCCACGCCCAGTCCCACGCTGCGCAGCGCGCCTCCGCCCTGCGCGCGCCGCAGAACTTCCCTCGCCAGCAGCGGGCCGTACCGCTGCACCTCGATATCGACGTTGTTTTCGATCGCCAGTGCGACTACGTCCTGCGCGGAAACGTACAAGTTGCCGGCCCGGATCAACATGTCGAGCCGGGGCGAGTTGTTCAGGTCGATGTGCGGAACCGTCCTGGGGCGGTAGGGCCGGGTGACCCAGCCGAACCCCACCGGCCCGCGCGGAGACTGAATCCCAATCTCGCCTTCGGCGAACGCGGGACCGGAAAGGAGCGCGAGCGCGCACAAAAACCTGAAACTTCCAAACCTCTTGAAAAACAAATGTAGGTAAACCATGGCCTTTAACGAATTCCTGCAAACTGAAAATTCATACGCGCCGGCGGCTGCGCCTGTTCCTGAAAACCTTGCTCCGCAAAATCAAAAGCGCTTCAACCGGCCGCGCATGCTTCGCGAAAGCTTGTCGATGTCGTCCAGCTTCTTGATGGTTCGCACGGATACGACGTATTGATCGCCGTTCTCTAGGGCCTCCTTCACTTCCTGTGAAAGCTGCACTAGCTGCGCGGCGTCTTCCAGATTCCTCTTGTAATCGGCCTTGGCGATCTCATCGCGCTGCAACTTTCCGTTGGGCAGCTTCAAGTCGCGCGGGTCGGGATGCGCCACCGTCGGAGGAAGATCCTGCCCCGCCTGCCCTAGCAAGAAAACGAAAGAAAAAAGCAGTAGACAGATCCGGCGCATGACGATACCTTCCCTTGGCTGATCCTACCACCCGCGTCCCCTTTGCGCCGCCCCGTTTCCCGAACTTGCGCCTGCGCGCCGCGATCTGCTATCGTTAAAGTTTCACTTTGGGAGGCTCTGGCGCAATTTGCGGGGCCGTTTGGACCAAATCTTATGAGCCGCACTTCCGGAAAAAAGTACGCTGCCGCCTTGAAGCAGGTTGAGCGGCGCCCCTATAAGATCGAAGACGCCGTCCCCCTGGTTCAAAAGATCAAGTTCGCCAACTTTGACGAGACTGTGGAGTTGCATTTGCGCTTGGGAGTGGACGGCAAGCATGCCGATCAAATGGTGCGCGGAACTGTGGTGCTCCCCAATGGATTAGGTAAGTCTAAAAAGGTGCTGGTAATCGCCTCCGGCGATAAGCAACGGGAAGCGCAGGAAGCGGGCGCCGACATCGTAGGCGGCGAGGAGATCGTGGCGAAAATCCAGCAGGAGAACTGGACTGATTTCGACGCCGTGATCGCCACGCCCGATATGATGCGCTCGGTGGGACGGCTCGGCAAAGTGCTAGGCCCGCGCGGGCTGATGCCCAATCCGAAGACCGGCACCGTCACTGTCGATGTCGCCGCCGCCGTCAAGGAAGTGAAGGCTGGAAAGGTCGAGTTTCGGCTGGACAAAACCAATTGCATTCATTGCCCGGTGGGCAAGGTCAGTTTCGATCCGGGCAAGCTGGTCGAAAACGCCAATACGCTGCTTCAGGCGGTGGTGCGCGCCAAGCCAAGCGCCGCTAAGGGGAAATACATTCGTAGCGCGACCATCTGCTCCACCATGGGGCCGGGCGTTCCCTTGGACGAGACGCTTTATAACGCCAAAACGGCGTAGAGGAAGGCCTTTATGAAGAGCAAGCCGGACAAACAAAAGGATTTGGAAACGCTGCGCGCCGAATTGATGAGCGCCGCCAACGTATTCTTGACCGGCTACGAGAAGCTGACCGTGCAGCAGGACTATGAGCTGCGCAAAACCGTAAAGGGCGCTGGGGCCAAATACAAGGTGGTCAAGAATACGGTCGCCGGAAAGGCGGCCGAGGGCACTCCTGCGGCGGATTTGCTCAAGGCGCTGAAGGGAATGTGCTCCATCGCCTACACCTCCGGCGATCCGGTGGCGCTTGCCAAGGCGCTCACCGCTTACGCCAAGGCGAATCCCACCTTCACCTTCCGCGCCGGATTGGTGCAAGGCCGCGTGCTCGACGTGGCGGCCATCAACGAGCTTTCGAATCTTCCTGGCAAGGATGAGATTTACGCCAAGCTCCTGTTCTTGATCAATGCTTCCGCCCAGCGTCTGGTGACGGCGGTGAGCGGCGTCGGGCGGAACCTGGCTGTGGTGGTGGATCAGGCCGTGAAGGAAAACAAGTTTTCCGGCTAGCGCCTGGCGTCGGGCAACAGAATCGAGATTACAGAGGAGTAATAGAAACAATGGCAGACCTTAACGCGATTGCGGAGCAGATTCAAGGACTCACGCTGCTGGAAGCGTCGCAGCTTGTCAAGTTGCTGGAAGAAAAGCTGGGAGTTTCGGCGGCCGCTGCGGCGGTGGCGGCGGCTCCGGCGGCGGGTGGCCCGGCCGCTGCGGCGGCTCCGGCAGAGGAAAAGACGGAATTCACGGTAGTTCTCACGGCCGCCGGAGCCAACAAGATCAACGTGATCAAGGCGGTTCGCGAAGTCACTAGCCTCGGTCTGAAGGAAGCCAAAGATCTTGTGGACGGCGCCCCGAAGACGATTAAAGAGGGAGTTAACAAAGAAGAGGCCGAAGCCATCAAGAAGAAGTTCACCGACGCCGGCGCGACTGTCGAAGTAAAATAAGTCGCCGTTTTCGGTGGCCGGAAAAGGCGCCCGGTCTGCCCATTTGACCCGGCAGCCTGGCGGCTGCTAATATTGAGTTTATCTGGCCTGAAGAGACGCGAAAGAGCTCGGCCGAGAACCCGCGCCGCGAATTCGTTGCGCGTGGTAAGATGATGAGTGATATTGTTACCCCGCGATCTGCCCGGCAGTTCGTTTGAACTACCGCGCGGCTTTGCCCTGCGCGCCCAGATTACGCCCGGTGTGTCTCCTCACGCCTGGGCTATTTTCTTTTGACCTGGCGGTGGATACTTTTGCCTCCATTTGCCGCCCGCATTTGAAGAAGGATTGACAATGCTAACCCCTGTGACGAATGGCGCTGTCCGTGAAAGAGTCGATTTCTCCAAAATCAAAACTTCGATCCCCATCCCGAACCTGATCGAGGTCCAGAAAAAATCCTACGAGCGGTTCTTGCAAATGGACCTGTTGCCCGCCGAACGCGACGATACCGGACTGGAGAGCGTTTTCAAAAGCGTCTTCCCCATCTCGGATTTTCGCGGCTTGAGCCAGCTTGAGTTCGTCGACTACGCCATCGGCAATTGGGAGTGCAAGTGCGGAAACCTCAAGGGGCTGCACCACCTTCGCTCCACCTGCCGCAACCCCGCTTGTGGCGCCACCATCAAGACTGATCCGTTCCATCTCGGCGACGTGCTTTGCCACCGCTGCGGAACCTTTAACAAAAACATCGTGACCTTCTGCAACCGCTGCGGCGATCCAGTGGGATTGCAGTTGAAATATGACGTGGCCGAATGCGAGGAGCGGGGTATGACCTACGCCGCCCCTCTCAAAGTCACCATCCGTCTGACCGTTTTCGATAAAGACCCCGAGACCGGCAACAAGACCATCCGCGACATCAAAGAGCAGGAAGTCTTCTTCGGTGAAATTCCGCTGATGACCGACAACGGCACCTTCATCATCAACGGCACCGAGCGCGTGATTGTGTCGCAATTGCACCGCTCCCCCGGCGTGTTTTTTGAGCGCCAGCCTGCGCAAGGCTACTTCCTTGGCAAGATCATTCCCTATCGGGGAAGCTGGGTCGAATTCGAATACGACAACAAGAACTACCTGTACGTCCGTATCGACCGAAAACGCAAATTCTACGGCACAATGTTTCTGCGCTCGCTAGGATTGAAGACCGACGCCGAGATCCTGCGCGCTTTCTACAAGTGCAACGACATCGTCATCCGGGACAAGAAGCTGTTTTGGAAGGTGTCGGAAGGACTGATCGGGCACAAACTCTCCTTTGCCGTCGCCAAGGGCGGAGAAACCATCGTTCCCCAGGGCCGGAAGATCACCAATAGCGTTTACAAAGAAATTCAGAAAGCCAAGGTCGAGCAAGTCGAAGTTGCGCCCAACGATCTGGAAGGCGCCTTTGTCGCCGCCGACGTGATCGATATGGATACCGGCGAAGTGCTCATTGAAGCCAATCACGAGCTGACGCCCGCCATCATCGGCAAGCTGATCGAAGCCAAGATCCAGGCGTTTGATGTGTTCTTCCCCGAGCTTGACGACGCCGGCAATGTCATCTCGCAGACGCTGAAGAAGGACAACATTCGCAATCAGAACGACGCGCTGCTTGAGATTTACCGCAAGCTCCGCCCCGGCGATCCGCCCACTGTGGACACCGCCACCCAGTTGTTCCAGGGCATGTTCTTCGACCCGCGCAAATACGATTTCTCGCGCGTGGGCCGCATGAAGTTCAACATCAAGCTGTACGACAAGGCGGACGCGACGCCGCTCGACAAGCGCACGCTCGACACAAAAGATTTCATCGACACAATTCAATATCTCCTCAAGCTCCGCAAGGGCATCGGCGCGGTCGACGATATCGACCACTTGGGCAACCGCCGCGTGCGCGCCGTGGGCGAACTGCTGGAAAACCAGTTCCGCATCGGCCTGGTCCGCATGGAGCGCGCCATCAAGGAAAAGATGAGCGTCTACCAGGAAATGTCCACAGCCATGCCCCACGATCTGGTGAACGCCAAACCGGTCATGGCTGCGATTCGCGAGTTCTTCGGCTCTTCCCAGCTTTCGCAATTCATGGATCAAACCAATCCGCTCAGCGAAATTACCCACAAGCGCCGGCTTTCGGCGCTCGGTCCTGGCGGTTTGTCCCGCGAACGCGCGGGATTCGAAGTTCGCGACGTCCACCCCACCCACTACGGCCGCATCTGCCCTATCGAGACTCCGGAAGGCCCCAACATCGGCTTGATCAGCTCGCTTTCCTGCTTTGCCCGAATCAATGAGTACGGCTTCATTGAAAGCCCCTACCGCCGCGTGAAGGATGGCGTGGTGGTCGACGAGGTCCAGGTTCTCAATCCTGGCGATACGGATCTCAAGGTCGGCCAGGTGCTTTCGCGCGCGGAGATGGATAAAATCAACAAGGCCCTGCCCCCCAAAAAACAGCCGGCCGAGTTTGAAGCCCATTGCGATTATCTTTCGGCTTGGGAAGAAGACAAGTACCTCATTGCCCAGGCCAACGTTCAACTGGATGAAAACGGCAAGATCACCACGGATCTCGTCAACGCCCGCCAGGCCGGCAACTTCGTGCTGCGAAACGTCGGCGAAGTCGAATTCATGGACGTCAGCCCGAAGCAACTGGTCTCGGTGGCCGCCAGCCTGATTCCATTTCTCGAAAACGACGACGCCAACCGCGCCTTGATGGGTTCGAACATGCAACGGCAGGCCGTTCCGTTGCTGCGCGCCGAGGCCCCATTCGTAGGCACGGGCATGGAGCGCGTTACGGCGCGCGACTCCGGCGCGGTAATCATCTGCAAGCGCTCCGGCGTAGTGGATTCGGTGGACAGCGAACGCATTATTGTGCGCGTGGAAGGCAATGTCCAGGAGGGCCAGCTTTCCCGCGAAGTCGGCGCCGACATCTACCAGATGACCAAGTTCAAGCGCTCCAACCAGAATACCTGCATCAATCAGAAACCGATCGTCTATCAGGGCCAAAAGGTCAAAAAAGGCGACGTGCTGGCGGACGGGCCATGCACCGAAATGGGTGAGCTTGCCCTAGGTCGTAACGTTTTGGTCGCCTTTGTCCCCTGGCGCGGTTACAACTTTGAAGACGCCATCGTCGTCAGCGAGAAGTTGGTCAAGGACGATTACTACACCTCCATCCATATCGAGGAATTCGAAATCGACAGCCGCGACACAAAATTGGGCCCGGAGGAAATTACCCGCGATATTCCAAATATCGCCGAAAGCTTCCTCCGCAATCTCGATGAAAGCGGCATTATCCGCATTGGCGCCACCGTCAAGCCGGGCGATATTCTGGTCGGCAAAGTCACGCCCAAAGGGGAGACCCAGCTTACGCCGGAAGAAAAACTTCTGCGCGCCATCTTCGGCGAGAAGGCCGGAGACGTCAAAGACGCCTCGCTCTACTGCCCGCCCGGAATCGAAGGAACTGTGGTGGATTGCAAAGTCTTCTCCCGAAAGGGCGCGGAGTTGGACGAGCGCTCCAAGCTCATCCTGGAAGGTCAGGAAGAACGGCTGCGCCGGAACCTGGAAGACGAAAAGCGCATTTTGAACGACGAACGCGCCAAGCGGCTGGCGAAGTTGTTGGACGGCAAGGAGTTGTTGGCGGACCTCCATGATGAGAAGACCAATAAGAAGCTCCTTTCCAAAGGCGTCGCCATCAGCCGCGATCTGATCGAGAAGCTTCGCGCGCGAGATCTCAAGCGCATGAAGCTCAAGGACAAGGACCCGCGCGTCAACGAGCAGATCGACGAGATCGAGGAAATGACCTCGCGTCAGATCGCGGTGCTCGAAAAAATTACGGAAGAAAAGATCTCCAAGCTCCGTAAGGGCGACGAGTTGCCTCCCGGCGTTATCAAGCAGGTCAAGGTCTACATCGCCATGAAGCGCAAGCTCTCGGTCGGCGACAAAATGGCTGGCCGACACGGCAACAAGGGCGTCATCGCCAGAATCGTGCCCGAAGAAGATATGCCTTACCTGCCCGACGGAACGCCCGTCGAGATCGTCCTGAATCCGCTGGGCGTGCCGAGCCGCATGAACGTGGGCCAGATTCTCGAAACTCACCTTGGCTGGGCGGCCCGAGCCCTGGGCGTCCGTTTCGCCACCCCGGTATTCGACGGCGCCACCGAAGGCGACATCAAATCGCAATTGGCGCAAGCCAAGCTGCCCACCTCCGGCAAGATCCAGCTCTACGACGGCGTCAGCGGCCAGCCCTTCGAGCAGCCCGTCACGGTCGGCTACATCTACATGCTGAAGCTTTCGCACTTGGTGGACGACAAGATTCACGCCCGCTCCATCGGACCCTATTCCCTAATCACGCAGCAGCCGCTCGGCGGCAAGGCGCAATTCGGCGGGCAGAGGTTTGGCGAAATGGAAGTGTGGGCGCTGGAAGCTTACGGAGCCGCCTATGTCCTCCAGGAGCTGTTGACGGCTAAGTCCGACGACGTCTACGGCCGCGCCAAGATTTACGAAGCGATCGTAAAGGGCGAGGCCGCGGCGGAGCCGGGCGTGCCAGAAAGTTTCAATGTGCTGATCCGCGAGTTGCAGTCCCTTTGCCTGGATGTCGAGTTGATGAAGAAGCCCAGAGAGCACATGGAAACCGCGCTTGCGGCGGACTAGGCTCGTCTGCTGAAACACTTGTCTTCCACGGTGAATCGACTAATGTGAGGCGATTCGCCGTGGCAGGCGATTCCACCATCTCCACCGCCGATTTTGAGAAGATCCGGGCGCTCGATACCTGCACCGTTTCAAACGCCATTGAGCGTCTGAAAGTCAGGCTCCGCAACGAAGGCTCTGTTGCCGGATCTGCGCTTCATTGCATTTTTCCCCAGTTCCCGCCGATGCTCGGCTACGCGGTTACCGGCCGCATGCGTTCCACCGCCTCTCCCATTCGCGGCCGCGCCTATCACGAAAACATGAACTGGTGGCGCTATGTGGCGTCCCTTCCCAAGCCCAGAGTGATGGTGGTGGAGGATGTTGACGAAATCCCCGGCGCGGGCGCGCTCGTCGGAGAGCTGCACGCCGTCATCGGTCTGGCTCTGGACTGCGTGGGATACGTCAGCAATGGCTCGGTTCGCGATCTGCCGGCCGTCGAAAACGTCGGCTTCCATCTGTTCGCCGGCGGAGTCGCGGTGTCCCACATGTACGCGCACATCTGCGAGTACGGCGAGCCCGTCCGAATCGGAGGGTTGAAAATCCCTCCGGGCGCCCTGATTCACGGCGACCGGCACGGCGTGCATTGTGTCCCGCTCTCAATTGCTTCGGAGATCCCTAAAATGGCCGCACAAATTCTCAAAGAGGAGGCGGAGTTGAAAGAATTCTGCCGCTCTTCGCAATTTTCCCTGGCCAGCTTGGACAAAATGCTTCAGAAAATTCCCGGCAATGAATTTGAGCTTCCGCTTACGGGCTGATATCCCATCGGCGCTCTTATGTTCTCTGCAAGCCTCTCTCAACGGCCTTGGAGGTGGGTTGCCCTGTGCTCGGTCGTCGGAGCGGCCGCTCTGATCTCCTGCGGCGGTCCGAATGCGCGCGCCAAAGAACCCTCCTCGGCCAGCTCCCTTTCCGAGGTCGCAGTCGTCCAGGTGGCCAGAAGAGCTCTGCAAAACACCTTGTCCGTGTCTTCTGAGCTCGTCCCGTTTCAACAGATCGACGTCTATGCGAAAGAGGCCGGATTTGTGAAAGAGCTGTACGTCGACTATGGCGTTCACGTAAAGGCCGGACAAGCGCTCGCCCTTTTGGAGATTCCCGAGCTTGAAAGCCAGTTGGACGAAGATCGGGCTTCCATCCAGGACGCAGCCGGGCAAGTTTCCCGGAGCCAGAAGGAGGTCGAGCGAGCCGAAGCCCAACACAACGTAGCTCATCTTCAATACACACGGCTGGCGGGGGTTGCTAAGTCCCGTCCCGGCCTGGTGGCCCAGCAAGAAGTGGACGATTTGCAGGGCAAGGATCTCGCTTCCGAAGCCCAGCTTGAAGCCGCGCGGTCGGCTCTGGAATCAGCCAAAAGCCAGCTCCATCGCGCCCAAGCGCGCCATCGCCGGGACCAAGCCATCTTCGACTATTCGAAGATCACCGCCCCCTTCGATGGCGTCATAACCCGCCGCTACGCCAATCTTGGCGCGCTGATGCAATCCGGCGCAAATTCCAGCACGCAGGCTCTGCCGCTGGTTCAGCTTTCTGAAGACGACTTATACCGCCTGGTGATTCCGGTCTCGGAGTCCTATGTGCGCTACATAAAAGTCGGAGATCTAGTCGAAGTCCGGGTCCCGTCTCTCAACAAAAGGTTTTCGGGTAAAGTCGCCCGCTTCTCTGTCCAGGTGGCCGCCGACACGCGCACCATGCACACGGAGGTGGATGTGCCGGACCCGCGGCGCGCTCTTACCCCCGGAGTGTACGCCGAGGCTACGCTCACCCTCGCGCGACAGGACCATGCGCTGGCGGCGCCTCAGGAATCGATCGACGTGGAAGGAAGCGAAAGATTTGCATGGGCCGTGGGAGCGGAAAATCGCCTCGAAAGGCGCGCCGTCGTCACTGGAATTGAAACGCCGGAGTATGTGGAGATCCTGTCCGGATTGCGCGAGGGCGACTGGGTGGTGGCCGGCGGCCACGGCAGACTCCGCGCGGGGCAGACGGTCCGGCCCAAGGAGGTCTCCCTCATTCACGCGCAATGAAACGCCGCGCTCGGGCCCCGCGCCTGCATGCGGCGGAAAGGATAGTCGACCATGCCCGCTTTCGCCCTTCGTCATCCCTACTTCCTCGTCGTGTTGGTTCTCGTTGTGTTCCTCATCGGCGTCACAAGCCTGGCCCGCATGCCCGTCGATCTGTTCCCGCCCATCCACCTGCCGGAGGTTGTCGTCGCCACATTCTACAGCGGCATGCCGCCGCAAGACATCGAGGTCTCCATCACCAATCCGCTGGAGCGCTTTTTCACCCTCGCCAGCGGCATCGACCACATGGAGTCGCGCTCTCTGCCTGGCGTGAGCATTATCAAAGTCTACTTTCAGCCAGGCACGAACCCCGACGCGGATGTGACCGAGCTCTCCAACCTTTCGCTCGCTGATCTAAAGCGCCTCCCGCCGGGAACCCTCCCGCCTGTCGCGTTGAAGTTCGACGCTTCCAGCCTCCCGGTCTGTCTCATTACTTTGAAGGGCGAGGGGCTCAGCCAAACCCAGTTGCACGATACAGGACAGTTCGCCATTCGCGACCAGATCGCCGTGGTCAAAGGCGCCGAGATTCCGCCTCCTTTTGGAGGCAAGTACCGGCAAGCCATGGTATACGTCGATCCCTACAAACTCTCCTCGCGCCAGTTGAGCGTGATGGACGTGGTGGATGCCGTCAATAAAAACAATCTGATTTTACCCGCGGGCGACGTCAAAATCGGCCCCTACGATTATTACGTCTATTCCAACGCTTTGGTGGACCAAGTCGGCCAACTTAACGACGTCCCCGTCAAAACCGTAGGCCGCCGTTGGGTGTCCATCGGAGATGTCGGCGAAGCCAAAGACGCCAACCAGATCCAATACAACGTTGTCCGCGTGGATGGCCAGCGCTCGGTTTACTTGCCCATTATGAAACAAGGCGGCGACACAAACACCATCGAGGTAGTAAACCGCATCCGCGAGATTGTCGGTCGCCTCACGGGCGTTCCCAAGAATCTGATCGCCACCGTGGTTTTCGACCAATCGGCCTTTGTCAAACAGGCCATCCATTCGCTTCTGCACGAGGGCGCTCTGGGCCTGTCGCTCACTGGTCTCATGATTCTTTTGTTTCTCGGCAGCCTCCGGGCGACAGCGGCCGTTCTCTTATCGATCCCCCTCTCCGCGTTAGCCGCTTTTGTGGTTCTCTATCTGCTGGGCAGCACCGTGAATACGATGGTCCTGGGGGGATTGGCGCTGGCCTTTTCGCGCGTTATTGATAATTCGGTCATCTCGCTGGAAAACATCTACCGCCATTTGGAAGAAGGCGCCTCGCCGGAGCGTGCGGCCCGCGACGGAGGAGCCGAAGTCAGCATGGCGGTTCTTTCGGCCACGCTCAGCGCCGTCGTCGTCTTTCTCCCGGTCACGTTCTTATATGGAGTGAGCAAGTATCTGTTCTCGTCTCTGGCTTTGGCTGTCGTGCTTTCTCTGTTCCTGTCCTACTTTGTCGCAATGACGGTGATTCCCTTGTTTTGCGCCCGGTATCTCTCCCGCTCCCGTCAACGGAATCAGTCGGCGTCTCAAAATCCTCCCCCGGCGTCTTTCCATTTCTCCTTCCGTCGCGTGTTCGCGCGCTTGCTGGACTCCTACGAGTTCACTGTCCGCCATGCCGTCCGCCGTCCAGGTTTGGTTGTGGCCGCCATTTCCCTGGCGTTTCTGGCCAGCCTCGCTCTCTATCCTCTGGCCGGTCTGTCTTTTTTCCCCCGCACTGATGCCGGCCAATTCACCGTGAGCTTGAAAGCGCCCACCGGCTCCAGAATCGAAGTCACCGAGCAATACGTCGCGAAAGTCGAGGATCTGATTCGCAAAATCGTTCAGCCTTCTGACTTTCATATGATCGTCTCCAATATCGGAATCGTTCCTGATTTTTCCGCGCTCTACACCGGCAATGCGGGATCGTACACCGCCACGATTCTCGTCGCTCTCCAACCTTCTCACCGGATTTCAAGCTTCGAATACATGGATCGCGTTCGCCGCCGGATCGCCGCCGATGAGCCGAATCTCCGGACATTTTTCACCACCGGTTCCCTGGCGGACGCCATCGTCAACAGGGGGATGCCCGCGCCCATCGATCTGCAAATCAGCGGTCCGGACTTGAATCAATCCGGGCAAATCGCCCAAGACCTTGCCGAGCGCATCCGTCAACTGCCCGGCGTGAGCGAAGCCTACATCCCGCAAGACCTCGACTACCCCGCCGTGCGCCTGGACGTGGATCGCGTGCACGCATCGGAACTCGGCCTAAGCCCTGATGATGTCATTCGAAACGTCATTACCGTGCTCAATTCCAACGTGATGATCGCGCCCAACTATTGGATCGACCGCAAAACGGGCAATGACTATTTCTTGGCCGTCCAATATTATGAATACGGCCCGCCGTCGATCCATGACTTCATCGATCTGAAAAACATTCCGCTGCGCGCCCCAAACCTCGAGCAGCCCACCACCTTGGACACCGTGGCGAAATTGGCGAGGTTCTCCACGCCCACCGAAGTGGATCATTATCAAATCCAGCGCGTGATAGACGTGTACGTCAATCCCCAAGGAGAAGATCTCAGCCGCCCGATCGCCGGCATTCGGAGGTTGATCGCGGGCGCCAATCTCCCCTCTGAAATCCACGCCGATATCCGCGGCGTGGCCCAAGCCATGAGCGAATCGTTCCAAAGTTTCGCCATGGGCCTTTTGCTTTCGGCGGCTTTACTATATCTCATTCTGGTGGCGCAGTTCAGCTCGTTCAAAGACCCGTTGCTCGTCATGCTGGCTGTGCCCATGGCATTCATCGGCGTTTTGTTCGTCCTGCCCCTCACCCACACCACTTTGAACGTCATGACTCTCATGGGCGTGCTGATGCTGGTGGGAATCGCCGCTTCTAATAGCATCCTGATCGTCGACTTGGCGCATCGGCAAAAATATCCGGGCCGGCGTGTCGAGGACGCCGTCGTCAGCGCGTGCCGTGTCCGCTTGCGTCCGATCTTGATGACCTCGCTCGCCACGATCATCGGTCTGGCGCCGATGGCGTTGCGGTGGGGCGTGGGAAGCGAGCAATACGCCCCGCTGGCGCGCGCCATCATCGGCGGCCTCGCCAGCTCGGTCTTGCTCACCGTCTACATCGTGCCGGCGGCTTATGTCCTCGCATACCGGCGAGCCGCGCGCGGCCCCGAGCCTAACCGCTCTTAGCCCCAAAATGGTTCGTTTCATCGGCTTCGCCTCCCTGAGGTTACATCTCCCTCCCTTAAACTGAAAGGTGGCATTTGCTTTACGCCCATGAACCGGCTGCGCAACCGTCTGATTTTGGTGTTCGTGCTCGCCACCTTTCTGCCGCTGTGCCTGACCCTCTGGACCACCCTCAACCTCCTCGAGTTGAGCCGCATGCTGCTCCATTCTCCGCTTGCCCAGCTTGACGGCGTCTCTAAATCGCTGGAGCTCACCGGCCAGAAGATCTATCAGCAAGCCCGCGAGTCCCTCCAGCGCGACGCCGCCGAACGCCGCCTGGTCCCTCGCCGCTTAAAGCCCGAACAAGCGCCGGCCTTCTGGAACTCCGCCGCCCCCGATCAGTTCGAACTCTCGGGCGACGGCGGCGATACGCTCGACTACTACGTTCGCGGCAACGACGAGGTGCTGCTGTTTTCGCGCTCCATCGGTTTGCCGATGAACGACCTCAGAGGGCAATACGCCGCCGCGCGGAAGGCCCTTGAAGAATCCTCCGCCCGCGACTTGCGTAAAGGATTCAGCAGCACGCTGGTGTTGGTGGTTGCGGCTTTGTGGCTGGCCGCGATGGCCGCCTTGGTGTATGTGGCCCATCGCATCAGCCGCCCCATCCAAAGCCTTACGCAGGGTCTGGGCCGGGTGGCCGCGGGCGATCTCTCCGTCCGCGTGCCGTCCTCCGGCGCCGGCGAGATTGCCGTGGCCGTCGACGCCTTCAATCATATGACGGCTCAGCTTGAGCAGGCCCGCGATCGGCTCATTCATTTGACCCGCCTCGCGGCCTGGCAGGCGGTGGCCCGCAAAATGGCCCATGAGCTGAAGAACTCCTTGACGCCCATCCGCCTGGCGACCGAAGAGATCGCCATCCGCCGCAGCTCTCTTGCTCCCAATGGAGCCGGCGCTGATTTTCTGGAGCAAGCCGCGCAAATCGTCGCCGACGAGGTCAATACTCTGGAGCGCCGCGTCCGCGCCTTTTCCGAATTCGCCTCCGAGCCGCCCGTAATGCCGTCGGAAATCGATGTGAACGCAATGGTGGAGGAGCGCATCTGTCTCTTGAAGGCCGCTCATCCGGAAGTGATTTACGAGCTGCGGTTGTCGCCTGGCCGGCCCCGCGCGTTCGCCGATCGAGATTTAATCAAAGGCGTGTTAACCAATCTTCTGGAAAACGCCGCCGAAGCCGTCAAACCCGGCGGCCGCGTCATGGCGAAAACGGCTGTGGCGGGCGAAAGACTCAACGTCGAGATTCACGACTCTGGACCCGGTTTAAGCCCACAAGCCCGCTCCAGTCTGTTCGAGCCCGTCATTTCCTTCAAGCGCGGCGGAATGGGCTTGGGATTGTCCATCGCCCGGCGCAGCGCCTTGTTGTGTGGCGGCGATCTCGAAATGCTCGAGGGCGAGCTGGGCGGAGCGGCGTTCCGCCTCAGCCTTACTCTCGCCAACGCTCACCTGGCATGAAGCGCGTACTCATTGTCGACGACGAGCTCAACATCGGACGTTCGCTCAAATTGATTCTGGAGCGGGAAGGATATGCCGTCAGCACCTGCCTCACCGCTGCCGAAGCCAAGGCCGTTTCTTCCCGGCCTGACCTGTACATGATCGACGTCCGCCTTCCCGACGAAAGCGGCATCGACTTGGTGCGCACTTTGCGCTCGCAGGAGGTCTCCGCGCCCATCGTCATGATCTCTGGCCACGGAGCTATCCCCGACGCCGTCGAAGCCATCCGCGCCGGCGCCTACGACTTCCTCGAAAAACCCCTCAGCCGGGACAAGGTGCTGCTATCGCTGCGCAATGCTCTGGAGCAAGCCGACCTGCGCGAGGAGAACCGCCGCTTGCGGGAGATGGCGGCCGGCGCCGTTCCAATGATCGGCGCCAGCCCCGCCTTTAAAAAGGTGCTGGAACAAGCCACGCTCGCCGCCCGTTCGGACGCGCGCGTGCTGCTCAGCGGCGAATCCGGCACCGGCAAAGAGCTGCTCGCCGCCCACATTCACGCCTCCAGCCCTTTCTCCGGCGGCCCATTTATCAAGGTTAATTGCGCGGCTATCCCCACTGAGCTGATTGAGAGCGAGCTGTTCGGCCACGAAAAAGGCTCCTTTACCGGCGCCACGGCCGCCCGCCGCGGCAAATTCGAACTGGCCGACGGAGGCACTCTGTTCCTGGACGAATGCGGCGATTTGCACGCTTCCTCCCAGGCGAAGCTGCTGCGCGTCTTGCAGGAGGGCGAGTTCCATCGCGTCGGCGGAGAGCAGCCGATCCGCGTCTCCGTCCGCGTCATCGCCGCCACCAACCGCGACCTGTCGGATATGGTGGAGCGGCAAAAGTTCCGGGAAGATCTCTATTACCGCCTGTGCGTGGTTCCCGTGCGCGTCCCTTCGCTGCGCGAACGGCGCGAAGACATCCGCCCGCTCGCGGACTATTTCCTCGCCGATTTTTGCGCCCGCAATAACTTCCGTCCCCGGGCCTTCCAGCCCCAGGCCATGGATGCGCTTGAGCGATATTCCTGGCCGGGCAACATTCGCGAGCTGCGCAATGTGGTCGAGCGCATGGCCATTCTCTCGCGCGGCGACCTGCTCGAAGCGGCATCGGTGCCCCTGGAGATTCGCATGCCAAGAAGCTACGCCGGTCGCGGTAACCTTCGTGAAACCCGGGAATCGGCCGAGCGCGAGCACATCCGGCGGGCGCTTGAGGAAGCCCAATGGAACGTCTCCGGCGCCGCCCGCGCCCTGGGCATGGAGCGCACCAATCTCCACAAGCGAATCAAAGCCTTGGGTATCGGGCGCGCCAAGTAATTCCCCGCGCCGATCAGCCGCCCTACACCGAAATCACCGGACACGGCGCCTGGCGAATGATGCCGTAGGCGTGCGTGCGCAACCGCCCCAGCTTCTCATGGATAGAGCCGCGGCCGATCACCACCAGATCCGCCGCATGGCGCACCGCCTCTTGCCGCACGGCTGCCGCGACGTCGCCCACAGCCACGCACGCCGGCGCATTCACGCCCGCCGACTCGAGCAGCCGCGCGACCGCTTGTTTGGCGTCCTGGCGCATGACCTCTTCGAATTCACGGTTCAAATGCCGCTCTGGCCATGCCTGTACGCCGCCGATCGCGTGCGCGATTCTCAGACTCGCATCATTAGCTTTGGCAAACTCCGCCGCCCACTGGATGAGGGGCTGCGATTTCGGCGACGCATCCACCGCGCAGAGGATGTTCTTCGGCTCCATGTGGTCCTTCTGCGCTTCTTCCATATGCGCGGCGGTCCACACCGGGCAGCGTGCGTCGTGCAGCACCTTCGCTGTCACCGACCCTAACAGCAAGCTCCGGAACGGTCCGTAGCCGTGTGTAGGCATCATTATCAGATCGACTCCATGCCTGTGCGCGTAACCAACAAGTTCCTCGGCGGGTTCGCCAATCTCAATGATCCGCTGAACGTCGAATGCCCCGAATTCCTCGGTGAAAGTGTTCCCCAGTCGCGCCTGCAACTCCTCCCGCACCTCCTCTACATCGACCACCATCGGGACGCCCGGATCCGCCGCATACCAGTACGGCGGCGAGACGCTCATCAGCGTGATTTTCGCGCCGAAACGCTTCGCCATGAATTGCACGAACGGAACGGCGGCGCAAGTACGCTCCGAAAAATCGATAGGAAACAGAATGTGTTCTATTTTTGTCATGGCGCGCTCCTCACCATTGATGGAAGCAAGGGAGCCTCCAAGGCTGTGGCCGCGTAAGTGGTTGGAAACACGTTGTCTGGCCTGAATGCGCGAGCGCCAAAACCCGCGAGCGTGCCAAATGGCGCAGGCTACAATTAAGAACAACGATGCGAGCAGCCCTGGCGCAAATCAATCCCACGGTCGGGGATTTTACAGGCAATAGCGCCCGTATTGCGGGCGCGGCCCGGGAGGCTGCCCGACTAGGCGCGGAAGTCGCCATCTTCCCCGAGCTTTCCCTCACCGGCTATCCGCCTCGCGACCTGGTGGAAAAGCCCAGCTTCATTGAGCGCAGCGAACAGGAATTGGAGCGGCTCGCTGCCGAGACTGCCAAGCTCGATATGGCTGTCGTCATCGGATATGTGGCGCGCTCGCAGGCTGAGACGGGCAAGCGGGCCTTGAATTGCGCCGCCGTCCTGGAGCGCGGACAGTTGGCTTTCCGGCAGACCAAGATGTTGCTGCCCAACTACGACGTTTTCGACGAAGCGCGGTATTTCCGTCCCGCGGAAAAGGAAGAGTTGTGCTCGCTTCGCGGCCGGCCCGTCGCGCTGACGATTTGCGAAGACGCCTGGAACGACCGCCGATTTTTCAAACAGCGCCTCTATCCACGCGATCCGGTGGAAGAACTGTTCGACGCCGGCGCCGGCATGATGATCTGCATCAACGCCTCGCCTTTCCATATGGGAAAGCGCCAGGTGCGCCGCAACATCTATCGCGCCGCCGCCCGGCGCTACGGCAAACCGGTGGCCTACGTCAATCAGGTTGGCGGGAACGATCAACTTGTCTTTGACGGCTCCAGCTTCGCAATGAACGCGGAGGGAGAAGTCATTGGCGCCGCTCGCTCTTTCGAAGAAGATCTCGTGATCGTGGATTTCGACGCGCCCGGCGGCCCTCGCCAGGATTACCCCAAAGATTACAAAGACGAATGCGAGGCCGTCTATCAGGCTCTGGTCCTCGGCACGCGCGATTACATTCAAAAGTGCGGATTCTCCCGCGTGATTATCGGCCTGAGCGGCGGCATCGATTCTTCGCTAACCGCCGCCATTGCCGTGGAGGCCGTCGGCAAGGAGAATGTTACCGGCGTGGGAATGCCGGGGCCGTACTCGTCCGAGCACAGCGTCACCGACGCCCGGGAAATGGCCGCCAAGCTCGGCATTCGCTTTGAGATGGTGAAGATTTCCTGCGTCTACAACAGGTTTCTGGAGGAGCTTTCGCCGCTCTTTGCCGGCTGCGCTCCGGACGTAACAGAGGAAAATCTTCAATCGCGCTTGCGCGGCGTGACGCTCATGGCGCTCTCCAATAAAACCGGAGCGCTCGTGCTGACCACCGGCAATAAAAGCGAGATCGCCGTAGGTTACTGCACGCTCTACGGCGATATGTGTGGCGGCCTGGCGGTGATTAGCGACGTTCCGAAAACCATGGTGTATTCGCTGGCGCGCATCGCCAACCAGCGCCATGCAAACGCCATTCCCGAATCCGTTTTCACCAAACCGCCTTCGGCCGAGCTGCGCCCCGATCAAAAAGACACCGACTCCTTACCCGAATATAGCGTCCTGGACCCGATCCTAGAGGCTTACATCGAGCAGATGCGAACGCCGCGGCAGATCGCCGAGAGCCAGGGCGTGCCGCTGAAGCTGGTGCAAGAAATCGTCAACAAAGTGGATCGCAACGAGTACAAGCGGCAGCAGATGGCGCCGGGAATCAAGGTGACGACGAAAGCATTCGGCATCGGCCGGCGCGTGCCAATCGCGCAGAAGTTTTCGGAGTAAAAGCGGAGCGGGTCGCTAGTTTTCCGTAGGCGTGCGGTTTAGGTGGTCTACGGTGATGTTATCGAGTGTGACCTTCCCTAGGGATAAGCGGAGGCCAAGCGGCGCCAGTCCCTCCGCGAGCCAACGAGCCCTCGCGACGGAGTAGTCGCCGGCGGGCGGGTCCAACGGCTTCCCGTCTTCGCCGAGTCCGCCAAGCATGTAGTAGTCGAAAGCGAATGAGTAGATCCCGCTCAAGCCGGTCTCGTCAACCACTTGAAAGCCGCTGCGCTCCTTGAGGAGATCGGCAAGGCCCGGGAGCGTCGTCGCCAGTTCAAAATGCATGCCTAACTTGCGGGGAGAGTCACGAGGCGTCGAGCTTATGCGCAGCGGAGCCTCGGTTTCCGTGCGTTTCGCCTTGAGTCCCGACTTCGCCACGGTTAGGGCCAAGACGTCCGTGCCTCTACTTTCGTGATGATAGGTCATGCCGAAACGCTCCGCCAGCATATTCCTGAGCATTTCCGGCAGGTCTCGCACAGTCGTGCCCGCAGGCATTCTCGCATCGATGGCGTAATACGTTGCCCTTGTCCAGTCTGGCGCGGAAAGCTGAGTTCGAGTCGCGTCAAACGCGCGTAGAAGAATCCTGTCCATTCTTTCGTAGGGCATTCTCACCAGAGGCGGTTCAATGGTGACGCGGAATTTGGCAATGTTCGCTGCGTATTCCTCTACCGGGAGCTGCTGCGGAGTCCGAACGGAAACGACCTCGAATTCCAGGGGCCGGTCCTTTTGCTGGGCTGCCAGCGATGTTGCCGAAAGGACCGACAGGCAAAAACTAAAGAACTTGTGCATCATCAGATTCCTCAATCCGCCGCGGCCTCACGATTTACCCGCCACGTTTCGCAGCGTCGCGACTACCTCGTCTTCAGCCGAGGAGTCTAGCATCCCAACCCATGCTCCCCTAACGATACCTTCCCTGTCTACCACCAGCAAAGTCGGTGTGGCTGACACACGAAGTCCGGGCATATCCTGAACCACGCTGCTGAATCTAAGGAGGAGAGAGTCTCGTAGATAGTCGGCAGCCCTGTCCTTGCCTTCCGGCATGACCGCGACCGTCTGGACTGCTCGGGGAATGTCCGGCGCTACATTCTCAAGAAGTCTCCTGTAGAACGGGGCGCTGGCCTTGCAATAGACGCACGACGTTGTCATTGCAACGACCAGGGTCACGTCGGAGGGCGCTGAGCCGGATGTTTGGTCGACCCCTACCCTGGTTCCGACAAACTTGGCCGCCATGGCCTGCGGGGAGGTTCTCGCCCCCGCGTGGTCGCTTGTCACGTAGGACCTTACGCGAACCAGGCATACGGCAGCTACTGCCACGTATGCGGCGATTCGAACGGCTTTTTCAATCATATATTTATTCTCCTGAGTTGGCCTTCTGTCCTTAAGTCGGACCCGGCCTCAGTCCCAGAACACGCAGCCGCAATCGCCCCGGCATAACTGGTACCAAGAGTTAAGTTCATCCAAGCACTCGTCGGGGTCTAACAGACTGATACAGATGGGCCAAACCTCCTCGTATGTAATGTCGCACTGGATGGTGCACGCCGGGTCGCAGAGCTGGGCTCGCGCACCTCCGGCGGCCGCAAGTACTGCGAACACGAGAAACGCCATTTCTCCTAAAAACCTTCTCATAGACCCTAACTCCTTCCAACGAAATTGGGCTGATGAGCTCCGACACCAGCTAATTTTTAGCCGATTCGCTTGATTTCAGACCTTGAAATTGTTGGCAAATTATGCCAATAATCGTTGGAACCGTCTATGTCGGCCCCACGACAGTATTCTTGGCATGTGGATGCGGCAGAGAGGACGGCGCGGGCCGAGTTCAAGGATCGCGAACTATCCCTCGAAAAGGTCGCACGAAGACTGCGGATATCGCGAAGACACCTTGCGAGGCTGTTCCGGTCCGAGGTTGGCGTTCCCTTCCACAGTTTTGCTATCGGTCTGCGGATGGAGGGGGCCGCCGCAGCCCTGCTGGAGGACTTGAACAGACCGGTCAAGCACGTCGCTCTGGAATTTGGGTCGCGCGACACGGCGAGCTTCGACCGGGACTTCCGCTCGCATAAGGGGACTACGCCGACCCTCTGGAGGCAGGCATTTTGGCCCCCGGGGATATAGGGCGAAGCTCGACCTCCAGGGGTGCAGCCGCTTAATAGCTGCAACTCACCGGCTCATAAACTGCCTCAGCCACAGGTGGCGCGAGCGACAATTTCGCAGATTGCCAAGCCTCGCAGAGAGTGCTTAACAGTGACTCCACCTCCGCCAGCGGACCGTCCACTTGCCGGGCATTAGCCTCAACCAGCCGGGATTGCATATAGTCATAGAGCTCGCCCAACCGCCGCGCGATTTCGCCTCCCCGCTCGAAATCCAGCGACCGTGATAGCTCGTGAACAATGTTCCACGCCTTGGTAACCTGGCGGGAACGTTCGCGAATCTGCTTGGCCGCCAGATGGCGCCGCGCCGCGCCGACGGCTTCGATGGCCCCTCTGTACAGCATGTGAATCAGCTTCACGGGGTCAGCCCCATACACCTCTGCTTCTAGGTATGTATCGTAGATTGTGGTAACCATGCCTGCGTTAGCGTCATCCTCTGTTTAACTCCTCGGCCATTCGCACCACATATTCAGCGGGAATTTGTTCCACCACTTTTCCGGTCTGCTTGCTGACAATCTGCGTGATTGTGCGCCCCAGCGCGCGATCCAATACAAATGTCAACTCGTTCTCCTCTCCCAGCATCCCCGAGGCGTTTACCGCCTTCACCGCCTGAATCAGATTCCGCTGCTCTTCCGTCAAAGAACCCGCCGCGCCTGAATCGGCCGAAGCGCTCAACTGCGCCGCCAGATTTTGAATCGAAGAAATGGTCATATACCCCCCGACCTCTATGACCTCATCGGCTCGATACCGGAAAAGTCTGAGTTCTTGCCCCTGCTGATTTAATGGACCGCCGCGTCCGCTTCTCGCCCCTCCAGCAGCGACAATCCTGACGCGACGTCTTTCGCCATGGGGAGAATGGCGCTCAGTTTCGTCAACGCCAGCACGTCTTGCACTCGCGCGTTGGCCCCCACCAGCACAAACCGGCCTCCCGGCTTGGTTCGAGCCGAGGTGTACAAACTTACGACAAATCCGATCCCCGTCGAGCCCACCGAATGCACCTTGCTGAAATCCGCCAAAATTTTGCCGCACGCCATCCGCCGGATCTCCTCGCCTTTGGCGGAGAGGTATTCGAGCTCGCTTCCCGCCGATAACCGCCCTCGGAAGCGGGCGATGCAAACGTCTCCTCGTTGCTCCAAATCGACTTCTAGCATGGCAATTGGTGTAATGGATATCGTACTACGCCCCGCTTCCATTCGCGCGGAACAACAGAAGCGCCCCTCCCATAAAATCGGAAAATGCCGGTTTCCAACCACAGCCTCCTCAAAAACGGCCGCCGGCCGGGCGAAAAGCGCCTTCTCTACAAGGCTTTTAACAACACCGCCGTGATGTTGTCCGGCCCGCCCCGATTGCGCGCTGCGGCGATCATCTCCTGGCACTTCCATTCCAGCGAGGCGTCCGAAGAGAGAATCTCGCGAAGCTCCCGTTCTTCCGCGACGCCGTGCAATCCGTCCGTGCACAGCAGCACCTGGTCGCCTGCCGAAGGCCGCACCCAATACGTGTGCACACGAAGCTCGCCGGAAACGCCGATCGCCATCGTCAACACGTGGCGCATGGGATGCGTCTTCAACGTCTCTTCGTCTATGCCCAATCGCCGGCCGACTTCATTGACCCAAGTTTGGTCTTCCGTCACCGGCTTCAGCTTCCCTTGCTCGAACAGGTAAGCGCGGCTGTCCCCTACGCTTGCAACCAGCAGCGCCCCGTTGTTCGCCAGCGCCGCCACCAGAGTCGTTCCCATTCCCTCCATGGCCGGGTCCGAGGCGGCCGCTTCCATCACCCGCCGGTTGGCTTCGTGAAACGCGCTAATGAGAAAGTTCTCGCATTTTGCCCCCGCATCGGCTTCGCCCGCGCCGCCTTTCGATCCGCAGCTTGCTCTCTTTTGTACGGCTTGCCACAGCGTTTCGGCGGCCAGCTTGGACGCATGCTCCCCCGCCAAGGCGCCGCCCATCCCGTCGGCCACCACGTACAGCCCGAGCGAGGGCGCAACCAGGTAGTAGTCTTCGTTATTGCCGCGGACGCAACCCGCATCCGATGCTCCGAAGGCCTCCAGCATTAATTTTCCGATTATATCCGGTTCCTGCACGCCGTTCATTTCTGCGCCGCCTTAACCGTTGGATGCGCATTTGCGCCTCGCTGTTTTACTTTTCCGGCGCGCCGGCCCCCGCGGCCTTGCGGTCCAGCAGCGACTTCAGTTGCAGGTACGCCCGCTCTTCAAATGCCGTTTTCAGCCGCTCCTGATTTTGAAATCGCGCGCCTCCGGAATTCGCGTCGGCCTTAAGCCCCTGCTTCTTCAGACACCGTCCTAGCAGCAGCGTCGCCATCGGATCCTCCGGATTCCGGTCCAGCACCGCCCGGAACTGTTCCGCCGCGCCGGCCAGGTCTCCTTTCTTGTAAAGGGCGTAGCCCGTGTTGAAGCGATACACGGGGTCGTTGGGATCGCCCTCCAGCGCTTTGCGGAAATCCGCCAGAGCTTGCGGCAGGTTGCGGCGGCTCTCGGCCGCCCCCAGATTGTTGAACACTTCGCTCAGCGGCGCTGCCGCGGCCACCGTCTGGAACGCCTTTTGCGCCCCTGCGTAATCTCCGGATTGAAACAGAGCCAAGCCCAAAAGAAAACTGGCGCGGTGGTAATCGATATCGCCCGCGCCGACTTTCTGAAGCCATTCCTCCGCTTGCTGGTATTCCTTCCGCTGGTAATGAATGAGCCCGAGCTGGTAACAGGGATGCGCGAAATGCGCATCCAGGCGGGCCGCCTGCATGAAATATTTCTCGCGCTGTTCCGGGGAACCTGCCATTAGCCCGCGAATGTAGCTCTCTTCCGCTTCCAGCCGAATCGCCGGACGGAGCGAGCGAAATTCGGTCTCCGGCGGCGCCTCATCTTCGGCCACAATCCCCAGTACGCGCCAGGCCAAATGCGCTTCAAGCGCGGGAAGATCGTCCAGAGCGCCGCTCTCTTCGAACTCTGAGCTCTGCTTCATCTTTCGCCGGTTCAACACCCGCCCAAAAATTCTCAACGACCCCCGCGATTCGCTGAATTTCTGGACCTCGGCTCCCGACGGCCGAAATTCGAAGCGGCCGAAAATCACCTGCTCGGCATCCGCCGCCTCCCCGATTTTCATCACCGAGGCCGCCGTCAGAACCGCCCGCGCCCGCAGATTCAGGCCCCGGTACGCCTTTTGAATCTCGTCGCGGTCGGGCGTCACTACCCCATGCGTCGTAAGCGCGTCCCGCAGCGTTTCCGCAATGCTTTCTCCAATCCAATCGAGATTGCCGGTGCTGGCCGGCGCCCCGGGCGCGGCGTTGCCAAACGGTAAAACCGCCGCCGTCTCCGGCGCCCCCCCCAGCGCAATCGCGCGCAAAAGCAAAAGGAGTGGCGCCTTGGCCGCCCACGCCTTCATTATTTCTTCTTCGCGCCTCGCGTGGCTGGCGGGGGCGCAAGCGCCCGCAGATCTTTATTTGCGTCGGCCCAATGGTCCGCGTCGCCCGGGCACGCCTTGAGGTAATCCTTCAGCGCCGCTACCGCCTCTGTCTTCCGGCCTGCTTTTTTGAGCTCGTCCCCCTTCCGGTACCTCGACTCGCAAGTCTTTGGGTTTTCCGAAAACTGCTCCACCACCCGGTCAAAGGCCTGCGCGGCTTCGTCATATTCGCCGCTTTTGTCGTAAATCATCCCCACGTAATACATCGAAAGCGGGGCGTTTTCGTCGGATGGGCAGTTCTTCACGACATCCAAAAATTCCTGCATGGCGCGCGTATCATTGCCCTCTGCATAGCCGCTTCGGGCGCTCTGAAATGCGCCGATGCAAGAAAAACCGCCAGGCGCGCCGCCCCCCGCCGCGTTCGCCTGCGGCGGAGGCGCGGGAGGATGCGCCAGAAGCTGGAGTTGCGTCAAAATGTCGCTCAGTTTTGACTCCATCGCATTCACCCGCCGCGCGAGATCGGTTACCGTCTCTCGCATCGCCCCGGTGTCCTCCGAAGCCTGATTGGTCCTGTTCCTGATATCCACCAATTGATTCGTCAGCGGGTCCAGCTTCTTCAACTGGTCCGCCAGCGCGCTGGCGATGCTTTGTGACAGATTCGCGGATGCAGCCGAAGCCTTGTTGGAGGCGTCCAGCGCCTGTTGAACCGATTTTTGAATTGCGTCGAGTTTCTCATCCTGCGACTTTTGGAGCTGCTTTACCTCCTCCTCCAACTGAGCGACGTCCCGCTGGAGCGAGATGATCTGGTCTTTCTGGCTCTGGCCGGCGGCCAGCGCCGCGCTCGCCCAAGCCGCCAGCATCAATGTCCCCGTTTGACGCACGCCTTTACCTCCTTCCTGTCCGCTCCCTTACGGTCGCGGCTCGGGTGAGCCCCTTGGGGGCTCACCGTTACTGCGCCGGAGCCAGGTGCGCCCGGCGATTCCTTTGATAACACTCCTCGTTCGCCTCGGTGCACACCGGGCGCTCCTTGCCGTAGCTGATCGTGCGGATGCGATCGCCCGGCACGCCAAGCTGCACCAGGAAATCCTTGGCCGAACTGGCGCGCCGGTCGCCGAGGCCCAGGTTGTATTCCGCCGAACCCCGTTCGTCGCAATGGCCTTCGAGCACCACGTTGAAGGTGGGATCGGAGGCGAAGATCCGCTTTAGCAGATCCGCGTCGCGCGTCAACGCCTGGCGCGCGTCGTCCCGGATGTCGCTTTTGTCGTAATCGAAGTATGCGTCTTGCGCCTCCCGGCTCAGCAACTCCGCGCCGCTGACCGTCGGCGCCTTGGCGGGCGGCGGTGGCGGCGGAGGCGCGCTCACCGTAACCGTCGCCGATCGAGTCACCGTCCCGCCGGCATTGCTTGCCGTGAGCGTGTAGGTGGTGGTGTTCGCCGGGAAAACCTGGCGCGTCCCGTTGGCCCCCACGCTGCCCAACCCCTGATCGATCGACATATCGGTGGCGTTCGCCACCGACCAGCTCAGCGTCGCCGATTGCCCCCGCTGAATCGAAGACGGCTCCGCCGTGAATGCGTCGATGCGCGGCGGCTGCGGCTTCGCCGGCGGCGGCGGCGGCGGTTCGACTTTGGCCGCCGGCGGCGGCGGTGGCGGCGGCGGAGCGACCGGCGCCTTCTTCTTACATCCGGCGGCCGCGATCAGTACGAGCGCCGCGAACACCGCTGCACTCGATGTTCTTCGATCCACTCTCATTGTGATATCTGCCTCCTAACTTTCGTTCAGATTTCTTGCTGGAAAAATTCTAGTTTATCCCTTTCGACCACACCGGTTGAAGATTGTTGCCTTGCGTGGTGAGCTGTTGAATATGCGTGCCGTCGGCCAGCATCGTGTAGATTTGCGTGGATCGCCCTTGCATGGATGAAAACGCCAGATGCACCCCGTCCGGCGCCCACCAGGGATTCTCGTTGCGTCCCATCCCGTGCGTCAACTGAATCGGCTGCCGCTTGGCGGCGTCCATGATGAAGATGTTGAAGTTCCCCGGCTCATAGCCGCGCGTCCACACGAAAGCCATGAACTGCCCATTGGGGCTCCAGGACGGATTGGCGACGTCCCCTTCCCCCGTCGTCAGCATCTCCGCCCCGCTGCCGTCGAGATTCATGCGCCAGAGCTGCTGATGCCCGCTGCGGCCCGAAATGAAAAGGATCTCGTTGCCGGTCTTCGGGTTCACTTTCGGAGAGACCTCGATGAAGCGGTTGCGCGATATGCGCTGAAGGTTCCCCCCGTTGATGTTGGCGATGCAGATCTGGGGAGGGCCATTCTCCAACGCCGTCGAAAACAGCATCCGCTGGCCATCCGGAGTGAACTCCGGCGTCTCCACCACCGAGGAAACCGGATTCACGAAAGTCAGTCGCCGGCCGGTCTCCACCGAATGGACCATGATCAGAGGGTTGCCTTCGTACCGGCGCCCGCCCCGCGTTTCGATCGGGTAAGTCGAAAAAGCGAACAGCTTTCCGTCCGGCGATACTGCGGGCTGCGTGGAGATCGAGCCGTAGCGCGTCAATTGCCTCTGATTCGTTCCGTCGTAATCCATCATCCAGATCTCCTTCGCGCCGCTCCGGTCGGAGACGAAGAAAATCTTGCTGCCGGCCAGGCTCTTGGCCCCAAACTGCTGCAAAATATCGGCCGCGAATTGCCGCGCCACATCGCGCGCTCCGTTTGCGTCTGGCGACCCGAAATAGGTCTTGCCCAGCAACTGCGCTTGCGTCGTCGTCGGTTGGCTTAAATTGTAAAGCCAGCCGAACAGCACCAGCCGCCCGTTCTGCACCGCCGCGTAGCCGAACGCGAGGTCGTTGGCGTTTACCGGCGGTCCGGACCAGTCCGTCAGCCACGGCCCGTTGCGGATGGTTTGCGGCGGCTGGCCGCGTGTGACGGGAGCCGTGATCGTCGGCGGTTTGAAATCCGAGGGCTGCTGCGGCGTCTCCAACGGATAATTCGCCTTCGGCGCCATTTTGAGAACGCCCGATCCGTCCAGCTCGTTCCAAAGCGTGCTGTTGAAGGCGTCCATCGCCTTCTGGGCGTCTCCCGCGCCCCGGAAATCCGGCGCCGCGATCACCGGCTTTTCGCCTCCCCTAATCACGCCCGGAATATCCACCCCCGTCGGCTCCTGCTGGCCCAACAGCAGCCGCGCGCCGGTCGCAACTACTGCAACCGCTACACAAGCCGTCGCGACAACCATTTTGTGTTTCATCGTGTCACCGTTTTAGTTCAAACCAAAACTCCACCGAGGCTGAATTCCGCGGAAACCCCGCGGGAATGGGCGGAAAAGGCGCGGCCTCTTCAATGGCGCGCTCGACGGAATTATCCAGCGCCGTCACGCCGCTGCGCTGGAGAAGCTGCACGTTGCGGATGCTGCCATCCCGCATCAGATCGAACGTGGCGATTACGGTGGGAGCGCTCTGCGCGTTGATGTCGCCCGTCCGCCATTTGGACGCCACGATCTGGCGGATCTGATCGGCATAGCCGGCAAACTGATCCCCCAAAGTCGTGTGCGGACCGGCGCCGATGCGCCCCGCGCCGGAAAGCGCCGAAAACGCTTGATTGGAAACTTGCGGCGCCGTGGCGCTCGTAAGCTGGTTCGGCAGCAATTCATTCAGCGGCCGGAAACGCTGGCGCGCCGAGGTCTCCGCCGCCGGCCTTTGCTTGGCTTTCCGCATCTTTAGGGGGATGGCTTCCGGCGGGGGCGGTTCTTCCTTTAACCGCTCCTTCGGTTTCACCACCGGCGTTTGCGGAACTTGCGATTCCGTGTCGTTCGCCACGGGATTCGGCGCCCCGTGATGGATCAGCGGAATCGTCTCCACCGCTTCCACCCCGACCGCCGCGCCGCCGGCCTGCAATGCGCCAAAAGACGTCCGATGGCCCGTCCAGGCCGGCCCTATAATCGCTGCAAACGCGGCGGCGTGCAGCGCTGCCGCGCCTAGGAACCCGCCCCGAAGGCTGTCCCGCCGGTCCAGGATCTCTGTCACTTGGGAAGCTCCTCCGGTCTGGTCACTGCCTTCAGATCGAACTCCCGCAGTGCGCTCATTACATTGGCCACCTGTCCCCATGGCGCTCGTTCGTCGCCCCTCACAAACACCGCATGGCTCTTGAAGCGCGAGCGAATCTCAGAAGCGAGATGATTGATGTTGTCCACCGGCTGGTCGTTCAGGTAAAGCTTCGCGTCGCGCGTAATCGACACAACCGGAAGGTCTTCCGCCGTCTCCGGCGCGTTTTTGACCGCGGGAGCCTGCACGTCTAGACCGAATTCCATCACATGCGCCGTCAGCATAAAGATGATCAGTAGCACCAGGACCACGTCCACCAGCGGCACCACGTTCATCTCAGATAGCGCGCCTACCGAAACGTGGCCTCTCCGGAACCGGCTTGCATATCCGTTTGAATTCCCCGTTGAAATCGCCATACTCTTTTAGATAGATGGCTAGCTATCCAAGTTCCGTTCCGCCAAGTTAAGGAATTCTAAAGAGAAATCCTCCAGGCGCGCTGCGATCTCCCGAATTGCGGTCCCGAAATAATTGTAGAAAACCGCCGCCGGAATGGCGGCCGCTAGCCCCATCGCCGTCGCCATCAGCGCGCGCGCGATGCCTGGCCCAACCGCGCGCATGCTGGTGGAACCGCTCAAGCCCAGTTGCTGGAACGCGTCGATAATGCCTAAAACCGTCCCAAACAGCCCGATGAACGGACAAACCGCCGCGCACGTCGCCAGCCAGTTCACGTTGCGCTCCAGCCGCGTAATCTCTTCGCTAATGCCCAGTTGCAAGGTCCGCTCCAGCGCCGTTTGATTGGTCACCCGCTTGTGATCGGAGATTTGCCGGCAGACTTCGCTGTAGCCGAAATCGAACACCCCCACCAGCGGCGCCGCCCGATACTGCTCGCTCGCCGCCGCCACCGCGTCCAGGCGCGGCGCCTTCCGAAACGCCCGCAAAAACTTGCGGTTGGTGGAGCGCGCCCGGCGAAAGGAAGATAGCTTCGCCAGAATTATCGTCCACGATAGGAGCGAGGCAAACCCCAGGGTCCCCATCACTCCCAGCGTCACCGGATCCGAGCTTTTGGCCAAATCCCAAAAATTGACGTCACAAAGGAGGTTTAGCGCTCCCAGCGCGTACGGGCCGTGCATGCCTAATGTCTATTGTAAAGGACACGAAAGAACAAAATTTACCTCAAATGTTCTGGCCTTGCGATCCCGAAGGGCAAATGTGCGAGCCGTCCGGCCCGCCAGTTTACCCCCATGCCGCCCGCGCCATGCCGCCAGCGCTCTTCGCTTAGAATCAAGACTCAGGAGCGTCTATGAAACTCACGCGCCGAAAGGTGCTCGCCGCCTCGGCCGGTCCGCTCGCCGCGGCCCTGGCCTCGCAACCGGCTTCCGCGGCCGATCCGCCTAACATTCTTTTTATCCTGGCTGACGATCTGGGCTACGCCGACGTCTCTTGCTACGGGCGGCGCGATTATAGGACGCCTAATATTGATGCGCTGGCCGCCGGCGGAGTGAAATTTACTCAAGCCTACGCCAACTCGGCGGTCTGCTCGGCCACCCGCACGGCCCTGATCACTGGCCGCTACCAGTACAGGCTGGCCGTTGGACTGCAAGAGCCCATCCCGAGCGCGAATGATCGCGTCGGTCTCCCGCCCGGGCATCCCACCCTGCCTTCGCTGTTGAAGAAGGTGGGATATGGGACCACGCTCCTCGGCAAATGGCATCTCGGCCGATTGCCCCAATACGGGCCTCTCCAAAGCGGCTACGACCATTTCTGGGGATTTCGCGGCGGCGGCGTGGACTACTTCACTCACAAGATGGGCAACGCCGCCAGCGACACCGGCGACCTGTGGGACGACGACGTCAAAATCGAGCAAGCCGGGTATTTGACCAATCTGCTCGGCGATCGCGCGGTAAAAGTAGTCGCCGATTATGCCAAGGCTCGAAGGCCGTTCTTGTTGAGCCTCCATTTCAACGCCCCGCACTGGCCTTGGGAGGGCCCCGAAGATGAGGCCGAGTCCCGGCGTATCCGCGCCCTCACGGATTTCGACGGCGGCACGCTGGCGACCTACGGCCGCATGGTCACGGCCATGGATGCGCAGATCGGCCGCGTGCTGAAACAACTCGACGATTCTCGCCTTGCCCGGAACACCATCGTCATTTTCACCAGCGATAACGGCGGCGAGCGGTTTTCTGATACCTGGCCCTTCACCGGAAAAAAGGGCGAGCTGTTGGAAGGCGGCCTGCGCATCCCGGCCATCGTCCGTTGGCCCGGCCATGTTCGCGCCGGAGCCGTTACCGAACAGGTTGCGATCTCCATGGACTGGCTGCCCACTCTGCTCGCGGCCGCCGGCGCATCGCCGGATCCCGCCTATCCGCCCGACGGCATCAACTTGCTCCCGGTTTTGACCGAAGGCGCCGCTCCCGTTTCGCGCAAGCTCTTTTGGCGCTTCAAGGCCAACGCCCAGCGCGCCGTGCGCGACGGCGATATGAAATGGCTCAAAATCGAGGACAATACCTTCTTATTCAACGTCAAGGACGACCCGCTCGAGCGGGCCAATTTGAAAGACCGCCAGCCGGACCTCTACCGGCGATTGGTCGCCGACTACGAGGCGTGGAACGCCGCCATGTTGCCGGAGGACCCCCAGGCGAGCTCCTCCACTTTCACGGCCCCCAATTACGCAGACCATTACGGGAACAAGCCGAGGAGGTAAAACATGAAGCGCATCGCCTGCGTGCGCGCCACGGCTTGGCCGGATTGGCGAAATTCGACCGGGCCAAACTCAGCCTGACCCAGCGCATTTCCGCGGAGCTGATGGAGTGCCCGCTCAAGCTCGCGGCCGATGAGAAGCCCTTCCTTGAAGCGGAAAATATAAGCCGGCCATCCCTTGATAAACTTAAACATGCCCGTCAAAGTAGGAATCAACGGTTTCGGCCGCATCGGCCGCAATGTGGTGCGCGCGGCCCTCCACAATCCCAACGTCGAGTTCGTCGCCGCCAACGATTTGACCGACACCAAAACCCTCGCGCATCTTCTCAAATACGACTCGATCCTCGGCCCGCTGAAAGAAGAGGTCAAGGCCCATGAGGACTCCATTTCCGTCGCCGGGAAACAAATCAAGATTTTCGCGGTCAAAGACCCGGCGCAGATCGATTGGTCCAGCGTGGGCGCGCAGATTGTGGTGGAGTCCACGGGCAAGTTTACCGACGCCAAAGAGGCTTGCAAGCATATCCGCGGCACGGTGAAAAAGGTGATCATTTCCGCGCCCGCCAAAAATGAGGATGTCACTATCGTGTTGGGAGTCAACGACGCGGCTTACGACCCGGCGCGTCACCACATCGTCTCTAACGCCTCTTGCACAACCAACTGCCTCGCCCCTGTCGTGAAGGTCCTCTCCGATAACTTCGGCGTCGAGAAGGGATCGATGACCACCATCCACAGCTATACCAACGATCAGAACGTGCTCGATTTTCCGCACAAGGATCTGCGCCGCGCGCGCGCCGCCGCCCTCAACATGATCCCCACCACGACCGGCGCTGCTAAGGCGATCGGGCTCGTGATGCCCCAGCTCAAAGGCAAGCTCGACGGCTACGCGATGCGCGTTCCTACGCCGAACGTCAGCGTGGTCGATCTGGTGGTTGTCACCTCAAAACCTGCCTCCGCCGAGCAAGTGAACGCCGCGCTGAAGCAGGCGGCTGGCGGAAAGCTCAAGGGCATCCTCGACTACACCGAAGATCCCGTCGTCTCTACCGACATGTTGGGAAATCCGGCCAGCTCCATTGTCGACGCGCAAATGACCAAGGTGCTCGGCGGCAACCTCGTGAAAGTAGTCGCCTGGTACGACAACGAGTGGGGTTATTCGCTCCGCGTCGTCGATCTGATCCAATTCCTGGCCCAAAAGGGCCTGTGACGGAGTCCCCGTAACTTGGAAGGCTGCCGATGCGCCCTAGCGTGTAGGCTCTCTGCCGTGCTAGGCTTGCAAGTTGTCGTTTTAAAGGGCTCCCCCTAATGTTCTCCATACTTGGTTTCTGCCAGTGGCTCCAGGACACCTCCATTGGGACTCAGATCCGCGAGTCCACTTTGGTCTTTCCCGTCTTAGAAGGCAGCCACTTGCTCGGTCTGGCTCTGATGATCGCCCCCACCATGATGTACGATTTGCGCCTCGTGGGTTTGTTGTGGACAACCGATCCCGTCACCAAGGTCAAATGGCAGTTTCTGCCCATCACTTTCACGGGTTTTTTCTTCATGATCAGCACGGGCGTGCTGCTGTTCTGGTCGGAGCCGATCAAGTGTTATAACAGCCTCTATTTCCGCATCAAAGTTATCTTCCTGATCATCGCGGGATTGAACGCTTTGATCTTCCACTCCACCATTGACCGCACCGCTTCCCAATGGGACACCGCCATTCCCACCCCCACGCGAGCCAGAATCGCTGGCATCTGTTCCCTGATCACATGGACCATGGTGATTTTCGCCGGCCGTTATACGGCGTATAATCTGTAAACGTGAGTTTCTCCTCCCTTTTGCCTTGGACCATTCCATTCTTCCGCTGGTGCGACCAGACCTGGCTTTGCAACGCCATCAAGGGAACCACGTGGGTCTTTCCGCTTACCGAAACCATCCACATTCTCGCTTTGGTCGTGCTGCTCGGCTCCATAATGCTGCTCGATTTTCGGCTCCTGGGCATCGGAATCCGCAACTGGACCCCTTGGCGCATCGCCAATGAGCTGCGGCGCTATATCCTGTGGGCGTTGATCGTGATTCTGGTTACGGGCTGGCTGCTTTTCATGGCCGAGCCGATGAAAGCTTACGACAACATGGCCTTTCTCCCCAAAATGGCGTTCCTATTTTCCGCCATTTTGTTCCACTACACCATCTTCCGCAAGGCCAGCTCCATCGACAAATTCTACACCCCCGTCGCGGCCAAATTTGCCGCCTTAATCTCGCTGTTTCTATGGTTTGGAATCGGCGTGATGGGACGGGCTATCGGTTTCGTCTAGACTTGGCGGCCCATTGACACCCCATCCTAACGGAGCCATAATCTAAGCGAAAAGGGGAGGTGAGTATAGAACCCGACAGGTAAGGGGGCGGCGAAGCCTGAGCGGATTCGGCCTTGCAGAAAGGAGTTGAAGCCCAGCCCCTACGTGAGACCAGGCGCAAAGGTCTGCGCAGCGAGTCGCGCGTAAACGATGGTAGCGGCGCAGCTTCATAAGAATGCCGCTCCAAGGCGGCTGCCGCCCCTGGAAAATCCCTAAACAGTATACGCCTTCGAAACCCTATTTCATTGCGCCGCTGGCGCCGCCGGCAGCGTCGCTTTTCCGTCCAAGCCGTAGACCAAAAATCGCGACGGCGCCGCACCAGGTGCGGGCGGCGTACCCGCGTTTCCCGCTCCGCGTCCCCCGCCGTTTCCTCGTCCCCCGCCCGCCCCGGCAGGACCGCCCGCCACGGCCACGTACTGCTTGCCATCCATCATGAAGGTCATGGGCGGCCCCGCTTGGCTAACTCCGGTGGTGATGTCGAGCAACTGCTCGCCCGTATCGGCGCGAAAAGCTAGCAAGCGCGTATTCACGCTCGCGAAAACCAGATTCCCGGCGGTGGAAACAGTGCCGCCTTGGTTGAAGCCGGCCGAGCCGCCCGCCACGCGCCAGCGCTCCTTTTGCGCAACAGGGTCCCAGGCGATCAGAAAATTCCCCCTCCCCTCCGGGCCGATAGACGGAAGGAATGGGCCCGGCGCGGCCCCTCGCCCTCCTCCGCCGCCCGCACCCCCGCGGCCGGCTCCTCCGTTTCCTCCCCCTGCTGCGGCCGCGGCCGCCGGATCTAAGCCCGGCGCCACTCCGCCTGCTCCTCGACCCCCGCCCGCCCCGCCGCGTCCCCGGCCGGTTCCCATATTCATCTGTCCCCGGCCCGTTGGCCCAATGTCGGTCGCTTGCGGACTATAGTTGGGATCGGCGTTGTAGCCGTATCCGTTCCCGCTCGTGCTGGGAATGTAGACCAACCCCGTGGCCGGATTGTAAGACCATGGCGGCCAAACGTGGCCCCCGCCCGGGCCCGGCATCACCGTCACCGTGTCGCTTCCGTACCGAGCCTCCGGATTTATCGTCGGCCGCCCCGTCTTAAGGTTCACACCGGAAGCCCACGTCACCGTCACCCACGGATCGGCCGATAGCAACTCGCCCGTATGCCGGTCCAGCACATAAAAAAATCCATTCTTCGGAGCGTGCATCAGAACGTGCCGCGGCTTTCCCCCGATCGTCAAATCCGCGAGCATGATATCGGCGATGGAGTCATAGTCCCAATCGTCGCCGGGCGTCGTTTGGTAGTGCCAAACCAGTTTGCCCGTGGCCCCTCGCACCGCGACAATGCAATCCGTGCACAGGTTATCGCCCTTGCCTCGGTGGACCGATGTCCACGGACCCGGCTGTCCCGTTCCCACATATACAAGGTCCGCATCGGGATCGTAGGCCACTCCGCCCCACACCGGCCCGCCCCCTCCGATCTTCCACCACTCCCCGCTCCAGGTCTTCGCCCAATCGGCCAGCTCCGGCTGCTCGAATGGTTTGGACGGATCCCCCGGAACCGTGTAAAAGCGCCAGGCCTGCTTGCCGGTCTCCGCGTCGTAGGCGTCGAAGTAGCCCCGCACCCCGTACTCGCCCCCGCTCACGCCCACAATCACCTTGCCTCCCTTGATCACGCGCGGCGCCATGGTGATTGTGTACGGCATGTCCGCCGGAGAAACCCGCGTTTCCCAGGCGATTTTGCCCGTCGCCATGTTGAGCGCCCGCAATCGTCCATCCACCACCGGCGCAATGACTTTATCCTGATACAGCGCGATGCCGCGGTTCACCACTCCGCAGCAGATCCGCGATTGCCAAACCTGCTGATTCACCTCCGGATCCGACCGCCACAGCTCCTTTCCCGTCCGCGCGTCCAGCGCATAGACCACGCTCCACGGCGTGATGCTATAGACCGCGCCATTGTAGACAAGCGGCGTCGCTTCCTGCCGGTTCTGCGGATTGCCAGGCGCGGCTGGGATATCCGCGTACCAAGCCAGCCCCAGCCGGTTCACGTTCGAGGCGTTGATCTGATCCAGGCGGCTGAACCGCTGCTCAGACCATCCCAGGTTATAGGTGATCCACTCTTCCCCTGTCTGCGCGGCGTTTTTGAGCGCCGCGTCGTCCACCTTACGGCTCTGCAAAGCGGGCTGAGCCAGCGTCACCCAAGCTGCCGCTGCGTACAGAGCAGACCCGATAACTTTGCCTCCGCCAGGCACGCGAAACACGAATTTCCCACCTCCGGTGTGGTTATGACGAAACCTTACAGCCAACGCGTTACTCTTCCACTTCCGCTCCGATCGACGCCTCGGCCCAATACTATTAGTCAAACTGATGTACTATATCAGTAGTGACCTACGAAAACGTCAAACTTTTCAGAGACATCGCCCAATCCCACAGCTTTAGCAGGGCAGCGGCCATGAACGGCATCAGCCAGTCTGCCGCCAGCCAGCACGTACAGGAATTGGAGCGGGTCCTCGGCGTCGAGCTCCTCGACCGCTCCACACGCCCGCTGGCCGTAACCCCCGCCGGCCGGCTTTATCTGGAATTCTGCCGCGATATTCTCCGCAGGAAAGATGACTTTGAAGCAGCCCTCCAGCGCCTCAAAGAAGAAGTGGAGGGCACCTTGCGGCTCGCCTCCATCTACTCCGTCGGCCTCAGCGAAATGGTCGAGCTGGAACGCGAGTTTTCGCGCCGGCGCCCCGAAGCCAAGCTCGAAGTGCAGTATCTGCGCCCGGAAAAGATTTATGATGCGGTTCTGGCGGGGGAAGCCGACTTGGGCCTCATAAGTTATCCTGAGGCCCGGCGCGACCTCACCGTGATCCCTTGGCGCAAGGAAGAGATGGTGCTCGCTGCCGCGCCCGTGCATCCCTTGGCTGCCCGCGGCGGCTCCATTACTCCTCGCGAACTGAGCGGCGTCGATTTTATTGCCTTCGACGACGACCTCCCCATCCGCCGCCATTTGGATCGATTCCTCAAAGACCACGGCGTCGCGGTGAACGTGACTCTTCACTTCGACAATATTCAGATGATCAAAGAAGCGGTGACCCATAATGTCGGCATCAGCATCATGCCGTTCCGGACCATGCGCGAGGACATCGCGCAAGGCCGGCTGGCGGCTGTGCGGCTGGCCGGCGCGGAGTTGTTCCGTCCGTTGGGAATCGTTCACCGCAAGAAAAAGCGCTTCCACGGCGTGGCCCAGGCGTTCCTGGATCTGTTGCGCGAGGAGCCCGTTCCCGAAATGGCAGGCGTCCGCCCCTAGCCGATTCTTTCGGCTCCCGCCGTGGCCGGCTTGCTCACGCCGCAACGCTTGATCTCTGAAATATCGCTCGCGCTTCGCCTACCAGGAATAACGACCCTGTGATCACGGCCACGTCCTCCGTAAGATCCTCCTCGGAGGCGCGGCGGCGCAGCAGCTCGAGCCCGCCCGCGATGTCCGGCGCGGTTTGCCCGCGTCCGGCCAGCTCCTGCAGCGCTTCCGGACGCAGGGCTCGGTCGGAAGCGGGCGCTGTGAAGATCAGTTCCTCCGCAACAGGAAATAGAATGTCGGCCATCTCTTCGATGGCCTTATCGCGCATGGCGCCATAGATCAGCCAGACGCGGCGGCCGGAATAGAATCGCCTCAAATAGCGGACCAAAGCGCGTGCGCCGGCGGGATTGTGCGCGCCATCCAGGATAATGTCGGGGTTGGGCGAAACGTGCTCCAGCCGCCCAGGCCATCGCGCTTCCGCGATGCCTTCCGCGGCAACTCCCAGCGCCCGCAACGCCAGCGCCGCCGCCACTGCGTTATCCACCTGATGCTCGCCCGCCAGCGGGCACGTCAGCCCGCTGAAACGCGAGCCTTTCGCGTCCATCTCCAGGTTCTCGATCGGAAACTCTTCCGCCCGAATCGCCGCAACGCCCAATTCGGCCGCCCGCGCCTGAAGCACCGCTTCCGCTTCCCGCCTCTGGCGCGCGAAAATGGCCGGCGCGCCCCGTTTCAGAATCCCCGCCTTCTCTTTCGCAATCGCTTCGAGAGTGTGGCCCAGATAAGCCTCGTGATCAAAATCGATGGCCGTGATGACGGTAAGCGCGGGATCGACCACATTCGTCGCGTCCAGCCGTCCTCCCAAGCCCGTCTCTATCACCGCCGTCTCCACGCCCATTTCGCGGAATAGCCAAAACGCCATGGCGGTGACCGTTTCGAAGTACGTGGGGTGGCAATCCAGGCCGCACTTCTTCGCCGTCTCATGCGCCGTTTCAAAGGCCCGCAGAAACTGCTCCGGCAAAACCTGCGCCCCGTCGATCTGAATGCGCTCGGTCGGTTCGATCAGATGCGGGGAAGTAAACAAGCCCGTCCGAACTCCGGCCGCCCGCAGGCCCGCCTCGATCATGGCGCACGTGGATCCTTTCCCGTTCGTTCCCGCTACGTGCACGACGCGAAAAGCGCGCTGCGGATCGCCCAGCGCCGACAACAGCGCGCGGATGCGCTCCAGGCCTAGCTTGGCGGTCTTGATCTCGTTGCCCAATTCGTAAAGGAACCGGACGGATTCGGGATACGTAAACATGAGGCTTCGGCAAAGCTTTCGGTGTAAGCTCTAGACTAACAGCTATCGGCGGAGGGACCTGTTATAAAGGTACTTGACCTCCAAACTCCGGATCGCGGGCTGGACGCTTGCGGCCGCTGTGCTGTTCGCCTACGGCTGGGTCGTCCTTCGCGGACCGCAAGGATTGCAGGCGCTCATGGAAAGGCGCCGCGAAATCCGTCGGCTCGAGGAACGCAACGCCAGCCTCGAGCGCGAAAACCAGTTGCGGCGCGAACGCCTGAAACGCCTCCAGGACAGCCCCAGCGAGCAGGAGATGGAGATCCGGAAACAGCTCAAGCTCCTGCGCCCGGGTGAGACGACCTTCATCCTGCCGGACGCCCCGAAGTCTGAGAATCCGCAATAACCTTACGTAACCTCGACTTCCGCCCACTTCCTCCCCGCCCGGATGGTATGTAAACCCTTGCCCAGCACCAGAGCCGGATTCTTGCATACCTCGCCGTCTACTTCCACGGCCCCGGCTTTAATCAAGCGCTCGGCTTCCGTGCGCGAGGGCGCAAGAAGCGCCACAGTGAGCGCCGAGGCCAAACGTCCGCCGCTGGCCATTTGGCCGCGCCCGATGTCCCTTGGCTTTCCGCCCTGCCTCACCTCGCGATCGAAATCCTCGGCCGCTTGCCGGGCGCTCTCCGGTGAGTGGAAATCCGCCACGATGCGCGCCGCCAGATCCATCTTCGCTTCCATCGGCTCGCGCCGCTTCATCTCCGCGATTTCGCCCAGCGAGAGATCGGTCAGCAACTCCCAATAGCGCCACATCAACTCGTCGCTGATGCCCATCACTTTGCGGTACATCGCCTTCGCCGGCTCCGCGACGCCGATGTAGTTGCCCTTCGACTTCGACATTTTCTCCACCCCGTCAATGCCTTCTAGCAAAGGCGTCGTCGCGATAATCTGCGGCGCCTGGCCGTAATCGCGCTGGAGCTCGCGCCCCACCAGCAGGTTAAACTTCTGGTCCGTTCCGCCCAGTTCTATGTCGCATTGAAGCGCCACCGAATCGTAGCCCTGCGCAAGTGGATAAAGCATTTCATGCACCGAAATCGGCGCGCCGGCTTTCAGGCGTTTGGAAAAATCGTCCCGCTCCAGAATCCGCGAGACCGTGTACCGGCCGCACAAGCGCACGATGTCCTCATACTTCATCGGCTCCAGCCATTCGCTGTTGAAACGGATCTCTGTCTTTTCGGGATTCAGAATCTTGAAGACCTGCGTTCTATACGTCTCGGCGTTTTCCTCGATCTGGGCGCGCGTCATTGGCGGACGCGTGACGTTGCGTCCCGTCGGGTCCCCGATAAGGCCGGTCATGTCGCCGATCAAAAAGATGACCGTGTGGCCCAAATCTTGAAAGTGTTTGAGTTTGCGCAAAAGCACGGTATGGCCCAGGTGAAGATCCGGCGCGGTCGGATCGAAGCCCGCCTTCACTCGCAGCGGCCGCCCCGTCTTCGCCGACTGCTCCAGACGCTCCTTTAACTCTTCCTCGCGGATAATCTCCACGAAGCCCTTCTTCAGATATTCCAACTGTTCGGAAACCGGAGGAAACGAAATCGTCATGCCTTAAAGAACCATAGCCAGAAATACTGATCGCCCGCGCCGTACATATAACGCGGCTCGAATCCGCAGCGCCAGGCCAGGGCCTTGGCTTGCTCCTCGGAATACGAAACCCCCACCCAGGTGTCGTTCGGATCGCTGTCCACGCTCGCGTGGCCCTGAACCTGAAATTTGAAAAGACCTCCGGCGCGCAGCAGCCGGCCCGCCTCCCGCACGTAATTTTCGATGATCTCGCGGCTGGGTATGTGCTGAAACACGATGGCTGAATAAGCAAAGTCGAATTCCACCTCCGGCAGCACGGAAAGATCGCAGCCGTTGTTTCGATACAGATGGACATGGGGCCGGTCGGCAAGCGCCCGTTGGGCCTGCGCGATCATTTCGCCGCTCACATCCACGGCATGGATCTCCCCGAAAATGTTGGAAAGCGCGCGCGTGAGCCGCCCCGCGCCGCATCCGATCTCCAGAATCCGCATCGACTTCGGATCTTTGCCCTGGCAGATGTTGGTCATGTCGGTGAGAATGTCTTCGGCGACGGCCTTTTCCCCGGAGGCGAAAAATTCTTCGTCGCTCCAATCGGCGCGGCTGGTGTCGACAAAGTGGCGGGCGTTTTTACGCGCCCGCTCGTCCCAGTCCCGGCGCATGCGCTCGAGTTGTTCTTCCAGAAGGCTGCGGGTCGGCATGGCTCAGCACGATTGTAGCGGACCGGACAAGGCTGCAATCCCGCCGGAAATCGCATACAATCGAACCTTGGTCTTTTATGAGGCGAACAATGGCGATGAAGGCTTGGAGGGCGGCTGGCTCGGCGGCGTGTCTAATCTGGCTGGCGGCGGCGCTCGCCGCGCAAGGGCAGGAGACCTACAAGGTTCGGCTTTCGCCCGTCCCGGCCGATCAAAAAACTCGGCCCGATCTGGCCGGCTCGGGATCGCTCACGGCTACCCTTTCGGGCAACAAGCTTTCCATCACCGGATCGTTCGAGGGGCTGAAGGCCCCGGCCACCATGGCCGAACTCCGCGGCGGAGTCATGGCAGGCGTCCGCGGCCCCGTCATCGCCCCCCTTGCCATCACCAATGCCACCAGCGGCACGATCAACGGCTCCGCCGACCTGACGCCCCAGCAGTTGACGAATCTCAGGAAAAACGGCCTGTACGTTCAGATTTACAGCGAAAAGACCCAGGCGGAAGGCGTCCTTTGGGGCTGGCTGTTGAAATAACAAGCTGCGGCTAAAACTGACACAAGGAGTTCCTCCGTGCGAACGTTTCGAAATCACCTGATCCTAGCTTCCGTGTTTACCGCCGTCTGCGGCGTTTTGGTCCTCACCGGCCAGCAGCGTCCCGCCGGACCTTTCACCGCCGATCAGGCCGCCGTCGGCCGCACCGTCTTCCAGGCCAATTGCGCGGGCTGCCATGGCGCGGATTTGGCCGGCCGCAACGACGCGCCGCAACTGGCCGGCTCGCAGTTCCTCGCCAACTGGGGCGGCCGCACCGCGGGCGATCTGATCGCTTTTATGGAGGCCGCCATGCCTCCCGGCAACGCGACGCTCGGCCAGCAAAACTACATCGACATCGCCGCCTTCATCCTGGAGTCGAATGGAGCCCAGGCCGGCGCGGCCCCTCTCGCCGCGGCCAACGCCGTCCCCATCCGCAACTACGCCCCCGGGCAAGTTGTCGCGCAGGCTCGCGGCGCCGCCGGCGCGGCCAAGCAGGCCAAAGCCGGCAAGCAGGCCGGCAAACAGGCCCCCGCCGCTCCCCGCGGACTTACCGTGTCCGGAGAAGCCAAAAACTTCACCCGCGTCACCGACGCCATGCTGCGCAATCCAGACCCCAATGACTGGCTCATGATCCGCCGCGATTATAAGGCCAGCAATTTCAGCCCGCTGAATCAAATCAACACCGCCAACGTGAACGAGTTGCGCCTCGTGTGGACCTGGGCCATCAATAATGGAACCAATCAATCCGCCCCCATCGTCCACAACGGCGTGATCTTCATCAATAATCCCGGCAATATCGTGCAGGCCCTGGACGCGCGCTCCGGCGAACTGATCTGGGAAAACCGCATCGGCGATACCGACGCCGGCAACTCCCAGCGCGGCCTGGCCATGTATGACGACAAGATTTACGTCACCACCGGCGACGCTCATATCTTTGCTCTGGACGCGCGCACCGGAAAAAATGTTTGGGACACCGTCATCGGCGATCGCAGCGTCACCACCTATTCCACCAGCAGCGGCCCCATCGTGATCAAAGGCAAACTGGTCCAGGGCCTCGGCGGCGCCGGCTGCTCGCGCTATCAGAGCGAGAAGTGTTTCATCAGCGCCTACGACGCCGAAACTGGCAAATTGGCCTGGAAGTTCTACACCATCGCCAAGACCGGCGAGCCCGGCGGCGACACCTGGGGTTCGCTCCCCGACCTGTTCCGGGCCGGCGGCGACACCTGGATTACCGGCAGCTACGATCCCGATTTGAATTTGACCTATTGGGGCACCGCTCAATCTAAGCCTTGGATGCGCATCAGCCGCGGCTCCGGCAACGGCGCCACCCTGTTCGCCAACTCCACCGTCGCCCTGGACGCCGATACCGGTAAGCTCAAGTGGTATTTCTCGCACGCCCCCGGCGAGTCGCTCGATCTGGACGAAGTTTTCGAGCGCGTGCTGGTCGACGATAACGGCCAGAAACTGGTGTTCAGCGCGGGCAAGGTCGGCATTCTTTGGAAGCTCGACCGCACCAATGGCAAGTACCTCGGCCATAAGGAAACGGTGTTTCAAAATGTCTACGATTCCTTCGATCCGCAGACCGGCGAGCCTCATTACCGCAACGATATCGTCGAGCAGAATTTCGACCAATGGGTCCAAAGCTGCCCGACTTCCGAAGGCGGCCACAACTGGCACGCTTCCACCTATTACCCGCCTGGTAATCAGATCATCATCCCCGTGGCGCAAAGCTGCCAGGAGATGAAAGCGCAGAAGGTGGAGTTTGTGGAAGGCGGCGGCAACGCCGGCGGAGCCGCCCGCCGCTTCTTCGAAATGCCAGGAGCCAACGGCAACGTCGGCAAGCTTGCGGCCTACGATGTTCGCACCCTCAAAGAAAACTGGAAATACGAGCAACATTCGCCTTTTATGACCGCCGTGCTTTCCACTGCCGGCGGCTTGGCTTTTGTCGGCGATATGGACCGTATGTTCCGCGCCTTCGACGCCAAAACCGGGAAAATCCTCTGGGAAACGCGCCTGGGCACTTCGGTGCAAGGCTTCCCTCTGTCGTTCAGCGTGAACGGCCGCCAGTATATCGCTGTCTCTACCGGCCTCGGCGGCGGCAGCCCCCGCATGGTGCCCAGCATCCTCGACCCGGATGTCCACTATCCCAACTACGGCGCGCAGTTGTACGTCTTCGCGCTGCCGGAAAAAAGATAGGCGCGTTTTAGCGAAGCCGAAACGATGAAAGTTCCTTTTGCGGGCAAATGGCGCAAGGAAACCGGCGAGTTGCGCCGCATCGCTCTCGGCTGCCGTTTGACCGAACAACTCAAATGGGGCAAGCCCTGCTTTACCTTGCGGAACAGGAACGTCGCGATCGTCATCCCGCTCAAGCAATCGTGCGCCTTCTCGTTCTTCAAGGGCGCGCTGCTCAAAGATCCCGACCGCATCCTCGAAAAAATCGGACAGCATACGCAGGCCGGGCGATGGATTAAATTTACCTCCCTTCAAGAGATTGCGGCCCTGCGGCCGGCCCTTAAGCGCTACCTCCTCGAAGCCATCCAATTGGAGGAGTCCGGGGCCAAGCTAGACCTGAAGAAGCCTTTGCAGTACCCCGTGCCCGGCGAGTTGCTGAAGAAGCTGGAGGAGGACCCGGCTCTGGAATCGGCGTTCGCAGCCCTCACGCCAGGCCGGAAAAAATCGCACATCTTCTACATTTCATCTGCGAAGCAGGCAAAAACCAGAGCCGCGCGGGCGGAAAAGTGCGCGCCCATGATCCTGAGCGGACTTGGGTTTCATGAGTCGCCGCACTGAGTCGAGCCTTGCCCGGCTCCTGTTCTCCGCCGCCAGCAGCCCCTTGCTCCGATTCCACTCTCGATTTATTTGAAATAATCCGGTAAATTCGGCTTAGTGTCCCGCAGAATTTCTAAAATAGCAGTTCGATCGGCCGACGATATTCGCGCATATTTTTGCGAACGATCCCGCCCGCTCAGAACCTCGTACAAGCGCTGGTAGATGCGGCCGCGAACGGCGTCCGGCAAATTGTCGAAGGTCGCGCTGTACGCCATGTAGGACAAAGGATATCGGAACATCCGCTTCTGAAGGTCGAAGTCCCTCAACGAGCGGCCCTTCTTATCCCGCGGCCCGCGGCTCGAAAATGTCTCGGTGAATGTCGACACGCCCTTTACTGGCTCGTGGAGCGGCGCCTCGTCGGCGAACAGCATCGACCCTACGATTTCTTCCACCGCTTGATTCAGGCGGCGGCTGGCCGCCTCGTCCAGCTTGCCTTTTTCGATCAGCGAGCGCGCTTGCGCGCCCACGCTGGTGAGAAGGTTGATCATGCGCGTCTGATGCTCTAGCGTCATCAGCGCCACAATGTCGCTAGTGGGAACCGGATACTTTGAAAGATCGAATCGCCCGGCGAGGCTCAGCACATTTTGCGCCCCCTTGCTTTGCAGCTCCGTCGGATGTTCCGGATCGGGAGCCACCGCGTTGCCCATATGCGGTTCGGATTTTCCCGTGACGTACCAGCCTCCCCACCGCTCGGCGATCGGCGTTCGGTGATCGGTAATGTTAAAAAAAGCCCCCGTAAAAAACGGCGTCCCGTCCGCGCTCGGGATGACGGACGTCACCATTAGCCCCGGCGTCAGCACGCTGATGGGATCGTGGCACTCCCCGCACACCGGGCCGCCGCGCTGAAAGCGCGGGTTCTTCGCGGGCTGCATGTCGAGCGTGTAAAATTTCACGCCTCGCGTTGGATCCAGCGCGGAAATCTCGAAAACCTTCCCGCCCGGCACGGCTCCGATCGCGATATCGTCGTTGAAGAAGATGGCGCGCGGATTTTGGGGAGAGATCAGCGCCTGCTGGAAGCTGGTCTTCGAAAACACCAGAACTTGCGAATCCGCGTTTACCCCCAGCCGTTTCAGCAGACTCGGCAGGTAGCCCAGCTTGGCGTCGTAGTCGAGCGTCGCCTCGCCCCGCTCGAGCTGGCCCTCTAAATCGAAAACGGCGTCCTGCGACGCCGTCTCCGTGGGTTGAACAGATTGGCCGCTAGCCGGTGCGGGCGCCAGCCAAATCGCGCCGCCCGCAAGGCCGCAGCAAAAAACGATTGCAAGGAGCCGTTCGTGCACGCGATAGCATCTATTATGCATCGCGCGCCAAACCCCGGCGAAAGCTTTACAGCCCGCTGCCGGCGGCTTTGGTCGCGGCCGGAGCGTCCTTCAGCTTGATCGTCAGATTCGTGCCGCCCACATGGATCTCCTGGATTTTGGAATCCATCGATTCAAAGCTCGTGTAGGGAAACTTCTTCTCGCCCTTTTCCTCCACGGCGGCCGCCTGCACGGTCTGCTTCTCTCCCTTGAACACAGCCATGTCGCCCTGCATCTCGACTTTGTATTCGCCGGGTTTCAGTTGCGTGTCGCCGACCCAGGCCGGGTCAGTCAATGTGAGTTTATAAGACGACGCCGCGCTCATAATTCCGAGCGCCAGCGTAGCAAATCCAAGCGTCAACTTCGTGAGTTTCATTCTAGTAATGTCCTCTTAAGATTTAAAATATGATTGGCTCGGACTGTGAGCCCTCTGGAAGCCCATCAAAAGCTTACGCTTGAGCTTTAACTTCGCTTCCGGTAGAAAAGACGTGGAACGGGGGGAAAAGGTAACGCCGCGCGAGAAATTCCTTCCCTCCTGCCGTGTCAATGTCAATCGAATGCGAAAGTATTTGTCGATAAGCTATTCGGCCTATTGCTGCCTACTCCTCGGAATCGGCGGGGGCAACGGCGCCGGATTGTCATATCCCCGCGTTCCATCCTTTCGTATGGGACCCGGCCCGAAGCCCAGATGTTCGCGGTCCACATTGTTTTCGCTGCACGAATACTCGTGCAGCTCCTCGCCCGCCGAACCCGCAATCCACGTCCGCGAATAATTAAATGGCCGCGTGTAGAATTTCGGATCGTCAATCAGCGTTTCCACGTGAATATGGCCTTCATCGGGACGCGTCCACCGTTCCACGACGTGCAAGGCGTCGCTGTGCGGATTGGCGTTCTCGTCGATCCACACTTTCTCGTCCTTGAAGCCCGTCGAGTCGATCACCAGCGTGTCGCCCTCCCAATGGCCCAGTTCTTCCCCGAAAAACGAGGGATCGGGATCTTCGCTGTGCTTGCGCGAGGCGTCGATGGGAATTAACCGATAGTAGCTGTAAAAGTAAAGAAACGCCACTTTCTTCGCCGTCTGCAACACCTCAAACGGAAGCCCGCTGCCATTGTGCCGCGGAATCCCGCCGATAATGCACAGGCTCTCGGGATCGATGGTGGCCGTAAGGTTGTGCTGCAAGGCCGCTTCGCCTGCGGGCGTCAGCGGCAGCTTGAATCCGGGAAGATCCTTGCCGATGTTGCCCACCGGCGTCGTTCCCGGCATATTTTTCCAATAGCCGCTCAAGTCCGGATGCCCGTCGGCGGCTCGCGGAGCCGGCTTCGTGGTTTGCCCCTGCCCTAAACCCACCGATAACGCCGCTAAAATCGGAATTCCAAGCTTCATGGCTCGCCCCTCCTGGTGGCTTCTGCGTGCGCCCCGTGTCGCCCGTTGACACCTGCCGGCCCCCACCCTATGCTCGATCTATATGGCAGTCTACAACAACGCTTTCGCCGCCATGATCGCCCTGGGTTGCCTTTGCGCCATTCCAACCGCCGCGCATCATTCCTTCGCCGCCGAGTTCGATGGCAACAAAGCCATTCGCCTCAAAGGCAAGCTCACCAAAATCGAATGGACCAATCCCCATTCGTATTTCTATATGGATGTGGCCGCCGACGACGGCAGCGTGGTGAGCTGGAGCTGCGAGGCGGGCTCGCCCGGCGCTCTTTCCCGGCGCGGATTCAAGCGCGGCGACATCAAGCTCGGCGATACCTTGATTGTGGACGGCTATCTCGCCAAGGACGGCTCGCATCTGATCGACGCGCGCCGCGTCACCCTGCCCGATGGCCGGATTGTATCCGGCGGCTCCGCCGGCGACGGCGGACCGGGCAGCGACCAGTAGCCGCCGTCCTTCCACAGCCGGTAACCGCGCCTCCCCAATCCGATCTCGCGCCCTTGCAATCATTTACGAATCCAGTTCCTCTCGGCCGCCCCAAAAGCTTGTATAACGGAGGCCAGGGCTGGCAAAATTGCCGCCTCCGATCTTTGACAAATGGCTTCGTTTTTTCGAGCACCCTCTCGGCCCGTGGCTTCGTTTTTTCGAGCGCCCTGCGCTCGACCGCGCTCAGCAATCCGCTTCCGGCCTCACGGCGGCAGCAGCGCTTCGTACGGGCGGCCCTGGTTTCTTCGGCGCGCCGACCAGCGCGTAGGGATCGTCAGGATGCTCGGGTTCGCCGCGACGCAAGACGCGCCGAAGCGCCTGCTTCAGTTTTTCCAAAACGGAGCGGTCCTTGCCCATAACTGCTAGTGTAGGCTATATGCCGCTCGCGCTTGAGATCTCGCCGCGCGAGGTGAAGCGCCGCCTGGCCGCCGGCGAAAAGCTTCACTTGATCGACGTGCGCGAGCCATCCGAATTCGCCCTGGCGCGCCTGGAAAACGCCGAGTTCATTCCCATGCGCCAGGCGCCGGCCGAGTTGCCTCGATTGGAAGCGCTCGCCGCCGAGGCTCCGCTCATCGTCTATTGCCATCATGGCGTCCGCAGCCTGCGCGTGGTCGGCTGGTTGCGCGAACAGGGCGTCGAGGCGTGCCAAAGCATGGCCGGCGGCATCGACGCTTGGAGCCTCACAGTAGACCCCTCCGTCCCCCGATACGACTGATTATGGCCGCTACGGCCGCGCCGGCGGCAAACCAGCGTCTCTGGATCGCGCAATCTCCCTTCTATCTCACCGCCGCGGCCGCGGTCGCCACCGAAATCTCCATCGCCGCCTTCCAGATTCTGATGGGATTCGCTCTCGTAGCCGTGGTCGCGGCCCGGACGAAATTTCGCTTTCCGCCGGTAGCCCTTCCCCTCGCGGCCTGGATCGTTTGGACTCTGATCTCTGCCGCCGCCCATTCCGATCTCGAGCGCGGCCTTCCGCAGATCAAGAAATTCTATGTCTACCTCATGTTGTTTCTCGTGGTCTCGGCGGTCCGCGGCATGCGCCAGATTCGAGCCGTCGTGCTGGGTTGGGCCCTGGCCGCCTCGGCCTCGGCAATCTTGAGCCTAGAGCAGTTCGCCAGAAAATACGAAGCGGCCCGCGCGGCTCACATGAATTTCTATGCGGCCTATGTCGCCTCGCGGATCACCGGATTCATGGACCACTGGATGACCTTCAGCGGCCAGATGATGTTGGCGGTCTTGCTGATGCTTGCCTTCCTGCTGTTTTCGCGTGATAGGCGCGCGGCCGCTTGGCTCATCCCCGCCCTGTGCCTCGCGGCGGCCGCGTTGGTGGCGGCCGAAACCCGCAGCATGTGGGGCGCCGCCGCCGCCGGAGCCGCATATCTGGTCTGGCTGAAGCGCCGATGGCTGATCCTCGCCTTTCCCCTGGCTCTCGCCGTCGGGCTTGTGGCCAATCCCTTCATGCTCCGCGAGCGCATCGTCTCCATCGTCCGTCCTCATGGCGACATGGACTCCAACGAGCATCGCGCCTTGCTCCGCCGCGTAGGCTGGCAAATGATCCAAGCGCATCCCCTCCTGGGACTCGGCCCGGAGCAGGTAGGACCGAACTTTGCCCGCTACCTTCCCCCCGACGCTCCCCACCCCCTCCCCACCGGCTACTACGCGCATCTCCACAACATCTACTTTCACTACGCCGCCGAGCGCGGCTTGCCCGCCTTGGCCGCCTTGCTGTGGTTTTTTGGCCGCGCCCTCTATGATTTCGCGCGCGCCTTAGCTCGTCTGTCGCCCGATTCAGAAGCACGCTGGCTGCTGCGCGGCGCTGTCGCCGCCATCGCCGCCTTCATGCTCGCCGGTTATTTTGAGGTCAATTGGGGCGACAGCGAAGTGCTCGGAATGTTTTTAGCCCTCGTCGGCTGCGGATACGCCGCCATCGAGTCGGCCGCTTAAGCCGGATAGGCCCCCGCGATGTAGCCCGTCAAGTGATGAATCGTGTCCTGCTGCGAACTTACCAGCCAGTTCACCAGGTCGCCGATCGAGATCACCGCCATAACCCGGTCGCCCTCCATTACCGGAAGATGCCGCACGCGCCGTTCCGTCATCAGCCGCATGCATTCGCCTGCGCTGGTCTCCGGCGTTACGTACAGCACCGGCGTGCTCATGATTTCGCGAACCAGAGTCTGTTTTGAATGGCGGCCCTGCAGGATGACTTTGCGCGCGTAATCCCGCTCGGTCACGATCCCCGCCAGCTTCCCTTCGCTCATCACCACCAGCGATCCGATATGCCGCTTCGACATTTCGTCGATGGCGTCGTAAACCGTGGAATCCGGGGATGTGCACCACAATGCCGCATCCTTCTGGCGAAGCACGTGCTTAACCGGCTCATGAAGGTCGGCCGCGCGTTCCAACGTGGAAGAGCTTGCTCGCATATGCGCCTCCCTGCCCGCATCCTGCACCCGCAAGCCCGCAAAGTCAACCCCTGGAGCCTTCCATCCAGCGCCGCTAGCTCGGCGTTGCTCCCTTGTTGTGCGTAAACCCTTGCGGCCCAATGGGCAGGCGAGTCTGAATCCCTGTAACGTGGGCGGGTTTCCGAGCGCCATACCTTATCGATCTGATACATTTCTTAGGGAGGTTTTTTTCGCGATGAACAATTTCAAATGGGGAGGACTGCTACTGGGAGCTGCAGGATTGGTGCTGGCCGCCATGCCCGCGCTGGCGCACCATTCCTTTGCGGCCGAGTACGACGCCTCCAAGCCCATAACTCTGACCGGCTCCGTCACCAAGGTTGAATGGATGAATCCGCACGCCCGTTTCTATATCGATGTGAAGGACGATTCCGGAACCGTCACCAATTGGGAGTTCGAGCTCGGCAGCCCCAATGGCTTGATGCGGGCCGGCTGGACCCGGAATTCGCTCAAGCAGGGCGACGTCGTCACCGTGAGCGGTTCGCTGGCCAAAGATGGCTCGCACCTGGCCAACGCCCGCACCGTAACCCTGGCCGATGGCAAGCGAGTGTTTGCCGCTTCCTCGGAGAATGAAAACAAACAATAGAGCATGACCATATCAATCCGTTCGATTCTGGCCGGCGTAGCTTTTTTGGGAGGCCTCTGCCTCTTGTCCTTGCCGGCAGCCGCCCAGGGCCGGGGTGCTCAGCAGGGCGGCCCCGACTATCTGGGCGGCTGCGTGGCGGGAACGCCTGACCCGCCGCCCGCCAACGCTGGCGCCGCTCGCGGCGCCGGACGCGGCGCGCAGGGCGCCGCTCGCGGCCGTGGGCGCGCCGCGCAAGCCGAACCCGCTCCAGCCCCGCGTCTGCCCGATAATAAAGAAGCCTATGGCGTCAATGCCGGCAAGCCGGATTTCGGCGGCTTGGCGAAGGGCATGTGGAACGTCCCCTACATCGTCAACATGGCCACTCAGGGGACGAATCCCGATGGAACCACCCCCGTCGTGGTTCCCTGTAACGCCCAAGCGGTGAAGATCTTCCAAGCGCGCCAGGATAGCAAGATGAAGGACGATCCCGAGGGTTTCTGTTTGCCCCCGGGCGTTCCCCGTATGATGTACACGCCTTATCCCACCGAGATTTTCCAGATGCAGGACCGCATCCTGTTCATCTACGAAGGCGGCGCGCATGTCTGGCGCATCATCTGGATGGATGGGCGCGAGTTGCCTAAGGACCCCAATCCAACTTTTCTTGGATATTCGGTCGGCCATTGGGAAGGCGACACGCTGGTCGTGAACTCGGTGGGCTTTAACACCGAGACTTGGCTCGACGCGGCCGGACATCCGCACGGCGAGCAGTTGAAGGTCACCGAAAAATACACGCGGCCCAATATGAACACGCTCCGCCTGGAAGCCACCATCGACGATCCCGAATACTACACCAAGCCGTGGACCGTGGTCACCACCGCGACTTGGCGCCCAGGCCAGGAATTGATGGAGTACATCTGCCAGGAAAACAACCGCGACCTCATCCACATCGGAGCCGAGCGCGGAAAGTAACGGAGAGCAATTAGAAGTAGGATCTTCACTCGCCGAGGCGCTGGTCGCATGCCGCGATTTCGGCTTCGGTTTTCTTGAGCCTGCGGGCGGTTTCCTCCGTCTGCGGGCTCCAGTGTTTCCAACGCGCTAGGTTCTTCTGGAAAAATAGTCGCGCCCATCCGTAGTGACGATTGGAAAGAAGCATCCGCCCATACAGATCGTCCAGATCGGATACCGCTTCCATGGCCTCCAGCGTCGGCGACCGGACCGAGAGCAGCCGGCGCTGGACCGGCTGCGCCTCTTTAATCAGCTCCGCGGCCTGATCGGATTCGCCCCTCTTGAAAAAGCCTTCCGCCTGCGCATTCAGCGCGGCCAGTTGCTCGACCGCCTGCGAATACCAGGGCTGTCTGGTTTCGTCCCGTTCTTGCGGCCCAGGCGCAGAGCCGCAGCCGGCGAGAAACGCGGCGAAACTCGCGATTGAGAGCAGCCGCATCCGGCTACACGTATTCGAACATCGCCATGAATCCATAGTCCATGTGGGTCTGGTTATGGCAGTGAAAAAGGGTAGGTCCCGGGTTGTCGGCGAGCAAATCCGCCTCCACTTGCGCCATGGGCGGAAGCATTACGACGTCCTTTACTACGCCCCCCGTCGCCGCCGCGCCCACTTTCGCCAATTCAAACGAATGCCGGTGCAAATGCACCGGATGGGCTTCGTCGCTTCGATTGTCGAACACCAGCCTGTATCGCCGCCCGCTTTGCACGCGCACCGCGTCCGTCTTAGGAAATGATTTTCCGTTAACGGTCCAGTTATCTACCCAATTGCGGCCCGCGAATTTCTTTTCAAATACCAGCACGCGCCTCTCCTCCGGCTCTGGCCGGTTCGGAGCGGACCCGAAGGCTGTGTAATCCCACGGTTGCTCGGGAGGAGCGATCCATTGCGGAGGGCCGCTGCGTCCGGCATACTCCACCACAACTCCCATCCCCTTCGCCCGCGCTCCATCCCGCGTTGCTCCGAGAATCCACACTCCCGGCCGATTCATCTCCACGATCGCGTCCACTCTCTCGGCGGGTCCAAGCTCCAGAGCCTGCACCTTCGCTCTCCGCGGGACCGGGTTCCCGTCCAATGCCCGGACCTCAAATGAATGGCCACTGAAGCCGATCCTCCTCACCAGCGTCGCGCTGGCGTTCAGAACATGCAGCAGTAGCCTCTGTCCTTGCTTTACCCGGATCGGCTCGCCATGACCCAAGGAATGGCCGTTGACCGAGAACGCCTTGTAGGCAACTTCAGCGCTATCGTCGCCGCCCATGGTTGAAAAATACGCATCCCACTCCTTAAACGCCAGGAAGATCTCCTGATCGTAATCTCCCGGCTCGCTCGCAGGCTCTATATAGAGAAACCCAAACTGGCCGGTGTAGAGAGCGCGGTTGAGATTGCGCTTCGCCGTAGTATGCGTGTGATACCAGCGCGTTCCACTGGGAGCCGCCTTGAAAAAATAGCGCCGCCGCGAACGCGGCGCCACCATCGGCGTGCCTTCTTCCATCGACCCATCATCTTCGGGCGAAGTGTTCAGTCCGTGCCAGTGAACCAACTCGGGAATGTCGGTTTCGTTATAGACGTCGATGCTGACATGCCGACCCTCCCGCATCCGCAAGATGGGTCCTGGCGCTGTGCCATTGTATCCGGTGGTCCGGATCACTTTCTTTGGCGCAAGTTCTACGTCCACGCGCCCAATCCGAACCGTGAAATCGGCCTTTTCTTCAGGCGTCTCGGGCTGATCCGGACGCGAACCGTGCGATTGGGGCGTCCCGAAGACCGCCCTGCCGCCGAGCGCCGCGGCGCTCAATCCACCCAAGAAATCCCGCCGGTTCATCGTTTCGGCGTCACCTCAGATCGGTGCTTCACAAATCGAGCCAGTTCCTCACATGCCTCCTGCCGTGCTTGCGAAGCTGCGACATCCATAGCCGTTTGGCCCGCATGCGGGCCGCCGTCCTCATTGCCCCGGATACTCGGATCCGCGCCGTTTTCCAGAAGTAGCTTAATGACGCGAACGTGGCCGCGATATGCCCCGCCATGCAAAGCGGTGAGGCCATCGCGGCGGCGGCCGTTGATCTCAGCTCCGTGGGCCAACAGCAGCCGCACCAACTCCAGCACCACGTCTTCGCTATCGCTGGGATTGGGAATATGGGCAGTCGCAACGGCGCAGCCCAGCGGCCGGATATAGAGAAAGCTGTCACGCGTCGCGGCGTTGGCGTCAGAGCCTTGCTGAAGTAAGAACTGCGCCATCTCTGTCTGCTTCCAATAACATGCCCGATGCAAGAGCGTGCTGCTTTCCGGCATAATCTTGATGATATGGCAGCCCACGCGAGTGATAGAATGAAGCTTCGTTGGGGCGCGATATAGCGCGCTGAAATCCATCAGGAGTTAAGGCCAACAGGGGCATGCCAGCAGCCACAGTCAGCGGTTTAGAAGGCGTCATCGCAGCCGAATCGCAGCTCTGCTTCATAGACGGCGAAGCGGGAATCCTCAGTTACCAGGGTTACGATATCCGAACGCTGGGTGAGAAGGCGACCTTTGAAGAGGTCATTTTTCTTCTTTGGAACGGTCGCCTGCCCAAGCAGAGCGAACTGGACCAACTCAAGGCCGGCTTGGTCGCGCACCGGGAGATCCCGGCGCCGGTCGAATCCTTCCTCAAAAGCGCGCCGAAGGGCGCCGTTCCCATGTCGGTGCTGCGCACGGCCGTGTCCATGCTGGCGCTCTACGATCCGCTGGCTCAGGATATGTCGCCGGAGGCCAACCGGACCAAAGCCCTCAAGCTGATGGCTCAGACGGCGACGATCGTCAGTTCTTTCGATCGCCTGCGGAACGGAAACGCCGTGGTTCCGGGCGATCCGAAATTGGGTTTCGCCGCGAATTTTCTTTACACGCTGACCGGTAAACGCCCCGACGAAGTAATGGAGCGCGCCTTCGACGTGGCGCTGGTGCTGCACGCCGAGCACGAGCTGAACGCCTCCACATTCGCCGCGCGCGTCACCGCCGCGACGCTCTCGGATATCTATTCCGCCGTGACGTCCGCGATCGGCGCCTTGAAAGGTCCCCTGCATGGCGGCGCCAATGAGGACGTCATCAAGCTGCTGCTCACCATCAAAACTCCGGAAGAAGCGGTTGATCGCGCGAAATCGATGCTCGCAAACAAGACCAAAATCCCGGGTTTGGGGCACCGCGTCTACCACACTCTGGACCCGCGCGCGGCGTTCCTCAAGAATATGGCCAAGGAACTGGGCGAGCGCACCGGGCACGTCAGGCTTTACGAGATCTCCAACGCCATTCAGCAATACGCCAAGGAGGCGAAAAATCTGAACGCCAACGTGGATTTCTTCTCCGCCAGCACCTACTATTCGCTGGGGATCCCCGTCGATCTTTTTACCCCCATTTTCGCGGTGAGCCGCATGTCCGGTTGGACGGCGCACATTCTGGAACAGTATCACAACAATCGTCTGATCCGGCCGCGCGCCGAATACACCGGCGAAGCGCCCGGCAAGGCCTGGGTGGATATCGCCGACAGGAACTAGCGACTCGGGGGCAGTCGCGTGTACGACCTTTCCTTTTTTCGAAATAATCTCGACGCCATCGCCAAGCGGCTAGCCGACCGCGGCTTCACTGTGGACGCGGAAGCGTTCCGCAAACTCGACGCGGAGCGCCGCGCGGCGTTAGCGGAATCCGAAGCCCTAAAGGCTCGGCGCAACGCGGAAACACAGGAAATCGGAAAGCTAAAAAAGGCTGGCCAGGATACCTCCGGGCGGCAGCAGAAGATCCGCGAAATGGACGGCCAAATGGCCGAACTTGACAAAAGGGCCGAGGCCCTGGACGCGGAATACCGGCAGATGCTGGCCACCTTGCCGAATACTCCTCACGAATCCGTTCCTACGGGAAAGAGCGCCGAGGACAACGTGGAAGTGCGGCGCTGCGGCCAGCCTCCCTCGTTTTCCTTTACTCCCAAAGCCCACTGGGATCTCGGGCCGGAACTGGGCATTTTGGATTTTGACCGCGCGGCGAAAATCACGGGTGCGCGTTTCGCCGTCTACTGGGGGTTGGGCGCGAGAATGGAGCGCGCGCTCGTCAATTTCATGCTGGACGTTCATACCCAGCATCACGGCTACACCGAGGTGCTCCCTCCGTTTATGGTGAACTCCGCCAGCCTGTTCGGCACAGGGCAGTTGCCCAAATTCGCGGCGGATCTGTTCAAGCTCGAAAGCACGGATTTTTGGCTGGCGCCCACGGCCGAGGTTCCGGTGACCAATCTGCACCGCGACGAGACGCTGGACCTCGACAACCTACCCCTGAAGTATTGCGCCTACACGCCCTGCTTTCGCAGCGAAGCAGGCTCTTATGGCCGCGACGTGCGCGGCATTATCCGGCAGCACCAATTCCAGAAAGTCGAGCTGGTGAAATTCGCGCGCCCCGATAACAGCTATGACGAGCTCGAATCGCTGACGCGCGACGCGGAAGATATCCTCGTGCGCCTGGGCCTGCCATACCGCACTGTCGTTCTATGCACGGGCGATATGGGCGCCAGTTCCGCCAAAACCTACGACATCGAGGTCTGGCTCCCCGGGTTGAACGAGTATAAAGAGATTTCTTCGTGCTCGAATTTCGAGGCTTATCAGGCGCGCCGCGCTTCCATTCGAGCGAAGTCTGGCAAAGGCAAGGCCGACTATGTGCACACGCTCAACGGCAGCGGCCTCGCCGTCGGGCGAACCTGGCTGGCGATTCTCGAGAATTACCAGCAAGCCGACGGCAGCGTGATTGTCCCTGAAGCCCTGCGGCCGTATATGGGCGTGGAAGCCATCCGTCCGCAAAGGCGGTAGCGGAGTCCCCGGTGTCCGCGCGACGCCCTTTCAGGCCGCTGGCGTTCCCATGCGAAAATGTGCGGACGGCGGCCTATAATAGTCGTTTATGTTCTTTCGCCGCGAAAAGCCCCATCAGTGGACCTTTGACGAGCGCATCGCAAACTTGAAGCAGTTCCACTTCGAGGCGCAGCCTCTCGGCGCGGGCAAAGCCCGCGTGACGCGCAACGGCTACGGGGCCATTGTGGAAGAGATCGCGCCGGGCAACATCAAAATGGGAAAAGCGGGCCTGCTGGTCGATGGCGAGATTGCCGAATTGGTGAACGCCGGCTATCAAATGTTCTTGAAAACGCCTTCCGGCCGCCTGTTGCCGGCGCTGGCCTCGCAACTCAAAGCGCTTCACGCGTTCGACGAAGACCTCCGGGAAGGCTTGGGCCTGACGAGCCTCTACAATCTCTCGCTGGGCACCGTTTCCGATGAGCACCTCTATGATCGCGTAGAGCGCCGCGACGCCAATCACAAGCCGCCCCGCCCATGGGAAGCGCGCCGGCGGCAGCCGGCCTAGCGCCAAGCCGCTAGCTATGCGAGGTTTAAGACTTTCGCGAAGGTGTGCTTATCCTGCTCGATCTTTTTCTGAAGCAGCGTGATGGAATAAATCAATTGCTCGGGCCGGGGCGGGCATCCCGGCACGTACACATCCACCGGAATCACCTGATTCACCGGAACCAGAGCGTAATTGGAAAATACGCCGGTGGATGTGGCGCAAGCGCCCATGGAAATCACCCACTTCGGCTCCGGCATCTGCTCGTATAGCCGGCGGATCACCGGCGCCATTTTGTTCGAAACGCGCCCCGCGATGATCATCAGGTCGCTTTGCCGCGGCGAGCCGCGCATGACTTCCGCCCCGAAGCGCGAAATGTCGTAGCGCGACGCGATCATCGACATCATCTCGATGGCGCAACAGGCCAGCCCGAAGCTCATCGGCCAAATAGAATTCTTGCGGCCCCAGTTAATAGCTTTGTCGAGCGTGGTCGTGATCACCGTTTCGCCCAACTCGTCCTGCTCTGGCTCCTGGTCGATCCGCGCGAACAACTCCGGCGGCTGGCTCAGATGAAAAGTTGTCTCATCCACGGCTCAATTATCGCATGGGAGCATCCGTCCTTTCCCTTCCGAATCCGAAGCGACGATCCCAGCCCGCTGGATTGTTCTCGCGGCTCCGGTTGAATTTCTATCCTCTGCGTAGCACAATTGTCCAGCGGAGGAACAAAATGTCCCGCCTCAAGATCCTGGCCGCGCTCGCCCTTGCCGTCTTCTGCGCGCCCGCCCGCGCCCAAGGCGTCGTCACTCAGCGCAACCTCTCGCTCGGTCTGGCGAAGATTATCGCCGAAGCTGCGTTGGCCGCGTGCCAATCCAAAGGCTTTCACACCGCCGTCGCGGTGGTGGACCGCGCCGGTCAAATTATGGTGATTCTCCGCGACGAGCAGGCCACGGCGCAATCCGCCGAAATGGCCCGGCGCAAAGCGTTCACTGCGCGCATGTTCCGCACCACCACGCTGGAATTCCAAAAGCGGACGAGCGATCCCGCCTATGCGCCGCAACGCGATGTGGCCGATATCCTCGCGCTGGGCGGCGGCGTGCCGGTTCAAGTGGGCGGCGAGATCATCGGAGGCGTGGGCAGCTCCGGCTCCAGCCAAGAGCAGGACGACGCTTGCGCCAAGGCCGGCGTCGCCAAGGTCGCGGCCTTGTTGAAAGGCGACTGATTCGGAGCGTAACAGCCATTTCGATCCCCGCGCCCCGCGCCGGCATGGCCCCGTCGCGGCGCGCCGGTCCAGCGCGAAGTCCTGAAACTTGTTTCCCGATGTCCTATCCTGAAATGGTCGAATGAGCTCTGCTGGACTTCGCGCACAACGCCGCTCGCCTGTGCGCTTTGCCGGACGCATCCTGTGGGCGGCTGTTTCGCTGGCCGCCGCCTTCGCCATGGGCGTGATCGCGCACAGCCGCGGCGAGCCGGTGAACAGCCTCTGGCTGGTCATCGCGGCCGCTTGCACGTACCTGGTCGGCTACCGATTCTACGCGGCCTTCATCGCCGCCCGCGCCATGGCTCTGGACGACCGCCGCGCCACTCCCGCCGAACGTCTCCGCGACGGCCACGATTTTGAGCCCACCCATAAATGGATCGTCTTCGGCCATCACTTCGCCGCCATCGCCGGACCCGGTCCGCTGGTCGGCCCGACGCTCGCGGCTCAATTCGGCTATCTTCCCGGAGCTCTCTGGATCGTCGTCGGAGCCGTGCTCGGCGGCGCGGTCCAAGATTTCGTGGTCCTGTTCTGCTCGCTTCGCCGCGACGGCAAATCGCTCGGCCAGATGGCGCGCGAAGAGATCGGAAAAGTGGGCGGCTTTATCTCGCTCGTCACCGTTTTGCTGATCATGATCATTCTTCTGGCCGTGATCGGTTTGGTTGTGGTCAATGCCCTGAAAGACAGTCCTTGGGGAGTCTTTACCATTGCCTCCACTATGCCCATCGCGCTCATCATGGGAGTTTATCTTCGTTATCTGCGGCCGGGCAAAGTTCTGGAATGTTCGGCGCTCGGATTCGTGTTGCTCATGGGCGGGATCTTCGGGGGCCAGGCCGTGGCGCATTCCGCCGCCATCGCGCCCTGGTTCACCTACGGCGGCCTGACGCTGGCCGTCGCGCTCATCGTTTACGGCTATCTTTCGAGCGCCTTGCCGGTCTGGCTGCTGCTCGCCCCGCGCGGCTATTTGTCGACTTTTGTAAAGCTCGGCGTTATCGTCTTGCTCGCCGTGGGCATTCTGTTTCTGCGCCCCGAATTACGCCTTCCGCCGTTCACGCGTTTCGTCGATGGAACCGGGCCGATCTTTGCGGGCAAAATCTTTCCGTTCGCCTTCATCACCATCGCTTGCGGCGCCGTATCCGGCTTTCATTCGCTGATTTCCTCCGGCACCACGCCCAAAATGCTGATGAAGGAGCGGCACGCCGTGAGCGTCGGCTACGGCTCCATGCTCCTGGAAAGTTTCGTCGCCATCATGGCGCTGATTGCCGCCGCTTCGCTCCAGCCGGGCGTCTATTTCGCCGTAAACTCGCCCGCCGCCGCCGTGGGAGCCAACCCTCAAGCCGCCGCGGCCACCATCGCGGGCTGGGGATTTCCCGTCACCGCGGACCAGATGGCCGGGCTTGCGCGCGATGCAGGCGAGCGCACTCTGTTTTATCGCACGGGCGGCGCTCCGTCGCTCGCTTTGGGCATGGCGGAAATATTCTCTGGCGCCTCCTGGTTCGCCCGTCCCGGATTCATTGCCTTCTGGTATCACTTTGCGATCATGTTCGAAGCGCTATTCATTCTGACCACGCTCGACTCCGGAACCCGCGTCGGCCGGTTCATGCTTCAGGATCTGCTGAAACAAGTCTGGCCCAAATTCGCCGAAACCGGCTGGAAACCGGGAATGCTGCTCACCAGCGCCGGTATCGTCGGAGCGTGGGGATATTTTCTCTATCAAGGCGTGCTCGACCCCAATGGCGGCGTGAATTCTCTCTGGCCCCTGTTCGGGATTTCAAATCAGCTCCTGGCCGCCATCGCTCTATGCGTGAGCACAACGGTGCTGGTGAAAAAGCACGGCGCGCGATACATGTGGATCACTTGCGGTCCGCTTTTATGGCTGGTTACCGTCTGCTTCGCCGCCGGCTGGCAAAAGATCTTCTCGGAGGCGCCCTCGGTTGGATTCCTCGCTCAGGCGGCTGCTTTGGAAGCCGGGCCACACACCGCCATCACCGCCGAGTTGGTATTCAACGCCCGCCTGGACGCGGCGATCACAGGAGTTTTTCTCGTTCTGGTCTCCGCCATCCTGATCGATTCGGTCCGCATTTGGATTCGCGTGCTCGCGGGCCGGCCCAAACCCGCCACCACCGAGACCCCGTTCGTTTTGTCCACTTTCGCGGAGGGCGCATGAGGGCGTTTCTGCGCATCGCGCGCCTCATCGCTGGCGTCTTCCAGGAGCTTTCGGACCAGCGCGCCTACCGCGCTTACCTGGAATGGCATGGCCTCGCCCATTCGCCAGAACAATGGCGCCGCTTTTCGGACCGGCGTTGGGCCGCTCAGGTCCGCCGCGGCCGTTGCTGTTGAATCCAGTTACGATAGTAGATAGATGGCAGGGCATTCCCACGGCCACCGCACCGGTAAGCTCTTAATTGTCTCTCTGATTCTGACGTGCGCATTCGTAATCGGCGAAACCGTCGCGGGAGTGCGTTCGCATAGCCTCGCGCTCCTCTCCGACGCGGGACACAATTTCACCGACGCAATCGGATTGGCGCTTGCCGGCATCGCCTTTTTTTGGCAAAGGCGCCCGGGCAATCAGTTCAAAACATTCGGCTATCACCGCATGGGCGTGCTGGCGGCGTTCGTAAACGCTCTGATTCTGGCGGCCCTCGCGATGGCGCTGTTTTATGAGAGCTACCGCCGGTTAGTCCATCCCGAGCCGGTTGCGGAAAGCGTCATGATTTGGGTGGCCGCCGTCGGCCTGATTCTGAATCTGGCCATCGCCTGGAGCCTGGATGGCAACCGCGCCGATTTGAATCTGCGAGCCGCCTGGGTCCACATGTTGGGCGACGCGGCAAGCTGCGTCGGCATTATCGCCGGCGCCATTGTGATCTATTTCACCGGCTGGCTCTCGATCGACGCCGTCCTGTCGCTTCTGATCGGCGCCGCGATTGTTTGGACGGCCTGGGACATCTTCCGGGATTCCATCAACATCCTCCTCGAGGGCTTGCCCAAAGGCCTGAAGCTCGCCGATGTCACGCGCGCCATTCGCCAGGTCGCCGGCGTCATCGACGTCCACGATCTGCACATCTGGAGCCTGGGATCGGAAGCGCACGCCCTGAGCTGTCACGTCCTCATTGAGGATATGCCGCCCTCGGAAAGCGACTCGATTTTGCGGAACGTCAATCGCGTCCTCGGCGGCCTTTTCCATATCCATCACACGACCATTCAATTCGAACATGTTCGCTGCCTCCTGGCCGACGGCTCCTGCACCGTAGGCAAACATAGCCATTAACGGCTGCTACACTCAATTACAGAACTCCATGGATTCCCGCCGGCATTTTATCGGCAAAGTCGCCTCGGGACTCGCCGGCACGCTCGCTGCCGGTCCGGCGGAAGCCTGGGGAGCGAACGATCGCATCCGCGTCGGCATCATCGGCTCGGGCGACCGTGGCATGGAGTTGGCGAATCAAGTCCGCGCCTGTCCGAACGCGGAAATCGCGGCGTTCGCCGACATCTTTTCTCGCCGCCTGGAACGGGCCGGCGGCGCCATTCCCTCCGCCGCCCTTCACTCCGACTACCGCCGGCTGCTGGAGGATTCCTCCGTCGACGCGGTTGTGATCGCCACCCCGCCCCATTTGCACGCGGCCCACTTTATCGATTCCCTCGGCGCCGGCAAGCATGTTTATCTGGAGCGGATCATGGCCTTTTCGCTGGAGGATGCGAAAAGGATGCGCGCCGCCTATCGGCTTTACGGCTTCAAGCGCACCGTGCAGATCGGACACCAGGCCTGTTCGTCCGGCCAGATGGCCGACGTGCGGCAGTTCCTCTCCGATCCCGCCCGCATGGGAACGATTACCGCGGTCGCCATGCAGTTGCACCGTAACGCGCCGGGAAACAAGCCCCAGTGGTCCCGCGCCGCCCTGCTCACCCCGGACGTAAACCCCCAGAATGTCGCCTGGGAGGAATTTTGGGCCGGTGCGTCGCCGGCCGGCGCCGCGGCGCGGCCCTTTGACGCCCATCGCTTTATTCATTGGCGTTATTTCTGGGAAACCTCCGGAGGCAATGTCTTTGAAGGCATGAGCCAGCAGTTGAGTTTTTGGTACAAGGCTCTGAATCTCCAGATCCCCCACGCCGCTTCCATGAAAGGCGGAAATTATTTGTGGAAAGACGGCCGGGAAGTTCCCGACACCATGAGCGTGACGCTGCAACAGCCCGAAGAGATCCTGATTAATTGGTTTTCGGGAGCCGGCAACAACCAGCTCGGGGCCAGCGAGGACGTGCTCGGCACGCACGGAACGATTTCCCGCGGCGGCCAGATCCGCTATATCGCGCAAAAAATTAACCGCCCCGCCGCCAACGGAACGGAAATGACCGGCCGCTCTACTCGCCCGCCGCACGCTCACATGGAGAATTTCTTGGATTGCATTCGCTCTGGCAAGGAGCCGAACTGTCCCTTTGAGCTCGGTTTCCGCGTTTCCGTCGCCTGCCGCATGGCCGTGGACAGTTATCGCGCCGGGCGTTCGCTGCGCTGGGATCCGGAACGCGAGGAGATCGTTTAGGCGCGATTCTAAGCCGCGGACCTGAGAAAGCGGCATTGCCACATGGATTTCTCATTCTCTGAAGAACAGCGCCAGCTTCGGACCACGATCCGCGAATTCGCCGAAGGCGAGCTCAAGCCGCACGTCATGGAGTGGGACGAATCCCAGCAGTTTCCTTTAGACGCGTTCCGCAAGCTGGGCCGCCTGGGCGTTTTGGGCGCGATCTTTCCGGAGGAACTGGGAGGCGCCGCTTACAGCTACGTCGATTACGTAATCATCGCCGAGGAGCTGGCTCGCGTCGATCCCTCCATCGCGCTCAGCGTGGTGGCTCACGTTTCCTTGTGCGCCAACCATATCTTCGCCGCGGGCAACGAGCAGCAGAAGCGCCATTACATTCCCAAGCTCGCCTCCGGAGAATGGATCGGCTGTTGGTCGCTTACCGAACCCGAAGCGGGCTCCGACGCCGGCGGCCTGCGAACCGTGGGCGCCCGCGAGGGCCAGGATTGGGTCCTCAACGGTGTCAAGACCTTTACCACCAACGCTCATATCGCCGACGTCTGCGTAGCCATGGCCGTCACCGACCGGTCTGCTTCCTCGCACGGCATTTCCGCTTTCATCGTGGAAAAAGGCGTTCCCGGCTTTTGCTTTGGGAAGAAAGAAAACAAGCTCGGCATGCGATGCTCGCCCACTGGCGAAGTGGTCTTCCGCAATTGCCGCCTGCCCCATTCCCAGCTTTGCGGACGGCCGGGCGAGGGCTTCATCGACAGCCTCCGCATTCTGGATGGAGGCCGCATTTCGATCGCCGCCCTCTCGGTGGGCGTCGCGCAAGGGGCCTATGAGGCGGCGCTCAAATATTCCAAGCAGCGCAAACAATTCGGCCGCTTTATCTCCGAATTTCAGGCCATCCAGCACAAATTGGCCGATATGGCCACCGATATCGAGGCCGCCCGTTTGTTGACTCTCCGCGCGGCCTGGCGGAAGGACTTCGGCGCCGCCGTCAACAAGGAGTCTTCCATGGCCAAGCTGTTTGCCTCGGAAACCGCCGTGCGCGTGGCCAACGAAGCCGTCCAGATCCATGGCGGCTATGGCTTTACCAAAGATTACCCGGTGGAGAAGTTTTACCGTGACTCCAAGCTCTGCACCATCGGCGAAGGCGCCAGCGAGATCCAAAAGTTGGTGATCGCCCGCCAGCTTCTGAAAGCCGACTGACCCTGGTTCCGCTTCCCATTTCCGCCGAGTCCTAACCAGGCGGGACCGTGTCGGCCGCCATGCCATCCTCCCGCAAAGTCGTACTATTCCATCCGCCCTATGCAGGGACCCTTTTAGGCGCGCCGCTCGGGCTTCTCAGCCTGGCCGGCTCGTTGCGGCAAGCCGGATTTCAGCCGCTCATCGTCGATGCAGCGCTGGATCGCCGCTGGCGCCAAACCGTCGCCGAGGAAATTCGAGATTGTTCCTGTTTCGGCGTTTCGTTGCTCACCGGACCCATGATCCTCGACGCCATCGAGGTCAGCCGCATGGTGAAGCGACTTCGTCCCGCTCTGCCGGTGGTGTTCGGCGGCTGGCATCCCACGCTCGAAAGCGCGCAGACGCTGCGCGAGGACTTCGTTGACGTCGTCGTGCGTCATCAGGGCGAAGCCACGCTTGTGGAGCTGTTATCGCGGCTGGAGTCGGGCAGGGAACTCGACTTCGTCGCAGGATGCTGGTTCAAACGCAACGGACGCATTATCCGCAATCCGGACCGGCCTCAGGCGTCGCTGGCTCAACTCCCCGCGCCGGCTTACGACTTGATCGATTTCGACGCCTATGAGCGCGCCACCGGAGAACGCAAACTCCCCTATGCCGCCAGCCTCGGTTGCCCCTACGCCTGCAATTACTGCACCGACATGGTCTATTACAGGCGCCGTTTCGACCCCTACGAAACCCAGCGCGTCGTTGCCGAGATGACCTCTCTGGCCTCCCGCTACCGGCTCTCCGAAATCGCGCTGGTCGATTCTAATTTTCTGGTGGACGTTCCGCGCGCAATCGCGATCGCCCGCGGCATTCGCGATTCGACAGTCCGCTTTAAGTGGAGCTTTCAAGCCTCCACCAACCTTTTGTGCCGGATGAGCGCCGACGAAGTAAAAATCCTGGCCCAAAGCGGCGTTCATCACATCGGTTTCGGCTCGGAATCGGCCTCGCCGGAAGTTCTCCGCCGCATGAACAAGGCCCACCAGAACATCCCCGACATGTATGAGACCGCCGCCAAGTGCGCCAACGCGGGAATTCGCGTCACGTTCAATCTCATTTTCGGCTTTCCCGGCGAGCAGGACAAGCATCGCCGCGAGACTCTCCGCGTAGTGGGGGATATCGCCCGCCAGTTTGCTAACGTCAGCTTCTCCCCGAATCTCTTCACTCCCTACCCCGGAATTCCCATTTGGCCTGATCTGGAGCGGCGAGGTTTGCAAAAGCCGGACTCGCTTCTCAACTGGGCCCGCATCGATCTTGGAGCGAACCACCTGCCATGGATGAGCGGCGCTTCGCTTCAAAAGCTGGAAAGAAGCATCCGCTACGTTCTGTTGCACGCGCGCCTGAACGGCGTCCGCCGCGCCTGCCGCTCCCGGTTGCTGCGCGCGCTCTTGGATGTCGCCGAGGCCCCGGTGCTATGGCGATTGAAGCAATCTCTGTTCGCATGGCCGTGGGAGTTGGCGCTGGCGAGAACCAAGATTGTGCGGCGGTCGCTGTTGAACGGCCGCCCGCTCAGCCGGATTCTCGCGCGCGGTTCTCCTAAAACGTCCGCGCGCTGAAGTTCGGACTCCCGCGCGGCCGCTGCTACAGCCCCATCTTCTCAAGCTTGCGATAGAGCGTCTTCCGCTCAATGCCCAAAATCTTCGCCGCGCGGCTCTTGTTCCCGTTGGTCGCGGCCAAAACGCGCCGGATCTGCTCGGCTTCCGTGTCCGCCAGCGTTTCGCTCGCGCTCTCGCGCGAGTCCATCTGCTCGATCGCCTGACGAACCGCCTCCGCATCGATGCGCGCCCCCGGCGCCAGGATGGCCAGCCTTTCGATCATGTGCTGCAACTGCCGGATATTGCCCGGCCAGCTATATTCCTCCAGCGCCTTCAGGCCCGAATCGATCAGGCGCGTGCGCAGCCCGTAGCGCTCGTTGTAGCGCTTCAGGAAATACCCAACCAATAAGGGAATGTCGGAGGCGCGCTCGCACAACGGGGGAACCGTCAAGCGGACGACGTTCAGCCGGTACCACAAATCCTCCCTGAATTTGCCTTCGTCCACCATCTTTTGCACGTCTCGGTTGGTGGCCGCAATCACCCTCACGTCTATTTTCTTGGCTCGAGCGGATCCCAGCGGGCGAATCTCGCGCTCCTGCAGGAACCGCAGCAGCTTCAGTTGAAACCCTAGATCGATGTCCCCGATCTCGTCCAGAAATACGGTGCCGCCGTTGGCCGCTTCGAACACCCCCATGCGGTCGCGGTCCGCGCCGGTATAGGCTCCTCGAAGCGCGCCGAACAGCTCGCTCTCCAGCAGCGAAGGCGCGATGGCGCCGCAGTCCACCGGAACAAACGCCTGCTGCGCCCGCCGGCTGTTCCTGTGAATCATGCGCGCGATCAGTTCCTTGCCGGTTCCCGTCTCGCCTTCGATGAGCACGTTGGCGTCGGTGGGCGCGACTCTGGAAATCGTCTTATAAATTTCGACGATTCCTTTCGAACTGCCGATCATCTCCGTTTCCGGCAAATCGTCGATCGGCTCGGCCTCGTCCGCCCTCGAATCGCTGAGCGTCTTTTCGGCGCGCTTGACCGTGTCGATCATCTGCGCCATCTCGAAGGGCTTGGCCAGATATTCGAACGCGCCGCCCTCGGTTGCCGCCATCACCGTTTCCATGCTCCCCCGGCCGGTCATCAGGATGACGGCGCAGCACGGATTTTTGCGGCGCGCGCTTCGTAATACGTCGATTCCCGTGCGCTCGTCCAAATATATGTCGGAAATTACGATCGGATACGAATGCTTTTCCAGGCTCGCCAGCGCCTCCCGCGTCGAGCCGACCGCTTCCACCGAGTAGCCTTCCAACTCCAGACACGTAGCCATGGTGGTCCGGACGGCGGAGTCATCCTCTACGATCAGCAGCCGGGGAGGGTGGAGCGCCATGATTCTTCAGCACTATGGTAAAACACGAGCCTTTTCCAGGCTCGCTGGCCACGCCGATCTTGCCGCCATGCCCAACGACGATCTGTTCGACGATGGAAAGGCCGATTCCGGTTCCCGCTTCGCCGGAAGCCTCGGCCCGCTCGGTTCGATAGAATTTCTTGAAAATATTTTTCATCTCCTTTGCGTTCATCCCCATGCCTTGATCTTGTACGGCTAGGCGCAGCTCGCCATCCGATACGTGCGAAAACACGCGAATTTCCGTCTCCGCCGGCGAATATTTGATCGCGTTTGTCAAAAGATTGTAAAACGCGTATTCCATAAGCTCGCGATCGCCCAGAATCATCCCCGCCACTTCCGCGTCCAGCCGCAGGGCGATTCCCTTGCGCTCCGCCAAAGGCGCGGCGCGCCTCATGCACGCCTCCACGATTTCGGCGGCCGCGATGGGCTCGCGTTTTACCTCCATCTCTCCTTCGGCCAGCCGCTCCACGTCGAGAAACGTCTGAATGATGCGCGCCAGCCGCTTCGATTCCGAGTGGATCATCTCGCTCAACTGATTCCGCTTGGCTTCCGGAAGATTGTAGCGGGTCATGATCTCGCTGGATCCCTGGATCGCCGTCAGCGGCGTGCGCATTTCGTGCGCCGCCCAGTGAATGGCCTGCTGGTACCGCGACCTCTCCGATTCGGACCGCCTCAGTTGCCGCCGCACGAAAAAGTGCTGATGCGTCGCGGCTCCCGCTGTGCAGAGCCAAGCGACCGCCGCCGGAGCCGAGTAGCCCAGGATCGAATTGTGCTGGAAAAACAAGGCCGGCAGATAAAAGTGCGCGAATCCCAGCAGCGCGGCGGCCGCCAAATAGGCCGGCCAGCCGGAAAAAAGTCCGAAGATCGCGCCCGCCGCCGCCGCTATGCCCAGGCAAACCAAAAATAGCGTGGAGCCTCGCGCGGCCGTCAGGAACTCTCCATGGTCCATCGTCTCGAAAGCCTGCGCATGCGCTTCCACTCCCGGCGTGGTTGCCTTGTACGGGTTGAGCACGCGGTCGCGCGCGGCCGAAAGCGCCGTAACGCCAAAAAAAACCGTCTTTCCTCGAATGAGCTCCGCTCTTGAGTCGATTGCAGCCGCGGATATCACCGGAATTCTTCCTTCCGGAAGGTACCGGATCCACAACGGCCGGTCCCCGCCCGTCCGAGGCGCGGGAATAATCGTCCCGCCGACGCGCACCTCCTGCGGCGATTCGAGGATGGGCTTGCCCCGGACCGCCGCCAGCGTCGCCAGCGAAAGGGCCCAGCGCCGCGAGCCCGCCGCCACTCGCTCCAGCGGGATCTCCCGCGTCACTCCGTCTTGGCGGTCTTCGGGTAATTCCACATGTCCCGGTTCTTGCGCCGCCGCGGACTGGAACCGGTCCAGAGGATCTTCCCATCCCTCGGCCGCAAGATCGCAGGACAGGATCAACCGCGGCGCCGCTCGCAGCGCCGCTTCCAGCCGCGCGTCGCTGGCGGGATCGGTTGCATCGGCCAAAATGATGTCGATGGCCACGGCGGCCGGCTGCGCCCGCGCGATCTTTTCGAGAGCCTCCGCTTCGATCTCTCTTATATGGGGAGTCCCTCCGCGCTCCCGGAAAGTTTGCTCGTCGATTCCGACCACCACCGAATGCGGCGTCCAGTCCGCGGCAAACCTCGCGCTCAATTCATCGTAGGCGTTATTGTCGATCCGATCGGCCGTCCGGGTAAGCCCCGCGCTCAGGCCCACTCCAAAGCAGGCCGCGATCACCGCCCAGTAGCGCCACGCCGCGGAAAAATTCTTCTTACTTGCCAACCAGCTTCTCGATTTCGGCCGCCTCGCGCGGAAGCGCGCCGCTCAGATTCTTCGCGCCCTGTTCAGTCACCAGCAGCGTGTCCTCAATCCGAACGCCGATATTCTCTTCCGGAATGTAAATGCCGGGTTCGATGGTAATCACCATCCCTGCCTTCAGCGGCCAGGTCAGATCGCCGGGATCGTGCACTTCTAGCCCCACGAAGTGGCCCACGCCGTGGGTGAAATACTTGCCAAGCGAATCGCCATGCAGGTCTTTTCCGTGGCTATTAATGTAATCGTAGGCGATCTGTTGCAGCGAATCCTTTGCGCCGCGCATTCGCGCGCCCGGCTTCACCGCCGCGATCGCGGCCTTCTGCGCGCCCAGCACGATGTCGTAGATCTCTCTCTGGCGCGGACTGAACTTGCCTCCGGAGGGAACCGTCCGGGTCACGTCCGTCGCGTAGTCCGAGCATTCCGCGCCCACATCCATCAGCACCAACTCCCCCCGGTCGATTCTGCGCCGGTTCGCCATGTAATGCAGGATCACGCTGTTGGGCCCGCTGCCGACGATCGGAGCGTAGGCGCTGCGCTCGCAGCCGCGATCGAAATAGACGTTCGTCATCGCCGCGGCGATCTCGTATTCGTAAAGCCCCGGCTTCATCTTTGTCCATGCGGCCAGATGCGCCGGAACCGTCGCGTTCGCCGACTTTTCGATTAATGCGATCTCGGCCGGCGACTTAACCGCCCTCAGGCGCGCGATTTCCGGACCCGCCTCGGCGTGCTCGTGAAAGGCGGCGAGGCTCATCAATTTCTGCCCGCGCGAATCGCTCGAAATCGTGTAAACGCGGCGGGCGGATTCCAGCAATCTCAGGAAATTCGACTCCATCGCCGTCCGGGGAAGGACCTTTTCAAAGCCGCTCTTTTCCGCCGCGTCCGCGCCTTCGGCCAGAGTTTTCCGTCCCGTGAAATTCTCTTCTTGGGCGTCCTTCGGCGGAAGAAACAAAATTTCCTCCCGCGGCGTGAGCATCATCGCGGCGTCCGGCTCCCGCCAGCCCGAAAGATAAAGAAAGTTCGCTTCCTGAAAAAAGGCGTAGTGTAAATCGTCCGGTTCGCTGGCCCCGAACAGCACCATCACGCCGTCCAGCGATTTGCGCAACTCCAGGCGGCGGGCCTTATATTCGGCCTGCGAAATGCCCTCGGCGCGCAGGCCTAGGGAGGAAAGGAGTAAGATCGCTGCGAGCCGCATGTGAACAGTATACTTTCCGTATACCTTTCGTTCCCGCGCGGCCCAGTCTCTGGCGGCTACTGCTTCTTCTTAGCGGTGGCCTTGCTCTTGGCCGCAGGAGCGTTCTTTCCCGTCCAGCCCGTCAGTTGGTCCTTCTCCACTGCGAAGGTGATCATGAACGGCTCTTTCGTCATGCTCTTGGCGACGCCTTCGAACTCCAACTCCTCGCCCGGCTCCATTTTCCCAGGCAAGGCCGTCTCAAACACCAGCTTTGCGTCCGCAACGCCCGGTTTCTCGATCGCCAGCTCCACTTCCTTGGGCCGCGTCGCCGGCGTCATGGAGACGATCTTGCCCTTGAACTTGGTCACGCCGTTGGCGCCGCCCGGCAGCGCTGCGTCCTTCACGTTCATCTCGAAGAACATATCGCCGTCCGGTTTGAGCAGGTTTTCCTTCAGCGTCTTCACCCAAAGCGTGAGCATGGGGTTCTTGGCCGCTTCCTCGGCCGCCTTTTGAGCCTCTTCCTGCGCGATATCGGCGGTGCTCTTGATCTTGAAGTCCGCTGGCGGCATGGCGTTGGCTTTTGCCAGCGCCAGAAGCTGGTCCATTCCTTCCGCCGACCCGTGATATTGCGGATAAACCTTCGCCAGGTAGTCCCGCACTTTTGTCCTTTCCGCTGCCGGCAGCGCGCCCGGACCATCGTAAGCGGCGGCGCGGGCGTAATAGAACAACGCCGTCGGCTGCGTCTCCGGCTTCTGCTTGGCTTGCGCCAGAATCGTCCCGGCCAGATCATACGCGACTGCGGCTTGAGTCGGATCCTTTTGCAGCAGCTTCTCCAGTTCCTGCTGCGCCCGCGCGTTGTCCTTGGTCTGATCCTTTCGGGTATCGATCACCCACTTCAGCGTCGCAATCGCATACGGCCTGGATTGTCCCTTTGCTTGCGCCCACTGGTCGGCCGACACCGCCTCCGGCTTATTCGCCGCCGAGTAAACCTGGTCCAGATTATCGAAAAGATAGTTGGCCGTCTTCTCCGCAAGGTCAAGATCGGCGGCGCTCGGGGGCTTCAGCGCTTGCACCGAAGACAATAAAGCCGAAAGCGCGTGAAAGTTGTTGGGTTTGTCCTTCAAAATCTCCTGCGCCAAGTCGATCACCTGCCGGTCCTGCTTCAACTGCTGGTAGGTGGTGAGGATCATGTCCCGCCGGCCGTCGGCGAAGTCGCTGTTGGGGTACTGTTGCTTCCATTTGTCCAGCGTCGCCAGCCGGGACTGCGGATTTTGGTCCTTTTGCGCCGCATCGTAGAGGTCGTACTCCGCACGGTCCTTCCACTCTGGACCTTTCTTGTCTTGCTGCTTGTCCTGCGCCGCCAGACCAAAAGTGAGCGTGAAAGCCGCCGTTACGCTCAACAAAACCATGAGACTTTGTTTGGAGAACACTACGAACCTCCCGGAAGGATGGAATCGGCGAACCATGAACACTTGTCTCTGCGGAGTATAACCGAAGCGCGTTGCAAGTGGCAAGAGGGACTCGCCGGAGTCACCCAAATCACATTGGACGCAAATTGGCATGCCTCTGTTTCCGTCGCCCCAATGCTGTACCTCCGGCTTCGGCCATCACGAAACCACCTTCGCTCCCCTCGATCCCCTCATTGCTATTCTCCTGAAATATATCGTAAGATATATTTGTGAGACATATCTTGCGATCAGACGATCGACTGTCTCACAGAAGGAGGCCCGAATTTCATGTCTGGACCCTGGGGCTGGTGGAGCGATTCAAGCGCTTGGAATAGCTGGCTTTATACCCCGTTGAAGCGGGGCAGGTTTTTCGGGGCCGCTGAGCTTCGTCTAGCGGTTTTGTCCATGCTTACCGAGCGGTCGAAACACGGTTACGAACTTATGAAAGAGCTTGAAACCCGCTCTGGTGGAAGCTATCGCGTAAGCGCGGGCAGTATGTATCCTTGCCTTCAAATGTTGGAGGACGAAGGGTGCGTCACCTCCGAGCAACGCGATGGCAAACGGATCTACAGCCTGACCAGCGCTGGCAGAGCGGAGGCCGAAAGAGAGTCAGCCGCCATTGACAGGATCTGGCAGAAGGCTTCGCGGTGGGGTGATTGGGGGCCCTGGGTTGCCGGCCCCATCGGCGGCTTGATGAAAGCCACCTTCCACGCCGTCAATCGGGCCGGCAACGATCGCGAGAAAAAAGCTCGAATCGAGGAAATCCTCGACCGCACTCGGCGCGAATTGGAAGCTCTTTGACGCTCGGCCGCCCTACTGAGCCCGCTTGAAAGTGATATCCAGCGGGCCGCCTTTGCCTCCGGCCGCCGCTTGCCGGGTGAGCTTCAGTTCGTCCCCTGAAAGCGTGCCCTTGTAATCCTGCTCGAACTTGTTGCCGTTAAATTCCCGCACCACCTTGAACATGACGTCGTTGCCGTGGATCATCCCTTCGGAAATCTCCACCGGGCCTCCCCTTCCGCCGCCCGCTTCCAGCGTCCCGGTCAGTTTCTCGCCGTCCGCTTTAAGCGTCAGCGTTTGGGTTTGAGGTCCCTTTCCGCCCTGGACCTCCGCGGTCCACTTTCCGTCGATCCCAGCGCCGAACGCCGCCAGGGAGGCGCACGCCAGCGCTCCCGCCAAACACGCAAGACGAGTTCTCATAGACAAAGTTCCTTTCCTTCGGTCATCGCGATCGCCGCCTATTTTGCAATGACGGCGCCCGAAGGAATAAGGATGACGGCTTGGAGCGTTAAGTTACCAATCCCCGCAATTTCCGCCAGCCGCGCAAGAAGGCGGGCGATTCCTCGTGCGGCGGTTACTTGGAATGCGGAATCGTCCACAAATACAGCTTGCGGCTGAAATACGCGCTATCGTCCGCCGTTTCCACCGTCGCCTCCTTATCTGGCTTCCAATCCCCCATATCGAAGGTGTTTGAGACGATCCGCGCCCCAGGCTGCAATTCCGCTTGCAGCTTCGGCCGAAGCCGCTGATTGACGCTGCTCAGCAGAAACAGCGTCACCACGGTGGCTTCGTGAATGTCGGCCGTGAAAAGATCGCCTTCCTCGAAGCGGACCCGATTCTCCACTCCGGCTCTCTTTGCGTTCGCTCTCGCCTCGGCGATGCGCTCCGGATTGATGTCGATTCCCACCGCCCGCGCCCCGAAATCCTTGGCCGCCGCCACCACGATCCGCCCATCGCCGCAGCCCAAATCGTAAACAATATCGCCGCTTTTCACTCCCGCCAGTTTGAGCATCGCTTGCACCGCCGGCTCGGTCGTGGGTAAATACGGAACGTCGGGCGCGTGAAGCGGCTGCTTGCTTGGCTGCGCCGCGCAGACGGAAACCAGCAACCACACGCCCGCCAGGGCGCTCCGTAACGCCGAAGTTTGCACTCCCATGGGCGCCTCCCGTCTCATGAACATATCGCACCGCCTCGGAAAAAGCTACCCTCAAAAGAGGAGGTAGCGATTATGTCTGTCTGGTTTGCAGCGAGTCTTCCGCCCGAATCCCCGCTTCCCGAACGCGATCCCGGCGCGGTGAAGCAAGAATCGATTTCGCCCCCCGTCCCCGTAATTTTCGAATCCTCGGAACTTGAAAAAATGTCCTTGCGCGTTTACTCGGCCATTCACCTTCGCGTCCCCGATTCGGGCCTCGATTGGCTGGACCGGATGATCGAGCGCTCGCGCCAGCTTGATGCCCGGGGCGACTGATGCGCGCCGCCTTATTGGCTCTGCTCGCGCTGCGTCTTTCGGCCGCCGCCTTCCAAGTGGATCACATCACCTTCTGCGGCGCGAACCTGCCGGAAATGCGCCAGATGCTCGCCAGCGTCGGCATCCCCACCGAATACGGCGGCGCGCATTCCAACGGCCTCACCGAGATGGCGCTCTCGAGCTTCCAAGATGGATCGTACCTGGAACTGATCGCTCCCCTCGCCGGCGCCGATCCCAGCTCCCACTATTGGAGCCGGTTCATGAAGGCCAACGCCGGACCTTGCGCCTGGGCGATCCGTGGCGAATCGCCCGCGCGCCTGGAACAACGCGCGGCAAAGCTGAACGCCGCCGGCATCGCCGCCTTAACCGAAAAGGCTGGCCGCAAACGCGCCGATGGGATTGATCTCCTTTGGGAGACGGCGCGCCTCGGACCGCCGCCGCAAGGCTCCTTTTTCCCCTTCCTGATCGCTGACCAGACGCCGCGCGATCTTCGCGCTTTCCCCTCCGGCCATCCGGCCGGCTCAAATTTAGCAGCCGTCCGCTACGTGGTCGTGGCGGTGACCAACCTGTTTGATGCGATCGCCAAATATCGCCTCGCTTTCGGCCTCCCCGCGCCCCAGCGCCAGGACGATCCGTCTCTGGGCGCGCATCTGGCGTGGTTTCCTCAATCGCCCGTGATTCTTGCCTCGCCTTCCGCGCCGGACGCCTGGCTTGCGCTTCGTTTGAAGCAGTTCGGCCAAGCGCCTTGCGCCTTCGTGCTAGCCGCTCCATCCTGGCCCGCCCGCAGCCCTTCCTCGGCCTGGTTTGGACATGCCGTCGTTTGGCTCGATTCCCATAAGCTGGCAGGCGCCAGAATCGCGATCGCTAAATAGTCTTGCTAGGCTGCGGAGAGCGCTAACCGGTCCCGCAGCGATTGCCGGATCCGCAGCATTCGTACCCGAATTCCCGTCGAAGTGATGCCTTCGTTTTTCGCGATCTCCTCGGCCGAATAGCCTTCCAGGCTCCTCAACAGCAGCTTGCGATCCCGCGGCGAGCAGTAATCCAGCATCCGGCGCAAATCGATATCCTGGAGATTCATTGTGTACGGCGCATCCACCCCCTCAATCGGCAGCATGGGCTTGACTCGGAACTTGGCGCGGAACAGGTTTCGAGCAATCGAATTCACCCAAAACCCCACCAGTTCCGGATCTCGCAACTGGTCCCGGTACTCCCAGCCCCGAACCCATGCCGCTTGGGCAATCTCTTCGGCTTCTTCCAGGCCCGCGCCGCGCGAAAGCAAAAACCGCTTGGTCGCTGGAAACCCGCTTTCGAATGCTTCAGCGTACTGATTGCGTCTCATCGCTCATAAAGTCTGCATTCGATTTACCAGTTTTGGTTCCGTCTTTATTTATCGGCGTTTACCGCGACTTTGTCCCCCCCGCTATGTCTCCTTGTGCCGGAAAAAGTTACGGCCAGGCCACAAAGCCTGCGCCGCCAGCCTCCTCGTTCGGTTAAATTAGTTGGAGGTCCGAACTAAAGAAAGCCGATCCGCCGATGACCAGAACCCTCGCCATCGCCCTCTGCGCCGCAGGCCTTTTGGCCTATTCCCAGCCGTACTTGAATCCCGATCTGCCCCCCGAAAAACGGGCTGCGGATCTGGTTGCCCGCCTGACTCTCGAAGAGAAAGTCCTGCAAATGCAGAACTCCGCGCCCGCCATCCCGCGCCTGGGCATCCCCGCCTACGATTGGTGGAACGAAGGGCTGCACGGCGTGGCTCGCGCCGGTTTGGCCACTGTCTTTCCGCAAGCCATCGCCCTGGCCGCCACCTGGGACACGGACCTCATGGGCCGCGTCGCCGACGCCATCTCCACCGAGGCCCGCGCGAAATACAACCAAGCCCTTCTCAACCAGGACTACAGCCGCTATCACGGACTCACCTTCTGGTCCCCCAACATCAATATCTTCCGCGATCCGCGCTGGGGCCGCGGCCAGGAAACCTACGGCGAGGATCCCTTCCTCACCTCCCGCATGGCGGTGGCCTTTATTCAGGGCATGCAAGGCGGCGATCCGCATTACTTCAAGGTCATCGCAACCGCCAAGCATTTCGCCGTTCACAGCGGCCCGGAACCTTTGCGCCACCAGTTCGACGTCCACCCTAGCGAACGCGACCTGCGCGATACGTATCTGCCCGCCTTCCGCGCCAGCGTCGTCGAGGGCAAGGCGTACTCCGTGATGTGCGCCTATAACAGCGTCAATGGCGAGCCTGCTTGCGCCAACCCCGGCCTCCTGCAAAAAATTCTCCGCGGCGAATGGGGTTTCCAGGGCTATATCGTGAGCGATTGCGGCGCCATCGCCGACATCTTCGGCGGCCACAAGTTCAAAGCCAGCTCCGCCGAAGCCTCGGCGGCCGCGGTGAAAGCCGGCGTCGATCTCGCCTGCACCTTCACCAACGACTATCGATCCCTCTCTGAGGCCGTGAAAGCCGGCCTGATTGCCGAAGCCGAAATCGATCGTTCCCTTGAGCGGCTGTTCGTCGCGCGCTTTAAACTCGGCATGTTCGACCCGCCCGAGCGCGTCCCATTCTCCAACATCCCCTATTCGGAAGTGGATTCCGCCGCGCACCGCGAACTCGCCCTCGAAGCCGCCCGCAAATCCATCGTGCTGCTCAAAAACCAGAACCGCGCTCTGCCTTTGGCCGCCTCCCTGGGCGGCATTGCCGTCATCGGCCCGGCGGCCGACGATCCCGACGCCCTCCTCGGAAATTACAATGGATTTTCTTCGAAACACGTCACCCCCTTGGAAGGGATGCAAACCCAATTCCCTGGAAAAATCCGCTTCGCGCCGGGCGCGGCCTATACCGCGCAAACTCCTTCCTTGATCCCTGCCGGCGCCTTCGCCGGCGGCTTAACCGCCGAATACTTCAAGAATCCGAATCTCCAAGGGCCGCCGGAATTGCGCAGAATCGAGCCGCGCCCCCTTTTGCAGCCGGGCGTCGATCCCGCGATTCCCGCTCGCGGGTTTTCGGTTCGTTGGACCGGCCGATTGATCGCGCCCTGGAGCGGCCCTTACACCTTCAGCGGGCGAGCCGGAGCGCGCATTGCCTTGGATGGCAAGGAACCGCCCGCGCCGGTCACCCTCGAAGCGGGCCGCGCCTACGATTTCCGCATGGAATATCGCGCGCCGGGTCCCGCGGGCGCGCCCCGCGCCCTGTGGATTCCGCCCGCCGAGCCCATGCTCGCTCAAGCCGTCGGCATCGTCCAAGGCGCCGGCGTGACCGTCGCCTTTCTCGGCCTGAACCCCAATCTGGAAGGCGAGGAGATGAACGTCAATATTCCCGGATTCTCCGGCGGAGACCGCACCGATCTGAATCTGCCCGCCTCGCAGCAGCGGCTCTTGGAAGCCGCCGTGCAAACCGGCAAGCCCGTCATCGTAGTTCTCTCGAGCGGCGGCGCCCTGGCCGTTAACTACGCCGCCGGGCGCGCCGCGGCCGTGCTCGAAATGTGGTACGCCGGCGAGGAAGCCGGAACCGCCATCGCCGAAACCTTGGCCGGCCTGAATAATCCCGCCGGACGCCTTCCAGTGACCTTTTATAAAAGCGCCGATCAGTTGCCCCCCTTTGACGACTATTCCATGGCCGGCCGCACTTATCGCTACTTCCACGGCGATCCGCTCTACGGATTCGGCTTCGGACTGAGCTATTCGAAATTTCGCTATTCCAGCTTGAACGCCCGGCGCACCTCTGCGGGAGGCCGCGTCACGGCGCGGGTGAAAAACGATTCCCTGCGCGAGGGAGACGAAGTCGCCCAGCTTTACGTCAACGGCGAATTGCGAGGTTTCAAGCGCATTCATCTTCGCCCCGGCGAAACCCGCGCCGTCGAATTTTCGCTCGAGCCCGGCGGCCTGCCGGAACGAAAAGCCCGGATCGCCGTCGGCGGCGGGCAGCCCTTGCCATCCATTCCACACCTGGAGGGAACGCTATAACCAACTCGCCCCAACAAGCCCTTGTTTCGCGCCTCCTGCATGCCTGCGGAGGCTCCTACAGCCCCCAGACGCGCCGCCAATACTACATCTCCGGTCCCCAGTGGGCCGCCGCCTACGCCGGCCAAGCCCTGTTCCACGCCCCTACGCGCCCCCCCATCGGTTTTGAAGAGGTCATCCGCAGATTCGGCGAAATCGGCATCCGGTGCTGGACCACCCACGATACCGACGTCGTCCCCACCGAAGCCCTCGCCACCGACCGCCAAGCGGAAATTGCCGATAAAATCAAATCCGCTCTTGCCGCCAGCGGCATGCAATGCTCCATGGTGACGGCCGAGACGTTCCACCACCCGGTCTGGGCCGCTGGTCCTGCGGCCGAAGCGCCGGAGGTCCGCGAATATGCGAAATTCCGCCTGTGCAACGCCGTGGATTTCGCCCATGAGCTGGGCGCGAGCTTCGCCGTCTACTGGCCGGGTTCGCTCGGCTATTATGTGCAAGGCGCCATCGACGAAACCCAAACCCTGCGCTGGTACGCCGAAGCCCTCAATGCCGCCTGCGAGCGCGATATCGAAGTCGCGCGGCGCCGCGGCCGCCCCACTCTCAAACACTGCCTGGAAGCCAAGCCCTTCGAGCCTCAGGCCGAAATTCTTCTTCCCACCAGCGACGCCATGCTCGCCTTCATCGCTTCCGGCTTGCTCCTGCATCCTGAAATGGTCGGCCTCAATCCCGAGTACCTCCATGAGCTGATGTGGGGCGCCGCTCCGCGAGCCGCCCTGGCCCGCGCGCTTTTGGCCGGCAAACTGTTCCACTTCGATATCAACGACGGCTACCGCCTCAAGCACGACGTCGATATCGGCGTGGGCCTGGTGAATCCGCTCGATTGGCTGAACGTCTTGGTGCTGCTTCGCAGCCACGGATATCAAGGCCCCTTCAATCTCGACTACAAGCCGCCGCGCACCACCAGCGCCTCCGGCGTCTTCGAGGTGAGTTTCCCCACCGCCGTGGATCGCTTCATTACGCTCTGGGAGATGGCGGGCGAGGTCGCCTCCGACCCTGTCGTCCAGCAAGCCACCGGCGCTTTGAAAGCCGGCGCCGGCGTCGCCGGCCGCCGCGATCCCGACGCCATCGTCCAGGCCAATCGCGAGCTGCTCACTCTGCATGAGCTCATCGCCCACCGCCTTTTCCAGATTCTCATCGGCCAGCACAAGGGAAGGACCTTTTTCGCGTGAATGTCATCGCCCTGCGGGGAGTCGACCTCGCGATCGTCGCCCTCTATTTCGCCGCCGTGCTCGGCATTGGATTTTACCTGAAACGCTTCGCCTCCAGCGGCGAGGACTTCTTTCTGGCCGGCCGCGAAATGACGGCCTGGGTGGCTGGCCTGAGCTTTCTTTCCGCCAATCTCGGCTCGCTCGAATTGCTGGGTTGGGCCGGCTCCGCCTATCAATACGGCATCCTCGCCGCGCATTGGTATTGGGTCGGCGCGATTCCCGCCATGCTGTTTTTGGGCCTCGTGATGATGCCTTTCTACTACATCTCGAAAACCCACTCCGTGCCCGGTTATCTTCAGCTTCGCTTTGGGCGGGGAGCCAGCGCGCTCAGCGCCGCCACCTTCGCCGCCATGACCATCCTTATGTCCGGAGTCAATATGTACGCCATGGCCGTGGTGATGAAAGTCATGCTCGGCTGGAACATTCACTTCAGCATCTGGGTCTCGTCGCTCACCGTTGGAATTTATGTCGCGGCCGGCGGCCTGTACTCCGCGATCTTCAACGAAGTGCTGCAATTCTTCCTCATCTGGTTCGGCTCGTTGCTGATTCCCATTTTCGGACTCGTCGAAACCGGCGGATGGAGCGGCATGGTCCTGCGCATCCAGCGCAATTTCCCCGGCCAGGATTTCACTCATCTTTGGTCCACGCTCGCCCGTCCCGCCGACAACCCCATGGGTATGCATTGGACCGGCATCGTCTTCGGCTTGGGAGCGGTTCTTTCGATGGGCTACTGGACCACCGATTTCCTCGTCGTGCAGCGCGTGTTGACCGCCAAAGACATCCGCTCGGCGAAAATGGCGCCCGTCATCGGATCGTTTTTCAAAATGGCCGTGCCGTGGATCGTGATTTTGCCCGGCCTGCTGGGGCTCGCCGTGCTGCCGCAGAAACTGGTTCCGGAAAGCGCCATGCAGGCCGGCCAGCACAGTTACAACGAAGTCCTGCCGCTGATGCTGGCGCGCTATATGGGGCCGGGTTTATTGGGATTGGGCGTCACGGCGCTGGTCGCCGGATTCATGGCGGGCATGGCCGGCAATGTCAGCGCTTTCTCCACCGTCTGGACCTATGATCTCTACCGCCCCTATATCCGCAAACAGGCCCCCGACGCCCACTACGTCTCCATGGGCCGCTGGTGCACCTTAATCGGTCTGTTCGTCAGTATCGCCACCGCCTACCTGGCCATGCAATTCGCCAGCATCATGGATTACGTCCAGGCGCTCTTCAGCTTTTTCATCGCCCCGCTGTTCGGCACCGTTCTGCTCGGCATGCTGTGGAAACGCGCCACGCCCGCCGCCGGATTCTGGGGCCTGCTGGCGGGCGTCTCCTCTTCGGTCGCCATGTTCTTCTGGGTCAAGGCGGACCCCTCCGCCCTGGCCCTCATCGCCCTCTCCAATCACGCCAAAGCCCTGGCCGAGGATATGTACCGCGCTCTGTGGTCCTGTCTGATCAACGTAGTCGTGACCGTGCTCGTAAGCCTGGTGACCCAGCCCAAACCCGTTCATCAGTTGGAAGGATTAGTCAGGGGAGTCACGAAAATCCCCAACGAAATGGGCGTCCCTCTCCTGGCCAGACCCGCCTTCTGGGCCGTCGTGGCCGTCGTCGCGTTCCTGATTTTGCAGTGGATTTTCTGGTAAACCGGAGTATGCATCGCGATTTGATCCCCGTCTGGTTTTTCGTGGGCCTGCTGTTGGGCCTGTACGGGCTCCTAATCCTCGCAACCGGCCTTGCGGAATTATCCAATCCTCCTCCCACCGTGCTCGCCAATCTTCACGCGCCGGTGTGGTGGGGAGCCGTGATGGTCTTCCTCGGCGCGGCCTATTGTTTTGCGTTCCGCCCGCGCCGGTAAGATCGAAGCGCTATGTTATGCTGATCTTGCCTGAGGATTATGGATGCGTTTTCGAGCGGTCGTGATGCTGGCGCTGGCGGGCCTCGGCTCCTGGGGCGTAGTTCATGCGCAAAAGCCCTTCCAGCAATATCGCGCCATTGAGTACGAAGATTTCCCCCTCCCGCCCGACTGGAACCAAAAAACCGAATGGACCCGCGCCCGTCTCAAGTACCCCGGCATCTTCAATCTCCACGGTTCCGGCGAAGGCGGCCCGCTGAACTGGACCATCGATTATCCCCGCTCCGACCGGCATCTGCTGGCCGGCATCCGCCGCCTCACCCGCATTGATACGCGCTCGGTGGAGCAGGTGGTCGAAGCTGATGGCGGCGACGACATATATAATTGGCCGATGCTGTACGCGGTCGAAGTCGGCCACTGGGACCTGACCTCCGATCAGGCCGCCCAACTCCGCGAATTCCTCCTGCGCGGCGGATTCCTCATGTGCGACGATTTCCACGGAACTCTGGAGTGGAACGTCTTCACCCGGGGCATGAACAAGATATTCCCCGACCGCAAAATCGTCGACCTCGATAACAAAGATCCCATCTTCCACGTCATATATGACCTGGATGATAAGTTCCAGGTGCCGGGATGGCAATGGTCCATCAGCCGCCTGACCTATGAATATGACGGCTTTGAGCCGAAGTGGCGCGCCATCTACGACGACAAAGGCCGCGTCATGGTGGCGATCTGCCACAATATGGACCTGGGCGACGCTTGGGAGTGGTCCGACGATCCGCACTATCCGGAAAAGTGGGCCGGCTTGGCGTACCGCATCGCCGTAAATTACGTCACCTATGATTTGACCCATTAGCCGAGGCGCGCATGTTCGAACTGCTCTTTAAATACCCCTCCGCTGTGTTCTCCCGGGGAAGCTTCGTGCTCCTCAGCGGATGGTCCATGTGGTGGTTCGGCGCCGGCGTGGCGGCCGCCGCCGCGCTGTTGGCTTGGCTGGTGTGGCGGCGCGGTCCAGGCTTCCAGGGAATGGGAGCGGCCCGCGCCGCCGCCGTCTGGATTTTGCAAACCGCGCTCGCCTCCTTGCTGTTGTTTCTTCTCTGGCATCCCGCGCTCAGCGTCGCCACGCTCAAGCCCCGGCAAAATATCGTTGCCGTGGTGGTGGATGACTCCGCCAGCATGTCCACCCCTGATGAAGGCTCTTCCTCCCGCAAAGACCGCGCCGTCTCCGTTCTGAACTCCGGTTTGTTGACCGAGTTGCAGAGCAAGTTCCAGGTGCGCCTCTACAAGATGAGCGACCATCTTGTCCGCATCGACAACCCCGGGCAGCTCACCGCCGCCGCCCCCGTCACTCACATCGGCGATAGCCTCATGCAGGTGGTGCGGGATTCAGCCAGTCTCCCGATCGGCGCGGTCGTGCTGATGAGCGACGGAGCCGACAACTCCGGCGGAATCGATCTGGAAACGATCTCCGAGGTCCGCCGCCAGCGCATCCCCATCCACACCATCGGATTCGGGCGCGAAAAAATGGCCCGCGATATCGAAATCTCCGACGTCGAGTTGGCCCAGCGCGCCCTTCCTGATTCCCGGCTCGCCGCCCTCATTCATTTGCATCAGACCGGCTACGCCGGCCAGAAAGTCCGCGTCAACATCAAGGAATCCGGCAAATTGCTCGCCTCCCAAGAGATTACTCTGAAGGCCGATGGCCTCCAGCAAGTGGAGCCCGTGTTGTTCAATATCGGCCCGGCCGGCGTCAAAACCATTGAAGCTTCCATCGATCCTCTCTCCAGCGAGGAAAACCCCAACAACAATCGCCTCACCCGGCTTGTCAATGTCGATCAGCGCACCCCTCGCATCCTCTTTTTCGACGGCGAACCCCGCTGGGAATTCAAGTTCCTCAAGCGCGCCGTGGAAGACGACCGCAATCTCGAGCTCTTCACCATGGTGCGGACCACCGAAAACAAAATCTATCGCCAGGGAAACTGCCCCGACGACAAGAAGACTTCGGCCGAAGGCGGCTGCAAGTTCCTCGAAGACGGCTTTCCCACCCGGGTCGAAGATCTGTTCGGTTTTGACGGGCTGATTTTGGGCAGCGTGGATGCGCCCTATCTCAAGCCTCAGCAGCAAGACTTGATCCGGCAGTTTGTGGACCGCCGCGGCGGCGGCCTGCTCTTCCTCGGCGGCAAGGATTCGCTTGCCGACGGCGGCTGGAATGAAAGCCAGCTCCGCGACCTGCTGCCCACCACGCTCCCCCATGTCGAAAAGGGCAAGAAAACGTTCTTCCGCATCGGCGCCGATGTCGAGCTTACCAAGGCTGGCCGCGAAAGCCTGATCACTCGCATCGAAGAGAACCCCGATAAGAACGTCGAGCGCTGGAAAAAACTTCCCTACATCATGAATTTTCAGGATCCCGGCCAGCCCAAGCCGGGCGCTACCGTGCTTGCCGACGCCATCCCTAGGGAAGGCGGCGGCGGCCGCGTGCCCCTGCTCATCATTCAGCCTTTTGGCCGCGGCCGCACCGCCATCTTCGCCACCGGAGGAAGCTGGCGCTGGCAAATGCTCCAGCCCGTCTCCGACATGAGCCATGAAACTTTCTACCGCCAACTGCTTCGCTGGCTGGTCGCCGATACCCCGCGCCGCGTCACCGGATCCACTCCTCGCCAGCTTCTGGCCGACGAAACTCAAGTCAAGCTCCGCGCCGAAGTTCGCGACACCACCTATCTCCCCGCCGGCGACGCCTCCGTCCAAGCCCATATCGCCGGCCCCGAAGGCATCACCGAATCGCTCGATATGCGCCCCGAACCGCTGGAGCAAGGAGTCTACGTCGCCGAGTACAGCACCCCAAAACCTGGTTCGTATCTTGTGGATATCGTCGCCAAGCACGGCCAGGACGACCTCGGCCATGATACATTGACCTTCCGGCGCGAGGATGGCGTCGCGGAGAATTTCCACGTCGAGCAGAACCGCGAGCTGCTCGAAAAACTGTCGTCGGAAACCGGCGGCCGTTACTATAAGCCCAATGAAGCGTCGCGTTTGGGCAAAGATATCAATTATTCCGAAGCCGGAATCACGATTCGCGAAACCCGCGACCTGTGGGATATGCCGGTAATCTTTCTCGCCATCGTGCTTTTGCGGAGCACGGAGTGGCTCTTGAGGCGAAGATGGGGCGTAATTTAAAGTTGGCTTCGTTTTTTCGGAAAGGGCAAGCCCGCCCGCAATCCCCTTTCATGCGGCTGTTGGCTTCGTTTTTTCTTGTCCTCGCCCCCGCGGCTTCCGCCCGCGCGGAAACCTATTTTCTTACAGTTGCGGGCCTTGGAGCCGAAGCCGAGTACGAGCAGCGCTTCAGCGGCTGGGCCAAAGACCTGGATAAAATTGTCCGCGCAGAGCCGGGCGCCAAGGTCGATACCCTCGAAGGCAAAGACGCGACCAAGGCCAACTTTGAAGCCCGGCTCCGCGCCATCGCCGCCCAAGCCAGGCCCGACGATTCTCTAGTCCTCACCCTGATCGGCCATGGAACCTACGACGATCGCGACTATAAGTTCGCTCTTCCCGGACCCGATATTTCCGCAACCGAGCTCGCGCTGCTTCTGGACCGCATTCAGGCCAAGGTTCTGGTGGTGAATACCACCAGTTCCAGCGGCGGTTCGCTTCCCATTTTGCAAAAGCCCAAACGCGTCGTCATCACCGCCACCAAAACCGGCACGGAGAAAAATGTCACCGTGTTTGCGCGCTATTGGATTGAAGCGCTGAGAGATCCGGCCGCGGACGCCGATAAAAACGGCGTCATCACCGCGCTTGAAGCTTTCAAATATGCCGAAGCCAAAACCGTCAAATACTTCGAGGCCCAAAACTGGCTCGCCACCGAACATTGTTTGTTGGAAGACGCCGGCAAGGGCGACGGAGTGAAAGATCCGGGACCCGACAACGGCGAAGGCCAAATCGCCGGACGATTCGCTCTGCTGCATCTGGGCTCGGCCGCCTCCCTGGTGAAGGATCCCAGAAAACAGGATTTGCTGAAAAAAAAGGAAGAGCTCGAGACCCAGATCGACGAGCTTAAGTATCGCAAGGCGGCCATGGATACCGCCGAGTATCAATCACAACTGCGGAAATTGCTGCTGGAGTTGGCGCAGACCCAGGAGGAGCTCGACAAATGAGAGCGCTGCTATTGGGGCTTTGTCTTCCGCTCGGGGCGCAGACCTTGGAGCAATGCGCCGCTTTGCACAAGCATGGCGACCCTGCCGAGACGGCGTGTTGGCGCTCCCTGAGCCGCTCCGCCGATCCCGCGGTCCGCGCCGAAGCCCTGTTTGGGCTTAAGGATTACGACGGCGCCAACGAGTCCTTCCGGTCCGCCGAAAAGGCCCGCCCGAAAGACGTAAATGTGAAGCTTCGTTGGGGCGTCCTCATGCTGGAGGCTCCCAACGGCAACCCTCAGGAAGCTTCCAATCTGTTTAACGAAGCGCTCGAAATCGACAAAAACAACGCCCAAGCTCTTCTCGGGCTGGCGCGGGTGGCCGAAGACAGCTACGGCGGCGAGGCCGTTCAGTTCGCCGAGAGAGCTCTGGCCGCCGACCCGAAACTTTATCAGGCCCACGAGTTGATGGCCCGCATCGCCCTGGAAGACAACAACGAACCGAAGGCCGTCGAAGAGGCCAACAAAGCCGTGGCGATTTCCCCCGAAGCTCTGGACGCCATGGCCATCCTGGCCACCGTCGATTGGCTGGACGACAAGCCCGTTCCCGCTCCGCCCGGCAAGATCCAGATCGGATCGCCCTGGATCGACCGCATCTTGAAGGTCAATCCGCATTACGGGGAAGCCTACTCCCTTGCCGGACATTTCTTTGTGATCAACCGCCGCTACGAGGAAGGCATCTTGTATTACCGCAAGGCGCTGGAGCTCGATCCCCAGCTTCAAAGCGCCCGCAGCCAGTTGGGCATCAATCTGATGCGCCTTGGCCAAAACGACGAAGCTTACAAGCTGCTCATGGAAGCTTGGGATGCAAACTGGCGCGACCACCCCACCTCGAACACCCTGACCCTGATGGATAGCTACAAAAACTTCGACACGCTCAAAACCAAAAGCGGCCGCGGCGTGGTCAAGCTGCAAAAGAAAGAAGAGGCTTTGCTCAAGCCCTATTTCGAAGCCGAGCTCGATAAAATCCTGGAAACCTACGACAAGAAATACCAGTACAAGCTGCCGGGAACGGTTCAGGTCGAGGTCTATCCCGATCACGAGGATTTCGCCGTGCGCACCATGGGCATGCCCGGCCTGGGCGCCTTGGGCGTTACCTTCGGAAACATCGTCGCCATGGATTCGCCCAATGGCCGCAAGCCCGGCGAGTTCCATTGGGCCAGCACCCTATGGCATGAGATGAGCCATGTCTACGTGCTTTCGATGACCCATCATCGCGTCCCTCGTTGGTTTACCGAAGGCCTGGCCGTCTATGAAGAGACCGCCGAGAACCCCGACTGGGGCGACCGCCTCGATCCGCCCAGCATCATGGCCATCAAGGATCACAAACTGCTGCCGGTGGCCGAATTGGATCGCGGCTTCATTCACCCTTCCTATCCCAACCAGGTCATCGTCAGCTATTTCCAGGGCGGCCGCGTCATTACTTACATCGTGCAGAAGTGGGGCTACGGCGCGGTGCTCAATATGATCCACGATTTCGCCGATCGCATGAGCACGCCCGGCGTGATCGAAAAGGAGCTCAAGATGAAGCCCGAGGAGTTCGACAAGCAATTCCTCGCCTGGTTGGAAGCGCAAACTAAGACCACCGTCGATGGCTACGAAACCTGGACCCGGCGCGTCAAGGCCCTTAATGAGAATGTCAAAAACAAGGACTGGGCCGCTGTCATTAAAGAAGGCGCCGAGATCCGCGACATCTACCCCGATTACGTGGAGGCCGGAAGCGTTTACGAAGCGCTCGCCAAGGCTTATGAAGCCGCCAACGATAAGGCCAAAGCCATGGAGCAATTGAAACGCTACGCCGACGTGGGAGGGCGCAATCCCGATACCCTGAAGCATCTCTCCGAGATGGAAACGGCCGCCGGCGACAAGCAGGCTGCCGCGCGAACCCTCCAGCGGTTGAACTATATCTATCTGCGCGACGAGAAGGCTCATCAGGAGCTGGGCGACCTGGATTTGGAGCTGGGCGACCCGGCCGGCGCCGTGTTGGAGTATCAAGCGGTGCTCGCCGGAAAGCCGGTCGATCCGGCCGGCGCGCATTTCCAACTGGCCAAGGCGTTCCAGGCGGACCATCGCCCCGCGGACGCCAAGGAAGAGGTGTTCGCCGCGCTCGAGCTCGCGCCGGAATTTAAGCCCGCTCAAAAATTGTTACTGGAGTTAAACGCAAAATCGGCAAACGTGAAATAATAGAATGCCCGTGGGCGTCCGCTGCTCACCGCTTTTAAGGCGAAATCATACATGTCAACTCTTCCCATACAAACCCCCACCCTCGACTCCGGCGAGCTCAAGGAGCGCGTCGCCCGGTTTCAGAAAATCCGCGACGATATCGTCACCCAGATCCGGCGTGTGATCGTCGGGCAGAACGAAGTCATCGAACAGGTGATGATCGCCCTTTTTGTCGGCGGCCATTGCCTCATCACCGGCCTGCCGGGAACCGCCAAGACCCTTCTTGTGCGGACGCTCGCCTCCATTTTGGGCCTGGACTTCCGCCGCATCCAGTTCACGCCGGATCTGATGCCCTCCGATATTACCGGCACGGACATCATCGAGGAGGACCCCACCACCGGCCGCAGAACCTGGACCTTCGTTCCCGGGCCCATTTTCGCGAACGTGCTGCTGGCGGACGAAATCAACCGCACCCCTCCTAAAACTCAATCGGCTCTGCTGGAGGCCATGCAAGAGCTCTCCTGCACGGTGCGCGGCAACCACTACAAAATCCGCCCTCCGTTTTTCGTGCTCGCAACCCAGAATCCCATCGAGCTGGAGGGCACCTATCCGCTGCCGGAGGCGCAGCTTGACCGCTTTATCTTCAACGTGCTTCTGGATTACCTTTCGGCCGACGACGAAATCCAGGTGTTGGATTTAACCACTACCACCCACGTCTCCCAAGCCGACGCCGTAACCAACGCCGAAGAGATTTTGGAGTTCCAAAGGCTCGTCCGCATGGTGCCGATCGCGGAATCCGTCGCCCGCCACGCCGTCAGCCTCGTCCGCGCCACCCGCAGCACCGATGCAAGCTCCCCGGATTTCGTCAAGAAATATGTGAACTTCGGCGCTAGCGTCCGCGCCGCCCAAAACCTGGTGCTGTGCGCCAAGGCCCGCGCTCTAATGCAGCACCGCTATCACGTCTCCTACGAAGACGTGCGCGAGCTGGTGCGCCCCATTCTGCGCCACCGCATCCTGCTCAATTTCCAAGCGGAATCCGACAAACTCACGCAAGACGACGTCTTAAAGAAGCTCTTGGACGCCATACCCGCGCCGCGCGACTAAGCTTCTTTATGCTTCAGCGGTTCTTAGATCCCGCGGTTTTGCGGAATTTGGCCGGCCTTGATCTGATCGCCAAGACGGTGGTGGATGGGTTCATCTCCGGCCTGCACCGCTCTCCGGATTTCGGATTCAGCCAGGAATTCGCCGAGTACCGCGCCTACACCCCCGGCGACGATCTGCGCCACGTGGACTGGAACGTGTTCGCCCGCACCGAACGGGCGTTTTTGAAGCGTTATCGCGGCGAAACCAATTGCCAGGTGAATGTGCTGTTGGATGTGAGCCGCTCGATGAGCTACGCCGCCAATGGCCGCGACAAGCTGGAATATGCGAAGTTCCTGGCGGCCTCCGTGCTCTACCTGGCTCATTTGCAGAGAGACGCGGCCGGACTGATCGTCTTCGACGACGAGGTCCGGAACTTTGTCCCTCCCTCTACCCGCCAGGGCCAGTTGCACCGCCTGCTGCACGGCATCGAACAGGCCCAGCCCGGCCGGCGCACCGATTTTGCGCGCCCCTTCGCTCACCTCATGGATTTCTTGCGCCGGCGCGGAGTCGTCGTGGCGATTTCCGATTTCTGGGAGAATCCCCAGAACATCGTTGACACCGTGGCCCCGTTGCGTTTCCGCGGCAACGAGTTGGTGCTGTTCCACGTCTTAGATCCCGACGAGATCCGTCCCAAGCTGAAGCATCCGGTCATGCTGGAGGATCTGGAAACGGGCGAGACCATGGAAGTGACGCCGGATTACGCGGCTCACGAGTACCGAGATAAAATGCAGGCCCACCTGGAATCCATCGAAAAGAAGGCTAAGGGCGCGGGCATGGATTATTTCCTGGTCGATACCGGACGCCCGCTCGACGCGGCGCTGCGGGAATATTTGGCGATCCGGACAGGAAGGCTGTAGGCGTTTCATGGGTTTTTTGAGTCCTTGGTTTTTGGCGGGCGTGGCCGCGGTCGGGCTGCCGGTGTGGCTGCATTTGCTGCGGCGCCACAAAAGCGATCCGCGCCTGTTCCCTTCGCTCATGTTCTTCGAGCGGCGCGAGCAGAGCTCGGTCGTGCACAAGCGCCTGGACTATCTTTTGCTCTTCGCCCTGCGGACCCTCATGCTCATTTTGCTGGCGCTGTTGTTCGCCAACCCCTTCATCCGCCGCGCGGCGCCCAAGGCCGCTGGTAGGAAGCTGACCGTCGTGGCCGTGGATGATTCCTTCAGCATGCGGGCGGTGGAAGGCGGCCAATCGCGTCTGGAGAAGGCCAAGAACGAAGCGCTGAATGTGATCTCTCAAATTCCTCCGGCCGCTCCCGCCGAAGTGGTCGCGGTGGACGGCCAGGTCGCACCCATGACGCAGCAATCCACCGATGCCGGCGAGCTGCGCGCGGCCGTGGCGGCGATTCAGCCTTCCGACGGCCGCGCCTCCTTCGGAGAATTGGCCCGGTTTGCGCGGGCGCTGGCGCAATCCGCCAAGATGCCGGTCGAGCTTCATCTGGTGAGCGACTTGCAAAAGACGGCCCTCCCGCCCGGCTTCGCGGATCTCCGCCTCGACGAAGACGTCGCGCTGGTTCTGCACCCGGTCGGCGGGGAGCTTTCCAATTGGACCGTGGAAAACGTAGTGGCGCCGAGGCGCGTCTACGATCCCAAGCGCGTGCGCGTGCAGGCCACCGTGGCCGGATTCAATACGCCTGCGGCCAAACGCGCCGTCTCGCTCGTCCTGAACGGAAAAACCGTCCAGACCAAGACCGTGGACGTTCCCCCCAATGGGCGCGCGTCGGTGGAGTTTTTGGGCCTCGACGCATCCTATGGATTCAATCGGGGAGAGGTTCGCATCGATTCCGCCGATGCGCTCTCCGCCGACGACCGGTTTGTCTTTTCCGTGGAGCGCGCCGATCCGAAAAAGATTCTGTTCGTCGACGATGGAAGGCGGCCCAAAGGGCAGTACTATTTCAAAACCGCTCTCGATTCCAATACCGACGCGGCCTTCGCCCTCGACACGCAGCGCCCGGAAGCGGCGGCGGGCGCCATTCTTTCCAATTTCGCCGTGGTCGTGCTGAACGATCCGGGAATTCTGCCCTCCAGCCTCCTCGACAATTTGCGGCGCTACGTGAACGCCGGCGGCTCCATGTTGATCGTCCTGGGCCAGTCCTCGGCCGCTCTTCAAAAGGTCCCCGTAACGGACGATCCGATCGATACAACGCGCTATGCCGGCCGCGAGTCGGAACTTTTCCTGACCGCATCCGACCTCGATACGGGCCATTCCGTGCTCAAAAACGTCGAGAGATTCGAAGGCGTGCGCTTTTACCTGGTCACGCACGTGACGCCCGTAAAATCCAGAGTCCTGGCAAAGCTGAACGACGGATCTCCGCTGGTGCTCGAAAGCCAGATTGGCGGCGGGAAGGTTTTGGTCTTCACCTCGCCCTTCGACAATTCGGTGAACGATTTTCCCTTGGCGCCGTCGTTTGTCCCGTTCGTGCAGACCTCGGCGCAATACTTGGGCGGCGGCGGCGTGGAGCAGCCGGTGAACCAAACCGTCGATTCTTACGTGGAGTTGAGGACCGGCCAGGGAGAGAATGCGCCGGCGGAAGTATTGGATCAAGACGGCAAGCGCGTGTTGACCCTGCAAGAGGCGACCACCGCCGCCGCCTTTCCCCTTTCGCGCGAAGGATTCTATGAAGTGAAAACGGCCAGCGGGCGGCGCAGCCTTCAGGCGGTGCATGCCGACCGCAGAGAGTCGGATCTTTCCCCAATCCCCAAGGAGACGCTGGATCTGTGGAAGGGCACGGGCGCCGGCGGCTCCGGCAACGCGCAAGCGAATGCGGCCGTGGGCCAAGACCAGAAGACGCCCTGGCCTCTGGCGCCTTTCCTTCTCGCCCTTCTGCTTCTAATCGCCCTGGCGGAATCGGCCGTGGCCAACGGATATCTGCGGACGCCGGCCGGCAATCGAGAGCCGGCGCCAACACGACCGAGCCCGCCGCGAGTCCTGCAAGAAGTGGGGAAGTAGCAATAAAGCCTACAAAACGCAGAAAATAAATAAGTTATAGTCCGGAGGAACTTACGCGGACTTTTGTCAATAGCTCTATGGATTTTTTTTGTCTTGTAATCAAGCAGTTGCCCGCGAAGAGCGCGTTCAGCGACCCCTTCCGGCGGAAGATAGTTTCTGTAAGTGCGCTGATTTACACGCTCTCGGAGGTATTTCCATGGGAAAAGCCAAGCAAGTCGTCGCCGGTGTACTTTCAGTTGTGCTGCCCTGCGCAGCCGTGTGGCTCTTTCTAGCTCTGGCGCCGCGCGCGGCGGCCGACGACACCTGCGGCATTGCCGGCTGCTGGGACCCACAGGGTGAGGGCTGCGTTCCTCCGGGTGCCAACATTATCTACGTGATAAATGGGATACCATACACCTTTGTCTGCTGCGGCGATACGGACCCGCAGTGGTTCCTCAACGTGTGCCCGTAGTAGACGCTTAGGGCAAATACAAGGAGGTCCGGATGGGAGCGCAGGTCGGAGCCATTATCAGGCGGAACATCGGATTCGCATCCCTAGTGTCGGTGTTTGTGGCATCGCTTCTGCTCAACGTGGGCCTAGCGCTGAACCTACGGCGGCCTGTGGGGCACATAGCGGGCGTGACAGTGGGAACCGACGCCAAGGAGATCCCGGTCATCTCCACTACGGACGACGCTGCCGGGAAGCTGACGTTCGGAGACGGGAGGCCGGCGGTTCTCTATATAATGTCGCCAACGTGTCACTGGTGCGCTAGGAACCTGGACAACGTGCGGGCGCTGGCAGCAGGGATCGAGTCCAAGTACCGATTTATCGGGCTCTCGAACACGCAGGAAGGACTGGCTGAATATGTTAGAGCGACGGCGCTACCATTTCCCGTCCATGCAGTAGACATGGGGCGCCTTCCAGACGGCCTGGACGCGCGGGCGACTCCGCAACTCGTTCTCGTTGGGGCAGACGGAGTGGTCAAAAAGGTATGGGAAGGAGCACTCAGCGGGAAGAGCCAATCAGAGGTCGAGGGCTTCTTTCACGTTAGGCTTCCCGGCCTGCTCCCAGCGCGGGGCTCCTAAACAGTCATGGGATTCGAAGTGAACCAAAGATGGACCGCGCAAAGGCTCACTTCTGTCGCAGCCTCGCTGCTCCTTGTGCTGAGCGGCGCCTTGGGGCAGGAGCCAGATCAGCACCCTACCTTTGATGCAGCGGTCGTGCGCCGGTCGGCACCGGGAGGCGGGGGGCTATTTTTTCCGGGCGGCCCTGGCACGTCGGATCCCGAACTGGTTAACTACAGATCTGCCCCCCTGGCCTTCCTCCTGGGAGAGGCATACGACGTGAAGCGATTTCAGATTAGCGGGCCGGTTTGGCTTGACGCCGAAAGATACGATGTCACCGCTAAGGTTCCACCTGGGGCGACTAGGCAAGAGTTTCGGGTGATGATGCAAAACCTCCTCTCGGAGCGCTTCCATTTGTTGCTACATCACGAGACGAAGGACTTCCCAATGTACGAGCTAACGGTAGCTCCTGGTGGCTCAAAGCTGAAGGAGCCCGCCGAAACGGGAACCGGACCCGGTCGGCTCCTGACGATCCCGCAGAAAGGCAGTGTCCGGATGACCGCTAAGTCCGCGCCCATCCTGGCGCTTGTCACAGCCCTTCCAAGTCAACTGGGAGGATTTGCCGTAGTCGACAAGACGGGTCTGAGCGGTAACTACGACTTTGACGTGGAGTTCGCGAACAGCTTGGCGGATGCCGCCACGGACGAGTTCAGTGCTCGCAGCCTATTTTCAGCTCTTCGGCAAGACTTGGGTCTGGAGTTGAAGAAGACATCGGGCCGATTTGACGTAATCGTAATCGACCGCGCCGACAAATCGCCCGTAGAAAACTAGCAAATGCCTGTCGTGGTGCTACGGACAACCTGGAGCGCTACTGCCGTCTAGAGCTTCGAGTCGTCTGCGAATCTGGCCCGTCCGTGCGAAGACCGTTTCAGGCTTGGCGAATACGGTGCGCCGCCAGTCCGGCCCGGAAATCAGCTGCAACCGCAAATTCCGCCCCGAGGACCCGTTGTGGTCGGGACTCAGCTTGGCGGGGAATTACGCCATCCGGTGTCCGATTTCTCGCGTACCCTCAGTAGCTTCCATAAAAGCGAAGCAAAATGCTCCAGTCGTTTGTGATTATTCTTTTGTGCAGAAGGAGCAGGGCGTCCTGCCGCCGCGCCGAAACGGGCCTTAACCGAGGTCCTCATTGAATACATCCACCGAAAACAAGGGCCAAATTGGCTCTGCTCGTTCAAAAATACGCTGCCCGCGGACTCGGGCCGTGCGCTGGTAAAACGCTATGGTTCGCGGCGCGTCTAATTGTTGTATCGTTGTTAATAGCATGAAGCGGAAGCGGCGGAAAGAGGCGGCATGAATACACGCGAGCAACTCAACCGTTATTTGAACGGCTTGGAAAAGCGCCTGCGATGGCTCACAGTCACAAAAGGAGCGGCGATCGCCGTGGGGGTGGCTCTCGGCGCGACGTTGGCTCTCGTGCTGGTTACCAATGCGCTGGCGTTTTCCGAATCCAGCATGGCGGTGGCCCGCGTCGTTCTGTTTCTCGCCTTGGCCGTGACGCTGGGCTATGCGCTCGTGATTCCGCTGACGCGGCTAAACCGCCGGAGAACCGCCGGACGCGCCGAGCGCGCCTTTCCCCAATTTGAAGAGCGGCTGCTCACTTACGTCGAACGCGCCGATTCCAGCGACCCCATGCTCGAACTGCTGGCCGACGACACCCATTCGATCGCCAGGCAGACCCAGCCGGAATCGGTGGCCCCTCGCAAATCCATCCTCGCGCTGGCCACCGGCGCGGGAGCCGCTGGCGCGGTCTTGCTCTGGATGATCTTTGCCGGCCCCGGATTTCTGGGCTATGGCGCATCGCTGCTCTGGGCGGGCGCGCCGAAAGGCGCTGCGGGCGCGGCCTATTACGACATTCAAGTGGACCCCGGCAACAAACTGGTGAAGCGTCGCGCTGATCAGTTGATCACCGCAACGCTGTCCGGTTTCCAGGCCCCGCAGGTGCGCTTCTTCGCCCGCTATAAGAGCTCCTCGAAGTGGGAAGAGGCCGCCATGATTCCGCGCGGCGGCAGCTCGGCCTACGAGTTTCTGCTTCCGTCGATTTCCGAGCCGGTGCAGTACTACGTCGAAGCCGCCGGCGTGAAATCGAAAACCTATCAGCTCGACGTCGTGGATCTCCCCGCCATTACGCATATAAAGGTGACTTATCATTTGCCCTCCTGGCTGGGCATCCCGGATCAAACCGAAGATCCCGGCGGCGATCTCCGCGCTGTCGTGGGAACCGTAGCCGAGCTTCAAGTCACCACCGACAAGCCCCTGAAAAACGGAGCCGTGGAGCTGGAAGACGGCTCCCACATCAATCTCGAATCGGGCGCGAATGGAACGCTCATCGCGAAGGTGCCGGTCCAGAAAGACGGCGCCTATCACTTCGCCGGACTCGAGCAGGGGCAAAGCGTGCGCTTGAGCGAGGATTATTTCATTGAAGCGCAGCAGGATCAGGCCCCGAACGTGAAGATTATCCATCCGGCGAACGACGCCAAAGTGCTGCCGGTGGAAGAGGTCGCCATCGAGGTGCAGGCGGACGATGATTTCGCGCTCCAGGCCATGGAGCTGCACTATTCCGTCAACGGCTCTCCGGAGAAGACCGTCTCGCTGCTGCCCAATCGCGGCGTGAAGTCCGCCGAGGGACGGTACCTGATGGCGCTTGAGGATTACAAGATGCAGCCGGGCGATATCGTGAGCCTTTACGCGGTGGCGAAGGACGCTCGCGAAACCTCGCGGAGCGACGTCGTCTTCGTGGATGCGCTGCCCTACGAGCGCAACTATACGCAGTCGCAGGCCGGGGGCGGCGGAGGCGGCGGGGGCGGTGGCGGTGGCGGCGGAGGTATGCAGGATCTGGAAGAAGTGGTGCGCCGCGAGAAGCAGATTATCGCCTCTACCCACAACATCATTGGCGGCGGAGCGAAGGGCAAGGACGCGACTCCGGAAAATGCGCGTTATTTGTCCGACACTCAGAGGGCCTTGCAGAAACAGGCGGAGTCGATGGCGGGCCGCACCACCGCCCGCGAACTGGCTGGCTTGAACCAGGAATTCCAGTCCTTCACGAAGGAGTTGCAGGAGGCAGCCGGCGAAATGAATACGGCCGCCGATCAACTGAAAGGGCTCAAGTGGCAAGAATCGATTCAGCCGGAAGAAAGGGCGTTGCAGCACCTGAATCGCGCCGTGGCCACCATGCGCGATATTCAGGTGGCGTTCGGCAATGGCGGGGGAGGCGGGGGTGGCGGCGGCGCGAGCGCCGGCCGTGATTTGGCCAACCTGTTTGACCTCGAACTCGACACCGAAAAGAACCAGTACGAGCAGGCCCAGCAAGCTTCCACCGCCGAACAGCGGCAGAAGGAAGTGGACGACGCCATGCGCAAGCTGGATGAGCTGGCGCGGCGCCAGCAGGAGTTGGCCAACAATCAGCGCAATAACAAGCAACAGGACATTAACAACCGCTGGCAGCAGGAGCAGTTGAAGCGCGAGGCGGAAGAGCTTCAAAAGCAGCTTCAGCGGCTTCAGCAACAGCAGCAGAGTCAGTTGTCGCGCAACGGCCAGCCCGGACAATCCGGCCAGAGCGGCCAATCCGGCCAGAGCGGCCAATCCGGGCAGTCGGGCCGCTCCGGCAGCAGCGCCAGCGCGCAGCAGTTGCAAAGGCAATTGGATCAGCTCAAGCAAGCCATTCAGGACATGAGTAGTGCGCAGAAGAATTCGCAGCAGGGCGGCGATCCGGCCCGCGCCGAGGCCGATGCCAGACGCGCCGCCGAGCGCCTGAATGAACTCAAAAACAGCTTTGCGCAAGGCCGGCAGCAGGACGCCGCGGCGCGGTTGAGCGACCTGGCGGAGCGGGCCAACAAGCTCGATGCGGAGCAGCATGAAATCGAAAACCGGATGAAGCAGGCCTTTGGCGACGCTTATTCGGCCGATCCCCGGCAGCGGACTCCACAGGGCCTTCCTTCGCGGCAGGCCGTGGAGGATATGGCCAAGGAAAAAGAAAAGATGGCCGCTGAGCTGGGCGACATTCAGAAGGAAGTGCAGCAGCAGGCGCGGAATCTGGCCGGCGCCCAGCCGCAGGCCTCCTCCCGTTTGAGGGAAGGTTTGAGCGCGATTCAACAAAACGAAGCGCAGCAGCGCCTGAAAGACGCGGCGGGCTGGCTGCGGAACGGACAAGGGCGCTACATCACCAATCGGGAAGCGCCGGTCACCCAGGCGCTCGATGGGCTAAAGGACAGCCTTGAGCGGGCGCAGCAGGCGCTGGGCGCCGCTCAGCAGGAGCAGGCGCGGAACGATACCGAGCGCCAGCTCCAAACCATCGAGCGCTTGCGCTCCCAGTTGCAGAATTACGCCCAGCAGGGCCAGCGCGGCCAGAACGGCAAGGGAAATCAAAGCGGCCAGGGGAATCAGAACGGCCAGCAAAACGGCAATGGCCAGGCGGGTCAAGGCAATCAAGCGGGCAATCAGGGCGGTCAGCGCAATGGCGCAGGCCCCTACGGTGGCGGCTACGTCGGCCCCAATGGCGGCGCTGACCTCGGCCCTTACTACAACGGCGTCTACGATCCGCGGCTGGGCCTGAACCGCCAGTATCCTCGCGGCATCTACGACGTTCCCGATGAGCGCAACGTCGCTCCCGGTCAGGTTGGGCGCGACTTCCAGCGCCAGCTTCAGGATCTGCGGCAGATGTATAAGGACGACCCTGCCGTCTCAAAACAGATCGCCGAAATGCAGGCCGAGTTGGACAAGATGCAGATCGGCGACATCGCCTCGCCCGAGCTGGCGGAGCGCATCAACCGGACGATCCTTCCCCAATTGGAGACGCTGGAGGTGCAGTTGCGCCGCGATATGGAAGAAAAGGGCACGGGCCAGGCTCGCAGCGCCGTCGGCGGCAAGATTCCCGATGGCTATACGGAAGCCTGGTCCGAGTACACGCGAAAGCTGGCCAGCGGCAAGTAGGTCAAGCCTTCAGCCTGTCCCGCCCCTATGACCCAGCTATCGGACGCGCTTGTCTTTTTCGGCGCCACCGGAGACTTAGCCTACAAGGACATCTTTCCCGCGCTGCAGGCCATGACGCGGCGCGGTCATCTGAACATCCCGGTGATCGGCGTCGCCAAGTCTGGCTGGAGCCTGGATCAGTTCCGCGCCCGCGCAAAAGAAAGTCTGGAGAAACACGGCGGCCTCGATTCACAGGCGTTCCCGAAGTTGCTGGAGCGGCTGTCCTATATCGATGCCGATTACCGCGATCCGAAGACCTACGATTTGATTCGCCAAGCGCTGGGAAACGCATCCCACCCCCTGCATTATCTGGCCATACCGCCGAGCTTGTTTGAAACCGTGGCGGGCGGGCTGGCCAAAGCGGGCGCGGCCCGGAATGCGCGCGTGGTGGTGGAGAAGCCCTTTGGGCGCGATAGCAAGAGCGCCCAGGAACTTAACGAAACGCTGGGCCGCTACTTTCCCGAGTCCGCGATCTTCCGCATCGATCATTATCTGGGCAAGGAGCCCGTGCAGAACCTCTTGTATTTCCGTTTTGCGAATTCTCTGCTGGAGCCGGTCTGGAACCGCACCTACGTGAAAGAGGTCCAGATCACCATGGCGGAAGAGTTTGGAGTGGGCGCGCGCGGGAAATTATACGAGGAGCTCGGCGCAATTCGCGATGTGGTGCAGAACCATTTGCTTCAGGTGACGGCGCTGTTGGCGATGGACCCGCCGGTGACGAACGACAGCGAATCGCTCAGAGACGAAAAGACCCGGGTTTTGCGGGCCATGCGTCCGCTCGATCCCGCCGAGTGCGTGCGCGGCCAGTATCGCGGCTATCGCCAGGAGCCCGGCGTGGCCCCAGAGTCGCAAGTGGAGACGTTCGCCGCGCTCCGCTTGCACATCGATAGCTGGCGCTGGAGCGGCACGCCATTTTACATCCGCGCCGGCAAGCGCCTGCCGTTGAGCGCCACCGAAGTAATGGTCGAGCTCAAGCGGCCTCCGAAGGCGATCTTCGACGATTGCGCAGGCCCGGCCGCTTGCAATTATTTCCGCTTCCAATTGAGTCCCAATGTTCTCATTTCCCTGGGGGCGCGAGCCAAGCTTCCCGGCGAGGCGTTGATCGGGGAACCGGTGGAGCTGATCGCGCGCCATCAGGCCAAGGACGAAATGACCGCTTACGAAAGATTGTTGGGCGATGCCATGCGCGGCGACGCTTCTTTGTTTGCGCGAGAGGATGCGGTGGAAGCTTCCTGGCGAGTTGTTGAGCCGGTGTTAGACGGCGCGGCGACTCCGCTGCACGGCTACGGCCCTGGCGAGTGGGGGCCGCGCGAAGCCGAGAAATTGATTCAGCCAAGCTCCTGGCGCAACCCGGCGGCGTCGCCGACATAAGCGAAGCGGGCCTCCCGCCACGCCGTTTCCTCGCCGAGGTCTGCTAGAATCTAAGCCGGAGGCGCGCCTGGCTCCAAGCCAAGCCACCCTAGCTCAGTTGGTAGAGCGGCTGATTCGTAATCAGCAGGTCGCCGGTTCGATCCCGGCGGGTGGCTCCATTTTCCAATCGATTGTTTACGAGCCCGCGCGATGCGGGTTTCCGCGTTTTTGCCAGCCACTCGCAGTGGATGTGGCGTTCCAGGTCTATCCCAGACCGAAACTCTCGCCTCGCGCAGGCTGCACGGCCTCCACTCCGTACTCGCGCCGGATCACTTTTGCAAGGGCGGCCGCTTGAGCTGGCTCTCCGTGCACGAGGAAGACTTTTTTCAATCCCGCCGCAATGGGACGCATCCACTCGATTAGCTCGTGCTGGTCAGCGTGGCCGCTCAATTCATCGAGCACAGCCACTTCGGCGCGTAATCGCACCGGCTCGCCGAAGACCGGCACCTCTTGGCGACGCTCTTCGATCTTGCGCCCGAGCGTATTTTCGGCCTGGTAGCCGGTGATCAGCACCGTATTACGCGGATCTTCGATGGTGTTGCGGAGATGGTGCAAGATCCGCCCGCCTTCACACATGCCGGAAGCCGCCAGCACCACGAACGGGCCCTTCAGGTCATTCAACGCCTTCGATTCGTTCACGTCCCGCACGTATTTCAGCCGGTAAAAGCCGAACGGATCCTCGCTTTTATCCAAATAGCGGCGCGCCTCTTGGTCGTAGCATTCCGGGTGCTTACGGAAAACTTCAGTCGCGTTCACGGCGAGCGGGCTATCGACGAAGATCGGGATGGCGGCGACCCGGCGGGCGTCGATCAGCTCATGCAGCATCAACACGAGCTGCTGGGTCCGGCCCACTGCGAAGCTCGGCACGACGATTTTGCCGCCCCGGCTCGCGGTGCGGTTCACTACGTCCGCCAGCTTGTCGGCCACATTATGAATCTGTTTGTGCAGACGGTCGCCGTAGGTGCTCTCCATGATCAGGTAGTCGCAGGCGCCCATCTTTTCAGGGTCGCGGATAATGGGCAGCCCTGGCCGGCCTACATCGCCGGAGAACCCCAAACGCAGGCCGTCCGCCTCGATCACCATCGCCGTCGAGCCCAGCATGTGGCCGGCATCGTAGGTTTTATAGCGAACGCCCTCCGCGATTTCCTTGCACTCGTTAAGCGCCGCCGGGCGAAACAGAGAATAGGTGCGCTCGGCGTCCTCAAGCGAATACAGCGGAACGCATTCGCGATCGTCCCGTCCCATGGCGCGCCGATAATGACGCCGGCGGTTGCAAAACTCGGCGTCCATCTGTTGCAGGTGCGCCGAATCGGCCAGCATGGCCAGGCACAGATCGATGGTGGCCGGAGTGGTGTAGATTGGGCCGGAATATCCGTTGCGGACCAGCGTGGGAAGGTTGCCGCTGTGATCGATGTGGGCATGCGAGAGGATCACCGCGTGGATGTCCGACACGGGAAAAGGAAAGCGGCTGTTGCGGTCGAACGCCTCTTGCCTGCGCCCCTGGTATAGGCCGCAGTCAAGCAAAAGGCGCGTTCCCGCGGCCTCCACAAGATGCATCGAGCCCGTGACTGTGCGGGCCGCGCCCCAAAAGGTTATTTTCATTGGACAGACTTATCATACGATGCGGCCCGGCCCCGATATAGTAGGAACATGGGCATTGTCGCGGTCGCCGAGAAAGCGGCGCTGGAGAGCAAACAGCGCGCGCTTTTGGATTCGTTGAGCGGCATGGGAGGCGTAATCGTCGCTTACTCCGGCGGGGCCGACTCCGCGTACCTGGCATGGGCGGCTCATCGCGTTCTGGGCCGGCGCGCCTTGGCCGTCACCGCCGACTCCGCGTCTTTGCCGGAATCGCATAAGCGCGACGCCGAGCAGTTTGCCCAGGCCTGGGGCATCCGCCACGAATATGTTCACACCCGGGAATTCGATAACGCCGATTACTCCAAAAATGGTCCCGACCGCTGCTTCCATTGCAAAGACGAATTGTTCACCCGGCTGGAAGAGATGGCGCGGGACCGCGGCATAGAATATGTGGTCTACGGCGTGAACATGGACGATCTGGGCGACTATCGCCCAGGCCAGCGCGCGGCCAAGCTTCACCGGGTGAAGGCGCCTTTGGTGGAGGCGGGCCTCTACAAAGCCGAAATTCGCGAGCTTTCGCGCAAGGCGGGACTTGCTACGTGGGATCGCCCCGCCGCGGCCTGTCTCAGCTCGCGCATTCCCTACGGAACGCCGGTCACCATCGAGAACGTGAAGATCGTCGAGAAGGGGGAGGAGGCCCTCCGCGCCCTTGGATTCCGGCAGTTTCGCGTCCGGTTCCATGGCGATCTGGCAAGAATCGAAATCGCGCCGGAAGAGTTGCCTCGGGCCCTGAACCCTGACATGGCTCGCGCCTTCACGGGCATCTTCAAGCCCCTCGGTTTTCACTACGTGACACTGGATTTGGAAGGATACCGGCAGGGATCGCTCAACGAGATCCTGCCGGCGCAAGCCGTGCGTTAGCCGCTCGCCGGTTCGCATGCGCCGTTTGGCGGCCTTTCGCCGCAACCGGCGCTTCCGCGGAACATCTTACGGGTTGTTTCGTCTAGAATAGAGTCAGGAATCGGGAACCGAGGGAGCGCGCAAGGCGGGACGCGTCTATGAAGCACTGCCAACGATCGCGGCCTTGCGGCGTTGCGCGCAACGATTACTGAGGAGTCCCACAAGTGTCCAGATATTCTATACGGTACTGGGCGTACTTAGCCGCGAAGCTGGCTGTGGCAGGAGGATTGCTCGCGGCATTGCGGGCCTTGATTCTGCATGCCTGGCCCGAGCCGCAGACGTTTATGTTTTCGTCGATTCGCCCCGACCCGTTTGCGCACGACTTGCTGTATACGTTCGTCATGATGGCCTTCACGCTTTTCTCGTTCGGCCTGCTATGGTTGATCGTGTGGGATCAGCGCTATCGTTGCCGGACGTGCCTGCGACGATTGCGGATGCCCATTCTTACCGGTTCCTGGACGCGCGTGCTATTCGGGCGCCCTCGCACAGAATATATCTGCCCCTACGGCCACGGCACTTTGAAAGTCGAAGAGTTACAGATCACGGGGCATCAAAACCCGGATTGGGAGCCGCACGAGGACATCTGGAAAGAGTTGTACGCGCTCGAAGAGGCCAAGAAGTGATGGACGCAAAGCGGCGGAAGACCCGCGGGGTCTTCGCCGAGTCCGGATGCTGGATGCCGCTGGCCGCGCCAGGCAAAGTTTACCGGTCCGCGGCTATGACGCGACTTTTTGAGGAGCCGCTTGCCGATTAGGGTCCAGAGAACGTTGCTATGGCGTTTCCTGCTGAGTTTCTGGGGAAAGGCGTTCCTGCTGCTATTCGCCCTGGCGCTGGCCGCCGGCGTCGGCCTGTTCACTTACTTTTACGTGAAGTATGCCCGGTTGATCGATGATAAGCTTCGCGCCGGCGTATTTTCGAACACCACGCTAATTTATGCCGCCCCCCGGCGCATCGCGGTGGGCGACGAAATCCGCGGCGAAGAGATCGCCGCGTATCTGCGGCGCTGCCAATACTCGGAATCCAACACCAGCAGGGCCGGCTGGTACCGGCTGCGGCCCGACGCCATCGAGGTGAATCCCGGCCCCGATGCGTACAACCGGGAAGGGGCCGTGATCAAGATCGACGATGGAAAAGTCGATGAGATCATCTCGCTGCGCGACCACACCGACCGCGAGCAATATTTCCTGGAGCCGGAGCTGGTGACGAACCTCTTCGATCGAAAACGGGAAAAGCGGCGCATCGTTCGCTTCGACGAAATCCCCCCCGTGATGGTGCAGGCCGTGCTTTCCGCCGAAGATAAGCATTTTTTTCAGCACGCCGGTTTCGATCCCCTTCGCCTTATTCGCGCGGGAATTAAGTACGCCATGGGGGGCAGGATGGAGGGCGCCTCCACTCTCACAATGCAGCTTGCCCGAACCGTGTGGTTGACCAATGAGCGAACCTGGTCGCGCAAGATCCCCGAGATCCTGATGACCCTTCATCTGGAGCAGAAACTGAGCAAAAAGCAGATCTTCGAGGATTACGCCAATTCGATTCGGTTGGGCAATCACGGCAGCTTTAGCATTAACGGCTTCGGCGAGGGAGCGCAGGTCTATTTCGGCAAGGACCTGAGCCAGGTCACTTTGCCGGAGGCCGCGCTGTTGGCGGGTCTTCCTCAATCGGGCCGGTGGGATCCGTTCCGCAATCCGGAGCAAGCCAAGGCGCGCCGCAATCTGGTGTTGAACGCCATGCGCGAGAACGGCTACATTTCCACTAGGCAATATGAGGACGCCTCGGCGCAGCCGGTGGAGGTGATGCGCGGCACGCTTGAATCGAGCGACGCCCCTTACTTCGTCGACATGGTCAACGATAAGCTGCGGCGCGAATTCGATAATTACGATTTTCAGAGCGGGGCTTACCGCGTCTACACCACGCTGGATATGGATCTTCAGCGCGACGCCGTAGAGGCGGTGCGCGCCGGCATTGAAGAGACCGACCAGCAGTGGCGGCGGCGCTCGAAGAAGTACGGAACGAAGGATTTTCCGGAAGCGCAGGTAGCCCTGATCGCTTTGGACACCGAAACGGGCAAGCTGCTGGCCCTGGAGGGGGGGCGCAATTACGGAGCAAGCCAGCTCAATCACGCCACGGCCAAACGTCAGCCGGGGTCTTCTTTTAAGCCGATCGTCTACACGGCGGCGATGGAGACGGCGCTTAACAACAACGGCGGTCCGGTGCTGACGCCGGCTTCGCTGGTGGACGACGAGCCGACGACATTTTACTTCGATAACGTCGCCTACACGCCCAGGAATTTCGAGCAGGAATTTATGGGCACGGTCACGCTGCGGACCGCGCTGGCGCATTCGCTGAACGTCGCCACGGTGAAAGTAGCGGAGATGGTGGGCTATGAGACCGTCGCTCGCATGGCGCACCGCTTGGGTCTCAACGAGGACATTAAGGCCACGCCTTCGGTTGCGCTCGGCGCCTATGAAGTCCAGCCAGTCGAGATCGCCGGCGCTTATACGGCCTTTGCCAATCAAGGCAAGCTGTTGCCCGTCACCTTCATCGACTCGATTCGCGACCCGAAGTTCACCACGATTTTCGAATCGCATCCGGAGGCGAAGCAGGTCGTGGACCCGCGCGTGGCGTATCTGATAGAGCAGATGCTTGAAGAAGTGCTCCGCTCAGGCACGGCCGCCGGCGTCACCACTCACGGCTTCAATCCCTATCTCATTCCGGCGGCCGGCAAGACGGGCACGGACCGCGATGCCTGGTTCGCCGGATTCACTTCGAAGATCCTTTGCGTCGTGTGGGTCGGCTTCGACGATAATCGCGATCTCAAGCTTCAGGGAGCGCACAGCGCCCTGCCCATCTGGGCGGAGTTCATGAAGCGGGCTCACAAGCATAGCCGGTATCGGGATGTCCATCGCTTCGAAGCTCCCAGTGGAATCGTTTGGACCGACATCGACCCCGAAACGGGCGAAATCGCCACGCCCCGTTGCCCCACTCGCCACACCGAGGTCTTCATTGCCGGCACGCAACCGGTGGAAGTCTGCCATCTTCATGGCGCCGGAGCGACGCAGGTCGCCAGTTGGGACGCGGCCCGGCCCGACGACTCTGTGGTTTCCGAAAGGACCACCGGCGGCTCCGGGGTCGTTGCCGCTGATCGGCCGCCGGCCCGCCGGCCTCCCCGCACCCTCCTGATTTCTCCGCCGTCTGCTCCGCCCCAGCCCGAAAAGAAAAAGGGATTTTGGGAAAAGCTGAGAGGCCTGTTTCACTGAGCGTTCCGCCATTTGCGCAGATTCGCTGAATCGGAAGACCCTCTATGCGCGCCCCTGGTTGCGTAACAGCTTGAAAAGCTGAGCAAAGAGCGACTTGACTTCGGCCCTTCGTTCATATACGTTGAACCCTTTGGGGTTGCGTGTCGAAGTATAGTTTTCTGCTGGCGGCCGTGGGGGCTGGGCTGATTTTCGCCGGCGATGTAGCGCCGTTGCCGGAGGGCAAAGGGAAAAAGCTTATGGAGTCGGCCTGCTCGAGCTGTCATGAGCTGGACACGATTGCGGCGAAAAGGCTGAGTAAGCAGCGATGGCAGGTGCTGGTGCTCGGGATGGCGGACCCTCGGGCTTCCTTAAGCAAGTCTGACGAAACGGAGCTGGTGGAGTACTTGACCAAGTATTTTGGCGAACCGGACCGCGGCAGGGAACTGGTGGAAGAGATTTGCAGCCTATGCCACGAGTGGGAACGGGTCAAGCAACAGCATTTGAGCAAAGATCAGTGGGCGGGCGTGATTAAAGGAATGATTTTCGAAGGCGCGCCGGTCACGGAGGAGGAGTTCGGCCAGATCGTGAACTACTTGGCCAGGAACTACGGAAAAACGAAGGAATAGCGAATGAGACCTCTAAAAAGCAAGCCGCACAATGAAGCCGATCCGCGGCGGCCAGAAGCGCGACTCGGCGCTCGATCGCTTCCGGGCGGCCCTATGCGCCTCAAAAGGTTCGGATGGCTGGCGTTGGTTTTGGCGGTTCCGGGATGGGCGCATCATTCTGTCGCGGCGATGTACGACGAAAAGAAGCCCGTGACGCTCAAGGGCGCAGTCGTGTCTTACGAATGGCAAAATCCGCACGTTTTTATTGTTATGGAGGCCGATGCCGGCGGCGGATCGGCCAACTGGGCGGTGGAGCTGCCCAGCCGAATTGAACTCAAGAGAGTAGGATGGACCCGCGAGAGCGTCAAGATCGGCGATTCCATTACGGTCGAAGCGATCTCTGCGCGCGATGGGGAAAAAAAGGTTTGGGCGAAAGCCGTGACGCTGGCCAATGGAAAAAAGATGTCGGCGGTTACCACCGATACCGTGCCCGTGGCCAAAACCGCGGCCAAGCCCACGCCAAGATGGCCGGATGGGCATCCACGCCTGGGCAACATTCCGGGAGAGATCGGTTACTGGGCCAATCCCAGCGAGCCGAGCTTGATGCAGACGGCCGCCAAGGTGAAGATGAATGGGGAGGGCCTTCTCGCCAACCTCAATGACGCGGAAAAGGTCGCGCCCTTTCAACCCTGGGCGATCGGACTTTACGAATATCGCCAGAAGAATCTCTTGAAAGACGATCCCATGGCAAGTTGCCTGCCGCCCGGCGGGCCGCGCCAGTTCCAGGTTCCTTATGGACTCCAGATTGTCGAGCAGCCCGAACGCCAGCGGATTTTTGTGATGTCGGGAGGCGGAAACCGCAACTGGAGGCTGATTTATCTCGATGGCCGGCCACTTCCCACCGCGGACGATGGCGTCTCCACCTATTACGGAAACTCTGTGGCCAAATGGGAAGGCGATACGCTGGTGGTAAACAGCACCGGCTATAACGAACGTTTCTGGTTCAGCAACGGAGGTCTTCCGCATACCGAAAGCTTGAAGCTCACCGAGAAGCTTTCGCGGCCCGATTCCAATACGCTGAAATACGAAGTGACCGTCGACGACGCGGGAGCTTATACGCGTCCCTGGACCAGCAGTTGGAACTTGCAATGGATTCCCCAAGAGCTTGAAGAATACTTTTGCGACGATAACAATAGGGACATGGAGCGACAGGCGGCCAGGAAGTAGCGCTTGGCGCGGCAGAAACAAGGAGGCCGAATGAGGCTAAACTCTTTCACATGCTTGGCGGTTGTTTGCGCCGCTCTCGCGGCGGCGCCCGTAATGGCTCATCATTCCTTCGCGGCGGAGTACGACAGCAAGAAGCCTGTGAAGCTCACCGGCACGATCACCAAGATCGACTGGATGAATCCGCACGTGTACTTCTTCATGGATGTGGAGGACGAAAGCGGGAAGGTCGTGAACTGGGGATTTGAAATGGGCCCGCCGAACTTGCTTCAGCGCGCTGGCTGGACCAAAAACACCATGAAGATCGGGGATGTGGTCGTAGTGGAAGGCACGCTCGCCAAGGACGGGACCAATCAGGGCAACGCGCGGACCGTCACCATGGCCAACACCGGCAAGAGACTGGGCGCGGCGTCAAGCGAAAACACCAATCCGTAGCTAAGCGACGAGCCCAAAGCTTTTCGCTCCCGGCTTCGCGCTTACAGCCTGCGGCTAGAAAGAGAGCTTTTATGCACAACCGTATCGGTATTGTCCTTGCGGCGTTCGCCGCCGGCGCGGCGTTGTGGGTCCTCCCCTCCTTCGGTCAGGATGGCCAAGGCCAGGGACAGTTCAAGGGGAAAGGCAAAGGGGGGCGTGGCGGCAAAGCGAAAGAACCCGCCCGGCCGACTCCGCATATGCCCGACGGCCACGTGAATCTGGGACCTCTGCCAGGCGAAAAGGGGCTTTGGAACGGCAGCGCCGGCACCAGCCTTTCCAACAGTCCCAGGCAGATTGACAATCCCGGCCTCAATCTGCCCACCAATCTTCAATCCTCCGATGTGCCCTTTCTTCCGTGGGCCAAGGCGGTCTACGATTTCCGCACCGAGACGCAGACGGCGGACGATCCCCATGTGCGCTGCAAGCCGAGTGGCGGACCGCGCCTTTATACGACGCCTTACGGTTTGGAATTTGTCGAGGTTCCGGAAATGCAGCGCGTATTCGTGATGGGCACAGGCGGGCCGCATACTTGGCGCGTGATCTATCTTGACGGGAGGCAGCATCCCTCCGACCTCGATCCGACATACTATGGGCACTCCATCGGGCGCTGGGAAGGCGGCGACTCGTTGGTGGTCGACACGGTGGGTTTCAACGAACGGTTCTGGATTTCTAGGGAAGGACCGCCCCACACCGAAAAGCTGCATCTGATTGAAAAGTTCACCCGCACCGACTACAACACCCTGCGCTATGAGGCGACGATAGACGATCCCGGCGCCTATAGCAAGCAGTGGACCGGAGGCTGGAACATTCCCTGGAATCCGAATGCCGAGATGTACGAATATGTCTGCCAGGACAATAACCGCGACGTTCGGCACATGTATGACAAAAACGGGCAGTAAGGCGCTTATTCCCGATAACTTAGCCACTTTCTGAAAACAAGCAGAAGAGCGTAAAGGTCCAGTCCAAGCGACAAGTGCTTGATGTAGTACAAGTCGTACTCTAAAGCGGCGATTGAATCCGGCATCTCCGTGGTGCTTGCATGCGCCTGCGCCCATCCCGTCAGACCCGGTTTCACGGACAGCCTGTGGCCATAGAAGGGAATCTGTTTGCGCAATGCGGCCACGAATTCAGGCCGCTCCGGAGCCGGACCCACTAGCGCTAGCTCGCCTCGAACCACGTTCAACAATCGCGGAAGGCTGCCGAGTCCAAGTTGCCCGATCCACGGCGCCGATTCCGCCCCGCGAAACCGGAATAATGGGAACGGCGTCCCTCCGCGTCCCACGCGGGTCTCTCGTTCAAACACGGGTCCCGGAGAGGCGCGCTTGATCGACCAAGCCGCCAGCGCCAGCAGCGGAGAGGCCGCCGCCAGGATCAGGCACCCCGCAAGAATGGAATAAATGTCTCTTGCGGTCGCAGCGGCTCGCGACGAATCGAGTTCCGTGGTGTAGATGAGCCGCTCGGGCGGCATTTCGATCACGGAAACTCTCCCCGCAACGGACTCGTACAAATTGGAAAGCTCCTCAACCCGCGTTCCCAGCCGCTGTAGCTCGAGCAATCGCCGCACGGGGATGCCGCGCGCCTCGCGTTGTACTGCGATGCGGCTGGGGGCGTACTCCCGTAAGACGGTTTCCAATTCGTCCATCTTTCCCAGGAACGGCACGCTGGCTCCGGATTTGTCGCCCAAGTATCCCACGGGCGCGAGTCCTATCTCGGGCCGATGTTTCAAAACCCGCGCGATCTGATCGACGGGGCCAAACGCCCCCAAAGGAGCGCCCACAAACAGAACCTTCCGGAAGGGTATCGCTTTGGACAGCGCTGCCGCCACAGAAAGCCGCCATGCCGGAAACGCCGCCAGGATCAGAAGACTGCCCAAAAGCATGATCCATTTCGGCGTCTCGGCCGAAGAACCGGAGAACGCCAGCAGCGCTTGAAGCAAAAAGGCTACGCCCAGCGCAACGCAGATTTGCTGAAAGACGCGCCCGCTTGAGCGCATCTGCTCATAGACCCGCGCGAAGTAGAGCGTAAGTTGGATTGCAAACACCGCCAAGGCGATTTGCGTCACGCCACCCTCATAGAAAAGGTAGAAGCCGGCGCCTTCAGCGTCAATCCAAAACGCGGCTAGGACAAAACAGCCGAACAGCAGGAAAAAATCGCACATGGCTAGCGCGATAAGGCTGGGTGGAATCGAAGCGCGAGACAGAAAAGTCACGGGTAATCGGTGGCCTTGATTTCCCCAATACGTTGCTGACAGGCCCATTCTATGCCAACCGGCGCCGCCCGTCGGGCGGGCGTGCCGGAGCTAAAATGTATGCCATATGCCGGAGGACTCCCCCATTCGCCTGCGCCTTCTTCCCGATGGCGCGCCATCGGAGGGCGTGCTGGTTTCCTCGCGCGGCCGAGTTTTGGAGATTGAGTTGCCAAACCCGCCGGTTGAATGCGTCCCCGGCGCTCCCGCGGAGTTGGAAAATGAGCGGGAGATTTTCTTGGGCGCCGTCGGCCGGCGTCAAGACAACCGCATATGGTTGAACGTGGAGCACCGCCTTGACCGGACGCCTCTGGCCGCTCTCCGCGCGGCGTGGAAGGAGGCTTGAAGTTGGCGAATCTTTGGGCCGCTTTGGCGCATAACAGCCTCCTGCTTGCGGGACTGAAGGCTTTTGTGGTCTCGGTGATCCTCACGCCCATCTTACGCGACGTTTTCCGTTCCTACAATGTCGTGGACCGGCCGGGGCAGCGCCGGATTCATGCACACCCCATCCCGCGTATTGGCGGGATTCCCATAGCGGTCGCCTATATCGCCGCGATCTTCCCCTTGGGAGATCCCGAGGCGGCCATTCCAGTCCCTCTCGGGAAGCTCTTGCCCGGCGCCGGCATCGTTTTCCTCACTGGCCTGCTGGACGATTTTTTCACCTTGAGGCCCCTGATCAAGCTGGCCGGGCAGATCGCGGCGGCCCTGCTGGTTTTCTCCAGTGGACTGAGCGTCGGGACTCTCGGCGGAATCAGTCATTTTCCGCCGTATCTGGATCTTCCTTTGACAATCTTTTGGGTCTTGCTCACGACAAACGCGTTAAATCTCATCGACGGACTCGATGGACTCTGCGCTGGGATCGGACTCGTCGCGACCCTAACGCTTTTTGGAGCCGCCAGGTTCTACGGTAACCAGGACCTGGCGTACGCCACCTTGCCGCTCGCCTGCGCGCTGTTGGGATTTCTCTGCTACAACGCGAATCCAGCCACGGTGTTCTTAGGCGATTCCGGCGCATTGCTGACGGGCTTTTTGCTTGGCTGCTGCGGCATGATCTGGACGCAGAAAACGTCCACGTTGCTAAGCTTGTTGGTTCCGCTCATCGCGCTTTCCGTCCCTTTGCTGGATGTCGCCGTGGCGGTGGCTCGCCGCCTTCTCCGCCGCGAGCCTATTTTTTCGGCGGATCGCGCCCATATTCATCACCGCCTGCTGGATCGCGGGTTGACGCCGCGCCGCGCTGTCTTCGTGCTGTACGGCTTCGCGGGCCTCGCCGCCGCGTTTTCGCTGCTGCTGGTGGCTCCGCAGCTTGCCCCCTACCGCAACGGATTGCTGGCGCTGTTGATCGCCGCCGTCTGTCTTGGATTGCGCGAGCTGCGTTACAAGGAATTCGACTTTCTCGGACGGTTATTGTTTGGCGGCGAACTGCAAAAGAACCTCCAGGAGTCCCTGTGGTTGGATCAGCTGCGCTCCGTTCTCGCCGCGGCGAACGACTCGGAAGGCTGGTGGCGGGCATTGGCCGCGGCGGCGCGCGAGCGCCGCTGGAATCGAATCCGCTGGGACGGCCCCGAAGGCTTGCGCGAGATCGTCATCGACCCCCATGCCGGGCTTAGTTGGACGTTCTCGGCGCCTCTCGGCGCAATGGGTTCGGTCGAGATCGAAGGCGGAACCAGCGCCGGGATCGATTTGGCTCGGTTTGCATCCATCTTGCGGGAGTGCGCGCAACGCAATGCAGGCGCCCTAGAGCCTGCCAAGGCAATTGTCGTCGAGGCGCGTTGAACCCCTGATGCGGGCGCTCTGGGATCTCGTCGCGTGCCTCGCTTCGTTCACCGTGGCGGTTCTCCTGGCCGGTTTCCACTCGCCCGCTTACCTCTGGCCGGCGGCCAGCGCCGCAATCGCTTTCTGGTGGGGACTGCAATGGGGAACGCCGGCCGCGCTGCCCAGCGTGCTTCAGCCGCTTGCCGTGGCCGCCGGCCTGGCGCTTTTGGCCGAGGCGCTCGCGATCTACGCGAATCTTGGCGCGGCCTTGCCGATGGGGAGCTTTGCCGCCGGATGCGCGGCTGCTTCGCTTATGGCGGTCTGGATGCGCGCACGCGAACGGGCCACGCGTCCCCAGCCGCATGTAGTGGAGACGGCCTCCCAGTTGGCGTCCCTTCTGGCGCGCGAAAAACCAAGGCGGTTGGTGATCGCCAATCCCGATGGAGAGCATATGGCTCCTCCGCGGCTGCTGCTGGATTGCAAGCTGGCCGGAATAGAGCTGGCCACCGCCGCCATGGTCTGGGAGCAGTCGCATCAGCGCGTCCCCATAGAAAAACTGCGCCCGGTCGATCTGCTTTGGCCCGACGCCTCCCGCGCCAATCGCCCCGTTATGGCGCTTCAGGCAATCTACTCGAACCTGATTGGCTTGGCCCTGCTGGCGGCGCTTTCTCCCATTCTGATCCTCGCCGCCGTCGCATCCCGGCTGGCCGCCGGGCCAGGCGCGCTGTTTGAGCGGGTGGAGTGCGCGGGCTTTCAGGGCGTCCCCTTTTACCGCCGCCGCTTCCGCGTCACCCACGCCACTACGGGCCGCCCCACTCGAATTGGCGAAATTCTTACGCGATGGCGGCTCGCCGGCCTGCCGCAGTTAATCAACCTGGTCCGCGGAGAAATGGCCCTGTTTGGACCGCAGCCCGTGCGGCTGGAGTTTTCCGAATATCTGGATCGGCTCTGCCCGCTGTTTTCGCGGCGGCTCTCGGTGAAGCCGGGAATCTTCGGGTGGGCGCAGGCGAACTCCAGATCGGATCCCCCTGGCGGATCGCCCGGCCTTTCGCTGCAGGAAGAGCATCGGCGCCTCTCCTACGATTTGTACTATCTGTACTTGGGGTCGCCCCTGATGGATCTGGAGATCTTGTTGCGCACGGCGCTCGGCGCGCGCCGGTTCGCCCCGCTTGCCTCGGCGAAGGCCCCCTCATGGCCGCGGTAATAGGGCTCGCCGTATCGGCGGGGCTGGTTTTCTACATCCTGGTCGGCTATCCCTTACTGCTGGCGCTCTGGCGCGGCCGCGCGCGGCCAATCTTCAAAGATCCGGCGTTTCGTCCCCGCGTGACGGTCGTCATGGCCGTCCACAACGGCGCGGCGTTTCTAAGAAAGAAGCTGGAGTCGATTCTGAATCTCGACTACCCCAAGCATCTAATGCGCATTCTCGTTGTGTCGGACGGCTCGACGGACGCCACCGAACGGATCGCCGCCGAATACGCCGGCCGCGGCGTGGAGGCTCTCGCGCTTCCTCGCTCCGGGAAGGCTGCGTGCTTGAATCGCGCTTTTGAAAGGGCCGATGGCGACGTGCTGTTTCTCACAGACGTTCGCCAGTTGCTGGACTCCCAGGCCTTGAGCCACCTGGTCGCCAACTTCGCCGACCCAACCGTGGGAGCCGCCACCGGCGAGATGCGGCTGCTTGCCGGCTCTGCCGGCGAGCAGCGGGATATGGATCTATATTGGCGCTATGAATTGTGGGCGCGGCGGCGCCACTCCGAAATCGATTCCCTATTTACCACCACCGGCTGTATCTACGCTTTGCGTCGCGAATTGGCGGTGACCCTGCCGCCCGACACCTTAAGCGACGACGCCTACCTCTCGCTGAGCGCGTTTTCCAGAGGATACCGGGTTATTTTCGACCCCCAGGCAGTCGCCTTCGATTACCCTGCGGTTGCGGGAACTGAATTCCGGCGGCGCTGGAGAAACTTGGCGGGCCTCTGGCAGATCCATTGGCGCATGCCGTGGCTGTTTACCTCCGCCAATCGGATGCGCTTGCACTTCTTGTCGCACAAGTTCGCGCGGCTCGTGCTGCCCTGGGCCATGCTGGCGGCCTTCGCCTTCACCTTTGCGCTCCCCAGCCGCCAGTGGCGGAATCTCCTTTTGTGGGACGAAGTTATTTTCGCCGCCCTTGCGCTCCTCGACGCCTGGATTCCAACGGGGATTCCCCTCAAGCGCCTCTCCTCGCCGGCCCGCACATTCTTGCTGATGAATGCCGCGTCCCTGGCGGGCCTCGCCGTGCTCTTCATTCCCCCACAAAAGCTTTGGAAGGCGACGCGCGCCGACGCCGCCGAGGCCAAAGCTTCGGCCGCCGGCTGAGCCCCCCTTTGGGCCCGCGTCAAAAGCTGTATTTCAGCGCAAACTGGATCACGCGCGGATTCACAATCGTCGTCGTGATCTGCCCGAAAGTCGCCGGCGTATCCAGCGCTGTGGCCGGATTGCCAAACTGTGGATGGTTGAAAAGGTTGAAAAATTCCGAGCGGAACTGGAGCGTCTGGCGCTCGGTAAGGAATGTGTTCTTGATCAGCGAGACGTCCCAGTTGAACTCTCCGGGTCCCAGAATGATCCCTGGCCCGGAATCGCCGAACAAAGTAGGGTAGGCGCCCGTGAAAGAAGGCGCTGAAAAGGGGGCAATGGGCGCGGCGCAGAAAGCGCTCGCGTTCAAATAACCGGGGCCGCCGCTCACTCCGCCCAGGCGCGACTCAAGGCCGCCGGGAGTTGCAACCGAACCATACGTGGCGTTGGAACACATTTGCGCCCGCGCCGTCGCGAACGTGCCCAGCGCAAACACGGTTCCCGTGCTCTGGTCGGTGATCGTCATGGGCCCGCCGCTTTGAATCGTGGTCACGCCGGAGACATTCCATCCGTTCATAAGTTTGCCCATCGCTCCCGTTCTGCTGGTGGCGGGCAGGTCGTAGCTGTAGTTCACAATCAGCCGCTGTGGCCGGCTGAATCCAACCGGTCCGTATTGCTGCGACAAATAATTCGGATCGTTGCTGTTGGCGGAGTTGCCGCCGAACGGATTGGAGCTGCCGGCAAACGTGCTCAAATCCTTGCTCCAGGTGTAGGCGGCCTGCATGGAGAACCCATGCGTCAGTTGTTTGCGCACCGTGATCTGGAGGCTATTGTAGTTGGAAATTCCATCGTAGGAAGTCACCTGGAACCCCGCCGGCTGATAGCCTAAAATCGGCACGCGCAGCGCCGCATTGGCGGTCGTATTCACGGTGATGCCATTGATGGGATTCGCCGGGCTGGCAAGCAGCGGCGTGTTTACGGTGTGGTAAGTGTCCACCAGGTTGATTCCATTCGACCCCACGTAGCCTAGTTCCAGAACCCATCGCGGCGCGAACTCGTACTGCACCGTCAGATTGTACTGGCGCACCAGCGGCGTATGTAAGTTCTCGATGATCGCCGGAGTGTTCAGGTTCGAAGTGGCGCCGGTGGCAAAGTTCGCCCAGCGGGATGCGAACGTGCCCAAAGGAATATTCGGATACGGATTCTGATTGCTAAAGGGGGCCGACGCCGGCCCCGGTCCGCTGTAGTCCAGCGTGATGGCGTAGGGGTATCCTTGCTCCAGTCCATGTACGAACCGGTCGCCCGCCACGCGATCGTAAAACAGGCCGCCGCCGCCGCGCAACACCACCTTGTCGTTGATCTGATAGGCGAATCCAACGCGAGGGCCGAAATTGGTCAGCGGCGGGCCGCTGCGCACGGGAAGACTGCGGTTGGAAATCAGAACCCCTTGAGGCGGCGTGGGATAGTGCGCCAGATAATTGTTCGGCACCACGTATCCGACTAATCCGGGACCGGAGCTCGTGGGCCCTGTCGGAGGAACCGGCACCGACTCGATTTGGCTTACCCACAAATTCGTCAGGTTGCCATAAATGTCGCTGTAAATCCCGTCGTATTCCCATCGCACTCCTAAGTTCAGCGTCAACCGGGAATTCACTTTGAAATCGTCCTGCACGAAGGCGTACTGGTTCGGTTCTTTGTATTCGTGCACAATTCCGTTTGGATAGGGACCGCTGCGCACGCAGAAAAGGCACTGGAAAATGTTGCCGAATCCCCCGTTGGTGTTGCCGGGATTGGAGGGGCCGCAAGTGCTGTCCCCGGGAGCGCATCCTGCCCGGCCAATCAGCCAATCCGCGAATGAGCCATAGAACAAAAAGCCCCGTTCGAGTCCGGCGAAGTCGATGGGCCACTGCGTCCGCTCCATTTCGTAGCCGGCTCGAAGCTGGTGCTTGCCATGCTGCCACGAGATCTGGTCGGCGTATTGAAATTGATTGGTGGTGCTGAACGACGGGGCCAAGGTTCCGAACATGCTGGGAGCGCCGAAGATGACGGTGACGGGAAGTTCCGTAATGCTCGGGATAATTGGCGTCTGCCCCACCTGCTGCGGCGTGCCCGGCGTCGAATCGGTTCCCACGGAGTAATTGCGCTGGCCCGATGCGCGCACTTCGTTGATCAGAGTCGGCGTGATTTGCGAGGTGAGCTTCAGCACTGCGTTCATGTTGGAGTAATCGTTGTGGACAGGCGTCCCCGGCAGAATGCCGTTGCTGTTGAACGGTATCGTCTGCGGGTTGTGCGTGTAGAAAAACCTCATGGCAAGGGTGTTTTGGGGGTTGACGATGTAATCGCCGTTGATCAGGTACTGATCTTCGTGGTAGATCGCGGGAATGCTGTAGTTCACGCGCGCAAAATCGTTTGTCCCCGAGCCGGGAATGTAGTAGCTTCCATCGGCGTTTTTCAGGTTCAGCATGGCAAGCGAGACCGGATTGATGTCGGAGCCGTCGCAGGCCACCTGAATGCTGGGAACCCCCTGCGCGTAAAGGAACGTTGTGTAGGCGGGATTGCCGGGGTGATTCGCCGGGCACATGGCTGCGCCCAGCGCCGCCTGCCACGCCGCCGTACTCCGGTTGCCCGGCGGCAGCGGCGGCAGCAGCACGCTGCTGTTGCCCTGCGCCGCCACGCCGTTGAGCTGGCGCGTGCCCTCATAGCTGCCGAACAAGAAAAGCTTGTCCTTCTTAAGGGCTCCTCCGATCGTGCCGCCGAACTGATTTTGCCTCAGGATTTGCTGTTTTCCGCCGCCATCCCGGTTTTCAAAAAAACTGTTGGCGTTGAGGTCTTCGTTGCGGAAAAACTCGAATAGCGATCCGTGCCACTGATTGGTTCCGGACTTCGTCACCACGTTGACATTTGCGCCGGGATTGCGCCCGTAGCTGGCGTCGTATGTGGAGGTCTGGATCTTGAATTCCTGAATCGCGTCCGGATTGGGAATGCCAATGCCCGTATAAATCCCGGAATCGTTGGACGAGCCGCTATTGGCGCTGTTGTTAATGGCCACGCCGTCCATTTGGTAGTTGTTCTGTCCGGGGTCCGCTCCGTTGACGCTAAAGTCTTGTGTCGCCTTCCCGAATGCCGTGGCGTTGTTCACGCCGGCATTCACGCCAGCCGACAGCCCCAGTATCTGCGTGTAGTTGCGGTTGCTCAGCGGCAGCGCGGTGACTTCACGCGATCCCACGGTAGTGCCTAAAGTGGAACTCGCGGTTTGGAGCACTTCCGCCCCCGCCTCCACGGTTACTTGCTCGCTCTGCGTTCCGACTTCCAGCTTCTGGTCCACCACTGGAGTCTCGGTGACGTTAATCTGCACGTTCGGCACTTCGGAAACCTTGAATCCCGTGGCGCTGAACTTGACGCTGTAAGCGCCCGGCGGCAGCAGCGCGAATCGAAAACTTCCGTCCGCGCCGGTCGTCGTGCTGCGGGTTTGATTCGTTCCCCGGTTTGTTATGGTGACCGTGGCGTTCGCGATCACCGCGCCGGTCGGATCGGTGACCGTGCCGGTGAGCGCGCCCGTCCCGGCGGATTGACCCGCCGCCGCCGCCGCGAAAACCAAAAGAAAAATCAAAAGACAAGCAACGTGTTTGCTGGCTTGCATAAAATCCTTCCCGAAGCGAATCCGCTTGTATGCAGACAGATCCCTTTCAGGAGGATTTTATGATAGACTTCGCTCCATCGAAGTCAAAACAGCGTCAAATTTTGGCGCTGAAAAGGGGATGGAGGGGCAAGTGGGACAGATCGCTTTCGGGCCGTTTTGCATGGATCTGGACGGGGGGCGGCTGCTAAGGGACGGCTGCGCCCTGGAGCTGAGGCCGCAAGCGTTTCAAGCGCTTCGAGCGCTCATTCAAAATTGCGGGCGTCACGTCGATTACGAGCAGATGATCCATCAGGCTTGGGACGGGGCATTCGTATCCCGGCACACGGTCGCCGTGACGATTGGCGAAGCCAAAAAAGCGCTCCGCGAATATGGCGGTTGGATCCACTACCGTCCCAAGCTCGGTTACCGGCTGGAAATTCCCGTAGCGGAAGAGCTCATCCGCAAAGGCTGGCATTTCGCGCGCCTCCAGACGCGCGACGGGTTTGAAAAGGCGCTGGAATGTTTTCGGGAAGCCGCCGCGGCCGATAGCGCCGATTTCCGCGCCTTTCAAGGGATGTCGCATTGCTATTTGATGCTCGGAGGGCATGGTTTGCGGGCGCCGCTTGACATGTATCCAAAATTCCTCGAGACCCACGCGGAGGCGGTGGCGCGCGAGGGGCTCACGCCAGAGCTGCGGGCCAATCGGGCCCATGCTTTGCATCTGTTTGAACGCAAAATGGCCGAGGCCGAAGCCGAGCTGCTGACCGCCGTGCGGGAAGCGCCGCTTTTGGCTCCCGCCCGCGGAAATCTGTTTCTGATTTATGCCGCCAGCGGGCGCTTCCGCGACGCCGAGGCCGCCCTGGCCCAAGCCTATGCCGCCGATCCTCTTTGGCCTCTGCTGCCTTCCATGGAAGTGTTCTTGCGCCTTTGCCGTCGGGATTTCGAAGGCGCGGCGGCGTGCGGCAGGAAGGCCGTGGATCTCCATCCTTACGTTCCGTTTTGCCGCTTTTTTTTCGGCTACGCGCTTCAGCAGGCGGGCCAATTGGGCGCGGCCATCGAGCAATTCCGGCTGGCCTACGTCCTGTCGCCGGATACGCACTGGATCCGGACCCATGAAGCCACGTGCCTGATTCACATAGGCAAACGTCCGCAGGCCGAGCGAATCCTGGAGGAGCTGGAAAATCTCCGCCGTTGCGAGTACGTGAACGCCTCCGACATGGCCGTTCCGTACTTCGCGCTGGGCAGGAAGGAGCGCGCGTTCCGCGAGCTCGAGCGCGCCTGCGAAGAAAATTCCGCGACGCTGTTTACCCTGGACGTGGACCCGAAGATGGATCCTTTGCGCGCGGACCCGCGTTTCGAGCGGATCCTTCGGCGAGTCTTTTGCAGCCGGGAAGCCGCCGCCGCGGAGGGCTGAGGCGCGCTACCGCACCACGACTTTGGCGAGACCGGCGTTGCCGGCCGCGTCATAAACGCGAATGGAGATCAAATGCTCGCCGGCGGGAAACGACGCGATGCGGATCGGAAATCGCTCCCGCGGCGAGTCCGTGACGCCGTCGGCGGCTTCCACCGGGGTCCATGGGCCGGCATCGATGGAGTATTCGCAGCGGCGCAGGGACGACTGGCCGTCCTCGGCTTCCACGGAGAGTTCCAGCGCCGATTCCACGCGGCGCGGAGCTCCTGGCGTAACCCTCGGAGGTGTATTATCGATGGTAACGGGGGCGCTCACGAGTTCGGCCGCGCGCGCGAGATCGGGGGGGTTGGAGGGCTGATCCGACGCCGTGAGGCGGAAGAAATAGCGGCCATCCGCCAAAACTTCGCCGTCCAGAAGGTAGGCGTTCTCGGTCATGTTGGCGCGCAGCAGCTTCCATTGCGATTCGTCCTCGCCACGAAAATAGAGGCTGTAGATGAGCTTGTCTCCGTCGGCGTCGTCGGCTTGCCAGGTAATTTGAATCTGCTGGGGCGCGCCGCGCGAAATCGTCTGCGGCGCGCTTGGGCCGGCCGCCTCGGAGGAATCCGTCACCGTGACCGTATAGGCGGCCGGGCTGGCGGAAGCCGCTTTGGCGGCCCCGGGTTGGGCCGCTACGCCGATGCTATGAATCACCGGAGGGGTGTTCTGCGGCAGGTAGGCGACCGTCACGTTTTCAAGAGCGGACGAAGCCGCGCCGGAGAACTCGGCGCGCCACTGAAGGTAGCGGGCATTGGGGCTGGCGATGGCGGCCTGAGCCGGATTGGAAATTGGATCGGACCATTCGCTCCATGTCGGGTCGGGGCGCGCGGAGTTTCCGCTGCGTGTGCGGAAGGAAACGCCCGAGCCGCCGCCGCGCCAGCTCAACCGGCCCCAGCGGGCCACGGTTCCCGCGTCATGGACCGGCGCTTCGAACCATCCGCCCGAAGCCGGTCCGTTTTCCAGCCGCAATATTTTCCCCAGGTTGCCCGTCGCGGCGAGAAGGCCCTTGGGCGAAGCAAGAAGACGCGTGGCGTCGCCTTCGTTGGCCTGCGCCACGAGCGTTGCGTTGCCGGGCGCCGCAGCATCCATTTTGTAGATCCGTCCTTCGGCGTCGGTGAGAAACAAAATGGACGGTCCCTGCAACGCCAGGTCGTAAACGTTTTCCTCCTTGGAGGTCCACAGGGTCTCGACCGTATTGTCCGGGGCGATCTTATAGAGTGCTGATCGCTCCACGCCGCTATATTCGGCCGTGGAGGATGCCGAAGCGACGGTTTGCGCCGGCGCCGCCGCAGTGGGGGCTTTTGCGGCCTCCGGCTTGGGAGCCGGATTCAGTCCGACTTGTTGATCCGTGACGGTGACGGTAGTCGCGATCGCATTGACGGCGCCGGCGGGTGAGGCCGCAGGGGTCAGGGAGGCGGCGGCAGCGCGCTTGGCCACGCTTCCCCCTAGCGCCGCGGCGTAAATCGTCCCATCCGGCGCGGGAACAATCGCTCGAATCTCCGGCAGAGCGGAATCGTATAAGACAAACGCTTTCCCGGGCCCGGCGATGCGGTATAGAAGTCCATTCGGCTCGCTGCCCGCAAGCAAACGGCCTTGCGAGTCGAGCGCCAGGGAAGTGACATGCGTTTGTCCGGTCTCGTAATAAACGCTCCCGGCTCCCGGGGCGACGACGCGAAAAATTTTGCCTTCATCGCCGGTCGCCACGAAAAGGGAGCCATCGGGCGCGCAGGTCAGCGCCCAGATGTAGCGGGCCTCCGGCGAGAAATATTCGCTCGCTTTTCCGCTCTCGATGCGATACACTTTTCCGTCCGGCGAGGTTCCCGCATAGACGACGCCCTTGGAATCGACGGTTACGGCGAAGATTTCAGGCTGATCGGAACTCCACACGAGCGAACTGTTGCCGGCCGCGTCCAAGCGATACAGCCGTCCGCGATTTCCCGTTCCAATATAGAAGGAGCCGTCGGGAGCCGGCGCGAGGCTCCAAATCTGGGCCTGGCCGGAGTCGAAGACCGTTGTGACGCGCGGCCCGAGGGTCAGCTTTCCATCGCGGGTCAGCGAAAGCCCCTCGATCCGTCCGCGGGAGAAATCCTGGTAGCCGCTCGTTTCCCAGGTCTGCGTGGTGGCGGCGGAGCAGAGGGCCGCCGCGCAGGCCAGCAGCGCTCCCTTCATTCCTTCACCTCAATTTGAATAGTCTTGGATCCCGTCACCACGTTGTCCCCAGCCGGAATGGCGATCTCGGCGACCTTGGCTCCTCGCGCCAGAGTGGAACCGGAGGAGGCGGCCTGCGCCCTTCCAAAAACGATCGCCAGGGAAGCGGGCAGGCCCGGCAAATCGCGGCCGTCGGCGGTGAAGTCGGCATCGACGCGCCACAGCCGGAGGTATGCGTTCGTGTTCGACCTCAACCCGTTCGCCAGTTGCAGCACTTGCCCGGGCGAACGCGCGGGCGATCCCAACGCCGCCTGGAGCTCGGCAAGATTCGCCGCCGCAGCGTCGGAAGCCGTTACATATAGCGGGCCCGCCGGAGCGCCTACAGGAATCCGGTAATGAGATTTTTTGACAATTTCGACGCCGTTATCGCCCGTCAGCACGACACTAAGCGGCACATCGTCGCCGGGCCGCGCGCTGCGCGGAGCGGCCAAGTCGGCAATCTGCATCTGATTCCGTGTGGCCAAAGGCGCAACTTCCAGCGTCAGGTCCTTCAGGCGGAGGACGTCGAAGCCGCTTCCCAAAACATACGAGAGGGGAGTGGCCACGCCCGCCGATGCGAGCGCGGCAACGTTGACGTCGCCGCTATAAACATTGTCGAGCTTCAGCGAGCCGCCATCGAACTGCGCCCGTCCGCGAACCGAGTAAGTGGCCGCGCCAACGGAGCGCTCGGTTGCGTCGATCGCCGAGAAAACGGCCATCTGCGCCACCAGCGGAGTCATGACCCGGTCCTGAATCACTTTCATCCGATAGACGCGGGGGCCCACGCGAATTTCCATGGGCGACGTCGCGGCGCGCCTGCCTGTCAGCCCCGCGATGGCCGTGTCGCGATCTTCCGTTATGGTTCCCATCCATTCCTTGGCTTGCGAGATTTTGAAGGAGCTCGCCAAGTTCGGCAGCAGCGCCAGCACTTCGGCGCGCGCGAAGGGGAAATCCGTCGAGCCCGACGCGAGAAAGCGATGGCCAAAGGCATAGACGCGATTTCCATCGATGGCGGTCACGGAGCCGTCGGCGCTTACGCTCATGTCGCCAGAAAGCAACTGCACGCTGATCATGGAACCGGGCTCCAGCTTGCTGGGATCGCCCAGGACGTCGGGCGGGTTGCCTCCTCCGGAGACGCCCTGGCGCGGATCTAAGCCGAGCTCCCTAAGGCGCGGAGCGAATTGCTCGAGGGCCGCCGCCGTGAAGCCGGAAAAGGAGACGGGAGTCGCGATTTCCTCCAGCCGCAGATCGCCGCTGAGGTATTTGCGGCGCGCAAGCGCCGCGGGCGGCGGGCTGCTTACGTCCGGGGCCACGCGCAACATTTCTTCGATGGGACGAATGCCGGCGATCGGCTCCTTGGCTTGCGGGAACCCAAGCGCCACCGCGCCGGCGAGCTTTCCGCCGATGTAGACGGGCGACCCGCTCATACCTTGCATAACGCCGGTGTCCGCAAGCGGTCCTCCGGAAAGACGCGCGAGGATGATGGACTGCCGCGGGCCGATATTTTCCAGCACGCCCAGAACTTCTACCTGAAACTCCTCGACCTTAGCGCCCGAAAATACGGTTTTGCCTACGCCTCTTTGACCTGGGCGAACGTCCTTTAAGGGAAAGATCGCCGGCGCGGCGGCAACAGTAGCCACGACGATTACGCCGGCGGCCAGCAATCGAATCATGGCCTTATTCTAGCGCCGGGTGGCCGCCGCACTTGCAAACCGCGCTTTTCCGCCACGCGATCCTGTTCGGGCCTCGCCGGGCAATTAGAATTCAGGATTTCCGTCAAGGTGGCCCCCCGTCATTTTTAAAAGCTTGCGAAATCGCTCGACCTCGCGAGGGGTCAGCGGGCGGTAACGGCCGGGCGCCAGATCCAGCTCCAAAAAACCGATCTTCACGCGGCGCAGCTTTTCCACCAACCTCCCGAAGTGATGAAACATGAGCCGGATCTGGTTCTGACGGCCTTCGGCAAGGCGCACCTCATACCAGGGGTTGACTCCCGGCTTGATTGGCTTGATCTCCGCCGGCGAGGTTTTGCGGCCATGCACCGGGACGCCTTCACGAAAGGCCTGCTCCTGTTCCGCGGTCAGCGCGCCGTTGACCTTCACCAGGTACGTTTTCATGACGTGGCTGGCTGGAGCCGTGATGCGATGCGCGAATTCTCCATCGTTGGTCAACAGCAGCAGCCCTTCGCTGTTATAATCCAGCCGCCCGACGGGAAACACCCGCTCTCGCACGCCACGCAATAGATGCATCACGGTTTGCCGGCCTTCGGGATCGGAGACTGTCGTTACGCAGCCTTTAGGCTTGTTGAGAGCGAGATAGACGCGGCGCTGGGGAGCGTGGAGCAAACGCCCGTCTACTTTGATGTGGTCGCGCACGAGGTCGGCCTTGGAGCCGAGCTGGGTGACAGGGGCGCCGTTCACCGTGACTCGCCCCTGAAGGATCAATTCCTCGGCCTTGCGGCGACTGGCGACGCCGGCCTGCGAGAGGATCTTTTGGAGGCGCTCGGCTCGGGGAGCACGCGCAAGGTCTCCGGCGCCAGGGGGCGCGGCGCCAGCCCAAGGCCGCTTTTCAGGCATCTTCCGGCAGCGGGGCGGGCGGGTTATCGCCGGCTGCCGCGGCCTGTTGCCGGGCGCCCGCCGCCGGAGTCTCTTCCACCAGTTCCATGCGCCCCAGCTCCTCGAACTCCTTTAACGTCGGCAGCTCGCTCAGATCCTTTAAACCGAACTGAACCAAAAACTCCTTTGTGGTTTTGTAGAGGATGGGCTGGCCCACCACCTTCTTACGGCCCGCTTCGGCGATCAACTTCCGGTCGAGCAAGGTCTTGAGAACGCCGGCGCCCTGCACGCCGCGGATCTCCATGATCTCCGGAGCGGTCACGGGCTGTTTGTAGGCGATGACGGCCAAGGTTTCCAGCGCGGCCAGGGAAAGCTTGAGAGGCGGCGTGAGGTTTTTCACAAAGGCGCGAACCGCTTCGTGGTGCTCGGGCTTGGTGGACATCTTGTAGCCGCCGGCGATTTCCCGGACGCTAAGGCCGTGCTCCGGGCGAGCGTATTCGGCGGAAAGCTCGTCAAGCAATCGCTTGACCTTATCCAGAGGCCGCCCGAGCGCGGAGGCGATCTGCTGAAGCGAAAGCGGCTCATCGGTGATGTAAACGATGGCTTCGAGAACGGCCTTCAACGAGGCGTCTTCTGAGGAGGCCGCGGCCGGCTCCGGCGTCTCGGCTTGCACGATGGTCTGTGGTTCGGCGAACCGTTCCTCCACGCTCAACGGTATCCTTCCTCAATGGCGCTTAGCGTCTCTTCGCGGCCGACGGCGCTGTCAAAATTCTCCAGGCGCTTCAGGCCAATCTCGCCGCCGGTCTGCACCAGACCCAGGGCTTGAAGCTTCACCATTTCGAGCATCGCCAAAAACAGGCAGATCATGGCCCGGCGGCTGCGCTGGCGCTCAAACAGCTCGCGGGCGGGCAGGACGCGGCGCTCCCGCTCGAACAGCTTGCGGAGATAGCCCATCATGTCGTGCACGGAGACCTCTTCCGGGCTGACTTCGTAGATAGGGCGGGTTTTCGAGCGCTCCAGCACGGACTGGAACGTCTTGACCAAATCGAACAGAGTGACGGCAAGGCCGGGGCTGTCGTCCTGGGCGCGGAACTGTCCGATCTGGGGATTGGACCAGACCGCTTCCTCCACCACGCGCTTTTGATGCAACATTTCCGCGGCGCTCTTGAAGCGCTCGTGCTCGATCAGGCGCTCCACCAACTCCGCGCGGGGGTCCTGTTCGGGCGCGATCTTTTCCATCTCGGGACTGCGCGGCAGCAGCATACGGCTTTTGATATGGATCAGGGTGGCCGCCATGTACACGAAATCCGCGCTGAGCTCGACGTTCATCCCGGCGGCGCGCTGCATGTAATCGAAATACTGCTGGGTGATGCGGGCGATGGGGATGTCGTAGATGTTGATTTGCTGTTTGCGGATCAGATCCAGCAAGAGGTCGAGCGGCCCTTCGTATTGCTCCAGATGGAAATTGAGTGGGGAAGAATCCACTACGGTTCAGCATAGCAAGCGCGGCTTTGAGGCCCGGGCGATGGCCACGGGAAAGCGGGAAAGAGGATTTCATGAGAGGGCATTGCCGGGGCCGGCGCCGGCAATGGCGTGGAGGGGGCCGGAGGAGGCGACGTGGGTGGGGTGGGGCACGCCGTCCAGCAAGCGGAGGGAGCCTAGCGAGAGGGAGCCGGTGCGGGCGCCGGGCAGAATGATACCAGTGAGATTGAGGGGATCGGCGGGCGCGATTTCGAGCACTTCGCCGGAGGGGGCCGAGCGGCGCAAATGGCGCAGCAGATCGACGGCTTCCGGGCGGGCGAACTGCTCGCCCACAAAGCCGGCGACGAAGCGGCCGCCGCGGATTTCGCCGCGGGCCTCCAAGCGGCGGTAAGCCACCAACAGATCCCGCCAAGGGGGGGCCAGGGCCTCGCGCGCGACGATGTCGCGGAAGACGACGCCCCAACGGTTCAGCAAGAGCTTGGCGAAGAACTCGGCGTCGGGTTGGGAATGTGGGGGGCGGGGCAGCAAGGCCCAGCGGCCGGCGGCGTGGCGGGGGCGGGCGAATCGTGCGCTTCCCTGGCCGGCCCGGCGCTTGGGATCGATGAGAGCGCGGAGATTTTCGAAGCCGTCGGCGGTGACGAGGCCCGCGGCGACGAGTTCCCAGAGGCCGTCTTCGACTTCGCTCGGCAGGCGGGAGGCGGCGCGAGCGATTTCATGGAAGAAGAGCGCACCGCGGGCGGAAAGAGCCTGCAGCACGTCGCGGGCGGGATGGGAGAGAAGAGGGGGCGGCGGGGCGGGGGGCAGCAGCGCGGGGGCGTCCTCGCGCAAGAAGACCGCCACGGGGGCGACGCGGGTTGGCCGGACGCGGCGCGCGCCTTCGGCCTCCAGCGCGGGATGGGGCGAAAGGCGGCCCCATTGCGCTTCGCCGGAAAGGCAGAGCCGATCCAACCACTCCGGCTCATAGCCGGCCAGACGGCGAGGCAGAACCGAAGACTCCCAGGCGGCCGCGGAGATTTCAAAGCCCTGGAGCTGCCGCAAAATCTGGAACAGGCCGTCGACGCCATGGAGTTGGGTACCGGGGGCCAAGTGCTGCCAGCGGCAGAGGAATCGCATGAACAGGGCCGAAGAGACGGGCTCGATTTCGCGCCGCAAGCGGCCCAGCGTCAAGCGGTGAATGCGAGCGAGAATACGGCGATTGCAAAACTGGTTAGGCTGGGAGAAACAGCCGCGCAAGAGCTGGCCTTCGCTTTCCAGTTGGGCGAGGCCGCACTGGACGGCGTGGAGGGGCAGGGCGAGGCGGTCCGCCAATTGCTGGGGCGTGGCGGGGGCGATGGAATCCATCCAGCCTCGCAGCACGGCCGCCGGATCTTGTTCGGCGGCCAGGGCCCGCTCCCAGCGCTCGGCGGCGGTCCAAAAGGGACGAGTTCCGCGGAGGATCGTGCGCGCGCGGCCGGCGCGGGCCAGGGAATCGTAGAAGGGGCGCCATGAATCGACGGGCGGCAGCAAGACCAAGGTCAGGAGGGCGTCGTGCAACTCGTCGGCGTCGCGCACGACGGGCCAGGACTCGCGGGCAACTTGCTCGATCGCGGCGGGGTCGAGGGCGGCGAGGCTTGCGGCGTCTTCCGGCAGGGTGCGGCGCAACTGAACGGCGCGCGCGCGGCGCTCTTCCAGGGGCGCATCGTCCAGGAAGGCATAGGGGTTGGCGTTCAGGATTTCGTGGCAGAAGGGCGAAGGCTCCCGGGTGTCGATCGCCACGGCGCGCAGAGAACCATCGCCAAGCCGGCCGAGGATATCCCTGAGGCCGTTGAGATCCATGGCTTCATACAAGCAGTTGGCGATGGTTTCCTTCACCAGGGGATGGCCGGGGATGCGGATTTCGCCGGCGAGATTCTCGGCGCAAGCCACTTGATCGGGAAATACGGAGGCGAGCAGATCGTCGGCGCGCATCCTTTGAATGGGCGGAGGAACTTTGCGGCCGCCGGCGAAGCGAGGGACGGCCAGCGCGCGGGAGGCGTTCCATTTCCAGCGCGCCGCAAAGAGGGGCGCAGGCAACATGGCTTGGGTGAGCACGTGCTCCAGGTTGGCGGGGCTCAGGAAGCCGAACACCATCTCCAGGGGGAAGGAATGTTGATCGCTGAGGGAAAGCACCAGGCCGTTATCGGTGGCGGCGGCTTGAAGCTCGAAATTGAAGGTCCGGCAGAAGCGCTTGCGAAGGGCCAGGCCCCAGGCGCGATTGATGCGGGAGCCGAAGGGAGCGTGCAAGACGAGCTGCATACCTCCGGCTTCGTCGAAGAAGCGCTCGGCGACGACGACGTCTTGAGTGGGGAGGACGCCGAGAGCGCGGCTAGCGGCGAAGACATAGGCCACGGCTTGTTCGGCGCCGCGGCGGTCGAGCGAGCACTGCTCAATCAACATCTGGCAGGCCAGCTCGGGCGAGCGTTGAACCATGTCTTCGCGGAGACGGGAGACTTCGAGGGAAAGCTCGCGCGTGCGCCCGGGCGCTTCGCCATTCCAAAAGGGAATGGAGGGAGCGGCGCCGTGGGCGTCCTCGACACGGACGCGGCCGGGCTCCACGCGGCGGATGCGCCAGGAGGAGGCGCCCATGAGGAAGACGTCGCCCACCAAGCTTTCCACGGCGAAATCCTCGTCGACGGAGCCGATCACCTGGCCCTCCGGCTCGGCGACGACCTGATACTGGGCGGTATCGGGGATGGCGCCGCCGTTGGTGATGGCGGCGAGCCGGGCGCCGCGGCGGCCTTTGACGCGATGGTTGACCTGGTCGCGATGCAAGAAGGCTCCGCTGCGCCCTCGCGAGGCGGCAATGCCTTCCGACAGCATCTCCAAAACCTGGTCGAAATCGCGGCGGCTCAAGCCGCGATAGGGCCACGCCCGACGCACGAGGCGGAAAAGCTCCTCTTCGGCGAGATCCTCGCAAGCGGCGGCGGCCACGATCTGTTGGGCGAGAATGTCCAGCGGCGCGACGGGAATTTCGAGTTTGTCGAGCACGCCGCGGCGAATGGCCCGCACCAGCGCGGCGCATTCGATGAGCTCGTCGCGCGTGGAGGCAAAAAACCGGGCTTTGGGCAGAGCGCCGACCCAATGTCCGGCGCGTCCGGCGCGCTGAAGCGCCACGGCAATGCAGCGCGGGGAGCCGATCTGGCAGACGAGATCCACGGCGCCGATATCGATGCCCAGCTCGAGGGATGCGGTGGCGACGACGACGCGCAACTCCCCCTTTTTGAGCTTTTCCTCGGCCGCCAGCCGGAGTTTGCGGGAGAGGCTGCCGTGGTGCGGCAGCACGGCGCCGGCTCCCAGGCGCTCCGCCAAATGGTGGGCGACGCGCTCGCTGAGGCGGCGGGTGTTGACGAAAACCAGGGTGGTGCGATGCTGGCGCGCAAGCTCGGCGAGGCGTTCGTAGATTTCGTCCCACATCCCGGAGCTCGCCACGGCGCCCAGATCGCCGCGAGGAACTTCGACGGCGAGGTCCATGGCGCGGCGATGGCCGATGTGAACGATCTTGGCGCCGGCGCTGAGAAACCGCGCGACCTCTTCCAGGGGACTCACCGTGGCGGACAAGCCGATTTTTTGAACCGGCCTTCCCACAAGACGTTCCAGGCGGGCAATGGAGAGGGCAAGATGCGCGCCGCGCTTGTCGTCCACGATGGCGTGAATTTCGTCCACAATCAGGGTACGCACGGACTTGAGCATTTTCCGCGAGCGCTCGGCCGTCAGTAGAATGAAGAGCGATTCCGGCGTGGTGACGAGGATATGGGGAGGGGTGTTTCCCATCCTCTGCCGTTCGGCGGCGGGGGTGTCGCCGGTGCGCACGGCGGCGCGAATCCCGCCGAGAGGAATTCCTTTGGCTCGCGCCAGCGATGCGACGCCTTGCAGGGGAATATCCAAATTTCTGTGAATGTCATTGCCGAGCGCTTTCAGAGGGGAGACGTAGAGGACGGCGGTCTCATTCGGCAGTTGGCCCCTGCGGGCGGCGACGACCAGCGCATCGATCGCGGTAAGAAAGGCCGCGAGGGTTTTGCCCGCACCGGTGGGCGCGGAAATGAGGACGTCGCGGCCGGCGCGAATCTCGGGCCATCCAAGCTGTTGCGGCTCGGTCATGGCGCCAAACCGGGCTTGGAACCATTCCTGGATCAGGGGGTCGAATTCCGCCAGAGGCATAGAGACCGCGTGCTTTTAAGGTAGCAGCTAAGGCGCGAGTCAGGATTTAAGAGGCTCGGAGCCGGAGCCGCCGGGCAAGCGGCCGTGAAATTGGAAGTCGCGGGCCTGTTTGAGGAGCTCGAGGCGGTCCATCCAGCGAGTCAATTCGGCGCTAGAA